>ERZ795043.29-NODE-29-length-231929-cov-21.237284_pt1 | contig 231929 bp, 198 predicted proteins | sample MGYA00375127_ERZ795043 | MGnify/ENA primary metagenome ERZ795043 (study PRJEB30172, sample SAMN05518447) | compost metagenome | isolation source: Feedstock adapted compost from Newby Island compost facility, Milpitas, CA | place: USA:Newby Island compost...
GATCGCGCTGCCGAGCTCTGCGGGCGAGCGCACCGTGCGCACACCGGCCTCCTCGAACGCGCGGTACTTGTCCGCTGCCGTGCCCTTGCCGCCTGCCACGATGGCGCCCGCGTGGCCCATGCGCTTGCCGGGAGGCGCAGTGACGCCTGCGATGTAGGCGACCACGGGCTTGGTCACGTACCTGCGGATGAAGTCGGCAGCCGCTTCCTCGTCGCTGCCGCCGATCTCGCCGACGAGCACGATGCCTTCCGTCTGCGGATCGCGCTCGAAGAGCTCGAGCACGTCCACGAAGTTCATGCCGCGGACCGGATCGCCGCCGATGCCGACGCAGGTGCTCTGTCCGAGCCCGATGTTCGTCGTCTGGTACACGGCCTCGTAGGTGAGCGTACCCGAGCGCGAGACGATGCCGACGCAGCCCTTCTTGTGGATGAAGCCCGGCATGATGCCGATCTTGCATTCCCCGGGCGTGATGATGCCGGGGCAGTTCGGCCCGATGAGCCGCGTACCCATGCCGGCGAGCACCGTTTTCACGCGCACCATGTCGTTGACCGGCACGCCCTCGGTGATGCAGACGACGAGCTCGATGCCCGCGTCGGCGGCCTCGAGAATGGCGTCCGCGGCGAATGCGGCCGGGACGTAGATCATGCTCGCGGTGGCGCCGGTCTTCTCGACCGCCTCGCGCACCGTGTCGAACACCGGCAGGCCGAGATGCGTCTCGCCTCCGCGACCCGGAGTGACGCCGCCCACCAGCTTCGTGCCGTACTCCAGGCACTGCTGCGAATGAAAAGTACCCTGCCGGCCCGTGAAGCCCTGGCAGATGACCTTCGTGTTGCGGTTGACCAGAATGCTCATGCGTTTTCCCCGGCCGCGAGCGCGACGACCTTGCGCGCGGCGTCCGTCAGATCCGTGGCGGCGGTGATGGTGAGCCCGCTGCCGGCCAGCATCTCACGCGCCTTCTCGGCGTTCGTGCCCTCGAGACGCACGACGACCGGCACCTTCACGCCGACGTTCTGAACGGCGTTGATCACGCCCTCGGCGATCAGGTCACAGCGCACGATGCCGCCGAAGATGTTCACCAGGATCGCGCGCACCTTCGGGTTGGAGAGGATCAGCGAGAACGCCGCCGTCACGCGCTCGCTCGTGGCGCCGCCGCCGACGTCGAGGAAGTTCGCCGGATTGCCGCCGTGGAGCTTGATGAGGTCCATCGTGGCCATGGCGAGCCCGGCACCGTTGACCATGCAGGCGATGTCGCCGTCGAGCGAGACGTAGTTGAGATCGTGCTCGCTCGCGCGCCGCTCCATGGGATCTTCCTGATTCGGATCGCGCAGCGCCGCCAGCTCCTTCTGCCGGAAGAGCGCGTTCGCGTCGATGTTGATCTTCGCGTCGAGGGCGACGAGCCTGCCCGCCTTCGTCACGATGAGCGGATTGATCTCCACGAGGCTCGCGTCCTTCTCGAGATACAGGCGATAGAGCGCCTTCGCGATGGCCTCGAACTCCGCGACCTGGGCGCCCTTGAACCCGAGCCCGTAGGCGATGTTCCTGCACTGGTACGGCTGCAGGCCCGCGGCCGGATGCACGTTGACGGTGAGGATCTTCTCCGGCGTCTTCGCCGCGACTTCCTCGATGTCCATGCCTCCCGCGGCCGAGGCGATCACCGCGATGCGGCCTTTCTCACGGTTGAGGGTGAGACTCACGTAGATCTCGCGGTCGATCTCGGAGCCGACCTCGACGTACACCTTCTCGATGGGCAGGCCTTCGGGGCCGGTCTGCCGCGTGACGAGCCGACGGCCGAGCATCTCCTGCGCGGCCGAGCGCACGCTCTCGAGGTCGCGCGCCAGCTTGACGCCGCCTGCCTTGCCGCGGCCGCCGGCGTGCACCTGCGCCTTGACGACCCACACCGATCCTCCGAGTGCCTCGGCGGCGGCGACCGCTTCTTCCGCGGTCGATGCGACGCGCCCGTCGGGCACCGGAATGCCGTAGCTCCGGAAGACTTCCTTCGCCTGATACTCGTGGAGATTCATGCGAAACCGGTTTCTTCTAGCGGGAATAAAGCGCGTATTCTCGCGAAAAGGCCGGCCCGAGACCAGCCGAGTGAGCCAGATCGCGTTTCCCTGCCGCGGATGGTGCTAGAGTCGCCAACCGCTCGAGTGAGCACGGTCGATTCGAGTCGCACCACCTTCGACCATCATGCCGGCCAGCGCCGCTTCCGCCGCCCTGCCCCCCAGTGATCTCGCCTGGCGCGTGATCGGCCTGGTGAATCTCTACCGGCTGCTGGTGCCGCTGGTGCTGCTCGTGATGCAGCAGTTCGCCGAGCTGGGAAGCGGCGATCCCGAACACGCACAGCTCTTCACTGGCGTCTGCCTCGTCTATCTCGCAGCCGGCGTGCTGCTCGTGCTCGCACGCCGGCTCTCGTCCTGGCCGAGCCTGCGGCGGGTGGCGCTCCTCAATGCAACCGTCGACTCGGTCTTCATCTCCCTGCTGCTCTACGCGAGCGGCGGCGTGGCCGCGGGACTCGGCATCCTGCTGGTGCTGCCCGTCGGCGCGATGGCACTCCTTGCCGACAGCCGCGACGCCTTCCTGATCGCCGCCATGGCGGCGCTCGGCGTGCTCATTCAGCAGATCGCCGTGCACCTCGCGGGCATGGCGCCGGCGGCGGATTACACGACCGCCGGCGTGCTCGGCGTGGTGCTGTTCGTCATCGTCATCTCGATCTGGCCGGTCGCGAACCGTCTTCGCGAGAGCGAAGCGCTGGTCCGCCGGCAGGAGATCGATCTCGCGAATCTCGCGCAGCTCTCGCAGTACATCGTGCAGCACCTGCGCGAGAGCATTCTGGTCATCGACCCCGAGGACCGCATCCGCCTCATCAATGAATCCGCGGCTCAGATCCTGGGCGACCGCAATGCCTGTCCGGGCGCGCTGCTCGGCGAGGCCTCACCGCGCCTGCTCTATCTGCTCGAGACCTGGCGACAGAACCCGGACGGAGGGCGGGACACGGTGCAGACCTTCGTGGCGGCGGACGGCGCGCGCGTCATCCGGCCGCATTTCGCCCCGCTCGGGGCGACACAGCCGGCTTCGATCCTCGTGTTCCTGGAGGACACGAGTCTGCTCGCCGAGCAGGTCCAGCAGTCGAAGCTCGCCGCGCTGGGCCGGCTCTCGGCCAGTATCGCGCACGAGATCCGCAATCCCGTGGGCGCGATGAGTCACGCGGCTCAGCTCCTCGCCGAATCGCCGCAGCTCGGCCCCGACGACAAGCGGCTCACGGAGATCATCCGCACCAACGCGGATCGGGTGAGCACGATCATCGACAACATCCTGCAGCTCTCGCGGCGCGAGCCCGCGCGCTTCGAGCGCATGTCCCTCCAGCCCTGGCTCGAGGAGTTCCGCGAGGAGTTCTGCGAGACCATGCAGTGGCCCGCCGAGAGACTCGTCATTCCGGCCGGAGGCCCGGAGCTCGAGGTGCGCATCGACCCCTCGCAGCTCCGCCAGATCGTCTGGAACCTGTGCGAGAATGCGCTGAAGCATGCGCTGGGCGACGACGCCGGGCAGCGCATCGAGATCCGCTGCGGCAGGATCACCCCGAGCGGGCGGCCCTACATGGAGGTCGCCGATCGGGGACCGGGCATACCGGCCGAGCAGGCCGAGCGTATCTTCGAACCGTTCTTCAGCCGCGGCCGCGGGGGGTCGGGGCTGGGGCTGTTCCTCGCGCGGGAGCTGGCGCAGACGAACGGCGCGACCCTGCTCTACGAGCCGCGCCCCGGAGGCGGAAGCATCTTCCGCCTGGTCTTCGCCGATCCGCAGCGGTGGGAAATACGCCGAAGCGGCACGTATGCCGCCGACCGATGACTCATGAGCAGACCGGTAGTACTGATCGTCGACGACGAGCCTGATCTCCTCGAGCTGGTCAGCCTCACGCTGAACCGCATGCAGCTCGAGACGCGGACGGCGGCCGACCTCGCCACCGCGCAGCGGCTGCTCAAGTCGCAGCACTTCGATCTGTGCCTCACCGACATGCGTCTGCCCGACGGCGACGGGCTCGACCTCGTGGCCTGGATCCAGCAGCACCGCGCCAGCGTGCCGGTCGCCGTGATCACCGCGCACGGCAACGTCGAATCGGCGGTGCGCGCCCTCAAGCTCGGCGCGTTCGATTTCGTCTCGAAGCCGCTCGACCTCGGCGTGCTGCGCAAGCTCGTGGGCAGCGCCATCAAGCTGGGGGCCAGCACCGGCGAGACGGCGCAGGTTCACGGGCCCCGCCTCATCGGCAACTCGCCTGCGATGCAGCAGCTGAGGGAAATGATCGCGCGCGTCGCGCGCAGCCAGGCGCCCGTGCACATCTGCGGCGAATCGGGCACCGGCAAGGAGCTCGTCGCACGCCTCATCCACGAGACCAGCGCGCGGCGCGACGGGCCGTTCGTCCCCGTCAACTGCGGCGCGATCCCGACCGAGCTCATGGAGAGCGAGCTCTTCGGCCACAAGCGCGGGAGCTTCACGGGCGCGGTCGCGGACAAGAAGGGCCTGGTGCAGAGCGCCGAAGGCGGCACCCTGTTCCTCGACGAGGTCGCCGATCTGCCGCTCCACATGCAGGTGAAGCTCCTGCGCGTGGTGCAGGAGAAGACCGTGCGTCCGGTGGGCGAGGCGCGCGAGGAGACCGTCGACGTGCGGATCCTGAGCGCCACCCACAAGAACCTCGCGCAGCTCGTCGCGGAAGGCCGCTTCCGCGAGGACCTCTATTACCGCATCAACGTCATCGAGCTGCGCGTGCCTTCCTTGAGGGAACGGGCCGAGGACATCCCGGAGCTCGCCCATGCAATTCTCGGACGGCTGTGCCGGCGCATGGGCATCGAGCCGCCGCGCATCGACGATGCCGCGATGGAGATGCTGCAGCGCTACCCCTTCCCCGGAAACGTCCGCGAGCTCGAGAACGTGCTCGAGCGGGCGCTGACGCTCTGCACCGGCGGCGTCATCACCACCGAGCACGTGAGGCTCCGCTCCGTGCCCCGGCCGGAGCCGGAGAGAACAATGGTCGGCCTGCCCGACACACCTTCCGCGCTCGGCGATCAGCTCGAAGCCATGGAGCGCAACGCGATTCTCAAGGCGCTCGAGCAGACGCGGTACAACAAGACCGCCGCCGCGAAGCTCCTCGGAATGAGCTTCCGCGCGCTGCGCTACCGCATCAAGAAGCTGGGAATCGAGTGACGCACGCCGTCGTGTGACGTGCTTCACACAGTGACGCACCGCGTCAGTTTGTGACGCTGCCGGCCGTCAGGCGTCGTCAGTCACTGACGTGACTAAGTCAAATCACGAGCCGCCTCGAAGCTCAGAAACTCCAACACCAGCAATAACTTACGACCACCTAAACGGCCTGGCACAGGCTTTGCTCGACCGTGGGCGCAGGTGCAAGTGCGCCGCTCAATTTGGGTCCCAACTTTCGAGGAGCTCGACTCATGAAGTCTGTCCAGAAGGGTTTCACCCTCATCGAGCTGATGATCGTGGTCGCGATCATCGGCATCCTGGCCGCGATCGCAATCCCGGCGTACCAGGACTACACGGTCCGCTCGCGCGTCTCCGAGCTCATGGTCGCGGGCTCGGCCGCCAAGGCGACCGTGGCTGAGAACATCGCGAACAACGGCGGTCGGATCGCCACTGCCGGGAACTGCGCTGGCGTGAAGGACACGACCGCTAAGACGCAGAACCTGGCGTCGATGGAGTGCGAAGACGGCACCGGCGTTATCCGGCTGACGGGTACTGAGGCTGCCCGCAGCGTCGTCATCACGCTGACGCCGACTGTGAACGGCGACAACACCGTCGTGTGGACCTGCGCCAGCGATTCGCAGTACCACCGGTACGTCCCGGCCGAGTGTCGTAATAGGCCTAATACGGCCCCGACGCCGTAAGAAGCGATCATCGCTTGTCGACCATGGAGCCCCTCTTCGGAGGGGCTTCTTCTTTTGGGAGGCCAGTCACGCAGGCGGGCGACCCGGTGTGCGAGGATTGGCCGGGATTTGACAATTGCCCGGGTCTACCCCTCGGGTAGACTAGGGTTGTCTCGGTCGCACGCCCTGCGCTTCGCAAGTACATGAACGACAACGCTACTCTGGCGGTCGGTGGGTCTCGCTCGGGCCTCGGGGGTCTGCCTCAGCGGCTCGTGCAGGACGGCATCGTCGACGAGGCGACGATGCTCGAGGCCCTCAACGCCGCCAGGGAGCGCAAGGTGAACGTCGTCACCCAGCTCGTCTCGAGCGGCGCGGCCAACGCGCGCGACATCGCGATCGCCGCGTCCACGGAGTTCGGCGTCCCGCTCCTCGATCTCGACGCGGTCAATCTCGACCCGGACGTCATCCGGCTCGTCAGCGACAAGCTGCTCGCGAAGCACCGCGTCCTGCCGCTCTTCAAGCGCGGCAAGCGGCTGTTCCTCGCGGTTGCCGATCCCACGAACCTGCACGCGATCGACGAGATCAAGTTCCAGACGGGTCTCGGCGTCGAGGCCATCGTCGTCGAGGACGACAAGCTCCAGAAGGCCGTCGACAAGGCGATCGAACAGGCGGACGCACAGATCTCGGCGCTCACCGAAGACGAAGGCCTCGACCTCGAAGCGCTCGAGGTCACGGGCGGTGACGATGAGGCCGACGGCGCGGTCTCGCGCGACGACGTCGAAGACGCGCCCATCGTCCGCTTCGTCAACAAGGTCATGCTGGATGCCATCCGCCGCGGCGCGTCGGACATCCACTTCGAGCCCTACGAGAAGACCTACCGCGTCCGCTTCCGCATGGACGGCGTGCTCAAGGAGATCGCGACGCCGCCCGTGCAGCTCGCTCCGAAGCTGGCGGCGCGCCTCAAGGTGATGGCGCGGCTCGACATCGCCGAGCGGCGCATCCCGCAGGACGGCCGCATCAAGATGAGGCTGTCGAAGAACCGGGCGATCGACTTCCGCGTGAGCACCTGCCCGACGCTCTTCGGCGAGAAGATCGTGCTTCGTATTCTCGATCCCTCGCAGGCGATGCTCGGCATCGACTCGCTGGGATACGAGCCGTTCCAGAAGGAGCTCTATCTAAAGTACCTCAACAAGCCGCAGGGCATGATCCTGGTGACGGGCCCGACGGGAAGCGGCAAGACCGTCTCGCTCTACACGGGCCTCAACATCCTCAACCGCGAGGACACCAACATCTCGACGGCGGAGGACCCCGCGGAAATCAACCTGCCGGGTGTCAACCAGGTCAACATCAACCCGAAGGTGGGCCTCACGTTCGCGGCGGCGCTGCGCGCGTTCCTGCGTCAGGACCCGGACGTCATCATGGTCGGTGAGATCCGCGACCTCGAGACGGCCGAGATCGCCATCAAGGCGGCGCAGACGGGTCACCTGGTGCTCTCGACCCTGCACACGAACGATGCGCCGCAGACGCTCACGCGTCTCGTGGACATGGGTGTGAAGCCCTATGCCATCGCCACGTCCGTGAGCCTCATCATCGCGCAACGCCTCGCGCGGCGGCTGTGCCAGCACTGCAAGCAGCCGATGGACATCCCGAAGGAAGCGCTCCTCAAGGAAGGCTTCTCGGAAGCCGACGTCGAGGCCGGTCTCACGATCTACGGTCCGAAGGGCTGCTCGAACTGCACCGACGGCTACAAGGGCCGCGTCGGCATCTATCAGGTCATGCCCGTCTCCGAGGCGATCGGCCGCATCATTCTCGCGGGCGGCAGCGCCGTGGACATCGCCGATCAGGCCGCGAAGGAAGGCGTGTGGGATCTGCGCCGCTCCGGCCTAGAGAAGGTGAAGCAGGGCATCACCAGCATCGAAGAGGTCAACAGCGTCACCATCGACTGACGCGGAGTCCAGCCATGGCTCAGTCTGCAACGCAGGCCGTCAAGGCCATCAAGCGCGACATTCCCTTCACGTGGGAGGGAGTGGACAGGAGGGGCAATCGCGTCAAGGGCAAGAGCCTCGCCCCGGACGAAGCCACGCTGCGCGCGGATCTGCGTCGCCAGGGCATCGCGGCGTCCCGCATCCGCAAGCAGTCGAGCGCCTTCAAGACGAGCGGCAAGATCACGCCGGAAGACATCGCGATCTTCAGCCGTCAGCTCGCCACCATGATGGCGGCGGGAATCCCGCTCGTGCAGGGGCTGGAGATCGTCGGCAACGGTCACGAGAAGCCGGCGATGCAGAAGCTGATCCTCGACATCAAGGCGAACATCGAGGGCGGCACGTCGCTGCACGAGGCGCTCGCGAAGCACCCCCTCTACTTCGACGACCTCTACGTCAATCTCGTCGAAGCCGGCGAGCAGGCCGGTGCGCTCGAGACGCTGCTCGACAAGATCGCGACGTACAAGGAGAAGACCGAGGCGCTCAAGAAGAAGGTCAAGAAGGCGCTCTTCTATCCGGCCGCCATCGTGGTCGTGGCGATCGTCGTCACGATCGTGCTGCTCATCTACGTGATTCCACAGTTCGAGCAGCTGTTCAAGGGATTCGGTGCGGATCTGCCCGCCTTCACCCAGATGGTGATCGACCTCTCCCGCTTCGTGCAGGCGAAGGGGCTCTACCTCGCGGTCGTGACGGGCGCAGCGGCCTATGCCTTCTTCTACTTCAAGAAGCGGTCGCGGAAGATGCGCGAGTTTCTGGACCGTCTCTCACTCAAGCTCCCGGTCCTCGGCCCCATCCTGAACAAGGCGGCCGTCGCGCGTTATGCGCGCACGCTCTCGACGATGTTCGCGGCCGGTGTGCCGCTCGTCGAGGCTCTGGAGTCCGTCGCCGGCGCAACGGGCAACATCGTCTACGAGGACGCCGTGCTCAAGATGCGCGACGAAGTGGCGACGGGTCAGCGCCTGCAGCGTGCGATGGAGAACACGGGCCTCTTCCCGAACATGGTCATCCAGATGATCGCGGTCGGCGAAGAGTCGGGCTCGCTCGACGAGATGTCCGGCAAGGTCGCGACGTTCTACGAGCAGGACGTGGACAACGCCGTCGACGCCATGTCGAGCCTGCTCGAGCCGCTCATCATGGCGGTCCTCGGCATCCTCGTCGGCGGTCTCGTGGTCGCGATGTACCTGCCGATCTTCAAGCTGGGCTCGGCCATCTGACGCCGGCCGCGGCAGTCCGACGACGTGCCCGTGATCGACGCCCTCGCCGCCTCGCCGGCACTCTTCATCGGCGCCTGCCTGGTGGCGGGGCTCATCGTCGGGAGCTTCCTCAACGTCGTCATCCACCGGCTGCCGATCATGCTCGAGCGGCAGTGGCGCGCGCAGTGCGAGGAGCTCGCGCGCGAATCGGCCGGCTCGGGCCCGCAGTCGGCGCCGACCGCTTCCGCGTCGGGCACGGATGAGCGCTTCAATCTCCTCGTCCCGCGCTCGGCGTGTCCGGCGTGCAAGGCGCCGATCAGGGCCCACCAGAACATTCCCGTCCTCAGCTATCTTTTTCTGAAGGGCCGCTGCGCGGCCTGCGGCGCACGCATCAGCCCGCGCTATCCGATCGTCGAGGCGCTCACGGGAGTGATGTCGGCGGTCGTCGCGTGGAAGTTCGGCTTCGGCTGGCCGGCCGCCGCCGCGCTGCTCCTCACCTGGTTCCTCATCGCGCTGACGTTCATCGACGTCGATCACCAGCTCCTGCCGGACAACCTCACCCTGCCGCTCGTGTGGCTCGGACTGCTCTTCGCGCTGTGGGGCCCCGAAGGAAGCGGCTCGATTCCCGTCGATCTGCGCTCCAGCGTCATCGGCGCCGTCGCCGGGTACCTCAGCCTCTGGAGCGTCTATCATCTGTTCCGTCTGCTCACCGGCAAGGAAGGCATGGGCTACGGGGACTTCAAGCTCTTCGCCGCGCTGGGCGCATGGCTCGGCTGGCAGATGCTGCTGCCCGTCATCCTCGTGTCGGCTGCCGTGGGCGCGGTGACGGGCATCGTCGTGCTCGCGATCACCGGACGCGATCGCGCGACCCCCATTCCCTTCGGCCCGTTTCTCGCGGCGGCCGGCTGGCTGATGCTGCTCTTCGGACCGGAGCTCGTCTCCGGCTACCTGGGACTCTTCCGCCACGGCTCATGAGCGCCCCGCGCCCGAGCCGCACCATACGCGTCGGGCTGACCGGCGGCATCGCGAGCGGCAAGACGACGGTCGCGAAGCTCTTCGCCGCGCTCGGCGTTCCCGTCATCGACACCGACGAGCTCGCGCGCGAGGTCGTCGAGCCGGGAAGCCCCGTCCTCGCCCGGATCGTCGAGCGCTTCGGGCCCGAGGTTCTCCGTCCCGACGGCCGGCTCGACCGCGCCGCCCTGCGCGCCAGGGTGTTCGCCGATCCGCAGGCGCGCAAGGACCTCGAGGCGATCACGCACCCCGCCATCATCGCGCTCATGGAAGAGCGCTCGCGAAGCGCCGGCGGCCCCTATCAGATCCTCGCGATTCCGCTGCTCGTGGAGACCGGCGGCAGGCGCTACGTGGACCGCGTGCTGGTCGTGGACTGCGACGAGGCGCTGCAGATCCGCCGTCTGCAGGCGCGCGACGGCTCCACGCTCGCCGAGGCACAGGCCATTCTCGGGGCACAGGCCTCGCGTGCCGCCAGACTCGCGGCCGCGGACGACGTGATCGTGAACGACGGCGATCTCTCTTCGCTCCGCGATCAGGTCGAGAAGCTCCACGGGCGCTACCTCGAGCTCGCCCGGCAAGCGCAGCCTTAGCCTTCTCGCGCTGGGATCCGTGGCTCGCCGAGAGCGGTGGCGCGGATTTCCGCGCGAACGCCCTTCTCCGCCGTTCTCCGCCGTTTACGACCGGCGCAGCTGTCGCGCAGAATAAGTAAATGACCCAGCGTGAAGTGCAGGATTACGCGTCGGCGACCGAAGAAGGCGAGTCGCTGATCTTCGAGCAGCCGCTCAACGAGCGGATGCGCACCTTTCTGCGTCTGGATTTCCTCTACAGCCAGGCGCTCTACCACAACGAATCCGCGAGCCCGTGGGGCAGCCGGGCGGCGATGTCGAGCCTGCTCGACATCCTCGCCATCGCGACGCGCGGCGACGTGCGCTCGGACGTGCTCAAGGAGCTCGAGCGCCAGCTCACCATTCTCAACGAGTACCAGTCCAAGGCCGGGGTGGACACGGCACGGCTGAAGACGCTGATGGCGAACCTGCTGCGGCTGCGCACCGACCTGCTCAACGCGGGCAGCGCATTCCTGCAGCCGCTGCGCGACTCGGAGTTCCTCAACGCGATCAAGCATCGCAGCGCCATCCCCGGCGGCACGTGCGAGTTCGACCTGCCGGACTACTTCTACTGGCTGAACCGTCCGGCGGAAGAGCGCATGCGCACGTTCAGCGAGTGGCTCGGCATGCTGCGTCCGCTGTGCGATGCGATCGCGGAGCTCCTGTGGCTCACGCGCCAGAACGGCCGCACGCGCGAAGAGATCGCACGCGCCGGCGCGTTCCACATCACCTTCGACCGCGATACGCCCTATCAGCTCCTGCGGATCTCACTGCCCGCGTCGGCGGGGCTGTATCCCGAGATCAGCGGCAGTCACTATCGCTGCAGCGTGCGCTTCCTCACCTGGAACGGCATCAGCGCCCGGCCGACGCAGGCCGAAGGCGACGTGCCTTTCCTGCTGAGCTGCTGCACCTGAAAGCGCGAACCGCGCCATGAGCCCGACGCGCGTCAAGTGCCCGACCTGCGGCCGGGAGATCGAATGGTCGGAGCGCTCGCCGTTCCGTCCGTTCTGCAGCGAGCGCTGCAAGCTCATCGACCTCGGCGCCTGGCTCTCGGAGCAGCGCGGTATTCCCGATGACGCGCCGCCTGTCGCGGATCCCGGTCTCGAGCCGGATCCCGGCTCCGACGACGGCCGCTAACGCGGCATCGGCATCTCGAGCCACTTCGCGAGGAACGCCCACTGGTCGGCGAAGTCCTCGATCTGCATCCACACGGGCTTGCCGGCGCCGTGTCCGGCACGCGTCTCGACGCGGATGAGAATCGGATTCGCGCAGCCCTGCGCCTCCTGCAGCGCGGCCGCGAACTTGTAGCTGTGCCACGGGACGACGCGGTCGTCACGATCCGCCGTGGTGATCAGCGTCGGCGGATAGCACGTGCCCTTCTTCACGTTGTGATACGGCGAATACGCGTACTGCGCCTTGAAGTGCTCCGGGTTCTCGCTGAGACCGTAGTCCGACGACCACTGGCGAGCGTTGGCGCTCGCGGTGTGATAGCGGAGCATGTCGAGCACGCCCACTGCCGGCAGCGCGGCGCCGAAGAGGTCGGGACGCTGAGTCAGCGCCGCGCCGACCAGCAGTCCGCCGTTGCTGCGCCCGTGAATGCCGAGCTTTCCGGTGCGCGTGTAGCGCTCGCGGATGAGATATTCGGCCGCGGCGATGAAGTCGTCGAACACGTTCTGCTTGCGCGTGAGCGTGCCCGCCTGATGCCACTCCTCGCCGTACTCGCCGCCGCCGCGGAGATTCGCTTCCGCGTAGATGCCGCCCATCTCGAGCCACACCAGCACGGATGGACGGAAGACCGGCGTGAGTGAGACGTTGAAGCCGCCGTAGCCGTAGAGCAGCGTCGGCTGATTGCCGTCGCGCGGTGCGTCCTTGCGGCGCGTGATGTACATCGGCACGCGCGTGCCGTCCCTGCTCGTGTAGAACACCTGCTCCGTGACGTAGACGTCGGTGGATGCAGGCACGCGCGGCGTGCGCCAGGGGGTCACGGCGTTGCGCTGCACGTCGATGCGGAGGATCTGCGGCGGAGTCACGTAGTCCGTGTAGGAGAAGAACGTTTCCGGATCGTTTCCTTCGCCGTGGAAGCCGGTCACGGTGCCGAGACCCGGGAGCTGAACCTCGCCGGCAAGACGTCCGCCGGTCTCGAAGAGACGCACTGCGCTGTGCGCGTCCTGCACGTAGCGCACGACGATGCGCCCGCCGACATAGCTCGACTCTTCGATCGCGAGATCTGACTGCGGCACGATCGTCCGCCAGGCCGCGGGCTCGGGCCGGCGCGCATCGACCGCGATCACCCGGCCGCGCGGCGCGCCGTTCGTCGTCTGGAAATAGAGCTCGTCGCCCTTCGAGCCGATGAAGATGTAGAGCGCATCCCACTCCGCGAAGAGGGGACGGACCTTCGCGTTCGGATCGCGCAGATCGAGAATGTTCACGCCGTTGCGGTCGTAGCCGTCGAACAGCGTGATGATGAGATACCGTCCGTCCTCGGTGACGGTGCCCGAAGGCACGCGGGTCGGATGATCGGTGACCGCGTAGACGAGCCGATCCTTCTCCTGCGCGTCGCCGAGACGATGGAAATGGATCGCCGGCTGCGCGGCATCGTCACCGCTGCCGTCGGGGCGCGCCGGATAGAGGCTGTAGTAGACGCCCGATCCGTCGCGCGCCCAGGACACGCCCCAGAACTTGGTGTTGCGCAAGGTGTCGGGCAGCTCCGTGCCATCATCGGCGCGGCGGAACATCCAGATCTGCCAGTCGGTACCCCCGTCGGAGGTCGCGTAGGCGACGATCTTCCCGTCCGGGCTCGGCGAGTAGTCGCTGATCGCGACCGTCGCATCCTCGCGCACGGTGTTCGGATCGAAGAGCACGCGTCCCGGCGCGTCGACGGTGTCCGCGACGTACAGCACGTACTGGTTCTGCCTGCCGTCGTTGCGCAGATAGAAATACCGCCCGCCCCTCTTCAGCGGCACGTCGTAGCGCTCGTAGTTCCAGAGCTGGGTGAGGCGCTCCCTGATCCACTGGCGATGCGGAATGGATTCGAGGCGGGGCTGTGCGAAGCGGTTCTGTGCCTCGACCCATGCGCGCGTCTCTTCAGAGTCGAGCGCCTCGAGCCAGCGGTAGGGATCCGCGACCTTCGTGCCGTGATAGTCGTCGACGACGTCGACGCGCTTCGTCGCCGGATACGTAAGAGGCTCATCGTGCGCCGCCGGCGCACTCGCAGTGATTCCGCCGCTCGTTTCCATGCCGCTGCCCGGCGCCAGGTTCGTCCCCGGTGTCGCACCTCCGCAGGCCGCCAGCAGGCACACCGCTCCCGCCGGCAGGCCGACCCGCAGGTGGCCGTGAATTCGCTTCATCTCTAGACTCGCAGAAATTCGGTTGCCTTCGAGTCTACAGGGAGCCATGACCGCACGCATTTTCCCGCGGTTCTTCGCATCGCTCGTCGCCCTGGCGCTCGCGCAGCAGGCGCAGGCCGAAAAGCTCACGATCGAGCGCATCTTCGCCGCACCCGATCTCTCGGGCGCGAGCCTCCGCTCACCGCAGATCTCTCCCGACGGGAGGCTCGTGACCTACCTGCGCGGCAAGGACGAGGACAAGGACCGGATGGATCTCTGGGCGTACGACATCGCCGCGCGGCGCCACCGGCTCCTGGTCGACTCCGCGGCGCTCGTGCGCGAGGAACCCGCACTGTCGCCGGAGGAAGCCGAGCGCCGCGAGCGGCAGCGCATCTCCTCGCTCTCGGGCATCGTCGAGTATCACTTCTCACCCGATTCGCGCCGGCTCCTGGTGCCGCTCGGCGGCGATCTCTACGTCTACGATCTGCGCGCACCCGAGGGGCAGGCCGTACGGCGCCTCACCGACACGGAAAGCTACGAGACCGACGCGCGCTTCTCACCGCGCGGCCGCTTCGTGAGCTTCATCCGGGATAAGAATCTCTTCGTCTACGACCTCACGAGCGGCACGGAGCACGCCGTCACACGCGAAGGCGGCGGTCCCGTCAGCTTCGGCATGGCCGAGTTCATCGCGCAGGAGGAGATGGACCGTGACACGGGCTACTGGTGGTCGCCCGACGAGCGGTACATCGCCTTCACCCGCGTCGACGAAAGTCCCGTCGCCGAGGTCGAGCGCTTCGAGATCCACGCCGATCGCGTCGAGGTCATCCGGCAGCGCTACCCGTTCGCCGGTGCGCGCAACGCGGAAGTGCAGCTCTTCGTCGCGCCGCTCGCGACGGTGACCGGCGGATCGACCGCTCCGGTCCGCGTCGATCTCGGCAAGGATCCGGATTTCTATCTGGCGCGGGTCGACTGGTTTCCGGACGGCACGGCGCTCGCGGTCCAGAAGCAGAGCCGCGATCAGAAGGCGCTTACCCTGCTGCGCGCGGACGCGCGGACGGGCAGCACGCGCGAGCTCCTCACCGAACGCAGCGACACCTGGGTCGAGCTGCACGACGAGCTGCGGTTCCTCACGCGCACGCCTCATTTCATCTGGGCTTCGCGCAGGAGCGGCTTCAATCACCTTTATCTCTACGATCTCGACGGCAGGCTCGTACGGCCGCTCACGAGCGGCGAGTGGATGGTGACGCCGGAAGGAAGCAGCTCGGCGATACGCGGAATCGACGAGCGCCGCGGTCTCGTGTACTTCACCGCGAACGCGGACACGCCGCTCGAGCGGCATCTGTATGTCGTCTCACTGCGAGAGCCGTCCGCTCGACGGCGCATCACGCGCGAGCCGGGCTGGCACGCGGTGCAGATGTCGCCGGACGCACGCACGTTCCTCGATACGTACTCGACGCCGGACCAGCCGCCGGTGACGGTGCTGCGCGACGTGAACGGCCGGGTTCTGGCCGAGCTCGTGGACAACCGCCTCGATGCGGATCATCCGTACGCGCCGTTCCTCGACGAGCACCTGCCGACGGAGTTCGGCACGCTGACCGCGCGCGACGGACAGACGCTGTACTACCAGATCATCAAGCCGCGCAATCTCGAGCCGGGGCGGCGTTACCCCGTCATCGTCGACGTGTACGGCGGACCGGGCAATCAGCGCGTGCGGCGCGCATGGGGCGGCTGGCCGCGCGGCAACGAAGGCTTCTTCAGGCAGTACCTCGCGCAGCAGGGTTACGTGGTCTTCACGCTCGACAACCGCGGCAGCGGCTACCGCGGCGTGCGCTTCGAAACCGCGCACTACCGCCGGCTGGGCTCGGTGGAAATCGAGGATCAGGTGACGGGCGTCGAGTTCCTGCGCACGCTCCCCTACGTCGATCCCGAGCGCATCGGCATCTTCGGATGGAGCTACGGCGGCTACATGGCGCTGATGTGCATCCTGCAGGCGCCGGGGCATTTCGCCGCGGCAGTCGCGGGCGCGCCGGTCACGGACTGGCGGCTCTACGACACGCACTACACCGAGCGCTTCATGGATACGCCGCAGGCGAATCCGGAAGGCTACGAAGCAGGTGACGCGCGCACGTACGCCGCGCGGCTTCGCGGCTCACTGCTCGTCATTCACGGCATGGCCGACGACAACGTGCTCTTCACGCACAGCACCACGCTCTTCAAGGCGCTGCAGGACGCCGGCAAGCCTTTCGACGTCATGGTGTATCCGGGAAGCAAGCACGGCCTGCTGCGCCATGCGGACACGGGACCGCACGCGTACGCGACGGTGACCCGATTCTTCGATCTGCACCTGAAGAATCGGAACTGAAGAGCCGGCCGCGGCGGGCCTCTACGGAAGCTTGATCTTTCCGCCGCCCGGCATGGGGCCCGACCCGGGACCGAGCGCGGCGGCACCCACCTCGGGCACGACGATGCGCGATGCGGCCTCGCGCCTTAGCTCGCGCGCTTCCTCGATCGCCTGCTCGAGCGCCGCCTTCACGGCCTCGGGAAACTTGCGGACCGCCTCTTCGAGCGTCTTCGCTTCGATCTCGAAGCCGAGCGGCAGAATGCCGGCCGGCGTGAGGAGCTGTGTCTGTCCCGAGAACAGCACCGGGCGCGACGGATCGACTTCACCATCGACGGTGATCGGCGTCAGGCGCCGCAAGGTACCTGCCCGGCGGTCCGTGAAGATCTCCTCACGGTAGAGGTCCGACGGGTCGAGCTTGATCTCCGGAAGGTCGTTCTGCGATGCCATGAGCCGTCCAATCGCGTCTGGGGTTTCGAGTCCATTGTACACCCCGCCTCTCGCAGAACGCGCCGGAGCGGGAGCTTCTGCTGCGCGGAAACGTTCCGGGAGAGATGCGCGCGTTCAGCGATCCTGCGTTTCGAAACGCTGCGTGTCGAGACGCTGCAGCGCTTCCACGAAAGGCCGGTCCGCCTCGAGGATGTCCTCGTCGTCGAGCTGACGGGGCAGGACCCACTTGAGCCGCTGACCGTCGAGGCCGCGCGGAACGCCGGTGAAGCGTTCGACGAGCCACATCGACAGCTCCACGTGACGGTCCTCGTACTCGTGCGAGAGCCGCATGAAGGGACGGCTTTCCAGCACTTCGACGCCGAGCTCCTCGCGCAGCTCGCGCACGAGCGCCCGCTCCTCGGGTTCGGCTTCGCCGATCTTGCCGCCCGGGAATTCCCAGCGGCCCGCCATGTGCTTGCCGGCAGGCCGCTCGGCGATCAGCACGCGCCCTTCGGCGTCGAACATCGCCGCCGCGACCACGCGGATCCGCGGCTTGTGCGCTTCCGTGCCGGAGCTCACCGGGGCGGCACTACTGAACGCTGGTCAGCGCACCGTGACAGTGCTTGTACTTCTTGCCCGAGCCGCAGGGGCACGGCTCGTTGCGCCCGATCTTCCGCTCGCCGCGCACGAAGGTGCCCTGCTGCAGCTCGGCGGGCGAAAGCGGACGTGCAGCAGGTCGCGCCGCGCCGCCGGCCGGTGAGCCCGCGACGGGCTGCGGCGCGCCTGCACCCGGCTGCGGCTGCGCGGCTTCCGCAGCGGCAAGAAGCGATGCGGCTTCCGCGTGCTGCGCCTGCAGTGCACGCATCAGGCGCTGGCGGCGCTCCTCCTCCTCGCGGTCGATCTCTTCCTGAGTGCGGATCTCGATCTTCGAGAGGATGGAGACGGTCTCGAACTTGACGCGCTCGAGCATCGCGGCGAAGAGCTCGAAGGCCTCGCGCTTGTACTCGAAGCGGTAGTCCTTCTGCGCATAGCCGCGCAGGTGAATGCCCTGGCGCAGGTAGTCCATGGCCGCGAGGTGATCGCGCCACTGCTGGTCGAGGACACGCAGCATGATGTCCTTCTCGACATGCCGCATCACCGCCGGCCCGACGCGTGCGACCTTGGCTTCGTACGCCTCGTGCACCGCCTTGATCACACGCTCGCGCAGCGCCTGCTCCTCGAGCTCGGGCTCCTGCTCGAGCCAGGCTTTCGGATCGATGCGCGTGTTGAAGTCCCGCAGCACGGCTTCCGCCAGGCCGTCGAGATCCCAGTCCTCGGGCGCCGCCGTCTTCGGCAGGTACTGATCGAGCAGGTTGCCGACGACTTCCTCGCGGATGCCGTGGATCGCGTCCGAGAGGTCCTCGGTCGCCATGATCTCGGTGCGCTGCTGGTACACGACCTTGCGCTGATCGTTGGCGACGTCGTCGAAGAGCAGGAGCTGCTTGCGGATGTCGAAGTTGTGCGATTCGACCTTGCGCTGCGCCTTCTCGATCTGGCGCGTCAGCATGCCGCTCTCGATGACCTCGCCTTCCTTCATGCCGGCCATCTGCAGCAGCCGCTTGGTGCGCACCGGATCGCCGAAGATGCGCATCAGGTTGTCTTCCATCGACAGATAGAAGCGGCTCGAGCCCGGGTCGCCCTGACGTCCCGCACGGCCGCGGAGCTGGTTGTCGATGCGGCGGGACTCGTGACGCTCGGTGCCGATGATGTGCAGGCCGCCCGCGGCGACCACCTTGTCGTGGCGCGCCTGCCACTCGGCGCGGATGCGCTCGCGCGTGGCCTCGTCGAGCTCGCCGCCGTTCGCCGCGGCCGCCGCCTGCAGCTCCGCCTCGAGATTGCCGCCGAGCACGATATCCGTGCCGCGGCCGGCCATGTTCGTCGCGATCGTCACGGCGCCCGGCCGGCCCGCCTGCGCGATGATCTGCGCCTCGCGCTCGTGCTGCTTGGCATTGAGCACCTGGTGCGGAATGCCTTCCTTCTGCAGCAGGCTCGAGAGGAACTCCGAAGTCTCGATGGAGGTCGTGCCGACGAGCACGGGCTGCTCGCGCCGCACGCAGTCCTTGATGTCCTCGATGATCGCCTGGAACTTGTCCTTCTGCGTGAGGTACACGAGGTCCGGCAGATCCTTGCGGATCATGGGCTTGTGCGTCGGGATCACGACGACCTCGAGCCCGTAGATCTGCAGGAACTCGGGAGCCTCCGTGTCCGCCGTACCGGTCATGCCGGCCAGCTTCTTGTAGAGGCGGAAGTAGTTCTGGAACGTGATCGAGGCGACCGTCTGGTTCTCCTCGCGCACGCGCACGCCTTCCTTCGCCTCGATCGCCTGGTGCAGACCGTCCGACCAGCGGCGGCCCGGCATCGTGCGGCCGGTGAACTCGTCGACGATGATCACCTCGCCGTTGCGCACGATGTACTCGACGTCGCGCTTGTAGAGCGCGTGCGCGCGCAGCGCGGCGTTGAGGTGATGCATCAGGCGGATGTTGGCGGCGTCGTAGAGGCTCTCGCCCTCGCGCAGCAGTCCCGCCTCGACCATGAGCTTCTCGACGTGCTCGTGGCCCTCCTCGGTGAGGTGGACCTGCTTCGCCTTCTCGTCGACCGTGTAGTCGCCCGGACCGTTCTCCTCCACCTGGCGCTTGAGGCGCGGCACGAGCTGATTGACGCGGATGTAGAGCTCGGTGCTCTCCTCGGCGGGGCCCGAGATGATGAGCGGCGTGCGCGCCTCGTCGATCAGGATCGAGTCGACCTCGTCGACGATGGCGTAGGCGAGCCCGCGCTGCACGCGGTCCTCGAGGCGGAACGCCAGGTTGTCGCGCAGGTAGTCGAAGCCGAACTCGTTGTTCGTGCCGTAGGTGATGTCGCACGCGTACGCGGCGCGCTTCTCCGCGGAGGACTGCGCGTTGCGGATGACGCCGACCGTGAGCCCGAGGAAGCGGTAGACGGGACCCATCCACTCCGCGTCGCGCTGGGCGAGGTATTCGTTGACCGTGACGACGTGGACGCCCTCGCCGGTCAGCGCATTGAGGTACGCCGGGAGCGTGGCGACCAGGGTCTTGCCCTCGCCGGTGCGCATCTCGGCGATCTTCCCCTGGTGCAGCGCGATGCCGCCGAGGAGCTGCACGTCGAAATGGCGCATGCCCAGCGTGCGCCGCGCGGCCTCGCGCACCACGGCAAAGGCTTCGGGCAGGAGCTGATCGAGCGTGGCGCCGTCCTTCAGCCGCTGCTTGAACTCGTCGGTCTTGGCACGCAGCGCCTCATCCGAGAGGGCCTGGATCTGGGGTTCGATGGCGTTGGCGTCCCGGACATAACGGCCGTATGACCGGAGCAGCCGGTCGTTACGGCTTCCGAAAATGCGCGTGAGGAGTTGCAGCACGGACGGTTTCCTGGGGAATTCGGATTTCGAGCCTCGACAAGAACTTACGCGACCGACGAGGACTGGCGAAAGGCGCGTATTGTACGCAATAGACGCAAGGCCGCCCAATTGGTTCTGGAGGCTCCGGACGAGGCCGGCGCAAGGCCGCGCGAAGCGGCTCGAGGGCCCGGGAACGAGCCCGGCCGGCCGATGATGATACGGTCAGTGAGACCGTTGCGGGAGCGCAGCGTTCAGCGTCCGACGAAGGAGGCCGGATTGACCTGCTTGCCGTTCCGCAGCACTTCGAAGTGCACGTGCGGACCCGTCGAGCGCCCCGTCGAGCCCATGAGGGCCACGGGCTGACCGCGGGTGACGGTCTGGCCGACCGTGACGAGGTTGCGCAGGTTGTGACCGTAGCGGGTCACATAGCCGTCGCCGTGGCTGATCTCGACCATGTTGCCGTAGCCGGCGCGCTCGCCGGCCCAGGTCACGACACCCGCGGCAACCGCGACGACCTCCGTCCCGGCGCTGCCCGCGAAGTCCACGCCGCGGTGGAAGGCCTGGTGACCGGTGAAGGGATCCTGGCGCTCGCCGAAATGCGAGGAGATGAAGCCGGCACGGACCGGGCGGCCCTCGGGACGGATCTGCTCCCTGAGCTCACGGGCGAGGATGACGTTCTCGAGCGCGGCGAGTTGTGCGTCGCGGAGCTGCACCCGGCGCTCGAGCTCGTCCAGCATCCGCGTGATGTCGGGAATCTGTGCGGCGACCGCTTCGTCGCCGGGCTCCGGTCCACCCGTCGACGGGGCGCTGTCGAAATCGAATTCGCGGTGATCGATGTTCGCCATCTCGATCAGGCGCTTGCCCAGCGCGTCGAGCCGGATGACGTGGGCGTTCACCTTGCCGAGCCGCAGTGCGATGGCGTCCACACGCTCCCGCACGTGGGCCCTGAGTCTCGCGATCTCCTCCTTCTGCTCGTTGAGCATGGCCACGAGGTGGCTGGTGTCGGAGCGGTCCAGCGCCGCGCTGCTTCGCTGCCCGAGCTGCATGCCGAGCACGAAGGCGGTGCCGAGGATGCCGAGGCCGAGCGCTGCGATCACACCCAGGGTGGCGGGGTGCGCGAGATCGAACTGCCGCGCTCGTCCCTCGCGTTTCGAAAACAGAATGACGTTCATCCCGTCCTCTCCGAAAGGACAGACCCACCCGCACCTGAAGACAGATGAGGCAATAAGAGCAGGTACCCCCCGCCCGGGCGCCGGAAGCCCTGTTTTCGTTCGACTGACTTGCGCCCCGCTGGCAACCCCGCTGTCATAGCTCCTCGCGTTAGACCGGTGGCTTTGCGTCCCCGCCTTTCGACGGGTTTGCCCTTGAACAGCCGATCCGAATATGCCGAATAAGGAACGACGAAACAAGAACGCGGGTTCCCGAATCCGGCAGCAGTCGGATCGGGGACCGCGCAAGGCGCATTCTGTAAAAGAGCTTCTCGGCCGGGCTGTGCCGACGTTCACGCGCCTGTCGGAGCAGGCCAACCGGCAGCGGACCTGGCAGGGGTGGCTGGAGGAGCGGCTCTCACCGGAGCTGCGGCCGCGGCTCTCGGGCGTCGTGGAACGCAACGATACGCTCGTCGTCTTCGCGGAGTCGGCCGCCTGGTCCGCACGGCTCCGCTATGCGCTGGCCGAGCTGGAAGACGAGCTGCGGGCGCGGAATCCCGAGATCACGCGGATCTCCGTGCGGGTGATGCCCCGCACCTGAATCCGGGAACCTTCCGGATCAGACCGCAGGCGCCGACGAGAGGCTGTGAGCCTCGACGTAGGAGATGGGCGCGTCGGCGGGCGTCTCGAACACGACCTCTTCCCACGCGGAGCGATCGGCGAGAAGCGTGCGGAGCAGCTTGTTGTTGAGCGCGTGCCCGGACTTGTAGCCGCTGAACTCGCCGATGAGGCTGTGACCGAGGAGGTAGAGATCGCCGATGGCATCCAGGATCTTGTGCTTGACGAACTCGTCCTCGTAGCGCAGTCCGTCCTCGTTGAGCACGCGGAAGTCGTCCAGCACGATCGCGTTGTCGAGATTGCCGCCGAGCGCAAGGTTGTGGGCGCGCAGCTTCTCGAGATCGCGCATGAAGCCGAAGGTGCGCGCGCGGCTCACTTCCTTGAGAAACGAGGTGGTGGAGAAGTCCATCGAGGCGCGCTGCGAGCGGCGTTTGAAGATCGGGTGATTGAACTCGATCTCGAAATTGACCTTGAAGCCGTCGAACGGATCGAACTGAGCCCACTTGTCGCCGTCTTCGACGCGCACTCTCTTCTTTATACGCACGAAGCGCTTCGGTGCGCGCTGCTCCTCGATGCCCGCCGACTGCAGCAGGAACACGAAGGGTCCCGCGCTGCCGTCCATGATGGGTACCTCGGGCGCGCTCAGCTCGACGATGGCGTTGTCGATCCCGAGCCCCGCGAAGGCCGAGAGCAGGTGCTCCACGGTCGAGACCCGCACGTCGCCGTTGACGAGCGTGGTGCCGAGCATCGTGTCGCCGACGTTCTCGGCGTGTGCCTTGATCTCGACGGGCTCGGGCAGGTCGGTGCGACGGAAGACGATACCCGTGTCGGGCGGCGCCGGGCGCAGGGTCATGAGGACCTTCTTTCCCGTGTGCAGCCCGACCCCGGTCGCCCGGATCGTGTTCTTCAGCGTGCGTTGTCCGACCATATGAGGCTCTTCTGTCAGCCGTGAAACGGCAGCGCCCGCCCGCTCCTCGATCGGGCACGGCGGAGCGAGGCGTCCGACCGGCGAGCATCGGCTCGCCGCCGGACACCGGCCCGGAGCAAAAGGGGCGCTACCGTATCACAGCCCCGTCGGCGGCTCCAATCGCGGCCGGCAGGCCGCTCAGTCCGCCTGGCGACGCAGGAACGCCGGAATGTCCAGCAGATCCTCGGCGTCGGTGTCCGGCCGCAGGCCGTCGCCCACCGCACGCTGCCGCTGAACCGTCGGCTTGTCGAGCGCCGCGTAGTCGCTGCTCGAGCGCGGCGGCGGCGGAGAGCGCCGCACCACCCGCATCGGCGGCTCACGGTGCAGGGCGTCGCGCGCGGCATGCACGTCGCTGCTGCGCAGCGGCGGCACCTGCCGCACTGCCGCGGGCCGGCCGAGTCCCGTCGCGACCACGGTGACGCGCACCTGGTTGGTCAGCTCGGGATCGATGACGGTTCCCACGACGACGGTGGCGTCCTCGGAGGCGAACTGCTTGACGATCGTGCCCACCTCCTGGAACTCACCGATCGAGAGGTCCATGCCGGCGGTGACGTTCACCAGAATGCCGTGCGCACCCGCGAGGTTGATGTCCTCGAGCAGCGGCGACGACACGGCAGCCTCCGCGGCCTCGCGTGCGCGACCTTCGCCGCTCGCGACACCCGAGCCCATCATCGCCATGCCCGTCTCGGCCATCACGGTGCGCACGTCGGCGAAGTCCACGTTGATGAGACCCGGCCGCGTGATCAGCTCCGCAATGCCTTGGACAGCGCCCTGCAGCACTTCGTTCGCCGCCTTGAAGGCGTCGAGCAGCGTGGTCTGCGGGCCCAGCACCGTGAGCAGCTTCTGGTTGGGAATGGTGATGAGCGAGTCGCAGTACTTGCCCAGCTCGGCGATGCCGTGCTCGGCCATGAGCATGCGCTTGCTGCCTTCCATCTCGAACGGCTTGGTGACGACGGCCACCGTCAGGATGCCGAGCTCCTTCGCGACCTGCGCCACGACCGGGGCCGCACCCGTGCCCGTGCCGCCGCCCATGCCGGCAGTGATGAAGAGCATGTCGCAGCCCTCCACCAGCTCGACGATGCGGTCGCGGTCCTCCATCGCCGCCTGACGGCCGACCTCGGGATCGGCGCCCGCGCCGAGTCCCTTGGTGATGTTGGTGCCGATCTGCAGCGCGGTCTTGACCTTGGAATGCTTCAGCGCCTGCGCGTCGGTGTTGATGCACATGAATTCGACGCCCTCGATGCCGGTCGTCACCATGTGCGATACCGCGTTGCCGCCGCCGCCTCCGACGCCGAGCACCTTGATCACGGCGCTCTGGCTGTACGCGTCCATCAGTTCGAACATTGCTCTCGCTCCTCTGGCCCGAATCAGTGGTGGTTGGTTGAAAGTCCCCGGTTTCGTCTGTCAGCTGTCTGTCAGCTCGAATCCGCCACGGGTCGTACCCCGTTTCAGAAATTGCCCTGGAACCACGAGCGCATGCGGTCCAGCACGCTCCTGGCATTGCTGCCGAGCGAGCGGCCGCGGCGCGCGTTGCTCATGTTGTCGCGGGCGTAGAGCAGCAGCCCCATGCCCGTCGAATAGATCGGATTGCGCACGACGTCCGACAGGCCGTTCACCTGCTGCGGAACGCCGAGACGCACCGGTACGTGGAAGATCTCCTCGGCGAGCTCGATCGCGCCCTCCATCTTGGCGCTGCCTCCGGTGAGCACGATGCCCGCCGCGATCACTTCCTCGAAGCCGCTTCTGCGCAGCTCCTCGTGAATGAGTCCGTACAGCTCCTCGTAGCGCGGCTCGACGATCTCGGCGAGCGTCTGGCGCGCGAGGCGCCGCGCGGGCCGATCGCCCACGCTCGGCACCTCGATCGTCTCGTCGGGATTCGCGAGCTGCGACAGTGCGCACGCGTAGCGGACCTTGATGTCCTCCGCGTACTGCGTGGGCGTGCGCATCGACACCGCGATGTCGTTCGTCACCTGGTCGCCCGCGATCGGAATGACCGCGGTGTGGCGGATCGCGCCGCCGGCGAACACCGCGATGTCGGTCGTGCCGCCGCCGATGTCCACCAGGCACACGCCCAGCTCCTTCTCGTCCTCCGTGAGCACCGCGAAGCTCGAGGCGAGCTGCTCGAGGACGATGTCCTCCACCTCGAGCCCGCAGCGCTGAATGCACTTCTCGATGTTCTGCGCCGCGCTCTCCGCGCCGGTCACGATGTGCACCTTCGCCTCGAGGCGCACGCCGCACATGCCGATCGGATCGCGGATGCCCTCCTGCCCGTCGACGATGAACTCCTGCGGCAGCACGTGAAGGATCTTCTGATCCGCGGGAATCGCCACCGCCTTCGCGGCGTCTATCACGTGCTCGACGTCGCCCGGCGTCACTTCGCGGTCGCGGATCGCGACCACGCCGTGCGAGTTGAGGCTGCGCACGTGACTGCCCGCGATGCCGGCGTACACGGAGTGGATCTCGCAGCCGGCCATGAGCTCGGCTTCCTCGACCGCGCGCTGGATCGACTGGACCGTCGACTCGATGTTGACCACCACACCCTTCTTCAGGCCGCGCGAGGGTTGCGAGCCGAGCCCCAGCACCTCGATCGATCCGTCCGCGCCGACCTCACCGACCAGCGCGACGACCTTCGACGTGCCGATGTCGAGTCCGACGATCAGGCTTCTGTCCGAACGTTTACGCATCCCGATCTTCTCTCCCGCCGGGACGAGTCGAACCGTTGCGCCAGCCGATGGCGAACCCGTTCGTGTACCGCATGTCGACATAGGCGATGTCGGAAGCGCGCTGCGTGACGAGCTTGAGCGCCGTGGCGAGGAACTGCTCGAAGCGCTCGTCCACCTGGCGCCGTCCGAGCCGCACCGTCACTCCGTTGTCGAGATCGAATTCCCACGCGCCGCGCTCGTCGAGGCGCATCGCCGTGAGGCGCATGCCCGCCTCGACGAGCCGGCCCTGCGCCGCGAGATAGCGCTGCGCGACGATTCCTTCCGTGCCCGGCGGTCCCTCGAGCCGCGCGAGCTCGGGCGGAATGTGGCGCGCGTCGCTCACGAAGAGCTCGCCGCGCGTGTTGAGCAGCCCGCTCTCACCCCAGCGCGCCGCCGCCACCTGCTCGACGATCACGACGTGCAGCCCTCTCGGCCAGCGCCGCTGGACGGTCACCGAATCCACCCACGGCACGGAGCTCAGCTCCCTGCGCACGGCATCGAGATCCACGCTGATGAGGCCCGCGCCGTACGCCGCGCGCTTGACGGCGCGCTCCACCTCGGCAGGCGAGACGCGCTGGAAACGGCCTTCCACCGACACCGTCCGGATCGGCTGATCGAGTGTCCAGACGATCGCGGCTGCGGCGCCGGCGACGGCTGCGAGGCTCAGCGTCGATACCGCGAGCCGCCGCCAGTCGAGCGCCGGCAGGCGCCAGCGCCGCGCGGAGCTTCTGCGTCGATTCTTCGGGCGACCCCACATCGCGTCATTTCTCCTTGTCAGGTACGCGCACGAAGCTCGTCTCGAGCACGCGCCAGACGAGCTCGTCGAAGTCGATGCCGGACGCCCGCGCCGCCACGGGTACGAGGCTGTGATCGGTCATGCCCGGCACCGTGTTGATCTCGAGGAGGAGCGGCCGGCCGGTCGCGTCCATCATGAAATCCACGCGACCCCATCCTTCGGCGCCGACCGCCTCGAAGGTCGCGAGCGCGAGATTTCCGAGATGTTCCTCGGCGGGCTGTGACAGCCCCGAGGGGCAGATGTAACGCGTGTCGTCGCGGAAGTACTTCGCCTCGTAGTCGTAGAAGGTCTTCGGCGTCTCGATGCGGATCGACGGCAGCGCGCGATCGTGCAGGATCGCCACCGTGTACTCGGCACCCGTGATCCACTTCTCCGCGAGCACGGATCGGTCGACCGCGCGCGCGACGCGGAACGCCTCGGCGAGATCCTCCGCGCGCTCGACCTTCGTCATGCCGACGCTCGACCCCTGAGTGCCCGGCTTCACGATGAGCGGCAGCCCGAGGCGCTCGAGCGCGAGATCGAAATCCTGCGCACCGGTGAGCACCACGTAGTCGGGCGTCGGGATTCCGACCGACTGCGCGAGGCGCTTCGTGCGCACCTTGTCCATCGCGATCGCGGAGCCGGCGACGCCGCTGCCCGTGTAGGGCACGCCGAGGTACTCGAGCGCGCCCTGAAGCGTTCCGTCCTCGCCGCCGGGACCGTGCAGCGCGATCCACACGCGATCGAAACCCTGCGACACGAGATCCGTGAGCGGCCGCTCGCCCGGATCGAAGGCGTGCGCATCGACGCCGCGGCGCTCGAGCGCCGCGAGCACCGCCCTGCCGGTGAGCAGCGAGATCTCGCGCTCCGTCGACGTGCCGCCGAAGAGCACGGCGACGCGTCCGAATTCCTTCGGATCCGTCACCCGGCGCAGCGCCGATGGGTCGTGCTTCAGGCGCATCAGACGGCCTCCCCCACGATGCGGACCTCGGGCACGAGCCGCACGCCGTGCGTGCGTTCGACCACCGACTGCACGTGCGCGATCAGCCGCTCGATGTCAGCGGCGCTCGCATTTCCGTGATTGATGATGAAGTTCGCGTGCTTCCCTGACACCGAAGCATCTCCGATTCGAAATCCCTTGAGCCCCGCGGCCTCGATGAGGCGCGCGGCGTGATCGCCGGGCGGATTGGTGAAGACGGAGCCGCAGCTCCATTCGCCGATCGGCTGAGAGGCGCGACGCCGCGCGAGCAGCTCGCGCACCTCGGCATCGTTCGTACCGGGCCTGCGCTCGAAGCGCAGGCGCGCGGCGATGAACCACTCTTCTTCGCTGGGCGGCTCGACGTGCCGATAGCCGACCCGGTACTCCGACGCCGCACGCGTGCGAAAGTTTCCGCCGCGATCGATCGTTTCCACTTCGATCACGTGACGCCACGTCTCGCCACCGAACGCACCGGCGTTCATCGCGAGCGCTCCGCCGAGCGTTCCCGGAATGCCCGCGAAGAATTCCGCAGGCCCCAGTCCCCATCTGACGCACTGCCTGGCCACGCGCGCGCACGGAACGCCCGCTTCGCCGTAGACGGTCGTCTCGTCGATGCGCTCGAGCCGCTCGAGCGTGCCGCTCGTGCACACGACGACGCCGCGCAGTCCGCCGTCGCGCACGAGCAGATTGCTGCCGAGACCGACCCAGTAGATCGGCACGCCGGCCGGCAGCGAGCGCAGGAACGCCGCGAGATCGTCGCGGTCGCGCGGCGTGAAGAACACGTCCGCGGGACCGCCGACGTGCCACGAGGTGTGGCGGCTCATCGGCTCGTCGCGCCGTACGCGCGGCATGAACTCGGGTGCCACGGCCACGGTCACGACGACCTCCGGCGTCCGGCAGCTTCCGCGAGACGCGCGGGAAGACCCTGCGCGACCGCACCGATGTTCCCGGCGCCCATCGTCAGCACCACGTCGTCCGCGCGGATGACGTCCCGGAGCGCGTCGGCGAGCTCCTCGACCTTCTCGACGAACACGGGCTCCACCTGACCGCGCGTGCGCACTGCCCGGCAGATCGCGCGTCCGTCCGCACCGGCGATCGGCGCTTCGCCGGCCGAGTACACCTCGGTCACGAGCAGCGCATCGGCGGCGGAGAGCACCTTGCCGAAGTCGTCGATGAGATCCCGCGTGCGCGTGTAGCGGTGCGGCTGGAACGCGAGCACGAGGCGCCGTCCCGGATAGCCCTGGCGCACCGCCTCGAGCGTCGCGGCGATCTCGGTCGGGTGATGACCGTAGTCGTCGACGATCGTGATGCGTCCGGCGTGCGTCTCCACGTCGCCTACGTGCTGCAGCCTGCGATCGATGCCCTGAAAGCCCGCCAGCGCCCTCTGGATCGCTTCGTCGGAGATGCCGACCTCGGTCGCGACGGCGATGGCCGCGAGCGCATTCCTCACGTTGTGCGTGCCCGGCAGATTGAGCACCACCGGCAGCGGTGCGCTGCCCGAGGATTCCGTACCGACGCCCGAGCGCAGCACGTCGAAGCGCGTCCTCAGACCCTCGCGGCTCACGTTCACCGCGCGCACGTCGGCAGCCTCGTCCAGCCCGTACGTGACGACCGGGCGGCTGACGTCCGGCAGGATGCTGCGCACGTTCTCGTCGTCGTAGCACAGCACCGCGAGACCGTAGAACGGCAGGTTGTGCAGGAACTCGACGAAGCTGTGCTTGAGACGCTCGAAGTCTCCCTCGTGCGTGACGAGGTGATCGTTGTCGATGTTCGTGACGATCGCGATGAACGGCTGCAGGTGCGTGAACGACGCGTCGCTCTCGTCCGCCTCGGCGACGAGGTAGCGTCCCGCGCCGAGCCGCGCGTTGCTGCCGGCGCTCTTGAGGCGCCCGCCGATGACGAACGTCGGATCCTCGCCCCCTTCCGCGAGGATGCTCGCGACGAGGCTCGTCGTCGTGGTCTTGCCGTGCGTGCCGGCGACCGCGATCGAGTAACGGAAGCGCATCAGCTCGCCGAGCATCTCCGCGCGCGGCACGACGGGAATGCGCTGCTCGAGCGCGGCCTGCACTTCCACGTTGTCCCGCGCGACGGCGCTCGAGACGACCACGACGTCCGCACCCTGCACGTTGCGCGCGTCGTGACCGATGGCGATGCGGGCGCCGAGCTTCTCGAGACGCTGCGTGACGGGATTGGGCCTGAGGTCCGAGCCCTGCACGCTGTATCCGAGGTTGAGGAGCACCTCGGCGATGCCGCCCATGCCGCTGCCGCCGATCCCGACGAAGTGGATCGTGTTGATCCGGCGCATGCGTTCGACGGGTGCGCTCATGCCGCGCTCCTCGCATGCTGCAGACACGCGGCCGCGAGCTCGTCGGTGGCCTGCGGCCGTGCGAGCGCGCGGGCGCGCTCGGCCATCGCGAGGAGCCTCGCGCGATCCGTGCACAGCCGGAGCAGCTCGTCGGAGAGCCGCTCGGCCGTGAGCTCGCGATCGGGAATCAGCACGGCGGCGCCTTCGCGAACCAGATGGCGCGCGTTGTGCGTCTGGTGATCGTCGACCGCGGCCGGGAACGGCACGAGGATCGCGCCGACGCCGACCGCCGCGAGCTCCGAGATCGTGAGCGCACCCGCGCGGCAGATGACGAGATCCGCCCACGCGTACGCTTCCGCCATGTCTTCGATGAACGGCACGACACGCGCGCGCACGCCGGCGGTCTCGTAGTTCTGGCGCGCCGCTTCCAGCCAGCGCTCGCCCGACTGGTGCAGCACGTCGCACGTGATCCGGTCCTCGATGCGGGCGATCGCGTACGGCACGACGGCATTGAGGCGCATCGCACCCTGACTGCCGCCGATCACCAGAATCCTCACCGTGGATGAGCGCGAGGCGAAGCGCTCGGCAGGCGGCGGCACCGCGCGGATCTCCTCGCGCACCGGATTGCCGACCGTGCGGGCACGCACACCCGGACCGAAGCTGCCGGGGAAGGCTTCGAGCACTTCGCGCGCGAACCTCGCCAGGCACCGGTTGGTGAAGCCCGCGATGGCGTTCTGCTCATGGATGACGAGCGGACGGCCCGTGAGCCACGCGGCGAGGCCCCCGGGTCCGCTGACGAAACCGCCGAGACCGACGACCACTGCCGGACGATGCCTCCACATCACGCGCAGCGACTGCCACAGCGCGAGCAGCAGACGGAACGGAGCGAGGAGCAGCGTCGTCACGCCCTTGCCTCGCAGACCGCCGACCGAGATCCACTCGATGGGAATGCTCTCGGAAGGCACGACGCGCGCCTCGAGCCCGCGCCGGGTGCCGAGCCACACGACCTCGTGCGAGCGCGCACGCAGCGCGCGCGCGAGCGCGATCGCCGGAAACACGTGACCGCCTGTGCCGCCTGCCATGATCAGCACGGGACGCCCCTTCATTCGTCGGACTCCCCGGCGCCGGCGCGCCGGCCGCGGAGCGAAGCGGAGCCGCGGGTCTCGAGCGCCGCCTCGTGGTACACGCGCAGCAGCAGTCCCACCCAGGCGAGCGTCACGATGAGGCTCGAGCGGCCGTAGCTCATGAGCGGCAGCGTGAGACCCTTGGTCGGCAGCACGCCCATGTTCACGCCGATGTTGATGAACGCCTGGATGCCGAGCCACAGACCGAAGCCGGCGGCGAGGTAAGCCGGAAACTTCAGGCCCGCGTCGGCGGCGAGCCGCGCGATGAAGAAGCTGCGCCACACGAGCGCGAGGAAGAGCGCCAGCGTCACCGCCACGCCGACGAGACCGAGCTCCTCCGCGAGCACCGCGAACAGGAAGTCGGTGTGCGCTTCCGGCAGATAGAAGAGCTTCTGGACGCTCTCGCCGAGCCCGACGCCGAACCACTCGCCGCGGCCGATCGCAATGAGCGACTGCGTGAGCTGGAAGCCGCTGTTGTAGGGGTCGGCCCACGGATCGAGGAACGCGAGGAGACGGCGCATGCGGTAGCTCGAGGTGACCGCGAGCGTCGCGAACCCGGCGGCGGCGAGCAGCATCGCGCCGATCATGTAGCGCAGCTTCGCGCCGGCGAGGAACAGCACGCCGAAGCCGGTCGCGAAGAGCACGGTGGCCGCACCGAAGTCGGGCTCGAGGAGCAGCAGCAGCGCGGCGAGCGTGAGCACGCCGAGCGGTCGTGCGAGGCCCGCAAGCGTCTCGCGCAGCTCGCTCTCGCGACGGACCGCGTAGCTCGCGAGATAGACGAGCACGAGCACGCGTGCGAGCTCGGAAACCTGGAAGCCGAAGCCCGCCAGGCGCAGCCAGCGCCGGCTGCCGTTCACTTCGTGCCCCAGACCGGGAACGAGCACGGCGAGGAGCAGGAGCAGCGCGACGAGCAGCAGCGGCATCGACAGCCGCTCGATGAGCGCCGTCGGCACGCACAGCACGATCGCCGCGCACGCGGCGCCGATCACCGTGAGCAGGAGCTGACGCTCGAGATAGAGGAATGCGTCGCCGGTCTCCTTGCTCGCGATGGAGATCGACGCCGAGGTCACCATCACCAGCCCGAGGAGCGTGAGCGCGAGTACGAGCGCGACGGTCACCGTGTCGATGCGCAGCGCCCGGCTGCGGCCGGCCGCGCGCCCCACGCCGAACGCGCCGAGACCCGTCATGCTCTGCGGTCTCGCGCTCATGCCGCGAGCTCCTGCACCGCGCGCGCGAAGACGCTGCCGCGATGCGCGTAGTCACGGAACATGTCGAGGCTCGCGCAGGCCGGCGAGAGCAGCACGGTGTCTCCGGGCCGCGCGGCGCGGGCCGCGGTGCGCACCGCCTCTTCCAGCGAAGCGCAGCGCTCGGTCGAGCAGACGCCCTCGAGCACGCGCTCGATGACGGGCGCATCGCGACCGATCAGCACCGCATGGCGCACCTTGCCGCGGCAGGCTTCCCTGAGCGGCGAGAAGTCCTGGTTCTTGCCGTCGCCGCCTGCGATGAGCACGATGGGACCCGGCATTCCCGCTACCGCCGCGAGCGTCGCGCCGACGTTCGTGCCCTTCGAATCGTTGACGTAGGCGACGCCCCCGATCTCGGCAACCCACTCGGCGCGGTGCGGGAGCCCCGGGAATGCGGTGAGCTCCTCGAGCATGACATCGAGCGGAAGGCCGAGTGCCTCGCCGAGCGCGAGCGCGGCGAGCGCGTTCGCTGCGTTGTGCATGCCCTTCATCTTCATGGCCGACACGGGCAGGAGCGGCTGCCCGCGGCGGGTGAGCCACCAGCCGGGCGGATTCGCGTCCGTGCGTTCGGCGAGCCCGAAGTCCGCACCGATAGCTGCGCGCAGCGAGAACGTGAGCGTGCGCTGCCCCGGACGCGGCATGGCGGCGACGAGCGGATCGTCCAGATTGATCACCGCCGTGTCGCAGCGCGCGAAGATGCGCGCCTTCGCAGCGGCGTACTCCTCCACGGTGGCGTAGCGATCGAGGTGATCCGGAGTGACGTTCAGCACCGCCGCCGCCTTCAGATCGAGCGAGTCGGTCGCCTCGAGCTGAAAGCTCGAGAGCTCGAGCACGTAGAGCTCGGTGCGCTCTCTGTCCGCGTGCGCGGCTTCGAGGAGATCGAGCGCAGGCTCGCCGAGATTGCCGCCGACGCGCACGCGCAGACCTGCCCGCTCGGCCATGCGGCCGACGAGCGTCGTCACGGTGCTCTTGCCGTTCGTGCCCGTGACACCGACCACCGGCGCGTCGACGGCCCGGGCGAAGAGCTCGATGTCGCCGACGACCTCGAGACCGCGGCGGCGCGCCTCGACGAAGAACGGATCGGAGAGCGGCACACCGGGAGAGGCGACCACGCACACGGCGTCGTCGAGAAGCCGCACGTCGAGCCCGCCGGTCCGCACGACGATCGAAGGATCGAGAGCGCGCACGCGCTCGAGCTCGGGAGGCGCATCGCGAGTGTCGGTCGCGGCGATGCGCCAGCCCCGCGCGTGCAGGTAGCGGGCGCACGAGAGCCCCGTGCGTCCGAGACCTACGATCACCGCGGTTGCGGGTCTGTGCTTCGTCCCTGTCATCGCAGCTTCAGCGTCGCGAGGCCCGTCAGTACCAGGAGCAGAGAGATGATCCAGAAACGCACGATCACCTTCGGCTCCGCCCATCCCTTGAGCTCGAAGTGGTGGTGGATCGGCGCCATGCGGAAGATGCGCCGGCCCGTCAGCTTGTAGGAGGCGACCTGCAGGATGACCGACGCGGTCTCGAGCACGAACACGCCGCCCATCAGCAGCGCCACCAGCTCCTGACGCACGATCACCGCGAGCACGCCGATCGCCGCACCGATCGCGAGCGCTCCGACGTCGCCCATGAAGACCTGCGCCGGATACGCGTTGAACCACAGGAAACCGAGACCGGCGCCCGCGAGCGACGCGCAGAAGATGAGCAGCTCTCCCGCGTTCGGGATCGCCGGGATCTGCAGATACTCCGCGAACACCGCGTTGCCGCTCGCGTACGCGAACACGCCGAGCGCGCCGGCCACGAGCGCCGCCGGCATGATGGCGAGGCCATCGAGCCCGTCGGTGAGATTCACCGCGTTGCTCATGCCCACGATCATCAAGTAGGCGAGCACGACGTACGCGAAGCCCGACATCGGCAGCGCGAACTCCTTGAAGAACGGCAGGAAGAAGGTCGTCTCCGCGGGTGTCTCGGCCGTCACCCACAGTGTGATCGCCGTGACGAGCCCCGCGACCGACTGCCAGAAGTACTTCCAGCGCGGTATCAGTCCCTTGGAGTTGCCGACGACGAGCTTCAGGTAGTCGTCGTAGAAGCCGATGAGGCCGAAGGCGAACGTGACGCCGAGCACGGTCCAGACGAAGCGGTTCTCGAGATCCGCCCACAGCAGCGTGCTCAGCAGGATCGCCACGAGAATGAGCGCTCCGCCCATGGTGGGCGTGCCGGCCTTGGGCAGGTGCGACTTCGGTCCGTCCTCGCGCACCACCTGTCCGATCTGGTAACGCGAGAGCCGCGCGATCATCGACGGGCCGATGACGAGCGAGATCGCGAGCGCCGACATCGTCGCGAGGATTGCCCTGAACGTCAGGTACGAGAAGACGTTGAACCCCGAGTGCAGGGCGGTGAGTTGCTGTGTGACCCAGTACAGCACGCGTTACCCCGCCGTCGATGCGTCGGGCGCGACCAGCGCCTCGACCAGCCGTTCGAGTCGATTGACACGCGAGCCCTTCACGAGCATGCGCACGTCGGCCGTCGCCGCGGATGCGAGCGCACGGGCGAGCGTGTCCACGTCCGGGAACCACTGCCCTCCCGTTCCGAAGCGTTCCACGGCGAGTCCCGCGAGCCCGCCCGTGGCGTAGAGGCGCTCGATGCCGCGCTCGCGCGCGTACGCGCCGATCTCGGCGTGACTCGATTCGGCATACGCGCCGAGCTCCGCCATGTCGCCGAGCACGAGCCACTTGCGGCCGTCGAGTGCCGCGAGCACGTCTATCCCTGCGCGCACCGAGCTCGGGTTCGCGTTGTACGAGTCGTCGAGAATCCACGCGCCGCTGCGCGCCCGCTTGAGCTGCAGACGCCCCTGCACCGGGCGCATGCCCGCGAGTCCTGCCACGACGTGCTCGAGCCCCGCTCCTGCGGCGGTCGCCGCAGCCGCGGCGCACAGCGCGTTCACCACGTTGTGCCTGCCCGCGAGGTGCAGCTCGATGGCGGCCGTCCCGAGCGGCGACTCCAGCGTGAAGCGCGTACGGAATCCGTCTTCGCTCACGTCCGTGCGCACGTCCTGCGCCGTGAAGTCGGCCGAAGGATCGAGACCGAAAGTCACGACCCGCGCCCGCGTGAGGCTGCGCCAGAGTGACGCGAACCGGTCGTCCGCGTTGATCACGGCGACGCCTTCGGGCGGGAGCGATTCGACCATCTCGCCTTCGGCGCGCGCGACGCCCTCGAGGCTCCCGAAGCCCTCGAGGTGCTCGGCTCCGGCATTCGTGATGAGACCGATCGTCGGACGCGCGATGGCGGCGAGCGCCGCGACATCACCCGCGCGGTTTGCACCCATTTCGATCACCGCGAAACGGTGCCCGGGCTCCAGGCGCAGCAGCGTGAGCGGCACGCCGATGTGATTGTTGAGATTGCCGCGCGTCGCGAGACAGCTGCCCGCCCTCCCGAGGATCGCCGCGGTCATTTCCTTGACGGTCGTCTTGCCGTTGCTGCCGGCCACGCCGACGACCGGAATGTCGAGCTGCGAGCGCCACGCACGCGCGGCCGTCTGAAGCGCGACCAGAGTGTCCGCAACGACGATCTGCGGCAGATCGACGGGCTGTTTCGTATCGACCACGGCGCCGGCTGCACCAGCCGCGTGCGCCGCGACGACGAACTCGTTGCCGTTGAAGCGCGGACCGCGCAGCGCGACGAAGAGCTCACCCGCAGTGATCGTGCGCGTGTCAGTCGAGACCCCCGTGTACGGGCGATCCGGGCCCTCGAGCCGTCCACCGCAGAGATGCGCGAACCCGGCGAGCGTGCGCTTCATGCGCTCACCTCCGCGAGCTCCGCGCGCACGACGGAACGGTCGCTGAACGCGCGCCGCTCGGTGCCGTAGATCTGGTAATCCTCGTGGCCCTTGCCGGCGACGAGCACGACGTCGCCCGCGCGGGATGCACGAAGCGCATTGCGGATCGCAGCCGCGCGATCGTGCTCGACCCTGACCGCGTCGCGCTTCTCGATGCCCGCGAGGATGTCCGCCACGATGCGCCGCGGATCCTCGGTGCGGGGATTGTCGTCGGTGACGACCACTTCGTCCGCGAGCTCGGATGCGATGCGCCCCATCTGCGGCCGCTTGCCCGCGTCGCGATCGCCGCCGCATCCGAACACGACGCGCAGCCGTCCGCGGCAATGGCCGCGCGCGGCGCGCAGCGCCTTCTCGAGCGCGTCCGGAGTGTGCGCGTAGTCCACGACCGCGAGCGGCAGCGCGCCGCCGCCGAAGGTCTCCATGCGGCCGGGCGGTGCCGTGCAGGTCGCGAGCGCACGTGCCGCATCCGCGGGCTCGATGCCCCAGGCGAGAAGGACGGCGAGCACGAGCAGCACGTTGTCGGCGTTGAACTCGCCGATGAGCGGCGAGCGCACGCTCAGCGTGCCCCAGCTCGATTCGGCGTCGATCTCGAGTCCTTTCTCCGCGAGCTCGACGCGTCGCGCGCGCACGAAGCGCGCCGATCCCGAGGGCTCCGTCTTCCGCGTGACGACGACGGGCTCACCCGGTGCAGGACGCGCGGCGAGCCCGGCTCCGAAGGGATCGTCGACGTTCACGACGCGGAAGCGCAGCGTCGGACGGTCGAACAGCGCCGCCTTCGCCGCGCCGTAGCTCTCCATCGAGCCGTGATAGTCGAGGTGATCGCGCGTGAGATTGGTGAACGCTGCCGTGTGGAAGCGCACCGCATCGACCCTGCCCTGATCGAGCGCGTGCGAGGTGACTTCCATCGCGACGCAGTCCGCACCCTGATCGCGCAGCGTCGCAAGGCGACGATGCACGGTGACGACGTCAGCGGTAGTGTGTCCCCACGGCTCGAGCGAATCGGGGAAACCCGTCCCGAGCGTGCCGCAGACCGCCGCGCGGCGGCCGCAGCGGCCGAGCGCCTGTGCGAGCAGCCACGCACAGGTGGTCTTGCCGTTCGTGCCCGTGATGCCCGCGACCGCGAGCGACTGCGAGGGCGAGCCGAAGAAGCGGTCGGCGATCGTGCCCGCATGCTTTCCGAGCTGCGGAACGCCGGCGACGAACACCTTTTCGTCGGAGCGCGGCGCGGGCACGTCGGTCGGCTCTTCGTAGAGCACCGCCCGGGCACCGCGCTCGATCGCCTGCGCGGCGAACTCGAGTCCGTGATGCGTGAGCCCGCGGCAGGCGAGGAACAGCGCACCGGGACGCACGTCGCGGCTGTCGAGCGCGACGTCGTCGACCGTCACATCGGCCGGCGCGGAGACGAGCCCGGCGGCGAGCTCGGCGAGCGGCCGGGCGGAGAAAGCGGTCCTCGTGAATGCGACGTCGCTCATTGCCGGCGCGCCGCCTGCAGAAGTGGACTGTCGGAAACGGGCGCCTTGTCGAGCGGCTCGGCGACCGCATCGTCCGGCGGAACGGCCAGCAGTCGCAGCGCGCCGCCGATGACTTCGGAGAACACCGGCGCAGCGACTTCGCCGCCGTAGTACTTGCCCGCACCGGGCTCGTCGATGACGACGACGGCCGCAAGACGCGGCCGGCTCGCGGGAGCGACGCCGCCGAACACCGCCATGTAGCGGTCGGTCGAATAGCCGCCCGCAACCGCTTTCCAGGCGGTTCCGGTCTTGCCGGCGACCCGGTAACCGGGGATCGCCGCGCGCTTTCCCGTCCCCTGCGCGGTGACGACCGCCTCGAGCATGCCGATCAGCGTGCGGCTCACTTCCGCATCGAGCACCCTCTCGCCTTCGACCGGCTCGTCGACGCGCACCAGCGAGACCGGACGCGAGATGCCGAAGGCACCGAGCGTCGCGTAGGCATGCGCGAGCTGCAGCGGCGTGACGGAGAGTCCATAGCCGCGCGAGAGCGACGCGATGCCGATCGGCCGCCAGTGCGTGTAATTGCTGAGTAGCCCCGCCGACTCGCCCGGATAACCGCTCGTCGTGACGCGGCCGAAACCGAGCCGCGTCAGCGTCTCCCAGAGCTGCTGCGGCTCGAGCGACAGCGCGAGTCGGGCCATGCCGACGTTGGAGCTCTTCGCGAGGATCGTGGTCAGATCCGCGCGGCCGATGTCGTGCTCGTCCTCCGTCTGCCAGCGGCCGATGCGGATGACGCCCGAGGTGTCGATGATGCTGCCCGCGTCGTACTTGCCGGACGCGAGGCCTGCGGCCACGACGAACGGCTTGATGCTCGAGCCGGGCTCGAAGATGTCGGTCGCCGCGCGGTTGCGGTACGTGCGCGCCGAGATCTGCTCGCGATCGTTCGGGTTGTATGCCGGCTGATTGACCATCGCCAGCACTTCGCCAGTGGTCACGTCGAGCACGACCACGGATCCCGCGCGCGCGCGATGCTGGCGGATCGCAGCCTTGAGCTCCCGGTACGCGAGGTACTGGATGCGCAGGTCGAGCGAGAGCACGAGGTCCCGTCCGGGCCGTGCAGGGCGAATGCTCTCGACGTCCTGCACGACGCGTCCGAATCGATCCTGGATGACGCGCTTCGCACCGTCCTCGCCGGCGAGCCAGTGATCGAACGCGAGCTCGATGCCTTCCTGTCCCGCATCGTCGATGTTGGTGAAACCGAGCACGTGACCCGTGACTTCGCCGGCGGGGTAGTAACGGCGGTACTCGCGCATGAGATAGACGCCGGGGATGCCGAGCGCCTTGATCTTCTGCGCCTCGGCCGGCTGGCGGTGCCGCGCGAGATACAGGAACTCACGGTCGAGATTGCTGGTGATGCGCCGTGCGAGCTCCTGCTGATCGACCTTCAGAGCCTGCGCGAGACGCGGAATCTGATCGATCGCGAGAGCGAGCTCCTTCGGGTTCGCCCAGATGGAGTCGACGGGCGTGCTGACCGCGAGCGGCTCGCCGTAGCGGTCGGTGATCGTCCCGCGGTGCGCGGAGATCTTCGTCACGCGCGAGAAGCGCGCCGCGCCTTCCTTCGCGAGAAAACCGTGGTCGACGAGCTGCAGATCGACGGCGCGCCAGAGGAGCCCGAGCGCGGCGCAGGCGAGAAGGCCCTGCAGGGCGTACGCGCGCCACCCGAACGAGCGCGGTGAGTGATCCTTTGCGCTGCGCGACCTCATGGAGAGACGAGCTCGATGTCCTGCGGCGCAGGGCTCGCCATGCGCAGCTTGGTGGTCGCGACGCGCTCGACGAAGGCGTGCGTGGACCAGGCACTCTGCTCGAGCTGGAGCTGCCCCCACTCGATCTCGAGGTCGTCCCGGCGCGCGTTGAGCCGCTCGAGCTCGACGAAGAGCTCGCGCGCGCGGTGCTTGCAGTAGATCGCACCGGCCGCGGAAGCGAGCGCGAGCCCCCACAGCACGGGAACGGCGATCGCGAGTGTCCTGCGCCCGACCATGCCCTTCGCCGTCTTCAGTGGATCTTCTCCGCCACGCGCATGATCGCGCTGCGCGCACGCGGATTACGGGCGACTTCCTGCTCGCCCGGGCGGCGCTTGCGTCCGACGAGCTTGAGGCGCGGCTGTGCGTCCGGCGGAATCACCGGCAGCCGCGCGAGCGCAGGATCGATGCTCGATTCGCGCTTCATGAACTGCTTGACCAGCCGGTCCTCGAGCGAATGGAAACTGATGACGACGAGCCGCCCGCCGGGCGCGAGCACGTCGAGCGCCGCGGCGAGCCCGCGCTCGAGCTGACCGAGCTCGTCGTTGACGAACATGCGCAGCGCCTGGAACGTGCGGGTCGCCGGATGCTTGCCCGGCTCGCGCGTCGGCACCGCGCGCGCCACGAGCGTCGCGAGCTCGCTCGTGCGGCGGATGGGCCGCTCCGCGCGCGCGGCGACGATCGCCTTCGCGATGCGCCGTGCGAAACGTTCTTCTCCGAGGGTGGCGATCACTTCGCGAATCTCGTCGACGCTCGCCCGAGCGAGCCAGTCCGCGACGGGCTCGCCGTGTGCCGGATCCATACGCATGTCGAGCGGACCGTCCGCGCGGAAGCTGAATCCGCGCGACGGATCGTCGAGCTGAGGAGACGAGACGCCGAGATCGAACAGCACGCCTCGGCATGGGCGGCCCTGCGCGTATGCCGGCACGAGCGTCCGAAGATCGGCAAAAGACGCCTGGACGAGCGCAAGCCGCAGCTCGTGGGCAAAGCGCTCGCGCCCGGCCGCAATGGCCTGCGGATCGCGATCGATCGCGAGCACGCGACCTTCTCCACCCAGGGCCTCGAGAATGCGTGCCGTGTGACCGCCGCGCCCGAACGTCGCATCGACATAGAAACCACCCGCCTCGAGCGCCAGTGCGTCGAGCGCCTCTTCGACAAGCACTGGCGTGTGCTCATCCACTGGTTCAAGCGGTGGTGAGACCGCCCCCGGAATGCCGCGTTGTCGACAGATGCGCGCCTTCTTCGTCGGGGCGCGCACCTCCCCTCGAACCGAATACAGGCGTCGGATCCGTCTCGCCGCGTTACAGGGACAGCGATTCGAGCTCCGACGGCAGATCGGTCACGGTCTCCTCCGCCCTCAGCCATGCGTCGCGCCGCTCAACCCAGCGCGCTTCGTCCCACAGCTCGAAGCGGTTTCCCTGACCGATCAGCATTGCGTGCCGCCCGAGGCTCGCGAACTCGCGCAGCTCCGGCGGCACGAGAAACCTCCCGTGCCCGTCAAGCTCGAGATCGGTGGCGTGACCCACCATGAGCCGCTGCAGCCTGCGCGCCTGGGGGTGCAGGGTGGGCAGGCTCATGAGCTTGCGCTCGATCTCTTCCCATTCGGGAAGTGGGTAGATGAGGAGGCACTGGTCCCGGTCCACGGTGACGACCAGCTTTCCCTGGGCGCGCTCGATGATCTGCTCCCTGTATCGGGTGGGCATGACCATCCGGCCTTTGTCGTCCAGAGTGACTTTTGTTGCACCGCGGAACATGGGCTGAGGCGATGGTCTCGCCCATTCCCCCCCACTTTCTCCCACTTGCCGCCACTATAGGAATCGGCGGCGCGCTATGTCAATCGGAGGAGTGAGAAATTCGTCGCAGTCACAACAACTTATGGTTAATTCAGGCGCATCTGAACTGTACGGAAGGGAGAAGCTTTCTTAGCAATCAGGGGGTTGCTTGAAGAACCTTATACAGTGGTTGAGCCTGAGCGGAGCTGTACACGAAAAGGGCTTGCATCGGGACCCGATTCGTGCATCGGGCAGGTTCCGCGCTCCGGTGCCCAGGTACGCGCCGATTACCCACCGCGCGGACGCCCGGCCGGGAGTCCGCGCGAGGGGCGAAACGGCGAGAGTCGGCCTGTAAGCCGGGTTCTGTCGAGGACAGTCATTCCTCTGGGATCCGTGTCACCACGGACCTCTAGCGGCCTACCCGGAAGCGCGTGCGGACGACGCTGCGGCCCGAAGGCCGCTGCTTCCCTATTTGGCCTTGCTCCAGGTGGGGTTTGCCGTGCCGTCGAGTGTTACCACCGACGCGGTGCGCTCTTACCGCACCCTTTCACCCTTGCCGGCGCCCGTTTCCGGGCGCTTAGGCGGTCTGCTCTCTGTTGCACTTTCCGTGGGCTCACGCCCCCCAGGTATTACCTGGCACCTCGTCCGCCGGAGCCCGGACTTTCCTCCACATTCGCGCAGCGAATGCAGCGACTGTCCAGCCGACTCTCCGACTGCAAGATAAGGCTGCGGAACGAGATGTCAAACGGAATCGGAAACCTCGGAGCGCGAATTGCCGGCCGTGCGGAATCCTTCATTCGCGTCTCTTTTCGCCGCCGTCGCGCTCACCCGCGGATTGCGCGAGCTCGAGCGCGAGCGCATACGCCTCGTTGCGCCTCGTGCCCGTGAGCTCCGCGGCGAGCGCGGCCGCCCTGCTCGGCGGCAGCTCGCGCACGAGAAGCCCGAGCGTCCGCTTGAGCCGCTCGCTCCTCTCCTGCTCGTCCGCGCCGCGCGGCGAACCTGCGACGACGAGCGTGATCTCGCCGCGCTGGAAATTGGGCTCCGCGCGCGCGCGTGCCGCGAGCTCACCGAGCGTGCCGCGGTAGACACTCTCGTGCGCCTTGGTGAGCTCCCGCGCAACGACCGCGGGCCGATCCGCACCGAAGACTTCCGCGAGATCCTGAAGCGCGGAGGCGATGCGATGCGGAGCCTCGAAGAACACGAGCGTGCGCGTCTCGCGCGCGAGCGCTCTCAGACGCTCGCGCCGCTCTCCTTCGCGCGAGGGCAGAAAGCCTTCGAAGCAGAAGCGATCCGTCGGCAGACCCGCGACGGCGAGCGCCGCCGTGATCGCGGACGGTCCCGGAATCACGCGCACGTCGACTCCTGCGGCTGCCGCGCGGCGCACGAGCTCGAAGCCGGGGTCGGAAAGGAGAGGCGTGCCTGCGTCGCTGACGAGCGCGACGGTCGCGCCCTGCTCGAAACGCGCGAGCAGCTCGCTCACGCGCTGCGCCTCGTTGTGCTCGTGGAGCGAGATCATGGGACGCGACACGCCCGCGGCCTGCAGCAGCGCGCGCGTGTGGCGCGTGTCCTCGGCCGCGATGAGATCCGCGCTCGCGAGCGCCTCACGGGCCCGCGCGGAGAGATCGCCGAGATTTCCGATCGGCGTTGCGACGACGTACAGGCGTCCGGCCACCACTATAATCCTTCGCTCGTGCGCGTTTGCCGGAGCGTTCCGGCGCGGACCGGCATCCTGCCCGCCCCTGAAAGGCCGTTCAACCGATGTCTTCCATTCAATCGATGCTTCGACTCGTGCTCGTCCTGACGGCTGCCGCGCTGCTCGCGGGCTGCCCTTCGCTGGGTCCGCGCGGCGCACCACCGCCGAGCGCCGACCGCGCGGAGCTCCTCCTGCGCCAGGGCGACTACGAAGGTGCCGCGCGCACGTTCGAGGCGCTCGCCGCGGACAACACCGGCACGGATCGCAGCGAGCACCAGCTTCGCGCGGCGCGCGCGTGGCTTCTCGCGCGGCGGCCGGAAGAAGCGGCACGCGTGCTTGCGGACGTGGGTCCGGCGCTCACCGAAGCGCAGGCGCTCGAGCGTCAGATGCTCGGCGTCGAGCTGGCCCTCGCGCGCGGCCAGACGCAGCAGGCATGGCAGCAGCTCGCGGCGATGCGCGAGCCAGCGGGTACGCAGGACGCACTGCGCTACTACGAGCTCAGAATGCGCGCGGCCTTCGCATCGGGCCGGCCCGCCGACGGCGTTCGCGCCCACGTCGCGCGCGAGCGGCGGCTGACGAACACCGAGCAGCGCACGGCCAGCCGCCGCGAGCTGCTCTTCGAGCTGCGGGACGCAGCGGAGCGCGGCGAGCGCATCGATCCTCGTGCGGCCGCCAACGAGACCGTCGTGCGCGGCTGGCTCGAGCTCGCCCCCCTCGCCGCGGCCGCCGCCCGCGATCCGAATGCGGCGCGTCCGCAGATCGAAGCCTGGCAGGTCCGCTATCCGAATCATCCCGCGACTGCCGTCGTGCGCAGCGAGCTGCTCGGCATCGCGGTCACACGGGACGAAGTCGCCGGGCACGTGGCACTGCTGCTGCCCGTCACGGGACGCCAGGCGGGCGCGGCGACGATCGTGCGCGATGGATTCATGGCGGCGTACTACCGCACGCCGGCCGCCGCGCGGCCGAGCGTGCGCGTCTACGACACTGCGCAGATGAGCGTCGCCGAAGCGGTGACGCGCGCGACCGAGGAAGGCGCGGAGTTCATCGTGGGTCCGCTCACGCGCGCCGAAGTGGTCGCGGCTGCGGAGTTCCAGATCGAGCGGCCGACGATTCTGGCGCTCAACTTCCTGCCTGCGGACCGGGTCGCGCCTGCAGGTTTCTTCCAGTTCGCGCTCTCACCGGAAGACGAGGCGCGACAGGTCGCGCGCCGCGTGCTCGCGGAAGGGCGCCGGCGAGGCGTCGCGCTCGTTCCGCGCGGCGACTGGGGCTCGCGCGTGCTCGCCGCGTTCCGCCAGGAGCTCGAGGCCGGCGGAGGCGTGCTGCTCTCCGATGCCGCGTTCGACGCGTCGCTCACGGACTACTCGGACGAGATCACGCAGGTGCTGCGCATCGCCGACAGCCGCGCGCGACACAGACGCCTGGAATCGCTGCTCGGCACGAAGCTCGCGTTCGAGCCGCGCCGGCGTGCCGACATCGAGTTCATCTTCGCGGCGAGCCAGGCGTCGACCGCGCGCCTTCTGCGTCCGCAGCTCCGCTTCCACTTCGCGGGCGACATCGCGACGTATGCGACGTCCGACGCCTATGAGCCCGACTCGCCGGCGAACGAGGAGCTCGACGGGCTCATCTTCCCCGACATGCCGTGGATGCTGGGCGGCGGCTCGCTGGTCGAGGACATACGCGCCGAGGTGAACGCGGCGTGGCCGAACGGCTCGCGCCGCAGCCGGCTGTTCGCGTTCGGCTTCGATGCGTATCGCCTCTACGAGGCTCTGCATCGCGGGCGGGGCCGGCCGCCCGCTACGAGCATTCCCGGACTCACCGGCCGCCTCACGTTCGACGCCGAGGGGCGCGTGCATCGCGACCTCGACTGGGCGCAGCTTCGCGACGGTCAGCCACGGCTGCTCGCGCCGCCCATCGAATGAGCGTCGAGCGGGCATGGAGCGCCCACGACCGGATCGACGGGAAATCGGCCGTCGCGCGGAAGACGTGGCGGCCGAGTTCCTGGTGCGGCACGGCCTCACGATCCTCACCCGCAACTTTCGGCGCCGGCTCGGCGAGCTCGATCTCGTCGCACGCGAGGGCGACGTCCTCGTCGTCGCGGAAGTGCGCACGCGCTCGAGCGACGAATACGGCGGTGCGGCCGCGAGCGTCGACGGCTGGAAACGCCGGCGCATCGTGCGTGCGACGCTGCAGCTCCTGCAGCGACACCGCGATCTCTCGCGGCTGCGGGTGCGCTTCGACGTGATCGTGGTTTCGGACCCTTTCGGGGCGATACCGAAGGTGGAGTGGATCCGGCACGCGTTCGAGGCGTGATCGCGCCGCCCCTTCATCGAGAAGGCACGGGAAGCGTGATTGCCTGCCTACTTGACGACCTTGAGCTGCGGGCGGCGGCTGCCGCCTTCTTCGGCCGGCGGACGCGGCGGTGGCGGCGGCTCGGGGCCGAGATCCGCCTCGGAGAAGACCATTCCTTCGCCCGTCTCGCGTGCGTAGACACCGAGCACCGCCGCGACCGGGAAGCGCACGTGATGCACGACACCGGAGAAGCGGGCATCGAACTCGACCCAGTCGTTGCCGATCGTGAGGTGCTGGGTCGCGGTCATGCTGATGTTCAGCACGATCTTGCCGTCCTTCACGTATGCGGACGGGACTTCGACTCCCGGGCGCTCCGCATCGACGATCACGTGCGGCGTGTGACCGCAGTCCGCGATCCACTGATGCATCGCGCGAAGCAGATACGGGCGCTTGGAGGGAAGTCGTCGCTCGGGCATCGGCTTACGCCAGGCGCATCTCCTGTTCGGCTTCCGAGAGACTCTCACGGAACGCCGGGCGTGAGAAGACGAGGCTGGCGTATCTGAGGATCGGCTGAGCCTGATCGCGCGGCAGGTCCACCTCGTAGCGCGGCAGACGCCACAGGATCGGCGCGATCGTCGCGTCGACGAGCGAGAACTCGTCCGAGAGGAAATACGGCTTGAGCTTGAACAGGTCGACGCTCTGCAGGACGGTGTCGCGCAGGATCTTCTTGAGCTTCGCGGCCTGCTTCTTGTCCTGCTCGCGCTCGATCTGGTCGACGAGCCCGTACCAGTCGCGCTCGATCCGGTAGAGCGCGAGGCGGAAGTGCGCGCGCGTCACCGGATCGACCGGCATGAGCGGCGGATGCGGGAAGCGCTCGTCCAGGTACTCCATGATCACCCTGGAGTCGTACAGGACGAGATCCCGGTCCACCAGGGTCGGCACGCTGTGGTAGGGATTGAGATCGAGGAGGTCCTCCGGGAATCGGCCGGGCTCGACGTTCACGATGTCGATGGCGATACCCTTCTCGGCCAGCACGATCCGCGTGCGATGACTCCACGCGTCGGTGGGCGAGGAGAACAGCGTCATGATCGATCGGCGACTCGACACCTTCTAACGCCTCCCCCGCGTCAAACGTCGACCTTCAGTCCCGTTCCCCCATCGCCCATCCGGCATCCTCTCCCCGCCCTCCGCGGGGAGAGGAATGAAGCGATGGGGCGTCAGTGGACGTCCTTCCAGTATTCGCGCTTCAGCAGCCAGGCCAGCCACGTGAAGACGAGCAGGAACAGTATGACCCAGACGCCGACGGAGCGCCGGACGAGCTGCGAGGGCTCACCGACGTAGTCGAGGAACGTCACGAGATCGCGCACGAACACGTCGTACTCCTCCGTGCTCATGCGGCCCGGCGTGACCTCCTCGAAGTGGTCGAACACGCGCTCCGTGACGACCTCGCCGTTCTCGCCGGTGTGCTCGACCGTGCGGAACACGGCGCGCTTGAGCCCCTCGAGATCGGAGAGCACGTGCGGCATGGCCGTGCCGTCGAGCGCGAGATTGTTCACGCCCGTGACCGGCTTGCTCGGATCGACGTAGAAGGTCTTGAGGAACTGGTAGACGTAGTCCGCGCCGCGCGCCCTGACGATGAGCGACAGGTCGGGCGGCGCCTTGCCGAACCAGGCCTCCCCGTCCGCCACCGGCAGCGACGTGACGACGTAGTCCGTCATCTCCGCGCCGGCGGGCAGCAGGTGCTTCTGCATCAGATCGGTCGGGATCGCCAGATCCTTCGCGAGGCGCGAATAGCGCACGTACTTCAGCGAATGGCATCCGTAGCAGTAGCTGAAGAAGTTGCGCGCGCCGCGCTGGAGCGACGAGAGGTTCGCGACGTTCGTGTTGGCGCGCCACGACTGCCAGTCGGAGCCGTAACCGCCCTCCTCGGCGTGCTCGGAGGCGTACGCACCGCCGCAGAGCGCGGCGAGCACGAGGACCAGTGCCGCCCTGTACATGCCTGCGATCCTACGCGTGCGCATGGTACGTCACCCTCTCGGGAACCGGCTTGACCGGATCGAGTCGCGTATAGATCGGCATGAGCAGGAAGAATGCGAAGTACAACACCGTGAAGATGCGCGCGAGCACCACGTAGACCCCCTCCGCCGGCTGCAGCCCCAGGTAGCCGAGCGCCACGAAGGATATCGCGAAGACCGTGAGCGCCGTCCTGAACATCCAGCCGCGGTAGCGGACCGACTTGACCTTCGAGCGGTCGAGCCACGGCAGGAACAGGAACGCCAGCACGGAGAGCAGCATCAGCAGCGCGCCGAGGCGCTGATCGGGCACGGCGCGCAGGATCGCGTAGTACGGCGTGAAGTACCACACCGGAGCGATGTGCTCGGGCGTCGACATCGGGTTCGCGGGCTCGAAGTTCGGCGTCTCGAGGAACAGCCCGCCGAACTCCGGCACGAAGAACACGACGATCGCGTAGAACACGAGGAAGACGCCGACGCCGACCACGTCCTTCACCGTGTAGTACGGATGGAACGGGATGCCGTCGAGCGGCTTACCGTCGGGTCCCAGCTTCTCCTTGATCTCGATGCCGTCCGGATTGTTCGAGCCCGTGCGCCGCAGGGCCACCAGGTGCAGCATCACCAGGAGCAGCAGGGCGAGCGGCACGGCGACGACGTGCAGCGCGAAGAAGCGGTTCAGCGTCGCGTCGGCGATGCCGTAATCGCCGCGGATCCACTCGACGAGGCCGGGGCCGATCACGGGAATGGTGCCGAACAGGTTGACGATCACCTGCGCGCCCCAGAACGACATGTTGCCCCACGGCAGGACGTAGCCGAAGAAGGCCTCGGCCATGAGCGCCAGGTACACCAGCATGCCGATGATCCACAGCAGCTCGCGCGGCGCCTTGTACGACCCGTACAGCAGCGCGCGGAACATGTGCAGATACACGACGATGAAGAAGAACGAGGCGCCCGTGGAGTGCATGTAGCGGATGAGCCAGCCCCACTCCACCTCGCGCATGATGAACTCGACCGAGTCGAAGGCCGTCGCCTCACCCGGCTTGTAGAACATCGTGAGGAAGATGCCGGTGAGGAGCTGGATCACCAGCACGAGCAGCGCGAGCGAGCCGAAGAAGTACCAGATGTTGAAGTTCTTCGGCGCGTAGTAGCCCGTGAGCTGGTTGGCGATGAATTCCTCGACGGGCAGGCGCTTGTTGATCCAGGCGCGCAGCCGGCCGGTCTTGACGGCGGGAGCGCCGCCCGGGGGATGCACGACGGTGGCCATCAGGCGACTCCTTCTTGACTTGCGTCGTCGATGCCGATCACGAGCGTGCGCTCGTCGGTGAAGGCATAGGGCGGCACGCGCAGGTTCACGGACGCAGGCGAGCCCTCGAACACGCGGCCCGCCATGTCGAACTTCGAACCGTGGCACGGACAGAAGAAGCCGCCCGGCCAGTCGGCGCCGAGCTCGCCGGCGCCCGCCTCGAAGCGCGGCTTCGGCAGGCAGCCGAGATGCGTGCAGTTACCGACTACGACCAGGATCTCCGGCGTGCGCGAGCGGATTTCGTTCTTGGCGTACTCCGGCTGCTCGGAGCTCTTCGACTCCGGATCCTTGAGCACCGCATCGCCGAGCTGCTGGAGCTTCGCGACCATCTCGGGAGTGCGGCGGACGACGAAGATCTGCTGCTTGCGCCAGGTGACCTGCGTCATCTGACCCGGCTCGAGCTTCGAAACGTCGACCTTCGCAGGCGCGCCCAGCGCGCGTGCACGCTCCGACGGCTTCCAGGACGCGATGAAGGGCACGGCCGCGAACACGGCACCGACCGCGCCTACTCCCACGGTGGCCGTCAGAAGGAACTTGCGCCGACTGCTGTCGACGTCCTCTTCGGTGGTGACACCGTTATCTGCCATCTAATGGCTCTCCGCATCGATCAGTGTGACCCCGCCCAAGGCCGCTCGCGACTCGCCGGCCCTTACACGGCGTGTATGGGTGCAGTTTCGGGACTGGCGGGGGCGGCGCATTATACACAAATGAAAAGGGCCTTCTGCTGGACGGACAGCTCCGAACGAGGCGCACGGAAGAGATGACAACGCTGCTGGCAAGACTGGGGCGCGGGCTCGCCTTTCTCGGTGCATCCGCGGCGGCGGGGCTCGCCATTGCATTCCTCGTGGTGGCCGCCAGGCCGGACCTGCTGCATCGGGGCAACGCGGCGGCCTCTCCGCCCGCGGCACCGGCACCGACGCTCGTGCAGCCCGCGAGCGCGCCCGTGTCCGCCCGGGCGACGTATGCCGAAGCCGTGCAGCGGGCGGCGCCTGCGGTCGTCAACATCTACACCGCGCGGCTCGTCACGGAACGCGTGGCGCCCGCCCGGCGCGATCAGCCGTTCGGCGACCTGTGGCCGCGCTATCGCCGCCGCATCGAGCGCAGTCTCGGCTCCGGCGTCATCGTCGACGCCGACGGGCACATCGTGACGAACCATCACGTCATCGCGCAGGCCGACGCGATCGGCGTGCAGCTCGCGGACGGGCGCACGGCGAACGCGCGCATCGTCGGGCGCGATCCCGAATCGGACCTCGCCGTGCTGCGCATCGACCTCGACGATCTGCCCGTGATGCCTCTCGGGCGCTCGGATCAGCTCAAGGTCGGCGACGTGGTGCTCGCGATCGGCAACCCGATCGGGCTGTCGCAGACCGTCACGCACGGCATCGTGAGCGCGACGAGCCGGCGGCAGCTCGGGGTCGCCACTTTCGAGAACTTCATCCAGACCGACGCGCCGATCAACTTCGGAAATTCCGGAGGCGCGCTCATCGACACCAACGGGGAGCTCGTGGGCATCAACACGGCCATCGTCGCCAAGAATCTCGGCGTCGAAGGCATCGGCTTCGCGATTCCGGTCAACATGGTGCGCGGCGTCGTCGGTGAGATCGTCGCGCAGGGACGCGTGATCCGCGGCTGGATCGGCATCGTGCCGGAGGACGTGACGCAGCTCCAGGCGGCGGAGCTCGGTCTCCCGCAGGGCGGCGTGCTCGTCGTGAACCTGTACGCCGACGGCCCCGCGCAGCGTGCAGGGCTGCAGCCGGGCGACCTGCTGACCGAGATCGACGGCTCGCCGGTGCTCACCGCGCAGGATGCGCTCGCTCACGTCGCGAGCCGCAAGCCCGGACAGACGATCAGGATCAGGGGCATCCGGGGACGCGCGCCCTTCGAGGTGACGGTGACAGTCGCGGAGCGGCCGTACAGCGGATGAGGCGGAGGCCGGCGCAGTGAGCCGCACGGGATCGCAGAAGGGGACCGGCCGGATCGACGTGCGGCGCTTCGCCGACCGCTCGGCGCTCGAAAGCGCCCTCGTCGAGCGGCTGGTCGAGGCTTTCGAAGGCCCGAATACCGGCGTCGGAGTCGCCGTGATGCTTTCGGGAGGGTCCACGCCGGTTCCCGCATACGGGGCGCTTGCACGGCGCGGCATCCGGCCGGCAGCCGACCGGTACGTGCTCTTCTCGGACGAGCGCCACGTGCCGTCCGACAGCGAGGCGAGCAACTTCCATCAGACGCGACCGCTCATCGCGGCGCTCGCACTGCCTGAAACGCGGGTGCTGCGCGTGCGGACGGAGCTTCCGCTCGAGGAAGCCGCGGCGGATTACGAGCGGCGGCTCAAGGCGATGCTCGATGCCGGTGTCGGCATCGGCCTCGGCCTGCTCGGTCTCGGCGCCGACGGTCACACGGCTTCCCTCTTCAGTGCAGCGGATCTCGAACGCGGCGCCGGTCGTCTCGCGATTGCGGTTCAGCGGCCCGACGGCCGCGGCGCCGTGAGCGTCACGCCGCGACTGCTCGCGCGCGTGGCGACACCGGTGTTCGTCGTCGCGGGCGCCGACAAACGCGACGCGCTCGAGCGCTTTCTCGCCGGGGATCCTGGCTCGGTCGCGCGGCAAGCCGTCGCGGCCTGTCCGCACGTCGAGGTGTGGGCGGATCGGGAGGCCTATCCAGCCTGAGCCCGTGACTCTCAGCCGGAGGGGCCGTTCGGCGCCGAATGAACGATGCGGGTGCCGCCCCCGCAGGAGCGGGTCCAGTGCCGGCCATCGGCGCCGGGATCGTGCCATCCGCAGCGGCCCACGATGAGATCGTCTGCGGCCGAAGGACCCCAGCTTCCCGGCAGATACTCGTGAACGTGGCCGCTGCCGAGAACGGGATCGACGATCTCCCACGCGGCCTCGACCTCGTCCTGACGCGCGAAGAGCGTGGTGTCGCCGATCAGCGCATCGCCGATGAGCCGCTCGTAGGCATCCATCTCGTCGGGCTGCTCGTGGCAGACGAAGAGCTCCACCTCGCGGCCCTGCATCGCCGGTCCCGCCCGCTTGGCGTAGGCGCCGATCGCGATCGCGACGTCGGGACCGAGCCGGAAGCGCACGTAGTTCGGCTGGTCGGGCGCGAGATCGCCGAACACTCTTGCGGGCGGCGGTTTGAAATCCACGACCACCTCGGTCGCGGTCACCGGCAGGCGCTTGCCTGCGCGGATGTAGAACGGCACGCCGCTCCAGCGCCACGAGTCGACGGTGAGGCAGAGCGCCGCGTAGGTCTCGACGTTCGAATCCGGCGCCACGCCCGGCTCCGAGCGGTAGCCGCGGTACTGACCTCGCACGACGCTTCGCGGCTCGAGCGGGTGGATCGACTTGAAGACCTTCACCTTCTCGTCGCGCAGCGACTCGCTGTCGCTGCGCACGGGAGGCTCCATCGCGAGCAGGCCCACGATCTGCAGCAGGTGGTTCTGGATCACGTCGCGGATGGCACCAGCCTCCTCGTAGAAGCGGCCGCGCCCCTCGACGCCGATCCTCTCCGCCATCGTGATCTGCACGCTCGCGACGTAATTGCGGTTCCACAGCGGCTCGAGGAAAGTGTTCGCGAACCGGAAGTACAGCAGGTTCTGCACCGGCTCCTTCCCGAGATAGTGATCGATGCGCAGGATCGAGGACTCGTCGAAGACTTCGTGCAGCGTGCGGTTGAGCGCGCGCGCCGACGCGAGATCGCGGCCGAAGGGCTTCTCCACCACCACGCGCGCTCCCGTCGCACATCCGGAGGCGCCGAGATGCCCGACCACCGTCTGGAACATGCTCGGCGGAATGGCGAGATAGTGCAGCGGCCGCGCCGCGTCTCCGAGCGCTTCGCGCAGCGCGCGGAACGTGCCGGCCTCGCGGTAGTCGCCGTCGACGTAGCGCAGGAGCTCCGCGAGCCGCTCGACGTGCGCCGACTCGCGCTCCGGCACGAAGTCCCGCAGGCTCTCCTTCATGCGTTCGACGAGCCGCTCGCGGTTCCAGCCGGCGCGCGCGACGCCGATCACCGGAACGGTCAGCCGCCCGCGGCGCACGAGGTGATAGAGCGCGGGGAAGATCTTGCGGTAGCTGAGGTCGCCCGTGACGCCGAAGATCACCAGTGCGTCGGCGTCCCTGCGCGTGGTTCGGATCGTGGCACTCATTGCCGCCGTGGCTCCCTGCGAATGCGGAATCGCGTCGAGCGCTCAGCGCTCGACGTGCCCGCCGAAGCCGAGCCGCATCGCCGACAGCACCTTGTCGGCGAACGTCGCCCGGCCCCTCGATGCGAAACGGGAATAGAGCGCGGCGCTCAGAACGTAAGCGGGGACTCCTTCCTCGATCGCGGCCTGCACCGTCCAGCGTCCCTCGCCCGAATCGGCCACGCGCCCCGAGAAGCGCTCGAGCTCATGGTCCTCCGCGAGCGCCGCCGCCGTGATATCGAGGAGCCGTGACGTGATGATGCTCCCGTGACGCCAGAGCTCGGTGATCGCGGCGAGATCGAAGCGGTACTGGAACCGGCGCGGCTCGGCGAGCGGCGCAGTCTCGGCGTCGACCGCAGCGGCACCGAGACCGACGTCCGCGTGCCTGAGCACGTTGAGCCCTTCCGCGTACGCGGCCATGAGACCGTACTCGATCCCGTTGTGGACCATCTTCACGAAGTGACCCGCGCCGTGCGGACCGCAGTGCAGATAGCCGAGCGGCGCAGTCCCCGTGACCGGGCTCCTGCCTGCATGCGGATCCGCAGCGCCGGGTGCGAGCGTCGCGAACACGGGCTCGAGCGAGGCGACGATGTCGGGCTCCCCGCCGATCATCAGGCAGTAGCCCTGCTCGAGGCCGAGCACGCCGCCGCTCGTGCCGACGTCCACGTAGTGGATGCCGGACGCGGCGAGCTCGTCCGCACGGCGGATGTCGTCGGCGAAATGAGAGTTTCCGCCGTCGATGACGATGTCACCGGCAGACAGGTGCTGCCGCAGCTCCGCGATGACGGCATCGACTGCCGCCGCAGGAACCATGATCCAGACGGCGCGCGGCGGACTCAGCTTCGAGACGAGCTCGGCAGGACTCGCCGCGTCGATCGCACCGTCCGCCACGACCGCGGCGCGCGCCTCGGCACCGCGATCGTAGACGACGCATTCGTGGCCGCCGCGCATGAGGCGACGGACCATGTTCGCGCCCATCCGTCCGAGGCCGATCATCCCGATCCGCATGGCAGGCTCCTTTGCTCGAGACTCGAAGAGTCTACATCCCCTGCCGCCCGTCGCAGGGAGACGCGGGGAAAGCGCTAGTGCGGCACGCGTCTGATCTGCGCGCCGAGCTGCGCGAGCTTCTCCTCGATGGCTTCGTAGCCGCGATCGATGTGGTAGATGCGCTCGATCTCGGTGCGGCCTTCGGCGACGAGTCCCGCGAGCACGAGGCTCGCGGAGGCGCGCAGGTCGGTCGCCATCACGGGCGCGCCGGTGAGCTTCTTCACGCCGTGGATGATCGCCGTGTTGCCCTCGAGCCGGATCTCGGCACCGAGGCGGCGCATCTCGAGCATGTGCATGAAGCGGTTCTCGAAGATCGTCTCGATGATCGTGCCGACGCCTTCCGCGATGGTGTTGAGCGCGGCGAACTGCGCCTGCATGTCGGTGGGGAAACCGGGATACGGCGCGGTGCGCACGTTGACCGAGCGCGGCCTGCGGCCGCGCATGTCGATCTCGATCCAGTTCGGTCCGATGCCGAGCCGCGCGCCCGCTTCCTCGAGCTTGACGAGCACCGCGTCGAGATGATCGGGCCGCGTGTTCTTGATGCGCACGTTGCCGCCCGTGATCGCGCCGGCGACGAGATACGTGCCGCTCTCGATGCGGTCGGGCAGCACCTCGTACTGCGTGCCGCGCAGCCGCTCGACACCCTGGACGACGATCTTGTCGGTGCCCGCGCCCTGGATCTTCGCGCCCATCGAGATCAGGAAATTGGCGAGGTCCACCACCTCGGGCTCGCGCGCGGCGTTCTCGATGACGGTTTCGCCTTCCGCGAGCGTCGCGGCCATCATGAGGTTCTCGGTGCCGGTCACCGTGACCGTGTCGAGCACGAGCCGCGCGCCCTTCAGCCGGTCGGCCCGCGCGCGGATGTAGCCACCCTCGATCTGGATGTCCGCACCCATCGCCTGCAGACCCGCGACGTGGATGTTCACGGGGCGCGCGCCGATGGCGCAGCCGCCGGGCAGGGACACGTCGGCGCGTCCGAAGCGCGCGACGAGCGGCCCGAGCACGAGGATCGACGCGCGCATCGTCTTCACGAGGTCGTAGGGCGCGAAGCACTCCTTGAGCGTCGACGCATCCACCTCTATGCGCATGCGCTCGTCCACGGTGACGCTGACGCCCATGCGCCCGAGCAGCTCGATCGTCGTCGTGACGTCCTGCAGGTGCGGCACGTTGCCGACGACGACCGGATCGTCCGCGAGGAGCGAGGCGGCGAGGATCGGCAGCGTCGCGTTCTTCGCCCCCGAGATGCGCACCTCGCCCTCGAGCGGGATGCCACCCTGGATCTGCAGCTTTTCCATGCGAGCCGTACCTTCAGCCGTTGCGGCGCGCGGCCCACTCCTCGGGCGTCAGCGCCTCGATGGACAGTGCGTGGATCTCGCGGCCCATGCGCTCGCCGAGCGCGCGGTACACGAGCTGGTGCCGCGCCAGGCTCCGCTTGCCGTTGAACTCGTTCGCCACCACGAGGGCCGCGAAATGTGTGTTGTCGTCGGACTGCACGACGACGTGCGCACCCGGCAGTCCCGCACGGATGAGCTCGGCGACTTCTTCGGGATTCATCGTTGCTCGAAGACCTCCTCGAGGGGGACTGTAGCAGAGCCCGGCCCCCGCGTTCGCCCCCGGGCGGTATCATGTGCGCATGTGCCCCGCTCCCGTCACCGCGAACGCGCAGGATGACGCCCGGCTCCTCGCCGCGGCGCGGCGTGCGCTCAATATCGAGGCGCGTGCGGTCGAGGCGCTCGTCGCACGGCTCGACGGACGCTTCACCGCCGCCTGCCGGCTGCTGCTCTCCTGCCAGGGCCGCGTGGTCGTCACCGGCATCGGCAAGTCCGGCCACATCGGCGGCAAGATCGCCGCCACGCTGGCGAGCACCGGCACGCCCGCCTTCTTCCTGCACCCGGCCGAGGCGAGCCACGGCGATCTCGGCATGATCACCCGCACCGACGTGGTGATGGCGATCTCCAACTCCGGCGAGACGCGCGAGATCGTGCTGCTGCTGCCGCACCTCAAGCGCCTCGGAGTGCCGCTGATCACGCTCACCGGCAAGCCCGACTCGACGCTCGCACGGGCATCGAACGTCGTGCTCGACGTGACGGTTCCCGAGGAGGCCTGTCCGCTCAATCTCGCCCCGACGGCGAGCACCACTGCCACGCTCGCCATGGGCGATGCGCTCGCGGTCGCGGTGCTCGACGCGCGCGGCTTCACCGCGCAGGACTTCGCGCGCTCGCATCCGGGCGGAAGCCTCGGGCGGCGTCTCCTGCTGCACGTCGAGGACATCATGCGCACGGGCGCCGACGTGCCGCGCGTGCATCCTGAGACTCCGCTCGGCGATGCGCTGGTGGAGATGTCGCGCAAGGGGCTCGGCATGACCGTGGTCGTCGATGCCGACGATCGCGTCGTCGGCATATTCACCGACGGCGACCTGCGCCGCGCGCTCGACCGGCAGATCGACGTGCACGCGACGCGCGTCGGCGACGTGATGACCCGCAACTGCAAGACGATCGGCCCGCACGAGCTCGCCGCCGAAGCTGCGCACCGCATGGAGCTGTACCGCATCACCGCGCTGGCGGTGACGGACGAGAACGGCCGGCTCATCGGCGCCTTCAACGTGCACGATCTGCTGCGCGCCGACGTGCTCTGACGCGGAGCCCGAAAGTCCAGCATGCCGCGACAGCCCGCAGACGCCGCCGCGATCCGGATGCTGGTGCTCGACGTGGACGGCGTCCTCACGGACGGGCGCCTCTATTTCGGTGCACGCGGAGAAGTGCTCAAGGTCTTTCACGTGCGCGACGGATACGGGCTGCGCCGGCTCGCGGATGCCGGGGTGCAGCTCGCCGTCATCTCCGGCCGCAGCTCACCGGCAGTTCTGCGCCGCTGCCGCGAGCTCGGCATCCATCACGTCGTGCAGGGCGCCGACGACAAGCTCTCCGCGTTCGAGCGCCTGCTCTTGCGGACGGGACTTACCGCCGCGCAGTGCGCGTGCATCGGCGACGACGTGCCCGACGTGCCGGTGATGCGCAGGGCCGGTCTGTCGTTCGCGGTGGCCGATGCGCACCCGGATGCGCGCAGCGCCGCGCATTTCGTCACGAAGCTGCCCGGAGGCCAGGGAGCAGTCCGCGAGGTCTGCGACCGTCTCCTCGCTGCGCGCAGCCGCGGCCGTCGCTCGCGATGATCGTGCGCATCCTGGCAGTGCTCCTCGTCGCCGCGGTGCTCGTGGCAACGCTCTTCGTGCAGCGTCCGGCAGGCATTTCCGGGCCTGCCGAGACCGCTCAGGACTCCGAACCCGATCTCGGCTACGCCGCTCGGGATGCGGAGATCGTCGAGACCGGTCCGGACGGCCTTCCCGTTTACACGCTCTCGGCCGCGCTCATCCGGCAGCGGCCCGAGGAGAGCAGCGTGCTCCTCGAAGAGGTGCGGATGCAGTACCGGGACACGAACGGGGACCTGTGGCAGCTCTCGGCTGCGGAAGGCACCATCCTCCAGGGCTCGGGCGTCGTGCGCTTCGCAGGCAACGTCCGGGTGGACGGCAGTCTGTCCCGCATGAAGCAGGCGGCGCAGATCACGACCGAGCAGCTCGCCTTCGACACCCGCGAGGAGGTCGTGAGCACCGAGGCCCCGGTGGTCATCGACTGGGGCAACGGCCAGCTTCGCGCGCGCGGCCTCGTCGCGAGCTTGAAGGGGGGTCGCCTGCAGCTAGAATCCGACGTACATGGACTGTTCGCTCAGTAAGGTCCCGCGGCGCGTGCTCGCCGGGCTCGTCCTGGCGCTCGCCGCGACGGCGGGATCCGCTGCCGAGCCCGTAGGGAGCGGCAAGCCCATCTCTCTCGACGCCGCCCGTACGACGTTCGACTACCGGGCCAACACGGTCGTCTTCGACGACATCGTGATCTCGCAGGAAGGAACGCGCATCGCGGCGAAGCGCGCCGAGGCGAGCGGCCTCGACTTCGAGAACAGCCGCTGGGTCTTCCAGGGCGACGTCCGCATCACGGTGGACGGACGCGGCAGCCTTTCCTCGGATCGCGCGGTCGTCGAGTTCCGCGACAACCGCATCGAGCGTGCGGAGATCACGGGCTCGCCGGCACACTTCGAGCAGAAGCTGGCTGCCAGCCAGCAGACGGCCCGCGGCCGCGCGGGAACGATCGAGTACAGCTTCGGCGGCGGCACGGTCCGCCTGTCGCAGGACGCCTGGCTCTCGGATGGGCGCCAGGAGTTCAAGGCGCCGCTCATCGTGTACGACATCCGCAAGGAGCAGGTGCAGGCCGCATCCGAGCCGGGTGCCGACGAGCGCGTGCGCATCACGATCCTGCCGCGCGAGAAGGAAGCGGCGGAGAAGAAGGAAGCGGCCGAACGGGGCGCTGCGGAAGACGCGAAGCCATGACGGTTCTCAAGGCGAGCGGACTCGCGAAGAGCTACCGGTCGCGCCAGGTCGTGCGCGACCTGTCGCTGGAGGTGCGCAGCGGGGAAGTGGTCGGTCTTCTCGGCCCCAATGGGGCGGGCAAGACGACCGCGTTCTACATGATCGTCGGCCTCGTGCCGGCCGATGCCGGCAAGATCCATCTCGGCGGCACGGACCTCACGCACCTGCCCATGCATCGCCGCGCCCAGCTCGGCGTGGGCTATCTGCCTCAGGAGGCCTCGGTCTTCCGCAAGATGTCCGTCGAGGACAACGTGATGGCGATCCTCGAGACGCGCGACGACCTCGACCGGGCGGCGCGCGAGCAGCGTCTCGAGGAGCTCCTCGAGGAGCTGCGCATCGCGCACGTGCGCAAGAGCCTCGGGATCTCCCTCTCGGGCGGCGAGCGGCGCCGCGTCGAGATCGCCCGGGCGCTCGCGGCGGAGCCCCGCTTCATCCTGCTCGACGAGCCCTTCGCGGGCGTCGATCCCCTGTCCGTGCTCGACATCCAGCGCATCATCCGTGAGCTCACCGCCCGCGACATCGGCGTGCTCATCACGGACCACAACGTGCGGGAGACCCTGGGGGTCTGCAACCGGGCGTACATCGTCAACCAGGGGACGGTGATCGCGACCGGAACCGCGGAAGAAATCCTTGCCAACCCCCAAGTGCGTGAGGTGTACTTGGGACGCTCCTTCCGCCTGTGACGGCCTCGGAGCCGTTGGCGGAAAATCGAGTTGGTTCAATGACTTGAATTCGGGGGCAAGAGGCCCCAGCGCAACACCATGCTCAAACCTTCCCTGCAGCTCCGGCTGGGTCAGCAACTGACCATGACCCCGCAGCTGCAGCAGGCGATCAGACTCCTGCAGCTGCCCTCTCTCGAGCTCCAGGCTCACATCCGGGAGATCCTCGAGACGAACGTCATGCTGGAGCCGGTCGAGGACACCGAGGCGACCGGCACCTTCGAGTCGCTCGAGGCGGCCTCGCAGGTCGAGGCGCCCGAATCCGAGCGCGAGAGCTCCGTCGAGGTGCTCGACGAGCACTGGGGTGAGCAGACCGTCGGACCCTCGGAGACTCCCTGGAACTCGGACGACGACGACGACCGTCAGCAGGATTTCGCCGACTCGTCGGGGCAGACGCTGCAGGATCATCTCGTGTGGCAGCTCGAGCTCGCGAAGCTCGAGCCGCGCGAGCTCGCCATCGCCCGCGCCATCGTCGATGCGATCAGCGACGACGGCTACCTCACCGAATCGCTCGAGGAGATCGCCCAGACGCTCCGGCCCGAAATCGAGTGCGATGCGGCCGAGGTCGAGCGGGTGCTCCTGCGCGTCCAGGCGCTCGATCCGCCCGGCGTCGGCGCACGCTCGGTCGGTGAGTGCATCGAGCTGCAGCTCCGGCAGCTCGATCCGAAGACGCCGGGCCTCGATATCGCGATACGCATCGCGCGGCAGTATCTCGAGCTCGTCGCCGGGCGCGAGCTGTCCCTGCTGCGGCGCGAGCTTCGCTGCACCGAGGAAGAGCTTGCCGCCGCGCTCGCGCTGGTGCGGTCGTGCCATCCCCGGCCCGGCTCGACCGTGAGCTCTGCCGCTCCCGAATACGTGGTGCCCGACGTGTTCGTACGGCGCACCGAGCATGGCTGGGCCGTCGAGATCAACCCGGCCACCCTGCCCCGCGTGAGGCTCAACCAGAGCTACGCGAGCCTCATCGGCCGCAATGCGAGCCACGCCTCGATGCGCGCTCAGCTCCAGGAAGCACGCTGGCTGCTGAAGAGTCTCGAGATCCGCAACGAGACGCTCCTCAAGGTGGCGCGCTCCATCGTCGAACGCCAGACCGCCTTCCTCGAGCACGGCGAGGAGTACATGCGGCCGATGATCCTCAAGGACATCGCCGAGGCCGTCGGCATGCACGAGTCGACGATCTCGCGCGTGACCTCGGGCAAGTACATGCATACGCCGCGCGGCGTGTTCGAGCTGCGCTATTTCTTCTCCAGTCAGGTCGAGGGCGCGGACGGATCCGGCACGTCCTCGACCGCGATCCGGGCCAAGATCAGGAAGCTCGTCAAGGAGGAAGACGCGGAGAACCCCTTGAGCGACGGACGCATCGCCGAGCTGCTCTCGGCCGAAGGCATTCCCGTCGCGCGCCGCACGGTGGCGAAGTACCGCGAGGCCATGGGGATCGCACCCTCCAACGAGCGCAGACGTCTTGCGTTGAAGCAGATGTAGCGAGTGGGCGAAACCGAGAAGGAGACGGCTATGCAGCTCAGCGTCACCGGTCACCACGTCGAGGTCACTCCCGCGCTGCGCGAGTACGTCGAGAAGAAACTGGAGCGCGTTGCCCGGCACTTCGATCACGTCATCGACGTGCACTGTGTGTTGACGGTCGAGAAGCTGCGACAGACCGCCGAAGCGACGTTGCACATGCGCGGCGGCTCCATACACGCCAACGCAACCGACCCCGACATGTACGCGGCCATCGATGCCCTGAGCGACAAGCTCGATCGCTGCGTGATCAAGCACAAGGAGAAGCTCGCCGACCACCACGCCGCCGAGGCACGCAGAAGCCTGCGCGCCTAGAGCGTCCTGAACGCTTCCGGTCCCTTTCCCTGCGCGAGAGGAACCGGGAACGAGACAGCGGGCGGGTGACTGACGGGGTTATGTCATCAGCCCGCCTTTCCCGTACCGGGCTTGCGGCCGGAACGGGCGGCGACTAACGTCCTCGAACGATGCGCATCATCATCGTGAGTGGACTGTCCGGTTCCGGGAAGAGCGTGGCGCTGCACATGCTCGAGGACCTGGGCTTCTACTGCATCGACAACATCCCCGCCGCGCTCCTCAAGCCCTTCATTTCCCACGCCGTACGCAGCCCCGAGCCCGCGTACGAGCGCACCGCGGTCGGGCTCGACGCGCGCAACACGGCCGCCGAGATCGCGACCGTTCCGCGGCTCATCGACGAGCTCAAGCGCAGCGGCATCCTCTGCGAGGTGCTCTTCCTCATCGCGAGCGAGGACGAGATCCTGCGCCGCTTCGCCGAGACGCGGCGCAAGCACCCGATGAGCCGCGGCGACGTCGACCTGCGCGAGGCCATGGAGATGGAGCGCCGCCTCCTCGAACCCATCGCCAACGCGGCCGACCTCGTCATCGACACGTCGCGCATGAGCGTGCACGAGCTGAGGAAGGTGGTGCATCTGCGCGTCGAGCAGCGCGCGACCGGCCGGCTGTCGATCACGTTCGAATCGTTCGGCTTCAAGAACGGGATACCGGGTGACGCGGACTTCGTGTTCGACGCCCGCTCCCTGCCGAATCCCTACTGGGAGCCCAGCCTGCGCAACCTCACGGGACGCGACCCCGAGGTGATCCGCTTTCTCGAGGCGAACGGCGACGTCGCCCGCCTCATCGACGACATCGAGCGCTTCATCGAGGCGCGCATTCCCGAGTTCGAGGCGAGCAACCGCGGCTATCTCACCGTGGCGGTAGGGTGCACCGGCGGGCAGCACCGCTCGGTGTACATCGTCGAACGGCTCGCGGCACGCTTCGCCGCTCGCTATCCGTACGTCACCGCCCGCCACAGCTCGCTCCCCGACGTCGATCTCGTCGTTCCCGAGCGCTCCGACGCCGCGCGCGCCTGAAACGCGCTGGTGAGCGCGGGCGCACGCCGTTACACTCGCGGCGCCTTCCGCGGGGTCCCCCGCGCCATCTCGCGCGCGGGGCTGCGAGTTGCGGTGCGACGGTAATGAACGCTCAGATCATCCATGACCGAGAGGCCCGGTTGAGCGCCCTCAAGGCGGCGCTCGATCAGGGCACGCTGCGCGCCGCGCACCGCATGGTCAACGCCATGCACCCGGCGGAGATCGCCTCGCTCATCGAGTCTCTCCCTCCCGCGCAGCGCGAGCTCGTCTGGGATTTCGTCGATCCCGAGCTCGAAGGCGACGTCCTCGTGGAGCTCAACGAGAACGTGCGCTCCGCGCTCATCCGGGGCATGGACGCCGAAGAGCTCGTCGCGGCTGCGGAAGGCATGGACGTCGACGATCTCGCGGACCTCGTCGCGGATCTGCCGGAAGCCGTCACCCGCCAGCTCCTCAAGTCGCTCGATCAGCAGGATCGCGAGCGCCTGAACACGGTGCTCGCCTACCCGGCCGACAGCGCGGGCGGTCTCATGAACACCGACACGGTCAGCGTCCGCCCGGACGTGACCGTCGAGGTGGTGCTGCGCTACCTGCGCATGCGCGGCGAGCTGCCGGAGAAGACCGACAGTCTCTTCGTCGTCGACCGCTACAACCGCTTTCTCGGCAGCGTGCCGCTCACGCGGCTCCTCACCGAGAACCCGGATCGCCTGGTGGGCGAGCTCGTCGAGCAGGAAGCGCCGCGCATCGATCCGGAGACGCCCGCCCAGGAAGTGGCGCAGCTCTTCCAGGATCGCGACCTGGTCTCCGCGGCGGTCGTCAGCCCCACCGGGCAGCTTCTCGGGCGCATCACGGTCGACGACGTGGTGGACGTCATCCGCGAGGAGGCCGAGCACTCGGTGCTCAGCATGGCGGGCCTCCCCGACGAGGCGGACGTGTTCGCGGGCGTGCGCGCCTCGTCGCAGCGGCGTCTGGTCTGGCTGGGCGTCAATCTCTGCACCACGTTCATCGTGGCGTGGGTCGTGCGGCACTTCGAGAGCACGATCGAACGCGTCGCGACCCTGGCCGCGCTCATGCCCATCGTCGCGAGCATGGGCGGCATCGCGGGAACCCAGACGGTGACGCTCATCATCCGCGGTCTCGCGCTGGGTCAGATCCAGTGGTCGAACGCGCGCTGGCTGCTCTTCAAGGAGCTCGCGGTAGGCGGGCTGAACGGCCTCATCATCGCCGGCGTGGTGAGCATCGTGACGGGCATGTGGCTCGGCACGTGGAAGATCGCCGCCATCGTCGGCGCCGCGATGCTGATCAACGTACTCGCGGCGGCGGGCATCGGCGTGATGGTGCCGCTCGCGCTGCGGCGGATGAAGATCGATCCCGCGCTCGCCGCCGGCGTGCTCCTCACGACCTTCACCGACTGCATCGGCTTCGCGACGCTGCTCGGCCTCGGCGCGCTGTTCCTCACGTAGCTTCGCTGGTTTCCGCGACCGTCGGCGTGGCGATGGCCGGCGGCACCTTTTCGCCGCTCATGAACGCGAGCAGCTCGTCACGCGCCTCCATGGCGTCCCGGTAGCCGAGCTCGATGAGCTCGCGCGTGTAGCCCGACTCGAAGAGCAGATAGCTCGCGAGCTGACTGCCCGCGATGCCGCGCGCGCCGACGACCCTGAGCAGCGCGCGCACGCCCGGCGGCATCTCGTGCACGTGGCGCGCGGCGATCTCGCGCGGATCCACGCTCGGCGCGAGCATCAGCGCGTCGATGTGACGGACACGGTGCGTCGCAGGTGCGTACCGCACGAGCTGATTGATCATCTCGAGCTGCTCGAGATCGGCGTAGATCTGGTCGGTGAAGAGCGTGTCGAGCATGTAGCCGAAGATCTGCCCCGGCGTCGGCGACACCGAAGGCGCCCGAGGCACCGAGACGCCGGCCGCCTGGCGGGCACGCACGCCGAGGATGAGCAGCCGGTCGGCGCCGAGGTGGATCGCAGGGCTGAGCGGTGCGAGCTGACGCATCGCACCGTCCCCGAAATGCTCATGCCCGAGCTTCGTCGCCGGGAAGAGCATGGGAATCGACAGGCTCGCCATCAGATGCTCGAGCGTGAGCTGCGTACGACGTCCCATGCGCTGCGCGCGCGACCAGGGCTCGATCTCGGGCACGCCGTCGAAGAAGGCGACCGAATGCCCCGTGACATAACTCGTCGCGCACAGTCCGACGGCGCGCAGGTGACCGCGCGCGATGCTGGTGCGGATTCCCGCGAAATCGATGCGCCGCGTGAGCAGCTCGCGCAGCGGAGTGTTGTCGAGCACCGATTTCGGGGGATGCAGCACGAAGCCGCTCGAGAGCAGAGCGATCAGCCAGTGCAGGCCCGCGCGCAGCATGTGCCCGGGGTCGACGTGGAACACTTCGTGCGAGCGGAAGTTCGCCCAGACTTCCTCGAGGCCCGCGACGGCCCGGCGCCAGTGATGGGCTTCCGCCGCGAGCACGGCAGCGGCGACGGCGCCTGCCGATGTCCCCACGATGACCGGAAAGGGATTGCGCGCCCGCGGCAGCAGCTCTGTCAGGGCTCTGAGCACGCCTATCTGATACGCCGAGCGCGCCCCACCCCCCGTCAGTACCAGGCCTACCACCGGCTGCAGCGCCCGCCGGCGTGCAGTCCGGGATGTCACGTCGTTCATGTGCCGCCAATTCTGGTCATACTGGTCCCACTGCTACAATGCCGTGCGGGAACTGATTCTCATTCCCCGCAATGGAGGCCCCATGAGACTTCCGGTCGTCGGTGCGCTTTTCGCCCTCGCCTTCCTCGCCCAGGCCCCCGTGACGCTCGCAGCCCCAGAAGTCGGCGCCGAAGCGCCGGGCTTCCGTCTGCAGGATCAGAACGGCAAGTGGGTCGAACTCAAGGACCATCGCGGCAAGTGGGTGGTTCTGTACTTCTATCCCAAGGACAACACGCCGGGCTGCACCACTCAGGCCTGCGAGTTCCGCGACAACATCTTCGCCTTCCGCAAGGCCGGCGCGGTGATCCTCGGCATCAGCGTCGACGACGTGGAGTCGCACAAGGCCTTCGCGGAAGAGCACGGGCTGCCCTTCCCGCTCCTCGCGGACGCGAACAAGGAGGTCGCGAAGGAGTACGGCGTGCTGCGGAGCTTCGGTGCGATGGAGGTCGCGTCCCGCCAGACCTTCATCATCGACCCGCAGGGACGCATCGTGAAGCACTATCCGAACGTCGATCCGAAGGGTCACTCTCAGGAAGTGCTCGCGGACCTCGAGACGCTGAAGAAAGCCGCGAGCTGACGCCATAGTTCGCCCCATCCAGCGCTCCCCGTTCCGCGGGGAGCGCTGGATTCTTCATGCCGGTCTCTCTTCCTCGCCCGGCGCAGACGCAGCCTGCTGCCCGGCAGTAGTGCCGCGCTTCAGCGCATCGATCGCCCTGTCGAGCCCGCCGAGCGTCAGCGGGAACATCCGGTCGCCGATGATCTCGCGCGTGATGCGGATGGACGGCGTGTACTCCCAGCGCTCCTGCGGCTCCGGATTGAGCCACACCAGATGCGGGAACGCGGCGCACAGCCGCTGCATCCAGACCGCGCCCGGCTCCTCGTTCCAGTGCTCGATGCTGCCGCCCGCCAGCGTGATCTCGTACGGGCTCATCGTGGCATCGCCGACCACGATCACGCGGTAGTCGGGCGGATACTTCCGCAGGATGTGCAGCGTCGGCGTCAGCTCCGTGTGGCGCCGGCGGTTGTCGCGCCAGACGTGCTCGTACAGAAAGTTGTGGAAGTAGAAATGCTCGAGATGCTTGAACTCGCTGCGGGCCGCGGAGAAGAGCTCCTCGCACACCCGCACGTGCGCATCCATCGAGCCCCCGACGTCGAGGAACAGCAGTACCTTGATCGCATTGTGACGCTCGGGCACGAGCTTGACGTCGAGGAGACCTGCGTTGCGCGCCGTGGCGTCGATGGTGCCCTCGAGGTCGAGCTCTTCGGCCGCACCCTCGCGCGCGAAGCGCCGCAGGCGGCGCAGCGCGAGCTTGATGTTGCGCGTGCCGAGCTCGACGGTGTCGTCGAAGTTGCGGTACTCGCGCCGCTCCCACACCTTGACCGCGCTGCGGTTGCCGCCGCCCGCGCCGATGCGCACGCCTTCGGGGTTGTAGCCGCGCGATCCGAACGGTGAGGTGCCTCCGGTGCCGATCCAGCGATCACCGCCTTCGTGACGCTCGCGCTGCTCGGCGAGTCTCCTGCGCAGCGTCTCGAGCAGCTTCTCCCAGCCGCCGAGCGACTCGATCTGCCGCTTTTCCTCTTCGGTCAACGCGCGCGAGACCGCCGCCTCGAGCCACTCCTTCGGAACCTCCGCCACGAAGCGCTCGAAGAGCCGCTCGGCACCCTTGAAGTGCACGGCGAACGCCCGGTCGAACCGGTCGAAGTGCCGCTCGTCCTTCACCAGACAGGTGCGCGCGAGGTAGTAGAAATCCTCGGCGGACAGCCATGCCACGCGCTCCTTCAGCGCCTCGAGCAGCGTGAGGAACTCCGGCACCGTGACCGGAACTCCCGCCGCGCGCAGCTCGGTGAAGAAGCGCACCAGCATCAGCGCGACCTGCGATGCAGGAACACGAGCTGCTCGAACAGATGCACGTCCTGCTCGTTCTTGAGGAGCGCACCGTAGAGCGGCGGCAGCGACTTCTTCGGATCGTCGGAGCGCAGCGCCTCGGGCGGCACGTCCTCCGCCACGAGCAGCTTGATCCAGTCGAGGAGCTCGGACGTCGAGGGCTTCTTCCTGAGCCCGGGCATCTCGCGCACCCTGTAGAACGCCGCGAGCGCCTCGGCGAGCAGCTCCCGTTTGAGGCCGGGGAAGTGGACCTCCACGATGCGGGTCATCGTCTCCGCATCCGGGAAGCGGATGTAGTGGAAGAAGCAGCGGCGCAGGAAGGCGTCGGGCAGCTCCTTCTCGTTGTTGCTCGTGATCACGATGATCGGCCGGTGCTTCGCCTTCACGAGCTCGCGGGTCTCGTAGACGTAGAACTCCATGCGGTCGAGCTCGCGCAGCAGGTCGTTCGGAAACTCGATGTCGGCCTTGTCGATCTCGTCGATGAGCAGCACGGGCTGCACGTCCGACTCGAACGCCTCCCAGAGCTTCCCCTTGACGATGTAGTTGGCAATGTCGCGTGCGCGCGGATCGCCGAGCTGCGAATCGCGCAGCCGCGACACGGCGTCGTACTCGTACAGTCCCTGCTGGGCCTTGCTGGTGGACTTGATGTGCCACTCGAAGAGCGGCCGCTCGAGCGCGTGCGCGATCTCCTGTGCGAGCTGGGTCTTGCCCGTGCCGGGCTCGCCCTTGATGAGAAGCGGCCGTCCGAGAGTGATCGCGGCATTGACCGCCAGCATGAGGTCGGGGGTCGCGACGTAGCGGCTCGTGCCGGTGAAGCGTTGCTGCATCGTGAAACGTTCCGGAGGACGTGGGGAAACGGTCGCCCACAGTCTAACGACACCGCGGCGACGGCGCCCCGCTGAGTATGGCGTCCGGTCAGTCGGCCGGTTCGAGCGTCAGGCGATGGCGTGCCGGGCCGGGCAGGAATGGCAGCGGACGCCCCTCCGCCCACTCCCTGAATCCGGCACGGTAGAAGCGCGACAGCGGATGCCCGCTCTGCCCGCCGGCGATGTGCAGATAGCCTTCGGCCTCGCGGCCGGGCGCGACCGCGAAGCGCTCCGAGGCGCCGAACGCACCGTCCTGCACGCGCGGCATGTCGTGATCGCCCGCGAGCGGCATCGGCGGCATGTCGAGGAGCCGCGACGCGAAGGGCAGCGCGCTCGACAGCGGGTGGCGGACGTGCACGCGATTGCGTTCGCCCCAGGTACACGCGGTGAGCGCACCGCAGCTCGCACGCAGCTCGCTGGCCGTGGCGTCGATGCGCTCGAGCAGGAACGCCCGCCAGCTCTCGAATGCATCGGAAAGCAGATGCTCCGGCCGTTCGCTCACCAGACGCCACAGCGGTCCTTCGAACTGCGGCGGCGGTCGCTTGCCCGCAGGGTCGATCGCGAGCGCCTCGAGGAACATGTCCCACACGGCGCGCTCCGTCAGGGTCCTGAACGTCCACACGACGCGGTAGCTGACGGACTCCGGCATCGCCCGCGCGTCCCACTGCAGCGCGAGCTTCCTCACATCCGCCCGCTCCGGCCGCTCGCGCAGCGCCGCCTCGTCGAGCAGCTCGATCATCAGCTGCTGCCAGCGTCCGAGGAACTCCGCGCGGTCGTCTAGCTGGATGCGGAGCATGTCCGCAGGCGTCGCGCTGTCGCCGAGAGCGAGCAGACCGTCGCGGATCTGCCGTGCGCGCGCGCCGAGATCGTAGCCGGCACCGACCAGCGTCTCGTCCGCACCGATCGCGCGCTGATGCGCGGAATCGTCGCTCATGAGCGCATTGGCGGACCACAACCGCCCCACGGCTGGATCGACGATGCGCGGATGATCGGCGGCATCCGTCCACGCGGACACGTCGGCGTTCCGGTCCGGACCGTTCTCACGCGGAATGCGTCCGAAGATGGTCCACGCGATGCGTCCCGCGCGGTCGCCGACGATCGCGTTCTGATGGGGAATGCCGATCCCGGGTGCGAGCGCGAGCGCCTGCTCGACGGACTGCGCGCGCTCGAGCGCGAGAATGCCGAAGTTCGTCGCAGCGGGATCGAGCGCCAGCCACTGCGCGAACCAGCAGTGAATACCGTCGGATTCGCGATCGACGAGGACACCGTAGGGGCCTTCGAGGACGTCGAGCGAGACGTCCGCTCCACCCTTCACACGGATCGTTTCGATGGTGCGCGACATACCGAGCGACGGCGCTTCCGCCTCCTCACAACGGACGCGCACGACGTCCGCCCAGTCGCCGTAACTGTTGGTGAAGGCCCAGGCGATGTGACCGTTGGAGCCCGCGACGAGCGCGGGAGCGCCGGCGAGCGTAAGGCCGTTGAGATCGAGCTTCGTGCCGCCCGCGTCCGCGAGCTGCAACCGCGCGCGGTACCACGTCGCGGGCACGCGCAGGCGCAGGTGCATGTCGCTCGCGACGAGCGCCGCACCGCCTCCGGCGAGACGACCGGCGACTGCCCACGCATTGCTCCCCGCGGCGGCCTCGGCCGGCAGGGAGGAAACTTCCGGTTCGCGCGACAGCGGAGCACGCAGATCGAGCTCCGTCGGCTCGGGCAATGGAGGCGGCACGAGGCGATCGGTCGAGTCGCCGCTTCCGAGCACGACGTTCGGCGTATCCCATTCGGTGCTGGCGGGATAGAGGAACGCCGTCAGACACTTCCACCCGTCACCGCACTCTGCGCCCGGCGAGCGCGCATTGATCTCCCGCCGCAGCCGGTCGCGTCCCAGATCCGCGTACTGCAGATCCCACCACATCGCGTACACGACGAGCACGGTGTCCTCAGGACGCCAGGGCTCGGGCGGCGCACCCAGAATCCAGTATTCCCAGGGACGGGAACGCAGGCTCTCGAGCGCGGCGTTCACGCCGCGCGCGTACGCCTCCACGATGGCGCGCTGCTCGGGCGTGGCTTCCTCCAGCACCCTTCGCGCGCGGGCGCGGAAGCGGAACGTGCGCGCCGCACGGTCGTGATCGAGCGCGGCGGCGCCGAAGAGATCCGCGAGCTCGCCGGCGGCGAGCCGGCGCGAGAGGTCCATCTGGAAGAAGCGATCCTGTCCGTGCACGAAGCCCGTGCCGAACGCGAGATCGGTGCGTGTTCGCGCACGGATCGTGGGAATGCCCAGCGCATCGCGCTCGATGGCGATCGGAGCGCGGATGCCACTGAGCCCGCGCGTGCCGTCGAGCTGCGGGAGTGAGCCGGCGAGGAGCACGAACGCCGCCGCGAGCGGCAGCGAGAGCAGCACCGCGAGAACGAGGATCAGCCTTCCGACCCGGCGCACCCGCAGCGCTCCCGATGCGCTCAGTGCCGCCGGACTTCGAGGATGAGCATCGAGTTCGTGGCGCCCTGCACGCCGGACAGCTCGCCCTTGGTGAGGATCACGAGATCACCCTCGGTCACGAGATTGAGCTCGAGAAGGCGCGCGAAGATCGCGGAGTAGAGACGGGCCGAGGTGTCGGCGCCGATCACATCGAAGCTCACCGGATACACGCCGCGGTAGAGCGTCACGCGCCGGCTCGTGGCTTCGTGCCGCGTGAAGGCGTAGATCGGAATGTCCGAGCGGATGCGCGACATCCAGAGCGGCGTCGCGCCGGACTCGGTCAGCGCGACGATCGCGCGCACCTTCATGTGATTGGCCGTGTACATCACGGCCATCGCGATCGCCTCTTCCGTGCCGCGGAACTGTCCTTCCACGCGATGGCGCGTGCGGCTGTGCGAGAGCTGGTACTTCTCGGCGCCGACGATCACCTGCGCCATGGCCTCGACCGCCTTCACGGGATAGCGGCCCGTCGCCGTTTCCGCCGAGAGCATCACCGCGTCGGTACCGTCCATCACGGCGTTCGCGACGTCGCTCACCTCGGCGCGCGTGGGCACAGGGCTCTGGATCATCGACTCCATCATCTGCGTCGCGGTGATGACCACGCGGTTCCTGGCGCGCGACTGATGGATGATGGTCTTCTGCAGACCCGTGAGCTCGGCGTAGCCCATCTCGACGGCGAGATCGCCGCGGGCGACCATGATCACGTCCGCGGCCTCGATGATGCCGGAGAGATTCGTCACCGCCTCGTGGCGCTCGATCTTCGCGACGATGCGCGGATCGCCGCCCCACTGACGAGCGAGCTGACGCGCCTGCTCCACGTCCTTCGCGTCGCGCGCGAAGGAGACCGCGATGTAGTCGATGCCCTGCTCCGCGGCGAAACGGATGTCGTCGAGATCCTTCGGAGTGAGCGCCGGCGCGGAGATGCCGCCGCCCTGGCGGTTGAGTCCCTTGCGATCGGAGAGCTCGCCGCCGACACGCACCCGGCACTCGATGCACGTGCCCTTGACGGCTTCCACGTCGAGCACGATCTGTCCGTCCGCGAGCAGCAGCACGTCGCCCGGTGCGACGTCGCGAGGCAGATCGGCGTACGCGACGCCGACCGCTTCCTCCGTCCCGGCCCTGGGATCGAGACTCGTGTCGAGGGTGAAGCGCGCGCCTTCCTTCAGCATGACGCGCCCCTCGCGGAAGCTCTCGATGCGGATCTTGGGACCGCCGAGATCGAGCAGCACGCCGATGGGCTTGCCTGCGCGGCGGGATGCCTCGCGCACCAGCTCGAGCCTGCGTGCGAGATCTTCGCGAGTGCCGTGCGAGGCGTTGAGACGCGCGACGTCCATGCCCGCGCGCATCATCTGAGTGAGGACCTCGACGTCGTCCGTCGCAGGCCCCATCGTCGCGACGATCTTGGTGCGCTTGAGCATGACCCGCCCGAGCGGACCTCCTACCCGGCCGCGCGCGCTTCGAGCACCGCGACCGCCGGCAGGGTCTTGCCTTCGACGAACTCGAGGAACGCCCCGCCGCCGGTGGAGATGTAGGAGATCCCGTCCGCGACGCCGTACTTCTCGATCGCCGCCAGCGTGTCGCCGCCGCCGGCCAGCGAGAACGCCTTGCTGCGCGCGATGGCGTTGGCGATGGCGCGCGTGCCTTCACCGAACTGGTCGTACTCGAACACGCCCACCGGGCCGTTCCAGATGATCGTGCCGGCGGTCTGCAGCATCGCGCTGAAGCGCTCGGCCGTGTCGGGGCCGATGTCGAGGATCATCTCGGCCGGGCCGACGTCGTGGATGGAGCGCACGTCCGCGTGCGCCGTGGCCGCGATCTCGCGCGCGACCACCACGTCGGTGGGCAGCGGGATCTCCGCACCGCGGCTCCGCGCCTGCTCCATCAGGCGCCGCGCGATGTCGAGCATGTCCGCTTCGTACAGCGACTTGCCGACGTTCACGCCGGTGGCGGCGAGGAAGGTGTTGGCGATGCCGCCACCCACGATGAGCTTGTCGACCTTGGCGAGCAGCGCCTCGAGCACGGTGAGCTTGGTCGAGACCTTGGAACCCGCGACGATCGCCACCAGCGGCCGCGCGGGTTTCTCGAGCGCGCGCTCGAGAGCCTCGAGCTCACTCACGAGGAGCGGCCCCGCGCAGGCGACCTTCGCGAAGCGTGCGACGCCGTGCGTGCTCGCTTCCGCACGGTGAGCGGTGCCGAACGCATCCATCACGAACACGTCGCACAGCGCCGCCATGCGGCGTGCGAGCTCCTCGTCGTCCTTCTTCTCGCCCTTGTTGAAGCGGACGTTCTCGCACAGCACCGCCTCGCCAGGCGCACAGTCGACGCCGTCGATCCAGTCCCTGCGCAGCGGAACGGGCTTGCCGAGCAGTTCCGAAAGACGCGCGGCGACGGGCGCGAGCGAGAACTGCTCGTCGTACTCGCCCTCCTTCGGACGGCCGAGGTGCGACACGATGAACACCTTCGCACCCGCGTCCATCGCGTGCCTGATGGTGGGGATTGCGGCGCGGATGCGCGCATCGCTCGTCACCACGCCGTCGTGCACGGGCACGTTGAGATCCTCGCGGATCAGCACGCGCTTGCCCGCGAGGTCGAGATCGGTCATGCGCAGCACTTTCATCGCCGGCAGACCTCTCGCTCAGCGGGCCTTGGACAGGGCGACCGTCGTATCGAGCATGCGGTTCGAGAAGCCCCACTCGTTGTCGTACCAGGCGCACACCTTGACGAGCGTGCCGCCCAGCACCTTGGTGAGCGTCGCGTCGAAGACCGCCGAGTGCGGATCGTGGTTGAAGTCGACCGAGACGAGCGGCTCGGTGTTGTACGCGATGATGCCCTTCATCGGACCGGCCGCCGCCTCCTGCATGATGCGGTTGATCTCCTCGACGTTCGTCTCGCGCTTCGCGGTGAAGCTGAGGTCGACGAGCGAGACGTTGATCGTCGGGACGCGGATCGCGAAGCCGTCGAGCTTGCCGTTGAGCTCCGGCAGCACCAGGCCGACGGCCGCGGCGGCGCCCGTCTTGGTCGGGATCTGCGACATCGTCGCCGCGCGGGCCCGGCGCAGATCCTTGTGGTAAACGTCGGTGAGCACCTGATCGTTCGTGTACGCGTGGATCGTCGTCATCACGCCGGCGACGATGCCGATCTTCTCGTGCAGCACCTTCGCGACGGGCGCGAGGCAGTTGGTCGTGCACGAGGCGTTCGAGATCACGGTGTGGCTCGCCTTGAGCACGTCGTGGTTGACGCCGTAGACGACCGTGGCGTCCACGTCCTTGTCGCCGGGCGCGGAGATCACGACCTTCTTCGCGCCTCCGGTCAGGTGGGCCTGCGCCTTGGCCTTGCTGGTGAAGAGGCCCGTGCATTCGAGCACGATCTCCACGCCGAGATCGCCCCAGGGGAGCTTGGCCGGATCGCGCTCGGCGAGCACGCGGATGCGGTCGCCGTTCACGATCATGTAATCGCCTTCGACCTTCACCTCGCCGGGGAACTTGCCATGCGCCGTGTCGTAGCGCGTCAGGTGTGCATTCGTCTTCGCATCGCCGAGATCGTTGATCGCCACGATCTGGATCTCGCCGTTGCGCTTGCTCTCGTACAGCGCGCGCAGAATGTTGCGTCCGATGCGGCCGTACCCGTTGATGCCCACCTTGATGGCCATGATTGCGTGTCCTCTCGAGTGTGTTCCGATCAGCTCTTCAGCAGCTCTTCGATCTCGCGTCTGACATTATCGGCCGTGAAACCGAAGTGTGAAAACAGGTCGGCGGCCTTGCCCGAGGCGCCGAAACGGTCGATGCCGAGCACTCGACCCTCGCTTCCGACATAACGCCACCACGAAAGGGTCGCGGCCGCCTCCACGGCGAGCCGGCGCCTCACTGCGCGCGGCAGCACGCTCTCGCGGTACGCCTCGTCCTGCGCGTCGAACACGTCGGTCGACGGCATGGAGACGAGCCGCACGCGCCGGCCGCCCGCGTTGAGCGCCTGCACCGCCTGCGCGGCGATGCCGACTTCGGAACCGGTCGCGATCACGATGCACTCGGGCGTGCCTTCGCAGTCGATGAGCACGTAGCCGCCGCGGCGGATCGCCGCGCGCTGCTCTGCAGTACGCGGCTGCTGCGGGACCGCCTGACGCGTGAGCGCGAGACAGGTCGGTCCGTTGCGGCGCTCGATCGCCGCGATCCACGCGACGGCCGTCTCGGTCGCGTCGCACGGCCGCCAGACGCTCATGTTCGGCATGGTGCGCAGCGAAGCGAGGTGCTCGATCGGCTGGTGCGTGGGGCCGTCCTCGCCGAGCCCGATCGAGTCGTGCGTCAGGACCAGGATCACCCGCTGATGCATCAACGCCGCGAGCCGGATGGCGTTCCGCGCGTAGTCGGAGAAAACGAGGAACGTGCCGCCGTAGGGAATGAAGCCGCCGTGCAGCGCGAGTCCGTTCATGATGGCCGTCATGCCGAACTCGCGCACGCCGTAGTAGATGTAGCTGCCCGAGGCGTCCTCGGCGGTGACCGCCTTTGCACCTTTCTGGAGCGTGTTGTTCGATCCGGTGAGGTCGGCCGAACCGCCGACGAGCTCGGGAAGCGACGGACCGATCGCATTGAGCACGGCCTGCGACGACTGACGCGTCGCCTGAGGCGCGCTCTGCTCCGCCGCAACCGCGAGCGCGCGATCCACGGCGTCGCGCCACTCGTCGGGCAGTTCGCCGCGCATGCGCCGCTCGAACTCCGCAGCGAGATCCGGATGCGCCTTGCGGTAGCGCTCGAACATCTCCCGCCACGCACCTTCCGCGGCGGCGCCCTGCTCGCGCCGGTCCCACTCGCGGCGTATTTCCTCGGGGATCTCGAACGGCTCGTACGGCCAGCCGATCGCCGCGCGCGTCGCCGCCACTTCGTCGGCGCCGAGCGGCTCACCGTGCGTCGACTTGGTGCCCTGCTTGTTCGGCGCGCCCCAGCCGATGATCGTCTTGCAGCAGATGAGCGACGGACGATCCTTCACGTCGCGCGCCGCACGGATGGCGGCTGCGATCGCGTCCGAATCGTGCCCGTCGACGTTCGGCACCACGTGCCAGCCGTAGGCCTCGAAACGCTTCGGCGTGTCGTCGGTGAACCAGCCCTCGACCTTGCCGTCGATCGAGATGCCGTTGTCGTCGTAGAAGCAGATGAGCTTGCCGAGGCCGAGCGTACCGGCGAGCGAGCACGCCTCGTGCGAAATGCCCTCCATCATGCAGCCGTCGCCGAGGAAGACGTAGGTGTAGTGATCGACGACGTCGAACCCGGGCCGGTTGAAGCGTGCCGCGAGCATCCGCTCCGCGAGCGCCATGCCCACCGCGTTCGCGAGACCCTGTCCGAGCGGACCGGTCGTCGTCTCGATGCCGACCTCGGGCTCGTGCTCCGGGTGGCCCGCGGTGCGCGCTCCGAGCTGCCGGAAATTGCGCAGCTCGTCGAGCGTGAGCGGATAACCGGTGAGATACAGCACCGAGTAGAGCAGCATCGAAGCGTGGCCGTTCGAGAGGACGAAGCGGTCACGATTCGGCCACAGGGGATTGCCCGGGTTATGTCTCAGGAAATCCCTCCACAGCACTTCCGCGATATCGGCCATTCCCATGGGGGCGCCAGGGTGACCGGAAGCGGCGCGTTGGACGGCATCCATTGACAGGGCGCGGATGGCGTTGGCGAGCTGTCGGCGTGTGGTCATTGCGTCGGATTGAACAGCCTGAAGAGGCGGGCGCGGAGAGCCGTGCATTGTCCAATAGACGGCGCGACGCATCAATCGAGCCCGCGGCCGGGTCCGCCCATCCCGCGGCAGTGACGGGTATACTTCCCGGTCTGCATCCTCCAATCCACAACGGAAAATCCGAATGTCCAACAGCTTCCTCTTCACGTCCGAGTCGGTCTCGGAGGGTCACCCGGACAAGCTTGCCGATCAGATTTCCGATGCGGTGCTCGACGCCATTCTGGCGCAGGACAAGCGCGCCCGTGTGGCCTGTGAGACGCTCGTGAAGACCGGAGTCGTCATCGTGGCAGGTGAGGTGACGACCTCCGCCTGGGTGGACATCGAGGCGCTCGTGCGCCGTACCGTGCTCGACGTGGGCTACGACAGCTCCGACATGGGCTTCGACGGTGCGAGCTGCGGCGTGCTCAACATCATCGGAAAGCAGTCGCCCGACATCGCTCAGGGCGTCGACCGCAAGGACGAGCGTAAGCAGGGCGCCGGCGACCAGGGTCTCATGTTCGGCTACGCCACGAACGAGACGGACGTGCTCATGCCCGCGCCGATCTGCTACGCCCACCGGCTGGTGCAGCGCCAGGCTCAGATCCGCAAGCGCGGCAAGCTCCCCTGGCTGCGTCCCGACGCCAAGAGCCAGGTGACCATGCGCTACGAGAACGACCGGCCGGTCGGTGTCGAGGCGGTGGTGCTCTCGACGCAGCATTCGCCGGACGTCTCGAACCGTACCCTGCGCGAGGCGGTGATGGAGGAGATCATCAAGCCGGTGATCCCCGCCCGCCTCATCGACAAGCGCACCAAGTTCCACATCAATCCCACCGGCCGGTTCGTGATCGGCGGCCCGGTGGGCGACTGCGGTCTCACCGGCCGCAAGATCATCGTCGATACCTACGGCGGCTTCGCCCGCCACGGCGGCGGCGCGTTCTCCGGCAAGGATCCGTCGAAGGTCGACCGCTCGGCCGCCTATGCCGCGCGCTACGTGGCGAAGAACATCGTGGCCGCGGGCCTCGCGGATCGCTGCGAGGTGCAGGTCTCGTACGCGATCGGCGTCGCCGAGCCCACCTCGATCATGGTCGAGACCTTCGGCACCGGGCGTCTGCCGCGCGAGAAGCTCACGCAGCTCGTGCGCAAGCACTTCGACCTGACGCCCTACGGCATCCGCGAGATGCTGGACCTGGCCCGGCCGATCTACCAGAAGACGGCCACCTACGGGCACTTCGGCCGCACGGAGCCCGAGTTCACCTGGGAGAGAACCGACAAGGCCGCGCAGCTCGCTGCGGAGGCCAAGGGTGCGGCGCGCCGCGCCGCCTGAAGGCGTATGAATTGAGGGAGCGGCCGCGCGAACGCGCGGCCTCACTCGCCCGGTGTGCGGTCATGGATGGCCTTGCGCACCGGAGGATGCGCCCTGCTGAGGAGCGCTGCGACGGACGGCGGGACATCCGCCGGGCCGCCAGGCTCAGCAGGGGAACGCGGGACGTAACGGCGCTCACAACGACTGCACAGTTGGAGCACATACGCACATGAACGCCAATCTCAAGAGCGCCCCGACCTCTCAGTCCGGGGATTTCAGAGTCGCGGATCTCTCGCTTGCCGACTGGGGCCGCAAGGAGATCGCCATCGCCGAAACGGAGATGCCGGGTCTGATGGCGATCCGCGAGGAGTACGCCGCGTCGCAGCCCCTCAAGGGCGCGCGCATCAGCGGTTCGCTGCACATGACCATCCAGACGGCGGTTCTCATCGAGACGCTGCAGGCGCTCGGCGCGCAGGTGCGCTGGGCCTCGTGCAACATCTTCTCGACGCAGGACCACGCGGCTGCGGCGATCGCCGTGCGCGGCACGCCGGTGTTCGCCTACAAGGGCGAGTCGCTCGCCGAGTACTGGGAGTTCACCCACCGCATCTTCGAGTGGCCGGACGGCGGCTACTCGAACATGATCCTCGACGACGGCGGCGACGCCACGCTCCTTCTGCATCTCGGCGTGCAGGCCGAGAAGGACCAGAGCGTCATCTCGAAGCCCACGTCCGAGGAGGAGGAAGCGCTGTTCGCCGCGATCAGGGCGACCCTCAAGCGCGATCCGAAGTGGTACTCGACGCGCATCAGGCACATCAAGGGCGTCAGCGAGGAGACCACCACGGGCGTCAAGCGCCTCTACCAGATGGCGAAGGAAGGCCGCCTCGCCTTCCCCGCGATCAACGTCAACGACTCGGTCACGAAGAGCAAGTTCGACAATCTCTACGGCTGCCGCGAGTCGCTGGTGGACGGCATCAAGCGCGCCACCGACGTGATGATCGCCGGCAAGATCGCCGTGGTGTGCGGCTACGGCGACGTCGGCAAGGGCTCGGCGCAGGCGCTGCGCTCGCTCGCGGCTCAGGTGTGGGTGACGGAGATCGATCCCATCTGCGCGCTGCAGGCGGCGATGGAAGGCTACCGCGTGGTGACGATGGACTACGCCGCCGACAAGGCGGACATCTTCGTCACGGCGACGGGCAACTACCACGTCATCACGCACGAGCACATGAAGCGCATGAAGAACAATGCGATCGTGTGCAACATCGGCCACTTCGACAACGAGATCGACGTGGCCTCGCTGCGGCAGTACAGGTGGGAGAACATCAAGCCGCAGGTCGATCACGTCATCTTCCCGGACGGCAAGCGCATCATCCTGCTCGCCGAAGGGCGGCTCGTTAACCTCGGCTGCGCGACGGGTCACCCGAGCTACGTGATGAGCTCCTCGTTCGCCAATCAGGTGCTGGCGCAGATCGAGCTCTTCACGAACACCGAGAAGTACCCGATCGGCGTCTACGTTCTGCCGAAGCACCTCGACGAGAAGGTCGCGCGGCTGCAGCTCAAGAAGCTCGGCGCTCAGCTCACGGAGCTCACCGACGAGCAGGCGCGCTACATCGGCGTGCCGAAGGAAGGTCCGTACAAGCCGGATCACTATCGCTACTGAAGCGGTCCTTCCGCGCTTCGCATTCGCGAGGCACCCTCTCCCCGCTTCCGCGGGGAGAGGGTCGGCGCGGAGATTCTGTCGTCAGACACCGACACCGGACGCGGTCACTGTGCCGCGTGCCGGAATTCACATCCGCCGCATTATGTGCTGCCGCGAACGAGACGCGGTTCCGTTCGCGGCCCGTCGCGCCGCCTTCCGCTTGATTCAGTTCACCCCGTAGGCGCGCCGCGGTCTGTTAGCATTCCCTTCGCGCTGCGCGGCTTTGGCTCAGGGAACTCGAGCTGCACAGTGCCGTTCCAATCACCGACAGAGGGCGACGGCCTGCTGAACATGAGCGTAGTGCGTCTCGTCCAGTTCACCGATCCACACCTCTTCGGCGGAGAGGACGAAACGCTGCGCGGCGTTCGCACGCTGCCGGCGCTCGAGCGCACGCTCGCGCATGCTCGGGCGCGCGACTGGCCCCCCGACGCCGTTCTGCTCACCGGCGATCTCGTGCAGGACGACCCGGGCGGGTACGCGCACATCGGTCGCCTGTTCGGCACACTCGGCGTTCCCGTACTGTGCCTTCCCGGAAATCACGACGAACCGCGCGCCATGCGGCGTGCGCTGAGCGGCGCTCCGTTCGTTCTCGGCGGTCACTTCGATCTCGGTCCGTGGCGCATCGTCCTGCTCGACAGCTGCGTGCCGGGCTCGGCCGGCGGACGCCTGGGCGAGGACCAGCTCGAGCTGCTCGACCGCGCGCTCTCCGGCGCGCCCGAGCGGCACGGCCTCGTGTGTCTCCACCATCATCCCGTGAGCATGTCGAGCCGCTGGCTCGACGAAGTGGGACTCGAGAATGCGGACGATTTCTTCGCCGTGATCGATCGCCATCGCAACGTGCGCGCGGTGCTCTGGGGCCACGTCCATCAGGGATTCGATGCACTCCGGCGCAGCGTACGGCTCCTAGCCACCCCTTCGACCTGTGCGCAGTTCCTGCCGCGCTCCGATGAGTTCGCGGTCGATCCGCGGCCGCCCGGGTATCGCACCCTGGAGCTGCGCCCCGACGGTACGCTCGACACGGAGATCGTATGGCTCGATTCCTGCGCTGCTGGCTCCTCGCACTCGGCCTGCTCGGCGGCCTGACGGCCGAGGCGGCCAGTCCCGTCTGGGTGCTGCGCGGAGAGAACAACACCGTCTATCTCGCCGGATCCATCCACCTGCTGCGCCCGGACGACGCGCAGCTCCCCGAAGCGTTCGAGCGCGCGTACGCCGATGCGGAAGCGGTCGTGATGGAGATCGACCTCGACGATCTGGACGAGGCGCAGATCCAGCGCTGGATGATCGAGCGCGGCACGTTCCCCGAAGGGCAGACGCTGCGCCAGGTGCTGGGCGAAGCGCGCCACCGCGACCTCGCCGCGGCGCTCGCACCGCTCGGCCTGCCCGTCGAGGCGATGCAGCAGCTCGAGCCGTGGACGATCGCGCTGACGCTCACGCAGCTGCAGCTCATCAGGCTCGGATTCGATCCCGAATCGGGCGTGGAGAATCAGCTCGAGCGGCGCGCACGCAGCGATCGCAAGGAAATCCTCGGCCTCGAGACGCTCGAGGAGCAGCTCGGCCTGCTCGATGAGCTCTCGTACGAGGAGCAGGTGCGTTTCCTCGAGCTCACCGTCGCGGAGCTGCGCGACATCGGTGAGCAGGTGGACGAGCTGCTCGCGGCCTGGCGCAGCGGGGACATCGAGCGCCTGAGCAGCCTCCTCGGCGAGGAGTACCGGAAGTTTCCCCGTCTCTACGAGGCGCTCGTCAGCGCGCGCAACGCGCGCTGGATGCCCAGGGTGGAAGGCCTGCTGCGCGAGAACCGCGACTACCTCGTCGTCGTCGGCGCCCTGCACCTCGTGGGTCGGGACGGCCTGCTCGAGCTCGCCCGGCGTCGAGGGCTCGATCCGCAGCCCCTGCACTGACCGCTCGCCCCGCCCCGCGTGGTAGTCTCGCGTCGCGTCGGGGGGAGCGTGAGACATCATGGGCACGGGCAGAGCTGCGTATCGGATCGAGGTCGGCGCGCGCAAGCTGGCCGCATGGCTGACACCGCCGTGGCTCGCGAAGCGCCGTGAGCTGCGCGACCATCTGCGGGAGCTGTTCGCGGCGTACGGCATCGACTGCGTGCTCGACGTCGGCGCGAACCGGGGCCAGTACTACCGCTTCCTGCGCTACGAGGTCGGATTCCGCGGCCTCGTGATCTCCTTCGAGCCGATCCGTGAGCTCGCCCAGCGGCTCGCCGAGCGCGCGCGGTACGAGCGGCGCTGGATCGTGAAGCCTTTCGCGCTCGGTGCGCGCCGCCAGACCGCCCGGCTCAACGTGATGGTCCGCTCCGGCTTTTCCTCGATGCTCGAGCCGGACGCCTCGCACACCGATGCCTTCGCCGAGAAGAACGTGGTGGCGCGGATCGACAGCATCGAGGTACGAACCCTGGACGAGATATTCGACGAGCTCGTGCGCACGGGAGGCTTCTCCCGCCCGTACCTCAAGCTCGATACGCAGGGCTACGATCTCGAGGTCCTGCGCGGTGCCGCGCGCACGCTCCCGCACGTGTTCGCGCTGCAGTCGGAGCTGTCGTTCATACCGATCTACCGCGGAATGCCCGACTGGCGCGAGGCCGTGCAGGCCGTGACCAGTGCCGGTTTCGAAGTCAGCGGGTTCTTCACCGTCACGCGCGACCGCGCGCTGCGCCTGATCGAAGCCGACTGCGTGTTCGTGAAGCCCGCGAGGACGCCATGAACCGCAGCGAGCGCATCACCGGCGCTTCGGCCGGGACCGACTCCCGGATCACCGGCTGCGTCATCACGTACAACGAGGAGTCGGTGATCGAGACCTGCCTGCGCTCGCTCTCCGTGTGCGACGAGCTGCTCGTGGTCGACTCGCATTCGACGGACCGCACGCGCGAGATCGCCGCACGCTGCGGCGCCCGCGTCATCGAGCGCGACTGGCCGGGATATCGCTCCCAGAAGCAGTTTGCGGTGAACGAAGCGACGTACGACTGGATCCTCTTCCTGGATGCCGACGAGCAGCTCTCGCCCGAGCTCGCCGCGGAGATCGAGGCGCTGAAGGCGCAGGGTCTGGGAAGGTACGCGGCATACGACATCCCCTTCCTCTCGAGCTACTTCGGCCGCTACCTCCGGCACGGGGACTGGCACCCGGATCACCACATCCGCCTCTTCGACCGCCGCCGCGCATCCTTCGGCGGCTACGAGATCCACGAGAAGGTGGTCGTGCGCGGACCCGTCGCGCGCCTGCGCGGCAGCATCCTTCACGACTCCTACACCAGCCTCGAGGACCAGCTCGCCAAGCTCGCGCGCTATGCGCGCCTCATGGGCGAAGCGATGTACGCGAGCGGCAAGCGCGGCAGCTGGGCACAGGTGTTCTTCAATCCGCTGTGGCGCTTCTTCCGCGCGTACGTGCTGCGGCGGGGTTTCCTCGACGGCTGGCGGGGGCTCGCCGTGGCGCTCATCGAGGCGAACTACGTGCGCCAGAAATACCTGTGGCTGCTGATCCTGCAGCGCCTCGCGCGCGAGCGCGCCAGGCAGAACGCGACCGGCGCGCCCGATCGTCACTGATTGCGCCGCGCGGCGCGGGACCCGGTATCCGCTGTCTCGACGAAGCGGCTGCGCGTGCGGCGCTCGGCAGGATCGAGGAGCCCGAGGCGCTCCAGGCGCGACTCGATGGCGGTGAGCGAGCGGTCGTGCCGGGACGCGAGCTCCTGCGGCGAAGCGCCCTCGCGGAACGCCGCGGCGAGTGCGGCTTCTTCGGCTTCAGTCCACGGACGACCGGCATTGCGGGGCCGCCGCTCACGCCGGCGGGCGCGCGCCGCGCTTTCCTCGAGCGCTGCCACACCGGCGAGCAGCGCCCGCAGTACTTCCGTCCGCTGCAGGACGGTGCCTGCGGGAAGCTGCTCGCCGGTCGAAGGATCGATGCCCTGGATGAGCGCCCTCAGGACCTGCCCTTCACTCCCCTCGCGCATGTTGGTTCTTCCCTGCACCATGCGATGCCGACGCGCGTGAGTGTCGTGCGGGGCGCGCGATGCGCCGAGCCGGAAAAGTGCCGTGTTACGCGAGATTTGCGCGCGGGCCCGATGGCCGCGTAGTGTACGGCCCGCTCATGCGCACCTTCGGCTGGTTTCTCCTGCTGTTCCTGATCGGCTTCGCGGCCGTCGCGGTGCTCGCATACCCGGCGTGGGCGCTGCTCGATCCCGTCTTCGATCTGCGCTTCCATCGCGTGGGGAGCCGCATCGGCATGCTGGCGCTCGCCATCGGCTTCGTGCTCCTCGCGCGGCGGATGCGTCTCTCCGACCGGGCGAGCCTCGGCTACGGCTTGCCGCGCAAGTCATTCCTGCGCGAGCTCGGCATCGGCGCCGTGCTGGGCATCGGTCTGATGCTGCCGGTCGTCGCTCTGATGACCGGGCTCGATCTGAGGGATCTGCGCGAGGGCGTGACGCTCGATGCCGCCACTCTCGCGCCGCTGGTGATCGTCGGCCTGCTGCGCGGACTCGCGGTGGCCTTCATCGAAGAAACGTTCATCCGCGGTGCGATGTTCACGGGGATCGCGCGCGAGTCGGGCGCGCGCCGCGCCATTCTGCTCACGTCGCTCATCTACGCGGCGGCACACTTCATCGGCCGGCACCGCATTCCGGACGAGGAGGTGAGCTGGACGAGCGGTCTCGAGCTGATCGCGGGCTTCCTGCACAACTTCGCAGACCCCGCCGGCAATGCGGACGCTTTTCTCTGCCTCTTCGCCGTCGGGATGCTGCTCGGAATCGTGCGCTCGCTCACGGGCAACATCGCCGCATGCATCGGGCTGCACGCGGGCTGGGTCTTCATCATCACCTTCGTGCGCGAGACCTCCGTTCCCGATCCTGCGCACCCGCTCGGCTTTCTGCTCAGCCGTTTCGACGGCTTCGTCGGCTGGCTCGTGCTCGCCTGGACCTGCCTGATCGGCGCAGGGGTCTGCCTGTTCTACCGCAAACGAGCGCAGGCACCGGCGGGAGAGGTCCGCGCGAGCTGATCGTCCCGGTCCCGAGCGACACGGGCCGGGCGAGGAAGCGCAGCGACCCCGCTCGATGCGATCTCGCGCGCTCAGTCATCCTCTTCGCGCTCACCGATGAGCGGCGCGAGTCTGTCGAGCCACGCGATCGGATCCTCCATTTCGAGACAGTACTGCTTGTCCGGAAGCGAGAGCGGCAGGAGCTCGGCGAGGCGATACCCGATCCAGGAGGCGTCGTCGAAGCGTCTGGCGAGCCCCTGGTAGAGCTCACCGAGCCTGGGCAGCACCTGGCGCAGGAGCTGACCGAGATGCGCGTACTGCACCGGCAGATCGACCGGAGGTTCGGGCGCGAGCCACGTCACCTCGGCGAGATTGAGTCCGTCCGGCTGCTGCCAGCGGCGCACGACGCGGAACCGGCGCTCACCGCGACAGGTGATGCCGAGGAGTCCGTCGGGGAGCTGATAGAAATCGATGATGCGCGCGGTCGTGCCGACGTCGGCGGTGCTCGATACCGGTCCCACCTCGTTGCCGGTGTTTATGAGAACTACTCCGAAGCAGGACTGCTCGCGCATGCAGCGGCGGACCATGTCGACGTAGCGCCGCTCGAAGATCCGGAGGGGCAGAGGACCGCCGGGAAACAGCACGGTGTGCAGCGGAAAGAGCGGAATCTGCACGGTCGATTCGCTGCCGGACGCCTGCTCGCTGATCTTCATCTCCGCTCCTCGAGGCCGGCGCCGCATCACCGTCGCGCGGCCGCGGAGCGCGGCACGTGCGCCGGTCGGTTCAGCGACCGCCGAAGCGCTGCTCCAGGGCGGCGAGCAGCTTGCCGTGCAGCCCGCCGAACCCCCCGTTGCTCATGATCAGCACGTGATCGCCCGTGCGCAAGCTGCCCGCGAGATCGGCCGCGAGCGCGTCGACATCCGTCCGGGTGTGCGCGCCCGGGCCGATCGCCGCGGCGACCTCCGCGACGTCCCAGCCGAGATCGGCCGGCGCGTAGAGCCACACCTCGTCCGCTCCGGCGAGCGATGGTGCAAGCGCATCGCGATGCACGCCCATGCGCATCGTGTTCGAGCGCGGCTCGAGCACGGCGACGATACGCTCGGCGCCGACGCGGCGCCGCAGTCCGTCGAGCGTGGTGCGGATGGCGGTCGGATGATGCGCGAAGTCGTCGTAGACGCGGATGCCCTGCACCTCGCCCCGCAGCTGCATGCGGCGCGCAATGCCGCGGAACTGCGCGAGTGCCGCGATGGACTGCGCGACGGGCACTCCCGCGTGGCGCGCCGCCGCAATTGCCGCGAGCGCGTTCTCCACGTTGTGCGCGCCGAGCAGCGACCATTCGACCGTGCCGTGCGAACGGTCGCCCTCCAGCACCTCGAAGCGCCCGAAGTCCGCGTCCACGGGGCGCGCGCTCCACAGCGCGCCTTCGACACCCGGCTCGCGCGCGAAGCCCTCGCGAGGAGTCCAGCAGCCCATCGCAAGCGTCTCGGCGAGACGCGCGTCCGAAGCGTTCCACACGATGCGGCCGCTCGGGGGCACGATGCGCACCAGGTGGTGGAACTGACGCTGGATCGACGCGACGTCGGGGTAGATATCCGCGTGGTCGAACTCGAGATTGTTGAGAATCAGCGTCCGGGGCCGGTAGTGGACGAACTTCGCGCGCTTGTCGAAGAACGCGGTGTCGTACTCGTCGGCCTCGATCACGAAGAACGGCGTGCGTCCGAGCCGCGCGCTCACTCCGAAGTTGTCGGGCACACCGCCGATCAGGAATCCCGGCTCGAGCCCGGCATGCTCGAGAATCCATGCGAGGAGCGAGGTGGTCGTGGTCTTGCCGTGCGTCCCCGCAACGGCGAGCACCCAGCGCCCGCGCAGCACCTCGCGCGAAAGCCATTCGGGACCGGAAACGTACGGGATGTCGCTGTCGAGCAGCGCTTCGATCACCGGCTGGCCGCGCGTCATCACGTTGCCCACCACCACGACGTCCGGCGCCGGATCGAGCTGCGCAGCGTCGAAGCCTTCGACGATCTCGATGCCGAGCGCACGCAGCTGCGTGCTCATCGGCGGATAGACGTTGCGGTCGGAGCCGGTGACCCTGTGCCCTGCGGCCTTCGCGAGCGCGGCAATGCCGCCCATGAACGTGCCGCAGATACCGAGAATGTGTACGTGCATCGATGAAGCTTTCCGTGCGGCCCGTCAGCTCACGTCGACCGGGAATATGGTGTTGACGAGGATCTGACTGGCGATGATCTGCAGGATGACCAGGGCCACGCAGGACGGCATGGGCCACTCGAGCGCGGCCTTGAGCACGCGGCCGGTCGCCGCGATCAGCCACACGACGAGAGCGAGCCCCAGGAGCGACATCAGGAGCTGCGGCACCGGCGCGTTCTGGAAGCGAGCGATGAGCGACCCCGTGACGAGCATCAGCGGCGTGATCACGGCCTGCAGACCGAACACGGCCGTGGTCGTCTGAAGGAAGCGTTCGGATCTGCCGAGGAGCCTGAGGAGCAGCGCGTACCACGCCAGCGTGAAGAGCACGTCGGCGGTGAGATGGCCGAGCCATGCGCTCGGAATCCGCGGCAGGAGGCTCGTGATCAGGAAGCTGATCGCGAAGTACCCCGCCGCCGTCGCCGCGAGCAGGAACCCTGAAGCTGGAACGTCCTGCGGGCCGCGACGCAGGAGCGCGATCTGGACGTAGAGGCGTACCAGATCACTCATGGCTTTCGGGCTCGGGCGTGGGCTCGCATAATGCACCGCGGATTGTACAGAGCATCCACCGAAAGCTTGCAGAACGTCATCACGAACCAGGCCGAGCTCACGAGGCTCACCGAGGAGCTGGAGCAGGCCGAAGCGATCGCACTCGATACCGAGTTCCTGCGCGAGAAGACCTACCGGGCGCAGCTGTGCCTCCTGCAGCTCGCGACCACGGATCGTGCGCTCTGCGTCGACCCGCTCGCAGTCGCCGATCTGCGACCGCTCGCGGCGCCGCTCGGCGCCGCACGGCCCGTGAAGGTCATGCATGCCGCACGGCAGGACGTCGAGGTGCTCGCACCGGCGATCGGCGTCGTGGGCCCGATCTTCGATACTCAGATCGCCGCCGCGCTCGCCGGGCTTCCGACGCAGGTGGGTCTGGCGGAAGCCGTGCGCAGGCTCCTGGGGCGCGAGCTCTCCAAGGCACACACGCGCACGGACTGGTCGCGCCGGCCGCTCTCGCCCGAGCAGATCGATTACGCGCTGGACGACGTGCGCTATCTCCTGCCGCTCAAGAGCGCGCTCGAGGAAACGCTCGAGCGGCTCGGACGCCTGGACTGGCTGCAGGAGGAGCTCGCCTCGCTCGTCGAGGATGAATGGATCGCCATCGACCCTTCGCGCGCCTGGCTGCGAATCAGGGGTCTCAAGGGGCTGGACGAAGGCAGGACGCGGCTCGCGCGTGCGCTGGCGGCATGGCGCGAGCGGCGCGCGATCGAGCGGGACCGTCCGCGCGGCTGGATCCTCGAGGACGCGACGCTGCGCGAGATCGTGCTGCGCGTGCCGCGTACCGAGGCGCAGCTCGCGGCGGTTCCGGAGCTGCCGCCCGCCGTGGCGAAGCACTGCGCGAAGGAGATCCTGGCGCTCGTCGAGGAGGCCGACATTCCGGACCCGCCTCCGCCTCTGCCGGCACGCCGGCGTCCCGATCCGACAGTCGCGGCGCTCGTGCGTAAGCTCGGCGCGATCGCACAGGCGCGGGCCGCGGAGCTCGGTGTGAGCCCGGAGCTGCTCGCCACCCGGCGCGATCTCGAGCAGCTCGCGGAAGGACGGCGGGACGTGTCCGTGCTCTCCGGATGGCGCCGCAGGGTGCTGGGCGAGCAACTCCTCGCCGCCCTCTGAAAGAAGCTCGCGGACCTCCCCGGAGGTCCGCCGGCTGCACGCGCCTCTGATCGGGCGGATTCATTTCAGATAGTATTCCCTCAAGCGCATGCAGCACTCCGCCCGCATACTCGTCATCGACGACGACCCGAACGCCCGGGCGTTCGTCGCGCGAGAGGTATTGCGGATCGCGCCGCGGGTCGAGCTCCTCGACATCCGTTCGCCTCCGCAGCTCGACGAGCATCTGCGCCTGCGCGATTTCGACGTTGCGGTCATCGAAGCCCGGACGCAGTGGACGGACGGCCTCACCGTGCTGCGCCGGCTGAAGTCGGCATGCCCCGACCTGCCCGTGATCATGTTCACCGCGCGCGGCGGTGAGGAATTCGTCGTCGAGGCGATGAAACAGGGCCTCGACGACTACGTCTCGAAGCGTCCCGAGCAACGCATGCGTCTCGCACCTGCCGTGCACGCGTGTCTGCGCGCCCGCCCTCCGTCGCGCCAGGCCGCGTCGAACGATGCGCCGGGTTCGAATGCGAGCGAGAGCGATCTCTCGATCATGTTCGACGTCTCCGGCATCGGCATGGCGCACGTCGATCCGCGCACCGGACGCTACCTGCGCGTCAACCGCAAGCTGTGCGAGATCACCGGATACGACGAGGACGAGCTCCTCACCCGGACGGTGCACGATCTGACCCATCCCGAGGACCGCCAGCGCGATTCCGAGCTGTTTCAGTGGCTGCTCAGCGGAGAGCTCGCCTCCTACAGTCACGAGAAACGCTACGTGCGCAAGGACGGCTCGATCGTCTGGGTGCGCATCAACGCGTCGGTGCAGCGTGACGGCTCAGGCCGTCCGGTGCGCACGAGCGGCGTCATCGAGGACATCACTGAGCGCAAGAACTTCGAGGCGCAGCGCCAGGCGCTTCTCGAGCAGGAGCACGCCTCGCGGCTCGAGGCCGAGCGTGTGAGCCGTCTGAAGGACGAGTTCCTCGCCACGCTCGGTCACGAGCTGCGCACGCCTCTCAACGCCATCCTCGGCTGGGCGCGGCTTCTCGAATCCGGCCGGCTCGGACCGGACGAAGTCCAGCGCGGCGCCCACACCATCGCGCGCAATGCGCGCGCGCTCGGCCAGCTCGTCAACGATCTGCTCGACATGAGCGGCATGATGAGCGGCAAGATCCGGATCGAGGCGGAAGAGACGGACCTCTGCGAGATCATCGAGGCTGCGGTCGAGACGGTGCAGGCCGCGGCGGACGCCAAGGGCGTGAAGCTCTACAAGCACATCGAATCGTCCGCCTGCCTGGTGTTCGGCGATCCGCACCGTCTGCAGCAGGTGATCTGGAACCTCGTCAACAACGCGGTGAAGTTCACCCCGCGCGGCGGACGCATCGACATCTCGCTCAAGCGCACGAACGGCAACTGCGAGGTGCGCGTGGCCGACACCGGCATCGGCATCCAACCGGACTTTCTGCCGTTCGTGTTCGACCGCTTCCGGCAGGCGGACGCCTCGAGCCGCCGCCAGTACGCCGGGCTCGGGCTGGGGCTCGCCATCGTCAAGCAGCTCGTGGAGCTCCACGGCGGCACGGTCGCCGCGCACAGCGAGGGCGAAGGCAAAGGCGCCACCTTCATCGTGACCCTGCCCCGCCTCGCACCCCGCGAGGACACGGGGACTCATCCCCGCCCGGCGTTCGCACCGGGCGTTCTCAACGACCAGGGCGAAGCGGGGCCCATCATCGACCTCGAGGGCCTCAGGGTGCTCGTCGTGGACGACGAGTCCGACACGCTCGATCTCGTCAAGCGCGTGCTCGGCGACAACCGTGCGGAAGTGACGACGGCGCCTTCGGTCGATGCGGCGCTGACACTGCTCTCCAGATTCACGCCGGACGTGCTGATCTCCGACATCAGCATGCCCGGACGCGACGGCTACGAGCTCATCCGGGCGGTGCGTGCAACATCTTCGGCGGAAGAGCTGCCGGCCGCCGCGCTCACCGCGTTCGCCCGACCCGAGGATGCCGTGCGCGCGCACGAAGCGGGCTTTCAGATGCACCTCGCGAAGCCGCTCGAGCCGGAAGAGCTCGTGCGCGTGGTCGCGCAGCTCGCCGGACGCGCCTGACTTTCCCGCCCGAGGGGCGGATCGAGGGAATCAGCGACGGCGTGCAGCGCGTGTGCGCGTCCCGCGACGGGAACGGGTCTGCACGGTCTTACGGCGAACGCCGGTCTTCTTCTTCGCGCGCGTCCTCGACGGCGATTTCGAGCGCACTTTCTTGGCCTTCACGCGCGCACCGGCAGTGCGCGCGCTCTTGCGGGTGCGCGCCTTCGCGGTTGCGGTCGTGCGGCCGCGCGCTGTCCGGCTCCGCCTTCTTCCGGTCGTTCCCGCCTTCCGCTTCGCGGCGCGTTTCGCCGCGGAGGTGCGCGATACCTTCCTGCGCACCGGGCGAGCACGCCTGGCGCGCCGGGCCGGACCGCCCTCTGCCGACGCCTGGGCAAGCGCGGCCTCGAGACGCGCCGTGACCTCGTCGAGCTCGCCCTGCGCGTCGATCCGGCGCAGGATGCCCCGGGCGGCGTAGAAGTCGACCAGCGGCCGTGTCTTCTCCTCGTACACCTTCAGCCGCTCTGCGACGGTCGCCTCGTTGTCGTCGGGACGCTGGAAGAGCCGATGCTCCCCGCCGGTCCGCGGGCAGATCTCGCCGGGCGCAGGCGGCGACGTGAACACGTTGAAGACACGCCCGCAGTCCTGGCAGGTACGCCTGCCGGAGATGCGCCGCACCAGCTCGTCCTGGTCCACCTCCATGAGCACCACGGCGTCGAGCGGCTGACCCAGGCGCTCGAGCAGCGAGTCGAGAGCCTCCGCCTGCGCTTCGTTGCGCGGAAAACCGTCGAGGATGAAGCCGCGCTGCGCGTCTTCCTGAGCAAGCCGTTCCCGGATCATGCCGAGCACGATCTCGTCCGCCACGAGCTGGCCGGCGTCCATCGCGGCCTTGGCCCTGCGGCCAAGCTCGGTGCCCTGCGCTACCGCGGCGCGCAACAGATCTCCAGTCGAGATCTGAGGAATTCCGTACTTCTCGATCAGCCGCTGCGCCTGCGTGCCCTTGCCCGAGCCGGGCGCTCCCAGAAGAACGATTCGCATGATGTCGATATGAGGAGACCTGTGATTCGTCTTGGTGCGAAGGAACGCACAGTAGCGGGCACCCGCGGCGAGGTCAAACGCCGGGCCGGCGCTCCCGCGAAGCGGCCTTTGCGCTATCCTCGCCAGCCTTCCCGTCGTTGTGCTGTCGTAAGGCGAGGTCCGTACTCATGCCCAGACCCAGCAAGAAGAACGCGTTCTATGCGCAGTCCGGCGGCGTCTCGGCCGTGATCAACGCCTCGGCCTGCGGCGTCATCGAAACCGCGATGCGCCAGTCGCGCTACATCGGCCGGATCTATGCCGGCCGCGACGGCATCGTCGGCGCGCTCACCGAGGACCTGATCGACGTCGGCCGCGAGAGCCGCGAGACGATCCGCGGGCTCAGGCACACCCCGGCCGCGGCATTCGGCTCGGCGCGCTTCAAGCTCAGGGGACTCGACAAGAACCGCGCGGAGTACGAGCGGCTGATCGAGGTATTCCGCGCCCACAACATCGGATACTTCTTCTACAACGGCGGCAACGATTCCATGGACACCGCGCTCAAGGTGTCGCAGCTCGGCGAGGCGATGGGCTATCCCATCACCTGCGTCGGCATACCGAAGACCGTCGACAACGATCTGCCACACACGGATTGCTGCCCCGGCTTCGGCTCGGTCGCGAAGTACATCGCGGTGTCGACGCGAGAGGCGGGAATGGACGTGGCGTCGATGGCGCGCACGTCCACGAAGGTATTCGTGCTCGAAGTGATGGGACGGCATGCGGGCTGGATCGCCGCAGCCGCCGGGCTCGCCGGCCGCAAACCGCACGAGCCGCCCCACATCATCCTGTTCCCCGAGATTCCCTTCGATCAGCAGCGCTTCCTCGACAGAGTCAAGCAGTGCGTGACGGACTACGGTTACTGCGTGGTCGTCGTGTCGGAAGGCACTGCGTATCCGGACGGCCGGTTCCTCGCCGATGCCGGCACCAAGGATGCTTTCGGCCACACGCAGCTCGGCGGCGTGGGTCCGCTCATCGCGAACATGATCCGCGAGGCGCACGGCTACAAGTACCACTGGGCCGTCGCGGATTACCTGCAGCGCTCGGCGCGCCACATCGCGTCGAAGGTCGACGTCGAGCAGGCATACGCGGTCGGCAAGGCAGCCGTCGAGCTCGCCGTGAAGGGCGTGAACGCAGTGATGCCGACGATCGTGCGCAAGTCGTCGCGGCCCTACAAATGGACCATCGGCCACGTGCCGCTCGCCGAGGTGGCCAACAGGGAGAAGAAGGTGCCGCGCGAGTACATCACCGAGGACGGCTTCGGCATCACGGAAGCGTGCCGGCGCTACCTCGAGCCGCTCATCGCGGGTGAAGCCTATCCGCCTTACAAGAACGGCCTGCCCGACTATGTCCGCATCAAGGGCGTGCCGGTGAAAAAGAAGCTGGCGACCGAGTTCAAGATCTGACCGCGCCGCTCGGGCGGCGACCGCCACGCCCGCGGCAGGTGGAGCGCGGCTGGAACTCCGGGGACTGCCGGAGCGTTCAGAACGAGAGCTCGGGCGCTCGGCAGCACCTGCCGGCGCGGCTGCAGCCGGGAGCCGTCCCGACTGCCGGAGCGAACCGCGGAGAGAAGCCGATGGTCGTCGCGGACATCATGCGGCGGGACGTGGAGTTCATCCCGCCCGATACCACAGTTCAGCAGGCGGCACAGCTGATGGGCGAGCTCGACGTCGCGGCTCTGCCGATCGGCTCGCGCACGGATCTGCGCGGCATCGTGACGAGCCGCGACATTCTCTTCCGGGTGGTCGCGAGGGGACTCGACAGCACGCAGGTGAAGACCGTCGACGTGATGTCGAGCACGGTGTTCTCGTGCCGCGAGAACGACTCGCTGGAGACGGCGCTCGAGACGATGGCCGCGCACGGCGTTCGCCGTCTGCCGGTCGTCGACGCCGAGGGCCACGTGGTCGGGTGGATCACGATCGCACGCATCGCGCGCACGCTGTTTCTCGAGGGGCGTCTCGAGCCGGAAGCCGTCGAGCGCTCCATCGGTGTACCGCTGTGAGCACCGCGGTACTCGACCGCGCTCAGGCCCAGAAGTACCAGATCAGCGCCGTCCCAAGCAGCACGACCAGAAGCGACAGCGGCAGTCCGAGCCGCCAGTAGTCGCCGAAGCGATAGCCGCCCGGTCCCATCACCAGCGTGTTGCACTGATGGCCGATGGGCGTGAGGAAGTCGCAGGCTGCGCCGACGGCGACCGCCATCAGGAAGGGATCCGGATCCACGGCGAGGCGCTGCGCGAGGCTCCCTGCGATCGGCGCGAGGACGAGCACCGTCGCCGCGTTGTTGAGGAAGGGCGTCACCGCCATCGCGGTGACGAGGAGCAGCGCGATGTTGGCAGAAGCGGGAATCTCCGCGGCGACGATCGACATCCATTGCGCGATCAGATCGGTGCCGCCGGTGGTGCGTAGCGCCTCGCTCACCGGGATGAGCGAGGCGAGCAGCACCAGCACCGGGACGTCGAGCGCTTCGTAGGCTTCGGTGGGGCTCAGCACGCGAGCGAGCAGCATCGCGACGGCCGCACCGAAGAACGCCACGGCGATCGAAACCGTCCCGGTGACGACGAGCATCATCGCCGCAGCGAGGATCAGCGCCGGCAGCCACATGCGCGGCCGGGCACCGAGCCTGAGATTGCGCTCCGCGAGAGGCAGGCACCCGAGAGAGGCGAGGCGCTCGCCGACGTCGCTCGCCGGCGCGCGCAGCACGAGCAGATCGCCTGCCTGGAAACGCACGCGGCGCAGCCGTTGCCCCACGTACCGGCCGCTGCGGCTGAGCGCCAGGAGATTCACGCCGAAGCGCTCGCGGAGGCGCAGATCCTCGACCGTGAGGCCGATCATCCTCGAGCCGGGCGTCACCACCGCTTCGACCACGGCGAGCTCGGTCCGGCGCTCGTCGTCCTGCGGCAGCTCCTTGTCGTGCACGAGCTCGAGCTTCCCTTCGTTGACCATCCGCTGGAGCGCCTGGGCATCGCACTGGAGAACGAGAATGTCGCCGGCATCGATCAGCCAATCGCCGGTGGGCACGTAGCGGCGGAACTGCTCGCGGATGATCGCCAGAACGCTGACATCGCCCTCCCCCAGCTTCTCGAGCTCGGCGACGGTACGGCCCACGAAGGGCGAGCCTTCCGGCACGCGCACCTCCGTCTGGTAGTCCTCGATCGAGAACGGGCCCTCGCCCGATCCGGAACGTCGCGTCTGCGGCAGAAGCCGCCATCCGATCGTGAGGAACGCCACGCCGGCGAACGTGAGGCCGAGACCGACGGGCGCGAAGTCGAACATCCTGAACGGCTCGCCGAACAGCTCCTCACGCAGCCGTCCCACGATGACGTTGGGAGACGTTCCGATCAGCGTGATCAGCCCGCCGAGGAGTGAAGCGAACGACAGCGGCATGAGCAGGTGCGAGGCCGGCACGCCGGTGCGCCTCGCGAGCTGGAACGCGATCGGCATGAACATCGCCAGCGCACCGATGTTCTTCATGAAGGCCGAGAGCACGGCGACCACGCTCGCGAGGACCGCGACCTGCACCTCGGTGCGGCGCATGTGCGGCGTCAGCGGCCGCATCAGCCGCTCGATGAGCCCGGAGCGCGCGATGCCCGCGCTCACGACGAGCGCGGAGGCGACGATCACCACGATGTCGTCGCTGAAACCGCGGAACGCGTCTTCGGCCGGCACGATGCCCACGGCTACCGCGGCGAGCAGCGCGCCGAGCGCTACGATGTCGTAGCGGATGCGGTCCCAGACGAGGAGCACGACCACCGCGGCCAGGATGGTGAAGGCGAGAGCCTGGTCCGGAGTCATGGGGATGAGCGCGAGGCCGCCGTGCGTGAGGTTTCCGGCAGGTCGGCCCTCAGCAATGCGCATGCCTCGGGCGCAATCCGGGCCGTGCCTGAGCGGAAGGGCCGCTGTGGTATAGTGCGGCGCCTTTTGGTGGTGCATCGACCCGCGCGTGCGCCGTCATACAACTACAACTCCTTGATTTCTTGGAGGATTTCCCGATGGATGCCACTACGTGGCTGTGGCTGTCGATCGCGGCTGGTCTCGTTGCCGTCCTCTACGGCGTGTTCTCCATGATGGCGATTCTCCGCCTGCCTGCGGGCAACGAGCGGATGCAGGAAATCGCCTCCGCGGTTCAGACGGGCGCCAAGGCCTATCTCAATCGCCAGTACTCGACGATCGCCGTCGTCGGCATCGTGCTGTTCCTCGTCCTCGGCTTCGCGCTCGGCTGGGCGACGGCCGGCGGCTTCGCAGTGGGTGCCGTGCTGTCCGGTGTGGCGGGCTACATCGGCATGAACATCTCCGTGCGCGCGAACGTGCGCACCGCCGAGGCGGCCACGCGCGGCCTGAATGCGGCGCTTTCCGTCGCGTTCCGCGGCGGCGCGATCACGGGAATGCTTGTCGTGGGCCTGGGACTCCTCGGCGTCGCGGGTTACTACGCGGCGCTGGCGCACGCCGTCGATGAGGACACGGCGCTGCACGCGCTCGTCGGCCTCGCGTTCGGCGGCTCGCTCATCTCGATCTTCGCGCGTCTCGGCGGCGGCATCTTCACCAAGGGCGCGGACGTCGGTGCGGACCTCGTCGGCAAGGTCGAGGCGGGCATCCCCGAGGACGATCCGCGCAATCCCGCGGTCATCGCCGACAACGTCGGTGACAACGTCGGCGACTGCGCGGGCATGGCCGCGGACCTCTTCGAGACGTACGCGGTGACGATCGTCGCCACGATGCTGCTCGGCGGCCTGCTGCTCGCCGATCAGGGCGGTGCTCCGGTCGTCTACCCGCTCGCCCTCGGCGGCGCGTCGATCATCGCGTCGATCATCGGCACGTTCTTCGTCAGGACGAGCGAAGGCGGCAAGATCATGAGCGCGCTCTACAAGGGCGTCATCGTCTCGGGCGTGCTCGCCGCCATCGCGTTCTACTTCATCTCGGCTGCGCTGATGCCGGACCGTGCGGGCTCGCTGTTCGCCTGTGCGCTGATCGGCCTCGCTCTCACGGCCGCGATGATCATCATCACCGAGTACTACACCGCGACCGAGTTCAGCCCGGTGCGCAAGGTCTCGGCGGCCTCGCAGACGGGCCACGCGACGAACATCATCGCGGGCCTGGGCGTTTCCATGAAATCCACGGCGATGCCCGTGATCGCCGTGTGCCTCGCGATCTGGGGCGCGTATGCGCTCGAGGGCCTGTACGGCATCGCGATCGCGGCGACCGCCATGCTCTCGATGACCGGCATGATCGTCGCGCTCGACGCGTACGGGCCGATCACGGACAACGCGGGCGGCATCGCCGAGATGTCGGGCCTGCCCAAGCAGGTGCGTGACATCACCGATCCGCTCGATGCGGTCGGCAACACGACCAAGGCGGTAACCAAGGGCTATGCGATCGGCTCGGCAGGCCTCGCGGCGCTCGTGCTGTTCGCGGACTACACGCACAACCTCGAGACCGCGGGCAAGCTGGTCGAGTTCCAGCTGTCCGACCCGGCCGTCATCATCGGCCTCTTCATCGGCGGTCTCGTGCCCTATCTCTTCGGCGCGATGGCGATGGAGGCCGTGGGCCGCGCCGCGGGCTCGGTGGTGAACGAGGTGCGCCGCCAGTTCCGCGAGATCAAGGGCATCATGGAAGGCACGGCCAAGCCGGATTACTCGCGTGCAGTCGATCTGCTCACGCGCGCGGCGATCAAGGAGATGATCGTCCCCTCGCTCCTGCCGATCCTCGTGCCCATCATCCTCGTCGTACTGCTCAACTGGCTGATGGGTGAAGGCGCGGGCATCCGCGGCCTCGGCGGGCTCCTCATCGGCACGATCGTGACGGGCCTCTTCGTCGCGATCTCGATGTGCACCGGCGGCGGCGCCTGGGACAACGCCAAGAAGTACATCGAGGAAGGCAACTTCGGCGGCAAGGGCTCCGAGGCCCACAAGGCCGCGGTGACCGGTGATACCGTCGGCGATCCCTACAAGGACACGGCGGGCCCGGCGATCAACCCGCTCATCAAGATCATCAACATCGTGGCGCTGCTCCTCGTGCCGCTGCTCTGAAAGCGCCGGCGGCGCAGCGAAGCCGCGTTCACGGAGCCCGAACGTCGAACGGCGTTCGGGCTCTTTCTCTTTCACGAGCTGTGGGTACGGGACTGCGTCAGCACGACGCCGAGCAGCCGGTTGAGCCGCTCACAGTACTCCGCGACGGGAGGGTCGGCGGCCGACTGCTTGTCGATGAGCGCGGAGCGGATCTCGTGGAGACGTTTCTCGATGCGGCCGTCGACCGTCAGCCGGTGAGTGAGGAGCGCACAGACGCACGCGTTGATCTCCGCATCGAGCTCCCGTGCGTCGATTCCCGCGATCTCGACACCCGCGAGCTCGGACGGACAGCCGGCCTTGAGGTGCTCACGCCACAGCCGCGAAAGCTGGACCTGCATGCATGCTCCCCCCTGCCGGCCTGGCCTGGACGAAGCGCCGGCCGCCCTTACATAACACGGCTCGAGCCATTCTGCACGAGCCGCGCCGGGGCTACATGGCCCGGCGGGCGGGAAGCGCCGTGGGGGGGTCCGGAACGGCGGCCGGCGCATCGGGCGGAAGCTCCGCGGGTGCGGCGGGTGGGGCTTCCGGCGGCATCTGCGGCGCAGCAGCAAGCGTCTTGAGGCGACTGCGGCGCACCATGAGCGGAATCGCGTCGTCCCCGACGAGCACGTTGTCCGAGTGACGGAGCCACCATTCGATCATGGCCACGAAACGTTCCGTCTCGACCTGCCTGCGCTGTGCCACGCCCTCCGGCCCGATACGCTCCAGCTCCGCGGCATCGATCGACCAGACCCAGCGCATGCCTTCGACCTGGTCGTCGTTGCGTCTGAAGGGGAAGTAGAGCCCGAAACGGCGGCGCGTGCCGTCCGTCTCGTCCTCACCGAACGCGAAGTAGCTGCTCAGGGGCCGGGGCAGTCTGACGTGGGTCATCGATGCTCAGCGCTGCGGCATGGCTCGCGGAAGACCAACTATAACCTCGTCTGGGCGACTCCTGTAGCCAAATGGTGACAGGTGGCTTCGGGCCCGGATTCGACGACGTGCACCTTGACCCCTCCGCTGCCGGCTGCTGGACTCGTCGTCCGGCTGCGGAGCACTCACGGAGACGAGCGCATGGCTGCCCACGACGAACGACGACGGTATCCGGTCGAGAAATCCGACGAAGAGTGGCGGCGACAGCTGTCGCCCGAGCAGTACCACGTGCTGCGCGAGCACGGCACGGAGCGCGCGGGCACGAGCCCGCTCAACCACGAGCACCGCAAAGGCATCTTCCGCTGCGCGGGCTGCGGGCAGCCGCTCTTCGATTCCGCCGCGAAGTTCGAGAGCGGCTCGGGCTGGCCCAGCTTCTTCCAGCCGATCGAAGGCGCGATCGGCACGTCGGAGGATCTCAGCTTCTCCATGCGCCGCACGGAAGTGCACTGCTCGCGCTGCGGAGGCCATCTGGGACACGTATTTCCCGATGGACCGCAGCCCACGGGACTGCGCTACTGCATCAACGGCGTCGCACTCGACTTCGAGCCGCACGAGCGCTGAAGGCATCGTGTGCACGCCCGCGTTCGCGCGGGCACATGCCTTGCTGTGATCGGCTCCGGTGCCGGGGACGACGCCCGGCGTTGCCACGGACGGCACATGTTGCACCCGATCAAACGGGCGCCACTGCGGATCGCGCAGGTGGCACCGCTGTACGAGGCGGTGCCTCCGGCGCTCTACGGCGGCACCGAGCGTGTCGTTTCCTACCTCACTGAAGAGCTCGTCGCACAGGGGCATCACGTCACCCTGTTCGCGAGCGGAGATTCGCGGACCGCGGCCGAGCTGGTGCCCATCTGGGACTGCGCGCTCCGGCTCGACGCACGGCGGCCGGACGCCAACGCCCTGCATCTGATCGCCCTGGAAGAAGTCTTCCGCCGCAGTGCCGCCTTCGACGTGATCCACTTCCACACGGACGGAATCCACCTTCCTCTCGCGTGCCGCTACACGGTGCCGGCGCTCACGACGCTGCACGGCAGGCTCGACATCGTGGGACTCGACCGGCTGTATGCCGAGTTCGCCGAGATGCCGCTCGTGTCGATTTCCGACTCTCAGCGCCGTCCGATGCCGTCCGCCAACTGGGTCGGTACCGTCCATCACGGCCTGCCGATCGATCTGCACCGCCCTTCGCCGGGCCCCGGCCGGTATCTCGCGTTCCTCGGACGCATCTCGCCCGAGAAGCGGGTCGACCGGGCGATCGAGGTCGCCCGCCGCACGGGGATTCCGCTCAGGATCGCCGCGAAGGTCGACACGGTGGACCGTGCCTACTACGAAGCGGAGATCGAGCCGCTCATCGACGGCTCGCTCGTCGAGTACATCGGCGAGATCCGCGAGCACGAGAAAACGGAATTCCTCGGCGGCGCGATCGCCCTGCTCTTCCTCATCGACTGGCCCGAGCCCTTCGGGCTCGCCATGATCGAAGCGATGGCCTGCGGCACGCCGGTGATCGCCTGCCGCTGCGGCTCGGTACCCGAGGTGGTCGACGACGGCGTCACCGGATTCATCGTAGCGGACGTCGACGAGGCCGTGGCGTGCGTGGAGCGCGTGCACACGCTCGACCGGCACCGCTGCCGCGAGCGCTTCGAAGAGCGGTTCACCGCGACGCGCATGGCGCATGATTACTGCGATCTGTACGCGCTCGTCGGAGCACGGCGATGGCAGCGACGGGCCTGAGCGAGGCGGCGCGGCGCTATTACATACTCGCGCCAGAGATCGCCATTCCCGAAGACACGCACGTTCTCAAGCACGATCAGACCTTCGCGCTGTTCAACGACTTCGGCGACATCGATTCCCGGGCGCGTCACGACGAAGGGCTGTACCGGGACGGAACGCGCTTCCTGTCGCACCTTGCGCTCACGCTGTACGGCGAGCGACCGCTGCTGTTGAGCTCGAACGTGAGGCGCGACAACCTCCTGATGTCGGCCGACCTCACGAATCCCGACGTCTATACCGAAGGGCGGGTCATCGTTCCGCGCGGCTCACTGCACATTTTCCGCGCGAAGCTCCTCTGGAAGGACACGTGCTACGAACGGATCCACGTCCGCAACTTCGGTAACGAGCCGCTCGAGATCGTCCTGGCGCTCACCTTCGCCGCCGACTATGCGGACATCTTCGAGATCCGCGGCGAGCGGCGGCCGCGGCGGGGCAGCATGCAGACGCCGCGCGTCGATGCGGGCTCCGTGGAGCTCGCCTACGAGGGGCTCGATGGGCTGACGCGCCGGACCCGTCTCGAGTGCCGGCCGATGCCCGCGCGCGCAACGGCTTCTTCGATGGAGTTCGAGCTGCTGCTCGAGTCGCGAACCGAGCAGGTGCTGACGTTCACCATCGGCTGCAGCGCCGGGACGGGAACACTTGCAACGTTCCCTTACGAGCAGGCGCTGCGCGACGCCGAGCGGGAGCGCGCGTCCGGCGGCCGCTTCGTCTGCGGCATCGAGACGTCGAACGATCAGTTCAATGCGTGGCTGCAGCGCTCCGCCGCCGATCTCAACATGCTGCTCACGCATACGCCCTTCGGCCTCTATCCGTACGCCGGCGTGCCGTGGTTCGACACGACGTTCGGCCGCGACGGGATCATCACCGCGCTCGAGTGTCTGTGGCTCTCGCCGGACATGGCGCGCGGCGTGCTCTCGTTCCTCGCCGCGACACAGGCGACGCAGCTCGATCCCGTGAACGACGCCGAGCCGGGCAAGATCCTGCACGAAGCGCGCGGCGGCGAGATGGCCGCGCTCGGCGAGGTCCCCTTCGGCCGCTACTACGGCAGCATCGATTCGACGCCGCTCTTCGTGATGCTCGCGGGCGAGTACTTCGTGCGCACGGGTGATCGCGCGTTCATCGAATCGATCTGGCCGAACGTGCGGGCGGCGCTCGAATGGATCGAACGCTACGGCGACCGGGACGGCGACGGCTTCCTCGAGTATCAGCGGCGCTCGCCGAGCGGGCTCGTCCAGCAGGGCTGGAAGGACTCGCACGACTCGGTGTTCCACGCCGACGGGAGTCTTGCGGATGGGCCCATCGCGCTCTGCGAGGTGCAGGGCTACGCCTATGCGGCGCGCATCGCCGCCGCGCGACTCGCCCTGGCGCTTCACGACGAAGACCTCGCGGAGGATCTCGTGCGAGCGGCGCGGAGGCTCCGGGAGCGCTTCCTGCAGGCGTTCTGGTGCGAGGACCTCGGCCTCTACGCGCTCGCGCTCGACGGCCGCAAGGTGCCGTGCCGCGTGCGCAGCTCGAACGCCGGACACTGCGTGTTCACGGGCATCGCGTCCGAAGCGCACGCACGCTCCATCGTGCGGACGCTCTGCAGCGATACGTTCTTCTCCGGCTGGGGCGTGCGCACCATCGCGGATTGCGAGGCGCGATACAACGCGATGGCCTATCACAACGGATCGATCTGGCCGCACGACAACGCGCTGATCGCGGCGGGTGCGGCACAGATGCGCTCGAAGGAGCTCGCGCTGCGCATCCTGCGCGCCCAGTTCGAAGCCTCGACCTTCTTCGAATCCAACCGGCTGCCGGAGCTCTTCTGCGGATTCCGCCGCCGCGAGGGGAAGGCGCCGACGAGCTATCCCGTCGCCTGCTCGCCGCAGGCCTGGGCGGCGGGCGCACCGTTCATGATCCTGCGGGCGTGCCTGGGGCTCGAGATCGACGCGCCGGCGGAACGCGTGCTCTTCCGCTATCCCCGCCTGCCTGCCGGGGTGAACGAGGTGCACCTCAAGGGGCTCACGGTGGGCGACGCAGCCATCGATCTGAGACTGCACCGCTACGCGGACGGTGTCGGTGTGAGCGTCGAGCGCGGCGCCGGCGCGATCGACGTCGTGGTTCTCGGCTGAACGCGCGGGGAGATTCCGCCTCTGCGGTCCGGCGGTTCACCCGCGCTCGACGCACACGGAGCGGAGAAGCTCAGGCCGCGAGCGCCAGCGGCTGCGGTCGTCCGACGGCGTAGCCCTGCACGAAATCGACGCCCATCCGGCGTGCCATGTCGAGCGCGGCGGCGTCCTCGACCTGCTCGGCGATCACCTTGAAGTTGAGCGTGCGCGCGAGCTTGATCATCGCGGTGACCATCGCCTGATTGACGGAATCGCGCGCGAGGTTCCGCATGAACGATCCGTCGATCTTCAGGAAGTCGAGCGGCAGGTTCTTGAGGTTCGAGAACGAGCCGACGCCGGAGCCGAAGTCGTCGAGAGCGAACTGACAGCCCATGCCGTGCAGGACGCCGACGAAGCGGCGCGCGTGATCGAGGTTCGCCACGACGGCGTTCTCGGTGATCTCGAAGCACACCTGAGAGGGCGTGACGCCGGTGCTGTCGAGGCACTCCACCACGAACTCGAGGAACTGCACGTCACCCAGCGTCTGCCCCGAGATGTTGATGGCGACGCTGCGGTTCTTCGGCACGGCGATCGCGCCGCGGCCGAGCGCGGTGAGCGTCGTCTGCACGACCCAGCGGTCGACCAGACCCATCAGCCGATAGCGCTCGGCGGCCCGCACGAACTCGGACGGCGGAACGTTGTGCCCGGCCTCGTCCTGCAGCCGCACGAGCACTTCCATGGCGGGGCCGCCGCCGTCGTTGCCGTACGCCGGCACGATCGGCTGGTGATAGAGCTGGAAGCGGTTCTCCTTGAGCGCGCTCTGCAGCCGCTGCAGCCACTGGATCTCGCCGCTGTGGCGCGCAAGCACCTCGTCGCGCGCCGAGTACACGGCGACGCGGCCCGAGCCCTGCTTCTTCGCCACGTAGCACGCGGAGTCGGCGGCGGCGAGCAGCTCCTCGAGCGTGCCGCTCTCGTGCGAGATCTCGACGAGCCCGATGGACACGCCGATGTTGAAGATCCTGTCCTTCCACACGAAGCGGTATTCGCTCACCGTGCGGCACACGTCGTCGGCGATCTGCCGCGCCTTGTCGAGCGGGCAGCCGATGAGCAGCATGCCGAACTCGTCGCCGCCCAGGCGCGCCACGGTATCGCTGTCGCGCACTGCATCGCGCAGGAGCTTCGCGACCTCCCGCAGCATGCTGTCGCCGGCGAGATGGCCGCACGTGTCGTTCACGACCTTGAAGCGGTCGAGATCGAGATAGCAGAGCACGTGCTGACCGTCGCCGCGATGCGCGCTCTCGATCGCCTCCTCCAGACGCCGCTCGAACTCGCGCCGGTTGACGAGGCCGGTGAGCGCGTCGTGCGTCGCCTGATAGGACATCTGGCGCGCCAGACCGCGCAGCTCCGTGACGTCGTGCAGCAGGACGACGGCGCCGATGATCTCGCGCGTGTCGTCGCGGATCGGAGAAGCGGAGACTTCTATGGAGCGCTCGCTGCCGTTGGCGCGCGAGACGAGCAGCGCGCGGCGGCTGAGATTGACGGGCGCTCCGGTGGTGAGCGCCTGACGCACCGGATCGCTGAGCAGCCGCCGGTCAGTCTCGTCGACGAGATTCACGATCTCCTCGAGCGTGCGGCCGATGCTCCGGTCGGCCGTGCTGCCGGTGAGCGTCTCCGCGGCCGGATTCATGTAGCGGATGCGGCCTTCGGTATCCGTGGTGATGATCGCTTCGGCGAGGGAGTCGAGCGCGCGCAGGTGCGCGGCGGCGGCCGGATTCTCCGACGCGTCGGCAGGGAGCCGACGCAGCGCGGGCACCGTCTGCGTCGGAATGATCTCGACGCCGGTGATGAGCAGCGCAGGCCCGTCCTCGTATTCGATGGGCGTCGAGGTGAGCTCGAGCCGCGCGAGCTGACCCTGAACGCCCACCATGTCTATCTCGTAGCGCTCCGCCGCCGGCTCGCCCGCAAGTCTCCGGCGGATGTTCTCGTTCACGAGGTCCGAGTACTCGGGCGGCACCAGATCGCCCAGGCGCCGTCCGATGAGCTCGACGCGATCGACGCCGACGAGGTTCGCGAACTGGCGGTTCGCGTGCAGGATGACGTCGCGATGCACGATCACCGCCTCGTGGATGCGGTCGCCGAGCTCGGCGAAGAGCTTCGGGGTCGCGCGATCACTATCGCGCTCGAGGCGCGCCGAGACGCGCGTGAGCAGGTGGTTGATCGCCGTGGCGAGCGCTGCGACCTCGGGCTGGTCGGTGTGCAGATCGACGCGACCGTTCAACCGTCCGCCGATCGCCAGTCGCTGCACCTGCTGCGAAAGCTCCGCGACCGCGTTCAGTTCGCGTCTCTGCAACCAGTACAGTACGAAAAGGAGGGCTGCGACGAGCCCGAGCAGGACCGCGAACAGCTCGGCAATGGACATGGTGTGCTACTTCAGGACCTCTTCAGCAGGGACGCGCGCGGGGCCCCGATAGTTCATCTTGTTCTTCCCGCGCGATCGCTGGCAGGAAGCATACTCCACGCGGTACCACGGCCTGTCGACTTTTCACCATATCCTGTCGCCGGGCCGCTTGGCAGGCAGGCGGAAAAGCCTTACTTTCTGCGGCCGTTTGCCCGGAGGCAATAAGTCGAATCGGAGAGCCAGATCGATGCTGATGGACGAAGCCCGCGAGCAGATGATCGAGCAGCAGATCCGCGCGTGGGAGGTGTTCGATGAAAGCGTGCTCGAGACCCTGCGGCGGGTGCCTCGCGAGCAGTTCGTGCCGGCCTCTCATCGGTTCCTCGCCTTCGCCGACGTGGAGATCTCCCTGCCGCACGGCCAGCACATGCTGCGCCCGAACGTCGTCGGGCGGCTTCTGCAGGCGGTCGAGCTCACCGGCAGCGAACGGGTGCTCGAGGTCGGCGCAGGAACGGGCTTCGTCACGGCCTGCCTCGCGGCGGGCAGCGCCCATGTGCGTTCGCTGGAGATCTTTCCCGACCTGGCCGATGCGGCGCGCGCCAACCTCGAGGCCTGCGGCTTCCGCAACGTGGAAGTGGTGACGGGCGACGCGTTCCAGGACGACTCGGACTCGCTCTACGATGTGATCGTGCTCACCGGTTCCCTGCCGATCTACGACACCCGCTTCGAGCGCCGTCTCGCGCCGGGCGGCCGGCTGTTCGTCGTCGTCGGCGAACGGCCGATCATGGAGGCGCGGCTGGTGCGCCGCACGTCCGAGGACGGCTGGGTCAGCGAAAGCCTCTTCGAAACCGTGATCGACCCGCTCATCAACGCGCCGCGGCCGCAAGAGTTCACTTTCTGATGGTGGCCGAGCTCACGCCGCGCGAGCTGAGGGCCCGGCTCGACGCGGGCGAGGAGCCGCTCGTGCTCGACGTCCGTGAGGACTGGGAGCTCGGAATAGCCCGCCTGCCGGGCGTCGTGCACATTCCCATGAGGGAGATTCCCGCGCGACTCGGGGAACTGCAGCGTGACCGTGACATCGTAGTGATGTGCAGGTCCGGCGGCCGCAGCATGCAGGTCGCCGAGTTCCTCGAGCGCAACGGTTTTCCCTCCGTCGCGAATCTAAGAGGAGGCATTCTGGCGTGGGCCCGGGACGTCGACCCTTCCATTCCGACGTACTGATCGGAAACGGCATCGCGGACTCGACGGCTTGTCGCGGCGCCGACGCATGTGTTATAGTGATGTATAACACTACAAATAACTCACCAACATATTGAAACAAAAGGGATATTTATGAAGCGTGCGCTCGTCGTCGCACTCCTTTCGCTGGCGCTGGGAGGCACCGCCGCGGCCGAAGATCTCCTTACCGTCTTCCAGGACGCCCTGCAGAACGACCCGGCCATCCGTGAGGCCGATGCGAACCGCCGAGCGGCCCGTGAGGCTCGCCCGCAGGCCTGGGCCAATCTCCTGCCGCAGATCTCGGCGAGTGCTTCGCGCCAGGAGAGCCGGACGGACGGTTTCTTCGAGCGCCCTCAGGAGCTGCGCGACACCGGGCAGATCCTCCTGCTCAGAAGCGAGGGTGAGGAGGAGCCGACAACCAAGCGCTGGAGCGTGGATCTGCGCCAGAGAGTCTTCTCGTGGGCCGACTGGATGACCCTGAGGCGCTCGGCCCACGAGGTCGCGCAGGCGGAAGCCGATTACCAGGCCGCGCAGCAGGATCTCATCGTTCGGGTGGCCGAGCGTTACTTCGACGTGCTCGCGGCCCGCGACGCGGTCGAGGCGGAACAGGCGGCGCTCGAGGCCATCTCGCGCCAGCTCGAGCAGGCGGAGAAGCGTTTCGAGGTCGGGCTGATCGCCATCACGGACGTCCAGGAGGCGCGCGCCGCGCGTGACAGTGCCTCGGCCGCGGTCATCGCGGCCAAGCGCCGGCTCGCCACGGCAGAGGAGCTGCTGCGCGAGATCACCAACCGGCAGTACGAGACGCTCGCGCGGCCCGGAGAGGACCTGCCGCTCACGCCGCCGAATCCGGCCGATCCCGAGCGCTGGGTCGAGGTCTCGATGAACCAGAACCTCGCGCTCATCTCGAGCCGCCTGGCTGCCGACATCGCGCGCGAGAACGTGCGCGTCGCCTTCGGCGGCCACCTGCCCACGATCGATCTCGTCGCGGGCCGTACGCACCTCGAGCAGGATTCGGCCCAGACCTTCGAGGCGAGTCCGCCCGTGCGGCCCGATCCGGTGACCGTGCCCTACTCCCAGGAGAGCGACGACAAGTCCATCTCGCTCCAGATCAACATTCCGATCTTCAGCGGCGGCGGCACGCAGTCGAGGGTGCGCCAGTCGCAGTACCGCTGGATCGCCGCGCGCGAGCGTGTCGTGCGCGTCTCGCGCGAGACCGAGCGCGCCGCACGCGATGCGTATCTCGGCGTTCTGAGTGAAATCGCGCGTGTGAACGCGCTGCGGCAGGCGCTCGAGTCGAGCCAGACGGCGCTCAAGGCGACCGAGGCCGGATACGAGGTCGGCACCCGTACCGCCGTCGACGTGCTCGTGGCCCGCCGTCAGCTCGTTCAGGCGCAGACGGACTACCTGCGCAGCCGCTACGACTACATTCTCAACGTGATCCGGCTGCGCCTCGCCGCCGGTGACCTCACGCCGGAGACGGTGGCAGAGATCAACGCCTGGCTGCGCGAGACCGTTCCGACGCGGCCGGCGACGACGACTCCGTAAGGGCGGCCGTCAGGCCGCGAGCAGCGGGTCGATCAGACGAAGGAGCTTCTCGACGGCGCCGCGGTTCTCCTCGACCGCGGCGCGTCCGAGCGCTCCGATCCTCGCGCGCGCAGCGCCGTCCGCGAGGAGCTGCGCGACGCGGTTCCCGAGCGCATCCGCATCGCTCACGATCTCCGCGGCACCTCGCCCGATGAGGAGCCTCGCGACGTCGGGCCCGTTGAAGTTGTGCGGCCCCGTGAGGACGGGAATCCCGAGAGCCGCCGGCTCGAGCAGATTGTGTCCGCCGATGGGCACGAGACTGCCTCCGACATATGCCACGTCCGCCGCGGCATAGAAGTCGAGCAGCTCGCCGAGCGTGTCGATCAGCAGCACTTCCGTCTGCGCCATGCATGCCGTGCCGCTCGAGCGCCGCACGAACCTCACCTGCTCGCGCTCGAGCAGCGCCGCGACGTCGTCGAAGCGTTGCGGATGGCGCGGAGCGAGGAGCAGCAGCGCCGTCGGATGCGACCGCTGCACCGTGCGGTGCGCCGCGAGCACGAGCTCCTCCTCTCCTCCGTGCGTGCTGCCTGCGATCCACACCGGCCGCCCGGGCGCATGGAGCTCGCGCAGCGCGCGCCCCTTCTCCACCGTTTCGGGTGGAACCGAGAAGTCGAACTTCACGTTGCCCGTGACGTGTGTCCGCTCGGCGGCCGCACCGAGCTGTCTGAAGCGTTCCGCGTCCTGCTCACCCTGCGCGCCGACGAACACCTCGCGCGCGAAGAGCTCGCGGATGACGCTTCCGAGCCAGCGGTAGCGGTCGACGGAACGCTGCGACACGCGCGCGCTCGCGAGCACGAGCGGCACCCGCCGCCTTCCGCATTCTCGATAGAGATTGGGCCAGAGCTCGGTTTCGAGGACGATCGCGATGCGCGGGCGCACGCGGTCGAAGAAACGACGCACCGAGCCGGGCAGATCGTACGGCACGTAGCGCACCAGCACGCCCTCGCCGAAGAGCGCACGGGCGCGCGCGGCCCCCGTCGGCGTGCCCGTCGTGACGACGAGCGGCATGTCCGGATAGCGGCGGCGGAGCGCTGCAACCAGCGGCGCGGAGGCCTGCACCTCGCCGACCGAGACCGCATGGATCCAGATGCTCTGCGCGGGCGAGCCGGCACCGAAGCCGAAGCGTTCGCCGAAGTTGCGCCAGTAGCTGCGGTCGCGGAACCCGCGCCACAGCGTGATGCCTGCGAGCACGGGAACGAGCAGGTAGGCGAGAAGGACGTAGACGAGGCGCACGCGCGTGACGATCAGATGTTCACGATCCGGGGTGCGCGGTACGTGCAGCCACGGGCTGCCGGTAGCCGTCGAGCAGCCCCTGCCAGTCCGCCTCCGTGAAGCGCTCCGGCGGCAGCCCCCAGGTGATCTTCTCGAGGGAGCGCCTGAGCCGGACCAGATTGGCGTCGCACCACAGTCCCGGTTTGCGCAGGCTCCCGCGATCGAAGTCGACGAGATACACGGTGTCGTCGCGCCCGAGGAGCACGTTGTGCGCGTTCAGATCCGCGTGGCACACGCCGAGCTCGTGGAAGCGGCGGATGCAGCGGCCGATGGCGATCCACTGCAGGAGCGACAGCGGCGCGCTGCGCAGGCGCGAAGCGAGCGACTCGGTGTCGAGCAGACGCTCGGTGATGATGTCGCCCGTGTACGTGCGGCCCATCCTGCGATAGCAGGCGGCGAGCGGCGCCGGCACCGGCAGGCCCGCCCGGTGCAGGTGGTAGGTGAGCTGCCATTCCGCGAACGAGCGGACCAGTTCCTCGCCGCGCCACAGGAAGCGATCGGCCGAAAGCCGTGCCATCAGTCCGCCGCGTCGGTAGTGGCGCAGGACGATGTGCCGGCCCTCGCTGTGAATGAAGTACGCGGAGCCCCTGCCGGGTGCCGATCCCACGAGCTCGCCGCGTGCGATCCAGAACTGGGGATCGAAGGCGGCGGGCGGCAAATTGCCGACGCGCGAGGCGTCATATAGCATCGCTCCGCCCGTGATATCGATTCGCCTGACTTCCGAGCCGAGCGGCCATTGCCCGCTCATCCATTAGCCCCCGTCATGCTGTCTCCTGCCGCTGCGCCGCGCAGCATCTGCATCCTGAGGCTGTCGGCGATCGGCGATACCTGCCACGTCGTCCCCGTGCTGCGCACGCTGCAGCACACGTGGCCGACCACGCGCTTCACCTGGATCATCGGCCGACTCGAAGCGCGGCTGATGAGTCTGATCGAGGGCGTCGAGTTTATCACCGTGGACAAGCGCGCCGGGTTGCGGGCGCTGCGCGATCTCCGCGCGCGACTCGCCGGGCGCGAGTTCGACGTCCTGCTGCACATGCAGCTCGCGCTGCGCGCGAGCCTCGTCGCGAGCCAGGTGCGCGCGCGCGTGAAGCTCGGATTCGACCGCGCACGCGCGCGGGAGCTGCAGTGGCTCTTCACGAACGCGCGCATCGCGCCGCGCGCCCGCGAGCACGTGCTCGACAGCTTCTTCGGTTTCGCCGAGGCGCTCGGCGTGCGCGAGCGGCTGCTGCGCTGGGACATTCCGCTGCCCGAAGACGCGCTCGCCTACGCCGCAGGGCTGGTTCCCGACGCGCAGCCGACGCTCGTGATCAGTCCCTGCTCGAGCCACCCGCTGCGCAACTGGAGCGCGGAGCGCTATGCGGCGGTCGCGACTTACGCGGCGCGCACGCACGGCATGCGCGTGATCCTCACCGGCGGACCGAGTCCGCTCGAGCGCGAGATGGGAGCGCGGATCGAAGCGGCAGCCGGCGTGCCTCTCGTGAACCAGATCGGAAAGGACACTCTGCCGCAGCTCCTCGCGCTGCTCGCCCGTGCAACGGTGCTCGTCACGCCCGATTCGGGGCCTGCGCACATGGCGACGATGGTCGGTACGCCGGTCATCGGGCTGTACGCCGCGACGAATCCCGAGCGCAGCGGACCGTATCTGTCGCGTCAGTGGTGCGTGAACCGCTACGCCGAAGCGGCGCGGCGGTTCCGCGGGAAGGAGCCCGCCGAGCTCCCCTGGACGGAGAAGATCGAGGAACCCGGCGTCATGGATCTCATCACCGTGGAAGACGTCTGCGCGAAACTCGACGAATTGCTAGGATCCCGAGCATGAAGGACATCCTCGTACCCATCTCGCCCGGCGAGCTGCTCGACAAGATCACGATCCTGCGCATCAAGGCCGCGCGCATCACCGATCCCGCGAAGCTCGCCAACGTGCGCCTCGAGCTCGAGCTGCTCGAGAAGACGTGGCGCGACAGCGGCGCCGCGAGTCACGACATCGCGTCCGAAGAAGAAGCCCTGCAGCGCGTGAACGAGCGGCTGTGGGACATCGAGGATCGCATCCGCGAGAAGGAAGCCGCGCAGTCCTTCGATTCGGAGTTCATCGAGCTCGCGCGCTCCGTCTACATCACCAACGACGAGCGCGCGGCCATCAAGAAGCGCATCAACGTGCTGCTCGGATCGCGCATCGTCGAGGAGAAGTCCTACAGGGACTACCGGCGCCCGCCGGCCTAGGCGGACGCAGGCAGGCCGCCGAAGCTTTCAGGGAAGAGCGCGTAGACCGATGGGTGCGACGGGAGTCAGCGCCGCAGCGTGTACTCGGCGCCGCAGTACGGGCACTTCGCCCAGCCGTTCGCCTCGATCGGCAGATACACGCGCGGATGCGAGTTCCAGAGGTACATCTGCGGCATCGGGCACGACAGCGGCAGATCCTCCGGCGTCACTTCGTACTGGTTCTGCGCGTTCGGCTGGATCAGCGGCTTCGTCGTCGCAGACATGGTGTCGCTTCTTGGAGTTTCCATGCGCGGGATTATACCGTCCGCCGCACGGACGAGGCCGCGACCGGCGTCCTTCAGCCGAGCATCGTCTCGTCCCAGATGCGCCTGACGGCGGCCCGCTCGGCCTCGAATTCGGAGGCGGGAACGACGGGGCCGCGGCCCGACAGCGAGAGGTGATGCGCGCGCTCCCGGTACGCGCGGTACGCGCCGGTCAGCACGTCGACGGTCGACTGCGGGACCAGGTCCGCCGAGGCCACCGACTCGAGCTGGCGGATGGTGTCGGAGAACATCGCCACCGGCGGGTAGTCGTGCGCCCAGCGCAGCGCCCAGTACTGGGCGAGGAACTCGATGTCGGCGATCCCGCCCGCGTCCTGCTTGAGATCGAACTGCCCCTCGCGCGCGGCTGACAGCTCCCGGCGCATGCGCTCCCGCATGCTGCGCACTTCCTCGCGCAGCGTGTCCCGGCGGACGTGGTTCACGAGCACGTCCATGCGGATGCGCTCGAACTCCTCGCGAAGCTCCGGCGCGCCGGCCACCGCGCGGGCGTGCAGCAGCGCCTGGTGCTCCCAGGTCCAGGCCTCCTTCTGCTGATACTCGGCGAAGGCGCGCACGTTGGTGACGAGCAGTCCGCCCTTGCCGCTCGGACGCAGACGCACGTCGACCTCGTACAGCCGCCCGGCGGGCGAGTGCACGGTGAGCAGGTGAACGATGCGCTGTGCGAGACGCACGAAGAAGATCTGGTTGTCGATGGGGCGGTCGCCTTCGGTTTCCTGGCGCTCGCCGTGCGAGTCGTGCAGGAAGACGAGGTCCAGATCCGAGGAATAGCCCATCTCCATACCGCCGAGCTTTCCGTAGCCCACCGCGCAGATGCGCACCGGGCGTCGCTCCGCGCCCTCCCCGCACATCGGCACGCCGTACTGCGCGGTGATCTGGTGCCAGCCGAGCGCGAGCGCCTGCTCGACGATGAGCTCGGCGAGATCGGTGAGTCGGTCGCTCACCTTCATGACGGGCAGGCGTCCGGTGAGATCGGCCACCGCGATGCGGAACATCGCGGCCCGCTGGAACTGGCACAGGGCTTCGACCTGACGCTCCGGTTCCTCGTCCTGGAGCTGTGCCATGCGCTCGTCGAGCTCACGCGCAAGCTGCGTACGATCGGGCAGTTCCGAGAGCAGTCGCTCGTCGATGAGCTCGTCGAGCAGCAGCGGATGCGACGCGATGCGCTCCGCGAGGAACTCGCCGTGACCGCACAGCTCGACGAGGCGCCGGCGCGCCGGTCCGCTCTCGTGCAGCAGTGCGAAGTACGTCGAGCGCTGGCCGATCGCCTCGAGAATCCGCAGCACCCTGCGCAGGACGACCTCCGGCTGGCCGCTCGCCGCGACGTCCGCGATCAGCGGCGGGAGCAGCGCCTGCAGTCGCCTGCGGCCCGGTTCGTCCAGTCGGCGCACGGGTGCCGAGTCCCGCAGATCGATGAGGAGACGCGCAGCCTGGAGACCGTCGGGGAACCCTGCGCGCGCGAGTGAATCGGCCAGCACGGCAGTGTCGAGCCCGCTGTCCCACAGTGCGCCGAGATCGACGGTCGCGCCTGCCGGCCCCGGTGCAGATCCTCCGAGCGCGATGGCCTCGAAATGCCGGCTCACCCGTTCGCGATGCTCCGCGAGCTCCGACACGAGCGCGGTCCAGTCGGCGGCGCCCATCGCGAGCGCGATGCGCTCACACGCGAGGGAATCGCGCGGGAGCTGATGCGTCTGCTCGTCGGCGAGCATCTGCAGGCGGTTCTCGAGGCGCCGCAGGAAGACGTAAGCCGCGCGCAGATCCGCGACGACTGCCGGCGGGAGCAGCTTGTTGCTGCCCGCGAGAAGCGGCAGCGCCGCGAGGATGGAGGACGTCTGCAGCCGGCGATCCTGCCCGCCGCGGATGAGCTGGAAGACCTGCACGATGAACTCGATCTCGCGGATGCCGCCCGGTCCGAGCTTGACGTGATCCGCGAGCTCGCGACGTTCCACCTCGCGTTCGATCAGCGCCTTCATCTCCCGCAGGCTCTCGAACACGCCGTAGTCGAGATAGCGGCGGTAGACGAAAGGCCGCACCGCCGATGCGTAGAGCTCCGCGTAGCGCTCGCGCCCGGTGACGGCGCGCGCCTTGATCCACGCATAGCGCTCCCAGTCGCGACCGTGCAGAACGAGGTAATCCTCGAAGGACGCGAAGCTCGCCACCAGCCGCCCGCTGTCGCCGAAGGGCCTCAGGCGCATGTCGACGCGGAACACGAAGCCGTCGACGGTGGGCGACTCGATGAGCCGGATGACGGCCTGCCCCAGCCGTGTGAAGAACTCTTCGTTGTCGATGGAACGCGCGCCGTCCGTCTCGCCGTGCTCGGGAAAGAGGAACACCAGATCGATGTCGGACGAGAAATTGAGCTCGCCTCCGCCGAGCTTGCCCATCGCGATGATGACGAGCGGCTGGGCCTGCCCGTCCGGCCCGCGCGGCACCCCGTAGCGCGCCGTGAGCGTTCCCCATGCGTGCTCGTATGCGGCGCCGAGCGCCGCGTCTGCGAGAGCGGAGAGATCGGCGAGAGTTTCCTCGAGAGTCGCCCAGCCCGCGAGGTCGCGCCAGGCGATGCGCACCATCTCGCGCCTCCGCCAGCGGCGAAGCTGCGCCATGAACTCGCTCTCCTCCTGCAGCTCGCCCGGCGAGCGCTCGGCGCGCGGGGCGCGCGCAGCAAGCTGCGCGGCGGCATCGGTATGAGCGCTCAGCAGGTCGCCCGAATGCAGGAGGTCCAGGAACGTGCGCGGATCGCGCAGGCACGACTGCGCGACGAAATCGCTCGCCGCGAACACGCGGGGCAGACTCGCGGCGACTTCCGGAGGAGCAGCCTCGAGCGCTTCACGGAGCTCGGCGTGCTCCACGAGAGAATCGAGCATGCGCTGGAGGCGGCTTGCGAGCTCGCCGCTGACGTTCTCGAGAGCAGGCAGGCGCATCGACGGGATGCTAGCAGCCTTCACGGCCGCGGCGGTGGCGCCCGTCGTCACGAGCTGCCCGGCGGAGGACCAGGGACGCGGGGATCACTGCTCCCAGTCGTTGCCGCCGAGGTCGTGCACGGTGGCCGTGTCGAGCCGGCGCAGCAGTCCGTCGAAGGTCGAGGAGCGCGTGTACACCTCGGCGCCTTCCGATGCCTCGACGGCTGCGTTCCCGCCATGCACGTGACTGTTCGTGATGTGCACACGGGCGGCACGCGCGACCACGCCGAGGCCGCCGGCGATGATGCGGCTGTTCGTGATGTAGAGCTCGCAGCCGTCTTCCGCACGCACGGCGTCGCCGGCCGTCTCGAGATTGCGCCGGTCGAGATGCATGAGGCGTCCGCCCTGACACACGATGGGCTCGGAGCGGCGCTCGACCGGAATGCCTTCGGCGACCGTGGAGACTTCCGACGGGCGCGGCGTCGAAGTCGGCGCGGCCGAACCGTCGTCCGGCACCGATGCCGAGCTGATGCTGTAGCCGGGACCTGCGGCGATGACTCGCCCGCCCGATGCGTCGCTGGTCGGTACGGCAGGCGGCTGGGCCACCGGCTGTTCGGGACTGACCGGCGGAACGTCCGCATCCGCGACGGATTCGCTTCCGGAAGACTCGGATGCCAGCGGTTCCTCAGCAGGCTGCTGTGCGTCTGCCTGCACGTCCGGCGAAGCGGCGGCCGGAGGTGTCGACTCTTCGGCCGACATCGGCGCCGGCTGCGATGACTGCGAAGGACGCGGAGCGCCCGCGACGAGCTCATCGAGCCGCAGCGCACGAAGCTCTCCCGTGTGCCGGTCGCGGATCGTGAACACGCCCGAATCCGCATCGGTCGCCACGATCTCGATGTCGGGATTGCGCTCGAGCGCCGCGCGCGCCCACTGCATTTCGCTCTCGGACGTGCGCGTGCAGGCAGCCAGTCCCAGGAGGCCCGTCACACAGACGAGTCGCAGAGATATCCAAGAACGGCTGAGCTCCATGTCGGCCCTCCCGGGTTTCCTCCACAGGACGGTCAACATAAACGGCAGCCGCGCCTCAGGAAAGCGCCACGCGCGACGGCGGCGCCGAGTAGACATAACGCGGAAATGCTGCACCCTCAGCGCCGCTCGAAACGGCGCATGAATGACTGGCGCATCCCCTCGATCTCGAGCTCCTCGACGAAGCGGAACCCGGCGGCCTCGATCTCGGCCGTGAACTCTTCCTTGCTCGCGCGGATGTGCTCGAGGACGAAGGGCTCGGATCTGCCTTCGACGCGGTCGAAATCGACCACGTAAAGCTGCCCGCCGGGACGCAGTGCCTCGCGGATCGACGCGAGCATCGCCTGCGGATTCTCGAAGTGGTGATACGCATCGCACACGAACACCACGTCCACCGAGGCTGCGGGCAGGCGGATCGAATCCTCGGTGCCGAGCACGGCCTGCACCTGCGTGAGCCCGCGTTCCTTCGCGCGCGCCTCGATGTGCTCGACGAACTTCGGAACGATGTCGATCGCGTACACCTTGCCGTTCGGTCCGACTGCCGCCGCGAGCAGCGGCTCGAAGAGACCGGTGCCGGCACCGACATCCGCGACGGACTGACCCGGACGCAGCCGCATCGCGGACACGATCGCGTGGCGCAGATCGAATGCTTCCCGGCCCTCGCCTTCGAGCCGCTCGACCCACTCTTCGATCCTGAGATCCGGATCCCGATACGGTGCGTTGACGTCGGGCTTTGCCTGCTGCGCGAGCACTGCGTGCGCGGCGCACAGCAGGAGCACGAGCACGATTCGAGCGGTCGAGCGCGTTCGCAGCATCCGCATCCTCCTCCCTTTCCGGGACACGTCTTCGCGGCGGTGTCAGTCTCCCCGACGCACGGAGCGTACGCCAGTCCGCACGCGTTCGTGCGGGACAAAAAAAGAGCCTCGCAAATGCGAGGCTCGAGTGGATTGCGCGGAACAGGGGGGTCTTGAATTCCGCGACTTTTCGGGAGACGCCGTCCGATCTGGGAGAGGGGACTGCATCTCCGACTCCGGCAGCGTACTGCCACCCGCGGAGGATGGCAGTACGCATATCTCTCGCTTATCTGTCGGTTTCCTCTTACATGTCCATGCCCATGCCGGCGCCGGGACCAGCATGGCTGTGCTCCTCGTCCTTCGGAGCCTCGGCGACCATCACTTCCGTGGTCAGCAGGAGACCCGCCACCGAAGCGGCGTTCTGCAGAGCCAGGCGGGTGACCTTCGTCGGATCGAGGATGCCCATCTCGATCATGTCGCCGAACTCGCCCGTCGCGGCGTTGTAGCCGAACGAGCCCTTGCCTTCCTTGACGCGGTTGAGGATGACCGCTGCATCCTCGCCGGCGTTCTCGACGATCTGGCGGAGCGGCTCCTCGATCGCACGGGCCAGGATGCGGATACCGACCGTCTGGTCCTCGTTCGCACCCTCGAGCTTCTCGATGGCCTTCTGTGCACGGATCAGCGCGACACCACCGCCCGGCACCACGCCTTCCTCGACGGCCGCGCGCGTCGCATGCAGCGCGTCCTCGACGCGGGCCTTCTTCTCCTTCATCTCGACCTCGGTGGCCGCACCGACCTTGATCACGGCGACACCGCCGGAGAGCTTCGCGACGCGCTCCTGCAGCTTCTCCTTGTCGTAGTCGGAGGTGGCCTCCTCGATCTGCTGACGGATCGACTCGATGCGGGCCTTGATGTCGGCCTGCTTGCCGGCGCCGTCGATGATCGTGGTGTTCTCCTTCTCGACGACGACCTTCTTGGCCTCACCGAGATCGTTGAGCGAGGCCTTCTCGAGCGTGAGACCCACCTCGTCGGAGATCACCGTACCGCCGGTCAGGATCGCGATGTCCTGCAGCATCGCCTTGCGGCGATCGCCGAAGCCCGGCGCCTTGACGGCGGCAACCTTGAGGATGCCGCGGATGTTGTTGACCACCAGCGTGGCGAGCGCCTCGCCTTCGACGTCCTCGGCGATGACGAGCAGCGGACGGCCCGCCTTGGCAACGCCCTCGAGGAGCGGCAGGAGCTCGCGGATGTTCGAGATCTTCTTGTCACACAGCAGGATGAGCGGCTTCTCGAGCTCGGCCGTCTGGTTCTGCTGGTTGTTGATGAAGTACGGCGAGAGGTAGCCGCGGTCGAACTGCATACCCTCGACCACCTCGAGCTCGTTCTCGAGGCCCGAGCCTTCCTCCACCGTGATGACGCCTTCCTTGCCGACCTTCTCCATCGCCTCCGCGATGGTCTTGCCGATCGACTCGTCGGCGTTCGCGGAGATCGTGCCGACCTGAGCGATGGCCTTGGAATCCTTGCACGGCTTGGAGAGCTTCTTCAGCTCCTCGACGGCCGCGGCGACCGCCTTGTCGATACCGCGCTTGATGTCCATCGGGTTGCGGCCCGAGGCGACCGCCTTGAGGCCCTCGCGGATGATCGCCTGCGCGAGCACCGTCGCGGTGGTCGTACCGTCACCTGCCTCGTCGGAGGTGTTGGACGCGACTTCCTTCACCATCTGCGCGCCCATGTTCTCGAACTTGTCCTTCAGTTCGATCTCCTTCGCGACCGACACGCCGTCCTTCGTGACGGTCGGAGCGCCGAAGCTCTTCTCGAGCACGGCGTTGCGGCCCTTCGGGCCGAGCGTCGCCTTCACCGCGTTCGCGAGAATGTTGACGCCGCGGAACATCTTGTGCCGGGCGTCATCGCTGAAACGTACTTCTTTGGCAGCCATTACTGACTTCTCCTGATTTCGTTCCTCTTGGCCGGTCTGACCGTGAGTCCCGTGAATCCGCGCTTACTTCTCGATGATGGCCATGACGTCTTCTTCACGCATGACCAGCAGCTCTTCGCCGTCGACCTTCACCTCGGTCCCGCTGTACTTGCCGAACAGGACCTTGTCGCCGACCTTGACTTCCAGCGGACGCACGTTGCCATCGTCAAGGATCTTGCCCTTGCCGACCGCGACCACCTTTCCCTGGATCGGCTTCTCGGCCGCGGTATCGGGAATGACGATTCCGCCCGGGGAAGTGCGCTCTTCCTCCAGGCGCTTCACGATGACGCGGTCATGAAGAGGACGAATCTTCATGGTTGACGCTCCTTCGAAGCAGTTGAGTGTGAGTGGTATAGTGAAAGGAACGGGAGATTGTTAGCACTCTCCCCGGCTGGCTGCTAATGATAGTTCCCCGGGTGCCGTTTTCAAGGCGGGGATGGAGCGGCGCGGCAGCAGTCGCCTCTTCTTTATGGATATTCAGTACCTTCTCGTCCTCTCGACCTGTCCCGACGAGACCGTAGCCTCACGCATCGCACGACAGCTCGTCGAGGAAAAGCTCGCCGCCTGCGTCAATCGGCTGACGCCGGTCCGTTCGACATATTCCTGGAAAGGCCGGATCGAGGATGAACCCGAGGTGCTGCTGATCATCAAAACGACGGCGGCACGCTACGGTGAGCTGGAACTGCGGCTCAAGGCACTGCACCCGTACGAGGTTCCCGAGATCATCGCCCTGCCCATCGTGCGCGGCTCCGGCAGCTATCTCGAGTGGCTCGCTGCCGAGACCCGGAGCCCGGATGGCGGCAAACCGGAAACCGGGAAGTGAAGAGCGGCCGCGGCGTGCGCAGTCATTTCGGCGGTGAAGTGATGAAACAGGCGTTCCGAACGTGGACGGTTCTCTTCCTCGGATTGGCGTGGGCCGTGTGCGGTGCCGCGATGGCCGCCGAGGAGTTCCTGCCGCCCGAGCAGGCATTCCGGTACACGGTGGAGAGCGACGGCGATTCCCTCACCGTCCGCTGGACCGTGGCCCCGGGCTACTACCTCTACCGCTCGCGCATGGGGCTTTCGAGCGCAACGCCCGGAATCACCATCGGCACGCCGAGCTATCCCGAAGGCGAGGTCCACCGGGACGACTACTTCGGCGAGCAGGTCATCTTCAGAGACGAGTTCACGGTAACCGCACCGCTCGAGCGCGCTGCGGACGCGCCGCGCGAGCTCGCGCTGGAGCTCAGGCTCCAGGGGTGCGCGGATGCCGGGCTGTGCTATCCGCCGATGACCTGGGATACGAAGGTCGCGCTGCCGCCCGCGTCTGCAGCGAATGCCGCTTCGATCCTCGAGCTCGCCCGCCGCGCGTCGAACGAAGACGAGTTCCTGCCTCCCGATGAGGCCTTCAGGCTGGAAGCCGTCGCGGCAGGACCGGACCGGGTCCGTCTGGTCTGGACCATCGCCGACGGCTACTACCTCTACCGCAGCAAGCTCGCGGTCTCCTCGGAAGCGGAAAACGTCCAGCTCGGCCAGCTCTCGCTTCCGGCCGGCAAGACCAAGACCGACGAGTACTTCGGGACACAGGAGGTGTACTACGGCGAGCTCGAGGCGACGCTGCCCGTCGCGCGGGCCGCCACCGAAGCCCTCGAGCTGCCGCTCGCGGTGACCTACCAGGGGTGCGCCGACGCGGGTCTGTGCTACCCGCCGATCACGAAGACGGTCAGTGTGAGCCTGCCGCCCGGCACGGGCGCGGGCGGGTTCGTTTCCGAGCAGGATCGTCTCGCGGCGCTGATCCGCGAGGGCAATCCGTTCCTGGTGCTCGCGACGTTCTTCGGCCTGGGGCTCCTCCTCGCCTTCACCCCGTGCGTGCTGCCCATGGTCCCGATCCTCTCGGGGATCATCGCGGGACATGGCACGCGGGTGACGACGCGCAGAGCCTTTGCCCTTTCGCTCACCTACGTGCTGGGCATGGCGTTCACTTACACGCTCGCGGGCGCGCTGTTCGCAGCCGCGGGCCGGCAGGTCCAGGCGGTCTTCCAGCAGCCGTGGATCGTGACGCTCTTTGCCGGGCTCTTCGTCGTACTGGCGCTTTCGATGTTCGGGCTCTTCAACATCCAGATGCCCGCAGCCATTCAGACGCGCCTCGCGAACCTCAGCAACCGGCAGTCGGCGGGTCACTTCGGCGGTGTCGCCGTCATGGGTGCCCTGTCAGCCCTGATCGTGACCACCTGCGTCGCGCCGCCTCTCGTCGCGACCCTGGCGGTCATCGGCCAGAGCGGCGACATGGTGCGCGGCGGAGCTGCGCTCTTCGCGATGAGCCTCGGCATGGGCACGCCGCTCCTGGCCGTCGGCGCCTCGGCAGGCAAGCTCCTGCCGCGCGTCGGACCGTGGATGGAGGTCGTGAAGCGGTCCTTCGGCGTCCTGATGCTCGCCGTGGCCGCATGGATGCTCGCGCGCATCGTTCCCGAGAGCCTGACTCTCCTCCTGTGGGCGGTACCGGCGTTCTGCGCGGCCTGGGTGCTCTGGACGGCCGTGAAGCGCACCTCGAAAACGGCATTCGCGCTGCGTACGACCGGTGCAGCGGCGGGTCTCTACGGGGTCGTGCTCGTCGCGGGAGCCGCGCTCGGCGGATCCGATCCGCTCGCGCCGCTCCCGATGATGCGCGGCCAGCACTCGGAGCTGCCGTTCACGACGATCAAGTCCGTTTCGGATCTCGAGCAGCAGCTCGCGGCGGCGCGCGCCTCCGGACGGCCGCTGATGCTCGACTTCTATGCGGACTGGTGCGTCTCCTGCAAGGAAATGGAGCGCTACACCTTCACGGACGAAGCCGTGCACGAAGCGCTCGCCGGTGCGGTGCTGCTGCGCGCGGACGTCACGCGCAACGACGCCGAGGACCAGGCGCTGCTGAAGCACTTCGGCATCTTCGGACCGCCGACCATCGTGTTCTACGGCCCGGACGGCACTGAGCGCCGCAACTACCGCGTGGTCGGCTACATGAAGGCGCCGGAGTTCGCCGCTCTGGCACGGGAAGCGCTCGCCCGCGAGACGCTGGTCGCCCGCTGATCCGGCAGCCGTCGTCAGGCAGCCGCACCCGGAATCCGTGGATTTCCGGTATCCCGCAAGGTAGGCTCGCCGCCTCACATGAGCCGCTCCTCGCGCACTCCCGTCGTCATCGCCGTGCTGGCCGGCGCCGCGCTCGCCGGCTTCGGCAGCCATTACCTGCTCGGAAGGCGGGAGGCGCAGGGGCCCGTGCCCACCGCGGGGACGGCCTCTCCGTCCGCGCCGGCGGAAGAGGCCCGGGAAACGAAGAAGGCGATTCCCGAGACGGTTCCCGACGTCACGCTCGCCGATCGCGAAGGCAAGCCGCGCAGCCTCGCCGAATGGCGCGGCCGGCCGCTGCTCATCAACTTCTGGGCGACGTGGTGCGCGCCGTGCCGGCGTGAGATTCCGTTGCTCATGGATCTCAGGCGCGAACGGCGGGCGAGCGACCTCGAGGTGATCGGCATCGCCGTGGATTTCCGCGAGGAAGTGCTCGCCTACGCGAAGGAGATCGGCATCGACTATCCGCTCCTCATCGGGGAGGAGGACGGTCTTGCGGCCGTCGATGCGTTCGGGATGGAGATGCTCTTCCCCTTCACGGTGTTCGCGGACAGGGAAGGCCAGATCGTCGCGCTGAAGGTCGGCGAGCTGCACCGCGACGAGGCCGACTTCATCCTCGACCGCATGCAGGAGGTCGAGGCCGGCTCCCTGGATCTGGCCGCCGCCCGCGAGCAGATCGCCAGCCGCCTCCGGGACCTGGCCGCCGAGCGCGCCCGCGCCCAGCCCGGCGCCTGAAAGAACACGTTCTTCCCCGTTCCACGAAATTCGGGGCCAGAACTGGCCCGATTGACGCGAATTAGGTTACATTCGCTGCACTTTGCCGCGCCCCATCGAGGGGCATGCACCGATGGCACGACTGCTTCTGCTCAACGGCCCCAACCTCAATCTGCTCGGCTCACGCGAGCCGCAGCTGTACGGCAGCGTCACGCTGGCGGACATCGAGCGCCGGGCGGCCGCCGTCGCGCAGGAACACGGCCACGAGCTGATCGCGTTCCAGAGCAACGCGGAGCACGAGCTGATCGAGCGGATCCACGGGGCGCCTCGCGAGGGGGTCGAGTTCCTCATCTTCAATCCGGGTGCCTTCACGCACACGAGCATCGCCCTGCGCGACGCCCTGCTCGGCGTCGGGCTCCCGTTCATCGAGGTACACCTGTCGAACACGCATGCGCGCGAGCCGTTCCGAAGGCACTCGTACTTCTCCGACATCGCCGTGGGCTCGATCTTCGGCCTCGGCGCTCTCGGTTACGAGCTCGCGGTCCGGGCGGCCGCCGAGCGGCTCGCCCGCAGGTCCTGAAGTCAACCGGATATCGCCTTTGCGCAAGGGAGCATTCCCGGCATGGACATTCGAAAAATCAAGAAACTGATCGAGCTCCTGGAGGAGTCCGGGATCGCCGAGATCGAGATCAAGGAGGGGGAGGAAGCGGTCCGCATCAGCCGGCTGCCGACGGGCCCCATCGCATCTCAGCTGCCGGCGACCGCCGCGATTCCCGTGACGACCGCACCCGCAGCGGGAGCCGCCACACCGCCGTCACCGGGAGCGTCCCAGGCGCCCGAAGCCGCGGCGCCCAGGCCGAAGCCCAACGAGCACGTGGTCACCGCGCCGATGGTCGGCACCTTCTACGCGGCGCCCTCACCCGGCGCCAAGCCCTTCGTCGAGATCGGTGACGAGGTCGAGGTCGGTCAGGTCCTGTGCATCATCGAGGCGATGAAGATGATGAACCAGATCGAGGCCGACAAGGCCGGCCGCATCACCTCGATCATGGCGAAGAACGGCGACCCGGTCGAATTCGGCCAGCCGCTGTTCGTGATCGAAGAATAAGGCTCCCATGCTCGAGAAGGTCGTCATCGCCAACCGCGGCGAGATCGCGCTGCGCATCCTGCGCGCGTGCCGCGAGCTCGGCATCAAGACGGTCGCGGTGCACTCCACCGCCGACTACAGCCTCAAGCATGTACTGCTCGCCGACGAGTCGGTCTGCATCGGGCCTCCGCCGTCCGCGCAGAGCTACCTCAACATGCCCGCGATCATCAGCGCGGCCGAGGTCACGGACTCCGTCGCGATTCACCCGGGATACGGCTTCCTGTCCGAGAACGCCGACTTCGCCGAGCGCGTGGAACGCAGCGGATTCATCTTCATCGGTCCGAAGCCCGAGACGATCCGCCTCATGGGCGACAAGGTCTCGGCGATCCGCGTGATGAAGCAGCACGGCGTCCCGTGCGTGCCCGGCTCGGACGGGCCCTTGAGCGACGATCCGGACGAGAACCTGCGCATCGCGCGCGACATCGGCTACCCCGTCATCATCAAGGCCGCGGGCGGCGGCGGCGGTCGCGGCATGCGCGTCGTGCACAGCGAGGCGTCGCTCCTCAACGCGATCAACATCACGCAGGCCGAGGCGCTCGCCGCCTTCGGCAACAACCAGGTGTACATGGAGAAGTACCTGGAGCGGCCGCGGCACATCGAGTTCCAGATCCTCGCGGACCACTACGGCAACGTGATCCACCTCGGCGAGCGCGACTGCTCGCTGCAGCGCCGGCACCAGAAGGTGATCGAAGAGGCACCGGCGCCGGGCATCACGGCGCGTCAGCGCAGGATCATGGGCGAGCGCTGTGTCGAGGCCTGCCGCGCGGTCGGGTACCGGAGCGCCGGAACGCTCGAGTTCCTCTACCAGGACGGCGAGTTCTACTTCATCGAGATGAACACTCGCATCCAGGTCGAGCATCCGGTGACCGAGATGGTCACGGGCATCGACATCGTGAAGGCGCAGCTCCTGATCGCCGCGGGCGAGAAGCTTCCCTACGTGCAGAGCGACGTGCAGATCCGCGGCCACGCCATCGAGTGCCGCATCAATGCGGAGGACGCGAAGACGTTCATGCCCTCACCGGGCCCGATCCGCCTGTGGCACGCGCCCGGCGGCCCGGGTATCCGCGTCGACAGCCACATCTACTCCGGCTACAACGTGCCGCCGCACTACGACTCGCTGATCGGCAAGATCATCGCGCACGGCGACACGCGCGAGACCGCGATCGCGCGCATGAAGAACGCGCTCGCCGAGATGGTGATCGAGGGCATCAAGACGAACGTCCCGCTGCATCAGGAGATCTTCAATCACGCGGCGTTCCGCAGCGGCGGGCTCGACATCCACTATCTCGAGCGCCGGCTCGGGCTGCGCTGATTCCGTCCCGCTCCCGTTCCGTCTCCCGACGCGATGCCGCCCGCACGGTGGCGGCACACCGCGCAGGCGGGTGCGGAGCGAGGAGCGGGCGGTAGACTCGCCTCATGCCTTTCCTCGCTCTCGCCTTCGAGCTCGGCGGCCGCGATCCCGACGCGGTCGAGGCGACCTGCTTCGCGCACGGCGCGCTCGCGGTCACGCTGTGCGACGCGCGCGACGATCCGATCCTCGAGCCCGCGCCGGGCGAGACGCGCCTGTGGCCCGCGACCAGGCTCGAGGCCCTGTTCCAGGGTGACACTGAGCCCGCGCCGCTCATCGCGGCGCTGGCCGCCGAGCTGGGACTTCCGCCGGCCGCCATCGAGCAGCGCACGGTCGAGGACCGCGCGTGGGAGCGCGAGTGGATGAAGGACTTTCAGCCGATGCGCTTCGGCGCGCGGCTCTGGGTGTGCCCGCGGCACGGCAGCGTCGACGATCGGGATGCCGTGGTGCTGCGCCTCGACCCGGGACTCGCCTTCGGCACGGGCACGCATCCCACCACGGCACTCTGCCTGGAGTGGCTCGACGCGAACGTGCGCGGAGGTGAGGACGTCATCGACTACGGCTGCGGCTCGGGGATCCTCGCGATCGCGGCAGTGCTGCTCGGCGCGCGGCGCGCGAGCTGCTTCGACATCGATCCCCAGGCGCTGCTCGCGACGCACGACAACGCGCAGGTCAATGGTGTCGAGGAGCGTGTCCTGATCTGCGCCGAAACCGGCCGGCTGCCGCGAGGCGTCGACCTGCTGCTCGCGAACATCCTCGCCGGCCCGCTGTGCGAGCTGGCGCCGCGCTTCGCCGAGCTCGTCCGCCCCGGTGGCACACTCGTGCTCGCCGGGCTCATGGAGCATCAGGCAAACGAGGTGGCGCAGGCCCAGTCGCCGTGGTTTGATATCACGCCCTTTGGATTGCGGGACGGCTGGGTGGGTCTGCAGGGGACGCGCCGCCCCTGACGAGCGGCACTTCCGATGTACACCGTCTGCCCCAAATGCGCGCTCACGCTCGTCGTGACCACGGCGGATCTGCGCGTGGCTCAAGGCTACGTGCGCTGCGGCCGCTGCGCGAGCGTCTTCAACGCACTCGCGGCGCTCAGCGAGGCGCCAGAGCCTGCGGGAACGAGAACGCGGACCTCTGCGACCGGCCCTGCCACGCGGCCGAGCGAGCGGGAGCTCGACCTGGCCGCGTCCTCACCTGCGGATCGGCCCGAAGTCGAATCCGGCCCGATCGATTTCGACTTCACGACACCTGCGCAGCAGACGAAGTCCGCGCAGCAGGAGGCTCCGATCGAGATCGAGCTTCCGGCGCCGGAGCCCACGCAATCTCCGGCGCCGCCACAACCGTCCGCACAGTCTGCCGATACCGCACAGACCACCGAAGAGGACGAGGCGATTCCCGACGCCGCGCTCGAGTTCGATCCGGTGGCGACCGACGTATCGGAAGTGTTCGTCGAGCCGCCGCGCGGTCCGCAGGAGGACGCCGTCGGCACGATCGAGACGATCATTCTGGAAAGCGCGGAGGATGGCGAGAGCGACCGCAGCTCGGACGATCCCACCGACGAGTTCGCGATCGACCCGGGGCTGCGCGCGCTGGCGGCAGAGATCGAATCCACCGGAGTGAGCGAGTCGGCGCCGACCGAGTCACCCGCACCCGCTCCGCCGACGCCTGCGAAGCCCGAAGCGGCACCGGGCGCTGCGCTTTCGTCAACTCCCGCCGCTGTCGGAAGGACGACGGACGCCGGGCGGACGGCCGCTGCGGAGCCGCCGCGAAGTGAAGCGCCGAAGACTCAGACTGCGCCTGTCGCGGGCCATGAGGCAGTGCGCGAGACGGAGGATTTCGACACTGCCGAAGCTCTGGTGGCGATCGATCGCACACAGCGTCGCGCCACCGCGCTCTGGGGCATCGGCGCGGTGCTGCTGCTGCTCCTGCTCGCCGCGCAGGTCATTCACTACCATCGCCACGAGCTGGCCGCCGATCCGCGCCTCAACGGACCGCTCACGGCGCTCTACGCCGCGATGGGCATCGAGCTCGTGCCGCGCTGGGATCTCTCCGCCTACGACGTGCGCCAGCTCGGTGCCTTCGCCGATCCTTCGGGCTCGGGACGGCTCACCGTCCGTGCGAGTCTCAAGAATTCCGCGTCGCAGGCTCAGCCGCTGCCGCTGCTGCGCGTGACGCTGCAGGACCGTTTCGGCAATCGCATCGCATCGCGCGACGTCGAGCCTGAGCATTACGTCCCCTCGAGCGTCCCTCCCGGCGCGCTGCTCGCCGCGGGTCAGCGCATCGATGCTGAGATGACGTTCGCGGATCCCGGCAAGGAAGCGGTCGGCTTCGAGCTCGATGCGTGCCTGAGATCGGCCTCCGGCGAGATCCGCTGCGCCGCAGACCTGCGCGGACGCTGAAGAGGAGCGGCGACGGATGAGCTCAGGACCTCGCATCGGTCCCTACGTGCTGCCGTCCCGGGTGGTTCTCGCACCGATGGCGGGAGTGACCGACCGTCCGTTCCGCGTTCTCTGCCGCCGGCTCGGCGCGGGCCTCGCCGCGTCGGAGATGCTGACGAGCGACACGCGCCTCTGGAACACCCCGAAGTCGCGGCGCAGGATGGATCATGCGGGCGAGCCCGAGCCGCGCGTCGTGCAGCTCGCCGGCGCGGATCCCGATGCGCTCGCCGAGGCTGCACGGCTCAACGTCGCGCTCGGTGCGCAGATCATCGACATCAACATGGGCTGTCCCGCCAAGAAGGTGTGCGGACGCGCCTGCGGTTCCGCACTGCTCAGGGACGAGGCGCTCGTCGCGCGCATTCTCGATGCGGTCGTGCGTGCGGTCGACGTTCCGGTGACGCTGAAGATCAGAACCGGCTGGGATCGCGCGCATCGCAACGGTGTGCGTATCGCCCGGCTCGCGCAGGAATGCGGCGTGCAGGCGATCGCGGTGCACGGGCGCACGCGCGAGGACATGTTCGAGGGCAGCGCCGAATACGAAACCATCCGGGCGATCAAATCGGAAGTGTCGATTCCCGTTTTCGCGAACGGCGACATCGATTCGCCGCGGAAGGCGCGCGAGGTACTTGATTTCACCGGTGCGGACGGGGTAATGCTCGGCCGCGCCGCGCACGGTGCACCATGGATTTTCCGCGCTGTCAACTCCGAGCTCGACGGTGAGCCGGTTGCGCATGGTGAATGCGGCTCGCTATCACGCGCCGAAGTGCGTGCTATCATCCTCGAGCATCTGGAATCCCTTTACGCCTTCTACGGCGAAGACGCTGGAGTCCGGATCGCGCGCAAACACCTCGGCTGGTACTGCAGGCAAATCGCGGATTCTGCGCGCGCGGCCGACGCGACGCAGTGGCGCGAAGGTCTCATGCGAGCCGGCAGCACGGCGGAGCAGTTCGCGCTGGCGAAGAACTACCTAGACGAATGGGCCGAAGGGCCGCGGTGGGTCCTTTGATCGGGGGAGAAAGATCGCGCCGATCGCGTGCCCGGAAATGCAGAGAGTTCTTGGGGAACGTCCGATGACAGCGAAGAAAGACGGTCGCGCTCGCACAGAATCCATCGCCCGCCACATCGGCAAGGAGCTGCCCCTGCGCAGCCACACGGAGCGCGCGCTGCACGACTACTTCGCGAGTCTCAACGGCCACAAGCCGGCCCGTCTCTACGATCTCGTCATCAGGGAAGTCGAGGAACCGCTGTTCCGCGCGGTGCTCGACTACGCCGAAGGCAACCAGAGCCGCGCCGCAGGAATTCTCGGCATCAATCGCGGCACGCTGCGCAAGAAGCTGCGCGAGCTCGGTCTCGCGAACTGAAGGCGTACCGGACGCGAATTCCGCCTTCCTCGCCAGGATCTGTCGACCGGGCGCCCGGATGCGCCCCGCCGTACGGAGCGCCCCGCGCTCTTGCTGTAGACTGTGGACCGTCACCCGTGGACTTCGGCCCATGCTCCTGCCCATTCGTCGCGCACTGCTGTCGGTTTCCGACAAGACGGGACTCGTCGAGCTCGCGCGCGAGCTCGCGCGATTGAACGTCGAGCTGCTCTCGACGGGCGGCACCGCCCGCCTGCTCGCTGACAACGGCCTCGTGGTCAAGGAGGTCTCGAGCTACACGGGCTTTCCCGAGATCATGGACGGGCGCGTCAAGACGCTGCATCCGAAGATCCATGGAGGACTCCTCGGACGCCGCGGCATCGACGATGCGGTGATGGCGCTGCACGACATCGCACCCATCGACCTGCTGGTCGTCAATCTCTATCCGTTCGCCGAAACGGTCGCGCGACCGGGCTGCAGTTACGCCGAGGCCATCGAGAACATCGACATCGGCGGACCGGCGATGGTGCGCGCCGCCGCGAAGAATCACGAATCGGTCGCGGTAGTCGTCGACCCTGCGGACTACTCGCGTCTGCTCGCCGAGCTCGCGCAGCATTCCGGATGCACGTCGTTCGAGCTGCGTGCGCAGCTCGCGGCCAAGGCCTTCGCGCACACGGCTCGCTACGACACGATGGTGGCGAGCTTCCTGCTGGGGCACGAGCGCGCCGCAGCCGAGGCCCTTCCGGCGACGCTCCCGCTCGTATTCGAGAAGGTGCAGGACCTGCGCTACGGAGAGAATCCGCATCAGCACGCGGCGTTCTACCGCGATCCGGCGCTGCGCGGTGCGAGCATCGCGAACGCGCGCGTGCTGCAGGGCAAGGACCTCTCGTTCAACAACATCGCGGATGCGGACACCGCGATCGAGTGCGTCCGTCAGTTCGAGCAGCCCGCGTGCGTCATCGTCAAGCACGCGAATCCCTGCGGCGTGGCGGTCGCCCGAACGGTTCTCGAGGCCTACGACCGCGCGTACCGCACCGATCCGACTTCCGCGTTCGGCGGAATCATCGCTTTCAATCACGAGCTCGACGAAGCGGCCGCGCGCGCGATCCTCGAGCGGCAGTTCGTCGAGGTCATCGCGGCGCCTTCCATCACGGCCGGTGCACGCGAAGCGCTCGCGGCGAAGCCCGGCGTGCGCGCGCTCGAGCTCGGCGACCTGCGCCGTGCGCCGACGGGCGCGCTCGAGTACCGCAGCGTCACCGGCGGGCTGCTCGTCCAGAGCCGCGACGTAGGCATGGTCCGTCCCGAGGACCTGCGCGTGGTGACGCGCCGCAAGCCGACCGATCAGGAGCTCGCCGATCTGCTGTTCGCGTGGCGCGTGTGCAAGTTCGTGAAGTCGAATGCCATCGTGTACGCGCGCGACGGTGCGACCGTCGGCATCGGCGCGGGTCAGATGAGCCGCGTCTACTCGAGCCGCCTCGCCGCGATGAAGGCCACCGACGAGAAGCTGCCCGTCGAAGGATCGGTCATGGCGTCCGACGCGTTCTTCCCGTTCCGCGACGGACTCGACGTCGCTGCCGGTCACGGAGTTCGCGCCGTGATCCAGCCCGGCGGCTCGAAGCGCGACGACGAGGTGATCGCCGCGGCCGACGAGCACGGCATCGCGATGGTCTTCACCGGCATGCGTCACTTCCGTCACTAGAGCGGGCGAAATCCGCACTCGATCTCCGGTCATCCGCATGAAGATACTCGTCGTCGGTTCGGGCGGTCGCGAGCACGCGCTGGCCTGGAAATGCGCCTCCTCTCCTCGTGTCACAGAGGTGCTGGTTGCACCGGGCAATGCCGGCACGGCCACCGAACCGAAGGTGCGCAACGTCGCCGTCGGCGCCGAGGACATCGCCGCTCTCGCGGAGCTCGCCGAGCGTGAGAAAGTCGCGCTCACGATCGTGGGTCCCGAAGCGCCGCTCGTCGCGGGCATCGTCGATGAGTTCGCACGGCGCGGGCTCCGGTGCTTCGGCCCGACGCGGGCCGCGGCGCGGCTCGAGGGATCGAAGGCCTTCACGAAGGAGTTCCTGCGCCGCCACGGCATTCCCACGGCGAGCTACGCGACGTTCACGCGCGAGAGCTTCGATCCCGACTACGTGCGGCGGCAGCGCGCACCGATCGTCGTCAAGGCGAGCGGTCTCGCCGCCGGCAAGGGCGTGGTCATCGTCGACTCGGCCGAGGAGGCGATCGACGTCATCCAGGAAATGTTCGCCGGGAAGTTCGGCGATGCCGGACGCGAAGTCGTCGTCGAGGAGTTCCTGGAAGGCGAAGAAGCGAGCTTCATCGTGATGGCGGACGGCCGCCACGTGCTGCCCCTTGCGACCTCGCAGGATCACAAGCGGCGCGACGACGGCGACCGTGGTCCGAACACGGGCGGCATGGGCGCGTACTCGCCCGCACCGGTCGTTACGCCCGAGCTGCACGCGCGCATCATGCGCGAGGTGATCGAGCCGACGCTGCAGGGCCTCGCAGCCGACGGCACGCCGTACACCGGTTTTCTCTACGCGGGGCTGATGATCGCGCCTGACGGCACGCCGAACGTGCTCGAGTACAACTGCCGCTTCGGCGATCCCGAGACTCAGCCCATCCTGATGCGCCTCGAGTCCGATCTCACCGAGCTGTGCGAGGCGGCGCTCGACGGCCGGCTCGACGCGATGCGCGCCGAGTGGGACCCTCGTGCGGCGCTCGGCGTCGTCATGGCCGCCCAGGGTTATCCCGATGCCGTGCGCAGGGGCGACGTCATCGAAGGGCTCGAGCAGGCTGCGCGTCTTCCCGGCAAGGTCTTTCACGCAGGCACGCGCCTCGAGAACGGCAAGGTGGTGACGAACGGCGGACGCGTGCTGTGCGCGGTGGGTCTCGGTGCGACCGTCGCCGAAGCGCAGCGGCAGGCCTACGCCCTCTGCGATGTCATCCGCTGGCCCGGCATGCACTATCGCCGCGACATCGGCCATCGCGCCATCGCACGCGAACGCGCGGCTCGAGGTGCGGGGCCGTCATCCTGACGTGCTCTCGCGTGCGAACGGCGAGGACCGATGAGCGAGAGCCACGATCCACCGCTCACGGACTGGGAGCTCCCTCGCCCGCACGTCGTGCGGATCGCGGTCGCGCCCGAGGACATCGACGCCTACGGGCACGTGAACAACTCGGTGTATCTCCGCTGGCTCGATCGAGCCGCCTGGTCGCATTCCGCGGCACTCGGCATCGGTATCGAGCAGTGCCTCGAGATACGCCGCGGCATGGCTGCGCTGCGCACGGAGATCGACTATGTGCGCGCGGCGCTTCCGGGTGACGAGGTGCTCGTGGGCACGTGCATAGAATCGAGCGACCGGAAGCTGCGCGTGACGCGCCGCTTCCAGGTGCGCCGCGCTTCCGACGGCGCCACGCTCGCCCGCGCCCGCATCGAGTACGTGTGCCTAAACCTCGACACCGGCCGCGCGACGCGCATGCCGGAGATCTTCTCCCGCCTCTACGTGCCGTGAGCGTCCGCGCGCCGTGAGCGATCAGAAGCTCACACGGACGAAGGCTTCCGGTCCGCGCGTATCGAACGAGAAGCGGCCGGGCGAGTCTTCGTCGTCCACGTCCAGCTCCGCCTCGATGATCGAGTAGCCGACGCCGAACGCGAGATTCGGCCGCCAGCGGAACTGCAGGTCGGCGTGATACTCGCCGACCTTTCCGTGGAACTCGTCGACGCTGACGTCGAAGTACTGGCCGCGCAGGCTCAACGCGAAACGCTTCGTGATGCGCCACACGCCGTCGAGAGCGAGCGTCGGAAAGGCTCCTCCGGCCGATTCCTCCTCGCGGATGAAGCGCGCAGGAACCTCGCCGCGGGCCCGTGCCTCGAGCAGATGGATGCCGAGCCCGGCACCGAGCTCGAAGCGGGGAAGACGCAGCACCGAATAGGTGTACGTGAAGCCCAGCGTGCGCCAGTCGAGGATGGACGTGACGAGATCGTTCACCTCGAAGGTCTCGTCGCCGAACACGACGTCGCGGCCGAGCACGGTCTGCGCGGAGCGGTCCAGCTTGAAGTAGTCGACGCGCAGCCTGTGCCGCTCGCGCAGGCGGAACACGAGCTCGACGCGCCCCTGGTTGCGCTCGTCGGCGAGACCGAGATCGTCCTCCGCCGACAGAGGCGTGCCTTCGACGCCGATCTCGGGATCGAGGCGCACGTCCGTCGTGATCGATGCCGGGAACCAAGTCGCGCGCAGCGCGAAGCGATCGGTGATGGGGCTCGCGATGCTTTCGCCCCTGCTGCGGGCGGCTTCATCCGCTTCCCGGGCGAGAGCCGGCGTCACGGACGCGGCGCAGGCGGCGGCGAACAGTGCGATGGACACGCGCATGCAGGACTCCTCTCGCGGCAGGCGCGCGCATCATCCTACAGGCAGGCGCAGCCGTGCCGAGAGTCGCCGCGCGGCGACGCGCCGCAAATGTGAGAGACGGTTCTCAGTCGCGGATGCCGGCGGCGCCGGGACGCCGCCGCGATCGGCCCGGAAGGCGGCGCTCTTCTAGCGCTTCATCGCCTCGAAGAATTCCGCGTTCGTCTTGGTGTCCTTCATCTTGTCGAGAAGGAACTCGATCGCGGCGAGCTCATCCATCGGGTGCAGGAGCTTGCGCAGGATCCACATCTTGGCGAGCTCGCTCGGGTCGGTGATGAGCTCTTCCTTGCGCGTACCCGAGCGGTTGATGTTGATCGCGGGGAACACGCGTTTCTCCGCGATGCGCCGGTCGAGGTGGATCTCCATGTTGCCCGTGCCCTTGAACTCCTCGTAGATCACGTCGTCCATCTTGGACCCCGTGTCGATGAGGGCCGTGGCGAGGATCGTGAGGCTCCCGCCTTCCTCGATGTTGCGCGCGGCGCCGAAGAAGCGCTTCGGACGCTGCAGCGCGTTCGCATCCACACCACCGGTGAGCACCTTGCCCGAGCTCGGCACCACGGTGTTGTACGCACGGGCGAGCCGGGTGATGGAGTCGAGCAGGATCACCACGTCCTTCTTGTGCTCGACGAGGCGCTTCGCCTTCTCGATCACCATCTCGGCCACCTGCACGTGACGCGCGGCGGGCTCGTCGAAGGTGGACGAGACCACCTCGCCCTTCACCGTGCGCTGCATCTCCGTGACCTCCTCCGGCCGCTCGTCGATGAGCAGCACGATGAGGTAGACCTCGGGATGATTGGCGGTGATGGCCGTCGCGATGTTCTGCAGGAGCATCGTCTTGCCCGCCTTCGGCGGGGAGACGATCAGGCCGCGCTGGCCCTTGCCGATGGGCGCCACCAGGTCGATGGCGCGGGCGGTGAGATCCTCGGTGGAACCGTTGCCGCGCTCGAGCTTGAGACGCTTCGTGGGATGCAGCGGCGTGAGGTTCTCGAACAGCACCTTGTTGCGGGAGCTGTCCGGAGAGTCGAAGTTGATCTCGCCGACCTTGAGGAGCGCGAAGTAGCGCTCGCCGTCCTTCGGCGGCCGGATCAGGCCCGAGATCGTGTCACCGGTGCGCAGATTGAAGCGCCGGATCTGACTCGGGCTGACGTAGATGTCGTCGGGACCGGCGAGATAGGAGCTGTCGGCCGAGCGCAGGAAACCGAAACCGTCCTGCAGAATCTCGAGCACGCCGTCGCCGTAGATGTTCTCGCCGTTGCGGGCGTGCGCCTTGAGGATGGCGAAGATGATGTCCTGCTTGCGGGAACGGGCCATGTTCTCCAGGCCCATGGCCTCGGCCATCTTCACGAGCTCGCTGATCGGCTTGGCCTTGAGCTCCGTGAGATTCATGGAGCTGCGTGATTGCGTCAGCTCCTGAGGACTGATGACCTCGGCGTCGTCACCGCCTTCGAAGACGTCGACGTCCTGCATCATTTCGTCCTGGCGTCCGCCATTGCCGCGGTTGCCGTCACGGCCACCGTGGCGTTGTCCTTTGGGCCGGTTGCGGCCCTGATTTCCAAGATAGCCTCTCACAGGTTACTGTCCAGGAATGCGGAGAGCTGGGATTTCGACAGCGCTCCGACTTTCTGAGCCTCGACCGTTCCGTTCTTGAAGAGGATCAGAGTGGGGATGCCGCGGATGCCGAACTTGGGAGGCGTCAGCGGGTTCTCGTCGATGTTGAGCTTTGCGACCTTGAGTCGGTCCTGATACTCGACGGCGATCTCGTCAAGGATGGGGGCGATCGCCTTGCACGGACCGCACCACTCCGCCCAGAAGTCGAGGAGCACTGGCTTGTCGGATTTGAGCACGTCCTCGGCGAACGTGGCGTCCGTGGTGTGCACGATGTGCGGGCTACTCACGCGGTCGAACCTCCGTGGGGGGCAAAAGGTTGTGAGCCTGCTTGTGAGGTGAATTTTCGATGGGAAAGTCGGATGAGGCGGCCTCAGGCCGTGCCAGAAACACCCGTCAAACGGTTAAACTAACTCTGGTGAGAGTTCGAAAGCTTGAGCCTTCAGGGAATCGGGTCTTGATCGGCAGGTGAGCAACCTGCAGGCCCGGCGTCTTGGCCACTTTGTAGCGCTTCCGGACCCGTTTTTCAAGGCCCAGAGGTCATTCGAGCCACGCAGACAGCCTTCGATGAGTGACTCACATCCCAGTTCCGTCCGCTTCGATTCTCTCGGCCTCGAACCCGCGCTCATGCAGGGGATCCGCGATGCGGGCTTCACCCACTGCACCCCGATTCAGGCGCTGGCTCTTCCCATCGCCCTGCGCGGCAGGGACGTCGCCGGCCAGGCACAGACCGGCACGGGCAAGACTGCAGCCTTTCTGGTGGCGCTCTACCAGACCCTGCTGACCCGGCCGCCGGGGCCGAATCGCGGGCCGACCTCGATCCGGGCACTGGTGCTCGCACCTACCCGGGAGCTCGCGGTCCAGATCCACCGCGACGCGGAGGTGCTGGGGCGCCACACGGGGCTGCGCCACGCGGTCGTATATGGTGGCACCGACTACGAGAAACAACGGCGCCAGCTCTCCGAAGGCATCGACGTGCTGATCGGCACCCCCGGCCGGCTGATCGACTACTTCAAGCAGCGCGTGTTCGACATGCGCCACGTCCAGGTCATGGTGCTCGACGAGGCCGACCGCATGTTCGACCTGGGCTTCATCGCCGACATCCGCTACATCCTGCGCAGGCTCCCGCCGCCCGAGAAGCGCCTGTCGATGCTCTTCTCCGCGACGCTTTCCTACAGAGTGCTCGAGCTCGCGTACGAGCACATGAACAACCCGGAGCTCGTGCGGGTCGAGCCCGACAAGATGACCGTCGACCGCGTGCGTCAGGTCGTCTACTACCCGGCGATGGAGGAGAAGGTGCCGCTCCTCATCGGGCTGCTGCGCAGGAGCGAAGCGCGCCGCACGATGATCTTCGTCAACACGAAGCGCATGGCCGAGCGGCTCGAGTCGATTCTGCGCGCGAACGGCTTCAATGCCCAGGCGCTCTCCGGCGACGTGCCCCAGAAGAAGCGCCTGAAGCTCCTCCGGCAGTTCCACAACGGCGAGCTCGCGGTGCTCATCGCCACGGACGTGGCCTCGCGCGGCCTGCACATCCCCGACGTTAGCCACGTGTTCAACTTCGACCTGCCGCAGGACGCGGCGGACTACGTGCACCGGATCGGCCGCACGGCGCGCGCCGGAGCCGAGGGCGATGCCATCAGCTTCGCCTGCGAGGAGTACGCGATGTCGCTCCCCGACATCGAGCAGTACATCGGCCACAAGATCCCCTCGGCACCGATCACGGCCGACCTGCTCGCGACGGATATCGTCACGGAGCCGGCGAGCGGCCAGTCGCGGCCCGGGCGTCAGGGCGAGCCGCGCTCCGGCGAACGCCGCCCACGGCGCCGCAGACGTCGCGGCGGCAACGGCGCGAAGGCCGCAGGCGGCCCAGCACAGACTGCCGGCGGGGAGCAGCACAAGAATCCGGATCCCGCACCCTGAAGGCCTGCGCTGCGCCGCCACGCGCCGCTCTCGCGGCCGGTGCACGGCCTCAGACTGCCGCGGTACGTCCCCCGGCCGCATCCGGCGCGGCATCGCCGAGGAGCTCGAGCACGGCATCCACGGCCGGGAACTCGGTGTGCTCGCGCTTCCCGCGCACGGAATCGGGGAGCCTCACGCCGTAGATCCAGCGGATTCCCGCCCCGCGCGCCGCACGCAGCACCGCCGGGCTGTCGTCGACGAACAGCGTGCGCAGCGGATCGAAGCGCTCCGCGGCGCGCACGGCCTGCCAGAAGCGCGGATCCTCCTTCGGCGCGCCGAACGTGTGCGAGCTGAATACCGCGTCGAAGTGCGCCGTGACCCCCGTGTGCTCGTCCTTGATGCGCAGCGTCTCGGGATGGGCGTTCGTGAGCAGCACGCGGCGCTTGCCCAGCGAACGCAGCGCGTGCAGGAACTCCCGGGCCCCGGGCAGCCAGCGGATGCGCTGCGCCTGCGCACGCTTGAGCGCGGGGATGTCGAGCCCGAGCTCGCGGCTCCAGTACTCGATGCAGTACCAGTCGAGCGTGCCCTCGCGCGCGCGGAAACGCGGCGCGAGGAGGTTCCGCGCATCCTCGAGCGTAAGCCCCTTCTCCCGCGCGTAGACGGACGGAATCAGCTCGAGCCAGAAGTCGTTGTCGAACGCCAGGTCGAGGAGCGTACCGTCGAGATCGAGCAGGACGGTGTCGACGGCGGCCCAGTCGAGACGGCGAGCATCGGGATGCGACATGCGTCTATCATACGGGCCGTGGCGCCGTCCGGCCCGGTCCGCTAAGCTTATGGCACGCTCCGTTTCGACTCGCGGGCGGTGAGCTCAAGGCGGCGCCGAACGACGCGTGCTGCACCGGCCATGGCCGATACCGAAGACAACGTCGATCGCGAGCTGTTCCGGAACATCGAGAAGCTCCGTCAGCTGCGCATCGAGCACCGCGATCTCGACGACGTCATCTCGCGGCTGTCTCTCGACGCGCGCGTCGACGAGCTGCAGCTCAAGCGCCTGAAACGGCGCAAGCTGATGCTGAAGGACCAGATCGCCCGCCTGGAAAGCCAGCTCATTCCCGATCTCAATGCGTGAGCCCGTCGTGATGCAGCGAGCTCCGCAGGAAGAGCCCCGGGCGAACGGTCAGGCGCATGCGGCGGATGCGCGTCCGCGCGCCGCAGTTACACGAACACGAAACGCGGGGGCAGCGCCCTGAAAGAGTTCTTCTTCAGGCTGACTTCACCCGAAATCCTCACGCAGGTGATCGCGATCGCGATCGCCAGCGTGATCGCGCTCGTCGGCGCTCAGGCGGTCAGGAGCTGGAACCGCCGCCACGGCGGTCTCGCGGACCAACCGGGCTGGCAGGCGCGCGCGCTCGAAGGCGCTCTGATCGCCACGCCGTTCATCGTCGCGCTGATCGTGCTCCTCGTCGTACGCGCCGCGCTCGCCTCGATCGACGCGGCCGCGGGCGTCGTCGACGTCGCCCTGCAGCTCGTCACGGCGCTCGTTCTCGTGCGCATCGGCGTGTACCTGCTGCGCCTGCTGCTCGGCCCCGAGTCGTGGTTCCGCGCCTGGGAAGGACGCATCGCGTTCATCGTGTGGCTGCTGATCGGCGCCGAGCTGGTGGGCTGGTTCGCGGTCGCCGAGAACGCGCTCGACCGCATCGACATCGTTCCGGGCCGCATCGAGTTCAGCCTCTGGGACCTGCTGCGAGGCATCGTCGTCATCACCGGCTTCGTGGTCGTGACGAGCCTCGTGGCGCGCACCATCGAGCGGCGCGTGATGGAGCTCGATGCGCTCGCACTCTCGACGCGCATCGGCATCTCGAAGTTCGCGTACTTCTTCCTGGTCGGCATCGGCGTTCTGATCGGCATCAACGCGACCGGCGTCGACGTCACGACGCTGAACGTGCTGACCGGTGCCGTCGGTCTCGGCCTCGGCTTCGGCCTGCAGGCGATCGCGAGCAACTTCGTGAGCGGCTTCGTGCTCCTGATGGACAAGTCCATCAAGCCGGGCGACGTGATCAGCTTCACCGGCACGACGGGCACCAGCACCGAGAACTTCGGCTGGGTGCAGGAGCTGCGCGGCCGCTACGTCGTCGTGCGCGACCGCGACGGCGTCGAAACGCTCGTGCCGAACCAGAACCTGATCACCAACTCGGTGATCAACTGGAGCTACTCGGACCAGCGCGTGCGCATCCGCCTGCCGGTGCGCATCAGCTACGACGACGATCCGGAGCTCGCGCTGAAGGCGCTGCTCGAAGCCGCGCGCAATCACCCGCGCATCCTGCGCGACCCCGCGCCGGTCTCGCGCCTCATGAGCTTCGAGGACTACGGCATGCGCCTCGAGGTGCGCTTCTGGATCGCCGATCCCATGAACGGCGTGAACAACGTGCGCTCGGACGTGAACCGGGCGATCTGGCGCGTGTTCAAGCAGTACGGCATCAAGATCCCGATGGCCCAGCGCGAGATCCGCATCGTCGAGCGCGTGCCGGTGGACGACGAAGGACGGCCGGCCGGCTCGGGGCGCGTCACGCGCATGTCCGCGCGGCGCGATCCGGACTCCGACTTCTACCTTGACGATGACGAGGGCGGTCCCGGCTAGGGCTCTGCCTGCGCGCTCCCCGCCATGCCGCTTTCGATTGCACCCGGTGTCGAGATTCCCGACCGGGATCTCTCGCTCACCTTCGTGCGCGCATCGGGCCCCGGGGGACAGAACGTCAACAAGGTCGCCACTGCCGTCCAGCTCCGCTTCGATCTCGCGGGAACCTCCGCGCTCGACGAGCGCGTGAAGCAGCGTCTGCGGGCGCTCGCGGGCCGGAGACTGACGGACGAAGGTGACATCCTCATCGTCGCGCGCGATCACCGCACGCAGGAGCAGAACCGCGCGGCCGCACTCGAGCGCCTCGCCGAGCTCATCCGGCGGGCGCTCGTCGAGCCGAAGACGCGCAAGCCGACGCGGCCGACGCGCGCCTGGAAGGAGCGGCGGCTCGCCGGCAAGGCGCACCGGCAGCGCATCAAGAAGCTGCGCAGCGGCGTCCGCTGGGACGAGTGAGCGCCGTCAGCGGCGCGATTCCTTCCACGTCGCGTCGGCGACGCTCTGCATGAGCTGCCAGAGCCCCGCGACGTGCTCGTGCTCGGTGGCCTCCGTGCCGAGCGCGACGCGCACGACCCAGCGATCCCCGAGATGCGCCGGCGTGAGGTAGGCCGCCCCCGATTCGTTGATCCGCCGCAGCCACGCGAGGGTGTGCGCATCGAGCGCTTCACCTTCGAGACCGGGCGGCGTGTGGAGCACGCACACGGTCTGCAGATGCACGGGTGCGATGCGCTTCCAGTCGGGCGCCGCGTCCACCTGCTCGGCCAGCCAGCGGGCATGTGCCAGATCCCGGCGCAGGCGCCGTTGCAGGCCGCTCACGCCCTGCTCCCGGATCAGGAACCAGAGCTTGAGCGCCCGGAAGCGCCGCCCGAGCGGGATGCCCCAGTCGCGGAAGTTCGTGACGACGGCGTCCGCATCCGTGCGCAGGTAGCTCGGATTGGACGACATCACGCGCACCAGATGCTGGGGATCGCGCACGAAATAGGTCGAGCAGTCGAACGAGGCGCCGAGCCACTTGTGCGGATTCACGACGAGCGAGTCGGCCTCCTCGATGCCGTTCCACATCCAGCGGCACTCCGGCAGCAGCATCGCGGAGCCCGCCATCGCGGCGTCCACGTGCAGCCAGAGCCCGTGAGCACGGGCGATACGCGCGACTTCCGCGATGGGATCGAGCGCGGTCGTCGCCGTCGTCCCCACCGTCGCCACGACGGCGCACGGCTGCACTCCGCTGCGGAGATCGGTCGCGATCGCCTCCTCGAGCGCGTCCGGTCGGAGCGCGAACTGCTCGTCGACGTCGATGAGGCGGAGGTTCTCGCGTCCGAATCCGGCGAGGAGCGCCGCTTTCTCGACCGAGCTGTGCGCCTGTGTCGACGCGTAGACCGCGAGCGGCCGCTCCGCCTGCTGCAGACCGCCGCGCACGGCGCCGTACCGGGTGGCGCGCTCGCGCGCGCAGATGAGCGCGACGAGCGTCGCGGCCGATGCGGTGTCCTGGATGACGCCTTTCCAGGCCGCGGACAGGCCCATCATCTGACGCAGCCAGTCGACCGTGAGCTCCTCGAGCTCGGTGAGCGCGGGGCTTGCCTGCCAGTTGAGCCCGAGCTGCGCGAGACCGGTGCTCGCGAAGTCGCCGAGCACCGCCGCGAGCGAGCTGTTCGAGGGGAAGTAGGCGCAGAAGCGCGGGTCCTGCCAGTGCGTGCACGCCGGAAGCACGAGCCGCTCGAGGTCCTCGAGCACGGCCGAGAACGGCTCGGGCTCCTCCGGCGGCGACTGGGGCAGCGAGGCGCGCAGCGCGCCGGGCTCGACGCGCGCCATGACCGGGAACTCGCCGCGGTACACGCGCGCGCGATAGTCCGCGATCCTGTCGATCAGCTCGTGACCGAACCGCCTGAACTCTTCGGGTGTCATCGAGGCTCCTTGCAGAATCTCACGCGTGAGTGACCTGCAGGATACTGTGGCGGATCTGCTCGTTCAGCACGAGCTGGGCGTCGGCGGCGACGCGCATGAGCACCTCGTCGAACTCGAGCGTGCCTTCGCGGCTCACGCGCACCACGCCGCGCCTGCGCAGCAGGTCGATGAAGTTCTCGAACAGCGTGCGGTCGAAGAACTCCGGCGAGTTGAAACCGTACAGGATCGTCATGCGCTGAGCCATGAGCTGACAGCTCCGCTCGAGCGCGGACTGAGTGATCCGGCCACTGCCCTCCTTGAGGAGCAGTGCGATGGCGAGGTAGTAGCGCTCGATCGTCTGGATCGTCGCCTGCGCGAGGAGCGAGAGCTGCATCGCCCGCGGCGAATCCGGCGGCGGTCTGCGCCACCTCGTGCCTCCGTCGAGCGGCTCGACGAGCTCGTGGCGCGCGAGCGCCGCCAGCACCTGCTCGACCACCTGCGGCACCTCGTCCTCGTCCCAGCGCAGGAACAGCTCGGACGCCACGTACGGATAGATGCGGCCGGCGAGACGCTGGATGTCCGCGGTGCTCATGACCGCGTTGCTCACGAACGCGCAGGCGACCAGCGACGGCATCGCGAAGAGGTGCAGCACGTTGTTGCGGAAGTACGCCGCGAGCACCGCGCTGTCGTCGCTCATGCGGATGATGTCGCCGAGCGGGTGCTTCACTCTCGAGAGCACCTTCATCGACTCGCCGTACGCGACGATCTCGGGCGGCGTGAGCTCCGTGACCGTCACGCGGTCGCTGTACTTCAGATCGTTGAGGAGCGAGAGATACAGATCGAGCTGCCGCAGCAGGTCCGCCTCGACCAGGGACTGGCGCGGGGTCGGCAGGAGCGTCACGGCGAGCAGATTGATGGGCGTGACGGCCGCCGCGGCGTTGATCCGCCGCATGATCGTCTCGGCGAGCTCGTCGACCACGCCGTTCACCCACGGCAGCCGCGCGTCCTCGTCGTTCGTCTGCGTGCGCCACTCGGGATTGTGGCGATCGAGGATCTCGTCGAGCGCGATCGGCTCGCCGAGGTTCACGTGCACGTGCCCGAAGCGCTCGCGCAGCCTCGGCAGCACGCGCAGGAGGCCCAGGATGCTCTCCTTCTCCTTGGGTTTGCCGGACAGCTCGCCGATGTAGGTCTGACCCTCCATCAGGCGCTCGTATCCGAAGTACACCGGCAGGAACACGAGCGGCCGCTCGGGATCGCGCAGGAAGCTGCGCACGGTCATCGAGAGCATGCCCGTCTTCGGCTGCAGCAGCCGGCCCGTGCGGCTGCGGCCGCCCTCGATGAAGTACTCCACCGAGTGACCGCGCGCCATGATCGCGGCCAGGTACTTCATGAACACGATCGTGTAGAGCGCATTGCCCCGGAAGCTGCGCCGGATGAAGAACGCGCCGCCCTTGCGCAGAAAGCGGCCGAGGATGGGCATGTTGAGGTTCACGCCGGCCGCGATGTGCGGGATCGCATACCCGTGCCGGTAGATCACGTACGACAGCAGCAGGTAGTCCATGTGGCTGCGGTGGCACGGGACGTAGATGATCTCGCAGCCGGCACGCGCGACCTGCTCGAGCGTCTCCACGTGCCCGAAGCGCACGCCGTCGTACAGCCGGTTCCACACCCGCGTGAGCAGGCGCTCCATGAAGCGCACGAACGCGTGCGAGTAGTTCGCCGCGATCTCCTCGCCGTAGCGCACCGCCTGCATGAGCGCCTGGCGCCGGGTGAGCTTCTTCTCGCGCGCTTCCTGCGCGACGGCCGCCCGCACGGCGCGCGTGCGCAGCACGCTCGTGACGATCGTGCGCCGGTGCGAAAGGTCGGGGCCGATGCGCGCCGCGCGTCGCCGCGCGTACTGGGCGCGCAGCGCCCGCGCCACGCGGCGGCTCTGCACGGCGAGCGTCGCGTCCTCGCCCATCAGCGAGCGGAGGGATACGGGCTCGGCGACCTCGATCATCGTGTCGCGCCCGTTGAGGAGCACGGTGAAGAACTTGCGCACGCGGCTGGTGAGCGCCCAGTCCTCCACCAGCAGCAGGCGCAGCCAGGAGCCCTCCTTCTGCGGCGCGCGGCCCCAGTACACGGCGACGGGCACCAGCTCGATGTCGAGGTGCGGACGGGCACGCAGCAGCTCGATCATGCGCGTGAGCTCGCGCGGAGGGCGGCGGTCGAGCCGCTCGTCCCAGAAGCCGAGCGGACGGCTGAGATAGAAGCAGGATCGCAGCTCGCCGTCGTCCGGCAGGAGACGCGCATCGGGCCGCGGCAGCCGCAGCCCGGCGCACGCGTCCTCCCACACCGCGAGATCGACGGCGCTGCGCCGCTCGAGCACGTAGCAGCGCGGCTTCTCCGCTTCGCGCAGCCACTCGAGCGCTTCGTCCGGACGCACGGTGTAGCGCACCCAGGGGGCGAGGAGCCGCCGCAGGAGCCAGCTCATGAACGGCACTCCGGGAAACGGATCGAGGTCATCGCCCCCGCGAAACCCGCGGGATTCCGCCGCGGCACGCGCGCGCGGCCAGCATCACGCACGACATCGAACGTATCATCCGCAAACTCCCCCCGTCGCGGCACGGCCACGCCGCGCGCGGGGAGTTTAGCGGGGGAGTGCGGTCGATGGGGACGTTTCACGACAAGACCATCCTGCTCACGGGAGCGTCCGAAGGCATAGGGCGCGCGCTCGCCATCGAGCTGGCATCGGACCGGCCGCGACTGGTGCTGGCCGCACGCAATGCCGAGCGGCTCGAATCGGCCGCGGAGAGCTGCCGTGCCCGCGGGGCGCAGGTCCTCACCGTCGCGATGGACGTCTCGCGCGAGGCCGAATGCCGGGCGCTCGTCACGCGCGCCGTGGAGCATTTCGGAAAGCTCGACGTGCTCGTGAACAACGCCGGCATCACCATGTGGGCACGCTTCGACCAGGTCACGGACTTCGGCGCCTTCGAGCGTCTCATGGCCGTGAACTACCTGGGGAGCGTGTATCTCACCGCCGCCGCTCTCCCCTGCCTCAAGCGCTCCCGCGGACTGATCGTGGCGGTCGCGAGCATTGCGGGGCTCACCGGAGTGCCGGAGCGTACGGGCTACGCGGCGAGCAAACACGCGATGATCGGCTTCTTCGATTCGCTGCGCATCGAGCTCGCCGGCACCGGCGTGGACGTCACGGTGGTCGCGCCCGACTTCGTCGTGAGCCAGATCCATCGCAGGGCGATCGGGCCCGACGGAAAACCGCTCGGCCACTCACCGATGCAGGAGCCGCACATCATGACGGCGGAAACCTGCGCGAGGCTCATCCGCCGCGCGATGGAGCGGCGCCAGCGCCTGCTCATCACCTCACTGCGCGGGAGACTCGGTCGCTTCGCGAAGCTCGTCGTTCCCGGGCTCGTCGACCGCATCGCCGCGCGCGCGATCCGCGAGCGGCGCTGAACGCTCACTTCAGGGTCGACTCGGGCAGATCCAGCCCGATCAGAAAGCACTCGAACAGGTAGCGGATGACCCGGATCTGATCGTGCAGGCGGTGATCGCCGTCGAGCAGATGGAGCGTGGCTCCGTAGGTCTGCGCGAAGCGGACGCTGTGCTCCCAGGGCACGACCTCGTCACGCCAGCCGTGCACGATGGTGGCGGGACAATCGAGGACGCCCGGTCGCAGCTCGGGCAGCCCTTCCATGTAGATTGCCGGCGCCATCAGAAATACGCCCCGGGCGTGGAGGAGCGAGGCCGAGGCGAGCGCCACGTACCCGCCGAGACTCGACCCGACGAGCACCAGGTCGCCGGAAAGATCCTTGCAGAATTCGACGAGCTTCGCGATGCGCTCGCGCGGGGAGTCGATGCCGCGGTAATCCACGGATTCCGCGCCGTATCCTTCCGCGCGCGCCGTCTCGGCAAGCGCCGAGATCTTGCGGCCCCATGGGCCGCTCTCCTGCCCGTGCGAGAAGACTACGTATCGTCTGGTCACTGGATCACACGTACGGAATTCCCGCCCGAAGTCTGGCAGGGCCGGGCGCGCATCGCCAGAGTTTCCTTCGAGCTGCGTCCGCGTGAGTGCCCGGCTGCGCGTCGGCCGCAAGCGTCGTGCCGCTTCCAGCCGCGAGCACCCTGCCTCATGATGATTCGATGACACGGAAGACGCCTCGAGGGTGGCAGTTCTGGATCGACCGCGGCGGCACGTTCACCGACGTCATCGGGGTGGCGCCGGACGGCACGGTTCACGTGCGCAAGGTCCTTTCGGCGGGCGGCGATCCGCTCGCCGGTGATCCGGGGCTGCGCGGGGCGCGCGAGATCCTCCGGGCCGCCGGCGTCGCGGACGAGGACGCGCCGGTCGAGCGGGTGAGGATCGGCACGACCGTCGCCACGAACGCGCTCCTCGAGCGCAAGGGCGAGCCCGTGGTGCTCGTGACGACGGCCGGCTTCGAGGACGCGCTGCGCATCGGCTATCAGAACCGGCCGGACATCTTCGCCCGGCGCATCGAGCTGCCGGAGCTCCTCCACACGAGGGTCGTGGCCGCGCGCGAGCGCATCGACGCGGCGGGTGAAATCCTCCTGCCGCTCGACGAGGACGAGCTGCGGCGTGAGCTGCTGCGCGCTCGCGCCGACGGGCTGCGGGCGGTGGCGATCGTCCTCCTTCACGGCTGGCGCCACTCGCTGCACGAGCGGCGCGCGGCGGCGATCGCACGCGAGATCGGTTTCGACGAAGTATCGGTCTCGCACGAGCTCTCGCCCGTCGTGCGCTTCGTCGCGCGCGGCGATACCACGGTGCTCAACGCCTATCTCGCACCCAGGCTGCGCGAGTACGTCGCGCGCGTGCAGAGCGAGCTGCGGACTCTCGCCCCGCAGGCGACGCTCGAGCTGATGCAGAGCAATGGCGGCCTCGCCGCCGCGGAAGGCTTTCACGCGGTCTCGAGCGTGCTCTCGGGGCCTGCCGGCGGCCTGATCGGCATGGCGCGAATCGGCACGGAACTCGGATTCGAGCGCCTCATCGGCTTCGACATGGGCGGCACGTCGACCGACGTCTCGCTCTTCGACGGCGAGCTGCCGCGGCGGACGGAATGGCAGATCGCGGGCGTGCGCCTGCAGGTGCCGATGCTCGACGTGCACACGATCGCGGCAGGCGGCGGCTCGATCCTGCGCTTCGCGGACGGGCGGTGCATCGTCGGGCCGGATTCGGCCGGCGCCGACCCGGGCCCCGCATGCTATGGACGCGGCGGACCGCTCACGCTCACCGACGTTCAGGTCGTTCTGGGGCGGCTGCGTCCCGACACGCTGCCGTCCGTCTTCGGCCCGAAGGGCGATGCTCCGGTCGATCGCGAGGCGGCGATGCGCGCGTTCGAAGCGCTCGCGGCGCAGGTCGGCGCCGCGACGGGACAGCAGGTATCCGTCGAAGCGCTCGCCGAGTCGTTCCTCGAGGTCGCCGTTCAGTCGATGGCGAATGCGATCCGCCACGTTTCCACGGGCCAGGGGCGCGATGCAGCGGAATTCACGCTGTTCTGCTTCGGCGGTGCCGCCGGTCAGCACGCCTGCCGCGTGGCGAGCGCCGCCGGCATGCGGCGCGTCCTCGTGCATCCGCTCGCGAGCGTGCTGTCGGCGTACGGCATCGGCCTCGCCGACCGGCTCGCCATCCGGCGCTCGAGTCTGCGATCCCGCCTGAACGGCGACGCCCTGCGGCAGGCGGCGCAGCGCCTCGACGCGCTCGAAGAAGAGGCCTGTGCCGAGCTCGCGGTCCATGGAAACGAAGCCGCCAGAACGCGCATCGACCGGTTCCTGGAGCTGCGCGCCGGAGACAGCGAGCAGACGATCTCCGTTCCGTACGGCACGCTGACCGAGGTCGCGGAGGCGTTTCGTGCGACGCACCGCCGGCGCTTCGGGTTCGAGGCCGAGCAGCTCGGGCTCGTCATCGAGGCCGTGCGCGTGGAGGCGCGCTGCGCGCCGCTCGATCCGGGAACGCTGCGGCTTCCCGCGACGCGCACCGAACACGACCTTCCCCCGCGTGCGCGGGTATGGCTCGGCGAATGGCGCGAGATTCCCGTGGTCGGGAGCGCCGATTTCGAAGGTTCCCTGCAGGGGCCTGCGCTCATCGTCGAGCCGCATTCGACGGTCGTGGTCGAACCCGGCTGGAGCGCACGGCGCCTGCCCGGCGGCGCGTTGCTCCTCGAGACACACGACGGTGCCGCCACGCCGATCACGACGAAGCTCGCCGATCCCGCGCGGGTCGAGATCTTCGACAACCTCTTCATGCACATCGCGGGGCAAATGGGCGAGGTGCTGAAGGCCACCGCGCAGTCGGTGAACATCAAGGAGAGGCTCGACTACTCGTGCGCCCTCTTCGATGGCGAAGGCGGGCTCGTCGCCAACGCTCCGCACATGCCCGTGCATCTCGGGTCGATGGGCGCGAGCGTGCGCGCGGTGATGGAGTCGTTCGGCTCGGCCATGCGTCCGGGCGACTCCTTCCTGCTCAACAGCCCCTATTCGGGCGGCACGCATCTGCCGGACATGACGGTGGTGACGCCGGTCTTCATTTCCGGCGCGGAGCGGCCGGATTTCTTCGTGGCATCGCGGGCGCATCACGCCGACATCGGCGGCACGACACCGGGATCGATGCCGCCCTTCAGTCGCACGATCGAAGAGGAAGGCGTGCTCTTCGAACGCTTCGTTCTCGTCGAGCGAGGAGTGCTGCGCGAGCGCGAGCTGCGTGAAGCGCTGCGCAAGGCGCCCTTCCCCGCCCGCAATCCCGATCAGAACGTCGCCGATCTGCGCGCGCAGCTCGCGGCGAACGCGCGCGGCATCGCCGAGATCGAGCGCGCGGTGCGCCGTCACGGCCTTGCGACCGTGCGCGAGTACATGCGGCACGTTCAGGACAACGCGGCACAGTGCGTGCAGGCGGCGATCTCGGAGCTGCGGCCGGGAAGCTTCCGCTACGAGATGGACGACGGTCACGTGATCGCCGTGACCGTGGACATCGACGCGGCCCGCGGCCGCGCGCGCATCGACTTCTCCGGCACTTCGCCGCAGGGCGAGCACAACTTCAACGCGCCGCGCGCCGTGTGCATCGCCGCCGTGCTGTACGTGTTCCGCACGCTCGTGGACCGGCCCATTCCCCTCAACGAGGGCTGTCTGCGGCCGCTCGAGATCGTGATTCCGCGAGGCTCCATGCTCGATCCGCGTCCTCCGGCCGCGGTTGCGGCAGGCAACGTCGAGACCTCACAGTGCATCGTCGACGCGCTCTACGGCGCGCTCGGCGTGCTCGCCGCCTCGCAGGGCACGATGAACAACCTCACGTTCGGCGACGAGCGTCTGCAGTACTACGAGACGATCGCGGGCGGCGCGGGCGCGGGACCCGGCTTCGACGGCTGCAGCGCGGTCCAGACCCACATGACGAACTCGCGGCTGACCGATCCGGAAGTGCTCGAGATGAAGTTCCCCGTGCTGCTGCGGGAGTTCTCGATCCGCCGCGGCTCCGGCGGCGCCGGCCGCTGGCGCGGCGGTGACGGTACCGTCCGCAGGATCGAATTCCGTGCACCGCTCTCCGGGGCGCTCCTCGCGAATCACCGGCGCATCGCGCCGTTCGGCCTCGATGGCGGCGAGCCCGCGCTGCCCGGCACCGCGCGGATCGTGCGCGCGACGGGCGAGATCGAGGTTCTCGGTGCCACGGCACGCTTCGACGTGCGCCCGGGTGACGTGCTGGAGATCGCCACACCCGGTGGCGGCGGTTTCGGTGCGCCCCTCGGCGCTCAGAAGTGAAAGCCGTAGCCGAAGAACACCGTCTGGACCCCCATCAGTGACAGGCCGCCGAGCGTGATGCCGCTCACGATCAGCGCGAACGGCAGATGAACGAGAACCTTCACCGCACGCGACTCCCATCGCAGATGGTGCAGCAGCGGCAGCATCAGGTAGCCGAGCGCGAGCCCGAGGAACGGGAGCTGCACCGTCCAGCAGGCGAGCACGACGAAGCTCGCACCGCAGAGGATCTCGAGTGTCTGCACGAACGCGTGATCGGGATGACTGCGCAGGGCGAACTGGCGCAGGTCGTCGCGCATCCGCGCGAGCAGCCCGCCGGCGGCCACGCGCGCCGCATGCAGTGCCGACTTGTCGGCAGTGACGTGGAACACCGCCCGGCGCGTGAAGCCGAACAGGAGCACACCGATCGAGGACAGCGGTCCGAGCGCACCGTACAGCGCCGTGCTCTTCGCGAGGAACGCGAGGAGCCCGAGCGGCCGCCTGTACATGTCGATCACGAAGCACAGCACGGGTGAAACGAGTGCGAGCAGGGTCACGGCGAAGAGGTCCGCGCGATTGAGGACCGCGAATCCCGGATCGAGCCGCAGCACCGGCACGTGCAGCTCCTCGCCCGCGACGACCCAGGTCATCGAGTCGACCTGGCCGAACATGCCGGTGAGCACGATGTTGGCGTCGACCACGAACAGGAAGAACAGGAGCGACAGCGGCAGGTTGAGCGTCGGCAGCAGGATGTCGACCTTCTCGACCCACGTCAGGCGGCGCGAGCGCAGGAGACGCCCCGCTTCACGCAGCAGGAACTCGCAGGTTCCGCGCGTCCACTTCATGTGACGCACCCGGAACGCACGCACGTTCTCGGGAAACTCCTCGTAGCAGACGACGTCCTGCGCAAAGTGCCCGCGCCAGCCTGCTTCGCGCGCCCGCAGCGCGAAGGCGAGGTCCTCGCTCACGAGCTCCGGAAAGCCGCCGACGTCGAGCCACGTCTGCCGCCGGATGAGCGCGCCGTGACCGAGGAGCATCACGAAGCCGTACTCGTTGCGCAGCGGGTGGTACCAGCGCCAGTGACTGTCCACTCCGGGTCCCAGATCGCGCGCGAGAGAGCTCGCCGCGTGCGGATTGCACTGGTGATTGGCCTGGATGAAGCCGCAGTCGGGCATCGCGAGGAGGCGCGGTACGAGGCGCCGCAGGAAGTCCGGGGGCAGCAGCTCGTCGGCGTCCACCAGCACGAAGAGCGGCTCGCGCGCCACGGTCGAGAGCGCGTTGTTGAGATTTCCCGCCTTGAAGCCGCGCCGGTCCGCGCGGCGCACGACCTGCACGTGCTCCGCATGCGCGCTCGCGAAGCGGTCGATCCGCTCGCGGAACGCGGGATCGGAGCTGTCGTCGAGAATGTAGACGCGGAACGCCGGGTAGTCCTGCTGCAGGCAGGTCAGCACCGATCGCTCGACGAAATCGTTGCACGTCGTGTAGAGCAGCGCGACCGGCGGACATGCCGCGGGCAGCGCCTCGGCCCTCTCCTGCGCCGGGCGGCGGCGCCGGTACCACGTGCCGAAACCGATCACCGCGACGTTGTACGCCGCGTAGGCCCACGCGATGTCGATGAACAGCACGAAGAACCACAGCGCGATCTTCGCCGGCACGGTGGTTCCGAGATCGAGCAGCGTGGCAAGGTGCGGATGGAACCACAGCACGGCCATGCACCAGAGGGTGATGACCGTGACATAGAGATGAGGCTTCGGGCGCCAGGCGGCACGCTCGCCGGCGACGAGATCCACCGGCGCCGTCGGCGCCGTCGCGGTCTGGTTCCGCACGGATGTGCTCTCGGAGTTGTGCCGTCAGAGATGGACCGTGAAACCGAGTGCGAGCACCGTCTGGCTCTCGAATCCTTCCGTGCTCTCGCGCCAGCCGTAGAAATGCAGCTTCAGCCGCCGCACGAGCGGCATGGCCGCGTGGCCGAAGATCCGGTCCACGCTGCGGCTGCCGCCCGGGGAATCCTTGCTGCCGAGCGCGAATCCGAGACCGATCTGAAGCTGCCGCGGCGTCGTGTAGGTGCCGAGCAGCGCCGCGCGATATTCGTTGCCCTGTCCGTCGTCGCCGACGTAGACAGTGGGCTCGAGAGCGAATCGGTCGGTGAGCCAGCGATGCAGACCGGCGTTGACGACCCACTGCGTCGCCTGATCGGTGTCCGCGACCCACACGCCCAGCTTGGGCGTCGTGCCGCCGGACAGGAACCATACGTGCTCGGCCGCGAAAACCGGCTGCGTCTCCTCGGGTAGATCGCGCACGCCGAGCTCGACGCGCGCTCCGCGCCGCGGACGGTAGTTGTAGAACGCGCCGACGGTGGTGGTCGCCGCGTCCTCGCCGCGGCGGTCGAGAGAGAAGTCGTCCGCGCCGATGCCGCGATCGTGCGAGATCCAGAGGCGCAGATCGCGCGTACGCTGTATGGCGAGCTGCGCTACGCGCAATCCCGAGTGCGCCTGGTCGCCCGACTCGCTGCGGCCGAAGAGGAGCGTCACGGCGGGACGGCGTTCCATCGCCGCCGACTCGACCGCTCGCAGGCCCTCGCGCGCGGCCACGAGACCGGGTTTGAGCTCGAGCGCCTCGGCGAACGCCTCGCGCGCCGCCGGCAGATCGCCTTCGAGGAACGCCGCCTGCGCGATCGCGAGCACGTAGTCGGGATTCCCCTGGTCTTCCTGCGCCAGCCGCTCGAACTGGCGTCGCGCCTCCGTCGCATTGCCCGCCCACAGCTCCACGTAAGCGCGTCCCTTCTGCGCGTCGAGGTAATAGGGCTCCGCCCGAGCGAGCTGCTCGAAGATGCGACGCGACTCGTCGAACTGCCGGTTCCACGCGTGCGTCCACGCGAGCCCGCTCAGCGCTTCCGGGTTGTCCGGTTCGCGCGCGAGCACGGTGCGGTAATCCTCGATCGCCGCATCGAACCTGCCGAGCCAGGAGCGCATGCGCGCGCGACCCATGAGCGCAGTGGTGTTCGCCGGCTCGCGCTGCACGACGTGATCGTAGAGCGACTCGGCGCGCGCGTGCTCGCCGCGCGCCTCGGCCCGTTGCGCCTCGACGAACACGTCGGACGCGGCCTCCTGCGCCGCGGCCGGAATCGCGAATCCCGCGCACATGAGCAGCGTGATCGCGGTTTTCCGGATTCGGCTGGTCCCGACGCGCATGTGCCTCCCTGCCGGTGCTCCGAACGGTCGAGATGGAGCGAGGCGCAGATGGACGACCTCGGCCGTGGCGGATTCAGCAGGAAGCGTGCCCGGGGACCCGGTCGAAGCAGAGCTTCAGAACGGGCGGCGGAGGATGCCGGTTTCGATTTCGAGCTCGACCTGCTCCTGACAGGTGGCGAGGCGGTTGACGCTGACGGGACGCACCCGGCTCGCGCCGGGCTGATGCGTCACGAGGCAGGTGTGGAAGTCGCCGGGTCGCGTGATCGCGAATCCGAACAGTATGTCGAAGCGGCCCGCCGCGATCTTCTCGGGACGGTTGAGCCGCTCGTCACAGATGACGAAGTAGCTCTCCTCCGGCCGCCCGCCCGCGAACGCACCCTGCTCGTCGAGCTCGGCAAGAAAGGCCTCGACCTGCTCGCGTGCACGGCGCCAGGTCGGCGGACCGTTCTGCTCGAAGAGCACCCAGCGCGTGCCGCGTTCGATGCTGGTCATCACGAAGAGCGCAAGACGGCGTGCCGAAAGGTACTTCCAGTCAGACGCACCCGAGGTGCCGGCTGCGAGCGTGCACGGGCTCGTGCCGCGGCGCACGGTCGAGCGCACCGAATGCAGAGTGTTCACGCCGGCCTGCGCGAGGCGCACGCGATCGCCATCCGAAACGGTGCAGGCGAGCCTGAATCCCGGCCGCAGAATCGCCTCCTCGGGCTCCGCTGCCGACCACACCGGCCACGTCTCGTCCATGCGCGCGATCACCCCGGCCGCCGCTCCCGAGGAGCCGAACACTTCCTGCCGGTTGCGCAGCCGGTCGAAGGCGAGGATGCGCGGGAAGAACATCACGGCGTTCTCGCTGCGGAAGGGCCACGTGCGCAACCCTTCGAGCGCGGCATCCGCCGTCGTCCACTGCGCGGGCGGATCGACGACGAGCATCGCGTGCTGCTCGCGGCAGAGCCGCGCCGCGACGAGGAGCGTGCTCATGCCAACGTCCTGCTCGCGCGAGAGCGGCGGGATGCAGAGCAGGTTGAAGCCTTCGCACGCCTTGAGGGCGAAGAGGCCCGTGCCGTCGGTCGCCGATCCGATGACGTCGTAGTCGGTGAGCGCGCCGCCGTCGTCGCCGTCGGGATTGGAGTGCACGTACCCGACGGGCGCGGCGCCCGAAGCGCCGAGCGTGCGGTCGGGACGCTGCGGAGGAACGGGCCCCTTCACGCGCACGAGACGCGACTCCAGCAGCGCGTCCGCCACGAAGCGCCCGGAGTCCGGCGCCACCGAGAGCCGCAAGAAGATCTCCTGATCCTCGACGAGCTCGCTGCCCGGAGAGCGCACGCGCTGGACGACGAGATTGAAGCGGTCCGGCTCGTTGTCTCCGATGCCGTCGTAGTCGACGGAGGCGCGAAGGAACTCGCGCGATCCCGGGTTGACGCCGATCAGCCGCAGCTCACTGCCGCCGGCAGGCAGCGTGAGCGTCGGAGGTCGCGCGCCGTTGCATACGCGCACGACGATGGCCTGCCGGCCGCCGTTCTCGAAGTACTGCTCGACTGCATAGGAGAGCGTCGAAGGCTGCCACAGCCCGCCGAAGTGATGCTGGAACTCGGCGAAGCTGCCGATCGTGATGGGACGATTGACCGGCCCCTTGAGGGTGCGGCCCACGAAGGCCGTCACCGCCGTAGGCTGGCGGGGAATCGCGTGCTCCGCCCCGTTTTGTTCTTCGATTCTTATCCCGGCGCCGCGCTCTGCCACTGGTCCCTTCCCCAGCAAGCTGCGCGACTTTAGCACGCCTTCAGCGCCAGCGCCGCCGTGGAGGCTGCCAGAGCGCGACGTCGCGATGTTTGAAGAACGGGATCAGGATCATTCCGGCGACGAAGCCGCCGATGTGCGCACGGAACGCGACGCCGCCTGACGCGCCGTCGGGCCCCTGCCCCGCGAACGCGTTCATCGCGAGCTGCATCAGGAACCACAGCGCCAGCACCCAGAGCGCGGGGAAGCGGCCGAGCTGCACGATCACGAAGCCGAGCGGCAGCCCGAGCAGGATCCGCGCGTGCGGATAGAGCAGCATGTACGCGCCGAGCACGCCGGAAATGGCTCCGCTCGCGCCGACCATGGGTACCGTCGAGGTGGGATCCGGCAGCGCCTGCGCGAACACTGCGGCGATGCCGCAAAGCAGATAGAACGCGATGAAGCGTCCGTGGCCCATCGCGTCTTCGACGTTGTTGCCGAAGATCCAGAGGTACAGCATGTTCCCGAGCAGGTGCCACAGCCCGCCGTGCAGGAACATGGACGTGAAGATGGACGCCGCCGGCGGGACGACCGCGAGATCGGGCGGCAGGTGCGCGTCGCCGAACAGCACCGCGGGGATGACGCCGAACGCGTAGACGATGCGCTCGCCGGCGCCCGGTCCCGCGATCACCTGCCCGAAGAAGACGACCGAGCAGGCGACGATCAGCGCGACGGTGACGATCGGTCGCCCGCGCGTGGGATTGTCGTCGTGGAGGGGAAGAATCATCCGGCCGCGGATCCTTCCGCCGCGCAGCCGAAGCCGTCAGGCCCGCCTGCGGATCCCGGCCTGGTCGTGACGCGTGGCTTCGTCGACCGTGGTTTCACCGGCACTGGCTTCGGGCGCGATCACCCCGGCCGCCGCCTCTTCACGGCGCAGCTCTTCCTCGCGCCGAGCCTGCTCGAGCTCCGCCTGCTTGCGGGAGATCTCTCCCAGCATGATGTTGAGCCATTCGGAAAGCTGCGCCACGTGTCGCGGGTCTCCAGGAAAACCGGGGCCGGTAACTATAGCCGAAAGCCGCGCCCGTGCCCCATGGAACGGAGCAGGAATCAGGGGGCTGCCTGGAGAATGGAATCGATGGTCGACGCGGCAATCGGGTGATAGCCGGGCCGTGCCCGCTCGTAGATGCGCCGCGCCCGCTCGGCACCCTCCGACGTCTCGACCAGCGCCTCGTAGAGCGGCTTGATGAGCTTGCGCCGCCCGATCGTCGTGAGGTAGCGCTCGAGGCGCGGGTACGCGGGCTCGTAGCGGTTGCGGACGGCGACCAGCAGCCAGCTGTGCGCGATCTCGGCGTTCTCGACCTCCGTGAGGCCGAAGGCGCGATCGAGCTCGGCGAGCCGCTCCTGCGGCACCTGCTGCGGCAGGTTGTCGAGGAAGTGCAGCCACTCGTGGGTCGTCCACTCGCGTGCCGGGAGCTGCGTCGCGTCGATGCGCCCTTCGACCCAGTCGGCCCGCGCGCGGTCGACGTGCGTGAATGCATCGCCGGGCGGCAGCACGGCGAACTCCGGCAGCCCCGGCTCGTAGATCCACGTGCGGAGCTGCGCCTCGTCGACGGCATCCGGCGCGGCGGACTTCAGGTACGTGCGCAGATGGTCGAGGAACTGCTCCGTCGTGATGCTCTGGAACGCGAAGCGATCGAAGTAGCCCTTCAGGAACTCATCGAGCTGCTCGCGCCCGAGCCGGCTCTCGAGCCACTGGATGAAGAGCTTGCCCTTCTCGTAGGGCACGTCGGAGAACACGTCGTCCGGATCGCGGCCGGTGAGATCGATCGCCAGCACCTCGTCCCGGGGCTCGAGATCCTCGAGATCGCGCTGCAGTGACTGCAGCCCCAGCGCATCCTCCATCTGCGCGCGGCGCCTGCCGTAGAGCGCCTCGACGATGCGGCGCTCGAGGTAGGTCGTGAAGCCCTCGTTGAGCCACAGATCGCGCCAGGTGGCGTTCGTCACGAGATTGCCGGACCACGAATGTGCCAGCTCGTGCGCGATCAGCGCGACGAGGCTGCGGTCGCCGGCGATCACCGTCGGCGTGATGAAGGAGAGGCGCGGGTTCTCCATGCCGCCGAAGGGAAACGAAGGCGGCAGGATCAGGAGATCGTAGCGGCCCCAGCGGTATGGCCCGAACATCCGCTCGCACGCCTCGATCATGTCCTCGAGATCGGCGAACTCGCGCGCGGCGGCTTCGACGACCGACGGTTCGGCGTACACACCGCTCCGCGGACCGACGGAGCGGAACTCGAGCCGGCCCACGCCGAGCGCGATGAGGTACGACGGAATCGCCTGAGGCATGTCGAAGCGATAGACGTCCGTCTTCCCATCCTCGCCTCGCTCCGCCTGCGCACTGTTGTCGGCGCTCATGACGGCGCGCAGCCCTGCAGGCGTGTGCACCGTGGCGCGATACGTTGCACGCACCTGCGGCGTGTCCTGCAGCGGGATCCAGCTCCGTGCGTGAATCGCCTGGGACTGTGTGAACAGGAAGGGATGTGCGCCGCCTGCCGTCTGCTCGGGTGTCAGCCACTGCAGGCCCGAGGCCTCGGGACGCGTTTCGTACTCGACGCGCACCGTGATGCGCTCCGCGTTCGCCGACTCCGGCAGCTCGAGCGTGAGCGCCTGTCCGAGCGGCGGCTGCGGCTCACCGAGCGAGTGTTCGAGCGGCAGGGGCTCATCTCCCTCGAGCATCAGCCACGCACCGCGCACGTCGAGATCGCGCGTATCGAGCACCACGGTGCGAGCGCGAGGATCGAGCCGGTCGAGCGTCAGATCCGCGGTGCCGCGCAGGCGCCGTGCGTCGAAGTCGACGTGCAGCGTGAGATCGATGTGACGCGTACGGAACGCATCGATGTTCGCGAAGGAATGAGGATCCCGGACGGCGCGGCTGACCGGCTCCGGATCCGAACTGCATGCGGCACTGCCAGCGAGCACCGCAAGCGCCACTGCGAGCGAACGCACGGCGCGCAATGAGGTGAGAAGTTTCACGACGGAACGCTCAGGTGCCGGACTTGCGGGCCTCGGCGGCCGGTGCCGCCTCCCGGTTCGGAGTCTCGGCCGGAACGTCGGCGTCCGAGAGCATCTGACGGTACGTCTGCTCGTCGAGCGGCAGGTCGGACACACCGTCCCACGTCGCACCGTCCGGCACGCGGTTCTCCACGGTCGGCGCCAGCGCGAGCACCTCGTCGAGACTCGCCCCGCCGCCCAGGATCGGCAGAGGAATGCCGCGCGGATCGTGCGACACCCTGGAGACGAGCTCCCAGTCGAGCTCCTCGCCCCGCTCCTTGAGCTGCTTCTGGATGCGCGAGGCGAGCGTCTTCGAAAGCAGCTTCTTCTGCGCGTTCTTCCAGTCGCGCGGATCGTCCTCGAGCACGTCGTAGGCCTGCAGGTAGAGCTGACCGTCGCGCCAGCCGAAGACGAACGGCTGGTTCACGACGCGCACCTTCGTGCCGTCCGGGACGATGTCGAAGAGCAGCGCGATGTCCTCGGGATAGAGACGGATGCAGCCGTGGCTCGAGCGCAGGCCGACGCCTGCGGGCTTGTTGGTTCCGTGGATCAGATAGCTGGGCCAGCCGAGATAGAGCGCATGCCGGCCGAGCGGATTGTCCGGTCCGGGACCTACGACCGGCGGCAGCTCCTCACCGTTCTTGCGATGCTCGCGGATGATCGAAGGCGTCGGACGCCAGACGGGATCCTTCTGCCGGCGCACGATCTTCGTAACGCCTTCGGGCGTCGCCCAGCCCACCTTGCCGATGCCGATCGGATGCGTGTAGACGACCTGCTTCTCCCCTTCCTTGCGCTTGGGGAAGTAGAAGAGGCGCATCGCCGCGACGTTGATGACCACGCCCTCGCGCGGCGCGTTCGGCAGCACGAACTGCGTCGGCAGCACGATGCGCGTACCCTCCCCCGGCAGCCACGGATCGACGCCGGGATTCGCGCGCACGATCTCTTCGTAGCCGAGGTTGAAGCGGCGCGCGATGTCGGAAAGCGTGTCCTCCTCGCGGGCCGTCGTGATCTGCACGACGCCGACGACGTCCTCGTTCTCGGGATCGATCTCGAAGCGGTGCGTCGCAACGGGGGGCGCCGCGGCCGGCTCGGCCGGCTCGACGGGCTCGGAAGGAGACTCGCGGAACGCCGGCTCACCGAGGAGCGAACAGGAAGCGAGCGCGAGGAACGAGACTATCAGCGCGGTGCGGCGCGCGGCAGTGAGCGTGGCTGTCATGATGCAAGATTATGCTAAGACGCAGGGCAACGTACTTTGTCGGCGTTCGGCTACAGCGCTCCCTATGCTGCCACCGGAGCGCCGCCCATGCACCCCGCTACAGCAGCACGGGCTGATTCGGCAGCTCGTTCGGATCGGGACGACTGCCTGGGAAATGCTTCGCGAGGAGCCTTCCGACTGCCCTGATCCCCGCGACCGAGCCTTCGGCGAAACGACCGGCGCGATAGTGCTCCTCCATCTCGTGACACACGGCTTCCCAGTCCTCGGGCGGCACGCGCCGCGCGATGCCGCGGTCGGCGAGGATCTCGACGTCGTGATCGGCCAGCAGCACGTAGATCAGCACGCCGTCGTTGGCTTCCGTGTCCCACACGCCGAGCCGGCCGAACCACTCGAGCGCCCGCTCGCGCGGTGTCTCGCCGGTCCACAGCTCGGGCAGATCGAGCGCCGACTCGACCACGAAGCGCACCTCTCCGGCATGGCGCGATTCGACCTCGGCGATCGCCGCCTCGATCTGCGCGAGCACCTCGGGCGGGAAGCAACGGCGCGCGCTCCAGCGCGTCGTGAAGAGATGCCGCAGGATGCGGGTGAGCTTCCGTGCGATGCTCATCTACCAGCTCCCCGAGGCGCCGCCGCCTCCGAAACCGCCGCCACCACCGCGGAATCCGCCCCCGCCGAAGCCGCCACCGAATCCTCCGCCGCCGAAGCCGCCTCCACCCCATCCGCCGCCCCAGCCGCCGTGCCGCGGCAGGCTCGACCAGCGCGTACCACCGCCGAGGCCGGAGAACAGCGCGAAGATGAACGCGAGAAAGCCCACGAGCAGCGCGACGCCGATGGCCTGACTCACCAGCCAGACGAAGAATCCGGTGCCTGCGCCCGTCACGAGAGAGCCGAGCCCGCGACCGAAGAGGGCCCGCAGCACGGCGGAGCCGACGAGCACGGCGAAGAAGAGAAACGGCAGGAGACCGATGAGCGCGGGCGCGCCCCCGTCGCGCTGCCAGCGCCGATCCGGCGGCGGCAGCGGCTCGCCGTCGATGAGAGCGATGATGCGATCGACGCCTGCGTTGATACCGCCGAAGAAATCACCCTGGCGGAAGAGCGGCAGGATGAACTCGTCCTGGATGCGATTGACCGTCGCGTCCGGCAGCACGCCCTCGAGACCGTAGCCGACCTCGATGCGCATGCGCCGATCGTCCTTCGCGACGAGCAGCAGCACGCCGTCGTCCACGTCCTCGCGTCCGAGCTTCCATTCGTCCACGACGCGGATCGAGTACTGCTCGATCGCCTCCGGCTGCGTCGTCGGCACGAGGAGCACCGCGATCTGCGCGCCCTTGCGGGCCTCGAACGCGGCGAGCTTCTCTTCGAGCGCCGCCTGCTGCTGCGCCGTGAGCGTTCCCGTGAGATCGGTGACCCGCGCTTCGAGTCGCGGAATGGGCTGCAGATCCTGCGCGCCGGCCTGCGCCGCCGCGCAGAGGAATACGAGGATCAGCCAGCGCGCGAGGCGAGGCGCCATGGTGCCGGGGCCGTGCCCGATCGTGTCACTGCGCGGGCTGCGGAGCTTCCTGCGGCGGCGCGTCGGGCTGCTGCCGAGCAGGCGGCTGCTGCGCGCCCGTGCCGAAGTCGACTCTCGGCGCCGTGGAGATCTCCGCTTCGTTCGCGACGGTGAAGTTCGGCTTCACCTCGAAACCGAACAGCATCGCCGTGAGATTCGAGGGAAAGGAGCGCACCGTCGTGTTGTACTGGCGCACGGCGTCGATGTAGCGGTTGCGCGCCACGGCGATGCGGTTCTCCGTGCCCTCGAGCTGCGCCTGCAGGTCGCGGAAGTTCGCATCCGACTTGAGATCCGGGTAGCGCTCGACGACCACCATCAGGCGGCTCAGCGCCTGGGTCAGCTCGCCCTGCGCCTGCTGGAACTGCTGGAAGGCCTGCGGGTTCTCGAGCACTTCGGGCGTCACCTGCACGGACGTCGCCTTCGCGCGCGCCTCGGTCACACCGACGAGGACCTGCTGCTCCTGCTGCGCGAAACCCTTGACGGTCTCCACGAGGTTCGGAATCAGATCCGCGCGCCGCTGGTACTGATTGACGACCTCCGACCAGGCGGCCTTCACCGCCTCGTCCTGCTGCTGGAGCGTGTTGTAGCCGCAGCCGGAGAGACCGAGAACGGCAACGGCGGCGAGCACGACAGTCCACCTTGGCATCGCATCCTCCCGAGTGCTTGAAGTCCGGGCATCGTTCCCGGGCCACGCGCCTGCGGAAGATGGGACCGGCCGCGCCACCTTCAAGGCGCGGCCGGTCGTCGTACTGCCGCGGACGTGCCCGCTACCAGATTTTCACACGCTCCTCGGGGGCGCGATACAGGCGGTCGCCGGGCTCGAGACCGAAGGCTTCGTGGAACTCGGCCATGTTCGTCACGACGCCGTTCGCCCGGAACTCGGCCGGGCTGTGCGGATCGGTGAGCAGCCGCATGCGCAGCTCGTCGTCGCGGTACTTGCGCCGCCAGATCTGCGCCCAGCCGAGGAAGAAGCGCTGTGGCCCCGTGAAACCGTCGATGACCGGCGACGGCGCGCCGCCGAGCGAGAGCTGCCACGCCTTGTAGGCGACGGCCAAACCAGACAGATCGCCGATGTTCTCGCCGAGCGTCAGCTCACCGTTCACGGGTTGACCGTCGAGCACCGTGTAGCCGCTGTACTGTGCGACGAGCTTCGCGGCTTTTTCCCTGAAGCGCGCGTCGTCCTCCGCGGTCCACCAGTCGCGCAGGTTCCCCGCACCATCGAACCGGCGCCCCGAGTCGTCGAAGCCGTGGCTGATCTCGTGGCCGATCACCGCGCCGATGGCGCCGTAGTTCACCGCGTCGTCGGCGTTCACGTCGAAAAACGGCGGCTGCAGGATCGCCGCGGGAAAGACGATCTCGTTCATCGGAGGGTTGTAGTACGCGTTGACCGTCTGCGGCGACATGAACCATTCGCTGCGATCGACCGGCCGGCCGATCCTGGCGATGCCGCGCTCGTGCTCGAAGGCGGTCGCGCGCATCACGTTGCCCACGAGATCCGTCGGGGAGATCTCGAGCTTCCCGTAGTCGCGCCACTTCTCGGGATAGCCGATCTTCACCGTGAAGCTCGCGAGCTTCTTCTTCGCTTCCGCCTTCGTCGCGGGAGTCATCCAGTCGAGCTCGTCGATGGAGCTGTCGAACGCGCGCAGAATGTTGGCCACGATCGCGTTCATGCGCTCCTTCGCCTCCGGCGGGAAGTGCCGCTCGACGTACAGCCGGCCGACCGCCTCGCCCATCAGCCTGTCGAGCGTCGCGACCGCACGCTTCCAGCGGGGCCTCGGCTCCTCGATGCCTCGCAGCGCGCGCTCGCGGAACTGGAAGTGCCGGTCGACGAACGCGGCCGAGAGATACGGCGCGTACGCGTCCAGGACGCGGAATCTGAAGTAGTGGCGCCACTGCTCGACCGGTACCGTCTGCACCAGCTCGCCCAGCGCCTTCACGTAGCTCGGCTGGCTGATGTCGAGGTCCGTGGCGGGAGCTCCTGCTCCTTCGAGGAACGCGGCCCAGTCGAATCCCGGCGCCAGCTTGCTCGCCTCGGCGAGCGACATCTTGTTGTACGTCGCGACCGGGTCGCGGTTCTGCACGCGCGTCCAGTGCGCCTCGGCGATCTTCGTCTCGAGCGCGAGGATCGCTTCGGCGGCCTCTTCGGCCTGCGGAAGACCTGCGAGCGTGAGCAGATCGCGTGCGTACTCCTTCAGGCCCGCGCGCAGCTCCTGGTACTTGCGGTCGGCCTTGAGATAGTAGTCGCGGTCGGGAAGCGTGAGCCCCGACTGGAAGATGCCGGGCAGATACGCGTTCGAATCGCGCGCATCCTGCGCCACGAAATAGACGAGCGGATGATTGACGCCGATGCGCTGTCCGTGACCGATGAAGCGGACGACATCGGAAGGCGTCCGCAGCGCATCGATGCGAGCGAGATCGTCCGCGAGCGGCTGCGCCCCGAGCGTCTCGAGACGCTCGGTGTTCATGAAGCTCGTGTAGAAATCGCCGATCTTCTGCTCGTCGGAGCCCGGCACGAGTCCCGGCGCGTGCGCGGTTTCCTCGAGGATGCGGCGCACCTGCTCTTCGGCCGCGATGGCGAGCAGCTCGAAAGTGCCGATGTTCGACCGGTCGGCGGGAATCTCGGTGGTCCTGAGCCAGGTTCCGCCGGCGAACCGGAACAGATCGTCCTGAGGACGCACCTCGCGGTCGAACCCGGCGAGATCCAGACCCGAGCTCGGCGTGGTTCCCTGCACGGAATCCGGCGCGGGCGTACGAGGACTCTGCGCCGCACAGGCCGCGAGGGCCGCGGCGAACGAGCCGATGAGGATTTTCTTCATGAAGTACCTGCGTGAAAGCCTTTGAGGAGGGTTCTCCGTTGAGGCCGCGCAGTATAGAAAGTTCGACGGACGTGACGGACTCGCGGGCAAGCTCCGCGGCAACGGCCGGTCGCACGTACGGAGCGCCCCGCCGCATCCGTAAGAGGTCGCGGCGGAAAAAAAATGCCCCGGGCTTGCGGCCCGGGGCCAGGAATGCGGACTTTCGATGAAGGGAAGGAAGTCCGCTAGGGGATGCTTTCAGTGCAACCTTGCCCAGTGGAGAATCCGGATGTCCTCGGTCTCCACGTCGAAACTCTGCGCCAGCAGCGTGCGCAGCTCGCGGGTTCCACCGCGCTCTTCGAGCGGGTACCGCAGCTCCACCACGCCGCTCCACTCACTCGTGCCGGTTTGCGGCGCTTCCGCGCTTGCCGTTACGAAGTGCGTGTAGTACTTGGCGGCCACGGCTCCGAAGGGTAGTTGGCGCCGCGCCACAACGCTGTGAGCCGCCGCACAGAACCGGCAGCTCGGCCGTGAGTCGGCGTGCCGACGGCACCCTTGGCTGCGTGGAAACCGCTGATTAAGTAAAGAGAGAAGGGAGACAGGATCGCGACGACATGAGCAGGTACAGACCTCCGGAGAAGCCGGGCTCGAAGTACATCACCCCGGAGGGCGCGCGCCGGCTGCGCGAGGAGCTCGACCATCTCTGGCGAGTCGAGCGCCCGCGCGTCACGCAGGCAGTGGCCGAGGCCGCTGCGCAGGGCGACCGTTCCGAGAACGCGGAGTACACCTACGGCAAGCGCCGCCTGCGGGAGATCGACCGGCGTGTGCGCTTTCTGCGCAAGCGGCTCGACGGCATCGTGATCGTCGACCGGCCGCCTTCCGATCCGAACCGCGTCTACTTCGGTGCGTGGGTGGAGCTCGAGGACGAGCGCGGCGAGCTCGTGCGCTACCGCATCGTGGGTCCTGACGAGTTCGACATGGCGCCCGGCTACATCAGCATGGACTCGCCGCTCGGACGCGCCCTGCTGCGCAAGGCGCTGGACGAAGAGGTCACGGTCGAAGTCCCCGGCGGCAGAAAGACCTACACGATCGTCGGCATCAGCTACGAGACGGCCGGCGCCACCGGCTGAGCGCGAGGCGCGCGGCCGGCGAGCGTCCGCCGGCCGCGCTTTCCGCTACCAGATCACGCGCACGTTCTTGAACTGCCAGGGATCGCTCTTGTCGATGTCCTCGGGGAAGAGGCGCTCGCGATCGTGCAGCGGCGTCCAGTCGGTGTACGCGCCGACGACGTTGCCCAGATAGGGCGTGCAGATCTCGAGGTTGCGCCGGAAGTCCATCTCGTCCGGCTCGACGATGCCGCAGTTCGGGTTCTCGATCGCCCAGATCATTCCCGAGAGGCACGCCACGGTGACCTGCAGGCTCGTCGCGTTGTTGTAGGGCACGAGACGGCGCGCTTCCTCGATCGAGAGCTGCGAGCCGTACCAGTACGCGTTCTTCTTGTGGCCAGCGAGCAGCACACCGAGCTCGTCGACGCCCTTGACGATGTCGTCCATCAGCAGCCGCTTGCGGTCCTGGAGGATGTAGTTGCGTCCCACGAACTCGTGCAGCGAGAGCACCGCCGCGTCGCACGGGTGGTACGCGTAGTGCACCGTGGGCCGGTAGACGACCTGGGCCCCGTCACGCACGGTGAAATAGTCCGCGATCGAGATGGACTCGTTGTGCGTGATGCAGAAGCCGTGGAAGTGGCCGGCGAGCGGCGTCCAGGTGCGCACGCGCGTGGCGGCGCCCGGCTGCATGAGATAGATGGCGGCCATGCAGCCGAAGTCGTGCCGCTTGCCGTCGCGCGGGAAGTTGCGCTCGTGCGTACCCCAGCCGATCTCCGAAGGCTGCGAGCCCTCGCCGACGAAGCCGTCGATCGACCAGGTGTTGACGAACTCGTTCGGCTCCTTCGGCACGCTCGAGACCTGCGTGTCACGCTCGGCGATGTGAATGGTCTTGATGCCGAGCCGGCGGGCGAGGTCGCCCCAGTCGGCGCGCGTGCGCGGGTTGCCGGCGTCGACGCCGACGTCCGCGGCGATGTTGAGCAGCGCCTGCTTGACGAAGTGCGACACCAGACCCGGGTTGGCGCCGTGCGTGATCACGGCCGTGGGCGCACGCGCATTGCCTGCACGCAGCGCGAGCGCCTCCTCGCGCAGCGCGTAGTTCGTGCGCCGCGCGGCGGGGACCGTGGGGTCGGTGTAGCCGCCCGCCCACGGCTCGATGCAGGTGTCGAGGTACATCGCACCGCGCTCCCAGCAGAACTTGATGAGCGCGACGCTCGAGACGTCGACCGACACGTTGAGCAGGAAATCGCCGCGGCCGAGGAGCGGCGTGAGCACCCGGCGGTAGTTCTCGCGCGTCAGCGTTTCCTTGATCAGGCGCACGCCGAATTTCTGCGCCTCCTCCCGCCCCGCATCGTCCGCCGTAAGGATCGTGATGCGGTCCGGCGTGATGCCGATGTGCCGCAGGATGAGCGGCAGGACCCCCTGCCCGATGCTGCCGAAGCCGACGATGAGAATGCGGCCCGGAAAGTCTACGTATACCTTGTATTCGCTCATGGTGCCCTCGTCGCCGGACCTGCGCGCGACGCGCGCACGGCCCTCTTTCGCAAAATGCGCGAGGGTATCAGTGAGCGTCCGTGCTCGCTACCCTGCGCGGTGTGCCCCACCCGCGTCGGCGCGCCAGTGAGGCGGATAGGTGCGCTCGTAGCCCGGCAGGCGCTCGACGCGCGCGATCCAGGCTGCGATCGCGGGATAGTTCACTTCGAGCGGCAGGAAGCGCGAGGAGAGCTCCTCGGCTTCGGGCTTGGCGAGTGCGCGCAGCAGCACCTGGATGCCGGGGAAGATCACGATGTCCGCCGCGGAGAAGCTCTCGCCCACGATCCAGTCCGACTTCGAAAGCCGCGCCTCGATCGAGCGCGCTTCGCTCGCGACCGCGTGCATCGCGGCGGCGAGCTCGTCGCGCCGTCCGGCGTGCTGCCTGAAGAAGAACGCCCGCACGATCTTCATGAGCGGCTCTTCGGCGTACGACTGGTACTCGCAGATCACGCGCATGATGACGCCCGCCTCCTCCGGCGTGCGGCCGAAGATGGGCGGCTCGGGATACTTGAGGTCGAGGTAGTAGAGGATCGCGAGCGACTCGAAGCAGACGTAGTCGCCGTCCTTGATGATGGGCACCCGCCCGCGGAAGTTGAGCGCGAGGATCTGCGGCGACTTGTGCTCCTGCTTGGAGAACTGCAGCAGGTGACTGCGGTACGGGAGCCGCTTGTACTCGAGCGCGAGGAGCACGCGCCACGAGTACGCGCTCCCGCTGCCCCAGTAGACGTCGATTGCCATAGGCTTCGTCGTTCTTGTGGAATCGTGGATTGTAGCCACACGCCGCCTGCCCCCGAAACGCGAGGACCGTGCCGCATGTACCAGACGCTGATCCAGCCTGCCGAGCTCGCCTCTCTTCTCGGTGACAGCGAGCTCGCGATTCTCGACTGCCGCTTCGATCTCATGCGACCCGGCTGGGGCGAGAGCGAGTACGCGGCGGCACACATCCCGGGAGCTCAGTACGCGCACCTCGAGCGCGACCTGTCCGGCCCCGTGGGTCCGCACACGGGACGCCATCCGCTCCCCGATCCGCAGCAGCTCGCTGCGACGCTGGGCCGCTGGGGCATCGATCACACGGTGCAGGTGATCGCCTACGATCAGGGCAACGGCGCGTTCGCGGCGCGCGCCTGGTGGCTGCTGCGCTGGCTCGGCGCGCGGCGCGTCGCGGTGCTGGACGGAGGCTTCGCGGCCTGGCGGGCCGCGGGTCTGCCCGTCACGAGCGAGCCTGCTTCACGCGCACCGCGTACGTTCGTTCCGCAGCCGGACACCCGGGCCGTGCTGTCCACTTCCGAGGTCGAGCAGGCGCTCGCCCGCGGCGAGATCGAGCTCGTCGATGCGCGAGCGGCGGATCGCTTCGCGGGCGAGAACGAGACGATCGATCCCGTCGCCGGCCACGTGCCGGGCGCGCGCAATCATCCTTACGCGCACAATCTCGGGGCAGACGGCCGGTTCCTGCCTCCCGGGGAGCTGCGGCGCCGCTGGCTGCAGACCCTCGGATCCGCCGAGGCGCGCCGAGTGGTCGCGATGTGCGGCTCGGGCGTCACTGCCTGTCACAACCTGCTCGCGCTCGAGATCGCCGGCCTGCCCGGCGGCCGGCTCTACGCCGGCTCGTGGAGCGAGTGGATCCGCGATCCCGCACGTCCGGTCGCACGCGGACTGTAGACTCCGATCGTCTTTTGCTATCGTGCGCGCCAGCTGAAATCTGAAATCCGGTTCGTGGCTGGTAGCCCTGCGGGGGCCCAGCCACTTGCGTTTTGGAGTCACGAGGCACGTGGCCGCAGATCCCAACTCCGTCGTGAAGGGCGAAACCCGCAGGTTCAACCCCGCCCGCCCGTGGCGCATCGAGGACTCGCTCGAGCTCTACCACGTCAACGCCTGGGGCAAGGGCTATTTCTCCATCAACGAAGCGGGACACGTCGTCGTGCGTCCGGACACGCAGCCGGGCCGCGAGATCGATCTCTTCGAGGTCGTCGAGGGCCTCAAGGCGCGCGATCTGACCACGCCGGTGGTGGTGCGCTTCTCGGACATCCTCGCGCACCGCCTGAAGCATCTGTACGCAGCGTTCGCTCAGGCGATCGCCGAGAACGAGTATCAGAACGGCTACGCCGCCGTGTTCCCGATCAAGGTGAACCAGCAGCGCCTCGTGGTCGAGGAAGTCTTCCGCTACGGCAGGGAGTTCGGCTTCGGGCTCGAGGTGGGCTCGAAGCCCGAGCTGCTCGCCGTGATGGCGATGACCGAGAACGCTTCAGACCGTCTCATCGTCTGCAACGGCTTCAAGGACGACAGCTACATCGAAGCCGTGACGCTCGCGACCAAGCTCGGCCGCACCATCATCCCGGTGGTCGAGAACTTCGGCGAGCTCGAGCTCATCCTCAAGCACGCCGAGAAGTACGGCGTACGGCCGCGCATCGGCGTGCGCGTGAAGCTCTTCAGCGAAGGCTCGGGCCGGTGGCGCGAGTCGGCCGGCGAGAAGTCCAAGTTCGGGCTGTTCGTGACCGAGATCCTCGAGCTCTTCAACGTGCTCAAGGAGCGGGACATGCTCGACTGCCTGCAGCTGGTGCACTGCCACCCGGGCAGCCAGCTCCAGGACATCCGCCGCGTGAAGGACGCGGTCAACGAGCTCGCGCACGTGTACGCGGAGCTCAAGCTCATGGGCGCGGGGCTCCAGTACATCGACGTGGGAGGCGGGCTCGGCGTCGACTACGACGGGAGCGGCACGAACTACAGCTCCTCGATGAACTACACGCTCAACGAGTACGCGAGCGACGTCGTCTACCGCATCGCGAGCGTGTGCAATGCACGCGACATCCCGCACCCGAAGATCATCAGCGAATCGGGGCGCGCGATCGCCGCCTACCACAGCGTGCTCATCTTCAACGCGCTCGGCTCCTCCGCGCTCGATCGCTTCCGGGTCACCGGGCGCGAGGCGGAGGACTACAACGGCGATGACGAGCTGCCCCAGCCCATCCAGGACCTGTTCGAGGCCTACCGCTCGGTGAGTGAGCGGCGTCTGGTCGAGTGCTATCACGATGCGCTCACGGCCCGCGAGCAGGTGCTGCAGATGTTCAACCTCGGGCTCCTGTCGCTCGAGTTCCGCGGTCTCGCCGAGCGCCTCTACTGGGCGACCTGCGCGAAGATCCGCGACTGCTGCCGCAAGCTCGACCGGCGGCCGGAGGAGCTCGAGAACCTCGAGACGATCCTCTCGGACATCTATTTCTGCAACTTCTCGGTGTTCCAGTCGCTGCCCGACAGCTGGGCGATCGACCAGCTCTTCCCGATCATGCCGATCCATCGGCTCGACGAGCAACCGACGCGCACCGGCGTGCTCGCGGACATCACGTGCGACTCGGACGGCAAGATCGACCGCTTCGTGAGCCTGCGCGACGTGAAACGCGCGCTCGAGCTGCACGAGCTCCGGCCCGGCGAGGACTATTACCTCGCCGCGTTCCTCGTCGGCGCGTATCAGGAGACGCTAGGCGATCTGCACAATCTCTTCGGCGACACGCACGTCGTCCACATCCGCCTGCACGACGAGGGCGGCTGGTGGATCGAGGAGATCGTCAAGGGTGACACCGCGAACCAGGTGCTCGAGTACATGGAGTACGACGTCGAGGAGCTCTATCCCGCTCTCGCGCGCGACTGCGAGCGTGCCATCCGCGACGGCCGCATGACCATCGCGGAAAGTCAGCACCTCAAGCGCTTCTACGAGAGCGAGCTCGACGGCTATTCCTATCTGGAACCGGCACGCTCCGGTAACTGATCGATCGCGCCGGGGAAGGGCGCGCACACCGATCCTTCAGATGATCCGCGCATCGGAACGCGGCAACGTGCGCGTAATGAGAATGAAAATAGACAAGTTCTAAATTTCGCACCGCGGCACGACGGGATCGATGATTTTGCCGCTGTTCCACACGGGTCGCGAGAGCCTCGCGCCCATGTTTCCGATGTTTGATTCCCGCAAAGCTCGGGAGTAGCATCCGGCACGTTCGGATCCGCATTGATCGAGCGCGCTTTGAGTGTGTTGAAGCTCGTCTCTTCCCGCCCGGCACTCCTCGGTCATGCCCGAACGATGGTGCAGGCCGCAGGCCCAAGCGCTGCGCATTGCAATTCCGCCGATCGTGTGCCTTGAAGCCTTGACCTGTCAGAAGTCCAACGCGGGACATGCGACCGACCCGCTCGGCTCGCCGCTGTCCGCTTTTCAGTGAGACCGCTGGATGACGACGATCTACGTGGGGAACCTCCCCTTCAGCGCCACCGAACAGGATGTCCGGGTTCTCTTTGAACGTCATGGCAAGGTGGACTCCGTGAAACTGATAAACGACCGCGAAACCGGCAAGCCGCGCGGTTTCGGTTTCGTGGACATGCCTCCGAACGAGGCACAGAGCGCGATTCAGGCTCTGAACGGTTATCAGATGAACGGACGTCCGCTGCGCGTGAACGAAGCCCAGGAACGTCCACAGCGCCCGCGCCCGGGCGGCGGTCCCTTCCGCCGCTAGAGCGCCCTGCCGGAACTCTGTATCGCCGTCGCCGCCGCCGCGGACGACGGCTCAGGGTTTCACGAACCCCGCCCCGCGCGGGGTTCTTTCTTTAGTACACTCCCGTACGCGGGCGCGGGCCCGACAGCGCGGGTCTCGACCCTTGCGAAGAACGGGGGAGACGATGTCGGCATTCATGAGAACGACTCTGCTCGCCGCGGCGATTGCGATGCTGGCGGGCTGCGTTTCGATGGGCGGCACCTCGCGTGAAGAAACGGCGGCGGCTCTCGAGCGGATTCTCGCCGGCGACCACCGCTCCGCCGAGAACAAGGCGCGCGACGTCTATCGCCATCCGAAGGAAACGCTGCTGTTCTTCGGAATCCGTCCCGAGATGCGCGTGGTCGAGGTATGGCCCGGCGCCGGCTGGTACACCGAGATCATCGCGCCGCTCGTGAAGGGCTCGGGCCGGTACTACGCCGCGCAGTACGTACCGAATCCGGAGAGCCGCTACGTCTCCCGACTGCTCGAGGAGTACGACCGCAAGCTCAGGTCGAGACCCGACCTTTACGGCGAGGTCATCGTGACCGCCTTCGGTCCCCGCAATACGGAGCTCGCGCCGCCCGAATCCGTCGACATGATTCTCACCTTCCGCAACATCCACAACTGGATGGCGGAGGACTGGGCGTCGGAAGCGTTCGCCGCGATGTACCGCGCGCTCAAGCCCGGCGGCGTGCTCGGCGTGGTCGAGCATCGCGGCGATCCGTCGAAGCCGCAGGACCCCAGAGCGAAATCGGGCTACGTCAACGAGGACTACGCGATCGAGCTGATCGAGCGCGCCGGCTTCCGCCTCGTCGCGAAGTCGGAGGTCAACGCGAATCCGCGCGACACCAAGGACTACGAGCAGGGAGTCTGGACGCTTCCGCCCACGTTCCGACTGGGCGATCGGGACCGGGAGAAGTACGCGCAGATCGGCGAGAGCGACCGCTTCACGCTGAAGTTCATCAAGCCGCGCGAGTGACGCGCGGCGCCTTCACCACATCTCCCTGAGGCGCGCGGCGATATCGAGCTCCGCCGCGTCCGCCTGTCTGAGCGTCGCGTCGGCGAGGCGCGAGCCGTGATAGGTGACGCTGTCGAAGCACTTCAGCACCCTGTCGGTGAGGAAACGGCTGCGCCCGCCGTAGACGTGCGCATCGCCGGTGCGCGGCTGAGCCGTGAGATGGAACTTGAGCGGCGCGATCAGCGTGAGATCGTTGCGCGCGCGGGTGATGGCCACGTACAGCAGCCGCCGTTCCTCCTCGATGAGGTCGGGACGCCCCGTCGCGAACTCCGAAGGGAAGCTCCCGTCCACGACGTTCAGCACGTATACGGTGTCCCACTCCATGCCCTTCGCGGAGTGGATCGTCGAGAGGATGAGGTAGTCCTCGTCGAGCTGCGGCCGTCCAGCGAGATCGCTCGTCGCGTTCGGCGGATCGAGCGTCAGCTCCGTCAGGAAACGCTCACGTGAGGGGTACTGTCCGGAGAGCAGCTCGAGCTGATCGAGATCGCCGATGCGCGTGTGGACGTGCTCGTAGTTGCGCTCGAGGTGCGGCCGGTACCACTCGCGCACGAGGTGCACCTGGCCCGGCCACTGCCGCTGCGGATCCGCGAGCTGCAGCATCAGCTCCGTGAGCCGCGGCCAGTCGAGCGCGGCCTGCTGCGGCGGCGTGAAACTCTTCAGCGACTCGAACGAGCACGCGTTCGCGACGAAGTGCTCGAGCGCCTTGCGCGCGTTCGCCGGTCCCATGCCGGGCAGGAGCTGCAGCACGCGGAACGCCGCGATCTCGTTGCGGGGATTGTCGGCCCAGCGCAGCACGGCGAGCAGATCCTTCACGTGCGCGGCGTCCAGGAACCTGAGGCCGCCGTACTTCACGAAAGGGATCTTGCGCCGGGCGAGCTCGACCTCCAGCACGTCGCTGTGGCTGCTGCTGCGGAAGAGCACCGCCTGGTTGCGCAGCGGAACGTTCGCCTCGCGCCGCCGCAGCACCTCCGTGCACACGTACTCGGCCTGGGTCTGCAGGTCCTCGACGGTGACGAGGCGCGGCCGCGCCCCCTGACCGCGGACCGAAAGCAGGTGCTTGCGGTACTGCCGCGGCGCTTCGGCCATGACGGCGTTCGCCGCGTCGAGCACCTGCTGCGTCGACCGGTAGTTCTGCGCCAGCGTGACGACTTCCGCGCGCGGCGAGTAGCGGTCCGGGAAGCCCAGGATGTTCTCGGCCGCCGCCGCGCGGAACGAGTAGATCGCCTGCGCGTCGTCTCCGACGACGGTGACGCCGGCTCCGTCGCGTTTCAGGGCATGGACGATCTCGGCCTGCAGCCGGTTGGTGTCCTGGTACTCGTCGACGAGCACATGATCGAAATGAGCGCCCACGTGCTGCGCGAGCCGCGCGTCGCTCATCATCAGATGCCAGTAGAGCAGCAGATCGTCGTAGTCGAGGAGATTGAGGCGCTGCTTGCGCTCGACGTAGGCGCGGTAGAGCCGCGTGAGCTCGGCCTCCCACTGCGCGCACCAGGGAAACTGCCCTTCGAGAGTCTCCTTGAGCGACTTCTGGGTGTTCACCCTGTAGGAGTAGATCTGCAGGCAGGTCTCCTTGCGCGGGAAGCGCTGCTCCTTCGACGCGAGCCCCAGCTCCTGGCGCACGGTATCCATCACGTCCGCCGCGTCGGCGCGGTCGATCACCGTGAACTGCGGATCGAGCCTGAGGTGCCGCGCATAGTGGCGCAGAAGACGATTGCCGATCGAATGGAAGGTGCCCGCCCACGTCAGACGCTGCGCGATCGACTGACTCACGCCTCCGAAGGGCTCGTCGAGCGCCTTGCGCACGATGTCGTGCGCGCGCCGGCGCATCTCGATCGCCGCGCGGCGCGTGAAGGTGAGCATCAGGATGCGCGCCGGATCGACACCGTGCATGACGAGATGCGCCACGCGGTGCGCGAGCGTGTCCGTCTTGCCCGTGCCCGCGCCCGCGATGATGAGCAGCGGCCCGGACGCGAAGCCCTTCGGCGCGAGCGGCTGGCCGTAGGTCACGGCCTTGCGCTGCTGCGAGTTGAGCCTCTCCAGATGTGACGTGATCGACATGATCGAAGGACTATACGAAACGCAGGATGCTCCGGCCATCGATCCGGTTCACGCGCAGACGAAGCGCGACGCGTACTGGCGCACAACCGGCATTCGAAGCCGCCACCGCTGCCCGCAGTCGGAAGGCGCCGCGGGCGCGGGCCTCAAGGGCCGCACCACCAGGCATCGAGGAGCAGCGTGAGTCGCTCGCTCGCGCCGGGATCCCTCCCGCTGCCGTCGTACAGGAAGCGCTCCGCAGGCAGGTCGAGGAACGCGTCGCTGCGCCTGTCGCCGGCAGTCCGCAGCTCCGCATCGCGATGGCCCGGATGACGTGAGGGATCTCCCACCCGGGCGGCGAGCCGTTCGAGTCGCACCGGCTCCGTCACTCTGCACAGGATCTGGGCGGCCGAAACGGCCGGAGCACCGCGTTCCAGAACGGTGCGGAGCGGGCTCTCGTGCTCGCCGGGACGGAAGTTCCCTTCCAGCACGAAACTCACCCGTGCCGCGACGAGCTCACGCGCGAGCGCGAACAGCACGGCGAAGCTCGCATCGCTCAGGCGGCGCGACTGCGCCGCGTCGCGCGCGCCGAGCACGTCGAGCAGGGGCTCCTTGATCGCATCCTTGCCGATGAGCGGCACGCCGAAGCGCTCCGAGAGCGCCCGCGCGAGCGTGGTCTTGCCGCTCGCCGGCAGACCGGTGATCAGCAGAACGCGGATGCCCGACATGGGAAGCAGTGTAGAGTCCCCCGCGCTGTACGCGCAGCGTCGCCTGCCGCTACTCTTGGCGAATGAAGGCATCGAAGAACGCCACGACGCACTTCAGCGGACGGGTCATCACGGTCACGGTCGAGCAGGTCGTGCTGCCGAACGGCGCGTGCGCCGAGCTCGAACTGGTACACCATCCCGGAGGCGCCGTAGTCGTTGCACTCGACGAGCACGAGCGGGTATGCCTCCTGCGTCAGTACCGCCACGCGGCCGGGGGTTATGTCTGGGAGCTGCCGGCCGGCAAGCTCGAACCCGGAGAGCCTCCGCTCCTCACCGCGCAGCGCGAGCTCGAAGAGGAAGCGGGTGTCACCGCGCGCGAGTGGCACTCGCTCGGCAGATACCTCTCCTCTCCCGGCGTCTTCACCGAGGTCCTGCACCTGTTCCTGGCGACGGGGCTTTCGAGCACGCCTGCGGCGCCCGAGGCCAGCGAGGTCTTCGAGGTGCACTGGGTGCCGCTGCGCGACGCGTGTGAACGGGCTCTCGGCGGCGACATCTACGACGGCAAGACCGCACTCGGACTGCTCCGGGCGCTGCACCTGCGCGACCCTGCTCTCGCATCGCGGCGCGCGAATTCGTGACACAGCGCGCAGCGCACTTCACGCTCGGCGATTACCCTCAGTTTGCCGGCGCAGGCCGGCGCCAATAAGACTTAATACAGGCTGATGTTCCATAAGAAACAAGCATCGCCGGCACCAGCCGATGCCGGCGAGACGACCGGGGAACGGCGCCGCATCGCGAGAATCGTGCACGATGAGCGGGGTGAGGCGTCGGTAAAGTGGGAAGACGCGACTCCCGGCCATCGACGTCCCGCGTTCAGCGTCGAGAGCTCCGCGCCCACCGGGCGCGAAGTGCGGCGCGACCGCGGCCTCGAGCTCCTCAGCATCGCTCCCGAGGACACGTTCAATCCGTATGACCGCAGGCCGACGGAACGCACGGAGAGAGCGCCGCGCCGCGATCTGCGGAAGCTGTCGGAGTGGATCAAGATGATGCGCGAGCTCGAGGAGCGGAAACGCCGCGGCGAGGACGACTGAAGCGCGTCAGCCGCCGCTCCGGATGTGCGCGAGCTTGCGCACGTCCGTGAGGCGGTAGAAGCGCCGCAGCTCGGCGAGCACCTCGCGCTCGCCGCCGGGTCCCGCCGTCCGGAGCGAACGCTCGAGCCGCCTGCAGAACTTCTCCGCGTAATGGCTCGCCTGGCGGTAGATCTCCTCGCGCTGACCGGCGAGCCGCGGATCGATGCGCGTGCGCTCGAACAGCAAACGCATCAGCTCCGCCGGGAAACGGTCGGGGTACTGCCTCCTCAGGAGCCACAGGCTCGCCACGTACTTGTCGATCTCTGCCTGGAGCTCGAGCTCGAGAAGCGAGACCCGCTTGTCGTGTCCCGCGTTCCAGGCGAAGTAGACGAAGTGACTGACGCCTTCGAGCGCCGTCCAGTAGTCCGCGACGTTGGCGTGATCGAGCCGCTGCATCGGGTCGGCGCGCTGCAGCCGCTCGAGGAGCTGCGGATCGAGGTAGAGCGAAACGCCCACCGAATCACTGTCCTGCGCGACGATGAGCGCCTCGTCCGAAGGGTTCGAGCGCGCGGCGGCCGGCAGGTGGCCGCGGTCGGTGACGAGGAAATCGTAGACGTCGTGAGCGACGCTCACGTCATAGATGCCGCCGATGAGATCCTGGAGCTGTCTCAGGATCATCTCGCCCTTCAGTGCGTGATGCCGGCGCCGGAAAGCGGCGTCGGTTCGACGCCGAGGCGCTTGAGGAGCTGATACGAGCGGCGGCTGCCCGTCTTCAGCCAGATCTCGTAGAGCCGCAGGATGTCCTTGTCCGTGTGGCGGTACGAGGTCTCGCTCACCTCGTTCAGCGCATCGACCATGGGCTGGAACTTCTCCGCGAGCTCGGCAAAAACCTGGCCGAGCACGCGTCCCGGGCCGCGCCCGAGCGCGTTCGCCAGCGTGCCGTACGCGCGGCCTCCCATCGCGATGTGGTAGTCGATGTCGATGAGCTTGCGCGCGAAGCTCTGGGCGAAGAATCCGGCGATGAACAGCGAGACGTCGCCGAGCCGCTGCAGACCGCGGTTCCGCGCCCCCACCGAAGGCGCCTCGAGCGCCTCCGAGAGCATCACCACCAGAGGCTTGAGCCGCGTGCCCTCGGGTGTCTGCTCATAGAGTGCCTCCGAGCGCGCGAAGAGCGTGAGGAGATTGACGACGTAGCACTCCGTCTGATCCTCCACCTCGAGCCGCTGATGCTCGAGCGCCGAATGCAGCGCGTCGCGGAAGAACTCTCGAAGATTCGCGACCGGCTGGACGCGTGTGGACTCGCTGACTTCGGTCATGGCTGCGTCGATCCCTTCATCCATCCACACTCAGGAATAGAACCGCGCCTGCGGTAGAAGTTCACTGCGGCGGCTTTCCGCGTTCCGTGAACCGCTGCGCCTTTCGTGCAATCGATTCTGCCAACGCAGCACGAAGCGTGCGAGCACGACGCATTTTCGATTGGCAGCGGACCGACCCGAGTGCTGATGACGGGAAACGGCCGAGGGTCCGTGGCGGCGCCGCCTGCGTCGTCGGCGCTCCGGAGGCTTCAGAGCGGGCGGTTCTCCGCGAGGAGGTGATCGGCGAGCGCGAGACAGTCGGCTACACAGAGATCGGCGGCCTGCAGTCCTTCCGGCCACGGCTCGCCCCTCCGGTTGATCCATGCCGTACGCATCCCCACGGCGCGCGCACCCGCGACGTCGAGCACGGGGTCGTCGCCGACGTAGAGAATCTCGCTCGGCCGAACGCCCAGCGCTTCGGCGAGGCGTAGGAAGCCCCTCGGATCGGGCTTCGCCGCGCCCACCTCACGCGCGCTGAGTGAGACGCGGAAGAAGCCGTGAAGCCCGATGCGGCGCAGATCGGCGTTGCCGTTCGAGAGCGTGCCGAGCAGGAAGCGCTCGCCGAGCCGCGCGAGCGCGGGTCGCACGTCTTCGAACACGTCGAGCTCGTTGCGCGCGGCGTAGAAGACCTCGAAGCCGCGAGCCGCGATCTCCTCCCCGTAGCCGCACTCCCGCGCATGGTGCGCGAGCGCCTCGAGCCTGAGCCACGTGTAGTCGTGCGTACGATGCGGGTGCTCCTCGGCGAGGCGCAGCCGGGCCGCGCGCATGTCCTCGAGCGTGAAGCGCTCGGGGATGCGCGGGCAGTGCTCACGCATCCACTCGATGAGGCGCGCCTCGGCGCGCGCGATGACGGGAGCGATGTCCCAGAGGGTATCGTCGAGATCGAAGGCTACTGCGCGGATCGTCATCGGAGAGCCGGAGGCGCCTGCGTCCTGCAGGCGGGTCCGTGAGGCTAGTGGCGGGGCGCAGTATCGTCAACGAAACGGAAAGGGGCGATCCGGGACCCGGCGCGACCGTAGAATCGCCCCATCAGAATTACCGAAGAGACCACTCATGCCTTCAATCGCACGCCTCGCACTGGTTCTGCTGTGCTCCGTACCCGCTCTGTCGCAGGCGCAGGAGGTTCGCAGTCCGTTCACACCGGACGATCTCGTTCGCCTCAACCGGCTGTCCGATCCGCAGGTCTCCCCTGATGGACGGCACGTCGTCTTCGTCGTGCGCGAGACCGACATGGAGGAGAACCGGGGACGCACGGATCTCTGGCTGCTCGACCTCGGCGCGAAGGGAGCGGCGCCCCGCAGGCTCACGCGGCATCCGGCCAACGATTCGCATCCGCGCTGGGCGCCGGACGGGCGCACCGTCTACTTCCTCTCCTCGCGCTCCGGTTCGTCGCAGGTGTGGCGTATCGAGCTCGACGGCGGCGAGGCGGCGCAGGTCACCGACTACCCGCTCGACGTCGGCACCTTCAGCGTCTCGCCCACCGGACGGCATCTCGCGCTCACGATGGAGGTGATGCCGGGATGCGCGACGCTCGAGTGCTCGCGCGACCGGGTCGAGGGCAAGAACGGCGAGCGCGGCAGCGGGATGGAGTTCGACCGGATCTTCGTGCGGCACTGGGACACGTGGTCGAAGGGCGCCCGCTCGCATCTCTTCACGGCGCAGCTCGGCGCCGACGGCAAGGCCGGCGCTCCCGTCGACGTGTCGAAGGCTCTCGATGCGGACGTGCCGTCGAAACCCTTCGGCGGCGACGAGGAGTACGCGTTCAGCCCCGACGGCACACGACTCGTCTTCTCGGCACGCATCGCAGGGCACAGCGAGCCGTGGTCGACGAACTTCGATCTCTTCGAGGTGCCCGTCGACGGCTCGGCCGATCCGAAGAACCTCACTGCGGACAATCCGGCCTGGGACACGCAGCCGGTGTTCCTGCCGAACGGCGATCTCGCCTACCTCGCGATGGAGCGCCCCGGATTCGAAGCCGACCGGTTCCGCATTCTCGTGCGCAGCGCGAAGACGGGCGCGGTCCGCGTGCTGACGGCTGACTGGGACCACTCGGTGAGCCGGCTCGCGGCGACTCCGGACGGACGGCGCCTGCTCGCAACGGCCGACGACACGGGGCAGCGCGCGCTGTTCGTGGTGGATCCGTCCACCGGAACGCCTCGCAGACTCGTGAGCACGGGTCAGGTCACCGACTTCTCGGCGACGCGGGATTCAGTGGTGTTCGGCTGGGCTTCGCTCGCGGCACCGGCCGATCTCTTCGTCGCTTCCCTGCGGGGCGGAGAGCCGCAGCGGCTGACGTCGGTCAACGGCGAGCTGCTCTCGCAGCGGCGGATGAGCGAGTTCGAGCAGTTCAGCTTCCCGGGCTGGAACGACGAGACCGTCTACGGCTACGTGATGAAGCCTTACGGCTTCGAGCAGGGGCGCCGCTATCCGGTGGCGTTCATCGTGCACGGCGGCCCGCAGAGCTCCTTCGGCAACCAGTGGAGCTTCCGCTGGAACCCGCAGGTCTTCGCGGGCGCAGGCTATGCCGTCGTGTTCATCGACTTCCACGGCTCGCCCGGCTACGGCCAGCGCTTCACCGATTCGATCAGCCGGGACTGGGGCGGCAAGCCCCTCGAGGACCTGCGCAAGGGACTCGCAGCCGCGGCTCGCCGGTTTCCGTGGCTCGACACCGGGCGCGCCTGCGCGCTCGGCGCCTCGTACGGCGGCTTCATGATCAACTGGATCGCGGGCAACTGGCCCGACGGCTTCCGCTGCCTCGTGAATCACGCGGGCATCTTCGACCAGCGGATGATGTACTACTCCACCGAGGAGCTGTGGTTCCCGGAGTGGGAGTTCGGCGGCCCGTACTTCGAGAATCCCCTGCTCTACGAGAAGTTCAATCCGGCGAATCACGTCGCGAAGTGGCGCACGCCGATGCTCGTCATCCACGGCGCGCTCGACTTCCGAGTGCCCTACTCGCAGGGACTCGCAACCTTCACGGCCCTGCAGCGGCGCGGCATCCCGAGCCGCTTCCTCTTCTTCCCGGACGAGAATCACTGGGTGCTGAAGCCGAAGAACAGCCTGCAGTGGCACGCCGTCGTGCTCGAGTGGCTCGAAAGGCACCTGAAGACGCGCCCCGACAAGCCGGACGAGCGCGCTTCACGCGCGCACGTCGCGGAATGAGCGCGGGCGGGACACGTCAGTCGGCGCGCCTGCGGAAGCGATAGAAGAACTCGCCGGCGCGTCCCTGCACGATCCGGCCCTGATCGTCGAACGAACGCGTGCCGAGCAGCAGCTCGCCCGATGAGAGCTCGGCGCGCATCTCGAGGCGCACCTGACCGTCTGCCGCGTGCGAGCGGACGCGGCAGCGGTCGGGGTCGTTCGCGCCTTCGAAGCGGCCGTCGCGCTTCGCCCACACGAGCTCACAGCCCGGCATCGACCGCACGTCCTGCGGCAGGAGACTCTTGAAGAGATCCGGATCGAGATGACCGTCGCGCCAGCGCATCCGGTCTTCCAGAGTCCACAGCGACTGGACGATGCGTTCTTCGCGGTCCACAGCGAATGCGAGCAGGCGCTGGTCGATGACGCGGCGCGGATCGTCGGCGGCCATCTCCTGCAGATAGAACACGTGCCCGCCGAGCCAGGGGGCGTAAATCGGCACGATGGCGAGCACGAGCTCCTCGAGCGGCTCGCGGCCCGTGCGCCGCTCCTCCTGCGCCTGCGCGACGTTGTCCCAGGTACCCGGCAGCATCGAGACGAGCTCCTCGAGCTCGCTCTGGCGCAGCTTCGTCTGACTCGCGCAGCCGGCGGCGAGCAGCGCGCAGGAGAGGATCGCGAGGCCGCGCAGCACGCCTCGACCGCTCACGCGCTCACCCGCTGCGAAGTAAACGAGGCCGGCGCGCGAGCGCAGAGGCGCGATTCATCCATAGTACGCCCGCCACTCGGCACGGTATGCGAGACCGAGCGCCATGATCCGCTCGAGCAGCTCGTCGTAGGGAATGCCGGCGGCGCGTGCGGACTGCGCGAAGTCCTCCGCCTTCTCGAGGTTCGGATTCGCGTTCGCCTCGAGCACGTAGATGTCGCCGCTCTCCGTGAGTCGGAAATCCATGCGCGCGTAGCCCGAGAGGCCGAGAGCGCGGTAGATGCGGCGCGAGAGCTTGTCGAGGCGCATCTCCACCGACGGCGGCAGATCCTTCGCGGCCTCCGTGTAGATGCCGTAGCGCGCCTGATACTTCCTGTCCCACTTCACCTTGCGCGTCGCGATGGCGGCGAGAGACTCGGGCATCGAGCCGAACTTCATCTCCCACACGGGCAGACGCGTCAGGCGCTCGTTGCCCATCACGCCGACGTACAGCTCGCGCCCCTCGATGTACTCCTCGACGAGCGCGTCCGAGCCGACCTGCTCGTGCACGAACTCGACGCGCTCCTTGAGCCGCACGGCGTCCTCGACCACCGAAGCCTGCGCGATGCCGAGCGACGCGTCCTCGACCGTCGACTTCACGAACAGCGGGAACTTGATCCTGCGCGGCACGCGCACCTTGGTGCCGCGACGGAACACGGTGAACTGCGGAGTCGGGATGCGATGGAACGCGAGCAGCTGCTTGCACAGCGACTTGTCGCGCGAGAGCAGGAGCCCGCGCGGATTGCAGCCGGTGTACGGCTGGCGCATCAGCTCGAGGAAGGCGACGACGTGCTGATCGTACGTGACGATGCCGTCGAATTCCTCGAGCAGGTTGAATACGATGTCGGGTTTCCAGTCCGCGAGAACCTCACGCAGCTCGGTGAGGCTGTCGAGCACGCCGAGGCAGCGTACTTCGTGGCCGGATTTCCGCAGGGTCGTGATGACGTCGTACTCGGTACGCCACTCGTCGATTTCCTTTTCGGTGTAGCCCGCGAGGCTCTCCGGCGGCACGAGGCTGGCGTGTACCACGACGAGCGCGCGCCGTTTTTTCTTCATAGATGGAGCTGCGGAGTCTCACCCTGCGTGTAGACGCGGGCCACGCGCGCGAGCATCCAGCGGGCGTGCCGCCGCGCATCGCGCACCGTACCGCGCACGTAGAGCTTCAGTGTATCGCTGCGTTCGATCAGCATGCGCAGAATCTGATACACACTATAGCGCTCAATGCCCAGCTCGCGCACCACTGCGTTGACGAGCGGCGTCTTCGCCGCGCGCAGCAGCGTGCTCGCGCGCATCGCGTTCGCGCGCGTCCGCTCGGTGCTGAACACCTTGCGCAGCAGGTCGTCGGCGAGACCGAGCCTGTAGTGGCGATGGCGCGCGAGCTTGCGCCGGTAGTGCTGCGCGAGCGTGCGCGTGTTGGTCTCGAGCGGCTCGATGCGTATGCGGTTGCGCACGGGCGGAGGACGGTTGCGCACGCTCGCCATCAGCTCGTCGACGAGGCGCAGCTTGTGATACGCCGGCCACTCCGCGTAGCTGGTGCGCCAGTCGGACTTCGGTTTCAGCCACACGGCGAACGTTTCCGCGAAGTCCTCCGTCGGATGCGCCTGCGCATACCAGTCGCCGAGGTGATGCACGTAGCGCCTGCTGCCCGGCCGCGCGCGGTAACGGTCCGGATAGGGAAGCGATGCCGGCCCGAACACCTCGCGCCAGCACTTGCGGCGGCGCAGACGATAGGCCGTGTCGAGCGCATGCCCGGCCTCGTGGCGCAGGATGCGCATGAGCCAGCGCGAGTTGCCGCCTTCCACCTCGCGCATGATGCGCCGCTCGAGCCGCTCGAGCCTGGGATGCGCGAGATAGAACGGAACGGCGAAGCCGGGAACGCCGTCTGGCGAGAACCATTCCTCCGAGAGCCACACGTGCGGCTTGAAGGTGATGCCGCGGTTCTCGAGCTCGCGATAGAGACGCTGCACGTGCTTGCGCAGCGCGCTGCGCTCGATGTCGAGCCCGAGGTCGCAGAAGCGCAGCGAGAGCAGCTCTTCGTCCGACAGGCGCGTCCACGCGAGCGTGCGCCGCGCACGGCGTGTACGCGAGGCGGGCGTCGCTGTGCGACGGACGCTGGGCATCGAACGAAGTCCTCGAATCAGGAACCGACGCGCGTTCCGGGACACGCCGGGGAGGCGGGGCCGGGCACGATTGTTTGGCCGGCGAGCTTACCGGATCGCCCGGCGGCTGTCGCGAGCCGGACCCGCAGAAAGCGCGGCCGGACCTTCAGGGCCGGACGCGAAGCTGCGCGCGCTCGAGGAGGCGCTCGGCGAGGCTGACGATGATTTCCCTGCCGATCAGGAGGTTCTGCCACTCCCGGGGAATGGCGCCGAGGCCGTAGTAGGCCCCGGCGAGCTGGCCGTAAACGGCCGCGGCCACGTCGCAGCTCCCGCCCAGATTGGCGACGCGCAGCGCTCCGGCGGAAAAGCTCTCCGTGCCGGCGAAGGCCCACAGCGCCGCCCGCAGCGCCTCGATGACGTTCTCCCCTGCCCGTATCCGCGAGGCGTCGACCTCACGGTAGGTACCCCGCCGCAGGCGCTCGATCCGGGGCTTCAGGGCCACCGGCCCGAGCAGGTCGGGTCCGGGAGAGAGGAGCTCGTCCTTGGGGTAGCCGGCCAGGGCACCGTAGAGCATGGCCGCGAACAGCCGGCAGGCATCGAGCACGACGGGCGACTGGCACGTCGTGCGCGCGGCGTCTGCTGCGCACTGCAGCGCAAGGTCGGGCCGATCGAAGAAGAACATCACGACGGGCGCGACGCGCGAGAGCGGCTCTGGATCGAGCTGGCGCGGGTCGTGCGAGCCCGCGAACGGCAGCCGCCGCCACTGCGCCAGTGCCAGAGCCCGCGCGGTGCTCGATCTGATGCCCACGCAGCGGCCCGTCGCCGACGGCCGTCCCTCCCGCTGCCAGCGCCAGTAGCGATCGACCTGGTCCCGCGGCTCGAAGCCGTTGCATTCGAGCAGGCTTTCCGCGAGGCACAGTGCCATTGCCGTGTCGTCGCTCCATGCGCCCGCCGGCAGCGCGAACGGACCGCCGCCGCGCAGGCCGGTGATCGGCTCGAAGGAACCCGGCGCCGCGTTCTGTGCGGGAGCCGCCAGCGCGTCGCCGATCGCCAGCCCGACGAACGAACCCAGGAAACGCTCGCGCAGCGTTGCCGCCGCCGGCTGCGCGGCATCGGACTCGATGAGGGGAAGCGCGGGCGCCGCGCGTCGCGCTTCCTCCCTTCCGGGAGACCCGCGTCGTCCGGCAAGAGGTGCGGCAGATGTCCTCGCACCCCGCAGAGAGCTCGCAACGGCCAGTCCCTGCGGACGCCAGCGCAGGACGAACTCGACCTGCTCGGGAGTCTCCGGTATCGCGCCCCATTCGAGCGCGCGCGAGCATTGCCGCCACAGACGATTCAGCTCGTCGAGCGCGTCCTCGCCGGGAAAGCCGCGCTCGACGAGCCAGCAGCCGATCACGGTGCCCGTGCGTCCGATACCCGCGTGGCAGTGCACGTAGACGTTGCGTCCCGCGGCGAGCGCCCCTTCGAGCCGAACGAGGATCTCGGCCATGTGCTCCGGACCCTCCGGCACGTCGTGGTCGCGGATGGGAATCCGGTGGTGCTCGACACCTTCGGGCAGCTCGACGTCATAGGGCTCGAGCTCGCCGGGATGCGTGAGATTGATGAAGCAGTCGATGCCGATCTCGAGGAGTCTGCGGACGCGCTCGCGGGATGCGTTGAGCTTCGATCGCCCCGGGTACTCGCCCGCGAGCAGGCGGCCCGGCACGACCCAGTAGGTGTTGGGCAGCGGCGGATCGGCCACGGCGGCCGGATCCGTCGTGAGATCGAGCGGTCGCCGCATGCGATCACCCCGCGACGACGGCTTCATCCGCGCTCCCCATGCTCTCGGCGAGCGCATCTTCCTCGGCCTCGGTCATCGCGCCGATGCGGCGCGCCTCGAGCCCGGCGAAGTCGAACACGCGCGGGTCCGCGAGATGAGCGAGCTCCACGTTGCGCAGAGCGGAGAAGATCGACTGCGTGCGCCCCGGATACTGTCGCTCCCATTCGGCGAGCATCTTCTTGATCGCCGCGCGCTGCAGGTTCTCCTGCGAGCCGCAGAGCCTGCAGGGAATGATCGGAAATCCCCGCCCACGCGCATAGCGCGCGATGTCGCGCTCGGCCACGTAAGCGAGCGGGCGGATCACGACGTGACGGCCGTCCTCCGAGAGGAGCTTCGGCGCCATGGCCTTGAGCTTCCCGCCGAAGAACATGTTGAGGAACAGCGTCTCCACGATGTCGTCGCGGTGATGTCCGAGCGCGATCTTCGTGATGCCGTTCTCGGCGGCGAAGCGGTACAGCGCACCGCGCCGCAGGCGCGAGCACAGACCGCACATCGTGCGCCCTTCCGGGATCACGCGCTTCACCACGCTGTACGTGTCCTGCTCGATGATGTGGTACGGCACGCCGAGCGACTCGAGATACTCGGGCAGCACGTGCGCGGGGAAGCCGGGCTGCTTCTGATCGAGGTTCACCGCGACGAGCTCGAAGCGCACCGGCGCGCTGCGCTGGAGCGAGAGCAGGATGTCGAGCAGCGTGTAGGAATCCTTGCCGCCCGAGAGACACACCATGACGCGATCGCCTTCGGCGATCATGCGGTAGTCCTCGATCGCCTTGCCGACGAGGCCGCGCAGATGCGCCTGCAGACGCTTGAAGGTGCGGGAAGGCTGACTGGTCATCCGCTGATCGTCAGGCGGCCGCGCTGCGCGCGACGCTCTCGAGGTACTTGTTTTCGAGATAGCGGATGAAAGGCGCGGCGGAAAGCGGCCTGCCCGTCGCGAGCTGGATGAGCTCCTGGGCCGACACCTTCGCGCCGAGCCCGTGCACGCGCCGTCGCAGCCACTCGAGCAGCGCGCCGAACTCGCCGCGCGCGATCTGCTCATCGAGGCCGGAAACCTGGGTGCGAAGGCTCTCGTAGAGCTGGCCGGCGATGACGGCGCCGAGCGCGTACGACGGGAAGTATCCGAAGGAGCCGACCGCCCAGTGGATGTCCTGCAGGCAGCCTTCCGTGTCGTTCGCCGGGCGGACTCCGAGCCGCTGCTCCATTCCCGCGTTCCACGCCTCGGGAAGATCCCGAACCGCGAGCGCGCCCGAGAGCAGCTTCTTCTCGAGCTCGTAGCGCAGCATGATGTGCACGGGGTACGTCACCTCGTCCGCGTCGACGCGGATCACACCGCGCCGCAGACGCGTGAGGTGCCGGTACACGTTCTCGACGTCCCACTCCGGTCCCGAGACGCCGAAGTGCTTCTCGAGCAGCGGCAGCAGATAACGCACGAACGCGCGGCTGCGGCACACGAACATCTCGATGAGGAGCGACTGACTCTCCTCGAGCGCCATGCCGCGATCGCGGCCGACGGGCTGATCGCGCCAGTCCTGCGGCAGACCGAGGTCGTAGAGCGCATGCCCGGTCTCGTGCAGCGCGCCGAGCAGGCCCGAGAACACGTCCGATGGATCGAAGCGCGTGGTGACGCGGATGTCGCCCGAGACTCCCTCGGTGAAGGGATGCTCGCTCTCGTCGAGCCGGCCGCGGTCGAACGGAAAGCCCATCCGCTCCATGATCTCGACGGCCAGCGCACGCTGCTTCTCCGCAGGGAATTTCCCCTTGAGCGGCAGCACCGGCCGCGATTCCTGCAGCGCGGTGACCTCGCGGATGAGCGAGGGCAGCCGCCGCGAGAGCGCGCGGAACGTCGTATCGATGTCGGCCGTCGTGATGCCGGGGCTGAACTCGTCGACCAGCGCGTCGTACGGCTCCAGCTTCAGCGCCTGTCCGAGGAGCGCCGCCTTGTCGCGCACGAGCTTCACGACCTCCTCGAGGTACGGCGCGAAAGGCTCGAAGCGCCCTTCCCGCCGCGCCTCGACCCACTGAGCCTCGGCGCGCGCGGTCGCTTTCGCCAGGCGCGAGATCAGTGCCACCGGCGTCGCGATCGCATGATCGTGCTGCCGGCGCATCTCGCGCAGGTTCGCGATCTGCCAGTCCTCGAGCCCCTGGCTGTTCGCCTCGGCGCGATCGAGCAGGCGCGCGATGCGCGGTGACGTGAGCACCGCATGGCACTCGGTCTCGAGCGCAGCGATCTGCTCGCCGCGCACGTCCGCGCTGCCGCGCGGCATCATCACCGCCGCGTCCCAGCGCAACAGCGCGAGCGCTCCGCGGAACGCGTGGAGGCGCCTGAATTCCTGTTCGAGCTGCTTGTACGGCGAGACGGCCATGGCTTGCTCAAGTCTGTGCCCGCGCACCCGGTGGGATGAGCTGCGGCACGCGGGGAAGGACGACAGTAGTATACCAGCGGGACGGGCCAGGGCTGCCCCGGCCAGACGATTTTTATTGGTATATCAATGACTTGTGTGATCCGCCCGCGGTTGACACGTGGCAGCCGGGGCTGGGTCCGGACGCGTATTGCTGCCCCGCACCATGACCAGCCGGGATTCTTCAGGGCGACTGCGGCTGTGACTGCCCCTCGGGGAGCTCGGCGGATCCGTGCCTGGAAGCCGCCTGGCGGAGCTTCTCGATCAGCCGGCTGACGTGCTGCGGCGAGCGTGTGTTGCGCGCGATGAGCGCGTACACGGCGGGCACCACGAACATCGTGAGCACCACGGAGACGATCACGCCGAAGAACACCGTGGCGCCGATGGCCTGGCGGCTCTGCGCACCCGCGCCGGTCGAGATCATGAGCGGGATCGCGCCGAAGGCGGTGCAGAAGCTGGTCATCAGCACCGGACGCAGACGGATGATCGCCGCCTCGGTCACCGCCTGCATGAACTCGACGCCGCGGTCGCGAAGCTGATTGGCGAACTCCACGATCAGGATGCCGTTCTTGCACGCGATGCCGACCAGCATGATGGCGCCGATCTGGCTGAACACGTTGATCGAGGCGCCGAAGAGCCAGAGACCGATCAGCGCGCCGATGACGGCGAGCGGCACGGTCGCGAGGATCACCACCGGGTGCACGAAGCTCTCGAACTGCGCGGCGAGCACGAGGTAGACGATGAGCAGCGCGAAGCCGAACGTCACCCACAGCGCGCCGCCCGACCGCTTGAACTCGCGCGATTCGCCGTCGTATGCCACGTACGCCGTCGGAGGCAGCTCTTCCGCGATCACGCGCTCCATGTACTGCAGAGCCTCGCCGAGCGTGTAGCCCGGAGCCAGGTTCGCCGACAGCGTGATCGAGCGCAGGCGATCGAAGCGGTTGAGCGCCGTCGGGCCCGCCGCCTCTTCCACCTCCACGATGGCCGAGAGCGGCACGAGAGCGCCCGTCTGCTCGGAGCGCACGTAGAGGTTCCCGAGCTCGCTCACCGAGCTGCGCGACTCGTCCGCCGCCTGCACGACGACGTTGTACTCCTCGCCGCCCGAGATGAACGTGGTGACGATGCGCGAGCCGAGCATCGCCTCGAGCGTGCGGCCCACGGCCTGGAGCGAGACGCCGAGATCCGCCGCCTTGTTGCGGTCGATGCGCACCGCGAGCCGCGGCTTGCGCTCCTGGTAGTTCGAGTCGAGATTGATGATGCGCGGGTTCTCCTGCGCGACCCGCGCCATGATCCTGTCGCGCCACTCGACGAGCTGCGAATACTCCGGGCCGCCGATCACCACCTGCAGCGGCCTGCCCGCGCCGCGCACGCCGAGGCTCGGCGGCTGCATCGCGAATATGCGTACGCCAGGAATGTCCGCGGTGCGCTGCTGCACGCGCTGGATGATCTGCGGCGCCGATTCCTCGCGCTCGTCCCACAGGACGAGCGGCATGAACACCACGCCGCTGTTGACATCGCCGCCGCCGAAGCCGCCGGTGCGTGCGATCACGCGCCTTGCGTTGCCGCGCTCGACCTCCTCCGCGAGGATGGCCTCTACCTGAGCGAGATGCCGGTCGAGATACGCGAGGCTCGCACCCTCCGGCGCCGTGACGTTGACCGGAATCACGCCGCGGTCCTCCGCCGGTGCGAACTCCTGCGGCACCTTGAACCAGGACACCGGCCACCCGAAGACCGTGAGCGCCACGACCACCGCGGTCGTACCCGCCGTCGTGGCGAGGATGACGAGCGGCCGGTATCCCGGCAGCGCAGCGGTGAGGAGTCGCCGATAGGCGGCGGAAAGACGCTTGAACGCCTCGTCGACCGCCGTCGCGACGCGCCCGCGCCGGATGCCCCGCTCGAAGAGCTTCGAGCTCATCATCGGCGTGAGCGTCAGTGCGACCAGCGCGGAGAACGCGACCGCCGCTGCCACCGTGATGCCGAACTCGCCGAACATGCGGCCGAGATTGCCTTCCAGATAGGACACCGGCACGAACACGGCCACGAGCACCAGCGTGGTGGCGATCACCGCGAAACCGATCTCTCGGCTGCCGTTGAGCGCGGCGAGCAGCGCCGGCTCGCCGAGCTCGATCCGCCGGACGATGTTCTCGAGAACGACGATCGCATCGTCCACCACGAGGCCGATGGCGAGCACGATGCCGAGCAGCGTCAGTGTGTTCAGCGAGTAACCGAGAGCCGCCATCACCACGGCGGCGGCGAGAATCGACACCGGGATCGTGACGGCCGGAATGAACGTCGCGCGTGCCGTGCCGAGGAACAGGAAGATCACGATCAGCACCGAGACCATCGTCTCGAGGAGCGCGAAGCCCACCTTCTTCATCGACTCCGCGATGAAGACCGAGAAGTCGATGTTGACGCCGAGGGTGATGTCCTCCGGCATCGCCTTCTGCGCTTCCTCGATCTCCCTGTGCAGGCGGCGCGACAGCTCGAAGAGGTTGGCCTTCGAGTGCGGGATGATCGCCATCATGAGGCCGTTCTGGCCGTTCATGCGCATGATGCTGCGCTCGTCCTCGGCGCCGATGCGCACCTGCGCCACCTCGCCGAGCCGCACCACGTAGCCATCCGGGCTGCGGCCGATCGGAAGCTGACGGAAGTCTTCCTCCGTCCTGAGCGCGGTATCCGTGCGGAGCGAGAACTCGCGCTCGAGCGACTCGATGCGCCCGGCCGGCAGCTCGATGTTCTCGCGCCGGAGCGCGTTCTCGACGTCCGTCACCGTGAGCTGGCGCGCCGCGAGCGCATCGCGGTCGAGCCAGATTCGCATGGCGTAGCGGCGGCCGCCCCAGAGGTTCACGACCGCGACGCCGGGAATGGTGGCGAAGCGGTCGACCAGAACGCGCTCGGCGAACTCGGTCAGCTCGAGCGGGCTGCGCCGGGAGCTCGAGATCGCGATTCCCATGATGGGATCGGCGTCCTGATTCGCCTTGGCGACCTGAGGCGGATCGGCTTCCTCCGGCAGGCGCCCGACCGCGCGCGAGATGCGGTCGCGGACGTCGCTCGCTGCGGCATCGAGATCGCGGTCGACGGAGAACTCGACGGTGATGCGCGAGTACTCGTCACTGCTGCTCGAGGTGAGCTTCTCCACGCCTTCGAGACCGGCGAGCGCGTCCTCGAGCACCTGCGTGATGCGCGATTCGATGACCGCGGCCGAAGCGCCGCGATAGTAGGTCTGGACGCTGACGATCGGCGCATCGACGTCGGGCAGCTCGCGCATCGGCAGGCGCAGCGCCGCCATGATCCCGAGGATCAGGAGCAGCAGCGACAGAACCGCGGCGAAGACGGGTCGCCGGATCGAAACGTCGGAAAGGATCACCGCCGGATCTCGAGTGCCGTCACTTCGGTGGGCGGCTCGTACAGATCGCGCACCGGCCCGCCGTCACGGACCTTCTGCGTGCCCTCGACCACCACGCGGTCCGTGGGTGACAGCCCCGAGACGATCTCGACGAAGCCCGGCTGACGGCTGCCGATGCGGACCTCGCGCCGCACGGCGCGGCCGTTCTCGACGAGGAACACGAACTGCCGGCTCTGGTCGGGGACCAGTGCTTCCTCTGGAATCACCAGCGCCTCGCGCTTCGCCGTCGTGAGGGTCACGTTGAGGAACATCCCCGGCTTGAGGAGGTTCTCGGGATTCGGCACGACGGCGCGCACCGTCACGGAGCGGGTGGTCGGATCGATGCGCGAGTCGACGCTGGTCACGCGGCCGGTGAACTCGCGACCTGGAAAGGCCGGCGAGCGCGCCGTGATCGGCAGGCCTTCCTTCAGGCCGCCGATGGAATTCTCGGGGATGGCGAAATCGACCTTGATGACGCTCGTGTCGTCGAGCGTCGTGATCACCGTACCCGGATTGATGAGACTTCCGACACTCACGCGCCGGAGACCTACCCGGCCGTCGAAAGGAGCGCGGATCACGGTGTCTTCGAGCGCCGCCTGCGCGGCGGCGAGGCGCGCGGCATCCGCCTTCGCCTTCGCCTCGAGCTGCTCGAACTGCGACTGCGAGACGACCTGCGTCGCGAGGAGCCCCCGGCTGCGATTGAGCTGGCTCTCGCTCTCGGTGAGCGTCGCCTGCGCTTCCGCGAGATCCGCGCGCGCCTTCGCGCTGTCGAGCTCCACGAGCACCTGGCCGCGGCGGACGAGCTCGCCCTCACGGAACTTGAGCGCAGTGACGATGTTCGACGTCTTCGCAGTGATCTCCACGGCCTCGTTGGCGCGCGCCGTGCCGAGCGCCGTCAGACGCTCCTCGATGAGCTCGCTGCGCACGGGAGCGCTCACCACCGCGACGGCCGCACCGGCGCCGAACGCCGGAGCGCCGCCCAGCGCGCCCGGCCCTCTCGCTCCCGGGAACGGCCCGCCTGCGGATGCCGTGCCCGCTGCGACATTGAATCCCGGCTGTGGACCCGGGCCGCTGCCACCGGACGACTGGCGGCTGGCGTGGTATGCCCATGCGCTGGACACGAGCGCGACGACCACGCTGACGGTGGCTATGACGTTTCGGAGGTCGGCCATGGGTTACCAGACGGAATGATCGAGCATGGAAGTGTCGCATTGCCGCCGCGGACGCGGCCCCGCTTTGTCACGGAGTGCACGGCCCTGTCACGAAATGCACCCAACCCGCCTCCGTCGCAGAGAGCCACCGTGACCGGCGTCTCCGGGGAACCGGCGGGTATCCGCTTCCGTCACAGAATGGCGGAAGCGCGCCCGGGCGAGCGGCGCGCAAAGCGTAGCGAAGAAGCGTTCAGGGTATGTGACGCCCGTCGCACCGGCGTGGCTTCGTGCACGGCGCGGGTCTAATCTTCAGTCGCGACTTCGAGCCGCGGCCGATCCGGGCGGCGGCGCATCCGTTTCGGGAGTCGGGCGATGAGCATTCGTGTCGTACGTCTGGGTAGTCCCCGTGCCGCGGACGAAGGGCTGCGCATTGGTACCGTGCGCCGGCCACCGCGGGGCGTTCCGAAATCGCAGTTCGCGGCTCGCGACTTCTACGATGTCTGGCTGCCGAATCTCGCCCCGAGCGAGGAGCTTCTCAAACTCGGCCGGGCCGGCCAGGACGACGAGCGGAGCTGGAAGGCCTTCGCGCGACGGTACCGGGCGGAGATGAAGCACCCCGATGCGGAGCGGCTGCTCGACGTGCTCGCCGCACTCTCGCATCAGACGAACTTCTCGGTGGGGTGCTACTGCCCGGACGAGCGGCGCTGCCACCGCTCCATCCTGCGCGAGCTGCTCGCCAAGCGCGGCGCGAAGATCATCTGACATCTTCCGCGCAGCTGCCGTCCAGGTTGTGCACCGCATGCCATCGCGCGCTGGACAACGGCGCGCGGCAGGCGCACAAATAGCGCCTCGCCGCCGCGGCCAGGGAGGGCCTTCATGAACGGCGCAGGGAAGCATCGACCGCCGATTCCGCGCGGCGCCTGACGGCGTCCGGGCGATCCGTTTCGGCTCTCGCGCAGCACGCCGCTGCGCGGCTCATCATCCCGTCACTCACTTCTCGTGCGCGATGCATTCGCACCCGCACTTCTTCCGTCCCGTGCGCGTCCCGCGCGCACAGCGCGCGCTGGAAGGAGGTGATCCGCACTTCGATCGCTGACGTCGAACGAGCTCTTCTTCTCACTCAATCCAAGGAGCTGGCCATGTGTTCTTCGAGGCGTTTCGTTGCGTTGATACCGGCGTCGATTCTGGTCGGAGCAACCGATCTCGCCTTCGCCCAGAACGACTGTTCCGGTCTGCCGAGCCACTCCGAGCTGGAGTCCGCCCTCCAGCAGGTCGTCGCGGGAGGCGACAACGCCGGTCTGGGCAATGACATGTGGGCAACGGTCGTCAACCGCGACGGGGTCGTCTGTCGGGTGGTGTTCACGGGCGCGGAACGGGGAGACCAGTGGCCGGGCAGCAGGATCATCTCCGCACAGAAGGCCAATACGGCGAATGCCTTCAGCCGCCCGGGCGGCGTGATCGGCTTCGCCGGGCCGCTGTCCACCGCGAATCTCTTTTCCGTCGTGCAGCCGGGCGGCAGCCTGTTCGGTCTGCAGCACAGCAATCCGGTGGACACCGAGGCCGCCTACGGCGGGAACCCCACCAACTACGGCCAGCCGAACGATCCGCTGCGCGGCCGCCGCATCGGAGGCGTCAACGTGTTCGGCGGCGGTCTTGCGCTCTATGCGGCTTCGGGTGAGCTCGTCGGCGGACTCGGCGTGAGCGGTGACACGTCGTGCACGGATCACATCATCGCCTGGAAGGTGCGGGACGCTCTCGGGCTCGACAACGTTCCCGGCGGAGTGAGCCCCACTCAGGACGACAACATCATCCATGACGTCACCATCGATCCGGCGACCGGTCACACGGTGAGTGAGAGCGGCTTTGGCCACCCCGAGTGCGACGCGAACGGTGCGGCGCGCGAGATCGCCGAAGCCCTGCCGGACACCCATCCGGTGGGACCCAACAGCAGTCAGCTGCGCGAGCGCTGAACCGGTGCGGCTGCGAGGAGACGATCCGCGGCGATCGGCGCCGGCCGAGCCGCGTCCGCGAAGGCGTTGCGGGTCGTCTCCCGCTCTTTTCCGTCCTCCATCGGGAAGGCGCCGCAGTCGCACGAGAGGCCGAAGCTGCGTTTCCAGCGCGGCCAGTCGGCCACGAGGATTCCGATGCCGATCGAGACGGCGAGCAGCAGTGCGAGCGTGAGTCCGATGAGGAAGCGGCGCATGGGGCGGCATAGTCTACCGTCCGCGACGGCAGTCCACAGCCCGAGCGGCGCGTGCCTCGGCACGGCCGCGCACGGCGCGACATACGGTCGCGGGACTGTAGACTGTCGTCCGTCGTCCCTCAGAGACCAAGAAGAATGCCGCTCCGGGTCTGCTTCATCACGGCCGAGATCGCGCCGCTCGCCAAGAGCGGAGGTCTCGCCGACGTATCCTCCGCGCTCACGCGCCATCTGAGCCGCGCCGGTCACGACGTACGCGTCTTCACGCCGGGTTACTCCTTCATCGACCGCTCGAAGCTCGAGGTGCATCCGGTCGAGTTCCTGCAGGACGTCCCGCTCGAGGTCGGTCCGCACCGGTACCGCTGCTCCGTCTCGACGGTACGCCTGCCGGGCTCGAGCGCTTCCGTCCACCTGATCGAGTGTCCGGAGCTGTACGCCCGCCCGTCGCTCTACACGACCGATGCCGACGAGCATCTGCGCTTCCTCGCGCTCACGCGCGCCGCGTTCGAGTGCTGCCAGCGCATGGCGTGGAGCCCGCAGATCCTCCACTGCAACGACTGGCATGCGGCGTTCGGCCCGCTCTTCCTGCGGACGCTCTACGCATGGGACCGGCTCTTTCACGGGACGCGCTCCGTTCTCACCATTCACAACATCGGCTATCAGGGCGTGTTCGGCGCGGACTCGATCGACGACCTCGGGCTCGGCCCGGACAGCTACCTGCTGCACCAGGACGATCTGCGCGCGGGAAAGATCAACTCGCTCCGGCACGGAATTCTCTACGCCGACGCGATCACGACGGTGAGCCCGACTCATGCGCGCGAGATCTGCACGCCGCAGTACGGAATGGGCCTCGATCACGATCTGCGTGCACGCGGCGACGCACTCGTCGGGATCCTCAACGGCGTCGATTACGACGAGTGGGATCCGCGCTGCGACCGTCATCTGCCGCTGCACTACGGTCCGCAGAATCTCGATCCGAAGCGCGAACTGAAGCGCCGGCTGCTCGATCGCTTCGGTCTGCGCGGCGGCGAGCGCACGCCGCTCGCGGGAATCGTCAGCCGCCTCACGCTGCAGAAGGGCATCGAGCTCCTCTTCGGGGCGCTGCCGCAGGTGCTCGCCCGGCGCGACCTGCTCCTCATCGCGCTCGGCAGCGGAGAGCCGAAATACGAGGAATTCTTCGCACGCCTGCAGCGCGACTTTCCCTTCCGCGTGGTGTTCCAGCGCGGGTACGACGAGCCGCTCGCGCACTGGATCGAGGCCGCGAGCGACATGTTCATCATGCCTTCGCTCTACGAGCCGTGCGGCCTCAATCAGATGTACAGTCTGCGCTACGGCACCGTGCCGATCGTGCGCCGCACCGGCGGGCTGGCCGACACCGTGCAGCACTACGACCCGGCGACGCGCCAGGGAACCGGAATCGTCTTCAACGATTTCGATACGCCGGCGATGATCTGGGCGCTCGAGACGGCGCTCGATCTCTACGCGCAGCCGCTGCACTGGACGCGCATGATGCTGAACGGCATGGCGCAGGACTTCTCCTGGGACAGACAGACCGCGCAGTACGTGGCACTCTACGAGCGGCTGCTGGGTGGATGAACGAGGAACGGCGGCGCAACTGGATAGGAGGCGGTATGCAGGAGCTCGCGCTGGAACAAGGCTTCGCATCCGAGAGCGATCTTCGCGCGGCGTTCGAGAGGCTCGTCGCGAGCCCGCTTCGCGGTGTCGCGGAGCACGGCACCGTCTCGCTCGCATGGCTCGAAAGTCCCATCGGGCCGCTCGTCGCGGCGTCGACGAGCGACGCAGTGTGCCTGCTCGAGTTCGCGGAGCGCGACGCGCTCGAGTCTCAGATCGCCGCGGTACGCTCTTGTTTCCGCTGCGCGCTGACCGTCGGGCGCACTCCTGTCATCGAGCGGCTCGAGCGCGAGCTCGAGGAGTACTTCGCGGGGAAACGCCGCCGTTTCGAAGTGCCGCTCGCGTATCCGGGCACGCCGTTCCAGGAGCGCGTGTGGTCTGCGTTGCTCGAGATTCCGTACGGTGAGACGTGGTCGTATCGAGAGCTCGCCCGCCGCATCGGCGACGAGCGGGCGATACGAGCCGTCGGCCGTGCGAACGGACAGAACCGCATCGCCATCGTCATTCCGTGCCATCGTGTCGTGAACGCCGACGGCGGGCTGGGCGGATACGGCGGCGGGTTGTGGCGCAAGCGCTTTCTGCTCGATCTCGAACGCGGGGACGCGCTGCCGCTCGCTCACTGAGCGCATCTTCATCCGGCGATCGCAAATCTCACGCCGCACGGACTGCACGGCGTCCACGCGTTCCGCGCGCAGCTCAAACGGCGTCTATTTCAAGCGGAACGTTCCGCGCTCTTCGAAGGGAATGGAGCGCAGAAAGCCTTCGGACAGGGACACCTTCCCGACGATGCGGTAGTCGATCTGCTCCTTGAGGCTGTCGTCGCCCCGGCCGAGCAGACGGAACAGCGTGCTCGCCATGTTGGCGGTGACCATCATGTCGAACTCCGCTTCGCCGAGCGCGGGCACCGTGAAGCTGGCGCTCGAGACGCCGTGAGCGAGCTCCTCGCCCGCCACCTCCATGCGGTACGTCAGCCCGCGGATGGGCAGCGCGCGGTCGTTCGGATTCTGCACGCGCATGCGCACGCGCAGCCGCTGCTCCCACAGATCGCTCTTCAGAACCTCGACGTTGACGATGGACAGCCGCGGCGTCTCGAGCTGCGGCACCAGGGATGCGCAGCCCGCGAGGAGCAGCGCGATCAGGAGAACCGGCAGAGCCTTCAAGCAAGAATCCTTCCGCAATCAGGCACCCTGGACGAATGGTAGCAGAGGGCGCGGCAGGCGCGCGCCGACGGCTTCACACCCGGCCGTACACGGCGTTGAGCCGTGCGAAACGCGCCGCACGGTCCGGCGAGAGGGCGTCGCCGGCGAGGCGCCAGCACCAGTTGCCCTGCGTCGTCGCAGGCGTGTTGAGCCGCGCCTCCGAGCCGAGCTCGAGGATGTCCTGCATTGGCAGAACCGCGAGCACGGCAACGGATCCCAGGGCTGCGCGCACGAGCGCGCCCGGCATCGCGCCCGGCGTGCATCTCAGATACTCATCCACACGCTGCCGGACGGCGTCGTCGAGCGCGAGATACCAGCCGAGCGACGTATCGTTGTCGTGGGTGCCCGTGTACGCGACGCTGTCGCGCTCGTGCATGTGCGGCAGATGCGGATTGTCGCCGCCTCCCTCGAAGGCGAACTGCAGCACGCGCATTCCGGGCAGCCGGAAATCCCTGCGCAGCGCCTCGACGTCGGGCGTGATGACGCCGAGGTCCTCCGCGACGATCGGCAGATCGTGGTGCTCCCCACGCAAGACTCCGAGCAGCTCGCGGCCCGGAGTCGGATGCCACGCGCCGGCACGCGCGTCCTGCGCTCCCGCAGGCACTGCCCAGTGCGCCGCCAGCGCGCGGAAATGATCGATGCGCAGCAGATCGAAGCGCTCGAGCTGATGGCGCACACGGGCGCGCCAGTAGGCGAAACCGTCCCGGGACATCGTGTTCCAGTCGTAGAGCGGATTGCCCCAGAGCTGCCCGGTCTCGGAGAAGTAATCGGGCGGCACGCCCGCGACCGCGAGCGGCCGGCCTTCCGCGTCGAGCTGGAACTGTCCGCGGCGCGCCCATGTCTCGGCGGAGTCCGGCGCGACATAGATCGGGAGATCACCGAACAGCCGCACGCCTCGCGAATGCGCGTACTCCCGCAGCCGGCGCCACTGACACGCGAACCAGTACTGCTCCTGCCGGATGCGCTCGATGACGTCCGCGAGCTCGCGGTGCGCGCGGGCCATCGCCTGCGGCTCGCGGTCGCGATACTCGGCGGGCCATTCCCACCACGGCGCGCCGCCGTGAACCGCGCTCAGCGCCTCGAAGCACGCGTAGTCGTCGAGCCAGTGTCGCGCCGATTCGACGAAGTGATGGAACGCGGACGAATCGGGACGCGGGTCGTCGGGCGGCTCGTCGCGGTCGATGAACGAAGGATTGCCAGCGAAGTCCGAGCGCACCCAGTACGGTGAGCCGTCGGCGCCGGTGGGGCCGAGCGGCAGGAACTGCCAGACGGTGAATCCCGCCTGAGCGAGCCAGTCGATGAACGCACGTCCGCTCGCGCCGAGCGCTCCCTGCAGGGAGCTCATGTGGAGCAGCACGCCGGCGCGGCGGCGATCGAGAACGGGAAGGCGCATCCTCGGTGAACCGCTTCCGGTATTCAGCCCGCGTGCGCCCGGCGCATCACACCGCCGTGCTCCGGCGCACCGTGACCGACCGAGATGGGCTGCGAGAGGCTCTGCGGCGGCTCGAGCTTCAGCATCCGGTACAGCGTCGTGAGCTGACGGCGATAGAGCCCGTCGAACTGCCTGACGGCATCCTCCGGGTTGTAGTCACCGAACCACCAGAACCAGTCCGAGCTCTCGCACAGCGCGAGCTGCCGTTCCGCCGCGCGCTGCTCCTGCGGATCGAGCCTGCCTTCGGCGATCACCCGGTCGTAGGCGAGCTTCGCCTCACACAGCAGATCCCAGCCGGCGTTCTTCGCGGGATCGCCCATCCACGTGGCGAGCGTCCCGTGGACCCAGCTTCCGGCCACCACTTTCGGCAGCGGCTGCGACTCGATTCCGCGCGCGAGAAGCTCCGACGGCGTCGTGAGCTCGAGCAGCGGGTGATCGGCGAGCGATTCGTACAGCGCTCGCAGGAAGTAGTAGCCGTTGAACGGGTAATGCTCCCACGCGTTCTCGCCGTCGAGCGCGATGAGGACGACGTGGTCCCGCGATCCGGAATAGGCACGGGCCAGCTCGGTGAGCTCGTGCACCAGGTTCTGCGCCGCGTGATCGCCGTGCCACGTCGCGTACGTGAAGCCGACGAGATCGGACAGCCTGTCCTCACGGAAGAAGCAGGCGAGCCGTCCGTCTGGCAGATGGTAGGGCCGGTTGTAGACACCCGGATGGTCGTTCGCCTCGATTCCGCTCGCGATGAGGCTCGCGCGCAGCACATTCGAGCTCGAGGCAGCCCAGCGGAAGCCCGAGCGTTCGAGGAGCTCCAGAGTCGCCTTGCTCACCGCTCCTTCCGACGGCCAGCAGCCGCGCGGTCTGAATCCGAAAGCGTCGGTGAAGATCCGGATCGCTTCGCTGACGTGCCAGGCGGCACGCTCCGCGCCGCCCGGATACCGGGAATGCTGCGGAAGCCGCGAAGCCGGCAGCGACTCGCGGACGGCGTTGAAGTCGATGAGCAGCGGCACGATCGGGTGCGAGTAGGGAGAGACGGTCAGCTCGCACTGGCCGCGCTCCGCGAGACGCCGGAAGCGCGGAATGACGGACTCGACGAGCTCGCCGACGATCGCGAGCAGCTCGCGACGCTGCTCGGGCGTATAACCCCTGCCCTGCTCCGAGAGCACCGCGACGCGCCTGTCGCTGCGCCGGACCGTCTCGCCGAGCCACGCGAGGTGGTACCACACGGCGAGATCGTGGATGAGCTGATCCGAGGCGTAGCAAGCCTTCTCCGGAGTCGCGAGGCTCTCGGCGAGGACCGCGAGCTCGTGGAACGCCGGGAAGCGCTCGATCATGTGCTGCCGATGCGCGCGCAGGCAGGCGCGCATGAGCTCGAGCCGCTCCTGCGGCGCGTGCGGAACCGCCGCGGGTCCGAGCAGCGCGAGCAGCGGATCCGGAAGCGGATCGCCGCACGTCAGATGATCGGCGATGCGTGTGGCGAGATCCTGGAGCTGCTCGATCAGCACCGGCGTGAAGTTCACCACCGCACGCGCCTTCGGATGCGCCTCGAGATGCGCGGCCATGTCGGTGTAGTCCTTCATCGCGTGCAGGTACGTCCACGGCAGGACGTACTCGCCCGTGAGGGCGTCGCGATACTGCGGCTGATGCATGTGCCAGAACAGGACGACTGGCAGGCGGGCGAATCGGGTCATGGTCGGTCCGTCGACTCTCTCATGTGATGGTGGGGCTTCGGGTGGTGGCGCGACTTCAGGTGCCGAGCCTGCGCAGCATGTCCGCGGTGACGAGGACGACGCCCTGCTCCGTGACGTAGAAGCGCTGCGCATCGAGGGCCGGATCGTGGCCGATCTGCATGCCGTCGGGGATCTCGCAGCCCTCGTCGATCACCGCGCGCCGGATCGTGCAGTTGCGGCCGATGGACACGTGAGGCAGCACGACGGCGCGCTCGATGACCGAGCGCTCCTCGACCCGCACGTTGGAAAAGAGGAGCGACTCCCTCACGACCGCACCGGAAATGATGCAGCCGCCGGAGACCATCGAGTTGATGGCCATGCCGCGCCTTCCGTCCTCGTCGAGAACGAACTTCGCGGGCGGCTGCTGTTCCTGGTACGTCCAGATGGGCCACTCCTCGTCGTAGATGTTGAGCTCGGGATTCACGTGCACGAGCTCGAGGTTCGCGTCGTAGTACGCGTCGATCGTGCCGACGTCCCGCCAGTAGCTCTGCGCCCGTGTCTTCACGTCCTGGAACGGATAGGCGAAGACCTGCAGGCTCCCGATCGCCTTCGGAATGATGTTCTTGCCGAAATCGTGCGACGAGGTCTCGTCCTGGGCGTCCTCGGTCAGCAGGCGCTCGAGGAGCCGCGTATTGAACACATAGATGCCCATCGAGGCGAGGATCGTGTCCGGCCGGCCGGGCAGCGTGTCGGGCTCCGCGGGCTTCTCCGCGAACTTCGTGACCCGGTTCCATTCGGTGGCCGTCAGCACGCCGAAGCTGCGCGACTGGCTCGCCGGCAGCTCGACGACGCCGACCGTGATGTCAGCGCCCTTCTCGACGTGGTACGCGATCATCGGACCGTAGTCCATCTTGTAGATGTGATCGCCCGCGAGAACGAGCACGTGCTTCGGCCTGTGACTCAGGATGATCTCGAGGTTCTGGTACACGGCGTCGGCGGTGCCGCGGTACCAGATCTCGCCGATCTGCTGCTGCGCGGGGATCACCTCCACGAACTCGCCGAATTCGCCGCGGAGGTAGTTCCAGCCGCGCTGCACGTGCGCGATCAGCGACTGCGCCTTGTACTGAGTGAGGATCGAGATCTGCCGGATGCCGGAGTTCACGCAGTTCGAGAGCACGAAGTCGATGATGCGGAACTTGCCCCCGAACGGCGTGGCGGGCTTGCACCGGTGAGCGGTGAGCGCCTTGAGTCGCTCACCGCGCCCGCCGGCCATGATGACGGCGAGCGTGCCGCTGGTGAGCCGGCTGACGTAGCGTCCGGATGAAGTTCGGGCGGGCTGGCGCGCCATTCTCTCTACCTGCAATCTGCGGCCCCTCACCCGCGCTTCGGGCTTCAGCTCTCCGCGCCGCGGAGAGCAGCTCCGGGTGAAGGGAAACTACAACCCCTTCATCAGCCCGAGCTCATGAGGATGTGCCAGGAGCTCGTGCCAGGGATATACGCGGATCTCTGTACCGAATTGTCCGCATTCGGGAGGCGTCGCGTCGAGTGCGAAGACCACCGCGCCGTCCGCCTCGCGCTCGCCCGTCGGCACGAGCTCCGCGCGCCACAGACCCTCGGGCCTGTGACCGCGATACGAGCAGAGCGGCGGCGGCTCGCAGTCGGCCTCGGGCAGGCGCCGCCGCGCGACGAACTCGACCCGCACGTCGGAAGGCTCGAGCCCGCCCAGGACCGCCGCGACCTTCACGCGCACGCGGTTGCCTCTCTGCACCTCCCGCGGCAGGGCTTCGATCGCCCTCAGGGCGACTCCGGGCCATGCCTGACGCACGCGGTGCTTCCACTCGGCGAGCAGGCGCGCACCGGCGAACCCGTCGGCCGACAGGCGCGCCGCCTGCCGGGCCGCCGGGTAATAGAGACCTTCCGCGTAGTCCTGCAGCACGCGCCGCATGTTGAACGAGGGGATGACGGTCATCATGGCGCGCTTGCTGCGCCGGACCCACTCCTCAGGCACGCCCGACTCGTTGCGGGCGTAGTACATCGGCACCACCTCTTCCTCGAGCGTGTCGAAGATCAGCTCCGCCTCGAGGAAGTCGCGCCGCTCGGGATCCTGCACGTTGGCCGGCGGAATGCCCCAGCCGTTGTCCTGCGACCACCCTTCCGCCCACCAGCCGTCGAGCACGCTCAGGTTGAGCCGCCCGTTGACCGCGGCCTTGATGCCCGACGTGCCGCTCGCCTCGAGCGGGGCGATGGGATTGTTGAGCCACACGTCGACGCCCGAGACGAGCCAGCGCCCGAGCTGGATATCGTAGTCCTCGAGGAAGACCACCCGGCCGACGAACTCCGGCTCGAGCATGAGCTTCTTGATCTCGCGCAGCACCGCCTTGCCGGGCTCGTCCGCGGGATGAGCCTTGCCCGCGAACAGGAAGAGCACGGGCCGCTCCGGGTCGTTCACCAGGCGCGCGAGCCGTGCGCGATCGCGCAGCAGGAGCGTCGCTCGCTTGTAGGTGGCGAAGCGGCGCGCGAAGCCGATGGTGAGAATGTCCGGTCGCTGAGGATCGAGGCGGCGCACGACGTGCCGCCACTGCGCGGGGCTCAGTCCCTTGCGGCTGTACTCACGCTGCAGTCTCTCGCGCACGCTGGCGATCATGCGCGACTTGACGTTCTGCGCGGTGACCCAGAACTCCGAGTCGGGCACCTTCTCGAGCGCGCGCCAGAACTCGGGATCGGAAAGGCGCTCGCGCCAGTTGGCGTCGATCGTGCGGTCCAGGAAATCCGCCCAGACCTGGTGCATGAACGTCGGCACGTGCACGCCGTTGGTCACGTAGCCGACGGGATTCTCCTCCGGCCGCAGCTCGGGCCAGTGATCCGCGCACAGTCGCGCCGAGACGGCGCCGTGGATGCGGCTCACGCCGTTCACCCGCCGCGCGCCGTTCAGCGCGAGGCGCGTCATGTTGAAAAGCCCCGGAGCGGAAGGCGCACGGCCGAGCTCGAGAAAGCGCTCCACGGGAATGCCGAGCTCCTGCACGAAGTCGGCGAAATGCGTGAGCACCAGATCGTGGCCGAACGCGTCGTGACCGGCGGCCACGGGCGTGTGCGTGGTGAACACGCACTGCGCGGCGACGGCTTCGAGCGCGGCCTCGAGAGCGAGACCGCGCGCGAGATGCTCGCGCAGCAGCTCGAGGATGAGGAACGCGGCATGGCCTTCGTTGAGATGCCACACTGCCGGCTGCAGCCCGAGCGCGCGCAGCGCCCGCACGCCGCCGATGCCGAGGATCATCTCCTGGCGGATGCGTGTCGATTCGTCGCCGCCGTAGAGGCGATGCGTGATGTCGCGATCCGACGGCGCGTTTTCCGGGCAGTTGGTATCGAGCAGATACACGGACACGCGGCCGACCTTCGCCTCCCACAGGCGCGCGGCCACGTCGCGACCGGCGATGCGCACGCCGACCTTGAGCCACTCGCCCCCGCGCCGCACCGGCTCGACCGGCAGGTCGCGGGGATCGTGCTCGCGATATTCGGCGTGCTGCACTCCGTCGTTGTCGACGGTCTGGGTGAAGTACCCCTGACCGTACAGCAGCCCTACGGCGACGAAATTCTGCCGTTCGTCGCTCGCGGCCTTGCAGTAGTCGCCGGCGAGCACGCCGAGACCGCCGGAGTAGATCGGAAAGCTCTCGTGGAAGCCGTACTCCGCGCAGAAATACGCCACGAGCGGAGACTCGGCGCTGCACGGAGCCGAGAGATAGGCGTCGAACGTCTCGAGCACGCGCCGGTAGCGGTCCAGATAAACGGGGTCCGCGGCCGCACGGTCGAGCGCCTCCTGGCTGAGACAGCGCAGCAGGACGCGCGGATTGCCGCCGGTCTGATGCCAGAGCTCAGGGTCCAGGTCTTCGAAGAGCGCCCGGGTCGGGCGATGCCAGCCGAAGAAGAGATTCGCCGCCAGCTCCGGTAGACGAGAGAGTGCCTCCGGCAGTACCGGCGTAACTTCGAGAGACGGGTCTTGCATGCTTATTCGGGTCCTTCCGCAGCAGCGGGCAGTTTAACAGGTCATCGAAGGGCAACAGCGCGACGCACCCCTCGATCTTGGACACGTCTCCGGCGTGTGCTGCGGGTTAGACTTGAGCGCATGCCCGTCCACCGTACCGTATCGGCGCTCGCGCTCGCAGCCGTGCTCACCGGTTCAGGCTACGCTGCGAGCGCTCCGCATCAGAGCACACACGCGCCACAGGGGTGCATCGCGACGGGAAACGGTTTTCTGCGCGCACGCATCCGCGGTGCGCTCGATCTCGACATCGACTTCCGCAACTCCGAGCTGGAATGCGACGGCAGCCCGCGACCCGATGGAAGCGGCATACGGTTGAGCTTCGCAGGACCGCTGCGGGCCGATGGACGGCGCGTACGCATGGTGTTCGGCGTCGGCTCCATCGGTGAGGGCGCTGCCGGCCGTGCGCTTCCGACCAACCTCACCGTCATCTTCGAGGGCGAGGACCGGCTCTTCGCCACGCGCGGCGATGCCAACTGCACGGTAGACGAGCTGCGGCAGGAGCGCATCGGCGATCTCGCGGGCCCGCGACGCACCTATCGCGTCGTCGCGCGCGGATTCTGCGTGAGCCCCGCGAACGCCATCAGCCGCGACGAGCGCATCCTCGTGAGCAGCTTCGATTTCGCGGGACGCGCGACCTTCGAAGAGGAGCCGCCGTCGCGCCCGCTGGAGGACACCCGTGAGCGCTGAGCGCGTGACCCGCCGCAACCTTCTGATGCTCGCGGCCGCCGGGATGGCGGCGGTCGCCGGCGCGCAGATCGCGCCGATCGAGGATCTCACGCGCTTTCCGCGCGCGGTGGTCGAGATCGAAACCCGCGATCGCGTGCATCGCTTCGACGTCAGGATCGCCGACACGCCGGCCCGCCAGGCACAGGGCCTGATGTTCGTACGCGACCTGCCCGCCGACGAGGGCATGCTCTTCGTGCACGAGAAGCCGCGCCCCGTGAGCATGTGGATGAAGAACACCTACATCGAGCTCGACATGCTCTTCGCGGGCGCGGACGGACGCATCGTGCACATCGCCGAGCGCGCCCGTCCGCACTCGCTCGACACGATCGGCACCGACGTGCCCGTAGCGGCAGTGCTCGAGATCCGCGGCGGTGAGGTCGAACGGCGGGGAATCCGCGTCGGCGACCGACTCGAGTGGCGGCGGGTCGAATGACTCACGATCGGGCAGGCGCAGCTCCTGCCCGCGGTCCCTGCAGCCGGGCTTCGCCCCGCTCCCTCCGTTGCCGGCTCACCACGCGCCTCATGCAGGCATGTGGCGAGTCCGCAACGGCTTCCTTGTCCCCGGTCTGGACGACGTCCCACTTCCCTGCAAAACCGCTGTTGCATCCCGGCAAATCGCTTCCGCGCAGCAAGCGTCGCTGTTAGTATCGCCGCCACGCCAGCCAGCCTTTGATCTCCAGCAAAGTCATGGATTGGCAGGGGGTAGCGCAGACCGGCGAATCGAATTCGAACAGCCGGTTCCACACCCAAGAAGAATCTCAGCCCTTTTGCAGGAGGAACCCATGACCCGCAACAGCAGAATTGCGCGCGCAGTGCACCGTGCGCTCGTAACGAGCGCGGTTGCTGCGGCGAGCCTGTCCACCCTGCCGGTATCGGCACAGGATCAGGACGCCGACGTCCAGACCGTCACGGTCACTGGCACGCGCATTCTCAAGCGAGACGCCATTGCCGAAAGCCCGCTGCTGACGGTCGGCCAGGAGGAAATGATCAACAGCGGCTACGTGACCGTCGATCATTACCTCAACACGCTGCCTCAGGTCGTCCCCAGCGTCAGCTCCCAGTCGAACAACCCCAGCCTGAACGGGCGCGCGCTGATCGATCTTCGTGGTCTCGGCTCCACCCGTAACCTCGTGCTGCTGGACGGCCGCCGGCCGATGGGCGGTTCGAGCGGCGGCTCCGTCGTCGACGTCAACACGATTCCCGCTGCGCTGATCGAGCGCGTCGAGGTGATCACCGGCGGCGCGGCCATGACCTACGGCCCGGACGCGGTCGCCGGCGTCACCAACTTCATCCTGAAGGAGCGGTACGACGGATTCGCGATCAACAGCAGCTATCACCTCACCGAGGAAGGTGACGGCCAGGAGTGGGGCGCGGACCTCACCTTCGGCGGTAACTTCGCCGACGATCGCGGCAACGCCGTCTTCAACGTGAGCTACTTCAACCGCGAGGATCTGTACAAGGACGCCCGCGCTTTCTCGGCGCAGGCGAGCAACACGACCTCGATCTTCCCGGGCGGTTCCTGGTCGCCGGGCACGAACACTCCGTCGCAGGCTGCCGTCGACGCGCTCTTCGGCCCGAACCAGTGCAACACGAACGGCGGCTTCGCGGGATTCGGGTTCAACCCGGACGGCTCGATCTTCTGCACGGGCGTGGAAGGTGATCCGACCCGCAACGCAGTCGGCTATACCGGACCGGACTCGCACATCGCGCAGCAGTTCTGGCCGGACATCTTTTCGTACAACTTCGAGCCCGACAACATCCTCGTGCTGCCGATGGAGCGCTGGAGCCTCTACTCGCGCGTCGGCATCGACATGTCGGACCACTTCCGGCCGTACGTGCAGGCGATGTACACGAACTACAACGCCCTGCAGGAGCTCGCACCGACACCCGCCGGCGGTACGACGGGCTTCACCATCCCGGTGACGAACCCGTTCATTCCCGCGAGTCTCGCCTCCCTCTTAGCCTCTCGAGACAACCCGGACGCGCCGCTCGCCTTCTCCAAGCGTTTCAACGACCTCGGCGGCCGCACGGGATACAACACGCACGACGTCTGGCAGGTGACGACGGGTGCCAAGGGTGACATCGCCGGCAGCTGGACCTACGACGTATACGCGTCCTACGGCCGCTCCGTCCTGAACGAGATCCAGGGCGGCAACGTCCGCCGCGACCGCGTGCAGGACCTCCTCGATGCTCCCGACGGTGGCGCCTCGATCTGCGCGGGCGGCCTCAACCTCTTCGGCTCCGCGCCGATCAGCGACGCGTGCAAGGACTACATCAGCCTCGAGGCCAAGAACCTCACGGTGGTCGAGCAGAACGTCATCGAGGCCGTGTTCAACGGCGATCTGTTCGAGCTGCCGGCGGGCACGGTTCAGACCGCTCTCGGTATCGGCTACCGCGACCTCAGCTTCGACTTCCGGCCGGACAGCGGTCTGCAGCCGGGTATCGTCGCGGGCTTCAATCAGCAGCTTCCCGTCTCGGGTGAACTCGACTACACGGACGTGTTCGCCGAGTTCTCCATCCCGCTGCTCGCCGGGAAGCCGGGCGTCGAGCGACTGTCGCTCACGACCGGTATCCGTCTGACGGACAACAACCTGTTCGGCTCCAACGAGACCTGGAAGGCGACGCTCGACTGGACGTTCAACAGCTGGGCACGCTTCCGCGGCGGTCTGCAGCACGCCGTGCGCAGCCCGAACATCCAGGAGCTCTTCGCGCCGCAGCTCAACAACTTCCCGACGGCCACGAACGCGGATCCCTGCAACACCACGGGTGACATCGCAGCTCAGTACCGCAACGGCCCGAACGGTGCGCAGGTCCAGGCGCTCTGCGCGGCGCAGTCGGCGGTTGCCGGCAGCCCGACGTTCGTCCAGCCCTCGGGTCAGTTCAACGGCATCACGGGCGGCAATCCGAACCTCAAGCCCGAGACCGCCGACTCGTTCACCCTCGGCTTCGTCCTGAGCTCGCCGTTCGAGAGCCCGATGCTCGAGCGCCTGACCTTCTCGATCGACTACTGGTCGATCGAGGTCGAGGACGTGATCGCGGCCGTCGGCGCGGTGACGATCGTGCAGCGCTGCTACAACCGCGATAACGCCAACCCGACGTACGACATCAACAACGAGTGGTGCCAGCTCTTCAAGCGCGACCCGAACAACGGCGGCGTCATCGAGCTGCAGCAGCTCTCGCGCAACCAGGCCGTGTTCGAGACGAGCGGTATCGACTTCTCGGTCGACTGGGGCTTCCCGGTCCGCGAGCTCGGTAACCTCAACTTCCGCCTCGTCGCGACCTGGCTCGAGAAGTTCGAGCAGCAGACCTCGTCCGCCGACCCGGTCTACGACTTCGCCGGATCGATCGGCCAGACGACGGGCTCCGCATCACCCGAGTGGAAGGGAACGCTCATTACGACGTTCTCGCGCCAGAATCTGATGGTGCAGCTGACGACGCGGTACATCGACTCGATGATCCACGCCAACGTCGTCACCGGCAGCTCGCCGCTGCAGAACACCGGCGTGCCAGATACGTGGTACTTCGATCTGACGAGCCGGTACAACCTGACGGAGAACATCTCGTTCCGTCTCGGCGTCAACAACCTGGGCAACCAGAGGCCGCGGCTCTACACGCCGAACGTGCAGGCGAACACCGATCCGTCGACCTACGACGTGCTCGGTCGCCGGTACTTCATCGGCTTCGAGGCGCGGATGTAATCCGTCACTCCTCACCGGTGGCTGCAGGGGCGGAAGACTCGTTCTTCCGCCCCTTTTTCTTTGCGCGTTTCTCCGCACGCGTGCCATCGGCGGCAGCGGGCATCGCTGCTGTAGACTTTCCGCAGTTGCTCGCTTCGGTCGGGATCCCGGACATGGATCTGCTCACACCGTATTTCCTGCTGCTCGCTGCCGCGGCGGCATCCGCCGGGAGCGATCCGGTGCTCGAGTGCCGTGCGGTTCATGGCGACGACCCGCCCGCTCACATCGCCTGCCTCGAGGCGGCGCTGCGGGAGCGGATGACGGCGGGAGCGGCTTCCGATTCATCCGCCGCTCAAACGCCGGAGCTCGGCGAAGAGCAGCTGCGCAGGGCGCAGCGTCAGCGCAGCCCGGCAGAGACGGCAGTGGAAGTCGAGATCGTCTCCGCGACGTATGACGCGCAGGGGCTCGGCGTCTTCCGGCTGGCGAACGGCCAGGTGTGGCGCGAAACGGTTGCGTCTCCTTCCAACCAGCGGCTCGCATCGGATCGCACGTACAGGGCCCGCATACAGAGGGGGAAGCTCGGCGGATACCGCATGTACGTCGATGGCATCCGGTGGATGCTGACCGTCAGAAGGATCGAGTGACGCAGCGCCGTCCGAGCGTCGGAGGATCTCGAAGCAGTCGAAGCAACGAGTCACGTGATCCGCAAGTCGTCGTTGTATACAGGCAACGACTGCACCCTCGAATCGATATCGTTTCCCCGGGAACGCGCCCTTTGCCCTTCCGATCCGCTGCACGAAAGCATTTGCAACGACGTTCGTCGGTCGGAATCTCTGCCCGACAGACGGTCCATGCGTTGTTGCTTATTTGCAAAAAAGCTTCCGCGGACTGCGGCCTCACTATAACATCGGCGCCACGCGAGCTTGGCGGTCGATGCCATCGGCTTCCGAGCCTCGACCAGATCGGGGTACGGCTGGCGTCTCCGCGTCGATTCGCCGGCTCGAGCAATTTCCAAACGGTCCCAAACCGTTCAAGAAGGAGGAATCCTCAGATGACCCGCAATCACGAGATAGGACGTGCGGTACGCCGTGCTCTGATCATGAGCACGGTCATCGCCGCCACGGCGAGCCTGCCGGTCCTCGCACAGGATCAGGACAGCGCGGATGAGCTGCAGACCGTGACGGTCACCGGTACCCGCATCGCATCTCCGAACCTGGAGTCGATCAGCCCGGTGACCGCAATCTCCGCCGAAGCGCTCACCTCCACGGGCAGGGTGCGCGTCGAGGACATCATCAACCAGCTGCCGCAGGCCTTCGCCGCCCAGGGATCCAACATCGCCAACGGCGCGGACGGTACGGCGACCGTCAACCTGCGCGGCCTCGGCTCGGAGCGCACGCTGGTGCTCGTGAACGGCCGCCGCCTGATGCCCGGCGATCCGGACGGTGGCAACGCAGCCGACCTCAACAACATTCCCATGGCGCTCGTCAAGCGCGTCGACGTGCTGACGGGCGGTGCCTCGTCGGTGTACGGCGCCGACGCCGTCGCGGGCGTCGTCAACTTCGTCATGGACACCGAGTTCCAGGGAGTGAAGCTCGAGGCCAACTACGGCTGGTATCAGCACAGGAACGACAGCGAGGTGGCCGGCATCGTTCGCGAGAGCGGCTTCGATCTGCCGAAGCGCAACGTGGACGTCGGGTACACGCGCGACATCACTTTCGCTCTGGGACTCGGCGGCCCCGATCAGCCCGGCCACGCCGTCTTCTACGCAACGTACCGGAAGGTCGACGCCGTGCTGCAGTCGCAATTCGACTACAGCGCCTGCGCGTTCGACTCCGGCGACGTGTTCACGTGCGGCGGCTCGGGCACCAGCGCCGCGGCGCACTTCTTCGTGGTCGACCCCGTCGGTATCACCCTCGATCCCGATACGGGCAACCCCGTGCCGCCGGGCACCATCGTCAGCGACCTGGTGGTCGATGCCGGCGGAACTCTGCGGCCCTTCACGGCCGCGGATCAGTACAACTTCGGCCCGCTCAACTACTATCAGCGGCCCGACGAGCGCTACACGGCCGGCCTGTTCATGGACTACGACCTCGGCGAGCGCACCGAGGTCTACGGCGAGCTGATGTACATGGACGACCGTTCCGTCGCGCAGATCGCGCCGAGCGGCTCGTTCTTCAATACCGTCAACGTGAGCTGCAGCAATCCGCTGCTCTCTCCGGATCAGGTGCAGGAGTTCTGCACGCGGTTCGGTCTCGGACCGGATGACACCGGCGTCGTGCTCATCGGCCGTCGCAACGTCGAGGGCGGCGCACGCCAGGACGACATCGGCCACACGGCGTTCCGCGTCGTCGCCGGCATCCGGGGCAGCATCAACGACAACTGGCAGTACGATGCGTACTTCCAGCACGGCAGGACGGAGCGCGCGAGCACCTATCTGAACGACTTCTCCATCGTCCGGACGCTGCGCGCGCTCGATGTCATCCTGCATCCCGACACCGGCGAACCCGTGTGCCGGTCGGTCGTGGACGGCACCGATCCGAACTGCGTGCCGTGGAACATCTGGGTGCCTGGTGGCGTGACGCAGGAGGCGCTGGACTATCTGCAGACGCCGGGTCTCATCCGCGCCGATCACATCCAGCGCGTCGCGAACGCGAACGTGACGGGTGACCTCACGAACTACGTGAAGCTGCCGACCGCGGAGAGCGGACTGGCGATCAACGTCGGTCTCGAGTGGCGCGAAGAGCAGACGGAGTTCCAGCCCGACCTGGCATTCTCCACGGGTGACCTGGCCGGACAGGGCGGTGCCACCCTGCCCACCAGGGGCGGCTACAACGTCAAGGAGATCTTCTTCGAGGGCCGCCTGCCGCTCGTCGAGGGCAGGCGCGGTGCCGAGGCGATCACGGTGGAGGCCGGTTATCGTTATTCCGACTACAACGTCGGGTTCGAGACGGACACCTACAAGTTCGGCGCCGACTGGGCACCCATGCCGGGCCTGCGCTTCCGCGGCAGCTACGCGCGCGCGGTGCGCGCGCCGAGCGTCGGCGAGCTCTTCTCTCCGGCGACGGTGCTCCTCGACGGCACCACGGATCCGTGCGACGGCACGCCGACCGCCACGCTGGAGCAGTGCATGCGCACGGGCATGACGCCGGAGCAGTACGGCAACGTGCCGGAGAATCCGGCGGCCCAGTACAATGGTCTGCTCGGCGGCAACCCGAACCTGCAGCCCGAGTCGTCCGACACGATTTCCTTCGGTGTCGTGTTCCAGCCGAGCTTCGTGCCCGGCCTGTCCGTGTCCCTCGACTACTTCGACATCGAGGTCGAGGACGCGATCAGCTCGCTCGTGGGCGGCAACGCGAATGCCTACATCAACCAGTGCATAGCGACCGGCGATCCGATCTTCTGCGACAAGATCCACCGCGATGCGTCCGGCTCGCTGTGGCTCACCCCCAACGGGTACATCGAAGACACGAGCGAGAACATCGGCTTCCTCGGTGTGAAGGGCATCGACATCCAGGCCAACTACACGTTCCGCTTCGGCGATGGGCATCGCCTGGGTCTGAACATGGTCGGCACTCGCCTCAAGGAAGCCGTGACGGAGCTCGTGAAGGGCATCGGCACGTTCGACTGCCTCGGCCTGTACGGCGGCACCTGCGGCATCCCGACCTTCAAGTGGCGGCATCAGCTGCGCGCCGACTGGCAGACGCCGTGGCGTGGTCTGGACGTGTCGGCCACCTGGCGCTACTTCGACTCGGTGCGGGTGGAGACGACCAGCCCCAACCCGCAGCTCCAGGGTGAAGTTCCGCGGACGGATGCCCGTTTCGGCAGCGTCAGCTACCTGGACGTGTCGGCGGCCATGACGTTCATCGACAACTACACTCTGCGCATCGGCGTGAACAACCTGCTCGACAGGGATCCGCCGCTCGTCGGCCAGGACAACTGCCCGGCGGGTAGCTGCAACGGCAATACGTTCGCGCAGGTGTACGACGTCCTGGGACGTCAGTGGTTCGCGACGTTCACCGTCAACTTCTGATCCCGGGTGTCAGTGCACTCATGGACAACGGCGGGCTTCGGCCCGCCGTTTTTTTTTGAAAGAACGGACGTGGCAGTATGGTGAGAATGACTCGAGGGAGCGCACGACGATGCGATGGCTGACGTCTCTCGCGGCGGTGATCGTGCTCGGCGCATGTGCATCGCAGGCTCCGGTGGCGCCGGAGGGTTCGACCGACACGACCAATGGTCAGACAGGCGACGGGAACCCGACGGCAGCGGTGTCCGGTCACGGCGACGGTGACTCAATGGCCGGCACGGCAGATGCCGGAAAGAGCGAAACTCCGGACTCCGACGCGGAAGGCCGCATTCTGTCGACGAGCGATCCCGAATTCATCCGGATCGCGAAGACCTACGAAAAGGAACAGAGGGATGGGCAGACGTTCTATTGCCGCAGGGAAGCCCCGCTCGGCAGCCGGCTGCCCGTCCGCCAATGCTTCACGGAAGATCAGCTCCTCGCGCGGATCAGGCACGAACAGGAGCTCAGACGAAGACTCGGAGGACCGAGAGCGAGCCCCTGCGGTTCGAAGATAACCGGCTGCGGCAACTGACACGGATCGTCCGGCGAAGTTGCGTCGGCGGAACCGACGTCACGTCGCGCGAAGGGACCGCCTCTCGTTCAACGCACGCGCCTGACGCGCGCGCTGCGTCCGCTCGGGGTCGACAGCCGGAACGAACCGAGCGCACCACGGGAAATCTTCACGGCGTCGCCAGGCTCGAGCAACAGCGAACGATCTTCGAGCTGCTGCCACGCCTGGCCATTGTCGAACTCGAGCAGCCAGCCGCCGTGCCGAAGCGGCTTCACCGATACGACGCGCGCGGTGATCTCTTCGAGCTCCACACGCTCCACGGGGCTCTTCGTGCGCTCTGCGGGCGAGGCAGCCGACCCTCCGCTCAGTCCGAACATCTCTTCCGCCGAAGGCGCGATCGCGTCCGATCCGGCGTCCGCACCCGCTGCGATTCTGGCAGCGAGGCGGTCGTAACAGGCGAGCCGCTCGGCGTCGTTGCGAAGCGCCGCGCAGGTGAGCAGTCCCGCGGTCGCCGCATCCGCAGCGGCGGAAGCATCCGCAGCGCGAGAGCCCGGCGAGCACATCACGAGGACACCCAGAATCGCCAGTGCACGGGCAGCCGCGTACATCGAAGGTCCATTGACATGTCGGGAGTCAGGCGCGAGTTTAGCGGCAGGGAAGCCGCGGTGCGACACGCAGGCACTGCCGCACGGGGAAGCGGACCGCTGCCGGAGGGCGTTGCGTCATCTGCTGATCGCGTCCCGGGCTCGCGCTCAGGAAAATCCAGGCATGCTGCAGATCACGCCTTTCTTCGCCGTTCCATTCGGCTTCGACCGTCTGGAGAACTGCGAACGCCTCAACGCCGAGCTGCGGGCACTCTTTCTCGAGCGGGAGGCCCAGGGCTCGAAGTACGCGAACCCGCGACCGCTGACCCAGCGCAACGCTCAGGTCTTCGAGAGCGAGTTCCAGATCTTCCGCTGGCCGGAAAGCTGCGTGCAGCGGCTCAAGGAATTCTGCTTCCGCAATCTCCTGCGTCTCATCGCCGAGCTCAACGGCTACGACGAGGCGATGATGCGCCGGATCCTCATCTACTGTGACTCGTGGTTCCACATCACGCGGCGCGGGGGCTTCTTCGCCCTCCACAACCACCCGATGGCAGCGTGGTCGGGCGTGTACTGCGTGAACCCCGGCGTGCACGACCCCGACAAGCCGGACAGCGGTCTGCTCAGCTTCGTCAACCCGGCCATCGCGTCCGCGATGTACATGGACGTGTCGACCGCAGGGATCCGCGGACCGTTCTCGTACAACATCCGCCACATACGCCTCGAAGCCGGCCAGCTCGTGCTGTTCCCGTCCTGGGTGCTGCACGACGTCAAGCCGTTCGAAGGAGAAGGCGAACGGATCACCGTCGCCTTCAACTGCTGGTTCTCGCTTAAGGATCAGTAGACCGCGACTTCCTACCTCACTCCGCGGTGATCGCCATACCCTCGTCGGCGTAATACTCCTTGATGCTCTGCACGGCCGTCCGGACGAGGGCACGCTCCGCTTCCGTGAGACCGGGATTCCAGACGTCGAAGATGAGGATCGCGCGGATGGTGTCGCTGTCGTTCCAGGCCTCGTGCTCGATCGTGTCATCGAATACCCAGGCCTCTCCGACGCGCCATTCGCGCGTCTCCGATCCCACCCTGAAACGGCAGCCGGGTGGCACGACGAGCGGCAGATGCACGATCAAGCGCGTGTTCGTCGCCCCGGTATGCGGCGGGATGCGCGTCCTGGCATCCAGTATGGAAAAGAATGCCGTGGGCGCGTAACCCGGCACGTCCACGCGCGGTATTCTCCGGAGGAGCTCGGCGGTCTGCGGACAGCGCGCCAGATGCTCCTCCACGGGCTTGCCGTCCTTCCACAGGAAGTACGCACTCCAGCGGCGTGAGTGATTCAGCTCGGCCCATTGATCGAGCGGGGCGCTTTCCGGGTATGCGATGTAGGGCCGCAGCCCGCCTGCATCTTCCGCGTACACCCGTTCGAATTCGGCACGGATCCGCTCCGTGCCCGCCTCGATTTCCTCGAGCCACGGAAAGTCTTCACGGGGATGGAACTCGAGCGGCGGAAGCTTCGGAAAACAGAGGAACGTCGGCTTCGGCTCGTAGATCCGCCGCTTCCCGAGGAACGCATCGATGCAATGATCGAAGCGGTCCTGCTTCTCCGAGGCATGCTGCCTGCGCACGTCCTCCAGCCGAGTCGCGAGGAACGCTTCGAGTGCTGCGTCGTTCCTGCGAACGGCGTCGACCGCCCGCTGAATGGCAGACCGCAGGTTCTGCGGCAGCCGCGCACCCCGCGGGATCGTCTGCAGGGCGTTGTGGTAGACCTGTGCCGCCATCTTTCTCTTGCCCTGCAGCTCGAGCAGAGAGGCCTTCTGCAGAAGGGCGAGCAGGTGGCGCGGCTCGAGGGCGAGCGCACGATCGAGCGCCCTCGCCTCCTCCGCCTGGAGCCCGAGCCGACGGAAAGCCGTGGCGAGATTGAGCCAGAAGGCCGGGTTCCGGCCGTCCTTCTCGATCGCCTTTTCCAGGAGCTGACGCGCGGCCGACGCGTTGCCTCTGTGCAGCTCCTCGATACCCGCCACGTTGAGAACCAGGGGATGCTCGGGCGCGATGGCCCGCGCGCGCTCGAGCAGACGACCGGCCTCGGATCGCTGCCCGGCCGCCTGTGCGCGCTCTATCGCCTGCACGATCGCAATGACGTCGGCATCGCCGGCGTTCGCCGCCTCGACTGACATTGAAACGTTCCTCCCTTCGGGTCTCTCGTGGACCCGTTCGTCGTGTTTGTAATGTTTGTAGCGTCTGTCGTTCTTGTAGTGTTTGTATCGCCCGTGCGCTGCCTCAGGCCTCCGCTTCCCTGGGCTTCCAGGCCTGCATCAGCTCCTGCTGCCTGCGGACAGGCGCGGGATCATGATGGCTGAATTCCATCGAGTACGTACCCTCGCCACCGGTCAACGCCTTGAGGCGTGACTGATAGTCGGTCATCTCGGCGAGCGGCACGAGCGCGGTCACTCTCGCGCGCTGCCCCGGCAGTGTGCTGTTGCCATTGATACGCGCGCGCTTCGTGGCGAGATCCCCGGTGATGTCGCCGATGCTGCTCGACGGCGCGGTGATCTCCACCCGCACGATGGGCTCGAGCACGATGGGACCCGCCTTCTGTACCGCATCGAGGAACGCCTTGCGGCCCGCGGTGACGAACGCGATCTCCTTCGAATCGACGGGATGATGTTTGCCGTCGTAGACCACGACGCGCACGTCCTGGATAGGAAAGCCCGCGATCGCGCCTTCGGCCAGCGCCTGTCGCACGCCCTTCTCGACCGCGGGGATGAACTGTCCCGGGATCGCACCGCCGACCACCTCGTCGACGAACTCGAAGCCTGCACCGCGCTCGAGCGGCTCGACGCGCAGGAATACCTCTCCGAACTGGCCCGCGCCGCCCGTCTGTTTCTTGTGACGATGGTGTCCGTCTGCGGCGCGCGTGATCGTCTCGCGGTACGGGATGCTCGGTGGATGCGTCTTCACCCGCACGCCGTAGCGCTCGGCCATGCGCTCGAGCAGGACGCGCAGATGGAACTCTCCCATGCCGTACAGTACCGTCTCGTTCACCGCAGCGTTGTGCTCGACGCGCACGCACGGATCCTCTGCGGTCAGCTTGTGGAGCGCGTCGGCGAGGCGTTGCTCGTCTCCGCGCCGCTCGGGCTCGATGGCGATGCCGAGCATCGCGGGTGGGAACACTATCGACTTGAGATGGAACTCGTCCTCGTCGTGCGAATCGTGCAGCACCGCGTCGAAGTGCAGCTCGTCCACCTTCGCAAGGGCACAGATGTCGCCGGGTATCGCCTGCGGAACCTCGACGGTGTCCTTGCCCATGAGGCGATAGAGATGCGCCACCTTGAACGGCTTGCGCGCATCGCCCACGAAGAGCTGCGCGCCCGTCCGGATGGTGCCCTGATGCACGCGGATCACGCCGAGCTTCCCGACGTACGGATCGATGCTGATCCTGAACACGTGCGCCACGACGTGCGCCGACGGGTCGGGGCTCACGCGCACACGCACGGCCTGCTCGCCGCTGCCCTTCATGAACGGCGGCGGATTGCCTTCCATGGGATTCGGCATGAGCCTCTTCAGCACCTCGAGGAGCTGCGGCACGCCGGCGCCGGTTTCCGCCGACACGAAGCAGACGGGCACGAGGTGCCCCTCGCGCAGCGCCTTCTCGAACGGATCGTGGAGCTGCTCCGGCGAGAGCTCCTGACCCTGCTCGAGGTAGAGAGCCATGAGCTCCTCGTCGACTTCCACCACCTGATCGACGATCTGCGTGTGCGCGCTTTCGACCGACGAGAAATCGGTCGGCACGTTCTGCGGACTGAAGAAGCAGTCGACGACGCTGCTGCCGCCCTGCGACGGAAGGTTGATCGGCAGACATTCGGACCCGAACCGTTCACGCAGCTGCTCGAGCACCGCCTCGGGATGCGCGTCGCGGCCGTCCATCCTGTTGACGATCACGAGCCTGCAGAGCTCGCGGTCGCGCGCGAACTCCATGTACCGCTGCGTCATGGAATCGACCCCGGTTGCGGCGCTCACGACGATGCCCACGGACTCGACGGCCTCGAGCACCGAGAGCGTCCGCCCGAGGAAATCGGGATATCCGGGCGTGTCGATCAGATTCAGATGAACGTCGCCGCAGTCGAAGCTGCAGATGGCGGAATCGAGCGAATGCCGCAGCTGCTTCTCCTGCGGATCGAAATCGCTGACCGTCGTGCCCCGCTGCAGGCTTCCCTTGCTGCGGATCGCGCCGGCCTCGAGCAGCAGCGCTTCCGTGAGCAGCGTCTTTCCGGAGCCGGCCTGACCGACAAGTGCTACGTTGCGGATGCCCTGCGTCGTGTAGCCCATGGCGGATGCTCCGGCAAGGTTGCGCGCACCTGCTCGCCCGAAAAGCCTACTCCCGGGAGTGCATCCGCGGCTACCCGTTCCCCGGGCACGCTGCACGGCGACAGCCTGAACGCACACGCCGTTGCAGCGACAGCTCGGCAGTTCGAGCCATGAAGGTACTCGTTCGGGCGGGACCGTATCGTGCTCCTCCTGCAGGCACGCCCGTGCAGAGGAGCATCCATGGAAGGCACCGAACGCAGAGCGCCCGGCAGAGGGCCTTCGCGACCGGCCGGCACGCCGGATCCCGATCCGCGCAAGCAGCCGCCCGAGCACGATCCGACGACGCCCGAGCCCGACGACCCCCGCAGGCACGAGCCGATGCGCGATCCCCCCGCTCATCCGGCCCGCGACGCCGCAGGCTGGCAGGCGTGGTCGGACGAGGACGACGATGAGCCGCAGGACCCTGCGAACCGCATTCTCTTCGACGAGAACCGCATGCCCGGCTGAGAGGACCACCACATGAACGAGCGCAGGAAAGCGGACCCGATGGACGTTCCGCACACACCGACCCGGGCCGAGGGTCGCCACAAGGCCGTGCAGCGCAAACTCGATGAGGCGCTGGAGGAAACCTTTCCGGCAAGCGATCCCGTGTCCATCACGACGTCGCAGGCCGAAGAGGACTGGGGCGCGGAGCCTGCGGACGCCGCGGCCGAAGAGCGCAGGCGCGGAAAGGAGAATGCGCAGCGGGAAGAGCTGCGCTGAGCCGGGAATCCGGAGCGCGGCGGCTCAGGACGCGGTCAGCTCGAGTCCCGACCCGTTCTGATCCACCGTACGCAGCAGCACGGGCCGGCGCCACACGCGCTGGATGTACTCGAGCACCTTGCGGCTGCGCTCGATGTCGAGACCGCGTCCGTCGGTCTCGTGATCGTGCTCGAGCTCGAGCGTTCCATCGACGCGCACGTGAGTGGCGCGCACCGTCGGCGCGCCGAAGTTGTACTTCGGCGCGAGCAGACTCTCGTGGAGCGCCGGCAGATCGTGCTCGAGCACCTTGATCTGGCCGTTGCCGCGCACGCTGAAGCGGAAGAGCCCCAGCTCCTCGGCCAGGTCGCGCGTGAGATAGTTGCGCACGAAACTGAAGTCGTCGTCGAGCTCCATGATGCGGCGCGCCGCCTCGAGTCCCTGATCCTCGATGATCTTCTCCCACATGGAGAAGCCGAGGTGGTAGGGATTGATGCTGAGCGCGATCTGCTGATCCGCCGCGATCGGACGCACGACGTCGGAGTGGCACTTGATCGCGTCCACGTACGCCTGCTGCGGAATGAAGTCCGCTTCGCGCAGCAGCCGTGCGTGCCAGTACGACGCCCACCCCTCGTTCATGATCTGCGTGGCGAACACGGGATAGAAGTAGAACGACTCCTCGCGCACGGCGAGGAAGATGTCCCGCTCCCAGCTCTCCATCTCCGGCGCGTAGTTCGCGATGAACCACAGCAGATCGCGCTCCGGGTGAGGAGGAACCGGTGCGCGCCGGCGCGTCTCCGTGCCGGTATCCGCGCTCACAGGATCGAGCGCGGCGAAGCGGCGGCGGAAGTCGTCGTCGACGGGCGGCTTCGGCTCCTCGAGGTACTCGGGATAACGCTCGCGGCGCAGCGGCAGATCGATGTCGATGTGCTGCTCGAGCGCGAGCGCCGCGTCGAGCACCGTCTCGACCCGGTGCATGCCGTACAGCTCGATGGCCTGCTGGATCTGCCGCGCGTGGCTCGCGGCGTGCTCCACGATGTGCTCGCTCACCTGCTCCTGGCAGCGCCTGAACAGGAGATTGTTACGCGAGAAGTCCGCGTGCCCGAGCACGTGCGCGGTCACGAGCACGTTCTCGGCGAGGCCGTTGCTCTCCGAGAGATACGCATGACCCGGATTGCCCGGGAAGACGACCTCGAAGAGCCGCGAGTGGCCCATGTGCCGCTGGATGAGCTGATAGATGTAGCGGACCCCGAACGACCAGTGCGGCATGCGCACCGGAAGCCCGTAGACCGCGATCTCCATCATGAAGCTGTCGGGAACGGCCTCGAAGTCGACCGGGTGGAACCTGAGCCCCTCGCTCGTGGCGAGCTCCTCGAGGCGCTTGACGTAGTCCTGCCAGGAACCGCCGCTCACGCCGTTCCTCCGATGGCCTCGTTTTCGGCCGTGAAGAAGTGCCGCACGGCGCCCCATACGTCGTCGTAGTCGTTCAGCACGTAGCTGCCGACCGGAAGACCTTCCGATGCGATCTCGGAGAAGAGCCGTCCGGTCTCGGTGGCGAGATGGCGCGACAGCCCCGACGACACCTCGACGTACCCGGAGAAGCACGCGTCGCGCGCGATGCTCTCGAGGAGCGAACGCGCCTCGGCGTGGTCGCTCACCGAGTTGTCGCCGTCGGATGCGTAGAAGAGATAGATGTTGCTGCGGCCGGGATTGAAGCGCTGGTCGATGATCTCGCGCACCTTCGCGAGACCCGTCGAAGCGACGGTGCCCCCGGTGCCGGTGACCTGGAAGAACTCGTTCTCCGAGAACTCCCACGCCTCGGTCGTGTGCGCGACGAACACGGTCTCGAGCGAGCGGTAGGCGCGCCGCAGACCCTGCACGACCCAGAAGAAGAACGTCTTCGCGAGCTTGCGATCGCGGTCCGACATGCTGCCGGAGACGTCGAGCAGAAAGAACACGACCGCGTGCACGGCGGGCTGCCGGCGCCGCGCGAGCTGCCGGTAGCGCAGGTCCTCGTCGGTGAACGTCTGCGGCGAGCCCGGCACGCCCCGGCGCTTGACGAGCTCCTTGAAGGAGCGGCGCCGATCGAGGCGGGAACGCGCGCCCCGGCGGTCCCAGCCCTCGCGGATCCAGTCCGTCTCTTCCGAGGGTCCGATGCGCGCCTTGAGATTCGGGAGCTGCATCTCCTCCCAGAGCCAGTCGACGATGTCGTCGATCTTGATCTCGAGGAGGAGCTGGATCTCGCCTTCGTCGCGCCCGCCCGGCCCCTTGTCGTGGCTGCCCTGATCGCGGGACGGGTCGGCCAGCACGTCGCCCGGCTTGGCGTTGCCCTGGCCGACGCCCTGCGCTTCCTCGGGACGGCGCAGCCGGAAGTGGTAGTGCTCCAGCATGCGCACCGGCACGCGCACCGTGCGCGCGCCGTGGTTGATGACGTCGGCTCCGGCGATGATCTGCGGCAGGTGCTGACGTACCGACTCGCGCACCTTCTCGTCGTGCCGCAGCCAGTCGCGCGCGCCGCGCGAGAACAACTCATACCACTTCGATAGCCCGAAGGCGGATGTGTTGTTGTCGCTGCGCTCGCTCATGACTTTCGTCTCTCCCGCGAGCCGGTGGCCGAGCTACTCCTGCGCGAGCAGCGTCGTCACGTAGCTCAACGCTTCCTTGGCACTGTGCTCGTCGTAACCATATTCGTTGATGAGCCGCTGCTGCACCACCGAAATCTTCTGCCTGGCTTCGTCGTCCGGGCGCGTCGTCGAGGTGACGAGGCGGAGCACGTCGCGCCGCTCCTCGAAGAGGTACTGCTCGATGGCCTCGCGCATGCGGGCGTGGCTCGAGAGCTTGAACTTCTCGCCCGCCTTGAACGCGACCATCGCCTTGCGCACGACCTCCTGACGGAAGGACAGCTTGCCCGAGTCGGAAACCTTGATCTTCTCCTCGACCGAGCGGAGGAAGCGCTCGTCCGCCGGGCGCGTCTCGCCCGTGATCGGGTCGGTCACCTGCCGGTGATCGAGCGCCGCCTCGACCTCGTCCAGGTACTTCTCGAGGAGCTGCTGCGCCTCCTCCTCGAAGGAGGCGAACATCGCCCGGTGGACGTCCTCCTTGACCCACCGGTTGTAGAACTCCTTGCGCGCCGTCACCAGGTGATCGATCCACACCTTCTTCTGCTTGGCGTCGATGCGGGCGTCGTTCTCGATCGCGTCCTTGAGCGCGAGCAGCAGGTCCATGCTCGTCAGGCTCTGCACGTTGCTGCGCGTGATGGCGTTCGAGATCGCGTTGATGACGAAGCGCGGGCTGACCCCGGTCATGCCCTCGTCGGGCGCCTCGGCGCGCAGCCGCTGCGCTTCAGTCTCAGGAACGCCCTCCACCGCCTCGCCCGCGTACAGGCGCACCTTCTTCGGCAGGTCGAGCCCCTCGCGCTCGGGCTTCGCCAGGCGCGTCAGGATCGCGAACACGGCCGCGAGATTGAGCACGTGCGGGTCGAGGTGCACGTTGCGGAACGCGGGCGCGCTCGCGACGAGCTTCTGGTAGATCCGGGCCTCGTCCTTGTACGACAGCGCATAGGGGACCTTGATGATCACCATGCGGTCGAGCAGCGCCTCGTTCTCCTTCTCCTGAAGGAACTTGTGGAACTCGGCGAGGTTCGTGTGCGCGACGATGGTCTCGTCCAGATGGATCAGCGGGAAGCGCGAGACCTTGACGTTCTTCTCCTGCGTCATGGTGAGCAGCAGGTAGAGGAACTCGCGCTTCACCTTGAGGATCTCGATCATCTCGAGGATCCCGCGGCTCGCCGCGTAGACCGCGCCCGACCACGACCAGGCGCGCGGATCGCCCTCGTCGCCGATCTGAGCCACCTTCGCCAGGTCGACCGAGCCCACGAGGTCGGCGATGTCCGCCGTCGTGGGGTCGTGCGGAGCGTAGGTGCCGATTCCGACGCGGGACGCCTCCGACAGGAAGATGCGCTCCACGGGTACCCTGAGGAAGTCGCCGTCGAACTCGCGCTCGACGAAGTCCCGGGCCCAGGGCGAGAGCTCGCCGGTTATCTCGATGCCGTAGGTGTCCCGGAATTCCGCGCGGAGACTGGAGGGGATGAGGTTGAGGGGGTTCTCGTGGAGGGGGGAGCCTTTGATCGCGTACAGCGCGCCTTCGTCGGTGCGGCTGTACTCCTCAAGTCCACGCTTGAGCAGTATCGCCAGCGTGGACTTGCCTCCGGACGGCGGGCCTAGCAGCAGCAGTAGCCGCCTGCCGACATCGGATCCCGCCGCGGCCGCCTTGAAGTAGTCGACGACCCGCGAGAGCGGCTCGTCGATGCCGAACAGCTCGCGGCGGAACAGCTCGCGCGCCTTGACGCTCTCGCTCGCGTCCGGGGATGCGGCACGCCCGTGCCAGCGGAGCATGTCCCAGATGTACTCGTGACTCGTGCGGGCCAGCGCTGCGGGGTTCTGCGGCAGGATGTTCTCGAGGAACTCACCGAAGGTCCCCTCCCAGCGCTGTGCCCGATGCAGCTTGCTGAAGGAGCTCAGTGACTCGAGGAAATCGGAGCGGCGGACCGGATCGACTTCAGTCGGCTGGCGCATCGTCCTTCCCTCCCGCGCATGGAGCTCGTTTCGCTCGCGGCGTCGCCTTCGCGAGCCTTGTCCTTAACTTAAATCCAATCGATATCACGGAGCGTGACGGTCCTCTAGTTTGTGCCGGGATCTTCTCGTTAAGACGATCACAACGCCGAATCGTTCAATGAGGCAAAGCAAGATGCATACCCGTTGCACTCGACCGCTCTCGAGGCGTACAAGTTACTGATTCGGGTCGGCTCGTCTTCACGTCCGGCACCCTCATCGGTTGAGCAGGTCCTTCAGCCTGTCACCGAGCTTCTTTTTGAGCTCTTCCTTCTTCTCCTCCACCCTTTCGGTCACTTCCTTGCGCACGCGTTCCTTCACGAGCGAGGCCAGATCCGGGCGCACCGACATGTCATCGAGCGTGCCCGTGATGGTGATCGGTATCTCCGCGGCCTTGAGGTCCGTCATCTCCGCGCCTGCACCTTCGGAGGGCAGCCTGTAGACCTCGGCCACGAGGCGATAGTCGATGGCCTTGCTGTTGAGATCGATCGTGCCCTTGCCGCTCGCGCGCAGGATGTCCGTCTCGACGCGCAGATCGTCGTTGCGCATCACGCCCTGATCGAGCACCGCGCTGCCCGAGAGAGTCCTGAACGCGGTGCGCGGCTCGCCGCCCGCGCGCGCCGGGATCGGCTCGCGCTTCCACAGCGCGTATGCACGCCGCAGCTCGTACAGCAGATCGACGCCGTTGAACGCACCTTCGCGCACGTTCGCCTCGATTCTCCCGCTGAGTGAGGCGAGAATCGCCGCGTCCGTATTGCCCACCGCCTTCAGCACCGCGCTCGCGTCGCCCCTGCCGCTCACGCGGTCCGTTTCGAACGCCGCCTTCATGAGCGCACCGATGTCGATGTCGCGCGCGCGCTCGTCGAGCGACAGACGCGCCTGCGCCTGACGGGCATCGAGCACGATGTTGCCGCCGTACGATCCGCCGAAGAGACGCGCCTGCGTCGGTCCGACCCTCACCAGGCCGCCGCTCGCCGACAGCGGCAGACGGATGTCGCTGAACTCGAGCCCCGCGAGCACCGCGCGTCCGATCGCGAGCGAGCCCTTGGCGTTGAGCTCGCGCAGCGCATCGAGGGGCAGCTCGGTCGGTTCCTCCGCCTGCGCGGCGCCGCCCTTCGAGGCCTCCTCCTTCTCGGGCCCGAGGTAGCGATCGACGTTGATCGCGTCCACGTTGAGGTCGAAGGCGAGCGCCATCTTCTCGAGATCCTCGATGCCCGCCGAGCCTCGGACGCGTGTGTCGTCGAGCAGAAGATCGAGCTGCGGGAGCCGCAGCGCGGTCTCGGTGAGCCGGTAGCTCCCCTTCAACTCGAACTTCGTCAGCACGGACGGATCGGCCGTTTCCGGCAGCTCCACGCCGAGCTCCGGCAGCGCCTTGCGCAGCGACATGCGCGGGATGGAGATCTCGCCGGTCACGACCCGCTCGGAGAAGAGCTTCTCGCCCTGCGCCGTGACGGTGAGCGGCACGGAGCCGACCCGCAGCTCGAGCGAAGTGGGTGACAGCGTCTCCGCTTCCCAATCGAGCACGAGAGACTCGGCACGCACCGAAATGGGGAGCGCCTCGCTGGAGCGCCCCGCCGCGCCGCCAGCCTCTTCGGGTGCACCGAACCACTCCGCATCCGCGCTGAGATCGCGCAGCTCGACGTGCGATGCGCCCTCGGGCAGATGCGCGATCGTCTTCAGCTTCACTCTCGCGAGGGGCTGCGGCTCGCCCTGATCGAACGCGAAGCTCGCCGTCGCATCCACGGGAGCACCGCCGCCGATCGCTCCGGTGTGCAGCTCGAGCTCGGACAGCCGCAGCACGCTGCCTTCCGCTTCGTCGCGATAGACGATGGTTGCGCCGGTGACATCGATGCCGGCGATGCGTGTCTGCGGGGCTTCCCCTTCCGCTGCCGGCTCTTCTTCATCGGAGCCGCCGAGATCGCTCCAGTTGTTGACTCCCTCTCCGCGGCCGATGAGCGTGACCGACAGGCCCTCGACTGCAACGCGGCTCACTTCGAGATTCCTGCGCAGCAGCGGCAGGAGCTTGACGCCGACGTTGGCACGCGCAACGGTGAGAAAGGGCTCCTCTCCGAACTGCGGGGGATTGCCGAGGCGCACGTCCTCTACGCGCAGAGCGAGCCACGGGAACACGTCGAGATCCATGGAGCCGCCGATCTCGAGCGGGCGGCCGGTATGGCGTTCGACGAGCTGCTCGATGTCGTCGCGGTAGTCGTTCGGATCGACCCACAGCACGAGCGCGATCACGCCGAGCACCACGATCGCGACGAGGGCGGCGAGCACGCCGCCGATGATCTTCAATGCACGCATAGCCGCTGCCGAAGGCTCCTCGCTGCGGCACTCCGGTGTGCCGGGTCTACAGCTTACTACCGCGGCCAACTCACCATAAGTCGACGCGAAACGCGCGCCCGTTCCGGTTTCACGAAATGTCGTCGCGGGTGGCCGACACGTGCGTCTCGTTATTGTGAACTGCCGCAAGGCGGGGGTCGGCCCGGTCACTATCCTGCAGGAGGGCGAAGGCGTCCGCGCAACGCGGGCTCCGTTTTCGTGCAGGCGGTCCGAGTCCTTTCCGCAGCGGTGGATCGTGTCCGGACCGTCATCCGGACAGGGAGAAGCGCTGTGGCCAATCCAGCATCAGTTTCGGTCTCTCAGCCGCCGGAATCCGGCAACGCGCCCCGCACGGCCGCCCCCGCGACTTCGGCGCGACCCGTGGCCGAGGTGATCGCGCTCACCGGCCGGGACGATTTCCTGCTCGAGTTCGGCGAGGCGCTGGGCGGCCAGGTCGCCGTGCATCCCGTCGACACGCTCGACGCGGCGCTCGAACAGCTCTCCGACGCGCGGCGGGTGCAGCTTCTCGTCATCGATGCGCGATCGACACCGGACGTGCGCGCGGCAGTCGACGCCGTGCAGGCGCGGTCGCCCGACACGACGATGCTGGTATTCGCGCCGCAGGGGGCCGAGCAGAAGATCGCATCGGCCGTGAAGGGCACCAACGTCTTCGCGCTGCTGCCCATTCCGGTCGATCTGCGCAAGACGTCCGCGGTTCTCGAAGGCGCGATCGCTCATGCGGTTTCCCGCCACGAAGCGGCGCACGCCGATCCGGAGGCGAAGTCGCGCGGCAGGAGCGAGCGGCAGACTTCGTTCGCGGCCGCACCCGCCGCGGCACACGTTCACGACATTCCCGCAGCGGACGCCGGTGCGCCCGAGCGGCGCGGACCCGGCACGATGGTTCTCGCGGCCGCAGGTCTCGCCGTCCTCGCGCTCCTCGCGGGAGCGGGCTACTGGTTCTTCGCCCGCGACGCGGCTCCAGGTGCAGAGCAGCGGGCGGGCACGACTGCTGCGAGCGCCCCGCAGTCCGACGAGGACGCGACGCTCGAGGCGCTCGGCGCGGCGGTCGATCTCGAGCCCACACCGGTGGCGGAAGACACCGTCGCCCAGGGCACCGTGGACGAGCTGCTCGAGAAGGCGCGTCTCGCCATGCGCGAGCGGCGCTACACGGAGCCGGCGGGCGACAACGCGCTGCTCTACTACCGCTCTGCGGCCGCGGCGGACCCGCAGAACGGTGAAGCCGCCGACGGACTCGCGCGCATCGGTGCGCTGCTCGTCACGCGATTCGAAGAGACGCTCGGCGCCGGTCAGCTCGAGCAGGCGTCGCTCGCGCTCGCTCAGTTGAAGCTGGCGCAGCCGGACGATGCGCGGATCCCGACGTTCGAGTCGCGGCTCGTTCAGGCGCAGGTCACCAGGGCGCTCGCCGACGGCAACATCGAGCGCGCCGCCGCGCTCGTCCGCGTCGCGCAGCAGTCGGGATCGGTTCAGGCCGATCAGATCGCGAAGTGGCGTGCCGAGATCGTCCGCCGTCAGGACGAGGCGCGCGTGAAGCGCCTGCTCGATCTCGCCGCCGATCGCATCCGCGACGGACGCCTCACCGAGCCGTCCGATGACAGCGCCAAGTACTACGTGCAGCAGCTCCGCGAGATCGCGGGCACGAACAGCGCCGTGCAGCGCATATCGCGCGATCTCACGGCCGCCTATCTGCGCAGGGCGCGCGAAGCCGGCATCGCGGGCCGTAACGCCGAAGCGGAGCGCTGGGCCGCGGAGGCCCGCGCGGCCGGTGCGAGCGCCGCCGATCTGAGCGCGCTCCAGCGCGACATCGCGAACGCGCGCGCACGCGCGGCGAGCGCGGAGAGCGACCGCATCGCGCAGCTCGTGCGCGAGCGCCTGCAGGCCGGCATGCTCAGCGAGCCCGCGCAGGACAGCGCCGTGCACTACCTCACGCAGCTGCGGGCCACCGACGCCGACCATGCGGCCATTCAGCCTCTTTCGCGCGAGCTCGCGGAGCGGCTCGTCGCTCGCGCCGCGAGCGCGGCGCGCGAGGGCCGCAGTGCCCAGGCGGAAGCCGACCTCGAGCTCGCGCAGCGCTGGGGCGCCGACGCCCGCGCGGTCCAGAACGTTCGGCAGCAGCTCGCGGCCGCGCGCGCTCCCGCGAGCAGCTCCGCGTCGAGCACCGGCGGTCGGCGGCAGACGTTGCTCCAGAACCGCCTGAAGCGGACGCGTTACGTCGCGCCGGAGTACCCCGAGCGCGCGCTCGCGCGGGGGCAGGAGGGCTCGGTGGTCGTCGAGTTCATCGTCGACGTCAACGGTCAGACGCGCGACGTACGTGTCGTGTCGTCGGATCCGCCGGAAGTTTTCGACCGCGCCGCCGTCAACGCCGTGCGCCGGTGGCGATACGAGCCGGTGATCGAGAACGGCGTGCCGATCGAGGTCCCCGCCCGCATGGTCATCAACTTCAAGGTGCCGGATTGATCCGGCCACTTCAGGGAGAGCGCTGCATGAGCGTTTCGGGCGCCGACCGCACTCGCAAGCTCCTCACCGTCGGTGTCGGCACGGTACTCATCGTCGTGATGGGTGCCGTGCTGATCGCCGGTTTCCGCCTCGCGACGCAGATGAACGCGAACGTCGCGGCGCTGCAGACCGCGAGCATGCTGCAGACGTACCCTGCGGCGCTGGCACAGCACCTCACTTCGCTGCGCGACCGCCTCGAGGCGCGCGCCTACGCCGGGCAGGCCCTCGCCGACCTGCGCACGACCGTCGAGAGCTTCGATCGCGACCTCAAGCGGCTCGCGTCGGGCCCGGCCGAGGGCCCGATGCAGATCGACCAAGCGATGATGCTGTGGCGGCAGTACGCGCCGGTGCTCGAGCCCGTCCTCGCGTTCAACGGTCAGCCCTACATCGATACCGACGAAGCGGGCAGCGTGCTCTCGAAGGAGGGTCTCGAGCATTACGCGGACGTCAAGCGCGCGCACCTCTTCGCGCGCGAGAACGCGGACCGTCTGCAGGGCATGCTCGCCGCCGTCGCCACGGGACTGCAGCAGCAGGCCTCCGCACAGGCGAACCGCCTGCGGCTCCTGCTGTCGGCCGGTGTGATCGCCGCGCTGGTGCTCGCCGTCGCGGCCGCGTACTTCCAGATCACCCGCGCGAGCCACGAGCGCGCGGCCCGCGAGGCCCAGGAGCAGACCCGCGACATCCTGCGCACGGTGAAGGAAGGCTTCTTCCTGCTCGACGCGCAGTACAGGATCGGCTCGGTGTGGTCCGACGCGCTCACACGCCTCTTCGGCCGGCAGAACTTCGCGGGTCTGCCGTTCGAGGAGCTGCTGAAGGATCTCGTGCCCGCCTCCACGCTCGCCACGGCGATGAAGTACATCAAGCTGCTGTGGGGCGACCGCGCACACGAGAACCTGATGAAGAGCATCAACCCGCTCGGCCAGCTCGAGGTGCAGGTCGACAACGGCCGCGGCGGGCGCGAGACGCGGTATCTGCAGTTCGACTTCCACCGCGTCATGGGCCCGAAGGGTGTCAAGCACGTGCTGGTCAGCGTCTCCGACATCACGTCGAACGTGCTGCTCGCACGCGAGCTGCAGGAATCGCAGGAGAACGCCAGCAACCAGCTCGACATGGTCCTCGGCGTGCTGCACGTCGATCCCGTTCAGCTCTCCACGTTCCTCGACGCGACGGAGGCGGGCCTGCAGCTCATCAACGCGATTCTCAAGGAGCCGGCGCGCACGGACGCCGAGTTCCGCAAGAAGCTCGACGGCCTGTTCCGCGAGCTGCACTCGATCAAGGGCGAGGCGTCGGCGCTCAACCTCATGAGCATCGCGACGCGCGTGCACGCGCTCGAAGACGCGGTGAGCGAGCTCAAGAAGCGCGCCGAGCTCTCCGGCAACGACTTCCTGCCGCTCGTGCTCAAGCTCGACGAGCTCATGGCGCACATCAAGACGGTGCGCGAGCTCGGCACGCGGCTCGCGACGCTGCGCGAGAGCGCGCTGCCCGCCCGCGGAGCCTCGCAGGGCGGCGGCGTCGATCCGAACGAGGAGATCTCGCGCACGCTGCACTCGCTCGCGGACCGTCTTGCCGCCGAGCACCACAAGCGCTTCAAGCTCGCGATCAACGGGCTGTCCGAGATGCCGGCCGCCTACCGCGCGACGATCAAGGACGTGCTCATCCAGATGCTGCGCAACGCGGCCGTCCACGGCATCGAGCCCGCGGAGGTGCGGCGCGCGAGCGCGAAGGACGACATCGGCAACGTCCGCGTCGACTTCCGGCGCGTGTCGGACGGCTACGAGCTCGTGTTCGAGGACGACGGCGTCGGCCTCTCGCCCGAGCAGCTCAAGGCGGCCGCCGTGCGCCGTGGGCTGATCACGTCGGACGAGGCCGCCGAAATGGACACGCGCGCAGCGATGGCGCTCATCTTCCGTCCGGGCTTCTCGACGAAGGACGACGTCTCGATGGACGCGGGCCGGGGCGTCGGGATGGACGTCGTCGCGCGCAGCATCTACGCGCTGGGCGGCAGGATCGGCGTGAGCACCCAGCCGGGGCGCTACACGCGCTTCAAGATCGCGTTGCCGGCGACGGAGGAGCATGCAAGCACCGCCGTCGCCTGATATCGGGACTGGAGGAAGGAGCGGATGACTACAGCGAACGGCACTGCGTCGGCCGCGGGGACGAAGCGATCCTTCAAGCTGCTCATCGTCGACGACTCGAACATCATGCGCCGCCGTATCGAGCGGTCGCAGCAGTTCGACGAGCTGGAAGTGGTCGGCTCGGCCTCGAACGGACTGGAGGCGCTGGAGCTGTTCAAGAAGACCGACCCCGACCTCGTGACCATGGACATCACGATGCCGCACATGGACGGCATCGAGTGCATCCAGCGCCTGGTCGAGCTCAAGCCCGAGGTGCGCATCCTCGTCATTTCGGCGCTTGCTGACAAGGCGACGGCGGTGGATGCGATGGAGAAGGGCGCGAACGGTTTTCTGCACAAGCCATTCACGGATCGCCAGCTCAACGAGGCGATCGCCGAGCTCATCCGGGGACTCTAGGATGCTGCAGGAACACGAGCTCAAGACTTTCGTCGAGGGGACGACGAACTACTTCGAGGTCGCGGCTCAGCAGCCCGCGACGGTCGGCTCGCCGTACCTGGTGACGGACGGCACGCCGGCGGTGCACGACTACACCGGCATCATCACCATCACCGGGAAGCGCGAGGGCATCGTGTACTTCACGGCGCCGCGCGCGATGCTCACCGTGCTGCTGATGAAGATGCAGGAGAGCGACTTCAGCCACGAGAACATGCGCGACCTCGTGGGCGAGGTGGCGAACACGATCTCGGGCAATGCGCGACGCGACTTCGGCAGCGAGTTCATCATCTCCGTGCCGAGCGTCGTCTCGGGCGAGAAGAGCGAGATTCCGCTCGCGCCGGGCGCGCGCTCGTTCGTCATCCCGATCAACTGGCGCAGCCACTCCGCGAAGCTCGTCGTCTCGCTCAAGTAGCCGCGGCAACGCTCGCGTCCGAGGTCGGCGCGGCGCGGAGCCTTACGCGCGCCGGCAGGAAAAGGGAAAAAGTGTGCGGCAGTCGCCATCGGGAGACTCCCCCGCCGCGCGCGACTGCTGCTATCTTCACGGAGCGTCGCACGCCACTTTCGGGGGTCTGATCAATGGACATGACGATCCACGCGCTCGTCGAGGCGCTGCCCGGTCTCCTGCGTGCTCTCACGGCACACGGCTTCGATCCTTCCGTTCCCGGTCTCCTGCTCGGCACGCTGGTCGGCTGGATGATCACCGGCTCACTGCGCCAGAGACGCCTGAGGAAGCAGGAGCAGGAAGTGGTACGCCGCACACGGCGCGACTGAGACGGGGCTTCCGGCAGCGGCCGGCGCGCCGCAGGAAGCTCTCGAGCGATACGCTTCGTCGAAGATGAAACTCTCGGCTCTCATCTACTCTCTGGTGAACGATCTCGGGACCGTGCGGCCCGACGACGGAGATCTCGCCCTCGCGTCCATGCTGTTCGGCATGGCTCTGGCGTGGGCCGTCATCCATCTCGTCCAGCAGCGTCGCGCGCGGCGGGCGTCGTCCGCATCCTCACCGGCGACCCGCACCGATCGCAGCCGCAGGCTCGACGCGCATCAGGCTCCGGGCTGACTTCCGTCGCGCGAGTGCGCGGCCGGAAGCGGCGCGAACACGTCCGCCGATTCCGGGTAGAGCTCGATCAGCACCTCCCTCGCGGCCGATGCGATGAGCGGCGCGAGCCGCTCGGCCACGTGCTCCGCGGACGCGCCTTCGCTCGCCTCCGCCCAGACGTCCTCGAGCGCGTCACGCCTCCGCGAAGTCGCCGCCGCGATCTTCTCTTCCCAGTGCCGCGGCGCGGCCCCAGCGACGAACTCTCCCCGGCCGCGGCCGAAATGCGCCACGGCGAGATAACGCACCAGCGCGGCGGCGAAGCGCGCGTTGAGGAACTCGGCCGACCAGCGCACGCTGCCCTGTTCGGCGCCGCGAGCCAGGTTGTAGGCCTGTGCGAGTCCCCGCGCACCGAATGCGCCGAGAACGCCGCCGAGCAGTGCCCCGGCACCGAAAGTGAGGCCCCCTGCCGCGAGGTCGGCGGCGAGCCCCCCTAGCGCACCGGACAGCACGCCGCCCACGACGCTCGCCTTGTCCGCATCGGCGGGCCGACGCACGGCGAACTCGCGTCCCATTCCGCTCAGCACCTCCTCCGTCGCGCGACCCACGAGCCCGTGCAGCCGGACGAGCTCCTCGGTCGCGGCGCGTATCTGCGCATCGAGCCTGGAGGCGAGTGAGCGCTGCGCCCGCTGGAGCTCGACATCATCGCTCCTGCCGCCGGGAAGGAGCGACGCGAGCCAGGCCCGCGCTTTTTCCCGCAGATCGCGCGGCGCCAGCAGCTCCCGGTCCGTCGCGACGACGGCGAGCTGGCGCGCAAGCGCCTCCATCGAGCGCTGGAAGACTTCGAGATTCCGCACGCGCCACGCCTCGCGCAGCCGCGCATACGCCGGCTGCAGCTCGGGTGGAAGAAGCGGCTGGACGTGCGCGAGGAGCACGCCCTCCTGCACCCAGCAGCGCGCGAACGCGTCGAACGGGAGGACTGCACGGACGAGAGGGAAGGACGCCAGATGCGCGCGCCACTGAGCGACGTCGGCCTGCACGCGCTCGCTGTCGCGCGGCGGCCCGAGCTGGTTGAGCAGCAGGACGATGGGCTTTCCGATCCAGCCGAGGATCTGCATCTCCGCTTCCACGTACGCGGCCGATGCCGGTTCCTCCCCCGCGTTCACCACGTACAGGATGACGTGGCTGTCCTCGCGGGCATTGCGCAGCGCCTGCTGGCTGCACCAGAAGGGTCGGTCCGTAAACCGGTCCCAGACCTGAGTGAGAATCCAGCCGAGAGGATTCTCCGACTGCTTCAGGCGTTTGAGGAGCCGCGCGCTGTCGCCGAAGCCCGGAGTGTCCCACAGCATCAGGCGGTCGCCGTGCGGGGACTCGATCAGCAGGTGACGCTCGGCGACTTCGGTGACGTGCGCGCGGTCGCCCACCTCGCCGATGTCCTCGCGCAGCAGTGTGCGCGCCAAGGTCGTCTTGCCGACGTTCGTGTGCGAGATGAGCCCGAGCTCGATCGTCGCGGGTGCGGCCACCGCGCCTTCCACGGGTGCCGGATGCGTCGTCACGGGTTCCCGGGTCATACGGCGACGCACTGACCCGGCGTCCACAGCGCCGCACGCACGGAGTCGCGAACTCTCGTGTCATCGGCGGCGAGGTGCGCGAGATCGAAGATGCACGCACGCAGCCCGTATCCCGCGACGAAATCGCTCCAGACACGCCGGCGCTCGGCGAGCCGCTGCTCGAAGGAAGTCTCTCCGCGCATGCGTGCAGCGTACGGCGATTCGTCGATGAGGACGAGCAGCGGCACGGCACGCTGCGAGCGCGCCAGCCAGTCGCGCACGCCGGCGATCACCGCGCCGTGATTCTCGGGTTCGGGTGTCGAGGCAAGGCTCATGAGCAGCACGTTCCAGTCCGACACGCGCGCGACGCCGCGCGACAGCCGGTCGATCAGCTCGTCCTCCTCGCCGTAGCGGATGGGAGCGCGCACGTCGAGGCGCACCGTGCCGCCGAGCGCCGCGCCGAGCAGGGCCTCCGCACCGCGCAGCGATTCGGGACCCGGATCGTACGCGTACGGCGTGATGCTCGCGATGTCTCCTCCCGTGCCTCCCGCACCGAGCAGGATGCCGCGCGCGTAAGGGACGAGCGACGGCGGCAGCTCGGGTGCACGGGAGAGAGCCCGGAGCCGCAGCGTCGCGAGCAACGCGAGCAGCAGGCGCGGAACGATGATGTACAGAGCCGCCGTCACGGCGATGAGATGAATCCACGTCGCGGCGTCGCCGCCTCCCGAGTCACCGGTCCAGCGCAGCGCCGCGACGTCGTCAGGAGTTGCCGGCAACGCGATTCGCGCGAGTGCGGACGCGGGACCGTAGAGAACCGCAAGGAGCGCTTGTACCTGCGGCGGCCCGAGGAAGGTGCTCTCCCAGCCGGCCTCGTACTGCAGAACGATGCCGCGCACATAGAGTCCCGCGACGAGGCCGAGCGCTGCGCACGCAGCGGAGAGGTGCAGGAGCCTGCGCGCACGCGCAGCGAGCAACGGCAGGGCGATGGTGCTCCACTCCGACGCGAAGCGCCGCAGACCCGCGGCGAGCGGTGCATTGGACTGCGACGCGCGCTCGAGCAGCGCTCTCGCACGCCAGTCGATCCAGCGTCCGTACAGACGTGAAAGCGGCGGCGCACCGCTCGACGCGCGCGAGCGGCGACGGATCCACGCGATACCCAGCGCCGCGTACACAGAGAGGTTCCAGACGACGAGACCGAGCAGCGGAAACGCCAGGATGTTGATGCGCCGGCTGCCGTCGAGCGCGGACAGCGATATTCCCGAGACGAGCGCGAGTGCGAGCAGCGCCGCACCGATCCACGAGGCGCCACCCGACAGTGCCAGCACGTGTGAGACGACGGGCGAGCGCAGCTCGACGTGCTCGAGCAGGCGCTCGGCCCGCCGTGTGAGGAAGCGCTCGACGCTGCGCTCGAGCGCGCCGCTTCTCATCGCCTGCCGCGCTTCAGGCTCGTGGCGCAGCGCCGTGCGCGTTGCATCGGCGCGGTCGGCGAGCGGAATCACCTCACCGTCGCGGTCGCTGTCCTCGATGGCCTGAATGAGGAGGACGGTACGGAGCGAGCTCTCGTGCATCGATTGTCGTGCCGCGTGCGGCGCGGAACTCCCGGCCGTCCGGTGCACTCTATCGCGCCCACGGTACAGCTCCAAACCGCGCATGCGCGGCTGCGCGACTTCGGCGCGGCCCGGGCCGGTTGCGGTTCCCATCGGAATCGGGTCGTCGCCGGAACGACTTCAAATCGCGACGAAGCGAATAAACGCCCCGCCCCTCTCGTGAATCAATACACGTAGTCGAACGCGCCAGGGAGACGAAAGGGTCGCTCCCGCCGACGACGTCTTACAGGAGAGGGTCGCCATGAGTTCCGGGATGCTGACGCGAGTGCTGTTTGCAGGAATCGCTTTCATGGGTGCGGGCGTGACGGTGGGCGCACCACAGCCGGAGGCGGTGCAGGTAGTCGTGGACTACACCGATCTCGACCTGTCCAAGCCCGAAGGCGCCGCCACGCTCTATCGCCGCATCAAGGCGGCAGCACGCACGGCCTGTGGACCGAACCCCGATCCGCATCGGCTCCACGAGCGGCGTCTGTTCGAGCAGTGCTTCGAGCAGGCCGTCGCGAAGGCCGTCGAAAAGGTCGACCGCGCGACGCTGACCGCGCTTCATCGAAGCCGCGCGGGACACGACAAGGTCGGCTGAATGCCTCGCGGGCTCCGCGTCGGACGCCGCACAGCGGCGCTCCGGCGCGG
>ERZ795043.31-NODE-31-length-227699-cov-362.598904_pt1 | contig 227699 bp, 159 predicted proteins | sample MGYA00375127_ERZ795043 | MGnify/ENA primary metagenome ERZ795043 (study PRJEB30172, sample SAMN05518447) | compost metagenome | isolation source: Feedstock adapted compost from Newby Island compost facility, Milpitas, CA | place: USA:Newby Island compost...
CCGCTGCTCCTCGTCCACCACCACCAGGCCCAGATCCCGGAACCGCACGTCCGGCTGCAACAATCGGTGCGTCCCGATCACGATGTCCACCGACCCACTGGCCAGCCCCTCCAGCACCCGGCGCTGCTCCCCGCGCGTCCGAAACCGCGACAACAACTCCACCCGCACCGGATAATCGGCCATCCGATCCCGAAACGTGTTGTAATGCTGCTGCGCCAGCACCGTCGTCGGTACCAGCACCGCCACCTGTTTGCCGTCCATCACCGCCTTGAACGCCGCCCGCAACGCCACCTCCGTCTTCCCAAAACCCACATCGCCACACACCAGCCGGTCCATCGGCCGCGGCCGTTCCATGTCCGCCTTCACCTCCGCAATCGTCCGCAACTGATCCGGCGTCTCCTCGTACGGAAAGGCCGCCTCAAACTCACGTTGCCACGGCGTGTCCGGCTTGAACGCATGCCCCGGCTGCGCCGCACGCGCCGCCGCCACCGCCAGCAACTCCGCCGCCACATCCCGAACCGCCCGCTCCGTCTTCTCCCGCGCCACCCGCCACCGGTGCCCGCTCAACGTGTGCAGCGGCGGCCGCACCCGGCCCGCCCCCACGTACTTGCTCACCAGATGCGCCTCGCTCACCGGCACGTACAACCGCGGCGGCGGCTGACCCGGCTCCTCCGGCGCATACTCCAGCACCAGACACTCCATCCCGCGCGACCCACCGGCACCCCCCTCCGGCAGCGTCTCCAAACCCAGGTACCGGCCGATCCCGTAGTTCAAATGCACCACCAGATCCCCCACCTCCCACTCCGAGAAATCGATCTCGAACACCGACCTCATCGCCGCCGCATGACGCGACTTCATCCGCCGCGGCCGCGGGATGCGCGTCCGGCCGAACACCTCCGCGTCGGACACCACCACCAACCCCGCCGCCTCACACCAAAACCCCCGCCGCAACGCACCCGCATGCACCTCCGGCCGCAACCCGTCCGCCCCCGCCTCCCCCGGCACCCACTCCCGCCACAGCTCTTCAAACCGCTCCCGCTCGCCCGCGCTCGGACAAAACACCACCACCGCCTGCCCCTGCCGCAGCCAGCGATGCATCTGCTCGAAAAACTCCCGCCGTTGCACCTCCGCCACCTCCGCCGGCGGCGGCCGCTCCGGCAACGGCCGAAACGCCTCCAGATCCTCCCAAACCCATGCACACCCGGCCCCCTCCTCATCCGCCGCCACGGCCACCCAGGCCGCTCCTTCGCCACATCGCCCTCCACCGCCGGCCGCCTCGCCCCGGTCCGGCGCACCCTCGCCCATCCACACCTTCGGCCCCGCGTGCGACGCCAGTTCCCGTTCCACCTCCGACCACTCCGCCCACAGCGGGTCACCGCCCGCCCCGCCCTGCAGACACTCCCCCACCCGCAGCCGCACCTCATCCGCATCGCTCCACACCACCACCGTCCCCGCCGGCCAGTGCGCCGCCGGCACGCTCAACTCCGCAACATCGCCCTCTCCCGCTGCCGCACTCCGCAATGCCCGCCGCAAAATCCCCAGCTCGCCCGCCGGCCCCAACACCACACCCCCCAGCCGCCCGCGCGAAACCTGCGTGAGCGGATCGAACACCCGCACCGACTCCACCGTGTCCCCAAAAAACTCCAGCCGCACCGGCCAGGGCTCCGTCGGCGGAAACACGTCCACAATCCCCCCGCGCAACGCCACCTCGCCCTTCTGCGTCACCTGCACCTCCGGCTCGTACCCCTGCGCCTCCAACCACTCCACCAACTCCAGCGGATCGACCCGGCCCCCACAACCCACCACCCGCAACCGCCGCTCCAGCTCCCGCGGCGCAAACGTCCGCTGCACCAGCGCCGCACCGCACGTCACAATCACCGGCGCCGGGCCCGCACCCGACCGCACCTGCGCCAGCCGCACCAACACCTCCAGCCGTTCGCTGATCGTGTCCACATGCGGCAACCCCTCCTCCCCCGGCAACAACTCCCACGCAGGAAACACCAGCACACCCGCAGGACCCACCTCGCCCCCGCCCGCATCGCCATCCGCCGGAACCTCACGCCCCTCCAAAACCCGCAGCCAGGTCTCCAAATCCTGCTGAAACCCCTCCATCCGGCGCGCATCCGGCGTCACCACCACCAGCGGCCGATCCGGAAAACAACGGTGCAACCACGCCACCAGAAACGGACGCGCCGGTTCCGCCACCCGCGGCAAACCCAACACCCCGCCCTCCTCCACACGCCGCACCAGCGCCCGTGCAGCGGGAGTGCCTTCCCACCGGGTCCAACCCGGCCTCTCTGTCCCCGCACCGACCTTCTCCACCAAAAACCTGCCGAACCTCCACCGGGTCGCCCCACCCGTCAAGTCGCCCCGGCACCAATCACCCCTCCACCAGCGCCCCCGCCAGCAGCTGCGCCATGTGCATCACCGGCACCGCCGACAAATACGCCACCTGCTGCCGGCAACTCGTCCCGGATGCCACCACCACCGTCCCGTACGGCGTGTGCACCACCTGCTCGATCAACGGCTCCGCCACGCGCAACGACAACTCGTACGTCGCCGCCATCGCACCAAACGCACCCGCCATCCCGCAACAGCCGCTCTCCAACAAACGCACCCTCCGACCCGGCAGCCGACCCGCCAACCGCGCCATCAACGGACCCCAACCCTTCACATGACAATGCGCATGCACCAACACCCAACCCCGACCCGGCTCCCACGCCACCCGATCCGGCTCCGCCTCCAACGCCCGCTCCACAAACTCCTCGAACAACACACACCGCCGCGCCACCTCCGCCGCACCCGCCAAACCCAACTGCTCGTAATCCTCCGCGAACATCGTGTAACACGACGGCTCCAAAAACACCACCGGCACACGCGGATCCTCCCCGCGCAGCAAACCCAGATTCCAACTCCCCAGCTCCCGCGCCCGGTCCAGATCCCCCTGGCTGAACGCCGGCCGGCCGCAACACCGCCGGCCCCGCACCAGCTCCACCTCGTACCCCAGCGCCTCCAACACCCGCACCGCCGCCCGTCCCACACCCGGCTCGTGATACCGCACAAACGTGTCATCCCACAGCCACACCCGGCCACGGTCCCGCGCACCTCCCCGGCGCCGCCGCGCAAACCAGCGATCGAACCGCTCCCGCGCAAACGCCGGCAACGGCCGCTCCGCCGCAATCCCGAAAAACCGTTCCATCCCCCATCGCACCCAACCCCATCGCAACACCGCATTCGCCAGCCTCGGAAACCGCGTCCCCCACTCACCCCACCGGTCCACCCGGCCCACCAACCATGCACCCGCCGGCATCCCCTCCGCACGATGCCGCGCATGCAGCAAATCCACCTTCAACAAACCCAGATTCACATTCGACGGACACTCCACCACACACCCCCGGCAACCCAGACACGTCTCCACCGCCTGCCGCAACTCCTCCGAATGCCACAAGCTCCGACCCTCCAACCCCCGCCCCTCCAACGCCGCTCGAATCAGGTTGGCCCGGCCCCGCGTCGTCAAACCCTCCCACCCCGTCACCGGATACGTCGGGCACATCACCGGCGTCGGCTTCCGGCACCCGCCACACCCGTTGCACTGCTCCAGATTCCCCACCAACGACCCGTCCCGCGGCAGATACGACAGCACCGGCTGAAACGGCAGCTTCAACTCGTACCCCGGCCCCTGCCGCAGATCCCGGTCACACGCATACCGCCCGTCCGGAATCACCTTCCCCGGATTGAACAACTGATGCGGATCAAACGACCACTTGATCTCCCGCATCGCCTCCAGCAAATCCTCACCCAACTGCTCCGGCATGAACTCCGTCCGCGCTATCCCCACACCATGCTCCGCCGCCAGCGAACCCCCGAAACACGCCACCAACCGCGACACCCCCTCCGCCACCTGCCGCAACCGCCGCACATCCTCCGCCCGATGCAAATCCAGCACCGGCCGCACATGCAGCAGGCCCGAACCCGCATGCCCGTAAAACGACGCCTCCAAACCCAGCTCCCCCAACAACCCCTCCAGCGCCTCCACGTACGCCGGCAACCGCTCCGGCCGCACCGCCGCATCCTCGATGATCGTCGCCGGCTTGGCCGGCCCCTTCCGCCCCGTCAGCAACGACAGACCCGCCTTCCGCAACGACCACACCAGCCCCATCTCCTCCTGCCCGCGCAACACCAGACAACCCCGGCCCAACCGCCGCTGCTCCAGCGCCGACAGCTTGTCCCCCACCGCATCCAGAAACTCCACCACCAACAACGATTCGCACCGCCGCTCATCCAACCCCAGCAACGCCCGCGCCCGCGCAAAGGCCGGCTGACCCCGCGTCTGATCCAGCAACAACCGGTCCAGATGCTCCACCGCCGCAGGCTTCAAATCCAGCAACGCCACCGCCGCCTCCATCGCCTCCCGGCGCGACCCGAAAAACAACACCCCCAACCCCTTCTCCGAAGGCACCGGCACCACCCGCAACACCGCACTCAACACCCCCGCCAGCGTCCCTTCACTCCCGCAAATCAACTGCGTCAAATCCCCCGGCCGCTCCAGATACCGGTCCAGCGCATACCCCGGCCACCGCTTCAACAAACCCGGCGGCATCCGCTCCCGAATCCGCAACCCGTGCAACTGCACCACATCGTCCGCCACCCGCCGCTGCACCGGCAACGTGTCCTCGCCCGGACGCAACCACCGAACCCGCCCGTCCGACAACACCACCTCCACCGCCACCACATGATCCGCCGTCGTCCCGTACCACGGCGCCCGCGCACCCGACGAATTGTTCGCAATCATCCCCCCGATCGTCGCCCGGTCACTCGTCGCCACATCCGGCCCGAAACAGAAACCGTGCGGCCGCAGAAACGCGTTCAGCTGATCCAGCACCACCCCCGCCTCCACCTCCACCGTCTGCGTCTCCCGATCAAACCGCCGGATCGCCCGCAAATACCGTGAAAAATCCACCACCACACCGTCGCCCAACGCGCCCCCCGCCAGACCCGTGCCCGCCCCGCGCGGAATCACGCTCAAACCGGCCTCCTGCGCCGCCTTCACCACCGCACTGGCCTGCCGGCTGTTCCGCGGAAACGCCACCGCCGCCGGCTCGATCCGGTAGATCGAAGCATCCGTCGCGTACAACTGACGCGTCACATTGTCGAAAGCCACCTCACACGAGGTCGCCGACAACACCGCACGCTGTTGCGTCGTGGCCATTCTTTCCGCGCCTGCTGATGCCGTTTCCAGACATCCCCCGCACCCGGGCCGGAACCGCGCCCCCGCCATGCCCGCACCTGCCGCTCCCCACGCACACCGACAGACACCCCGGCCCCACGCCAGCCCACGCCCATCCCGCGCCGAACCAGCTCCGGCAACCGCCCCGCCAACGGCAGCCCCCGCCCCGTCAGGACGAGGCCGAATCCTGCGGATCCGAATCGCCCGACCCCGACAGCTTCCGCACCTGCAACGGAATGCTCACCAGCGCCTCGCCGTCCATCCGGATGTCCACCGCGTACAGCCCCGGCGCCGGAAACGACACCTGCTGCATGTTGAAGATGAAATTCCGCGTGGCAAAGTGCGTCTCTTCCGGCAGGTAGATCTCGAACCCGATCTCCAACGGCGGCACGATCGGCCGCCCGTCGGCGTCCATCAGATTCAACTGCAGTCGGTGCGCCCCCTCGTCGGCCGTTGTGAACGTCAGACGCAGCGCCACGGCGCACTGGGGGTGCACCACCGGCATCCGCGGCGCGCAGATCGTGTCGAACGCCCCCAGCAGATTCAACTTGCCGCGATCGTCCGTGGCGGCATCGCACAACACGGCCACCTGCACGTTCATGGCCCGAGTCTACAACCCCGCCCTCCGCTGCACCAGCCAGAGCTCACCCCCGCGCCACTCCCCGCCGCAGGCCCACCCCGGCCCCTGCCCACGAAACTACCCCCGCACCAGGCTGATCTCCACCCGCTCCCCCAGCCCCGGTCCCCTCACAACCTGCAGAAACTCCGAGACCAGCCCGGATCCCCACAGCTATCCCACCTCACCCACGGATTGACGAAGAGGCGGACCAGGAAGCCCCCACGAAAACCATCGCTGCCTACGGTAATGGCGGCGCAGCAAAACCAGCAGCAGGTCTTGAGACCCTTTGATGACTCCCGGCGCGCTCCCGAACCCATGACGGAGGACGAAATCCTTCGTAGCGCTCTCGCCGAGCGACCCCGACGCGCCTGCCGGGGCGTCGCACGCAGGCAGGTGCTTCGTCTGCACAGCCAACAAGGTGCCGTCCCCGGATCAGCGCGAGCGCGGCGGCGGAAGCACGCGTTACATCGCGCGGCTTACCCTTCGGTATCGAACTTCAGGCCCAACTGCCGCGCGGCCTCCTTCATCGCCTTGAGGGCCGGATCGTTCTCGCCAAGGGGCCGGTCCTCAGGGAGCACCATCTCGAACTGCACGCCGAGGCCCAGCTTCTTGAGGTTCATTCGCACGGCGGGTCCCACGAAGCAGCGGAAGAGCTCGCCCCAGTTCTCGACGGGAACCTCCCCGCGGACGACGACTCGGCGAACCGTCCCCTTGGCCCCGGCCTTCTCCGGAGTAGCGGTCCCCGAGGCTTCCCCGGTAGTTGTGACAACTCCCGGGCCACCTAATCCTCCGGTTCCGACCCCAACTCCAGCCATCTCCTCGCTCCCCGGAGCCGTGGCCGGCTCCGGTGTGAACGCCGGAATGATCCACACGCCCTCCTCGCTCGGGTCGAGCGACACCGGCTCCCTGCAGTAGCGGGCCTGAAGGCTGGAAAGGCTCGCACCGCGACCGATACCTACGAGTCCATCGGCGCAAGCTTGGGCCAGCCCCGCGGTCACCGCCTCCTTGGCCGCGATCATGGGCTTGTCCGTGAAGCGGAGAAACGCCTCGACGGCATCCTTCAAGCGCAGCCCTCCTTCCTTGGGGATGAGGCCCGTGCTCTCCAACGTCACCGAGCCGACGCGCCGGAGAATCCATTCCTCGTCCTCGACGAGAGTGGTCCACACGTAGTCCAGGTGTTCCTGGAAGGTGCGGCGCGCATCCGAGAGCACGCACGCCTCGACCTCCTGCCCGCGCACCCGAAGGACCACGGTGTAGGCGGGTCCCAGCGCCTCGAGCGCGGCCTTGCGCGCCGAGTCCAGGCGCGTCTTGAGATTTTCGCGCTGCTCGTCGTCGAGCTGGTCCCAGTAGTCCCGGCGCACGGCCTCCAGGGCCGCCCGCTCTCGATAGGCCTGGCGCAGCTTGCCCAAGCCCCGAGCGGTTCCCGCCAGGAATAGGAGCGTGTTGCGGTAGAGGCGGTCCTTCGCACCGCACCGGGTGCTGATCGCCTTCACGCGCTCCTGGATCGCGTCCTTCGCCCCGCCGTTTTCGTCCCAGGCCAGTGACGGGGGAAGGACGAGCAAGGTGAGCGACTTCTGCTCCGGCAAGTCCTCTGCAGGATCGACGATCACGCGCCAGGTGGGGGTGGCAGGCATCCTGCCTGCATCACCTGGTCGCAGGCTGGAAGCCTGCCCCCCAACTTCGGCCCGGAGATCCTCGAGAATCGCCTCGTCGAAGGTGTCCTTCGCCATCTGCTGGCGGTACTGGACGACCAGCTTGCTGAGCGTGGGCTTGGTGCCGAACCAGTAGCGCTTCCCGAGGCTCCCGGCCGTTGCGGTGTGAAGATAGAAGCACCGGTTCTCCAGCTCCAGCAAGGCCCCGTCGGTGTAGTTCCAGTTCACTCCCTGTTTCGAGCAGGCCAGCTTCAGGTCCTTCGAACTGAATCCGCTCCGGCCGCCCTGGCCACCGAACGACCCGAGCAGGATGGCGGCCGCCAGCCCCTGACCGATGGCCTCGCTCCGGTAGTCGCCGCCCCGTTCCTCGTCGAAGAGGCCCGCGTTGGAACGCTCACCCACGACGTCGGCCGCCGCCACCGACTGGTACGCCGGACCCCAGAAACGCGTCAGGGCGGCCTGCAAAGCATCGATGGACCAGCGGATATGACACGGCTGGATGAGGTGTTGGGTTTGCGTATTTCCCTGCCGGCGGCTCCAGAGGTCGCCCACGATGCTCGCGAGCAGCCGTAGCACACCCCGCGTCCGCTGGAAATCCGGGTGGCTGCCCCAGCGCGTGTAGAGGGCGGCGATGAGCAGCGGATGGAACGGATAGGAGCGCTCGATCAACTCGCGATAGGTGCCCTTCGTGGGCTCGGACGGGACTTCACCCACGTGGGCTGCGTACATGGCTTGATAAACTTGGGCAACCTTCCTGGGATACCAGGAGTCGAGGGGCAGGCTTCCAGCCTGCACGCCATCAATGGACTCGAAAAGCCTCGCCCGGACGACTTCGTAGATCTCCTCGTCGGCGACGGGTTTGACATCGGCGCCCAGACGCTGATCTGGCCAATCCGTGCCCGCTCGACGGCACAGAGAGCCGGTGGGCCATAAGCTCCCGGGGCTGCCTGTTCCGGATGTGCGGATGCCAGCCGAGCAGGTCGGAGGACGTCATGATGACCTTCAGGTCGCCCTTGTCATCGTCCTCGTCATGCTAGCCTCGCCATCTCGCTGGACAGCTCCACGCAGATACACCAGCTCATGTTGACCACCATTGTTTCGCCGCCCAGGAGCTCGAGGCGCTTCCGGGGATCTTCTAGCTGCCCCGGGCCGAGCACCCTTCCTAAATTCCGGCCCTGCAGAGTGCCTCAACTTCGTTCAGCAGAACGGTCCGCAACCGCGCAGGGTCCTTACACAGAACAAATGCCCACCCGAACTTGCCGTGATGGTTAATCGCCCGGACCCATCGTCTCGCGGCTATCTCCTTCTGCCGGTCCTGCTCCGTTTCGAAGCCCTTGACCTCCAGGATCACCTTGACCTCCCGCCCGTCCTTGCAGCGCCAGCGGATGAGGTAGTCCGGGCGGTATTCATGCCGCACGCCCTGCCACTCGTAGGGGATGGTAAAGTCGAGGTGATCGTTTCGAGCGTAGGCGACTGCCTCCCGCATCCGCTCGAGCTGATACGCCGCGCTGTGCTCCCACTGGGGAGCATCGAGAACGACGTGGCTGACGTGACTCTTGGTCGTACCCACGCAAGGGCGCACTGTGCGAAAGAGGACCTCTCCCGTCGAGCCGACGGGGCGGAAGCGCTCAATTACGGGCAAGATAGGTGGCTCGCCGGCTTCCATATCCGGCTCGATGGCTTCCGTTAGACGGTCAAGGATCCGCTGCTTGTACTTGAGCAGGGCGACCTCTTCCAGCGGAGCGTCCTGCTTGAGGACGACACGCTCTTCCAGGTACTGCCACACGGCGTTGAGCACCTGCGGAAAGAGGGTGTGCCTTGCTCCCCACTCCTCGCGCCGCTCTTTTAGACGCCGCGTGAGCTCCGCCGCGATTTCGTAGACCGTCGCCTGGAGCCGTCTCTCTCGGTGGAACGGATTGCGGTCATGCTCCACTTCCGGACCCGGACCCAGACGGTCGGGACGCCCGATGCGATAGCCCACCGCAGGCTTGACCGTCACTTCCGTTGGCTCGCTCCCAGGGTCGATCTCGAGGTAAGGAACGCCGTCCAGGTTGAGCCGGATACGGCTTCGCACATCGACAACGTACCCTTCCACGCGCGGGAAGGTGATTTTAAGGTCTTTGCGTTCAGGCAACGCCCTCACGAGGGTGGACACCTTCGCCACTTCGGTGCGGCTGAGAGGCTTCTTCCTGACCGGAATCACCTCGAACGGGACACCGTAGACGTCCACGTATTCCGGCTCCGAAAAATCGTCGTAATTGAGCCGCCGGGAGACCGCGACCTACCACCTGCTCGCACAACAGTTGGGACGCGAATGCCCGCAGCCCGAGAATTTGCGTCACGTTCTGGGCATCCCAGCCCTCGTTAAGCATCCCGACCGACACCACGCACCGGATGTACTTCCCAGGGGGATCGCCTTCACCCTCCCACTCCAGCTTGCCGACCGTGTCCACAACCTTGCGAAGCCGCTCGGCCGCCTCGGCCTTCGTCTCGCCCTCAATAGCGGTCTCGGCTTCGGCAAGAAGTTTCGTGTCGATTCGGAACGTGACCTCACCGTTTGGGCCGTTGGCGAGTTCCGGCAGAACACGGCCCAGAGCAATATGCTCGTAAACGAGCTTGGATAGGTCTGTGTTATCGCAGACCGCGATCATCACGGGAGGCACTGGCGATCCGGCGCGCTCGAATTCCTCGAAGGTCTTCTTCCACTCCGACGCCAGGGTAGCCAGCGCCCCCTCAGCCTCCCGAAGCACCGACTCGGGTTTGGCCCGGCGGCGCGCAATCTGCCGCTCAGAGGCGGGCAGCGCCTGGTTGATCGCCTCCCACAAGCGGAAGCATCTGGGGATGAGTGCCCCGGTGTTGTCGTCCACCGGCACGCGGGGAATCTTGACGATGCCCGATTCAATGGCGTCCACCAGGCCGAAATCCGAAACAATCCAGAGGAACGGAGCGCCTTCTTCGTAGCCGCTGCCTTTGATGTAAAAAGGCGTCGCCGAAAAATCGGCGCAGAAATTGATGCCTCGGACGGCGTTAATTTTGTCCAAACCGCTGACCCAAACCGTGGCTTCCTCCCGCTCCTTGATCTCGTCCGCAGAAAGCTGCGCCTTCACCTCGTCCGCCAATGGTGCCGGACGATAGGCATGGTGCGCCTCGTCGTTGGCGACTAGGATGTTCTGCTTGCTGCCCAGTTCCTTGAGCACCCGGCGGCAGAAGGCACTATCGCTTTCCACGCCCCGCTGCACCACACTTCTCGAGCGACTGCCGTCCTGCGGCCGGAAGAGGTGCCAGTTCGTGATCTCGAATCTGCCCTGCTGGAGACGCTCCAGCAGCCCGCGGGGCACCAGGTCGAACTTGTCATAGTAGTTGCCGAGCTTCCAGGGCAGCAGCACCTGCAGGCGCTACTTGATGGTCAGGTTCGGGCAGACGAGCAGTACAGCGTCGGAGAAGCTTCGGTCCTGGGGGTTCGCCAGCTTGATCAGCACCTGCCAGGCGATGACCATGCCCATGACCACCGTTTTGCCCGAGCCGGTGGCCATTTTGCAGGCGTAGCGGGTGAGGCCGTTGTCGTTCGGAATCGTGATCTCTTGCTTATCGGCTGGTGAGGCTTCTACGAGCCAGATGAGCGTCTCGGCCGCCTCACGCTGGTAGAAGAAGAGCCGCCGCTCCAGTTCAGGGTTATTCCAGTGGTTGAGAAGCTGCCGGGTGATGGGCGTCACGCCCGGGTAGCCCCGCTCCCGCCACGCCTTGACCCGCTCCCGGATCGTCTTGACCAGCTCTAGCGGAACGAACTCTTCCTCCAGTAAGGCGGCCTGCGGCCCGCGCGTGCGCGCCTTGAGGTAATAGCCCGCGGGACGGCGGCCCCCTTTCAAGACCGGCTGCCCCTCCGCATAGGCCCAGTAGCGCGTGGGCTCTTCAAAGGGCGAGTTGAGGATGGGGTTCTCGACGAGGAGGGACATACTATTTTTTTACTCTCCGATACCGGTAACGATTTCTGATATTCTGATGAAAGTACTGTCCGTGAGATGATGCTTGCATAAGCCCCGCATAGACGCCCACGGGGACATTATAATATTCGTAAACAGCCCCGCTTTGGAACTCGATTTCCAGTGTTTGCGTTACGCGGTCGTAGCCTACCGATTTCAAGTTGCTGGAGCTCACAGGTTGGCGTTGCACTTTAACCACCCTCCTTCAGTTTGACTATTTGGTTCACAATCTGCCTGAGTGTTTGGCTTTCTTTCCCCTGCTTTGCCGCTCGCTCAATGATAGTCTGAACAACGAGTGGATTTTTCCTGGCTTGATCATCCTTGTCGTAGCCGAACTCAGACTTACACCCCATAAGAAGACTTCCATATATCTCATTGCCTAATTCGCATCTTAAAGTGGTTTCTAACTTCGCCTTAAAGCAGGCAAAGTTCTCTGTTACCATTTCAGGGTAATCCGTGATTTCTGCTTGGAAAATGCGTAGCAAACGATGGTTTTTGTTTTTATTGTCCTCCTCGTCTTTAGCATTGTTTGTCTTCCCTTGATCACTATCCCAAATCACATAGATAGGGATCTTGAAGCTCTTGAAAATGGCAGCTACTTTATGCAGATTCCCTTTGCCCATACATGGTATGACGGCTATATCCTTGCTTTCTAAATCGTGCCCCATGGCTTTCGCTACTCCGAGAATCGCAGCCCGGTCTTCCTCGCCTTCTACGAGCACAACAACATCTGCAAAGAAGCCCTCGTTAGTCCAAGGCGTCATCAGGGTTTGCAAGCGAGCGAACGTCCCTTCTGGTGAATGGCTTCCCTCTGGAACCCCATCCGCCTTCTCAACTTCTCGAGTAACTTCCTCCCTTGTTGTACCCAATACTTTTGTCTGCTTAGGCTTGCCATCTGCCACCTTCTCCTTACGAAGCAATCGAACCTGCTCAAACCGTTGAAGATCCACAAGCAAAGGCGAGTGGGTGGTATAGATGATTTGCACATTTTGCACAACGTCTTTGATACCTTCAGTAACCAACTGCAAGAATAACCGCGAAAGGTGACGTTGGCGGCTGGGGTGTTGGTAGAGCTCGGGTTCTTCGATGCCTAAGATAAGATTAGGTAAGGTTAAAGTAGATTCGTTGCCCCTGAGATGAGGACTACTTGCAGGTGCCCCTGAATGATCTTGCTGGCTTGTTGCGTTCCCTCTTGTCTCGGTCGATTGGGCAAGTGCCAGGTGTTGAAGCGCCGTGAAGATGAACGCCCGCTGCACTCCATGTCCTGCCCGTTCCACTGCCGTTGGATACCCGTCCTCCACCACTCTCACGTTCGCCTTCGGCATAGGAATTTCAACAGCCTCTCCTGGGAGCCAATCCAGCTGAATCTTCGTGCCTGGAGCAAAGGTGTTGAGGGTTTCACTCATCCGTTCAGCAAGCGTCTGAAGTTCAGTCAGCCGCGACGGGTCCACGATTTCTTCATATCGTTTCTGTACATCCTCACGCAGTTTTCTCAAATCTTCGCGTTGTGCCAATGTGCTACGCACCACTAAATTTATAATCTCCGAAATGACCGAGCCTTTCCCTTCGGTGGCGTCTTGAGAGGCATCTCTCACTGCGGGAATCAGCAGGAAGCGTGTGTAGCGTTCCAGGCGGGCTTGACCGACCTCTTTGAAGCCAAAAAACTGACCATCATCTCTCACCCGTTGTAGCGCTTCAGGATGTTTGCCTTCCCACTGTTTGAGTGCCTCCTCAATCTGCTGTGCCGACGCGTTGCCTGGTAGTTTGGGCAGATCGGGAAACTTACCTGAATCAACTAATTCCTGATAGGCTTTCCGCTTTTCGCTAACAGTTCCTGCTGTTCTGACGCGCTGGACATCTGGATGTTGCAAATACGAACCAAAATACTTTTGGCTACCTTTTCCAGGCGGCCAGGACAATTCCTTCTCCACCGTCAGGGTCTCGCCGTCAAGGTATGATTTAAACAACTCTTTTTCTTCCTCCGTCAATTTGGTGAACGCTACCTGGATTATAATTGGCTCGGATGTATCGCCATTGTAAAAGTCTTCTTCGGAGTACTTCGTACTGGGCGTGTAAAACATGTCCAGTGCCTTGAGAAAGGACGACTTTCCAGAACTGTTTGAACCAACAAGTACTGTCAAGGATTCACAGTGTAATGTCGCGTCTTTGATGCAGCGGAAGTTTTTCATACGGATAGATTCGATGATCATCTTGCCTCCAGGTACGGATTAGTAATTGTTATCCACTATTCGAATTACCCGCACCACCTCATTCCCCCGGAAATCAATCACCTTCACGGCGATGCGCCGGTGATCACCGGGCTGGAAGGGGAAGGAGACGGTGCCGCGCATCTTCTCAAACGCTTCTTGGTCAATCTGTGCCCGGAGCGCCCGCTGGAGTTTCTCCCAGGCATCGGGGTCGCCGGGGAAGAAGGCCTGACAGATGTGGAAAGTCTTGCCGTCGTAGTCCGTGTCCAGGAACCAGGCGGCCACGTCCTCCCCCCGCGTTGAATGGACCTTGCCCGTCAGCGGGTCGTAGATGTCCACGCCCCGCAGTTCCACGACGTAAACCCCATCTTTCTGCTTCTGCACCTGCACGTCGGGCTGGCCGAAGACGGTGAAGATTTGGCTGGCCCGAGTGGTTTTGAGGAGGTCGCCCACAAGCACGTCCGGGGCGATGTTCGCGAAGTGGACCTGAAGCCCCGCCACCGGCGCCTTCTGAATGAGCGCCTGCGCCTCCGGGTCGAAAGCAAACCCGGCGAAGATGAGCACGTTGTAGCCGTTGAGACGGGCTGTGGGGATCGCCTCCTGCACCTGATGGGCGATTACCGGACCGTGCTGAGGACCGAAGCTAACGGCCACTCGCGCCGTCTTGCCGTTCTGTTTCGTCTCTGCCTCGGCGTGCAGATACCCCAGGTTCAGCGGGCGCAGGTTCTGTAGCTCCAGCCGCTTGCCGCCGGGGAAGAGCACACCGCCCTGCTGCTTGAGCAGGTTGATCATGGTGGTCAGATAATCCCCGCCTCGGTCGGAGACGCGCGCCTCGGCCTCTTCCGTCTCGAACTGGGGGATGGGCGCTTGCGTTGGGTCTTCCACTGCCGGGAGGGGGATCGCCTCCACCGTGAAGGGCCCAGACACCCGCACCACGCCGCGCACCACCTTCGGCCGATCGTAGAGGGTCTCCTGGGGCGCGTGGCGCTGGATGCCTTCGTAGATTTCCCGGCGCTTTTGGCGCTTCAGTTCCCAAAAGCGGCGCAGGGCTTCCTTTGCCTTCCCGGGCCAGTCCTCGGGCGGCATCGGGTCGGGCACCTCGCCCAGACCCTCCCAACGGTGCCCGGTCAGGCGGTAGACCGTCTCCAGCAATGGCTTCGCCGCCTGTTGGGCGCCCAGCTTCTCCGAGCGCTTGAGTTCAAGGAGCTTGGCGTAGGCCTCCTGCGCGTCCTCGGGCCAGGCGGAGTGGGGGACCTCGCGGGGGACTTCCCATTCCTGCCATTTCGTGCGCAGGGCCCTATTCAGGTCAGCCAGCGCTCCATCAATCTGCGGCTGGTATTTGGCGGCGATGGCATCGATCTCCGTGTTCTTGGCGATGCTCTCCAGCGTGATGTGCGGAACGGTCTCGTAATTGAAGCCGCCCGCAGGTCCCCGCTCCGGCTCCCGCAGTTCGTAGTAGTCGTACTTCGCCGTCATCAGCCGCTGGCGGGCGATGGCGAGCGCCACGCGGGAGGTATCGCAGGTGATCCAGCGCCGGCCCCATTTCTCGGCGCAGTAAGCGGTGGTGCCGGAGCCGCAGGTGGGGTCCAAGACCAGGTCGCCCGGGTCGGTGGTCATCAGGATGCAGCGCTCGATGACGCTTGCATCCGTCTGTACCGAATACAGCTTATCCACCGCTCCTCGAGTCTCGGCCCAGACATTTGTAATCTCTGTGAGAGAAAAGTCACCGTGGTGGTACACGTAGTCTAAGGATTGTCCAACAGGAATCAATCTGCCGGACTCTGCCAAACGCTGCATTCCCTCCCGGCTGGTTGTCCAACTCGCACCACCGGCTCGTCTTGGAGGCGAATAAACGCAGCCCTCAAACTCGAAGTCGAATACAGCTGTAGCATTGAAACCCGCTGGGCTAAGGCTACGCGACCGAAAGACACGGGAACCTCCAGGAAGCACTGAGTGATTTTCCACCTCGTTTCGAGTCAAGCGACGGCGGCTTCCATCCGGCAATTCCACCCATCTCCAGATTGAGTCTCCCTCAACGCTGCGGACATCAAACAGCTTGCGGAACTTATGCTCACATGGTTCCTTGTTTCGAGCATACCAGAGCAGATAGTCGCAGATGCTCTGGACAAACTTCCCACCTAATGGCCCTGTCTTCTTTCGAAACGCAATAATGCCTACAAAATTCTCCCGCCCGAACAATTCGTCCAGCAGACACCGCACTAGGTGCAGGTTCTCGTCGTTGATCTGGACGAAGATGGAGCCGGAGTCGTGGAGGAGCTCCCGGCAGAGGTGGAGGCGGTCCCGCAGGTAGGTCAGGTAGGAGTGGATGCCGAGTTTCCAGGTGTCCCGATAGGCCTTGATCTGCTCCGGTTCGTGGGTGAGGTCTTCGTCCTTGTCCTTCACATCCCGCCGGTCAATACGGGGCTGGAAGTTGGAGGCATACTTGATGCCGTAGGGCGGGTTCATGTAGATCATCTGCACCTTGCCCGCCATGCCTTCCTTCACCAGCAGGCTGTTCATCACGAGCAGGGAGTCGCCCAAGATCAGGCGGTTCGCCCAACCGACTTCGTGTTGGTAGAACTGCACTTCCTGGTCGGCCGGGAGTGGCGTCTCGCCGAAGAGAGCCAGTTGTGGTTCCGGCCTCTTGACCGCTTCGAGAATCGCCCGGGTGGAAATCCGCTCGTAGATGTGGAGCGAGACCACATCTACTTCAAAGGAAGTGTGCTCCGCCTTCCCGGCCCACTGGAGTTGCGGGTCCAGGTGGGGATCATAGGCGTACGATCTCGTCTGCCGCTCCCGCGCCTCGAAAGTGGGCGCGATGCCGGCAGGCGGATTGTTCTTGCGCCGGGCCTCTGTGTGCCGAAGGTCCCGCACGCCGTTGGGGTCCAATGGTTGCCTCTTCTTTCTACGTGGCATTTGGGTCACTCCTTAAAAGACTGCTCGCTGCAACGGGCTTCTGGTTGGGGACGTTGACCGGACATGCACGCGCCCGTTCTCCGATGATCGGCAGGTGCGGAAGGAACCAGACCGCCAACCGCTCGTGCGCGACCCTTTTCTTTGAGTTCGCAGGCTGGAAGCCCGCCCCCCGACTGTCCTCGATGGTCGAGCGAACGAGCCAAACGCGTTGGGGCTTGGCGATGTTCGGGTCCACGAGGATCGCCCCCTTGGCGAAGGCCTGCCGCGCCTGCCGGATCGCCCACTCGATCAGGGTGTCGAAGAGCGGATGCCCCGGGCCCATGAGCTTGGTGCGCTCCGGGACACGCACCTTGCTCGCGACGCTGACAAGCTGTTTGTCGAAAACGAAGGGCGTGTCGTAGTTGTCGGAGAGAGGCTGCCGGCGTTCGCGGGCGAGTTCCAGAAGGGCGGTCGGCGTGGGGCCGATGTGCCAGACCGGAAAGTGCTCGTCCTTGCGGACCGTCCCCCCACAAGCCGTCCACGCCCGCTCGAAGAACCGCTGGATGAAAAGGGGCTGCAGCCGGCGCTCGTCCGAGGCGTCGCGCAGTTCGCGTGCTGACTTCAAATCGAGTCGTGAAGCAAGAGAGGTCTTCTTCTGGAGGGCCATAAGCCGTTCCGCCCGCTCGCTCGAGGCTGCCGCGAGGGCGGCATCCGTTTCCCGGGCCCCTGCGGACTCGTCGTCGCTGTCGATGGCGCTCTCGATCAGCCGCACCAGCGGCACGTCCTCCAGCCACTCGTCGATCACGTCGTAGACCCGATCGGAGCCCATCTGCTCCCGCATGACGTCCAGCTTCGAGAGAACCTTCTGCAACACCGCGCCCTCGCGGGTGTTCCGGGCGACCAGGTTGTAGACCCAGACGTCGCCGGCTTGACCGTACCGGTGAATGCGCCCCATCCGCTGTTCGAGCCGGTTCGGGTTCCACGGGATGTCCCAGTTGATGAGGTAGCGGCAGAACTGGAGGTTGATGCCTTCGCCAGCAGCGTCCGTGGCGACCATGATCTTGGCCCGTGTCCTAAACTGTCGCTGGGCCTGCTTGCGGGATTCAACATCCATGCCGCCGTGGATCGTGGCCACCGTGTATCCCTTCGCCTCCAGCCGTCTGGCCAGGCTCTCGAGCGTGTCGCGGTGCTCCGTGAAGATCAGGAGCTTTTCGTCCTCGTCCCGGATGACGTCGGAGGAGTCGAGAACCGCGAGCAGTTCGGCGAACTTCGCTTCCGTGTGGTGCTCGAGACTCTTTGCCAGGCGAAAGAGGCGCTCGACTTCGTCCCGTTCCTCCTCGATCTTGTCCGGGTCGTCGGTGAGGACCTGACGGAAGATCCGCTGATCGATCCGCTCGCGTTCTTCTTCGGTCAGGTCCTCGTATTCGGTGATGTCGCGCGGATCGCTGGGATCGGGGGTCCCCCGCAAGAGCCTCTTCTTCTCCGCGTCCGATCGGCTGGGATCCCGCAGGATGGACAGGACCTCCTCGAGGGCACGCAGCCGGTTTTCCAGTGTCCGCGTGATCGCGTAGAGGCTCGAGGCCAGCCGGCGCTGCATGACCATGAGGGTCAGCTCGACGTTCCGATTCTTCTTCGCCCTGGCCTCCTTGCGCATCGAGCGGACGTAGCGCGTCACCTCGTCGTAGAGGATCTTCTCCTCTGGAGTGAGGTCGTAGCCGATGGTCTTGGTGTGCCGGGGCTTGAAGAGGGGTTGCCCGTCCCAGTCGACCATCTCCTCTTTCAGGCGGCGCAGGAAGAATCGGTTGCGCGCCTTCGTGATCGGTCGCTCGTCCTCGAAGTCCTCCTCGTCCGCAACCCCGTAAGGCGCGGCCTGCTCGCGGACACGGTCGGTGACGTGTTCATCCTTCTGGAAGAGGTCCTCGTCGAGGAGCAGGAGCAGGCGGCGGAACGTGTCCTTCCGTCCCCGGTGGGGAGTTGCCGTGAGGAAGAGCAGATGATCGGTCTGGCGGGCGAGCGCCTTGACCGCCTTGTACCGCTCGCTTTCCTCGAGCTTGCTTCCGTACTCGTAGGCCGAGAGCTTGTGGGCCTCGTCAACCACCACGAGGTCCCACTGGGTTTCCGACGCAGCCTTGAGACAGCCCTCATTGCGCGCCAGGAAATCGATGGACGTGACGAAGATGCCCTCTTCGTAGCGGGAGAACTGGCCGGGCTCGGCTTCGAAGGACGCGCGATTCACCAGCCGCGCGTGGAGGCCGAACTTCTCCTGGAGTTCCTCTTCTGCCCACTGCTTCGTCAGGCCGCCCGGTGTGATGATGAGGATCTTCTGAATCACTCCCCGGAAGAGCAGCTCTTTGATGAGGAGGCCGGTCATGATGGTCTTACCGGCCCCCGTGTCGTCGGCCAGCAGGAACCGGATTCTCGGCAGAGGGAGGAGGTAGCGATAGACCGCTTCCACCTGGTGAGGAAGCGGATCAACGATGCTGGAGTTGACCGCGAAAAGCGGGTCGAACTGGTGCGCGATGCGGATGCGCTCGGCCTCCGCGCCGAGGAGAAAAAGCTGAGCATCGCCATCGAAGGTGTGCTGTTGGCCCCGCACCTTGACGAGGCCGGCCAGCTCCTCGGCGGCGAGGGGCCGCTTCACCAGCCGACGGGACTGGAGCCCGACGCCTTCGACGAGCGTCTTGTTGCCGAAGGGGGCCACACGCCGGATCTCGACCAGCTCGGAGGGTTCCAAACCAGCGACCACGTCGCCCGGGGCCAAGTTGTTGTCGCCGTTGCAGGGGGACATGGGCTCGTTCCCTCTCATGACAGCCATGCCTGTTGCTGTACGCGAAGGACATCCGCATCGTCCCCGGGATGGGCGCCAGATTTCAGACGCCGGTCCTCGCGCGCCCGTTGCCTGCCCCCGCCCTTCAGGCTGAACAGCGGAAGGGCGAGTAGGTCGTCCGCTTTGAGGTCGGGGAAGCGGTCGTTCAAGAGCGACGCGCCCTGATCCAGTTCCGCCTTCGGCTGTCCATGGCCCGCCCGGAAGGCTCCGGGATGTAATCGAGGAAGATGTGGCGCAGAACGACCTGCTGATACTCGGCAGCATTCGAGGAGCCACCCAGGGCGCGGGACGTTTGCCCAAAGCGGGCCTCGAAACCCGGCTTGGTGGAGGTTGGGGTTGTTTTGCCTGACCATGCCCCTCTCTTCTTCTCCAGTGGCGTGCCGCCGCAAACTTTAAACGGATCTCCCCTCCCCGACAAGATGTCTCTCCCACCCCCGCTGCTTGGGCCTGCGTCCTTTCATCCTCACGGGCTGCGCGGGCTCGAAGGCGCAATGTGCTGCGCTCAGAGACCTCCCCTGAACCTCGGCGCGCTGGAAACGACACTTCCGTCACCAACCTTGGCCGCCGGATTGCCCGGCGGGCGGGCTCGAACCCTGCCAACAGTGTTCCCCGGCCCTGCAGGACCAGCCCCGGACAGCACCCCACCGACCCGACCACGCCGGCACGATAACAACTGCACCGCCACCGGCTTTCGTCCACATAACTCTGGACCAGCAACAACGGATGGCCCCACCGCTGTCGCCAGTCCTCATTGAACCGCTTCAGACAGAGCCCCAACGCCCGGGAGGCCACGCTGGGATGGCAACCCCGGTCGGTCAGAGCCAGGCGCCGGCTCTTGTTCACCACCAGATGCAGGCGCCGGGCCCGTTGCCGTGGGGTCCAACCGATCTTCCGCTCGCGGGCCCTGGTGTGCGGGGCCGCCCCGCCCACGGCGATGAGGGCCACCCAATCGGCACCGACCTCGGCCACGTGGCACGGGCTGCGCCCGCCCGGCCGGGCACGGTGCCGCACTTGCGGTCCTCCGGCTGGTCTCACGGATTCCATCCCGTCTGGGCAGCCTCGATGAGAATACGGGCGCAGGCCTCTGCGTCGGAATCGGCCCGGTGATGACAGAGAGGGATGCCCAGCCGCGCGCATACGTTCGGCAGCCGCGTCGGGTGGATTCCCCACACCTGCCGCGCGAGCTTGACCGTGCACACAAAGGGTAAGCGGGGAACAGGGAGCTGCCAGGCCCGGCAACAGCTCAGCAGGACACGCCGGTCGAAGGGGGCGTAATGCGCAGCCAGAAAGTCGGCCCTCATCATCCTTCGCTCCAGATCGGGCCAGAGCTGCGCGAAAGTGGGAGCTGTCCGGACGTGGGCCCAGGTCAATCCATGGATGGGAGTGTAAAGGAAGTAGGTCGTCCGCGGGCGGATCAGGTGGTGGACGCGGTCCACGATTTGGCTGCCTTCCACCACGACGAGCCCGACGGCACATGCGCTGGCTGGATCGGGATTGGCAGTTTCGAAGTCAATGGCGACGAATCGCATCGCGCGCCGGGTTCACCTGGGGAGTCCGTTGGCTGCGAGGAACTCCTCAACGGAGTTGAAGGCGTTGAGGAACAGCGGGGTGCCGGAAAACGACAGCGGGCTTACCGGCCCGATGGTCATGAACGAGTACTGACGGCTTCTGGCGTCAAACGCCGAGTGCGGGTCGCGGAAGAGCTGGTACAGGTCCAGGGCCGTACCGGAGGTCCCCACGAGTTGGCGGAGCGACTGGAACTCCTGGCCCAGCCCGAGTCCGAACCCGAAGAAGAAGATACGGAGTTGCTGAAGGATCTCCGGGTGGAGGCTGGAGAGTGTCTGGCTGATGAACAGCCAACCCAGGCCGTACTTCCGGGTGGTGCGCGCCGCGTCGATCAGGACGTTGCGGACTCCGCGGGCCGCGTCGTCATCGGTCGGCGGGTCGCGGGGGGCCAGCCGGTGCGCCTCGTCGACCACGACCAGGGCGTTGAGGCTCTGGTTCTCTTTGTAGAAGTACTCGGCGGTCTGGGAGAGCCCGTCGAGCAGTCGCTTGATGACGAGTGACTGAATCGTGTCGTTCCAGAACAGGCCCCTGGCCTGCTCCTTGGAAAGATCGATTACCAGAATCGGGCGGTTGGAGCGGACGGAGCCGTCGGTATGGGTCAGAGACAGCAGCCAGGCGAGCGCCCTGTTGATGCTCTTGGCGTTCTGCCGGTCCTCGCGGAACAGCTCGGCAACCGGAGACCAGTAGTCCCGGAAAAACTCGTCAGGGTTCGAGTTTCTGAGCGCGTCGCTGAAGCGCTCACGAGGCTCTTTTGCGCGGTAGAAGACGCGCTGGACATTGTCGTCGTGGAGGAGGTTCCATGCGCGATCGAATGACGCGCGCTGATGCAGGTCCTTGAGCCGCACATCCGCCTTCTTCAGTTTGTCCGCGAGAATGCCGCAGGCCAGCTTGCGGTTCTCGCCCTTGGGTATGGTGAGGCGCTCGAAGAACTGCGACTCGAAGAGGATCTGCTCGAACAGCTCCCAACGGTCGAGGACGAGGTTACGAACCGTCAGCACCACGGGCCGCTTGCCCAGTTTGTCCGCCACGACGCCCAGGGGCAGCGGGAATCCGCCGCTGCCGCCGGTCGTGCGAATGTCCCGCGCAAACTCTCCCTGCGGATCGATCACCAGCAGGGCCATTCCGGGATAGCGCGCGTAGGCGAGCAGAATCATTTTGGCGAGCACCGATTTACCCGAGCCTGTCTTCCCGAAGATCCCCAGATGGTAGGCTTCGCCGGCACCGTCCGGTCCGCGGTCGAAGTGCTTGAACCAGAGCGGCAGCTTCGGTTTCGAGCCGTAGACGTGCCCGAGGTAGAAAATCTGGTCCCTGTAAGGGCGCAGGAGCTCATGCAGCACGTCGTCGTTCACAAGATGCACCGGTGTACCGGTGGGCGGGACGGTTCCCAGGATACTCGGCTCGTATCCGGCCGGTCCGCCCTGACGGAATACGGCGCTGATCACCATCTGGCCGAGGTGCGTGTCCTGGCGCTCGCTGACCGCGTCCACGCGCCCGCGTTGACGGATCAGGCTGCGCATCGTGGGGTCCTCGTGCCAGATGTTGCGGAGCTGTACCTCGGTAATCTGCCCGAGTGCGTAATGCGGGCTGGCATCCTGGACAAACCGGAACAGGGCCAGCTCGCCGACGAGCTTCCGCGCGGCCGCCGGTCCCAGAATGTCCAGGGCCAGCTGGGCGGTCGACGAGGGCGAACCGACCACGCCCACACGTTCGGTTCGTTCCACCATCCTCTCCAGATCATCGCGCACGTTCGTCATGGCCTACCTCCCGCTCTCGCTCCGATAGCCGTGCAGGGCAAAAAACACCTCGCCGATGTCCCCGTCATAGCGCTCGGAGACCCGCTGGGTCGTCACCTGGCGAAATGCGGGGATCGCGCGTGCGAGGGCTTTGGCAGTGCGGTCGGCGAGGTAGATCGGATAGGGCTCCAGGATCGATGGCGTTGCGCACTGGTATTTGAGACCCTGGACAACGGTTGCCAGCCGATCGCGGTTTGACGCAATGCCCGCGGCGATCTCGACCCGTAATGCCGGAAGCCAGTCATGGGGCTTGTAGTAGAATACCCGCACCGACTGCAGCGCGGAAACAACCTCGTTGGCAAGCTCAGCGGCCCGATTCTTCAGCTCGGGCGGCAGCGCGCCGGTGTTCAGATGCCAGGTGACGTTGCCGGCGCCGTTGCGCGGGTGCTCAAGCTCAAGCGGGACCGTGAGCTCACCGGGCTTGAGCAGGAGCGTGAGCAGCCCGCGATCGTCGTGATCCGCCGGCCAACCAAGGCGTGTGCCGATCTCACGCCGCGTGGAGTACTTGGGCAGGGCGATGTACTGTTTGTCCGACCGCTTGGAGCACAAGATCTCGAGGTAGGCGGTCAGGTATTCGAGGCAGTGTTCCAGGAAGTGTGCGGAGCATCGCAGGTCCTTTGTGTCCGGAGCCTTGTTCAGAGCCTGGTTGAAGTAGATGACGGGCAGGGTCAGCGTGCCGTCCAGCATCACGACGTCGTGTGGTGCCGCAGTGGCCAGTCGGAGTTCCTCCCCGAGCATGACGGCCCTGAGAAGGGTGGCCGTGTCCTCGAGGTGCGGTTCGGCGGCAATGAAGGTGTTGTGGTGTGGCAGTGCCCAGTGCCGTTTCTCCGAGGGTGGTGTGAGCCCTTCCACGGCCACCGCCGCGGCCGCGGCGAGGTCGGTGCTCAGGAGCCTGTCGATTGCGTAGGAGCCGTCGGTGCCACATGTGGTGGGCAGCGGCGGGTACCCGAGCGAAGACTCCGTGGTCACAAGGCCAGACTTCTCGAGCGTGCTGCGCAATTCAGCGCGATCCTTTCTTATCTTCTGGAACGAGGCAAGCAGGTCCTTCGCCACGGCCTCCGTCTGACTCAGCACCTCCTCGACGAGTGCGGCCGGCAGATCGGCGAAGGGACCGGGTTCCCTGGATTCGGGGCGCGCGTTCACTGCGACCTCCACAGGCGGTAGCTTTCAGGATCGAACGTGCGATACGAAGGGTCACGCCCGGCCCGCGGCAGGAGCCAGCGTTCGCGGAACCACAGAAAGAGTTCCTCCGCCGACCGGTTGTAACACTTCAGTCGCTGATGTTCACCACGAAGAAACGCTGCAGCATTAGCTGCCAGCGGTGCCACAAATATCTCGCGTTGCACGCCGTGGTAGACCAGCTCCGGCGAAAGGCCCAGCAGGGGAAGGGCCTTGCGCAGCACCTCCCGCTTGTTGCGGAAACCGTTGCCCCATCGGCCGTGTTTGGCGGTGGGGCTGCAGTGCTCCCACGCCAGTTGGCGCAGCTCCGCATAAAATCCGTTGCTGAAATGAAACTCGCCCGAGCCGCGTGTAAAGCCCACGCTGTGAAAGACCCGTTGCCCGCGAAACGTAAGGCGGTTGTAGATTGAGGATCTGCCCAGGGCCGAGGTCGTGGTGAGCAATGCAAGCCGGCCATCGAGAGGTTTCCGCCGGATGAGCGAGGTTTCGCCGCCATATTTTTTTCGAAAGGCCTGCTGCACCTCGCGGCTGGTGGCCAACAGGGCGATCAGCTTGCCGCACAACAATTGCGAGTAGGGTGGAACAGCGCCGAGGACGAAGAGATCCATGACGCACTGCAGGCGCCGCTTCTTTTGCGCCAGGTCCCAGCCGATCCAATGATCACGAGGACCAAGCGCGAAAACCGGATCGCCAAGACCAAACAGACCGATGAGTTTACCGTTGGATTCATCAAACACCAGAAAGCGCAGGCGCCGACCGTAGCCCGCAGAAACGGGGATGCTCCAATGAAGGCGGGCGTAACGGAAGAGGAGCTCTTCGTCGGAGCCGGGTCGAACGCAAACCAGCCGGGGATGGACGCGTTCCGGCACCACCTCTGTCCCCCGGGCAATGAAGCGGAGCAGGCGGTTCTCGTGCCGCTCGAGCCCCGCGCGCGCCTGCGCCACCCTGTGCCGCACGGCTTCCTCGTGGAGTCGCCGGATCTGATCCTTGTCGTTCGGGTCAGGAGGCATCAACCTGCCGTCGCGCAGCCGAAACCCCTGCTTGTGAAGGGATCGGATGACCCGTTCACGGAGCTGTTCAGCCCGAGACTGCGCCCGCGTGCTCATTGGTTGACCGGTCCACGCTCCCCACCGTGCAGTTGGCCCGGCGACCCACTGCAGGCCATGGCGGCCAGATTCCGACAACCCTCAAATCTCATGGCCCGCCGGGCAGGCGCAAGCGCTGTTTTACAGCGCGCCGCTGGCCGCCGCTGTGGGACCGGCCCACGTTTGCGGTGGGCCACGCTCTGCTTTCTGAAAGTCCTTCTTACCAGTGGAGAAATCAAAGCAGGCCGCATGAACGCCTTTCAGCCCGCATCATGCCCCGGCTCAAAGCATTGTCGAGGCGGAAGTTGTGAGCCCGGCCGTACGGGTTCGTGCCGTGCTCAACAGGCTTTCCGCCCCGACCGGCACGGCGCCCCGGGCGCCGCTCTCCCGTGGCCCATGCACCGCCCGGGCCGGTGGCGCAAGCAGGTCCCCGCGGGTCGCTCAAAACAGAGGACAAGCTCCTGTTTGGGCCGGCCGGTGGGAGGTGCCTCTCACCCGTGCCGGAGGACGAATTGGCGGTGCAGCGGGAAAAGCGGTCGCAGGCGGCGCGACAGTTCGTCCTGCAGGGCCTGAAGCTCGCGATAGACCGCCACGGCTTCGGGCCGGGGCCGGGCGCTTTCTGCCGGGTTGAGTTTCACGAAGGCATCGGTGATCTCGTGGATCGCCACTTTCTCCCCCTTTTGCAGACGCCAGCACCAAAGGGCCTGCAGGGCCGCGCCATAGGCCGCGCCCTCGCTGACCTTCAACGTGACGACCTCGGCGTTGAAGACGTCGGCCATGATCTGGCGCCAGAGCCGGGATTTGGACCCGCCGCCGGTGGCGCGGATCTGGTCGGCGCGCACGCCGAGGCGGATGAGTCGTTGGAGGCCGTAGTTCATGCCCAGGGTGACGCCTTCCATAGCGGCGCGGCAGTAGTGGCTGGCGCTGAAGGTGCGGGGGTTGATCCCGATCATGACGCCGGTGCCGTCGGGGACGTTGGGGGTGCGTTCGCCCTCCAGGTAGGGCAGCAGCAACAGACCATGGGAGCCCGGCGGAACCCGGGCGGCTTTTTTCTCGAACTGCGTGTGGGTGTAGCCGAAGTCCTGGCGCATCATCTCGGTGGCCACGGTCACGTTCATCGTGCAGAGCAGGGGCAGCCAGCGATTGGTGGAATCGCAGAAGGCGGCGATTTCGCCGGATGGGTCCACGACCGGTCTTTCAGAACAGGCGTAGATGGTGCCGCTGGTGCCGAAGCTGGCGGTGACGATGCCCGGCCGGGTGTTGCCGGTGCCGATGGCGCCCATCATGTTGTCGCCGCCGCCGGCGCTGACGAGCACGCCGGGCTGAAGACCCAACTGACGGGCTGCCTCGGGCCGGAGCCGCCCCGCGGGTTGATCGCTGGGGATCAGGGGCGGGAGTTTGCCGAGGAGGTCCGGGTCAATGGCGCGGATGGTGGCCTCGCACCAGCGGCGTTTGCGGATGTCCATGAGGGCGGTGCCGCTGGCGTCGCCGTATTCCATGACCCGTTCGCCGGTGAGCCAGAAGTTGAGATAATCGTGCGGCAGGAGAACGGTGGCCAGCCGGGCGTAGTTTTCCGGTTCGTGTTTTTTGAGCCAGAGGATTTTGGAGGCGGTGAATCCGGGCAGGACGGCGATGCCCTGGAGTTTGAGGGTGGCCTTGAACCCGCCAAGGGCGGCCATGATTTCCTCGCATTCGGCGGCGGTGGAAGTGTCGCACCAAAGCTTGGCCGGCCGGATGACCTCGCCGTCCTTGTCGAGTGGAACGAATCCGTGTTGTTGACCGGAGACGCCGATGGCCACGACCTCGGCAGGCCGGGCCTTGGCGGCCCGCAGAGCGGCGCGAACAGCCTTGATGGTGGCATCCCGCCAGGTGTGGGGATGCTGTTCCTTGGCGCCGGGGGGCAGGTTGGGGATCAGGTCGTAGGCTTGGGCGGCCGCACCGAGCACGCGCCCGTTGCGGGCGTCCACGACGAGGGCCTTGGTCGATTGGGTACCGCTGTCGATGCCGATGAGGAGTGCGCGCATGCCGACGTCATAGCGGTGCGGCGGCGGCAATTCACGTCTTTTTTGCAGGGGACCCGGCTAACTTGGGCGGCCCACGACTGGTCAGGCCGGAGGCGGGCGACCCGGCAGGGTCGGGTGGTCAATCCTGGACCTGTGGAGGGGGTCAAACTTTGCCGGGTTGGGCAAACTGGTACAGGTCGGATCCTCCGGCAGGGCGGCCGATGCACCGGGCCAAAATTACCGGCGGCCGGCTTGCGCCGGCCGCCAGCAACCAAACCCAAGTTCAGAAGCGCGCGGGAGGGCAATGCCCTCACGCAGAGGGATTTAGATGGAGGGACTTGTGTCCCGGGCTCGGAATACCCGGGCCGGCGTGGGACATCGCAACCGGTTCGCTGTGCTGCAATGTCGTTTTCACGGTTCAAAGGAAGAGCACGTGACGTGCCAGCAGGCTTGGAGGAAGCAAAACGGGTCTTTTCGCCTGCTTGGGCAGGGTTTGGGGGGTACCAGAGGCATCCACCCTGTTATCGGGCGTTGCAGGGCGGTGCGGCCGTGTCCCGGTTTGGGACAGGTGGCGGTGAGGGGACAGGGAGGAAGGGATTACCGGCAGAAAAGGAGCGGCCCGCCCCAAGAGGAGCGGGCCGTGGGAAGCGAAGAGCCCGACATGACCGCCGTCAGACGGTCGGGACCGACGGCGGGTTCTTGAAAATGTCGTGGACGCTCGGCATGGGCGGCTTGAGAGTCCGCCACGGGCCGAAGGTCATCTTGGACGAATCCTCGTACATGAGGTCGGGACCGTATTTGAATTCGGACTTGAGGATGTCGTCCCACTGGACGAGTGCGCCGCTGTAGGCGGCTTCGCGTCCCATGATGGCCGTCAGCGTGCTGTCGGTGACGTTTTTGGTCTCGTTCAGCTCGGTGTCGTTGACGATGGCCTGGATGAGGTCCACGTGTTCCTGCACGTAGGGGTTGCGGGCGTTTTCGGGCCGGATGCGGACGCGGCGTTCGCCGTGGACCTGGATGGAGCCGGCCGGGTTGGCGGTTCCTTTGGTACCGACGACGGCCTCGCTGACGGAGCTCCAGGAACGTTTGATCTGGCCACAGTAACTGTGCATCCGCACGCCGTTGCCGTACTCGAACTCGACGGCGAAGTTGTCCCAGATTTCACCGGACTTGTCGCCCAGCTGCTGGCGCGCGCCCATGCCCCAGGCACGGACGGGGTGGTCTTTCATGATCCAGTTGCAGACGTCGATGTTGTGGACGTGCTGCTCGACGATGTGGTCGCCGCAGAGCCAGATGTAGTGGTACCAGTTGCGAATCTGGCGTTCGATGTCCGTCTCGCCGTGATCGCCGCGGTGCCAGATGGGCCCGCCGTTGACCCAGTAGGCGCGCAGGGCGGTGACGTCGCCGATGACGCCGTCCCAGATGCGTTTGATGGTTTCGTTGTAGGCGGCGTCGTGGCGGCGCTGGGTGCCGGCCGCGACCTTGAGGCCCTTGCGCGCGGCCTCTTCACCGGTGGCGTACATGAGCCGGCAGCCGGGGCCGTCCACGGCAACGGGTTTTTCCATGAACACGTGGACACCGCGCTCGATGCAGGCCTTGAAGTGGGTGGGCCGGAACCCGGGTGGCGCGGCCAGGATGGCGTAGTTGACGCCGGGTTGTTCGAGCGCCTTGATGTAGGCGTCGAACCCGCTGAAGCATTTCTCCATGGGCACGCCGAAGTGTTCGTTGCCACGTCGGGCCTGCTCAGGGAACAAATCCGCAACAGCCACGATTCGGGCCTCGACACCGGCAATCTTGGCAGCTTCGAGGAAATCGCCCCCCGCGCCACCCCCGCGTCCACCGATGCCGATGATGACGGCGTTCAAGGTCGGCCTGGCCTGGGCGCGCAGCACATGGGGGAAGGAGACTGCGGCTGCGGCCGTGGCAGCGGCCAGGGAGGTGTGTTTGATGAAATCCCGGCGCGTGAGGGCCGGGTGGTTGGGTTGCGAACGTTGTTGGTTCATAGTGCTGGATTCCGGTTGTTCGCCCTGGGGGCGTTTTTGATGGAATGGACGATACGGAGGTGACAAGCCTTCATGTAAGAGAGGGTCAATCGCGTTCGGTCCCGCTGATCCAGTATTTCTTCATCTCCTCCGGCGGCGGCACCTTGAGGGGCCGGACGATGCGGAAGCCGACGAAGGGCGCGTCGGTGAGCCACCAGATGGATTTGGGCAACTGTGGATCGCGCATTTTCCAGGAGGGATCGGAGGGGCGCCTGGCGGCGCTGCGCAGGCGCCAGGGCGGGTCGTCGTAGGATCCGCCGCGGGTCACGTGCGGGTAGGGCCGGGTGGCGCGGTTCCACGGGTTGACGAGCACCTCGGTGCCGGGGGCGAGGAGTTTTTCGTAGGGTTCGTACTGGTCGAGGCACCACTCGGCCACGTTGCCGTGCATGTCGTAAATGCCCCAGGGGTTGGGTTTCTTCGTGCCGACCTTGTGGTAGCGGAAGTCGCTGTTGTCCTCGTACCAGGCGTACTGGTCGAGCAGCTCGGGATCGTCGCCGAAGGACCATTGGGTGGTGGTACCGGCGCGGCAGGCGTACTCCCATTCGGCCTCGGTGGGAAGGCGATAGAAATGGCCGGTCTTGGCGCTGAGCCACTGGCAGTACTTGTTGGCGGCGTGATGGGTCATGCTGATGGCGGGGTAACCGTCCTTGCCCATGCCGAAACTCATCTCGGTGTAGGGCTTGGAGGGCCGGGCCACCGCATCGGCGAGCGGATCGGTGGGGTTTTGCAGGCCCAGCTCCTGTCGCAGGCGTTGTTCGTCCTCGGGATACATGAACAGTTCGAACTCGTTCCAAGTGACCTCGAACATGCCGATCCAGAAGGGATCGACCCTGACCTTGTGCGGGGGGCGTTCATCCGGCCGGCCCATGGGATCGTCGTCACGACTGCCCATGATGAACTCCCCGCCGGGAACGGGGATCATGACGTAGCGGACCTGTGTACCGGGGATGGTGTTGGTGTAGGGCTTCATCTCCGCCTCGGTCCGGACGTCGAGGTTGCTCATGATGGCCTGGTAGATGGCGGGGATGGTGTTGACGTCGCTGTCGGCCAGGGAGGGCAACAGACCGGCCGGTTGGCCCTCGGTTTCGCCGGCGGGGGTGCAGAAGCGGTAGCGCCAGCTCGGTTTGTCGTTGGTGGGCGCCAACAGCAGGAACACGCCCTCGGGCACCGCCAGTGCTCCGCTGAACCGTTCGGTGCCGGGGGTCAGTTCCTTGATGATTCCGAGCGTGTTTGCGCCCTCGAGTTGCACCAAGGCGGCATGTTGGCCGGCGTCCGAAAGGATGAGCAGTCTTTGCGGAGCCGGCCCGGGCAGGGCAAAGACCTGGTCCACGGGACGCGCCCATTCCAGGCGGGTTTCGGGTCCGAACTGCACCGTATGACGGTCGGCATGGTTGATGGGACGCAGGGAGAGTCCGGGCTGGCCCGGCTGGAAGAGCAGGAGGTCCGGCAGGGGCTGGTCATGCAACCGTGCCAAGAGATAGCCCGAGCGGGCCGGCAGGCCGGGCAGATTGCCGAGCTGCTCCGGTTGACCGGAATCGAACCGGCCCAGGACCAGTTCATTGGGCGGGTCGCCGACCATGCCGATGGCCACTTCGGGCAGGTCGGGGCCCAAGGCGACACGGTTCGGCCGGGTGGCTGGCTGTTCGAGGGTGATTTGGGACAGAGGTTTCCATTCGGTCCCGGTATTGCGCAGGATGCTGAGCAGATTCGGCTCCGGACTGTTGTAGATGCTGGCCACGAGGAGGTCGGCCAGCGGAGTGTTGTCCGGGCCGCCGACGTCCACGGCCAGTACGGCGCTGGGGCCCATGACATCGAGCACGAGCTCCCTGGGTTGGGTGCCCATTTGCGGGGAGGGCGATTCCAATATGGCCAGCAAGTTGGCGTCGGCTGAAGTGATGGCCAGGGCATCGTGGTTGGTATGGGTGAGGCGGCCCACCGTGACGCCGGTGACGCCGCGGACGCCGCTGGGCCGGTTGTCCTCGGCCCAAGTGTACCGGCCCGGCTCAAGCTGGTAGGCAAACCGGCATTTGCCGCTGGACTTGTCCACGATTACCAGGTCGGTCCGCCCGTCTCCGTCGAAGTCACCGGAGGCCAGGAATTCGACCGGCGTTTCGTACACCCACGGATGTTCGGGCGCGCGCGTGTCCACCGCGCCGATTCGGTCCGCCTGAAAGGCAAGCAGGACAAGGAGGTGGGCAAGGAAGACCGAGGAGCCCGAACCATTCACGCGCCGGTTGTCCGAACGGAAGAGGCCGATCCGATCACACATAACCTGCATCAAACTAGAGGCAGAGAAGGAAAAGTCACCAAAAAAGCTCGCCACGCGGACTGTGCACGCGGTTCGAACGTGGCAACGGCGCGCCCCTGCATGGCAGCGGGGCGCCGAATCCGTTTGCCGGCGGAGCCCGCCGCGGGCAGGCCGGAGAAGGTCCGGCGAGTGGATTCGTGGTCGTTTCATGACAGTTCCCGTGTGGTTGAAGGCGCATCCGGCACCGAGGGTTTTGCCGGCGGCTCCGGCAGGGCGAACGGAGATTCGGTCCGGGCCGCCCGCCGTTCCGCAGTCCTTCGCCACCGGGCAGCAAAGGTAAACGACCCGCGCGGTTTTGCCGGCGTTTGGATCCAGGGAAGGCGGATGAGCTCGTGCGTCCGGGCAAACTCGTCCAACGCAACGGCCAACCGGCTGCAGGCGCGCCGGGCCTGGATGTGGAACCACCAGCCCGCAATTGCGAGCACGGCCGCCACGGTGGCCGCCGCTGCGTACAACGAGGGTTTCACCAACCCGATCCCTGCCAGACCCAGCAACCCCGCAAAGGCCGTGCCCCACCACATGCCGAGGCTCGGGGCCGCCCGCAATCGGAGGCGGAGCCGGCGTTTACCGCCCGGATGAGCCTCGAGCGCAGACACCACGCGCACGAGGACCCAGGGCGGGTCGGCCACCTCGAAGTCGAACGGGCACCAACCGGTGTCCGGGCGCAGGGGCCAACCCCGGCCTTCGAGCCAGGCCATCAGGGACTGAAGCAAGGCAAGACGTTCGACCGGCCGTTCGCTCCACAAGTCGACGCGGTCCAGCCGCACCCGGCTGCGCCGCAACGCGACGGCTTCCAAAGAATCCGCTGGAAGGCCGGTGCGCCGCCGGATCGCCAGCCGCTCACGATAACGCGCCCAACCGCGCGCGATGGGCTGGAGAAAATACAGCAGGGCAATCAAAGGACGCGACCACCAGCGGCGTTTCCCCCGCGGGAGGGGCGCGCGCGCCGCCGCGAGCGCACACGTACCGATGCTCGAGAGGACGGCGACCAGGGCCGGCACGCGCAGCCATGGATGGGCAACGCCCAGCAGAACCAGCGGCAGCGTCACAAACAGGTGAAACTCAAGGGCGGTGGTGAGCAGGAGCCAGCCGGCCGGAGGCGGCGAGTAGAGGGTTTGAAACCACCCGGTGCCAAACGGGCCGTGGTAAATGATCGGCCGGCCCAGGTGCAGATCGGGAAAGGAGGTCCCGTAGATCCGGCCGCGCCAGCGACTGCCCCCCCAGAGATTGAACTGCTCCGGGTGTTTGCGCAGCAGCAGGGCCTCCGCCTCGCCGTAGCCGGACTGCTGCCTGAGATACGCCGGGACGGTGGAACGGCGATAGTGCCAGACCACCGCCGCCGGGGCATACACCAGTGAATGACCGGCCTGCAGGAGGCGCCAGCAGATGTCCACGTCGTCGCCAGCCCGACGGAACACCGGATCGAACCCGCCCACGGCCTCCAGAGCCCACCTGTAGAAGGCCATGTTGCAGCCCGGGATGTGCTCCGCCAGCCGATCCGTCAGCAGCACGGCCGCCGGTCCACCCGGAGAAGCCATCACGGCGGCCGCCAGCGGGGAATCCTCCGGCGGCAGGAAATTGGGTCCACCCACGCCCACCGCATCGCTCTCCAGCAAGGCACCCACCAGGTGATGGAGCCAGTCTTCGTCGGCCCGGCAGTCCGCGTCGGTGAAGGCGACGATTTCCCCGGTGGCGGCGGCGATCCCGGTGTTGCGGGCGGCCGAGAGACCGAGGTTCCTCTCGTGCCGCAGCAGGCGCACGGAAGGAAACCGCGCCGCGATTTCGGCCGTGTGGTCGGTGGACCCGTCATCCACGAGGAGGATTTCGTAGTCGGGATAGCGGAGGCGTTCGAGCGAGGCGAGACAATCGGCAAGGGTGTGCGCGCCGTTGTAAGATGCCACCACCACGGAGACCCTCGGCGTGCGCGGCAGCGGGAAAGCGGGGGCGCGACGAAACTGGCGCTGCACAACGTGCCAGGCGGGCTTCGGCTGGCGATCGCGGGTGGTCAGGCCCATGGCCCAGTCGAGCACGGGCGCGCCGCCGCGATGCCAGTCGTCGGTAAAGCTGAAGATGGTGATCCCGGCCAGACCGGCCCGGAAGGCCTCCTCGATCTGCCATTCGAGCAACTCGGCCTGGCGCTCGGGTCCCTCGCGCAGGCTGTCCACGCCGCATTCGGCCAGCACCAGCGGGCGATCGTCGGCCAGGATCTGGAGCCGGGCCAGGTAATTGCGAAACGCGCGCCGATCGTGCAGGTACACGTTGAACGCGACGAAATCGAGGTTGCGCGGCTGGAGATATTCCGTGGGCGGGAAATTGGCGTAACTGCAAAGCGCCTCCGGGTCCACCTCTTTCACCGCCTCGACCAGTTCCTCCAGAAACCGCCGCACGGTTCCGGGTCCGATCCAGCGGACCACGTCGGGGGGGATCTCGTTCGCGATGTTCCAGGCAAAGATGGCCGGGTGCCCGGCAAGACCGCGCACGGTCTCGCACACGCACCGGCGGATCTCCGCCCGCTCCGCCGCGGTCTCGAAGCAAAGATGATGCGGCCAGGGCAGGTCCACCCAAAGGACCAGTCCGCGCTCCGCAGCCAGGTCGGGCAACCACGGCGCCGGCGGCGTGTACAACCGCACCACGTTGGCACCGAGAGCGACCATGAGGTCCAGATCCCGCGCGGTCACTTCCGGCGGTGCAAACGGCCGGCCCTCCCCGTCCGGGGCCAACGGGCCGTAGGTGATCCCGCGGACGAAGAACTTCTCGCGCCCCTTCCGGAAGGATTTGCCATCCGGCCGGATCCGCGCTGCCCTGACCTCGGCGTTGTTCATGTCCCTCTTTGGACGCAAACCGTTCGGCAGTTCGTCAACAGGTCCGGAATAACAGGCCCGCCCGCCGGAGGGCAACGACGGACGCAACCGCACGCCGGTCATGTCCCGGTGGTCGAGTGCCACCGGCCGGGCCGCAAACGGGCATGCCGCCCTGAACCACTCCCGCGACACGCCGCGGTGACCCGGAGCAGCTTGGGAACCGTTGAAACAGCGGGCGCGCGGGACCGGAAACCGTTTTTGCATTGACCCCGGTGAACGCGTTCGGGCCAGTTGATGGGGCATGGCGCTGCCGTACCGGATTTCGACCCTGCTCTACTGCTTCAACGAGCAGGACGAACTGCTGCTGATGGAGCGGACCCGCGAACCGAATCGTGGTCTGTGGAGTCCGTGCGGAGGCAAATTGCGCACCGAGATCGGCGAATCGCCCTACGCATGCGCCTGCCGCGAGGCTTGGGAGGAACTGGGACTGCGGCTCACCCCGGCGGACCTGCACCTGACCGGGCTGGTGAGCGAACACGGTTACCAGGGACAAGCCCACTGGTTGATGTTCCTGTTCGAAGTCAAACCGCGTTTGCGCGCCCTGCCTCCACCGCACGAAGAGGGCCGCTTCGCCTTTTTCACATGGGAAGAGCTGATGCGGCTGCCCCTGCCCGAGACGGACCGTCAAAGCATCTGGCCGTGGTTCCGGCAACATCGTGGCGGTTTCTTCGCCGCGCACTGTCACTGTCACCCGGACGGCCGCAACGAATGGATCCTGGAAGAATCGTGCCCGGCCCCCGCCGCCGCCGAAACCCCAACCCCCCGCCTCCCGCGGTAAACCCGTGCGCCATCATGGACGAGCCGATCCCGGACCTGCACAGCGATGACTGGTTCATGAGCGAGGCCCTGCGCATGGCACGCCGCGCCCTCGCGGCCGACGAAGTCCCGGTGGGCGCGGTGGTGGTGCGGGCCGGCCGGGTCATCGCCCGGGCCCACAATCAGGTGGAACTGCTCAAGGATGCCACCGCCCACGCCGAAATGCTGGCACTCACACAAGCCGCGGCAGCCGTGGGTGACTGGCGTCTCTCCGACTGCACCCTCTATGTGACCAAGGAACCCTGTCCCATGTGCGCAGGCGCCATCGTCCACGCACGACTCGCGCGGGTCGTTTTCGGCGCGCCCGACGTCAAGGCCGGCGCGGCCGGAAGCGTGCTGAACCTCCTCCAGTTCCCCACCTTCAACCACCGCTGCGCCGTCACGGGCGGCGTGCGACTGGAAGAGTGTCGGGCCCTGTTGCAGGAGTTTTTCCGGCAGAAACGGCGCGAAGCAAAGGAAGGTGGCTCCGGCCCACCGGCCAGTGGAAACGGGCACCGTCCACCGGACGGGAACGAACCCGGACCGGCGGGGACCGAGCCTTGAACCGCGGGCCGGACGCCACGGCCGAATACGGGGACGAACACGCCGCCGGAAGCGCCATCCCCCGCCCCAACAGAACCATCCGAGCCTCCCTTTCACGGTGCAATGTGGATCAACCACCATCCGGCCAGAAGAACCAGTACCCCGCACGCAATCCACACGACCCGCAAAGGCCGCGCCGACCCGATCCACCCCAGAAACCTTTCCACCGCGCGGGTAAACGTTCCCGCCAGGACAATCACTGAGCGGTGACCGATGCCGCAAGCACCCAACAACGCAAGGCCCACAACGGCTGCGTGCCTGAAAGACCCAGCGCCACCCCCAACACGCATGTCATGCAAGCAAAACTGCATGAGCACAGGGCGATCCCAAAAACCAAGTCCCACACAAATGTCGCCAACGGCCCGCCCCGGCAGTCAGGACGCCGACTCTCCAAGGGTGACCAGGATGCCCAGGGCAAAGAGCGCCGCAGTGGCAAATGCCCTTCCCAAAGTCGGCCGAGCCCGCCCACTGACGAACCCCACAACGGGCGGAATGCCTGCCGAATGACAGGGACTCAACACCAGGTTGAGTACGCCCGGGCAAAAGCAGCGCCCAAGGGCAACCCGGGGGAAAGATCCGGGCGCAGCCTCCAGCGCATGCGTCAGCGCGTCAAACCAGCGTTCCATGGTGTCTGCGGCGCCCCTGCAAGGGCATGCGGGTCAAGGCCAATCCAGGGTCGTCGCTGCGCGCCGCCCGCTGACCAGAGCATCCCACCCAAGCGCACCAACAAGGGCACCTGACCTGACCTCGCTCGTCCTGACAGGGATAGCTCCCGTGGCGCAGGGTACCGGGCACAGCAGTCAGCCTTCAGGGGCGGGGGCAGCCCCCGAGGCATGGTCGCCTTCATCTCCAACTCCCGGCTTTTCCAAATCGAACCCCAGTTCACGCCACCTGGCCAGGATGTCCTCCCCGGGCATGAACCCCTCATGCCGATAGAGCTCGCGGCCGTCCGGAGCGAAAACGATCCGAGTCAGGATGACACTCACGCGGTCTCTGGCACCGGCCTCGGTGTCCCGCGTCAAATCAATGACCTCCACGATCAACCGGCCATGAAAAATCACGCCCAGCTCCTCGAGCATCGGAGCCATCATCCGACAGGGAACGCAGCGGTTCGCTCCCGGAGCCACCCGCCGGGGGGCAGAGGGGCGGAGGCCGCGGCCGTCCGGTCCGACACGGCGTTCTGCGCATCCGCGGTCTCCGCCCGTCTGTGTTGCCGGAGCGCCATGACGCCCCCGCGACGGCCGCCAGCACGATGCCAACGATCAGCCAGCGGGGCAGGTCCTTCATAAACGGGTACGGGTTCGAACGGATAACCGAAATCGGTTCCCACCCTCACCGGCACCGGTTGCCGGCCGATCCAACCTCGGATCGGGTCGTGACCTTCGCTTCAGGCGGTTTGGATGGCCGATTCTCGCAGAATCTGTTTCAGTTCCTCCACAGTGGGCACCCTGCCCGAGACCTTGATCGCTCCATTCACGACCAACGCAGGGGTCATCATCACGCCCAGGGCCAGGATCTGTTGGAGATCGGTGATCTTGCGGAGTTCATAAGCCAGGCCCAGTTCCCGGGCCGCCTCTTCGGTTCGCTGGGCCAGCGTGCGGCACTTGCCACAGCCAGGTCCGACGATCAGGAGCGTGTTCATATCCAACTCCGTTTCCTTCCGGGCCCGGGGCGTGCGGAGGAGCCGGAACGCTTTTGCGGTCCACTACCGCGCACGCCCCCGGCGCGCCCGACCCGGTCGCGGTCGGCTATTTGTTGTTTAGCAAAACAGCTACGAACGGTCCAGCCCCTTTCCCGGGCTGCGCACAAGAAAGTCCGCCTCCCACACGGCGCCTCTCCCCAACCGGTCTTCGGGACCCGGCACCGCCTCAACGAAAGGCCGGCGGACGGGACGCACCAGCCCAGCACGTGCGCTCCCCAGCCCTCACTTGACCAAACCCTTGCCACTTCAAACCGGTTCACCCAACCCGAAAGCACCGGCCTCACACCAGCAAACCGCGGACGGCTCACCCCTCCACGGACGAAACGTCGTCTGGTCCCGATCTCATGCAGCGTACCTGCGGCCGAATTCGTCATTTTGTCCCCGACCGAGCCGGAAAGGCAGGCCCGCACCCGGCCAGAGATGGAAGGGCGAGACCTGGCGCGTGAGCAACCCGCCCGACCGGCCAGACACCTTCCCTGCCCGTCAGCCCTGCCGCCCGACCGGCCAGACACCTTCCCTGCCCGTCAGCCCTGCCGCCCGGCCGGCCAACGCCCCACCGCAAGGCACGCGGCACGAGGTCCTCCACGCCCGGCATCAAGATCACCGAGGCACCAACCGACCGGACCATCCGGATGGGTACGCCGTTCATGCCATCGCATGCACGGGGTCTCACCCGCGCAGGACGGCGCGCTCGAAAGGGCGACAAAGAACGTGGTCGTCTCAATCCTCCGAACGAGCCGGGTCCGCCGGCGCCGGTCCTCGCTCCACCAAACAGCGTGGCGCTATTCGGGCCTGCCGGAGGCTTCTTCACCGCCAGGTGGATCGTGTCGCGCTTGGGCCCCGGACGGTCCGCCTTTCGAGGTTCGCAAAATCAGGTGCCCATCCGAAGCGTGCCGGATCCATCGCGTGGGTCCGGGAAACCGCGACGCCTCCGCCCTCGGTCAATGCGCCGTCCCGGCTGCTCAAGAAGAGCCCGGAACCGCGCGCCGGTCGTGCCAGCCCTCGTTCAGGTGGCGCAAAACCTCGCAATGACCCGGACGGCGCCAGACTCCCCGGCCCGCGCCAGCGCATGGCGAGCACGGCTTTGCCAACGCCACAAGCAAGCGGCACCCTCCCCTGGCGCGACGCGCCCTCTCGTGCAACGCGACCCGCCACCTGGCCGGCGGTTGCCGCATCCCGGCGGATCTTCCAAGGTCGTCCCGCCCGCGTTCAGTTCCGCAACAGAAGCGAGCTCCGCACCCTCTGCCAGACCGCGCCCGTACCGGTCTCGGGCGGCGCATGCGGTTGTTGAACGCAACCACCGCAACTCCCTCTCATCCGCGGTCTTGAACGTGCACATTTTTCAGACTCTTTTGCAAAACATGGGGGTCGCACTCCCCGGAAACCGGCGTAGGATGAGGCTTGAAATCATCATGAGCGCGGCAGCCAAACCCATCCGTTGCCGTTCGTCGTGGTGGGTCCCCGTGGGCGGGGCACTAGCCGCCCCACTGACCGGGCGGCGCTGCCACGACGCAGGACAGCGGGAGGCGTCGCTTAATTTCAACGTTCGTCCAACCCCATGAGCTTATGAAAAACACCGGTACCCCCACCCTGATCACTGGCGCGCGCGGCGCCGCGCGCTGGTTCGCTGGTTGCGCGGTCGCGCTGGCGCTTCTCTCGAGCACGGGCACGGCCCCGGCGGCCAAGATCGCTTACGTGCACGACGGCCAGAACAAGCGTGACACGGTCAAATTCATCAAGATCCTGCAGGCTCAGGGACATGACGTGACGGTCATCGCCACCCCGCCTGCCGCCAACGTGCTCACGGCAGCCGAGTTTGCCGCGCAGGGCTATCAACTCCTCATCGCAGACGAAAACATCAGCTCCGGCAACGTGGGCAACAAGTGGCGCAACCCACCGATTCCGGTCATCACCTGGGAGGGATTCCTTTACAGCGGCAACCGGAGCGCGTTGAACGCCGACTCCGGCCTGACGGGCGGCACCTACAACACCGCCGCCGACGCCGCTGCCCAAAACGGCGGCGCCGGCGCTGATTACGGGCAGGTGATCAACCTCACGGCCATCGAGATCGTCAATCCGAACCACCCTCTGGCAGCCGGGTTGCCAGCCGGTCTGGTGAACGTGTTCGATCCCAACTTCGTACCCTCCGATCCGAGTGAAGGCAGCGGTGTCATCACGTTCGTCGGCAATCGGACCCTCACGCCGGGCGCGGTGGCCGTCGCCACGGTGCCCGGTTTCCCCAACGGTTATGCCATCATGGCCGTGGACGCCGGCGTGCAGAACGCCGACGGCACCACCACGCAGGCCCGCTGGGTCCACCTGCCGTGGAACGACACCGATCCCAACCGGCGCGTGATGATCGAGCCCAGCTTTTTCCTCTTCGAGGCAGCCGTGGCCTGGGCCCTGGGTCTGCCCTCCCCCACCAAGATCCATGATTTGCAGCCGGAGCCTTCCGGGTTCCTCGCCACCAACACGACCGTGTCCTTCTCCGTGGAAAAAACCACGGCCAGCGGCAGCAGCGTCCCCAGCTCCGGCATCCGCCTGACCGTGAACGGCGTGGACGTCACCGCAGACGCCACCATCACCGACGGCGGCGACCGCTGGAACGTTCTCTACAACCGGCCGTTCGCACCGAACAAGAACTACGTGATCGTGGCATCGGCCACCGCGGCCGATGGCGGCTTCAGCGCGCGGCAAACCGAGTTCGACACCTTCGACCTGGACAACTACACCTTCGAGGCCGAGGATTTCAATTTCACCGACCCCTATCCGGGCGGCACACCCGGCCAATACTTCGACAACCCCATCCTGTGTGACACCATCGGAGGCGGCACGCCCGGTTGCTACTTCGACCGCGTGGGCACCCAGGGAATCGACAAGAACGAGATCAACAACGTCGTGACCGTGATCACGCCCGCAACCAACGAGGTGTACCGCTACGGCCCCCAGATCGCCCTCCGCGACGAATACATGGACACGTTCGTCAGTGCCGACCCGGTACGGCGCCCGAAATACGTTCAGGCCGGTTTCTCCGAATACGAAGTGCGCAACCTGGTCAACGGTGAATGGATGAACTACACACGGACATTCCCGGCCGGGACCTACAACATTTACGCCCGGCTCTCCTCACCGGCGCCGTTCACCGTGCAGATGGATTTCGTGGACAACCCGACCGTCGAGAATCAAAACCTCACCAAGATCGGCCGGTTCGTCGGCAACGCCACAGGTGGTTACATACTGGTGCCCCTGACCGATGACGCCGGCGCGGCACCGCTGGTGGTCGAGTTCGATGGCACGCCCAAGACCATCCGCGTCACCGCGCTTTCGGACGGCGTGGTGCTGAACTACTTCATGCTGGTGCCCACCGAGGCCCCCGTCAATCAGGCGCCCGCCGTGGCCATCACCAACCCCGCCGAGGGGGCCCAACTGCATGAGGGTGACTCCGTCACCATCAGCGCGGAGATCACCGACGACGGAACGATCACCAACGTCCAGTTCTACGCCGGCACGGCCGAGCCGCTGACCCTGCTGCGCACACTCACCCAGCCGCCCTACACCCTGGACCACACACTGCCCGGTCTCGGCGGCGTGAACACCTACATCATCCGCGTGATCGCCACCGATGACGGTGGTCTGACGGGCCAGGCCGAGGTGACCGTCAAACTGGTGGATCCCACGCTGCGATTCGTCTCCACGGCCGTCGGCAACGGTGCGGACGCGCAGCTCAATGAATACAACAACACACCGCTGGACACCGCGTCCAACGGAGCCCAAATCAACGCCCGCACCGCGGCCACCGTCAACGAGGTGATCGCCCTGCGGTTCGATCTGACCGGTCACCCGATCGGTCAACTCCGCGACGTAACCCTGAACCTCATCAACTTCAGGAACAATGGCCAACGCCTGCTTCACTTCTACGGCGTCAAGGACGGTACCGTGGGCCTGGACAACAACGGTGTCACGCCGGGCTTCACCGACAACACGTGGGACGAGGCCTCGCCGGACCTGCGCTTCTCCACCATGCCCGGGCTGTACTACAACGGTGAGCCGGACCAGGGTTACGACACCAACAACGTCGTGGACCTCGGCACCCTTACCATGCACGGCACCAAAGGTCAGCCCGAGGTCTTCGCCTCCCAGGCATTGACCGACTTCATCAACCAAAGTCCGGATCCGCTGATCACCATTCTGGTGGACGTGGACACGATCAGCAACGGCCAGTCCCGTTTTGCCTCCAAGGAGGCCACCGAACTGGACGGCGGAACTCCCGCAGGCGAACCGGGGGAGTTCGCCCCCTATCTGAGCTTCCGTGTGGGCGCCGCACCGGCGCTGCTCATCGAGGCCTTCTCCCTCTCCGGTGACCAACTGACACTCCGGTGGTCGGGCGGCACCGGTCCGTTCTCGATCCAGCAAAAGACCCGTCTGGACGAGCCCTGGACCACCGTCCAGTCCGGGATCACGGACAACAGCGTGACCCTCACCATCACCGGCAACAGCGGTTTCTTCCGCGTGGTCGGACAGTAACGTCCGCAGGGTTCGGGTAAGCAAACACGGGCGGGTGGGCCGTCCCCAGGCCCACCCGCCCCTCTTTTTGTCCCCGAAAAGCTCGTCCCTCGCATCCACCCGGCCGAGCCAACCCGGCAGCGGCCGGTTTTGCAGGGCGCAAACGGTCTCTCCAACGCACCCGTCAGGCAGAGCCACAAGACAACGAACTGACTGAACATTCCCAGCCTGCCGGACGGAGTCCACCGACGCCGCGCTGCGTGGTACGCTGTCACCGCACGCTTTCTTGCGCGCGGAGCCGGGGCAGAAAGGTCCCCTCCACTTGGGACCGTCTGGCAAAAGGCCGGCCCCGTTGCCCGTCCAACCGCCGGGTCCTTTGCCTGCATGAAGGGCGGGCCGGAGACCGTCGCACCGAACACATGGCTCACAGAGGAACGGAGGCGCTCCTTCTGAACGGGGCAACAGCGGAACCCGCGCTCTCCGCTGCCTCCGCAAAACGCACCCTCAACACACCGCCGGGGAGAGTTTCGCGTCCGGTCGGCCCCTGACGGCCGGCTGGCTGCCGTCCATGCTGGGCGGCAACGGCCCGGTCCTGGGATCCCACCTCACCGATCACTCATCCCCGCCGTGGCGCCGCCGGCTGCACAACAGGCCCACGCAAAGGATGGTCAGCGTCCCGACCACCACGGCCAGGAAAGGATGCAACGGACTGCGCCATCCCGACCATGACGCGGGCAAATAGCGGGACAAACTGATCCAGGCAATCACCAGGACCCCGGCCAGGACACCGCTCACCGCAGCGGGGGCTCGCGCGCCTCGTGCGATCTGTCCCAGCAGGAACAATCCCAGCATCCCGCCGCTGAACACGCTGGCCAGCTCCCACCACGCATCCAGCGCGGCACGCACGCGGATCATGGCCAGGGCCACGCCGATGCCGGCCAGTCCGTAGACCAGCGTGGCCCCGCGCAGCACGCGCAGGGATTCCCGTTCCGACGCCTGCTGCCGGAGATACCTTCGATAGCCATCAACCAGGGTCAGGGTGGCACATCCGTTGATCGAACTGGACAGGGTGGATTGAGCAGCCGCGAACAATGCCGCCACCACCAGGCCCGTCAGTCCGGTGGGCAATCCTGTCCGCAAAAAATGGGGAAACACCGTGTCCGGCCTCTCCATCCAGGATCCCTCACCCGTCCAGAGCTCCGGCTGCACCGTGTAACGCACGAACAAGGCGGTGCCGATCCACAAAAACAGTGCCGAGGTCGGCAGATACAACCAGGCGCTCAGCCAGACACTCCGGCGTGCCGCGCCTTCGGATTCCGCCACGGCGTAGCGCTGGACATAGTTCTGGTCGATACCGAAGTTCTGCAGGTTGATGAACAATCCGTACAGCAACACAACCCAGAACGTGGGTTCGGACAGGGTGAAGGAGAAGCTGCCCAGGCTGAATTTGTCGTGTTCCGCGGCCACCCGGATCATCTCTGCAGGTCCGCCGGGAAGTTGCACCACCAGCAACACCGCACAAGCCACGGCTCCCAGTAACAACACCACGCTCTGGATGACATCCGCCCAGACCACCGCCTCGATCCCTCCCAACCAGGCGTAGACCAGGGTGATGAGCCCTGTCAGCAAGATCAGAAGCGGGACATTCCAACCGGTCAGCGGAGCCAGTGCCAGCGCCACCAGGTAGAGGATCGTGCCCATGCGCGCCAGTTGCGTCAGGATGTAGCAGATCGCGGCGTATGAACGGGCCCACGGGCCGAACCGCTTCTCCAAATGATGGTAGGCGGACACATCCCCTTCCCGGCGGTAAAAGGGTACGAACCGGCGGCTTGCCACCCAGGCAGCCAGGGGCAGGCTCAAACTGAACGCCAGCGCGTTCCAGTTTTCGGCCACGGCCTTGCCCGGCAGGGCCAGGAAACTGATGCTGGAGACATAGGTGCCAAAGATCGAGAGCCCGACCGCCCAGCCCGGCACCCGGCCGCCTGCGCGCATGAAGTGGTCGCTCCCGGTCACCCGGCGGCCGATGCCGAACCCGAGTCCCAGCATCCCGGCCAGGTACAGCACCAGCACCACCAGGTCCGCAGCGGGCAATCCTGTCTCGTTCATCGTGGTTCCGACTGTGCCATGGTCGGGCCCGATTGCTCCAGCGTCATTGGGAACACGGCCTTTCTGAGGCTTCGCCGACCGTTTGTGGTGTCAGAGCGTGCCGGACTTTTCGACCGGTTCTTTCTCCAGCAGGCCCAGTTCGACCAGCACCGCGCGGACCCGCTCGCGTTCCGGGTCCCGGAACGGCTCGAATGGAGGAGCCATCTCGTCCCGGCAGACGCCCAGCCACGCCAGCGCGCATTTCAGCCCTTTGACGACCGCCGAGGCATGTCGGCCCACGGTGTAGATCCGTCCCAACTGCCGGATCCGGTTCTGCAGCTCCTTCACCCGCGCGCGGTCCCCCCGGCAATGCGCGTCGTACAAGCCCGTGAACCACGCCGGCACGATTTGCGCGCCACCGTTGACTCCACCGTGGCCGCCCAGCTCCAATGCCTCCGCCAGCCATTCCTCCGGTCCGATCCAGACGCGCCAGTCCGACCGGGCCCGCGCCAGTTCGACCGCACGCCGGAAATACTCAAGGTCTCCCGAGCTGTCCTTCAGCCCCACCACGTTCTCGATCCGCACCAGCTCCGCCAGCGTCTCGGGTTCGAACCGCACCTTGACCATCTGCGGCATGTTGTAAAGGATCAGCGGAAGGGGCAGCTCGGCCGCCAGGAGACGGACGAAGTGGATGAGTTCGGGCTGGCCGGCCGGGAAATAATAGGGTGGCGCCGTCACCAGGGCTTGCGCACCCGCCTCCGCCGCGCACCGGCCCAGCGCAACTGCCTCGGCCATGGCGGTGTCGGTGATCCCCACCCAGACCGGCACACGCCCGCGGACTTGCGCACATACCCGCCGGATCAGCTCGCGACGTAACCGGTAGCTCAGGCTCGGCGCCTCTCCGCTGGTGCCCAGGATGAACACCGCATGAACGCCACCCTGGACGACCCGTTCCACCAGTCGTTCCAGCCCCGCGACGTCCAGAGCATCCGGCCCTACCAGAGGCGTGATCAACGGCGGGATGATCCCTTCAACAGGCTGCCAACTCTTTTCACTCATTCGCTGGAAACCACCCTCGGATCCAACTTGTTACCGGCACTCACATGTAGGGCCATTCCCTGTCCGAACGCAAGGTGACCACCTGCCCGTGGTCCGGTCTCCGCTCGGGACGCCCCGCCTCAGCGGACCACCGCGCGGAAGAAGAGCGGCGAACCGGACGGCGGATCGGGCAGTACGATGGTGACCGCGCCCTGGCCGCTAACCACATTGGTCCACGTGCTCCAGCTCTGCAGGTCGGCACTTTGTTGCACCTCCACGGTACGTCCGGCCGGGGCGCTCAGGTCGAGGACTGGCCGGCCCTGGGCCAGCCGGATGCCCAGCCGAGGCCGCTCCACCGCGGGTGCAGCCAGCAAACGGAGGTGGATCCGGTTGGTGAAGGTATGTCCGTCGGCGTCCAGGACCGAGAACCAGAACGCCCCCAACGCGTTGGTGGCGACCGACGACACGTACCGCGCCCGGGCGGAGGCAACCAGGTCAACCGTCCCGTTGTGTGCGCCAAACACGTGGTACACCGGCGTACGGTTGGTAAACCCGCGCGTGAACGCTGTAAGATCAATCTCGATCGGCACACCGTTGGTGCACTCGAAATGCGGCCGGGCCAGCCAGTCGAGATATTCCTCCAGATTGGTGAACTCGTCGCCGTCCAGGTCGCCGTTCGCGTCGGAGAAATCCCCGGGCGGCGAGTGCGGGTTCAGACCGTGGATCTCCTCCCACCAATTGGGTAGGCCGTCATCGTCGGTGTCCCAATCGGCGGGCCGCTGCACAAAGGGATAGTCTTCCCATCCGCCCACGTCGTTTTGCGAATCCGGCAGACCGGGATCCCCGCTGATGCTCCCGCGATAGGTGAAGGTGCCGTCGAGCACCTCCCGGATGATCCGCAGGTCCATGTCGTCCGGGCGCGGCAGGTTGCAACCCACGTCGGACAACACGATCTTATACGCGTTGGTCACCTCGTGGATGGTGGCGTGGGAGGGGAAGAACGGCTCGTCCACCCAGGGGCTGTAAGCGGTGGGCACATATCCACGTGCGCGCCGGGCTTGAGCCTGTTGGTTGGTCTGGTAATAGCCCGGCATCACATTGCCCACGAAATAGTACTGCTGGGTCCCCGGGAAATTGTCGTAGTCGGCAGTCAGGATGTAGAAATGACGGGACGCCGGTCCCGGCTTGTAGAAGTTGTTGACGAAATTGACCTGGTGCGCCCCGCCGTCGGTCGTGCGGCCGCCCCAGTTGTACACCACGTTGTTGAAGATATCGAGTCGGCCGGCGAAGTATCCTTCGCCGTCCAATCCGCCAGCCAGGCTCCAGTTTCGGCCCTCGCAGTGGGCGAGCAGGTTGTGATGAAGGCTGGCAATATCCCCACCCACGCTGGCGGCGTAACCATGGCGCGTGCCGGGCGGGTAGTGATCGTGCCCGGCAATATTGAGTGCCTCGGCGATGAGAGTGCGCTGCAGCGTAACGTTTTTGGCCCCGCGCGTGCTGACCTCCTCGTCGATCCCCCAGCTGATCGAGCAATGGTCCATGATGCAGTGGTCCACGCCCGCCATGCCACAGGCGTTCTGAGTTTCGCCACTGATGTCCCCCACCCGCACCCGAAGGAACCGCACAATCACGTCCCGCGCCCCGCTGAGACCGAACTGGTGCTTGCGGATGCAGATGCCCTTTCCGGGAGCCGTCTGGCCTGCCACGGTGATGTAGGGGCGTGTGGAATTGATGATCAGGTCCGATTCCAAAGTGATGAGTCCCCCGACGTCGAAGATGATCGTGCGCGGGCCGTAGTCGCCCTCGATGGCATCGCGCAAGCTGCCGGGTCCGCTGTCGTTCAGGTTGGTGACCTTGACCACCACGCCGCCGCGGCCGCCGATGGCGAACCGGCCGTAACCCTCCGCCCCCTCGAACGCCACGCGCCGGGCCCGGAACATCCAGACGTCCCCGCGCGTGACTACACCGGCTGCATCCACCTCGTCCACGCGCCAGTAATACCGGTGCATCCGGCTCACCGGGGAGAGCAGGTAGCGGGCCTCCTGCAACCGGCCGCGATACTCGGCGGAGCTGTGCGTGGCTTGACGCACGGCGTTGCTGTCGGTGCCCACATACACGTCGTGGGCCACCGCGTTTGTGGCGGCGTTCCAGCGCAACCAGAGTTCGCCCGCGTCGGCATCCACGTGCTCGTCCTCGTGGGCGGGCACCGGCTGGGTGGCACGCCGGTCCGGCGGGGCGGTGTCCAGTTCGAACCCGTTCAAGTAGACGTTGCGGATGGCCGCCCCGCTGTTGGTGTCCGCCGCGAACAGGATCACGGCCTGCCTGTCCGGACCCACTTCGAAGGAAAAACAGGCGGTGGCGGCCTGCAGGTTGTTGGTCACCCGAACGGTGGGTGTCACCCCGGGAACGGCCGGCATTCCGTTGACGAAGATGTTGACCGGTGCCACCGAGGTGCCGGCGTGATTGTCCCAGTCGTTGTGGTAAGTCAACAGGGTGTGCACGCCGGGTTCCAACCCGGTGAGAAGCATTTCGATCTGAGCGCCCGTGTCACCGTTGTCCACCTTGATGCCGTCGGAGACCAGCTTGGCGTCGTAGGCGGCGTTCTGGACACCCTCCTTCCAGTAACCGGGGCGCAAAGCCGTGCCCACCGGGCCGACCCGGCGCAGGGTCACGCTCACACTTCCGAACGTGCTGGAGGTCACGTCGCCTCCCGGAAACCACGACGTGTTGGTGGACCAGGCGGTGTACCCGGCCTGCAACCCTTCGGCCAGGGGCCGGTTGTTGTTGTTGATGTCCACCTTCAGCTCCTGGGCAGCCACTGGCAGAAACGCCGCCAGGGCGAGTCCGGCCATCCGGCAGGGTGTCAGAAACCGTCGAGGCAAACAAAGGTACTTGTGACCTTGACGCATAGACGCACTCTTCTACCGGCGTTTCCCGATATCTTTCGCCCGGTTCCCCGGGCTTGGCATCGCCCCCACGGCGCCAATCGGTTTCTTCGCCAGGGTTTTCCCCGGATACGACGTCCTTTCGTCTCCTCGTATCCCATCCGAGGGAAGCCGGCCCACGGTAGACCTCCCAAATCTCGTTTCAGAATGGAGCCCGCATGCGCACTCCCACAACCGGTATTCCTGCCAAAAACCTTGTTATTGCTGCCCGTGACGGTTCGGACGCCCGTACGTTCCACACCGCCAGACTCCCGCGGCCACGGCAAGTCCCGGCACGTTCATCCGGGGACCGCCTGCAAGGACCGGAGGAATTGCCGCGGCAAGTCATCTTCCGCCCGCAGGTTGGCTGGTGAGGTCCCGGAAAGGTTCGCGCCTGCACCAAGAGAATGCCCTCCAGACCACGCACAGGACCGCGCCCGGTGCATCGACCTCCAGGACCGTCCAGCGCTCTTCCCTTTTCTCTCCCGGTTCGTGTCCGCAGGCGAAAGCGAAGGACCCACACCGACCGGACCTTCTCGCCTTCGCGCGCAGGAGGAAGCCTTCCGCAACGATCTCGCGGTGTCCGCAGCCCACTCCATTTTTCGTCTCGACAATTCGCTTGTGTGCGCGTTGGGTGGGGCCGGACGATGGGCAGGGATCCGTGGAAGGACCGCTCGGGCATATCCCCTGTGTTTCCCGCGGTCCGTGGAGAACGGGCGCGAGCCGGTCGCCGACACCGGACCCACGAACGAACAGGTGAATCATGAGCTCCATGCGTTTGGGTACATTCCTGCGTGCGGTTGACCGGGCCTGGCCGCGACCGGCCGTGGTGTGTCTGCTGCTGTCTTTTGCCGCGACGTCCTGTTGGCTGTGGGCGAGTGTGCAGGAGTCACGTCAGACCCACACATGGGGCTTTCTCGAACCCTTGGCCGCCATTCTTGGCGGCTTGGGCGCGTTCTTGCTGGCGATGGTTCTCGTGTATCGGCGGATCCGATCGGCTGCGGATGATGCCGATTCCTACGGCCTGGCCCGCGGGTTGGCCACCGGTTACTACTTCAACTTCCTCCGTCCTCTGGTGTGCGCGCTGCGGGATCTGAACCATCCCGTGCACCAGCAGATTCGCCAGGCCGGAGCCAGGGAAGTTGCGGGTGTGGTGGTGGGCATACCGAGGGAACCGGAGGATTTCGATGCAGACCGGCAGGAGGAATTGCTCAAGGACGTGGTGAAACGTGGTGCCTATCCATTCGACTGCCGGAGCATCAGGGTCGCTGTGGCCGGTCGGACGCGGGCCCTGACGGCGTGGCTGGCCGTCAGCCGGGAAACCGGCAGGGCGGTGGTGTTGGACATTCCCTCGACGCTGGCGGTCATCCAGGACTTCGCCCGGTTCGTGGCCGGGCGGGACGTAGGAGGTGCGGAAGGCGGGGATGAGCACGTGGAGGAGGCTCGCATGCGGCTGGTGGCCTGGGCGGAACGCGATCGGTTTCAGGGGATTCTCGAGGAGTTCGAGGGGGTGGTCACCCGGGCGGGGGCTGCCGAAACCCGGCCATGGGCGGCCACCTCACTCGTGCATGTGGTGCCGCTTCCGCGCATGCACCGGCGCATGGACGAGCTGGCGGGGCATTGATCGTGGGATCGGAGATGGGCGCAGGAACCGGGCCGGGTGTGGCGTTTGCCCGGCCGGTGCAAACGCCCCGGGATTCCATTCTCTCCAGAGCAGCCCGGCGCCGGTGAAGGCGGCGCCCACAATCCCCGGGGCAAGCCATTCCCGGGCATGCAGATGGTGGGGTGGTCCCGTTTCTACTCCAGCGCCGCGACCGGGCGCCGGGCGCCGGTGCCGTGGAAGGCCACGCGTTTGAGCACGTTGACCATGGAGAACACCTTTTCCCGGGCGCATTCGCCCATCAGGGCAATCTGGATCCAGTTCCGACGCCGGAGGTACTCACTGTTGTAGCTGAGGAGGAACCCGTTTTCTTCCATGCGCCGGCCCAGTTCGACGGAGGACAGCTCCGGTGGCAGGACAATTGTGACGACGGCGGGTGCGGCGATGGACTCGGGGGCCAGGAGTTGGAAGCCGGCTTCACGGAGGCGCTGCCGCAGTTCGGCTCCCAGTTCGGCGACCTGGGCGAAGCGGCGTTCCCAATCTGCGTGGCGGATGGCCACGCGCAGCGCATGGAGCAGGTTGGAGCTGAACGTGAACGGCACGCCGTCCTGGGCGGCGTAATAGCCCAGGTCGAGGTACCGCGGCAACCGATCCGGTGCGGGCCGCAGTTCATGGTGATGGAACACCATGGAGAGCCCGGGGTAGCTGCGCAGGCCTTTGCCGCTGGCGCCCGTGGCCAGGTAAACGCCGTGAAGGTCCACCGGCACGGTGCCGAGGGAGCTGATGCAGTCGGCACAGAGCTTCAGTCCGAACTCGGCGCAGAGGGCCTTCAACGCGTCCAGGTCGTTCAAAACGCCGGTGGAGGTTTCGCAGTGGACGGCCCAGATCCAACGCAGCCCCGGCGTGTGTTCAATCCGGCGCCGGACCTCTGCGAGGTCGAACGGCGCGCCCCATTCGACCTCGTAGACATCGAAATGCAACCCCCAACGCCGGGCGTGGTCCACCAGTCGGGTTCCGAACTCGCCATTGTTCAGGACCAGGCCGCGCCCGCCCTCCAGGGCCAACTGGCCGCCGACCGCGTCGTTGGCCAGTGTACCGGAGCCGACCAGGATCTGGCAGTGAGCGGCCCCGGTCATTTCGCACAGGCACTGGCGCGTGGCGTGGAAATCGCTCATGAAAACCGGGCTCCGATGCGATTCGGGCGATTGCTCGAAGGCCCGGCGCACCTCCCGGCGGACGGCCACCGGACCGGGCAGGAAATTCACGGCCGAGGGATGGAAGGAACGGGCCGGCGCACTGCGAAGAAACTCACGCGCGCGGACCTCGAACGTTTCCAGGGTGATGTACATCGGCTGGAACTGGGCTTCACCGGACCCGACCAGCGGGCCGAACGGCACGAACCCGAGGTGCCGGTAGAGCTTTTGTTGCCGGGTGGTTCCGGAAATGATGGCCAGGTCGTAACCTTTTTCGATGCCGTGCTGCCAGAGCAGTGCCAATAGACCGGCCAGGATCTGGCCGCCGCGGGTGCCGCGGTACTTCTTCTCGATGGCCAGCAGGCGCACCTCACAAATCCGCCGGCCGGGGGGCAGGTAGCTGTCCAGGTTGGGCAGCTTCTGGTCCAGTGAAAACGGCCGGTTGCCCCGGACGGCGAGCATGCCGGCCAGTTCCCGCCCGCACAGGCAGATCAGGTAGGTGTTCTCGTTGTGGAATTTGTCCACCAGGCGCTGGGAGGGGGACCGTTCATGCTGCGGGATCTCCTCGACAAAGGTCTTGTAGTTCAGCCGGTGAATGGCCTCGAACTCCCAATCCTCCGAGGCGAATTTGAACACCAGAGGTTCACGCTCTTGCATAGGTTCACCTCACGATTTGTCGGAGTTCATCGCCGGACGCGAACCCCAGCCCAACGCATGCCATTCCTCCACCAGGTTTCTCCGGTGGGCATACAGCACCAGTGCCGAGGCGATGGTCAGGACGCTGACATGATACGGCTCTTTGTCCAGAAACCAGGCTGCCACTGGCAACAGCGCGTAAGCGATCATGCCCGGCAGGATGGTACGCCGCAACAGGGCCCACGGCGGCAGGAAGAGCAGCGCCAATGCGCCCAGCAGTTCCGGGTCATACACCAACAGCCCGCCCAGCGAGGTGGCCACGCCCTTGCCTCCGCGAAACCCGAGCTGCAGTGGCCAGAGGTGACCGGCCAGGACGGCCAGCAGGGCCAGCCCCTCCAGACGCGGATCACCGGTGCCGACCCGGGTGCCCCACACGGCGAGCACGCCCTTCAGCACGTCCCAGATCAACGTGGCCACGAAGCCCTTGGGGCCGAGGACGGTGCTGACGTTTCGCGCGCCCACACTGCCGCTGCCGACCCGGCGCATGTCCTGCCCGGTGGTCCACCTGACCAGGTAATAGCCGCCGGCCAGGCAGCCGAGGGCGTACGCCCCGGCAGCCACGAGCAACGCCTGTCCCCAGCCCTCTGGGCTCCCCAGCCACGATGCCAGCCCGTTCATAGACACACCCCTGCTGCAATCGTTGCCCCACGACGGCAGCCGGATCGTTTGCGTAACCACTGTAGCCGGGCCACCGGCGGGCTGTGAATCGAAAAATGGCCCGTCGGAACCCCCTCAAGTCCTGACCGCCGAACCAGTTGGAACGCAAGCAGGGTGGAGCCGGCATCCGTGCTGGAGCCGTGGGGACCGTCCGACCGATTACCAGAGCACCCGACGAACCTCGACAACCAACCGCCACCAGCACGATGATGCCCGGGGAAACACCCGACCCGCAAAGGGAGCGATGCCTCTCGAACAGGGGCGACAAGGAGCGCTGTGCGGGAGGTGTCCCTTCCTGACGACAAGCACCTGCGCAGTGTCAAGGAGTCCGGCCCATCACCCCTGCCCTTGACGGCGGCCCGGGTGTAAGGCGCCCTCTCCAGGAAGGCACAAACCTGGTGCCGAAGCGCGTGTTCCATGGCCCTGAAGCTTCGGGGGGCCTTCACTCGCTGCGAAGCACGACCGGGCGAGCGGAAACGCAGGCGCAGGAAGCCAGGAGGAGGTTGGGCACCCGGGGATCCTGTCTTCCAGACGCAAACTGCCCGGCAACGGTGCCCGACAACGGCACGTCTCCCGCCCGGGCCGTGACACGGCGCGCGTCGAGGACTGAATCCGGCCGGAAAGGCCGGTCCTTTCGGCCGGATGAGCGGGTCAGCTTCGGGCCGCGGGCCGGTCCTTGGTCATGTCGAGGATCTTCTCCAGGATCTGGGCCGGCACGGGCTCGAACCGGAGCGGTTCCATGGAGTAGGACGCGCGGCCTTTGGAGAGTGACCGGATGGCCGTGGCGTAGCCGAACATTTCGGCCAGGGGGACCTCGGCGGAGATGACCATGGCGGTGTCCTTGGCCTCGATGCCGGTGATGCGGCCGCGGCGTCGGTTCAGGTCGCCCATGATGTCGCCCTGGTACTCGTCCGGGGTGGTGACCTCCACCTTCATGACCGGCTCCAGGATGATGACGTTGGCCTTTTTGCAGGCGTCTTTGAGGGCGAAGATGCCGGCCATCTTGAACGCCAGCTCGCTGGAGTCCACCTCGTGGTACGAGCCATCCACGATGGCGATCTTGAGGTCCACCAGCGGGTAACCGGCCAGCACACCGCCCTGGATGCCCTCGTTCAGGCCGTCAATGACCGCGGGGATGTACTCCTTGGGAATGACGCCGCCGACGATCTTGTTTTCGATCTCGATGCCTTTGCCGCGTTCGTTGGGTGCGATCTCGATGATGACGTGACCGTACTGCCCGCGGCCGCCGGTCTGGCGGATAAACTTGCCCTCGCCGGTGGCGGTCTGGGTGATGGTCTCGCGGTAGGCGATCTGGGGCGCACCGGCGACGGCCTCGACCTTGAACTCGCGGAAGAGCCGGTCGCGAATGATCTCCAGGTGCAACTCGCCCATGCCGGCGATGATCAACTGGCCGGTCTCCTCGTTGGTGAAGACGCGGAAGGTCGGATCCTCCTCGGCCAGGCGCTGGAGGCCCTCCATGAGACGGTCCCGGTCGCCCTTGGTCTTAGGCTCGATGGCCATGCTGATGACCGGCTCGGGGAAGGTGGGCGGCTCGAGAATGATCTCGAACTTCTCGTCGCAGAGGGTGTCGCCGGTGGTGATGTTGCGCAGGCCGACCAAGGCCGCGATGTCGCCGGCGAACACCTTTTCCACGTCAATCCGTTTGTCGGCCTGCACCATCATGACGCGGCTGACGCGCTCGCGTTTGCTGGTGCGGGGGTTGTAAATGACGTCGCCCTTCTTGAGCTGGCCGCTGTAGACGCGGAAGAACACCAGCTTGCCCACGTAGGGATCGCTCCAGAGTTTGAAGGCCAGGGAGCAGAACGGGCCGTAGTCGGTGGTCGGGACCTCGACCTTCTCCTCGGTGCCGGGTTTCCAGCCCACGGCCGGGGGAATGTCCAGCGGCGAGGGCAGGTAGTCCACGACGGCGTCAATGAGCGGTTGGACACCCCGTTTGCGGAAGGCGGACCCTCCGAGCACCGGGACGAATTCCAGTGCGCAGGTGAGCCGTCGAATGGCACGCTTGAGGAGGTCGGGGGGAACGGGTTTGTCCTCGATGACCAGCTCGGCGACCTGGTCATCCTTGTTGGCGACGGCCTCGATGAGTTCCTTCAGCGCCTGCTGGGCGCGCTCCTTTTCCTCGGCCGGGATTTCGGTGATCTCGAATTTCATCCCGAATTCGTCCTCGGGATCGTAGATGAGGGCGCGCTGGTTGATGAGGTCAATGACCCCGCGCAGGTTGTCCTCCTTGCCCAGTGGAAGGACCACGGGCCATGCATAGGCGCCCAGACGCCGCCGCATTTCGTCCACGGCCTTTTCGAAGTTGGCGCCCACGCGGTCCATCTTGTTGACGAAGGCGATGCGGGGGACGCGGTATTTGGTGGCCTGGCGCCAGACGGTTTCGGACTGGGGCTGCACGCCGGCCACGCCGCAGAAGACGGCGATGGCGCCGTCCAACACGCGCATGGAACGTTCGACCTCCGCCGTGAAATCCACGTGGCCCGGTGTGTCAATGATGTTGATCCGGTGCCCGATGCCGGGGAACAGTTTCACCAGGCCGTCCTCCTTCTGAGTCCAATAGCAGGTGGTGGCGGCGGAGGTGATGGTGATGCCCCGCTCGCGTTCCTGTTCCATCCAGTCGGTCACGGTGTTGCCGTCATCCACATCGCCCATGCGATGGGTGATGCCCGTGTAGAACAGGATCCGCTCGGTCGTGGTGGTCTTGCCGGCGTCAATGTGCGCGGCAATTCCGATGTTGCGTGTGCGTTCCAGCGGATACGGGCGGTCCGGCGCGTTGAGCCGGGCCTCGGATGCGACGGTCTTATGGTTTTCCACAGTGGATTCCATGGCCATATGCGACAAGAAAAGCGCCCCGGGAAGCCGGCGAGGGCGACGGGGCGCGAATCAGAAACCTCGTTACCAGCGGAAGTGTGCGAAAGCCTTGTTGGCCTGGGCCATTTTGTGAACCTCGTCCCGTTTCCGGATGGCGCTGCCCTGGCCCTGGAAGGCGTCCAGGATCTCGGCGGCCAGCGCGTCCTTCATCGGGATCCCCTTGCGTGCGTCGGCAAAGCCGACGATCCAGCGCAAGGCCAGGGAAAGTTGCCGGTCGGGCGGCACTTCCATGGGTACCTGGTAGGTGGCGCCGCCGACGCGGCGGGCCTTGGTCTCGATGCGCGGTTTGGCGTTTTCCACCGCCCGCTGCAGGACCTCCAGGGGATTGGGGTTGCCGCTCTTCTCGGCCACTTTGTCGAGGGCGGCGTACACGATGCGCATGGCGAGGCTCTTCTTGCCCCGGCGCATGACGGTGTTGACCAGCCGCATGACCAGCGGGCTGTTGTACCGGGGATCCGGTGGAATGGGACGTTTGATGGCTCGACGACGTCGGGACATGGACAGGATCTCCGTTCAGATTCCAGGCGTATGGGCGTTCAGGCGGCGGGTTTGGCTGTGGACTTGGGCCGTTTGACGCCGTACTTGGAGCGGCTGACGCGTCGTTTCTCCACGCCGGCGCAGTCCAGGACGCCGCGCACGATGTGGTAGCGCACGCCGGGCAGGTCCTTCACACGCCCGCCCCGCACCAGCACAATCGAGTGCTCCTGCAGGTTGTGCCCCTCGTCCGGGATGTAGGCGATGACCTCGTAGCCGTTGGTCAGCCGGACCTTGGCCACTTTGCGCATGGCCGAGTTCGGCTTCTTGGGCGTTCGGGTCATGACCTGAATGCAGACGCCGCGACGAAACGGCGCCCCCTGCAGGGCCGGCGCCTTGCTCTTGGCCTTCAGCCGTTTGCGGCCTTTGCGAACCAGTTGATTGATCGTCGGCATGTTAGCTCTTCCGTCGTGCCGGGCGCGGGTTTGCCATTCCGCGACCCGAAGGAACCACCATTTTGCTCAAGCTTCGTTTCCCTGACAACTCCTAATTCTCGTTTTCCTCGGCCGGTTGGGAATCTCCATCGCCGCCCGGCGCCGGGTTCTGGCCGCTCTCGCCCAGCAGCGCCTCTTCCAGGGCGTTCGGCTGGGAGGTGCCGGTCTCCGCCTCGGGTTCCTCGGCCGGGGGCGCGGTCGGCCGCACGCGGACCTTGCGGTATTTCTCGAATCCGGTGCCGGCCGGGATGATGTGCCCCATGATCACGTTTTCCTTGAAACCGCGGAGGTAATCCACCTTGGAGCGTGTGGCGGCATCGGTCAGCACCCGGGTGGTGTCCTGGAAGGAGGCGGCACTGAGCCAGCTCTCGGTCTCCAGCGAGGCCTTGGTGATGCCGAGCAACACCGGCTGGGCTTCGGCCGGTTTGCCGCCCATCTTTTCGACCCGGGCGTTTTCCTCCTCGAACTCGATGCGGTCCACCTGTTCGCCCCAGAGGAACTGAGTGTCGCCGGGTTCGGTGATGCGGACCTTGCGCAGCATCTGCCGCACGATGATCTCGATGTGTTTGTCGTTGATGGTGACGCCCTGGAGCCGGTAGACCTCTTGGACCTCGTTGACGAGGTGCTCCTGCAGTTCCTGGGCGCCGCAGACCTCCAGGATCTCGTGCGGATCGAGCGGGCCCTCGGTCAACTGCTGGCCCTTCTTCACCATGTCCCCCTTGAAGACGATGATGTGCTTCCCGATGGGGATGAAGTGTTCCTCGGTCAGGCCGGTCTTGGGATCCCGGATGATGATGCAGCGTTTGCCACGGACGCTGGGTCCGAAGTCCACGATGCCGTCGATCTTGGAGATCTCGGCCGCGTCCTTGGGCCGGCGCGCCTCGAACAGCTCGGCCACGCGCGGCAGACCGCCGGTGATGTCCTTGGTCTTGGCCTGTTTGCGCGGGGTCTTGGCCAGGAGCGAGCCGGCCACGATTTCGTCGCCCTCCTCGACCACGATGTGGGCATCGGCCGGGATGCCGTAGCTGGCCACCACCTCGCCGGCATCGTCCAACACGAGGATCTGCGGATGGAGATCCTCCTTGTGCTCGATGACGACCATGGCCTGCTGGCCGGTGGTTTCGTCCACCTCGTAGCGCATGGTGACGCCCTCGATGATGTCGTGGAACTTCACCCGCCCGGCCTTTTCGGAAAGGATGGGCACGTTGTGGGGGTCCCACTGGGCGAGGGTGTCGCCCTTCTTCACCCGCCCGCCCGGCGGCACCATGATGACCGCACCGATGACGATGTTGTGGGTTTCCAGCTCGCGCCCGGTTTCGTCCGTAACGGTGATGTACCCGTTCTTGTTGAGGACGATGTTGTTGCCGTCCTGGAGGGTGACGTACCGCAGGTCGTGGTAGTGCAGGATGCCGTCGAACTTGGCCTTGATGATCGGCTGTTTGAACGTGCCGGCGGCCACACCCCCGATGTGGAAGGTGCGCATGGTCAACTGGGTGCCGGGCTCGCCGATGGACTGGGCGGCGATGATGCCGACGGCCTCGCCCAGGCCGACCATGCGTCCGGTGGCAAGGTTCCGGCCGTAGCAGAGCTGGCAGAGACCGCGTTTGGTCTCGCAGGTGAGCGGTGAACGGATCTTGACGCGTTCGATGCCCATCTGCTCGATCATTTTGGCGCGGTCTTCGTCAATTTCCTCGTTGGCGCGAACGAGGAACTCCTTCGGATTGTTCGGATTGAGGATGTCCTCGGCGGCCACGCGCCCGATGATGCGTTCGGACAGGCGGACCACCTCGTCCTCGCCCTCGTAAATGGCCTGGACCCAGATGCCGTTGGTGGTGCCGCAGTCGGCCTCGCGGATGATGACGTCCTGGGCCACGTCCACCAGCTTCCGCGTCAGATAGCCGGAGTCGGCCGTCTTCAGTGCGGTGTCGGCCAATCCCTTGCGGGCGCCGTGGGTGGAGATGAAGTACTCCAGCACGGTGAGGCCCTCGCGGAAGTTGGAGAGAATGGGTTTCTCGATGATATCGCCGCTGGGCTTGGCCATCAGCCCGCGCAGACCGGCCAGCTGGCGGACCTGCTGGCGGTTGCCGCGCGCGCCCGAGTCCATCATGAGCCAGATGGGGTTGTACTCGCGTTTGCCCTGGTTGGCCTCCAGGGTCTTCATCAGCGCGGCGGTGATTTCGTCGGTGGCGTGCGTCCAGATGTCCACGATTTTGTTGTAGCGCTCGCCCGAGGTGATGATGCCGCGGCGGTGTTGTTTCTCGACCTCCCGGATCTGCCGGAGGGATTCTTCAATGAGTTTCTGCTTTTCCTTCGGCACGATCATGTCATCGATGCCGATGGAGACGCCGGCCCGTGTGGCCTCGCGGAAGCCCAGCTCCTTGAGTTTGTCGAGCGCCACGATGGTTTTCTCGTGGCCGCAGACCTTGTAACAGTTCCAGATGATGTCGCCCAGTTCGTTTTTCCCGGCGACCTTGTTGAAGAACCCGAGTTCCTCGGGCCAGACCTCGCTGAAGATGACGCGGCCGACGGTGGTTTCGATGACCTTCTTGTCGGGGACGCCATAGACGGTCTGGCGGCCGTAGTCCGGGTTGGCCAGGCGGACCCGGTCGTGGGTGCGGAGGGCGCCCTCGTCATAGGCGAATAGGACCTCCTGCTTGGACGCGAACAGCGGCAGTCGCTGATCGGGTTTGCGCGGGGTGCGCGGTTCGGCCGTGAGGTAGAAGCAGCCGAGGGTGATGTCCTGTGTGGGGGTGATGATGGGTTTGCCGCTGGAGGGGCTGAAGATGTTCAGCGGCGACATCATCAGCAACCGGGCCTCCAGCTGGGCTTCGATGGAGAGCGGCACGTGCACGGCCATCTGGTCGCCGTCGAAGTCGGCGTTGTAGGCGGTGCAGACCAGCGGATGGATGCGGATGGCCTCGCCCTCGATGAGGACCGGTTCGAACGCCTGGATGGAGAGCCGGTGCAGCGTGGGCGCGCGGTTCAAGAGGACGGGATGTCCCTTGGTGACCTCCTCGAGGATGTCCCACACCTCCTTGGTTTGGCGTTCGATGAGTTTCTTGGCCGAGCGGACGGTGTGGACGTAGCCCAGTTCCTTGAGCCGCCGGATGATGAACGGCTCGAAGAGGACGAGGGCCATTTTCTTGGGCAGGCCGCACTGGTGCAGCTTCAGTTCCGGTCCGATCACGATGACCGAGCGGCCGGAGTAGTCCACGCGTTTGCCGAGGAGGTTTTGACGGAACCGGCCGCTCTTGCCCTTGAGCATGTCGGAGAGGGACTTGAGCGGGCGGTTGCCGGCGCCGGTGACGGGGCGGCCGTGACGGCCGTTGTCGAACAGGGCGTCCACGGCCTCCTGCAGCATGCGTTTTTCGTTGCGGATGATGACCTCGGGGGTCTTGAGCTGCAGGAGGTTTTTGAGCCGGTTGTTCCGGTTGATGACGCGGCGGTAAAGATCATTCAGGTCCGAGGTGGCAAACCGGCCGCCCTCCAAGGGGACCAGGGGTCGCAGGTCGGGCGGGATGACCGGCAGCACCGTCAGGACCATCCATTCGGGTTTGACGTTGGCCTGGACGAATGCCTGCAGCAGTTTGATCCGTTTGGCCAGTTTTTTGCGGGTTTGTTTGCTGCGCGTTTCGTTCATTTCCTGCTGCAGCTTCTCGATGAGCTTGGGCAGGTCCACGCGCGCCAGGGCGTCGCGGATGGCCTCGGCGCCCATCTTGGCGACGAAGGCGTCGGCTCCGTAGGTTTCCCTGGCCTCGCGCAGCTCCTGTTCGGTGAGGAGCTGGTTGGGCTGGAGCGGGGTCTGGCCGGGGTCCACCACCAGGTAGTCCTCGTAATAGATGACCCGTTCCAGGTCGCGGGCGGTCATGTCGAGGACCAACCCGATGCGGGAGGGCATGCACTTGAAGAACCAGATGTGGACGACCGGCACGGCCAGTTCGATATGGCCCATGCGTTCCCTGCGGACGCGAGCCAGGGTGACCTCCACGCCGCAACGGTCACAGACCACGCCCCGATGTTTGATGCGCTTGTACTTGCCGCAGGAGCATTCCCAGTCCTTGACCGGACCGAAGATGCGCTCGCAGAAGAGGCCGCCTTTCTCCGGTTTGAAAGTGCGGTAGTTGATGGTCTCCGGGTTTTTCACCTCGCCCTTGGACCAGGAACGGATGGTCTCGGGGGAGGCGATGGAAATGGAGACGTATTCGACCTGGTTGACCCTGTCCAGGCCGAGGAGTTCACGGGCGCTTTCTTTGCTGGTGCTGATCATAGGTTGCCAATCACGGTGCCAAAGCTGTGCTCAAACGGTGACCGGTCGCAACGCCTGCTCAGAGTGCACTGAGGAGGCGCGCCGGTTCCGGCGGGGCCTCGGCCGGGTGGGCCATGCCGACCCGGACGTCCAGGCCGAGGGCCTGCATTTCTTTGACCAGGACGTTGAAGGACTCGGGGATGCCGGCCTCCAACACATTGTCGCCCTTGACGATGCTCTCGTACACGCGGGTCCGGCCCTGCACGTCGTCGGATTTGACCGTGAGCAGTTCCTGGAGGGAATAGGCCGCGCCGTAGGCTTCCATGGCCCAGACCTCCATTTCGCCGAACCGCTGGCCGCCGTACTGGGCCTTGCCACCCAGGGGCTGTTGGGTGACCAGGGAGTACGGTCCCACCGCGCGGGCGTGGATTTTGTCGGCAACGAGGTGCCCCAGCTTCATCATGTAGATGTAGCCGACGACGACCTCCTGATCGAAAGGTTCGCCGGTGCGGCCGTCGTAGAGGATGGCCTTGCCGGCCTCGTTGACCAGAACGGGTTGCCCGGCGGCCTTCTGTTTTTCGCCGGCCTGGCGGAGATACTCGCGGATCTCCTTCTCCTTGATGCCGTCGAAGACGGGCGTGCTGAACCTGAGACCCAGGACGTGGGCGGCCCAGCCCAGGTGGGTTTCCAGGAGCTGACCCACGTTCATGCGGGAGGGCACGCCCAGCGGATTGAGCACGATGTCCACCGGTGTCCCGTCGGCCAGGAAGGGCATGTCCTCCTCCGGCACGATCTTGGCGATCACGCCCTTGTTGCCGTGCCGACCGGCCATTTTGTCGCCCACGGAAAGTTTCCGTTTGGAAGCGATGTAAACCTTGACGGACTTGATGATGCCGGTGTCGCGGCCCTCGCCCGATTCGAGGCGTTCCATCTCCTCGTCATACTGCATCTGGAGATCATCGAACTTCTTTTTGTAGGCACCGATGATCTCGTTGATTTTGTTGCGGATGGGCGAGGGATCGATCTCGATCCGGTCGTACACCTCGGCCAGTTTCCGCAGGAGCGTTTTGGTGATCTTGCGGTTGGCCGGGATGATGATCTCGCCGGTTTCGCTGTTGACGACGTCCAGCGGGATTTTTTCGCCGAGGAGGATGTTGCTGAGGGCCTCGGTGAGCTGTTCCTTCAGCTCGGTTTGTTTCTGTTTGTATTCCTCCTCGATCTGTTTGGCCTGTTTCTGACTGTCCTCGATCTGGGCCTCTTTTTCGCTGTCCTTTTTCGAGGAGACCTTGACGTCCATGACGATCCCGTAGGTGCCCGAGGGCACGCGGAGGGAGGTGTCTTTGACGTCGGCGGCCTTCTCGCCGAAGATGGCGCGCAGGAGGCGTTCCTCGGGGGCTAGTTCGGTCTCGGACTTCGGTGTGATCTTGCCGACGAGGATGTCGCCGGGCCGGACCTCCGCACCCACGCGGATGACACCGTCCGGGCCGAGGTTCTTGAGGGCGTCCTCACCCACGTTGGGGATGTCGCGGGTGATTTCCTCCGGGCCGAGTTTGGTGTCCCGGGCGCTGACCTCGAACTCCTCGATATGAATGGAGGTGAAGATGTCCTCCTTGACGATGCGGGAGCTAATCAGGATGGCGTCCTCGAAGTTGTAGCCGTTCCAAGGCATGAACGCCACGAGGACGTTCCGGCCCAGGGCCAGTTCACCATTGTGCGTGCACGGACCGTCGGCCAGGACCTGGCCCTTCTTCACCGGGTCGCCCACCCGGACCAGGATTTTCTGGTTGATGCAGGTGGCCGCGTTGGAGCGCATGAATTTCCGGATCGGGTAGATCCAGATGCCCTTGTCCGGATCGTGTTTGAGTTTGCGGCGTCCCTCGGGCAGCTTGCCGTCTTTGGTGACGATGATCTGGTTGCCGTTGACGGCGGCCACGCGTCCGGATTCCTCGGCCACCACGACCGCCCGGGAATCGCGGGCCACGCGTTCCTCCATGCCGGTGGCCACGTAGGGGGCCTCGGTGACGATGAGCGGCACCGCCTGCCGCTGCATGTTCGAGCCCATCAACGCGCGGTTGGCGTCGTCGTGTTCCAGGAAGGGGATGAGACTGGCGGCCACGGAGACGAGCTGTTTGGGTGAGACGTCCATGTAGTCCACCCGCTCGGGCTCGACCTCGACGAAGTCGCCGCGGGCGCGGCAGAGGATGCGGTCCACGAGGAACCGCCCTTTTTCGTCGACGGGCGTGTTGGCCTGGGCGATGAGAAATTGCTCCTCCTGATCGGCGGTGAGGTACTCGATCTTGTCGGTCACCCGGCCTTTCTCGACCTTGCGATAGGGCGTCTCGAGGAACCCGAAGTCGTTGACGCGGGCGTAGGTGGCCAGCGAGGCAATCAAGCCGATGTTCGGCCCTTCCGGCGTCTCGATCGGGCAGATGCGGCCGTAGTGCGACGGGTGAACGTCGCGGACTTCGAATCCGGCCCGGTCGCGGGACAGTCCGCCGGGGCCGAGCGCGGAAAGACGCCGCTTGTGGGTCAGTTCGGCCAGCGGGTTGATCTGGTCCATGAACTGACTCAACTGGCTGCGGCCGAAGAAGTCGCGGATGACGGCGGAAAGGGCCTTGGGATTGATAAGTTTTTGGGGCGTCATGGGTTCGACCGTTTGGTCGAACAGGGTCATGCGCTCCTTGACCAGGCGTTCGGTGCGGGCCAGGCCCACGCGGCACTGGTTGGCCAGCAGTTCGCCGACGGTGCGGACGCGCCGGCTGCCGAGGTGGTCAATGTCGTCCAAGGTCCCCTCGCCCTGGCGGAGGCGCAGGAGGTACTTGGTGGCGGCGACCAGATCCTCCTTGGTGAGGATCCGGACGTCTCCGGTTTTGAGTCCGAGTTTCTGGTTGATCTTGTAGCGGCCCACGCGGCCCAAGTCATAGCGCTTGGGATCGAAGAACAGGCGCTTGATCAGCGCGCGGGCGTTGGCGGGCGTGGGGGGGTCGCCCGGGCGCAACCGGCGGTAGATGTCGCGGAGGGCTTCCTCCTCGTTGCGGGCCGGGTCCTTGCGGATGCATTTGATGATAATGGCCTCGTCCACCGAGGTGTCCACCACGCGGATGCGCTGGACGCCTACCTCGGCGATCTGTTTGAGGACGGCCTTGGAAAGCGGTTCGAAGGCACGGGCGACGATGAGATTGTTGGACGGGTCCACCACGTCGTGGATGAGGACCAGGTTGGCGAGGTCGTCCCGTTTCTCGGCCTCCTTGAGGGTGAGTTCCTGGATGTCGTAGAAGAGGCGCAGGATTTCCTCGTCGGTCCCGCGCATCTTTTCGGCGCCGTCCCGGCCCTTGGCGGGCTCGCCGTCCAGGAAGCTGATGGCACGGAAGAAGGTGGTGATGAGGAACTTTCGACGCCGCTTCTTGCGGTCCAAGTAGACGTAGAGAAGGTCGTTGGTGTCGAACTGGGCCTCGTACCAGGAGCCGCGGTCGGGGATGATCCGGTACGAGTGCAACGTTTTGCCGTTGGGATGTTGGGTGGCTTCGAAGACCAGGCCAGGTGAACGGTGCAACTGGCTGACCACGACGCGCTCGGCACCGTTGATGACGAAGGAGCCCTGCGGGGTCATGAGCGGGATCTCGCCCATGAAGACCCGTTCTTCTTTGACGCTCTTGTTCTCTTCGCGGAGGCGGAAGGTGACGTAGAGCGGAGCCCCGTAGGTCAGGCCCTCGCGAAGGGCCTCCAGCCAGTCCATCTTCGGCTCGGTGATCTCGTACGAGACGAAATCGAGGACGAACTTCCCGTCGTAGCTTTCGATGGGGAAGATCTCCTTAAAGACCGCCTGTAACCCCGCCAGTTTGCGTTTGTTGGGGGGCACGTCCTTCTGCAGGAACTCCTCGTATGAGGTGATCTGCAGTTCGATGAGGTTCGGCGGCGCAATGACTTCCTTGATGCGGCCGAAGTTGATTCGTTCAGTTGCTCGAGCTGGCATGTTGTTTGTTGACCTCTTCCCGGGGCCGTTTCACGAACCCCCGGGTCCCACACCCACTTCACCCACAATGGCACGGGGACGGGAGCCCCGCCTCCCGCCCTCGGCCCCACCTGGCCCCGGACCGGGGAGGGTTCCCTCCGATCCGGCCGTGACCCGGCGTTGCCGGGGCCGAAAAGAGCCGAACCGGGCGGCGGTCCGGTCGGACCGCCGCCGGCTCTGCTGCAAAGGACCGATTACTTGAGCTCGACCTTGGCACCGGCATCCTCGAGCTTCTTCTTGGCCGCCTCGGCCTCCTCCTTGGAGACCCCTTCCAACACGGGTTTCGGGGCCCCCTCGACGAGCGCCTTGGCGTCGGCCAGGCCCAGTCCGGCCTTGATCTCGCGGACGGCCTTGATGACGGGGATCTTCTTGTCCGCCGGCAGGGAGACCAGGACCACGTCGAAGGTGGTCTTGGCTTCCGCGGCCGGAGCGGCCGCACCGGCGGCAGCGCCGGCGGCCGGGGCCGCGACGGCCACCGGGGCCGCAGCACTGACCCCCCACTTTTCTTCGAGTTTCTTCACCAGCTCAGCGGCCTCCAGGACCGTGAGCTTGCTCAGTTCTTCCACCAGGTTTGCGATGTCTGCCATGGTACCTCTCTTCTCGTCGCCACCCGTGGCCACAGGTGATTTCAGTTCACGGCCTGTGAACCGACGAGGGATGTTGGTTTGTGTCCGATCTCATGTTGCCCGGGTGTCCCAACGCCCGGGAAAACCGTCTCTCCGGCCCGTTCAGGATCCTGCTGCCTGGCCGCCTTCCTTGTCGACCCGGGCTTGAAGAACACGGGCCAGTTGGGCGGCCGGGGTTTGGATGAGACGCACCAAACGCGCGGCCGGCTCCTGCAGCAGACCCAGCAACTGGGCGCGCAGGACATCCAAGGGCGGCAGTTCGGCCAGCTCCTGCAGTTGGGCCGCGTCCAACTGCTGGTTGCCCAGGAAGCCGAGATGGAACTTGGGCTTGTCGAATTCGGCGGCGAAGGTTTTCAGGACCTTGGCCGCGGCGCAGATGTCGCGCCGGCCGGTCACGGCCGCCAGCTGGCCGGCGAGGAGGTCGCCGAGGTCGCCCAGGCCGGCCTCGCGGGCGGCGATGCGGAAGATGGTGTTTTTGATCACGTGGAGCTCGGCCTCGGCACCGCGCAGGCGGCGGCGCAGCTCGGTCATGGCGGCCACGTTGAGGCCGGTGTAGTTGACGAGGATGACGTAGGGCGAACTCTGCAGCCGCTGCAGATATTCCTGGGTCAAAGCTTGTTTTTCCGGGCGCATAGGCTTGGCAACGCTTTCAACGATGGGGTTCCTGGGTCATTCCGGTTCAGGCGGTGATTCCGAGGTCCCGGAGGTCGAGTCGGACCGACGGACTCATCGTGCTGCTGATGGCGCAACTGTGGACGTAACGTCCCCGAACGGACGCCGGTTTGGCCTTCACCACGGCATCGATGGCGGCGCGGGCATTTTCCTCGATCTGTTCGGGCGCAAAGCTCGTCTTGCCGATGGCCATGTGCAGGTTGGCGGTCTTGTCCACCTTGAACTCGACGCGACCGGCCTTGACCTCGCGCACCGCCCGGGCGGTGTCATCGGTCACGGTGCCGGTCTTCGGATTGGGCATGAGCCCGCGCGGCCCCAGGATCTTGCCCAGCTTGCGCACCTCGGTCATGGCCTCGGGCGTGGCGATGGCCACGTCGAAATCGGTCCAGCCGTCCTGGCATTTTTTGATGTATTCTTCGAATCCGACGTAATCGGCGCCGGCGGCCTTGGCCGCCTCGGCTGCTTCGCCGGGCTTGGCAAAGACCAGCACCCGGACCTTCTTGCCGGTGCCGTGCGGCAAGGAGACCGTGCCCCGGACCATCTGGTCCGATTGCCTGGGGTCCACGCCCAGACGGAAGGCCAGTTCGACCGTCTCGTCAAAGCGGGCGCGCGGGAATTTTTTCACGATCTCCACCGCCGCCTTGAGCGGGTAGGTCTGTTTCGGATCAACCAGTTCGAGTGCCTTCAGGTAACGTTTGCTGTGTTTCTTGCCCATGGTTCGTGGTTGCGGTGCCGGCGGGTCCGCCAGAGGGGACCCTCCCGCGGATTCAGCTTCAGTCCACCACTTCGATACCCATGCTGCGAGCCGTACCGGCGATCATCCGGTAGGCGGCTTCCTCGGAATTGGCGTTCAAATCCTTGGCCTTGATCTTGATGATTTCCATGATCTGCTGGCGGGTGACCTTGCCCACCTTCTCCTTGTTCGGGGCCTTGGATCCGACGGCGATGCCGGCGGCCTTTTTCAGGAGGGCCGAGGCCGGCGGGGACTTGGTGATGAAGGTGAAGGACTTGTCCTGGTAAACGGTGATGACCACCGGGATGATCATCCCGGCCTGGTCCTTGGTGGCGGCGTTGAACTCCTTGCAGAATGCCATGATGTTCACGCCGTGCTGACCCAAGGCCGGGCCGACCGGCGGAGCCGGGTTGGCCTGACCGGCCGGAATCTGCAATTTGATGACCGCTGTGACTTTCTTTGCCATGTGTGAATCCCGCTTGTGACGCCGGGCCCGTCTGGGCCGGTTGGTTCCGCAGACCGGACGCCGATTCGTTTCAGGCCTTCTCCACCTGCCAGTACTCCAGTTCCACCGGGGTGTTGCGGCCGAAGATGTTGACCACCACCTTCAGCTTGCCGCGTTCCGGTTCGATTTCCTGGATCACCCCGCTGAAGTTCAGGAACGGGCCGTTGTTGATCTTGACCGTCTCGCCCACCTCAAAGTTGACCTTGGGCCGCTCGACTTCCTCGGAGGCGGAAATCTGGGCCTTGATCTGTTCGACCTCCTCGTCGGGCGTGGCCTCGGGTCGGTCGCCGCTTTCGCTGGCGAAACCGAGCACGCCGGGTGTTTCCTTGATGAAATAGTAGGGCCGGGGCAGCAACTGGTCTTGGTCATCAAAGAGCACCATCCGCACGAACACATAGCCCGGCCAGAGCTTGCGCATGGAGGTGATCTTCTTCTGGTTGCGCACCTCGACGACGCGTTCCTCGGGGACCATGACCTCGAGGATGTAATCGGTCAGTTCCTCGGTCTTGGCGCGTTTTTCGATGCTCTCCTTGACCTTTTTTTCCTGACCGGCCAGCGTGTGCAGGATGTACCAACGGGGTTGCATGCAGGCTCAGCCCATGATGTGCCGCGCGAACAGGGCAAAGATGAAATCCACCAGCGCGGTGAACAACCCCAGCAGCAGGGTGGCCACCGTCACCACCACGGTCGAACCTTTCAGTTCGTCCCAGGTGGGCCAGGTGCACTTGCGCAACTCTTCGCGCGTCTCTCTGAGGTAGTTGGCGAACCGGGCCACATAGCCGAGGTACCAAAGCACCCCGAACGCGATCCCGAGAATCGCCAGCCAGATCAGTGTTTTGACCAGGTCGTTCACAGCCTAGTTGTTTGGCGGAGAGGGAGGGATTCGAACCCCCGTCGGGCTTGCGCCCGAAGCGGTTTTCAAGACCGCCGCAATCAACCACTCTGCCACCTCTCCGGTAGCCGCGTTGGCAGGGCGGGAGGGACTCGAACCCCCAACCAACGGTTTTGGAGACCGCTGCTCTACCAATTGAGCTACCGCCCTCCCCGCGGGCTGTGCGGTCGGCCCCGGGGGCACGGCCTTCGGGGCCGCCAAACCCCCGCTTCCGCACCGCCCTATTCGATGATCTCGGTCACCCGACCGGCGCCGATGGTGCGGCCGCCCTCGCGGATGGCGAAGCGCTGGCCGCGCTCCATCGCGATCGGCGCAATGACTTTGACCTCCAAATTCACATTGTCACCGGGCATGACCATTTCAACCTTCTCGCCCGTGAGCGAGCGGATGTCCCGCACGTCACCGGTGACGTCCGTCGTGCGGAAATAGAACTGGGGCCGGTAGTTGACGAAGAAGGGCGTGTGCCGGCCGCCCTCTTCCTTGGACAGGACGTACACCTCCGCCCGGAAATGGGTGTGCGGGGTGATGGAGCCGGGCTTGGCCAGCACCATGCCGCGTTCCACCTCGTCCTTCTTGATGCCGCGCAGCAGCACACCGACGTTGTCGCCCGCAACCGCCTTGTCGAGGATCTTGCGGAACATTTCGATGTCGGTGGCCACCGTCTTGCGGGTCTCCCGCAAGCCGACGATCTCGACCTCCTGCATGCGCTCCAAGACGCCGCGCTCGACGCGGCCGGTGACGACGGTGCCGCGACCTTCGATGTTGAACACGTCCTCGATGCTCATGAGGAACGGCTTGTCGATCTCGCGCGTCGGCAGCGGGATGTACTCATCAATGGCGTTGAGGAGTTCCTGAATGGACTTTTCACCCTCCGGATCGCCGGCCAGGGCCTTCTTGGCGCTGCCCCGGATGATGGGGGCGTTGTCACCGTCGAAGCCGTACTTCTTGAGGAGGTCCCGCAGCTCCATCTCGACCAGATCGAGCAGCTCGGGGTCGTCCACCAGGTCCACCTTGTTCAGGAACACCACGATGGCCGGCACGCCTACCTGGCGGGCCAACAGGATGTGCTCGCGGGTCTGGGGCATGGGACCCTCGGCGGCGTCCACCACCAGGATGGCGCCGTCCATCTGGGCCGCACCGGTGATCATGTTCTTGATGTAATCGGCGTGACCCGGGCAGTCCACGTGCGCGTAGTGGCGCTTGTCGCTCTCGTACTCGACGTGGGAGACGGCAATGGTGACCGTCTTGGTCTCGTCACGGACGGTGCCGCCCTTGGTGATTTCGGCGTAGCTGATCGGCTTGGCCAGCCCTTTGCGGGCCTGCGTGGCCACGATGGCGGCCGTCAGTGTGGACTTGCCGTGGTCAATGTGACCGATGGTGCCGACGTTGACGTGCGGCTTCGTACGCTGAAATTGCTCTTTACCCATTGCGATGTTCCGTTGATTTGGCTCTTTTTCGTTGTTCTCGACGAAAGCTGGAGCCCATGACCAGGATCGAACTGGTGACCTCGTCCTTACCAAGGACGCGCTCTACCGACTGAGCTACATGGGCTTCCGACCCATCCCATCTCGTCGATGCAGGTCGGGCTGCAAAAACGACAACAACCCGCCGCCCCCACCCTTCCGGTTGCCGGGGCCAAGGGGGCTGGCACGGTGTTCCTTTCTTTGCGGCCCAATGACCAAGGCCGTAAAGTAGAGAGCGGCCCGCCGCTTGTCAACCGGCATTTTTGCGGCCCGGCTTCCCGGCGGGAAAAGGGCCCGTGCACTGTACAAAACCCTGTTGAAACTGCAAGACCCCCTCTGGCAAGCGTCCCTCTCGGAATGCAAGCTCCCGCGCGTACGACGTGCCTGCCTGCAACCGCCGGCCGTCCGGTCCGCGGAGCCCTGGCCACACTCGTGACGGCCCATCCTCAACGTTTCAGGGGCAGACGCAGACTGCGGGCCAGGCGATGGAAGAGTCCGTAAAACTCTCCGGGGAAAAGCGTGGCCATGCCCGGAGCGAACCCCGCTGCACCGTTCCACATTTCGAAGAATGCCCTCAATTCGGCCTCCAAAAACGCCGGGTCCAACAACATCCGGGCCAGCTCAAGGGCCTCCTGCCGATTCAACGGTTTTTCATCACTCTCGTCCTGGCAGTCGCCCGACATGGTCATCTCAATTGCGGATTCCAAATCGGCCTGCACTCGAGCCCACGGCCGCCCAGGGAACTTTCGAATGCTGGCGCCCACTCTTCGCCCATCGGGGAACTGCTGCAACAGTTCGGCATGAAGAGGCGCGACCTGTTCGGGCTTCAGAACCGAGCTGGGCAGCAGCAGGCTCGGGCAGCTCCCGGTGATCCAGCGGAAGGAGGCGCGCACCAACGATTCGGCCTCCCATCGTCCGTGCACGACTTCTCCGACTTCGTGAAACTCCTGCTCCACGGGGTGCAGCATGAGGGTGAGGACCTTGAGCCGCGCGCCGTTCCTTTTCCGCCCGGCCAGAACCACGGCACTCAGGGTGGGGCCGAAAGGATTCAGGATGCCCGCCGCCGACAACGTGAGGAGAGGTGCGGCGAGAACTTTTTTCCCGACTCCACGTCTTGGGGAACGGATGGATCTGGAGCATGGCGGAACGTCTCCTTTTTCCTCTGCCGCGGGCGGCCCCGGAGTGTTCAGACCTGCAACTGTCCCGGCCTGCAGCTGTCGGATCTGCAGCCGGCATCGGGCGTCGCGGCCAACGACCGGCTGTGGCCAGCAGGATTTGCGCCATTCATCCGGCAGCCAGCTCCAGCGGAAGAAACGCCATGAAGTCCGGGGCTTGGTTCCCTGAAGGGTCCGCACTTGGCGGTCATATTCTTGGGGGGAACCGCCCCTTCGTGCGGGCAAGTTGTGCGCTCTGCGAAAACGGGTTGTTGCGCTCCAAAAGACGGCTCACGCGGGGCGTGTCTCGAACCGAGGCAGGCAAAGGGTTTCCGCCGCCGCCACGCCGGGGCTGCCAAGCATGAAACAGCGGCGAGCAAGCGACCCCAGTGGCGAGCCGCCCCTCTTGGTGAAGTGCACGGTGGGCGGATGGCAACCCCGGGGGTTCCTGACCGAGAGGCCATCGGGAGCCGAATCCAGGGCGAGCGATCCACACCGGGGGGCTGGATCCTCCGGGGGGCCGACGCGGTGCAGGTCCGGGGAAACCACGGCCGGCTCAGTCGGCCGCGGCACACCTCCACCGGCAGCGGGCGATCCGGGACTCCGGTGCCGACACGAACCCAGGTCTTCAGGATAGGAGGCGGGTGCTCGTTGCCCGGATCCCTGAGAGCCGATCGGGAAAGCCGTAGGGGGATGGTCCCGGCCGACAGGCGAAGAAAGGGGCGCCCCCGTGTGATCTCGAGCGATCTCGAGCGCCGCGGCAAGCGGGTCGCGCGACTCGCTTCCCGGCGGCATGCGCAACAAGAAGCGCGGTCCGGTTCCCGGGCGCTTCACGGCGTGACCGCCTGAGGCACGAGTTTCCGGGCACGGAAAGGGATCGCCTGGTCGGAAGGCCACCGGGGGCGCCGGTTGCGCGGGGCATTCCATGAGTGCTGCCGTGCTTGCAGGTGCGGGGTTCAACCCACCACCATACCCGTATGTTCACGGGCATCGTGGAGGAAGCGGGGGAAGTAGTGAGGATCGAACCGGGGGATGAGGCCATTCGGCTGACGATCCGGGCAGGGAAAACCGGCAAGGGGTTGAAACCCGGCGGGAGCCTTGCGGTGAACGGCTGTTGCCTGACGGCGGTGGAGTTGCGGCGTCGCGGGGGCAGCACGCTTGTGCGGTTCGACCTGCTGCAGGAGACATGGCGGCGGACGAACTTTCAGTTCTTGGAACCGGGAAGCCTGGTGAACCTCGAGCGGCCGTTGCGGGCCGGCGGAGAATTCGGCGGACACTTCGTGACCGGGCACATTGACGGCGTGGGCAGGATCACCCGGTGGGAACGGGCGGGCCAGGATCATGTGCTGGACATTGCGGCGCCGCCGGAAGTGATGCGGTACATCGTGTTCAAGGGGTCGGTGGCGGTGGACGGGATCAGCCTCACGGTGGCCGGCGTGCGGCGCGGCGGGTTCCGGATTTGGATCATCCCTCACACCTACGAGGTGACGAATCTGCGCGGCCGGCAGGTCGGCGATGCGGTGAATCTGGAGGCCGATTTGCTGGGGAAGTACGTGGAGAAGTTCCTGCAGGCCCGGCGGGGCCGGCGGGGCTCCACGAAGTGATCGGCACTGCTGAGTCTGTCCTCGGATGGGTCCGGAGGACCAGCCTTTTGCGCCGCGGGCGCACCTGGACGGTGGGCGGTTGCGGGGCCGGGTGGGCCCGCAGCCGGAGGCGTTTCCAACCTCGCTGAGGGTGCTGGCGCGTGGGTCAGGAAAGGCGTTCTTGCCGGGGAGGGGCAGTCGTGTCGGGCGTTCGGGCGCCTCGCGTTTCTCCGGGTCCGTTCCCGGTCGCCGGTGCTCCTGAGGACTCGGGTGGGGCAGGCTCCGGGTGGTTTAGGAGACGATCCGGGTTGGTCCGGCACGGTTGGCAGGGGGCTGCGCCGGGCAGGTGGACGGGGCCGGCAACGGACCGGGCGGTTCCGGCCGCCCGTACAGGCGCGCCAGCCGATCGGGCGAGACACCGGCGTAGTAGCCCAGCATAATCAAGTGATTCAGCAGGAACGTCCGCAAAAGACCCAGTCGCTGCCATCGGCGGGCGGAGGTCGCCGCAGGCTCGCGGCAGAGTTTTACCGCACCCCACCGGCGGAGCCGTGTCAGGATCTCGACGTCCTCGAGCAAGGGCAGGTCTGCGAAGCCGCCCAGTGCAAGAAACAGATCGCGTCGGACGAACAGTCCCTGGTCGCCGAAGGGTGTACCGAAGAGCGCGCACCGGACCGCTACCAAGGCCTCAACCAGAGCGGCCCGGGTGAGAGGTTCACGCAGGGCGAAACGAAACGCCCCTGCTGCGACGGCAGGGTTCTCCAGCCAGTGACGGATGCTTTGCACGTAACCGGCCGGGGGCAGGGTATCGGCATGCAGGAAGAACAGGAGGTCGGAACGAGCCATGGCGGCGGCGGCGTTCATCTGCCGGGCGCGGCCTTTGGGCACTCGCAGCACGCGCGCGCCTGCGTGTTCAGCCCGTTCGACGGTACCGTCGGTACTGCCGCCGTCGGCCACGAGGATCTCGTCGGGCTGTTCAGCCGTGACGGCTTTCAGGGTCGTTGCGATCTGGTCGGCCTCGTTGAGGGTGGGGATCACGACCGACAGGGAGGCCGGGCGGGCACGGAGGTCCCGCCAGTATGGCAGGTCCGCCGGTTCGTCCACGTCTCGCAAGGTTGGCAACAGCACCGGTTCCAGGCCGAGTTGCCGGGCGCGGTCGAGGGTCGTCTGCAGCACATCGGAAGTGCCCCACGGGATGTTGCGGAACAGTTCGGGGCAGGGTCGGCGGAGTCCCACAAGATAGTAGCCGCCGTCGCGGGCCGGGCCCAGCACGAGCGGAGAGCGTTCCAGCGCCGCGAATGCGTCGCTGAGCAACGGGGGAGTGACCTCCGGGCAGTCGGCGCCGATGGCAACCACGCGTGACGCTCCGTGGCCGAAGGCCCATTGGAAGGCGCGGTTCAGACGTTCGCCAAGGCCGCCGGTTCCCTGCTTCAACCAAACTGGTCCGGGACCGAGCCAGGTGCGCATGGCTCGTTGCGAGGCGCCGGTGTAGGCGATCACCAGACGGTAACGCCCTGCTGCGGCTCCTGGTTTGAGCCTGGTGACGAGCCATTCGGTCAATTGTCGCTGGACCTCTGCAGCGCCGTAGGGACCGAGTGCGCGTATCAAGCGCGTCTTGCAGCGGCCGGGCGTCGGATAGCGGGTGAACAGGAGCACGGTGTCCATGGTGCGGTTTCGCTCTTCTGCCGGGCTCAGAGCCAACGGAACCAGGCCTGCAACAGGGTGCGCACAAGCGGGGTGAGTCGGGTAACGAGATAAAGGTCACCCAGTTTTCGGATGACCTCGGCAGTGGTCGGATATGGATGAATCACCTGGGCCAGTGTATGCAAGCGGACGCCCTGATGCATGGCCAGCGTCAGTTCGGCGATCAGCTCACCGGCGTGCGGGCCCACCAGGGTGGCTCCCGCGATCCGGTCGGTCCCCTGGAAGACATGTACCCGTGCAAAGCCCTCGCTCTCACCGTCCAGGACGGCTCGGTCCACGCGGGTGAACGGGACAGTGAAGCTTTTGATGGAAACACCCTGCTCGCCGGCTTCCGCCGGAGTCAGGCCGACGTGGGCCAGCTCCGGCGAGGTGTAGGTGCAGTGTGGGATGAGCAACGAGCCGACACGGGCGGCGCCTGGAAAAAGGGCGTTACGGACCACCAGGCGGGCCATAAAATCCGCTGCGTGCGTGAAGCGGTAACGGGAGCAGACGTCGCCACAGGCATATACGCGTGGGTTGGAGGTTTGCAGGCGGTCGTTCACCCGCACGCCGTTTCGGTCGTATTCGATCCCGGCTGTTTCGAGACTCAGCCCCTCCACGTTCGGGGTGCGGCCCGTGGCCACCAAAAGCCGGTCCACTTCCAACTGAAAGGTGCGTCCGTGCGATGCGAGGCTGAGGAGCACGCCATGCTCGGAGCGACCGACGCGGAGGTCATGACCGCAGCAAAGAAGGGTGATGCCGTCTCGGCGCAGGGCGGCTTCGACGAGTGCAGCCGCGTCGCGGTCCTCGCGGGGCAGCACGCCGTGGGCGCTTTCGATGAGGAACACCTCGGATCCCAAGCGAGCGAACGTCTGCGCCGTTTCACACCCAATCGGGCCCGCTCCCAACACGGCAAACCGGCGCGGAAGTTCGGTCAGATCGAACAGCGTCTCGTTTGTAAGGAAAGAAACCTGGTCGAGTCCCGGGATGGAGGGAATGGCGGCGCGGGCTCCGGTGGCGATGACGGCCCGGGCAAAGCGCAGCACCTGTCCGCCGACGAGAATCCGCTCGCGCGAGATGAACCGCCCCTCACCGAAGAACACGTCCACACCGAGATCGCGAAACCGTTGTGCCGAATCGTGCGGGCTGAGTTCGGCCCGGATACGTCGCATGCGTTCCATGACCCGGGCGAAGTCCACCGAGACACCCTCGGGCACGCGGATGCCGAAGGCCCCGGCCGTCCGCACCGCGTGCGCGGCACGTGCGGCCCGGATGAGGGCCTTGGAAGGGACGCATCCGGCGTTCAGGCAATCCCCGCCCAGGCGGTGTTTCTCGACCAGGGCCACGCGTGCACCCAGGGCGGCTGCACCTGCCGCCGTCACCAATCCGGCGGTGCCCCCGCCGATCACCACCAGGTGATACCGCTTTGCGGGGACCGGGTTTTGCCAATCTTTCGGGTGGACCGAATTCAGCCACTGCCGGTCATGGTCGTTCATGCCCATGGACAGCAGGTTCCAAGAAGGAGGTGCGCATGCAGGATGGTGCCGGTGCCGCTTTCGGCCCCGTGGGACCGGCTGCGACACGGAGAGGAGACAGGCGCTGCGGCGGGTTGAGGCGGAGCGGAGCACGTCATGTTTCAAGCTCGGTTTGCCGTTGCTGCAGGGCGGATCGGGCGGCGCGGGTGATCCAGATGGTGATCAGCAGGGTGGCGGCGGCTCCCAGGCCGTAGAGAAGCCATTCGCCAGGGGTGTGCTGCCGGGATTCCGCAAGTGCGCGGGCCGTGGATCCGATGTATACGTACATCACGGTGCCCGGCAACATTCCCATCCAAGATCCCCAGATGTAGTGAGGGGTCTTCACCGGCGTGAGGCCGTACGCATAATTCAACAAAGTGAACGGCAGCACCGGGGACAACCGGGTCAGAAGGACGATCTTCCAACCGGAACGCGCCACCTCCCGGTTGAGTCGTTCCACCGCCCCGCCCCGGGGAACTCTCTGGCGGATCCATGTGGCGGCGGCGTGTCGGGCCAGCAGGAAAGCGGCGGTGGCGCCGAGGGTCGATCCGAGCGAGGCCAAGACGGTTCCTTTGACCAGGCCGAACAACGCACCTGCACCGAGTGTGAGGATGGACCCGGGCATGCCGAGAACCGTAGCCCCCGCGTAGACCAGAATGAACAAGATGGGGGCCCACGGGCCGGCCGCTTCCACCCCGCGCAGCAACCCGGGCAGCCATTCCTTGCCTCTAATCGCCAGCCACGCGAGGACGCCCGCGCCGGCCACAAACAGCAGGATGCGAAGGAACCACGACGGCCTGCGCAACCGGCCACCGGATCCAGGCGGCTGCGGAGTGGATTCGGCGTTCATGGTCGGGCTTCCGTACACCGCTTCAGTGGGAGGATTCATTGAGGGACCAGTCATACTGGGTCCACCGGACTTGATAACGTTCGTAATCGGCCGGTGGCGGCTTTGGCCACCAAGGGCGCAGGATGGCCAGCAAGGAGCAGCCGCCTTGTTCGAAATCCTCGCGATACCAGCGAAAGATGGGCGAGAGGAAAACCTTGTGGGAGGCGGGTTCGATGCGGTTCTTGTTCGTTTGGGCGAGGAAGTGTTGGGCCTGGTCGTTCAACTGGGCCTCCAGCCGGGCGGCCGAGTAGGGTTCGCTGCGCAGGGGCGGACAACCCTTGGCTGCGCAAACGAGAGCGAAATGGATCCGGGGCTCGTGAAACCGTCTGCGCAGGATTTCGTGCTCCACGGTGTTCAGGTCCAGGGTTCGTCCGAATACCCGGACGACGGGTTGGTCCCAGGGGCCTCGGAACAGTCCGCCGATGTCACGGATGCTGCGAACCGGGTAATGATCCACCACGAGCCGGAGCGCGGCCGCGTTGTAGACGTTCAGCCAGAACGCGATCTGTTCTGGAGGCGGCCAGGAGCGGTAATCCTCCTCCCTCACGCCGGCCACGGCGGTGAGGAACCGGTCCAATGGCACCGGTGCGGCTTTCAGGCCCGCGTAGTCCACCCGTCCTTCCCGGACAAACCGCTGGAGGACCTCGCCCCAGGGAGGCGTCATGAGATCGGGGTTTGACGCCGCCGGCTCCACTCCGGCAAGTCCGGCGGCGTTTCCCCACAACACCCAGGCGAACCACCACGCCTTCACCGGAGCACCTCACGCAGAGAGGCCATGATTCTCTCCGGTTCCAAGCGAACCTTGTAATCCGGGTTCACATGGGCAAATCGGATGCGGCCGGACGTGTCGGTGATGAAGACCGAGGGGTGAGGAAGCAGATGATGATCGCGGCCGGAAGCCTCTTCGAGGTCCAGGCCCATTTGCTTGTACCGTGCCAGTGTGGCATCGTCCACGCGGAAGGCGATGCCGAAGGCCCGTGCGGCTTCCGCGTCCCGGTCGGAGAAGAGGCGGCAGTGCAGCTTGTGGCGGTCGGGCGTCTGCCGGAGCTTTTCGGGTTTGTCCGTGCTGACGGCCAGCAGTTGTGCGCCCGCCTGTTCGATCTGGTGTTCGATACCGGCCAGGGCCTGCAAATGCCGGCTGCAGTACGGGCACCAGCCTCCCCGGTAGAAGACCAGCACGGTTGGCTTTTCGGTGATCAACGTCCGCAGTCGCACGGGACGGTCCCACTCATCGCGCAGGCCGACGTCCGGAACCGCGTCACCGACACCGAGGGGTGCGGAGTTGGTTTGTGCAAAAGCCAGGAGGGGAAACAGCATCCCGCTGCTCCAACCAAGCAGGCATCTGGTTTTCATGTGCGTGAGTGTTGGGAGGGTTTGCCGGGTTTGACGCCTCTAAGCCGCATGGGAAACACCCGTCGTTATACACAGGCCTGCAGCGCGGGCGCGGGCGAGGTCACCAAGGCGCCCGTGCAGGAACTGCCGGCACCGGCGGTGCATCCGAAGCAATGGTTGCCGGTAAGAATCCTGCGTCCCTCCAGAGTGCGGGGATCCAATTCCCACAGGTAAAGATCTCCGGAGGCTGCGCTCCCGTTGGCCTGCCATCGGAGATCGAGCATCTGGTTGAAATCACAGTCGTAGACCCTGCCCTGCCAGTCCACGCTGAGCGTGTGACGGCACATCAGACCCTGCACGGCGGCCGGGTTGAAGTTGTCCACCAGGAGGCGCATGTAGGTTTCGAACCGTCCCTGATGACGCAGCCAGGCGGCGAAGCGGGCGATGGGCATGTTGGTGAGGGTGTAGAGGCGATGGAACACGATGCCAAAACGGGTACGAAGTTCCTCATGATAGGCGGCTTCGAGTTCGGCCTGGGGACCGGGCAATCGGGCCCCCACCGGATTGTAGACGAGGTGAAGCGGCAGGGACGGATCCGAGCCATATCCCAAAGCATTGAGCCGTTTGAGGGCCCGGATGCTTTTTTCGAAGACGCCGCGGCCGCGCTGGATGTCCACGTTCTCCTGCTCGTAACAGGGCAGGGAAGCGATGACCTCCACCCGGTGTGCCGCCAGGAATTCCGCGAGATCTTCGAACCCGGGCTCCAGCAGAATGGTCAGGTTGCACCGGTCCATGACATGTCGGCCCAATGCACGGAGCCGCCGGACGAGATACCGGAAGTCCGGGATCATTTCCGGTGCGCCACCGGTCAGGTCCACCTTCGGGATATCGGTAGAGGCCAGCCAGTCCAGAATACGGTCGATCGTGCTTCGTTGCATGATCTCTTTGCGACCCGGCCCGGCGTTGACGTGACAGTGCATGCAGACCTGATTGCACAGCTTGCCCACATTCATTTGGAGAGTTTCGACCCGTCCGCGGTGGAGGGGGCCGGCCAGTGATTCGAATCCCGGGATCGTGGAAGCAGGGCTGAGGGTGGGAGCGTGCTGGGCGGAGCAGTCGGGAGGCACGGGCGACCCGGGCCGCCGCTGTGGGTTCGCGTGGTGCGACCCGCGCGGCTGATCCGGGCAGCCCCCGGCTCTGCCGAGAATGGAATCGGAGAGCTGTCTCATGGGATTTCTTGGAGCTTGGTTTCTGGGTAGAACGCCTGCCAGGCGAACCAGAAGGCTGTGACAACGGGCACTTCTTCGCCGTCTTCCCGGGTGGCAATCACCGAGGGCGCCGTTGCATCCCGGCGGAGACGCCGCGCGCCGTCGGTCCACTCCTCCGGCAGCCCGTCCACCGGAAAGGCAACGGGACGGCCTTCGATGAAAAGGCCCGCCACGCGGGCTTTGGCGGGCAGGGCACGGTTGAACATGGGCACGGGAAAAAGCACGCGCTCGTCCTGCTCGTAATCGGCGTAAGGGTTCTTTGTGTAATCCCTGTCGTATCCGGTGTCGGTGGAAAGCACCCAGGTGCCGGGATGTTGCCTCCGCCAGGCGCGCCAGGTGGTCTGGCGCGAGGGCAGCCACACCAGCCTCCGGCCTGCAGCCGACCCGGCGACGGCCTTCATGGCCAGTTGCGACCATAGAGATTCCGATTGGTGGTCGTACATCAGCAGGTTGCTGCGGTAGAGCAGGCCCGACACACCGAAGGCGCGCCCGGGTCGTTCAAAGACCATGGCGCTCCCGGTGAGGGGACAGTAGGTGACGAGGATGTCCCGGTCCTTCAGAGAATCGTTGACGACCTCGTGCCAGTTGAGGATGCGGATCGGGTACGCCCGGGCCTGATCGCCCCGGACGACGCCGATCACCAGGTCGTTGTCGGTGAGGAAGGTGGCCCGGCCGGCGGGAACGAACCGCGGTTTCAGCAGGGCAGGGATGCCGTCGCGTGGTGGGCCACCGGGCACGATCTCTTCACGCGCGATACTGGCGCGGGAAAGATCGAAACCGTTGAGCTGACCGTGGACCGCACCGGCTAGCAGAGCCAGGCATAAGACCGGCACGCATCTACTCATGGCGCCCTCTTCCGGTGGTCTCCAAGCAGCCGGCCTGTTCATTCTCATTGCCACAACAGGAGCCCGCGGGCGGCGTGGTGGTGTCACAGTCCCGACCCTTGGTTTCACGCGGATGCCGAAGCCTCGGTCCGTTGCACGAGAAGGGCCGGGCCTCCAGTGGCGGGACCGGCACGGCCGGTTCGATGAACGCGAACTGTTCGGCATAGGGTGCGCGCTGCAGGCGTTCGAAGGTGCGCTCGCAGACCGCCACGCGATCGCCGCGCCGGAACCGGTGCCCTTCATCGTCCGTCACCTCACGAAACGGTCCCAGGTAAATCACAGCCTGCAGGCAGTCCAGGCAGGGACCTTCCCGGCCTTTGAACGCTTCCACGGTCACGGACCGGAACTCGATTCCCCTCACGATCCGCCAGGGCCGTTCTTCGCGTCGCAGCGCGCGGATCCCGTGGAAACCGGCCTCTTCAAATGCGCGCAGGAACCGGTCTTCCCTGAGGGCGCCGCTGATGCAGCCGCTCCAAAGTTCCGGATCCTTTTGGAGGTCCGGAGGCACATCTTCGTCGCTGACGATGTCCGAGATCACCGCCCGCCCGCCGGGCCGCAAAACCCGGAAGATTTCCCGGAACAGCTGTGGTTTGTCCCGCGGTTCAACCAGGTTGAGGACGCAATTGGAAACCACCACATCCACGGAAGCGCCTGGAATCAGCGGGTGCTCGATCCGCAGGCGCTCTGCCAGTTCCTGAGCGCGGAGGAAGGCGTCCGAACCTCGAATCGGGCACTGTTGAAGGGCCGCGTCGAGCCGTTCCAGGTCCAGGGCCAGGTCCTAGATCCGACCTTTGCGAAATTCCACGTTGGCGTATCCGAGTCGTTCAGCCACCAGGGGGCGTTGCGACGGGCCACCTCCAGCATGGCGTCGGTCATGTCCACGCCGATGACGCGGCCCGTGGGGCCGACCACCTGAGCGGCCAGGAAACAGACCTTGCCAGCGCCGCAACCCAGGTCGAGAACGATCTCTCCCGGGCGGAGGTACCGGCTGGGATCGCCGCACCCGTAATCTTTGGACAATACTTCCTCCGGGATCACCCGGAGCAACCGCGGGTTGTACTCCACGGGACAGCACAACTCGGGTTCCGGGGCTCGGGCGGCGGAGCTGTAGCGTGTCCGCGTTGCTTTTTCCGCTTCGTAGGGCAGCAATGTGGGATTCATAGGGTCAACAGGAAAGGTCAGGCGAGTGGGTCAAACCGGTTCATTCGGGCATGTGTGTTCCGGGGCAGCGCGCTCGAAAGGGTGGGGACAGGTAGGGCTGGCTGGTCTGCTTCGGCCTCGCTCCGAGGGGCTGTGCTGGCGTGAAGGTGGGCGGGAACCGGGTCCGGCCGGATGGGAACGGCGGCGCCTGCAGCCGGGGAAGAACCGCTGCCGGAGGGCTGCAGGAGCGGCAGCAGTTCGTCAGGGCGGGCATCGACGGCAACCAGGAGGTAGGTCCGTTCACGGTCGCTCCATGCCACTGCTGCCGTGCGATCCCACTGGACCTGCACGAGGGAGCCGGCCGGGGCATCCTGAAAGGCGTCGCGTCGGATCGCCAGCAGGTGCGCCTGGCGCCGCTCGTCCAGGGCAAAACAGATCAGTGCCACCGGATGCCCGTTCCATTCCAGAAGGCGGCACCCCAAGCTGGGCCGGCTTGCCAGACCGTCCGGAACGGCCAGATCGGGGTCCCATCCGCGGCTAGCCAACCATTGCCGGACCTTCTTCAGTTCGCGGGACTGGAAGTCGAGCCGGTCCAGCTCCTGAGACACAAAGGTGGTCATGGACTTCAGATAACCGGCGAAACCGCTCGGTGGAGGAGGCCGGAACCACAAGGTCCCCAACATCAACCCCAGCACCAGGACAGCGGCCAAGGCAGGCAGGACAACCGACCAGCGAACCCGTCCGGGCCGGGTCTGCGCCAGGGGCCGTGCGCTGCTGGCCAGGGCCAACAACTGCGGTTTCAACGTTTCCGGAGGGCGGGTGGCCTGACGGAGTTTGGCACCGATGCGTGTATCGAGGGCAACTGCCTGTGCAAACCACCGGCCTAGTTCGGGATCGCGCCGCGCCTGCTCCAGCGCCTGCTGGAACTCGGGCTCGGACGCGTCCTGTCCGTCAGGCCGGTACATTTGCAGGATCCATTTGGCTTCTTCGTTCTGCATGGGGCTCAGGGGAGTTGACGGGATGAGTCTCGGGCGGATCGGTCCCCGCTCTCCGAACCGGCGGCGTGGACCAGTCCGGCCAGTTTCTGGCGCAAGAGCGCCTTGCCGCGTGCCAACCGGGACATGACCGTGCCCAGGGGCACATCCAGGATCCCGGCGATTTCGCGGTACGAGTGCCCGCCGAAGTAATACAGCATGAGCGGCACGCGATGGTGTTCGTCCAGGCTCATGAGGGCGTCCCGAACGGTTTCGGCCTCCAGGCGGTCCACCTGCTCGGGTTGCAGCGGTGGAAGTTCGTCCTCGACCGAGACAATCTCCATGTGGGGAAGCCGCGCCTAGCGCTCCTTCCAGCCGAGGAAAATCCGGTAAGCGGTGGTAAACAGCCAGGATTTGATGCGCCCGGGATCGCGCACCCGATCGCCGTGCACCAACAGCCGGGAGTAGGTCTCCTGCGTCAGTTCGCAGGCGTCATCCCGGTTGCCGGTCAGACTGTAGCCGAAGGCGTACAAGGACTCGTACCACTCGGCCACGGCGCGCTGGTAGTCCTGCTCGTTCACCATAGGTATGAGGCTTGGCGGGCTGTCCTTATTCCCGGCGGCCAACCCCGGCAAACCGGGGTTGCCCGGCTTCCGCCACAAATCGTTCCATTATCGCCAAGCCACGTTTTCCCACGAACCGGCGGTGCACGGTTCCCCGGGGATCCACCACCACCGTCGTGGGAAGTTCACCCCCGTTGTAGGCCGCCCCGGCGCGATTGTCGAAATCGATCAACACCGGGTAGTTGATGCCACGCGCCCGAATGACACGCTCGAGCTTGGCACGGACTCCGTCGCGGGTGGCAGGGGCGGATGGCTCGTCATGCGACGCGGCGGCGCCGCCTGAAGCGCCGTCCGCCAGGACCAGGTCCGGGTGGGTGTGTCCGTGATCTTCCGCCAGCGCATCCAGCGAGATGCCCAGAATGACCACGTCCGGCCCGAACCGTTGTCGCAAGGCCTTCAACACCTCGATCTCGCCCACGCAAGCCGGACACCACGTGGTCCAGAAATTCAGCACCACTGTTTTGCCACGAAGCTCCCGCAGGCGAATCCGCGTACCAACCGATGTGGGCAGGGTGAAATCGGGAGCTGGAACCGACCGCACCGCCTGAGAAACTTCGGCTGGCACGCGAGGGAACGGCTTCGAATACCGGCTGCGCCGGGTCTCCCACCACGCTGCTGCCTGGGCACGGGCTGCACTCAAGCTGGCAGGCTCATCCGGACCGTTCCCCGGCAAGGCAGCGTCGGCCTGCTCTCCGAGGACGGCGTCCCGCACGCGGACACCGAAGTTGCTGCCTGTCCAACGTTCCAGCAGTTTCAACCCCATTGCCAGCACGAGGGGGTCGGGGTCATCCAGAAGGGTCGCAAGCACAGGGATCCCACGCCGGGGATCGAATCTCCGCATGTATCGCAACCCCAAAAGTCGGACCTCCGGATCCGCGTCTGTCAACTGGGCAGCGGTCAGGCTTTCCCGCAAGGGATGTTCCACGGACCAGACCCATGCCAGGGCCCGTTCCCGAACGTCAAAGTCAGCGTCCAGTGTCGCCGCCAGCACGGCCCTTTCCACCGGCTCGGGCAAGGGCTGTCCAAGAGGCGCGATGCGTGGCACCAGGGAGATTGCCGCCTCCCGATGCACGAGGTTGCCTGAGACCCAGAGCCTCAGCCAAGCATCCCAAGGATCCGAAGCCTTTTGGACGGTCGTCTCGACGGCCTCCACGGAGGGCGCGTCATTTGCCAGGGTGGACCAAAGCCACACCTTTTCCTGCAAGGGCTCCCGAAGCACGCATACGCAGGTCAGCGCGATCAATCCCAAAACCAGAGGGCCATGCCGTTTGTGGCCCACTCGCGCTGAACCAAGGCAGAGACGACCGCGAATGGGCACGGCCCGAAAAACCATCCTGTCGTCTTTCATGTTCGGATTCGGCTGAGGCGGTGGGGGGCCGGGATTGTCCGCAGCGGGCGCTTGGGCGGCCCCGGCAATCCGCATGACGCCGCCGGCGGCGGCAACCAGCATGGGAGCCGGCACCTGCCGTGGACTTCGGCCGCTGTGGAGCAAGGCTGCCGGCCGGAGACCCGCAAGTACGCGGACCTGCGCGCATGGGTCAAGCCCCGGGGAGGGACGGCTGGACGCGCAATTGCACGGCTGCGCCGACCATCCCGCCGGACACATCGGGGAGACTCGCACGTGGCACGAGCCTGCGGAACGTCCCCTGCCTGCGCTTCCCACGGTGGGAGCACACCCGCCGGGACGGCTGCGCCGACTACCGGACCTCGGGCCCAGCGTGGCACGAACCGGGTCTCCGGTCTCCATGTCACGGACAAACACTTTTGCACACCGACCTCCAATGATGGGAGGAACGGCGCGCCAACATTATTCCCCGGGGGTGGAGGAAGGGCGAAAAGGCCCGCAGGCGACACCCTCTGCTCCGTGCCGGCGGGTGCTTGGAGGAGGGGTGAGCTCCACCGCGGCACGGGCGGGCGCACCGAGGCAGGTTTGGAGCCCGGGGGTTTCAGGCGGGCGCGGCCGCCTTGGGGGACGGCCGGACGCTCAGGCGTGGGCCTCCCGCAAGAGGCGTCCGCGCAGGGGAGGCAGCGTGCCCGGCGGCACCTTCACGAGTCGGATCGAGGTGTCGTAGAAACTCACACTCCCACCCACCGGATCCAGCATGCAGGTGTTTTTCAGGGTGGGGTCGGTCCACATGGCCGCGTTGGCGTGGACGCCGGTGGCGCGTCGCGGGTCGCCCGGGATGCGTTGTCCGTCAATTACCACGTCTACGGCGCCTGTGGCCCAATGTCCCCAGCCAAGGGCGAAGCTGACCACACCAGGCCGTATGGTCTCGGTCAACTGCACACGCCCGATCATGGGTTTGCGGACCCCGTCTGTGATGGGCCAGATGCCTTCCGGATTGGTGGCGCTGACGATTTTGACCGCGTCGCCGTCGCGCAGGCCGAGCCGGTGGGCGTCGCGCGGGTTGAGCAGGACAGTGTTTTCCGGCATGAGCGGCCGGAGCCAGTAATTGCTGATGGTCCGGCTCTTGGTGGCGTTGATGACGCGGTGCGTGATGAGATGCAGGTCGTAGCCTTCGCGCAGAGGGTCCAATGGCCGGCCCAGGTAGTCTGCTAGGGGCACATATGCCGCATGGGCAATGTAAGGCTGTCCCGTGCCGCTGTGTCGGTAATGAGCGGTCTTCTCCTGGTAGAGACAGAGCAGTTTGCCGTAGGGATTGGGCAAACGTGGGGCAGCCTGGGTCATGACGGATGCGTCCTGGTAACGCCCGCCGCGGTTGAGCACATGGACCACCTTGGGCCACCATTGTTCCCCGGCGGCGGTTTGCCAGCGCTCCGGATCAAAGACGGTCCGGGGCAGGTGTCGTCTGGCCTGCAGGAAGAGCTCCTGTTCGCGTTCGTCCGCATCGGGGACTGCTTCCGAGCCGTCCGGTTTGGTGCCGGCGGCCAGGTTGGCCACGCAACGCAGGTAGAAATGATCGAAGTGGGTGAGCGGTTGGCCGGGGCCGAACGCATCAGGACCGAAAGCCGGCAGACCGAGTTTTTCGGCCAGGGCCATGAGGAGGGATTCCAGGCAGATGGGCATTTCCTGGCCGTAGACCTTGCAAGTCTCCGGGATGGGCGGCATGACCGGTTGGCGCACCGGTTGCACGGTCAGGTTCATATTCGGATGCGAGCCGTGGAATTCCCAGCGCTCGAGGTAGCTGAGGTCCGGGAAGATGTAGTCGGCGTACATCGAGGTGCTGCCGATGAGGATGTCACTGGCGATAAAGAGGGGCAGTTTATTTACGTCGCGTAAGATCTCGATGTTGGTATGTCCCGCCGGCAGGGCATAAGTGGGGGCGCCCATGTATAGCAACAAGGCCTTGACCGGGTAGGGGTAGCCATCGCCGATGCTGGGGATGATCTCTTCGTAGATGTCGCTGGCCAACGGGTACCAGTTTCGGCGAGCCGGGTAGCCTTCGAAGAGTGTGGTTTGCTCGTAGGCCACGCCGTGGCGGATGATGCTGACACCGAAGGTGGGGATGGCACCGGGCACGCGGGTGAGGTCGTGGGGCCCCCCGTTGGCGCCGTCGTATGGGTAGGTTTTGAGGGCCGACATACCGCCCTGCCAATCGAAGTTTCCGAGCAGGGCATTGACCGTGTACCAGGCCAGGACGTTGTAGAAGCCGTTGGTGTGTTGGGCCACGCCGCGGTGCAGGTCCACGGCAGCGTGTTTGCCGTGACGCACCAATTCGGCCACCACCTCTTCCACGTCCGCCGGATCCAGTTCACAGATCCGGCACCAATCCTCGAAGGAGTGCTTGAAGGCCTCTTCCCGGATGATTTGGAGAGCCGACTTGACGCGGGTGCCGTCCGGGAGGGTGGCATCCACGAAAAGGTCACCGGTGACCGGGTTGAGCTGGTCGTTCGGATCGAACGCGACGAACCGGCCACCGTGCCGGACGAGCAGGAATTTCTCCTCGTAGTCGACCTCACCTTTATCCGTGGTGACGCGGCGTTTTTCGGGCTGGGCCAGGCCGTGATCGGCGGCCCGAACGAACGCGCCGGGGTGGTCGTCGTGGATTTCGACCAGCCAGGTGGCGTTGGTCCAGGTGGTCTCGCCGGCGGCCTTGGCGGCGGCTTTGTTGGCTGCTGAGAGGAATCGAGCATCGTAGGCGCCGTGCTCGATCATCCAGCGCAGGAAAGCCATGGCCAGCGCGCCGTCAGTTCCGGGTTTGATGGGCAACCATTTCCAGGCCTTGCTGGCGAGTTTGGAGAAACGGGGATCCACCACCGCGATGCGGGTCTTGCCCTGGACGATGTTGTCGGTGAGACGGACGCTGCGGTTGGGCGGGCCGTAGTTGGCCTCGAAGAGGTTGGCGCCGACGAAGAGGATGAAACGGGCATGCTCGGTGTCGGCCTGAAAGTAAAACTTCTTGCCGCCACCGAAGTGACCGGCCTGGTACTGCTCGCTCATGGCCTTGCACGTGAAATAGAGCGAGCCCTGGCAGACCGTGGTATGCCCGTGCAGGTTGGTCGTTCCAAACGCGGCGCCAAAGCGATTGATGAACTCGGACCGGCCCCCTTTCAAACGGCCCCAGGCGATGACGAACTGGTTGTTCCGCGGCCCCAGGTCGGGATGGTCCGGATCAATCAACGCGTTCAAGTGCGCGGCGAATTTTTGTTTGAAGGCGGCGACGCGGTCGGCCTTCTTTTTGGGGTCCTTCTCCTTCCAGATGGCGTCCACTTCCGCGGCCATGGCCTTGGCCAGTTGCGGATCCCGCAGCGCCATGAGGGAACGGAGCCCTTCGACCTCGCGGTTTTCCTCTCCGGGCACATGAGCAAAGAGTCTGCCGCCTTCCACGATCTCCCGAACCGCCTGATCAAAGTCGATCGTGATCCACTTGTTCTCACCCCGTTTGCCGGCCCGTTTGAGGACCTTCCGGATCCGGTAGGGGTCGTAAGCCGTTTGCAAGCCGGCCTGGCCCTTGGGACAGATGCTGCCGTCCACGTAAACGGCATCGAACGGAGAGACCGATTCCGGCAGATGCGGAAAGAGTGTCCAGGGATTGTAGGGGTTCCCGTCGATTTTGGTGACGACTCCCTCCTGCACCTTCACCTTGATGCCGCAACCGGTGTTGCAGTTGAGGCACACGCTGTAGAGACAGTTCTCGGGTTTGGCGAAGTCATAGGGTGCATCCGGACGGTTGCTGACGAGGATCCGTCCCTCGGCGGCCTCGGCGTTCATGGCCCGGGCCAGCAGGGATCCGCCCAGCAGGGCGCCGGAGCGACCCAGAAACGCACGCCGCGACAGACCGGAAGGTGAAGAGGGAACTGGAGCTTTCATGGTTCAGTCACGCTGAAGGTTGAGCCGTCTTGGTTCCGGGCAACAAGGGGAGGAACCGGTAGCCCAAGTAAAACAGGGCACTGCCCACGGCCACCACGAAGATGACCACCTGCCATTCGAAAAGGCTGGGCACGTACCAGAACACCAGCCGGTGATCGGTGAAGGCGTTTTGAAGCCCGCGGAGGTGCGGGTCGAGCAAACCCGGGATCACGATGTTGAGCCGCACGGCCATAAAGGTCACGGCCACCAACAGTCCTGCCCAACCCACGGCCTGCGGCCGGTCACCGCGGAAGACGAGCAACAGTCCGGGGATGATGCAGCCCAGCCCGACGTGGATGATCCAGAAGACCCACCAGAAGGGGCCGAACAGGACGCGCATGAGCAGGTCGTATTCGTGCCCCACGCCGTACCACATGGGCACGGAAAACTCGGCCCATTCGAGGATCACGTCGAAGATGAGCAATCCGAGCACGGCGCGGCCGATGTAAGTGACCATTTGACGGTATTCCTCGTCGCGGTGTGGGTAAAGGGCCGCCACGACGAAGGCCATGAGCGCCCCGCCCGAGACCAGGGCACCGGTGAGGAAGAGAATGGGCATCAGGGGCGTGTGCCAGAACGGCCGTGCCGAAAGCGTGCTGAACAACGCTCCCACACCACCGTGGAAGGCCACCGCAAGAGGCACACCCACAATCGCCAGGACCTTCAGCCAATGGTGGCATCGGGCTTCTTCCTCGGGCGGGAGCGGTCCGTGGTGGAAGGCCAGCAGCCGGCCCACCAGACCTCGCAAGCCGGGCTCGCTCTGCCAGCGGCACAGATCGGCCCGCATGGCCAGCCACAATTCCACCAGCATGACCAGCGTGTAGTACGAGTACAGCCAGACCATCCAAGCCATCATGGAGCCGAAGTTGGGGCTGGCGAAAATCCGCCAGGCCCGAAACATCTGGCCCAGGTCGAACCAGATGGAGGTCAGGGCCATGCAGAGGGTGACGATGGCCGTGAACAACGCCAGCCGGCCGATTTTTTCGAGTTTTTTGACGCCGAAGACGTAAATCATCGAGGAAAGCAGGAACGAACCGGCCGACAGCCCGATGAAGTAGATGTAGGCCGCCACCCACAGGCCCCAGATGATGTAGCTGCCATAGTTTGCGTATCGGTGGCCTTCCACGAGGCGGGTCAGGAATCCGTGGGTTCCGACGACCGCCGCGGCCAACCAGAGCAACCAGAGGAACGCGCGTGTGACAGGTTTCATGGGAGTGGTCCTCAAATCAGGTAGACAACGTTCGGCTTGGTTCCCTTTTCCTCGAGGAGCCGGATGGCATTCGGTCGTGCCGCCAGCTCACTGACCAGGCTGTCGGGGTCATTGGCGTCACCGAAATACGTAGCCCGGCCAATGCAGGAGGTGACGCACTCCGGCAGCATGCCGACCTCGAGACGATGCAGGCAGAAGTGGCACTTGCGCGCGTTGCCCACGGGTGACTTGTGCCCCTTCCGCTTCCAGGATTTGCCGTACTCGAAGTTAGGTTGCTGTTCGTAGGGCTGCAGGGCCGGTGTGCCCTCCGTATAGAACTCGCCGGCGTCCCGCGTACGCGCGTTGTAGGGACAGGCGGTGATGCAGTAACCGCAGCCGATGCATTTGTCGTAATCGACCGCCACGATGCCGTCCGGCCGTTTCCAGGTGGCCTTGACCGGGCATACGGGTGTGCAGGGCGGTTGATCGCACTGCATGCAGGGACGGGGGGTGAAGTGCAGCGCCACGTTGGGGAATGTCCCGAGTTCCTCCGTGACGACGGGCCGGTAGACCACGCCCGGTGGCAGCTTGTTTTCGGCCACACAGGCGATGGTGCAGGCGTGACAACCGACGCATTTGCGGGTGTCGATCACCATGATCCAGTGGCGCTGTTCGACCGGCTTGGCCATGGCACGGGCCAACTCCCGCTGCATGCGCAGCAGGGGATCGCTGTCCCTGCTGACCGGGACGGTGGGCAACGGGGTCAGTTTTCGAACCGAGGCTTCCCCCCGTGGCTCGTTACTGATGCGTGTGCGCTTGGCGGAGACCAGGGCCGCCGCACCCACGGCGGCGGAGGCGCCCAGGATCGCCGCCGCCTTCAGGAAGGCTGCGCGATCAACAGCCTCTCCCTCGCGGCGCGTTTCTTTGGAAACAGGTTTTGTGGTCGCATTCATGAGTCCCCTTAGAACCGCAGGTTCAGGTCGGCTTGGAAAAGCTGATAGTCGTCAAGCCACGCGGTGCCGGAGGATCCGCCCAGGTCGCCGACCGCACCCGTCGGAAGGGCCTTTTCCTTCCGCTCGGCGCGCGCGTAGGTCAACGAGAGGCTGAGGAAATCCGTGAAGGCGTAGCTGGCCTGCCATGCGACGCCCCGCAGGTTCAGACGGGAATCGAAAAGGTCGGAATCCACCAGGTTCGGATCGAGCGCAAAGAGGCCGTGTTCCAGATAGAACACGCGGGCACTCCAGCCGCCCTTTTTGCGGGCCGAGCCCAGTTCCACGCCAGCCAGCCAGGCATAGACCTCATCGTCGTAGGCGGCCTGGCCGGCGGCCCGGGCACGGTCCGAACCGTCCAAGTTGACGGCGAAATCGCCGAACACGCGGACGGGCACGGTCCATCCCGACCAAGCCAGCTCGACCGGCAGCTCGAGCAGGGCGAGGTCGTTGATGCCAACGGTTCCGGCCGGGGTCAGGCCGGTGAACGGGGTTCGGAAGGAGTCGCCGGCCCCCGAGTAGAGGGTCAGCAACGGTGCCACGGTGATCTTCCAATCCTTGTGCGGCGTCCAACGGGCGCCCACCTGCTGGCCAAAGAGGAACGCGTCTGCCCACGAGGGCCCACCACCGAACGGGTTGTCCGGATTGGCATCGTCGTAAAGGAATTGTCCAAACGTGGCAAACCACTCGACGGATCCCGACCGGTAACGAACCTTTTCACTGACTCCTTCCGGGGCGAGGTCGTGATCCCATGCCAGCACAGTCGTGACGAACGGATTCTCCTGGCGTCCGGCCGTGAGCGTCAGCCATTGGCTGGGCGCCCATTGCAGGTAGAGCAGTCCCACGAACAGCCGGTCCGATTCCTTTCCCCACGGGCCGCTGTCATCGCCGAAGGTCACGTTGCTGCTGCGGCCGCCGGGTCCGGTCTCGATCCGGATACCGGCGCGCCACGACTCGCCCAGGTCGAGGTTCGCCCCAGCCCGCAGGCGGTATCGCCAGCGGTTGCGTTCCATGCGGTCGTCGCCGGCCGCCAAATCGTCCTCCCCGCTGCGGTGCTCGAAGCGCAGGCGCAGGTCTCCGTAAAGATCCAGTTTTTCGACCCAGCTCCGCAACGTGACCCGGCCGGGTTCCTCTTGGACTGTTTGAGCGCGGGTCAGACGGCGGCTGAGTTCCTGCCGGGTCTGGGCGGCCTCCTGGGCGGTGATCAGTCCCTTTTGCTCCAGAAGGTTCAGCAGCACCTCGGCCTCCGAGGGGCCGGCGGAAGGCGGTGGCTGTTGGCCGCCGGCCCCACAGACACCCAGCCAGGCGGCCAGGAGGGCACAGCCAGACATGCAGGTCCAACGCCTATCGAATCGCAGGTTGCCGGTTTGTTTCATAACGCGGTTTTTCGGATTGTGTGGGTGTGATGATCGCGCAATCGCCTTTCGTTTCCGCTAAAAGCCGGGAGAAGCTTGGGAACCCGTGACGGCAAGATCGCGGTTGGCCACCTGCGCCAGATCGCTCAAGCGCGCCCGGCCCAAGACAGCCAGCAACTCCGCCCGCGCCCTGGCCCAGCAGTCGTGCGCGGGGCAAAGTTTCAGACTCTCCGCGGGGCTCAGTCCCAACAGACAGTCGGGCAGCCAATCCCGGCCCTCGACTGCCTCGATGATTTGGAGCAGCGTGATCTCACCAGCCGGTCGAGCCAGAGAGAACCCGCCCTTTCGCCCGCGGAGAGAACGGACCAAACCTGCCCGAGTGAGGTGTTGCACCACCTTGGCCAGGTAGAAGCGCGGCAGGCCGGTGCACCGAGCCAGGTCGCCCACCTGGCGGTACTTGCAGGTTCTTCCCGCCAGGCAGACCATCGCGTGCAGAGCGTACCGCACCTTTTCACTGCCGCCCATCATGTCGTTCTGTCGCTCTTCGGTTGCAACACCGTCACAGTCCGGTGACGTCTGCATAAAGAAGACATCGCTGTCCTGTTTTTGACGATACATTTATTGTCCATTCTGTTTCTTTTACCGGTGTTGCCCCATCGCTGGGCGTGCCTGCGCCGGTGGTCGGCACGGGGCCACCCATGCCCCGGTGGGGGATGGAGGAAGGGGCGCCGTTGGGAAGACGTGGCCGCCCGGCGGCTGGACAACGCGCGGGCGCCTCCTGCAGACTGGGGCGCGTGCCCGGAGGGCGCCCCTCGGGTGCGATGGATCCGTGGCGAGGGCGATGGCGAACAGGAACACCCACCGCAGGCCCGCAGGCATATGAACGCCGAATACCTCGCGCTGCTGCTGATCCTGGCGGGTGCGTTGTATCTGTTTTGGACGCAGAAGATCCGGATGGATCTGACGGCGCTGCTGGTGATGCTGGCGCTGGTGATACCGTGGCCGCGGTCGGACGGTCAGTGGCGGGGGATTCTGACTCCTGCGGAGGGTTTCTCCGGGTTCGGCAGCGTGGCAGTGGTGATGGTGGCGGCGATGTTTGTGTTCGGGGCGGCCCTGTCGCGAACGGGGGCGACGGAGCGTTGGGGGTTGCGACTGCTGCGTGCGTGTGCCGGGAGTGAGCTCGGGCTGCAGGCCGCGGTGTTGGTGGCCACGACGCTGGTCTCGATGTTCATCAACGACACCACGGTGGTGATCCTGTTCCTGCCGTTGATTCTGACATTGTGCCGGGAACGGGGTTGGTCGCCCTCGCGGTTTTTGATGATCGCAGCTTACGGGTCGCTGCTGGGTGGGCAGTGGACGCTCATTGGGACGCGGAGCAACATCATCATCAGCGACATCCTCCGGCAACAGACCGGGACGGGCCTGGGTTTTTTTGATCTGACACCAGTGGCGGCGGTGGTGTTCGTGGCGTCCGGGACGGCGCTGGTGCTGCTGGGGCGGCGTTTCCTGCCGGCCGAGAAACCGGGGGAAACGTTGGAAGACCGGCTGGCCCAGCATTATTTGACGGAGGTGATGGTCACACCCCGTTCCGGCCTGTTGGGACGGCCGATTCGCGAAGTGGTGGAGTCTCTGGGGAGGGAGGTTTCCTGGATGGGAGTGGTCCGCGGCCAGGAACGGCTGCCACCGGCCGACTGGCTGCATTTGCAGGCCGGGGATGTGCTGATCCTGCAGGGGCCGGTGCCGGTGATCGGGGGGCTGCTGAAATCGCGCGACTTTCAGTTGCAGGAAGAACTGGTTCTGAACGACCGCACCCTGCGGAGTGTGGACCTGGTCACGGTGGAGGCCATTTTGGCGCCGCGTTCCAGCTATGTGGGGCGAACCTTGGAAGAGGTGGGGTTCACCCGCGAGTACGGTTTCACGGTCCTGGGCATCGCCCGGCGCGGTCGGAGCCTGGAGGAACGCCCGGCGCAAACGCCGCTGATGGAGGGGGACTCCCTTCTGCTACTGGGCCATGTCACGGCGCTGCCGAGGCTGGCGGCGCATCCCGACCTGATCGTGCTGGCGCAGCAGGAATTCGTGCCTTTCAACCGGTCCCGGGCCATCCTGACGCTGGGGCTTCTGGCAGGCGTGGTGGTGACCGCCGTGACGGGGTGGCTCAGCCCTGCGGTCTCGATTCCCCTGGCGGCGTTGATCGTCGTGCTGACCGATTGCGTGAAGGTTCGTGACCTTTACCACGTGGTGGACTGGCAGGCGGTGGTCACGGCCGCGGGGTTGATCCCGTTCGGGCTGGCGGTGGAGAAGACCGGCGCAGCCCGCGACCTGGCGGAGTGGGCGGTGGCCTGCCTGCAGGGCTGGGGTCCGACAGCCCTGCTGGGTGGGCTGTGTCTGTTGGCGCTGGCGATGACCCATTTCGTGGACAATTCCGCGGCCGGGATCATGTTGGCCCCGGTGGCCTACAACGTGGCGGTCATCATGGGCGTGGACCCGAAACCCTTCATGGTAGGCATGGCCATTTGTATCTCGGCATCGTTCTGCACACCGTTCGCCCATGAGAGCACCATCCTGGTGATGGGACCCGGACGGTATCGTTTTCGGCACTATCTGCAGGTGGGAGGAGTACTGGCGGTACTGACCTGGCTGTTGGCCACCTGGATCACCCCCCGTGTGTGGCCGTTTTGAAGCCCGGGCCTGGCGGAGAAATGAAGGGTCACCCCGCGACGGGCGCCGCGAGCGTGGCCGGCGGCTGACCGTCCTGCCCCTTCACATGGCGGCTGCGGAGCTCCACTCCGCCCGGCAGGCATCAGATCGCTATTTCCGTGGCGCCCGGTTGGTGGCGGCGGCCTCGTACCGCTGGAGGACCTCGCGCAGCATCTGGCGCAGGTCCTCGTCGCTGGTGGCGGCCACGGCTTTCTTCTGGTACTCAATGGCCTCGTCCACCTTGCCGGTGTCGAAGAGGGCGCGTGCGTAAGTGTCCAGGACCGAGGCGTTGGTGCCGCCCGAGGCGTCGAGGGCGGCCTTGGCCAGGTGCAGGGCCAGGTCCGGGTCCCGCTGCTGGATTCGCTCGTCGGTCAACAGGGTCCAGGCCCATTCGTTGAGCTCCTCGGCGGTGGCACCCTTCAGCTCGCGCAATTGACGGGCCAGCTCGGGCAGGTCATTGGTGGGGCTCATCCCGGCTGCGGCCCGCGCGTAACGGGTGAAGAGGCGGGCGTTGGCCATGCGTTGCTTGAAGTTGGCCAGGTCGAAGTCTTTCGGGGCCAGCTCGGCCAGCCGCTTTTCCAATTTCGCCACGGTCTCTTCCGGGGCCTCCTGGGCGAGGGCCTGTTGGTATTCATTGAGGGCCATGCGGAATTGCAGGAGCTTGCGGATTTCCTCCGCGTTGAATTTGCGGTCCGGCAGGATGGGCCCCACCTCGGCGTCCAGGGTCTCCAGCTCCTTGCCGAGTGTACGGGCCTTCTCGTCGTCCCCGGTCAGCACGGCCTGGGCAAAGGCCTCCAGTTTGGTCATGGCCTCGGCCTGTTTCCGTGCACGTTCAAGGTTGAACTTGCCGGACTGCAAATCCTGCAGGACCGTTTCCAGGCGGTCCATGGGATGGCCGTGCCAGACGATGCGGCCTTCCTTGTCCACGACGAAGGCATGGGGGATGGTGTCGACGCCGAAGGCGCCCATGTAGCCTTCGCCGGTCTTGTTGTCCTTGTCCACCGCGACGCGGTAATCCATCTGGTCGCCCATTCGTTCGACGTAACGGCGGACGGTGGCGACCTCCTCGTCGCTGATCCCGATGATCACGACGTCTTTGAACTTCTTCTGCAGATCGGTCAGGTGCGGGATGCTGACCCGGCAGGGGCCGCACCAGGTGGCCCAGAATTCGACGACGGCCACCTTCTTGCCCTTGAGATCCGCCAGCTTGACCGGTTCACCTTTTACCCATTCGGCAATCTGCAGTTCGGGGGCGGGATCCCCCAGCTGGGCTGCGCGGGCCGGCAAGGTGAGGGAATTGAGAGAAAAGACCGCAACAGCGGCCGCCAGGATGGAGACTTTCATCGGAAACGTGTTGGTTCGATTGTTTTCAGCAGTGGCGGACGGTACCGCCCGCTGGGGGTCATGTCAAATCCGCCGAGTCACCGGCCCGGTCAGCCGGCGGATCTTCCGTGCGCCGGCGGCAATCGGAAGGCGGCCCCGGCCGGATGGGGTTGAACCCGGAGGCCGCTGTGCGGCTGGCGAGACCCGACCCGCCTTGCCTTGGCCGCCGCATCCCCGCAAAGTGCCACCGGGCAGCACCGGCGGGAAGGCAGCCCCAATCAGCCCGGCAGGGCTTGGAAGACGAGAATGGAAGATTGGTTGGAACAGATTGAAGCAGAGGCCGCTGTGCGATTGCGGTTGCCCGCCGGCCACACGGTGGCCCAGGAGCTGGGTCGGTTTCGGACCTTCCTCCGGCGCCAATCACAACGGCTCCGGATGTGGCATCGGCGGGGTGGCGGCGGCCGCGAGGTTTGTCAGGCGCGCGCGCACCTGTTTGATGTGCTGCTGCGCCAGCTCTGGGAGGCCGCGCTGCAGAAGCGGCTGAGCGACGGACCGCCGGTGGCACCCGAAATCACGCTGATCGCGCTGGGTGGCTATGGCCGGGGCGAGCTGAACCCGTTCAGTGACCTGGACATCATGTTGCTGCACAACGGGGCGGTGGCCAAGGGAGGGGCCCCTTCGGAGCAGCTGCAGGAACTGCTGGACGGGGTGTTGTATCCCCTCTGGGATCTGGGTTTGAAGGTGGGTCATGCGGTGCGGACGCTGGAAGAGGCCATCGAGGTGGCCAACAGCGACATGCAATCCAAGACGTCCCTGCTGGAATCGCGGTGGATCATCGGGGATCCCGCCCTCTTTGACCGGTTCCAGCGTGCCCTTCAGCGCAAGGCCATCCGCGGAAAGGAACAGGCCTACATTGCGGCGCGCCTGGAGGATCAGGCTGCCCGGCGCGCCCGGTACGGCAATTCCCCGTGCATGCAGGAGCCCAACCTCAAGAGCGGCTGCGGGGGGTTGCGGGACTATCAAAACCTGCTCTGGATGGCCCGGGTCAAATTCGGCGTGCGCTCCCTGGGCGAGCTGGAGGCCACCGGCCGGCTGACGGCCGGCGAACGCAAGGCCTTGGAGCAGGCGTATGACTTTCTACTGCGGGTGCGGACGGAGCTGCATTACCAACTGGGCCGCGCCGGGGACGTGCTGACCAAGAACCTCCAGCCGGCAGTGGCGCTGGCGCTCGGCTACGGCGACCGCTCGCCCAGCCGGCGGATCGAGCGGTTCATGCGCGACCTTTATTCCCACACGCGCAACATTTACCTCATCACCCGCACCCTGGAAGAGCAGTGGGCACTCGTACCCTCCCCGGCGGCGCGGTTGCGGCAGTTGCGTCCCCGCTGGCTGCGCGGCGAGTCGCAAGAAGCGGTCGTGGACGGGTTCGTTTTCGAGGATGGTCAGGTGCGGGCCACCTCGGAGTGGGTGTTTCAACAACAGCCCCGGCGTTTGATGCGGGTCTTTCTCCACGCCCAACAGCGCGGCTGCCGGTTGCACCCGGATCTGATCCGGCTCGTCCGCCAGCATCTCCGGTATGTCAACCGGCCGTTTCTGCACGATCCGCACATCAGTGAGACGTTTCTGACCATCCTGGACCAGCGCGGGGCCGTGGGGGCCACGCTCCGGGCGATGCACGAGGTGGGCCTGTTGGGCAAGTACATCCCGGAATTCGGCCGGTTGACCTGCATGGTCCAGCACGAGTTTTACCACCAATACACGGCGGACGAACACACTCTGGTGTGCATCGAGGAACTGGACCGGGTCTGGCACGCCTCCGCCGCTCCGCACTGCACCTATGCACCGCTGTTGCAACAATTGGAACGGCCCTGGCTGCTGTACCTGGCGCTGCTGCTGCACGACACCGGCCGGCATGGCGGTCAGGGATCCCACGCCGTGCAGAGCGCTCTGCTGGCCGGGCGCGTCGCCCGGCGACTCGGGCTGGACCGTCCGACCACGCAGGCCCTGCAGCAGCTGGTCGAGCAGCACCTGTTGATGGCCACGGTCTCGCAACGCCGGGACCTGGACGACCCGGCCGTCATCCGCCGTTTCGCCAGCCAGGTGGGCGATCTGCCGACCCTCCAGCGGCTGACCCTGTTGACGTTTGTGGACGCCCGGGCCACCAGCGGGGATCTTTGGAACGGTTTCAAGGACGCCCTGTTGCGTACGCTGTACGAAAGGACCGTGCCCCTGCTCACCGGGGACACCCAGTTACGCCTGGCCGCGCAAAAACAAAGGGAAGTCCTGCTCGACCAGGTCCGCCAATTGCAGCCGGCCTCCCTCCACGAGGATGAGATCGCAGCCCATTTCCAGGGTCTGCCGGCCCGGTACTTCGAGATCCGCACCGCGCCCGAGATCGTGGAGGATCTGGAGCTCGTTCACCGTTTCTTGCGACTGCAAATCGGACCGGAAGAGCGCGCCCTGGACCCGGTGGTGGGCTGGCGGAACGACGTGGACCGCGGCTGTGCGGTTGTGAAGGTTTGCACCTGGGATCGCGAACGCCTCTTCAGCCTCATCACCGGCGCCTTCAGCGCCGCCGGGCTCAACATCCTCGCGGCCCGGATCTTCACCCGGGCCGATGACATCGCGCTGGACACCTTCCATGTCACCGACGCCCGAACGGGCGGCCTGCCCGACCCGGAACAGTCCCGGCAGTTCCAGGAGATCCTGAGCCGCCTGCTCCGCGGGGAGGAAGTGGAGCTCCGCACCCTGATTGCCCGGCACCGCAGGCTTCGTCCCCTTTACCAGGCTTACGAGGGCGAACCGATCCCCACACAGGTGCGGTTCGACAACGAGACGTCCGACGCCTATACGCTGGTGGAGATCGAGACCGAGGACCGCGTGGGGTTGCTATACGACATCACGCATTTGCTGGCCGAGGCGGAGCTGAACATCGCCTCGGCGGTGATCTGCACCGAACGCGGCGCGGCCATTGACACCTTCTCGGTCACGGACCGGCACGGACAGAAATGGGCCGACACCGCCGCCCAGCAACGGCTGGCACGCCGGCTGAGGAAGCTGTTGGACGGTGGCGCCGGCTGAGGTTCGGCTACTTTCCGCGTTTCAAGGGCCGGTCGAACCGCCGCCCGAGGTGGGTTGGGCACCCGGCCGCCAGCGCGCCCAGTCCGCCAGGAACAACTGCTCGGGCAGGAACCCGTTGGGGGCCGCCCGCAACGGGCACCAGGGCGGCACGCTGCGACTGACCAGGGCGTCAATGATCAGGTTGGCCCAACTCCGTTCGCCGGCCCAGACCCAGTCGGTCAGGAACTTCGCGTTGGTGCTGCGGGGCGTCAGGTAGAGTGCGTTGATCGGCTTCAAATAATCGTTGATGGCGAAAAAGGTGTCCGGCGAGGACGCCTCCTGTGGTGGCGGAAGGAAATGCCGCGTCAGAAGCACCGCCTGGCGTTTTCCGTACCAGGCGACCGCCCAGGGGACGTCCGTCATCATGAGCTCGTGCGGTCGTAACCAGGCCGACGCCCGCTGGATGACCAGCGGATTGTAGGGTGGGTACGAGGTGCGGGTGGGCCGAGGGGGCAGGAAAACCAGCAGCAGCGGCAGCCCCACCACGGCTACGAACAACCCCATCACCGTCAGTCGCAGCGAATAGAAGGGCAGCTCCAGCTGGTCCAGCAGCGTCAGGAAGAACGCCACGCCGTACATCACCACCAGCGGGGCGGCCAGCACCAGCAGGTTTTCCGTGTTGATCTCCGGCGTTTCGTCCGAGAGGTAGGTGCGTCCCAGGGCCTGCACGATTACCAACACCGGCAGACAAAGGACGACGAACCACCGGAGACGCTGCCGGGCCGGATGCAAGAACGGCACCAGTAATCCGGCTAGGAACAGTGCCGCCACCCAACTGCCGCCGAAGCGGAGGGCGTCCTGGGTCATGATCAGTTTCAGGTTCGCAAAAAACTTGTTCCAGAGCGGCGACAACGGCGCCACGCCTACCGGCACCTCGAAACGCGGTTGCAACGACCGGGCCAGGCGGTCGTCCGGCCACACGTAGGTGCCGTCCAGCACCGTGTACGTGGCGGCTCCGAACGGCAGGCCGCTCCAGTACCAGTTGCGAATCAGCCAGGGGGTCACCACCAACACAAACACCACCAGTGACACCAGCGCCGCCGGGCGCCGCCGCGGTCCGCCCACCCACCACACGTACAGCACCACCGGCACGATCAGCCACCCGAAGGCGTACTGGGTGAGGCAACCCAGGGCCACGATCAGCCCCGCCAGGGCCGCCCAGCCGAACACCCGGCCGGCCCGCTCCGGCGACTCCCGACCCCCTTCCTCCAGCCGGACTAGGCAGATGGCCAGTGCCACGAACCAAACCCACAACAGGACGGTCGAAAGGCCCGAAAGGGCAAACCGCCAGAAGACCTCCGAGACCACCAGCACCATCGCGGACAACCAGGCCACCGAATGGTCGAACAATCGCCGGGCCAGCCAGAACACCATCCCCACCAGGGCGAAAAACAGCACCTGGCTGAAGGCCACCACCGCCAGCTCCGGCGCGTAACGGAAGGGCGGTTCGGGCTGCACCTCCTCCGGCAGCGGCAGGACCTTGAACAAACCGGCCAGCAACACCGGCCAGACCGGCGGATTCACGATATCGGGATGTCCGGTGTAGAGCCGGGCGTCATCGCGGATGCCGCCCTCGATCACCGGACCGCGGCCGTGCTGTTCGCTGGTGGTTTTGACCAGGTGGATGGTCACGGGCCGGATGCACAGGGTGGTGTAGCCGCGGCCTTCGGCCAGGTTCCGCGCCAGCTGCGCCATGTCCATGGCCTCCGGTGCGTAAAAGTTTTTGAAGGTCCGCAGGTTGTAGCCCACGGCGAGCACGGCCACGCCCAGCACCGCCAGGGCCACCCGTACGTACCGCAGGCCCGGTCCCTGCTCCAACTGGTGAATCAGATCCTGCAAGAATGGCATGGGTTCAGTCCTCCCGGGAATCCTCGATCTGGTACTGTTTGAGCTTGCGGTACAGGGTGCGCCGGCTGATCCCGATCTTGCGGGCCGCCAGGCTGCGGTTGCCGCCGGTTTCGCGGAGCGCGCGCAGGATCAGCTCCCTCTCCGCATCCTTCAAAGTGAGGTCGGCCGTGGGAAGAGCGGTCGGGGCGGGCGCCGGGACGGGCACCACCACCGCCTCCCGCACCGAGGCCGGCAGGTCGCGCAGGGTGATGCGGTCTCCGCGGCACAGCACGACAGCGTGCTCGATGGCGGTTCGCAGCTCGCGCACGTTGCCCGGCCAGGAGTACTTCAGCAGCGCCTCCATGGCGTCCACGGTGAAGTCGCGGACCGGTTTCTGGTTCTCGGCGGCGAACTCGCGCAGGAACCGGTGGGCCAGCAGCGGGATGTCCTCCCGGCGTTCCCGCAACGGGGGCAGCCGGATCTCCACCACACGCAGCCGGAAATAGAGGTCCTCGCGGAATTTTCCCTCGCGGACCATCCGGGCCAGGTCCTTGTTGGTGGCGGCGATCAGGCGGACGTCGGCGGTGAGGGTTTTGTTGGAACCCACGCGCTCGAACGTCCGCTCCCCAAGGAACCGGAGCAGTTTGATCTGCAGGGTGGCGTCAATCTCGCCGATCTCGTCCAGGAACAGCGTGCCGCCGTGCGCTTGTTCGAACCGCCCGATGCGCCGCTCGTGTGCGCCGGTGAAGGCGCCCTTTTCATGTCCGAACAGTTCGCTTTCCAGCAACGTGGGGGCCAGCGCGGCACAGTGCACGATGACCATCGGCATGCGGGCCCGCGGACTGAGCTGGTGGATGGCCCGTGCGAGGACCTCCTTGCCGGTGCCGCTTTCGCCCAGCAACAAGACCGTGGCGCGCGTCGGAGCCACCTGCCGGACGATGTCGAACACCTCCCTCATGGCGGGCGATTCGCCCACGAGATGCTCCAGGCCGTACCGTTGGTTGAGCTGCTGGTGCAACGCGACGTTTTCCGATTCCAGATTCCGCTGGCGCAGTGCGCGGTTGATGCGCATCTCCAGCTCTTCGATCTGCATCCGGCCCTTGGGGATGTAATCGTCCGCCCCCTGCTTCATCGCCTCCACGGCCAGTTCCTCCGAGCCGTAGGCGGTCATGAGGATGCAGACCGGGGGGCGGGAAAGGCTCTTGGCGCGGCGGATCAGCTTCATGCCGTCCTCCAGCGGGAGGCGGAAATCCGTCAGCAGCACGTCCACCGGCTCGCGTTCCAGCAGGTCCATGGCCGCGTGGGCGTCCTCGGCCACGTACACTTCGAACCGGTCCTCCAAGGCCGCCCGCAATCCCTCCCGGGTCGGCTTTTCATCGTCCACGATCAACACCGTAGGCTTGTTCATCCCGCGCTGCTCAGAATGCGGATGGAGAGGGTTGCGGCACAAGCTCCGGCATGAGGGCCTACGCGGCGGAGGCGGCCTCCCCGGCCGGGGGCGTCTCCGCGGGGGGTTCCAGCAGGCGGGGGCGTCGCTCGTGCAGCGGCAACCAGATGCGGAAGGAGGTGCCGCGTCCCACGTGACTTTCGACCTCGATGCGCCCGCGGTGGGCCCGCACGATCCGTTGCACGATCATCAGTCCCAAGCCGGAACCCTTCTTCTTGGTGGTGAAGAAGGGCTCGAAAATCCGCTGCAACCGTTCCGGCGGGATGCCGCTGCCGGTGTCGCTCACCAGGACCCAGACCCCTTCCGAGTCCGAGCCGGTCTGCAGGGTGAGGGTGCCGCCGCGGGTCATGGCCTGCATCGCGTTTTTCACCAGGTTCACCAGCACCTGCTGCATCTGCGCCGGATCGAGCGGGGCTTCCGGGAGGGTGCGGGACAGTTGTACGCGCACGTTGATCCCGCGGTCTTCCAGTTCCGGTCGCAGCAGCTCCACCGTCCTGCGCACCACGTCGTTCAGTGAGGCGGGGCGGAGCTGGGGCGGCGTGGGCCGCAGCGCCTGCAGGAACTGCGTGACGATGTAGTCCAGGCGGTTCACCTCCCCGTGGGCCACCCGGAGGAACCGGTCCATCCGGTCCAGCACCGGGGCCACCTCCACCGCCGAAGCACCGGCCGCCCCGGCGGCCGGAGCCGGGGACGCCTCCGCGGGCGGCGGTGTTTCGAGGGCCTTTTTCAGTTTCCGGAGTTCGCGTTCGAGCAGTTGCAGATGGATGTGGAGGGCGTTGAGGGGATTGCCGATCTCGTGGGCCACGCTGGCGGCCAGCAAGGTCAGCGCCTGAATGCGTTCGCTCTCGATGGCCTCGAAGGTCTGCTGGCGGGCCTCCGTGGCGTCGTGCAGGACGAGGGCGACCCCACTGGTTCCCGTCTGACGCCCGTCCAACGGCGCCGCCAGCAGTCGGACGAACCGCGGCCGCGGATACTGGATTTCGAATTCCTGGCGGACGAAGCGGCGTCCGCCCGCGGTGTCGAGCCGCGCCAGTTGTTCCCAGTCCACTTCCGGGACGCATTCGGTGACGTGGCGGCCTTCCACGTCCTCGCCCAGGCCCAGCATCCGGCGGGCGGCCTGGTTGAAGTAGAGGATGCGCCCCTGTTCGTCGGTGACGAGGATGCCGTCCTCGATGGTGTTGAAGAGCGTCTCCAGGAAGGATCGCTCCCGGGCCAGCCGCTGAACCACCGCCTGCAGTCCTTCGGCGTCCAGCCGGCCGATCCGTCCCAGGACCTTGTCCAGAAAACCGGGTTTCACCGTTGCCACTGTATGTTGCCTCCTCCGATTGCCGCGCCGGGCCCGTCTGCTCAGAGCCAGCGCCGCCGTTTCATCCACCAGACCATCAGGCCCGTGCTCACCACGGTGAGGCCGAATGCCCACAAGTAACCGTGGCGCCAGCGGAACTCGGCGATGGACTCGAAATTCATTCCGTACCAGGTACCCACGATCATGACCGGGGTGGTCAACACGGTGATCAGGGTCAGCACCTTGACCACCTCGGCCGTCTGGTTCGAGGACATGTTCAAATAGACCTGCAGGGTGCCGGTGAGTGAATCCGCGTATCCCTGGGCCAGTTCCGAGATGCGGAACAGCGCGTCGTAGACGTCCCGAAAGTACGGCACCAGATGCGCCCGGATGAGCTTGAACTCTCCGCGGGCCAGCCGCGCCAGCACCTCGCGCTGCGGTCCGATGATCTGCCGCAGGTGCAGCACCTCCTTCTTCACCTGGAGGATTTTGTTGAGGGTCTCCCGCGTGGGCCGTTCGAGTGCCTGTTGCTCCAGCTCGGCAATCTCCATGGCCAGTTCGTCCAGGGCCGGCTTGTAGTTGTCCACGATACTGTCCAACAGGTTGTAAGCCACCCGGTCCGGCGCCCGCGCGATCCCGCCGGTGCCGCGCACGGCCCGTTCCTCGGTGAGCTGGACGCTGCGGGCCGGGCCCTCGTGATAGGTTACCAGGAAGTTGCGGCCCAGGAAAAAGTTCAGCTCCGTCGTGGCAAACACGCCGTCCTTGCGACTGTAGTCCACCGCATGAATCACCATGAAGAGGTAGGGCGGGAACAGGTCGCCCTCGCGGGGCTGGTACTCCTCGATCTTGGGCGACTCGCTCACCATCACGCAGTCCTCGATGGAGAGCGGGTGGAAATGAAACACGTCTTCCAACACCCGTTTGGTCTCTTCGGGTGTCGGATCCTCCAGGTCTACCCACAAAAACAGATTCGTGTCGTTCAGCACGGTGGGCATGAGGAAGACCTCGATGTCCCGGCTGTGCAACCGACCCTGAGTCGTGAACACGAGGGACCGAATCATGCGCCCTGCCCTTTCTTCGCTGTGCCACGCTTTCGCAAGCGCCCCAGTGTGCGAACCGTCGCCCTTGCCTGGCAAGCGTGCGGGGGTGTGTCCTTCGGCCCGGGGCTCTCCGCTTGGAGCCTCCCATGGAAGAGCCGGCCGGACCGGTGCCGTTGCACGGTTGCCGGTTCCTGTGCTACGCTTGCCGCATGGCGTTCCAAATCGGTGACGCGGTCCAGCATGGGTTCGTGGACAACCGCCAAAAGGGCCGCGTCTTTGGCAAGATCTGGCTGCGCGGTCGCGCCCGCCCGTTGGTGCTGGAGTTGGCAGGCAATGCCCGGCCCGACCTGGCCGGCCGCCGCGTCCATTTCCGCCGGAAGACCACGCCGTTGATCCTGCCGGCCGGACCTTCCCTGGCCGATCGGCAGTGTGGACGAGTGGGCGATCTGACCGCTTTGCGCCCCATCGAAGTACCTGAAGTATCGCTGGAAACCCTGCTCGACTGGCCGGAGGATGGCGAGCCCCCTCCGACGCAGGCCATCCCCTCCTTCTACCTTGAATGGTTCACACCCGAGCGGGGTCGAATCGTCCTGCAGGGGCTGGACTTCAGGTTGCGCCGCTCCCGTCCCGTGTGGCAACCCACCCCGGAGGAGGAGGCCGAACGGGTCCGGCAGGTCGAGTCTGCCTGGCAACAGTACCTGGCCGAGTGGGATTCGTTCATCGAACGACTCGATCGCACGGTCAAGGATCCGGAGGAACCCTGGGACGAATACGACTACGAACGCTTCCTTCAGGTCTGCGAAGCACGTGGCGAGAAGTACAACGAACTCATGGAAAAATACGGCGATTCCCCCGAGGGCCGCGCGCGGATCGCCGAGGCGATGGGCTGGGGTTTCGACGACGCCCTCCTGGAAGAGGAAGAAGAAGACGAGGACGTGGAACTTGCCGAGTTTCTGGAAGAACCGCCCGATCCCGATCCTGCCCGGGAGGGACATGACTGGGTACGTTCGCCTTCGGGTGAGATCTGGCATCCGCTGGAACAGCGCTGGTGGGAGCTGCTCCGGCGGGTGGAACAGACCTTTCAAGGGCGGGTGGGCAAGAGCGGGTTTCTGGATCATCCGGAGGCGGTGGCCCTGCTGGTGCAGTTCCGGGCGACGGCCGGCCGACTGGGGGCCGCGTTGCGCGGGGTGGCCTGGGGTGAACCCGGGATGGAGGGGCCGCTGGTGGTGGCCTGCCTGAAACGTGCCCTGCACTCGTTGCACGAGACCCAGCGTTGTTTCCGCGCCGCCTGGGAGGCCACCGGCCTGCCTGCTGCCCAGGCGCAGCGCCTCCAACACGAGCTGTTCCTGATCCGCGAGAAGATCCTCCAACTGATGCAGGAATACCGCCGGCGTTGAATGCCCCCGGCCGGACCGCGGATCTCACTCACCCTGGAAGGGATGGCGCAGGGTCCGCTTCTTCAGCAGGCGATCCATCATCCCCTTGAGCAGGCCCTTGGCTCCGCCGGGCACCACCGTGAGCGGCACGCAATGCCCGCTGCAGACCGGGCACAACCGCAGGTACTGACCGCCCTGGCGCCGGATCAGATGCACGCAACTGCCGCAGAAGATGCGGTGGCACTGGGTGCATTCCATGCTGGCCGGGAAGGTCGGATGGATCGAACACATCGGCACCTGATCGGCCGGTGGCGGTTCCGGTGCCTCCCGCACCTCCATCCGCACGTCTCCCAAGCGCAGGACCTGGCCCTTGTGCAACTGCACCGGCTCGGTCCCCACGGGTGTGTCGTCCACAAACGTGCCATTGGCCGAGTCCAGGTCGCGGACCCACATCCCCTCGGGCCGCACTTCGATCTCGCAGTGGAAACGGGAAACGGTGGAATCGAAGACCACAAAGTCGTTTGTGGAGGACCGTCCAAACCGGTGCACCCCTTCCTTCAAGGTCAGGACTTCGTCCCGGCCGTTCGGTCCTTTCACCACCAGTTTGGCCATGTTCGCACCGTTGGTCCCGACGCCTGAACCGCTTTGGAGGGCTCTCTGCGGAAGATCAATAGCAGTTTACAACCGGCTTTCAACCTTGAAAACCGTGGCCTCGCCCGGATCATGCAGACGTGCAATTCGCCATCTGCAACGAGATTTATCAGGGTTGGAAACTCGAGGACACATTCGAACACGCCGCCCGAATCGGTTATGACGGGGTGGAGCTGGCGCCGTTCACCCTGGCCGAGTCGGTGACCGACCTCAGCCCGGCTGATCGCCGGCGCATCCGCGACCTGGCGTCCCGCCACGGCCTGGCCGTGGTCGGGTTGCACTGGTTGCTGGTCAAGCCCGAGGGACTGCATCTGAACCATCCCGACGCGGCCATCCGGGAACGCACCGCCCGCTACTTCGTCGAGCTGGTCCGATGCTGCGCCGACCTGGGCGGCCGGATACTCGTCCTCGGTTCACCCAGGCAGCGGAGCCTCCTGCCCGGCGTTTCCCGCGAACAGGCCGAAGAATGGACACGCGCCACCCTGCGCGATGCCGTTCGTGCCGCCGAAGATCTCGAGGTGATCCTTTGCCTGGAACCGCTCTCCCCGGCGGAGACCAACTTTCTGAACACGGCTCGGGAGACCATCGCCTTCGCCCAGACCTTCCGGTCGCCGGCCTGCCGGATCATTCTCGACGTCAAGGCGATGTGTTCCGAACCGGAGCCCATCCCGGACATCATCCGCTCTGCCTGGCCGCATTTCGCCCATTTCCACGCCAACGATCGGAACCTCAAGGGCCCCGGGTTCGGCGACGTGGATTTCCGGCCGATCGCGGCCGCGCTGCATGCGGTGGGTTACGACGGCTTCGTCTCCGTGGAGGTGTTCAATTTCGACGAAGGGCCGGACGTGATCGCCCGCCGGAGCCTGGCCTACCTGCGCGAGACCTTTGGCATGGGTTGAACACCGGAGGATCATCCGGTCCCGCCGTTGACGCCGGCCGGATCCTTCCCCCAAGTTGGATTCGCATGATCATTGCGCCGTCATTGCTGGCCGCCAATTACGGTCGCCTGGCCCGCGAGGTGGCCCGTCACAAGGTATCCGGAGCCGAATGGCTGCACCTGGACATCATGGACGGGCACTTCGTGCCCAATCTTTCGTTCGGACCGGGCATCGTGAAGGCGCTCCGGCCGCTGACGCGCACCTTTTTCGACGTCCACCTGATGTGCAGCAAACCGGAGGTGTTGCTGCCGCTGTTCGCCGACGCGGGCGCCGACCAGATCACCGTCCACGTGGAACTGGGCGACCGGGTCAGTCATCTGCTGTGGAAGATTCGCAGCCTGGGGTTGAAGGTCGGCCTGGCCATCAACCCGCCCACCCAGCTCGCCACCGTGCGACCCTTCCTGTCGCGGATCGACACCCTGCTGATCATGACCGTCAACCCGGGATTCGGTGGCCAGGAATTCATCGAGGAATGCCTGCCCAAAATCCAGCAGGCCCATGCCTGGCGCCTGACCGGCGCCCACGCTTTTCACATCGAGGTGGACGGCGGCATCAACGAACACACCGCCGCCGACTGCGCCCGGGCCGGCGCAGACGTCTTCGTGGCCGGCACCGCCCTGTTCGGCCGCCCCAATCTCAAGGCCGCCGTGGCCAAACTTCGCCGGGCCGTCCACCAAGCAGTGGCGCCGGCCCCGGCCCGGCCCTCGAGAGAACACAAGCCCGGCAAACTTCCCTCCCAACGATGAGCGCATCGACTTCCCCTTCCACGCAAACCATCCGGTTCGGCACTGACGGCTGGCGCGCGGTCATTGCCGAAGGCTTCACCTTCGAAAACGTCGCCCGGGTGGCCCAGGCGGCGGCCGATTACTGGCGTGACCACCCCGTGCCCGGCCGCCAGAACCGGGTGGCCATCGGGTATGACCGGCGGTTCTTTTCCGACCGCTTTGCCGAGTGCGCCGCCGAGGTCTTTGCCGCCAATGAGTTCGAGGTCATACTCACGCCGGTGGCCACGCCCACGCCGGCGGTCTCCCTGGCCGTGCGCGACCGCTCGTGCATCGGCGGCGTCATGATCACGGCCAGTCACAACCCCCCCATCTTCAACGGGTTCAAACTCAAGTCCCACTACGGCGGCTCCTCCGACCCGGAAACCTGCCAGGCTGTCGAGAAATACCTGGACCGCTCGCCCGTCCGGCGCATGCCCGCGGCGGAGGCCGCCGCCCAAGGCCGCCTGCACAAGCTCGATCTGCGCCCCGCTCACGCACGCGCCATCCGCAAGCTGGTGGATTTCGACCTGCTGCGAAGCGCCCGACTGCGCCTGGCCCATGACGCCCTTTTTGGCGCGGCGGCCGGCGCATTCGAAGAACTCCTGAAAAACACCCGCTGCAAGGTCACCTCGTTGCACACGGAACACGACGTCCTCTTCGGCGGACTCAGTCCCGAACCGATTCCACGCAACTACGGTCCGGCCATCGAGTTTCTCCGACGCCATCCGCACGATCTCTGCCTGGTCAATGACGGAGACGCCGACCGCCTGGGCGCGCTGGACGGGCGCGGCCGGCCCCTGACCACCCATCAGGTCGTCTGCCTGATTCTTTATCATCTCCACGAAAACCGGGGCCTGACCGGACGGGTGGTCAAAACCCTCACGCTCACCTCCATGGTGGACAAGATGTGCGCCGCGTGGGGGTTGCCACTGCTCGAAACGGGCGTGGGCTTCAAATACATCTGCCCGGAGATGATCAAGGGCGACGTCCTGCTGGGTGCCGAGGAAAGCGGCGGCATCGGCCTGCCCGGGCACATTCCCGAGCGGGACGGCCTTGCCGCCGGGCTGATGCTGCTGGAGCTGCTGGCCCGGACGGGCCGATCCGTGGGGCAACTGCTGCGCCGGTTGGAGCGCCGGTTCGGCCCCCACCGGTACGGCCGGCAGGACCTTCACCTCCCCCAGGACCGAACCGCCCGGTTGCTCGAAACACTCCGCTCGCAGCCCCCCGATCGGCTGGGCCGGACGCCGGTGTCCGACATCAAGACCTTTGACGGCGTCAAGATCATCGCCAACAATGGCGCCTGGCTGATGCTGCGCGGCTCCGGCACGGAACCGGTCCTGCGCATCTACGCCGAGGCCGCCACCGAAGCCGAGGTGGAGAGACTGCTCCGGCTGGGCCTGCGTTGGACCCGCCAGGTCTGAACGGGCGGGCTACCCGGCCGGGTGCGGCGGCCCCGGCAGAAACGAGTTTCACAAGCAGGGGCGGCCCTCGAAACCGTCCTGCGCAAGTCATTTCAATTCTATGATCGCGAATTTGACCGAAGAACAACGCCAACAGGTGGCCCGTTGGTTGGCCGAAGGAGCCAAGCTTTCCGAGGTCCAGGATCGCCTGGCCAAGGAGTTCGGGCTACGCCTCACATACATGGAGGTCCGCCTCCTGGTGGACGATCTCAAACTCCAGGTCAAAGATCCGGAACCCGAGCCCGACCAGGCGACCGCCCAGACCGCCCCGGCCGGCCAGCCCGGCCCGGGGACCAATCGTGTGCAGGTCACCGTGGACGAGCTCACCAAACCCGGCGCGGTCCTCAGCGGCAAGGTCACCTTCAGCGACGGGCAAAAGGCCGAGTGGTACCTCGACCAGATGGGGCGCCTCGGTCTGGCCACCGAGAAACCCGGTTACCGCCCCTCAGCCGCGGATCTCCAGGAATTCCAACAGCAACTCGATCGGGAGCTCACCCGCTACGGATTCTGAACCGGGCCCGCTCGGGAAACCGTCCGGGGAAGAAGCCCGACCCGGCAGGGCCAGTCCGGGCGGAGCGATTCCCCGCCGGTCAGGAGGTCACCTTGCGGCGGCGGCGTGCCCCCACACGGGGCGCGTCCCCCCACAGCCCCTCCAGATCGTAGTGAGCCCGCACGTCGCTGCGCATCAGGTGCACCACCACGTCGAAATAGTCCAAAACCACCCAGCCCGTTGCCTGGTGCCCGTCCACACCGAACGGGCGCACCCCGTGTTCCTGTTCGAGCTTTTCCGTGACCTCTTCCAGCACGGCGCGCAGATGCGGTTCACTCGTCGCCGAGGCGATGACGAAGTAATCCGCCACCGACGAGAGCTTGCGCATGTCCAGCACCACGATGTCTTCGGCCTTCTTGTTGTCCGCCAGTTTCCGACAGAGCAGGGCCAGTTTCTTGGAGTCCATCATTCGCCTCGAACCACGACTCGACGCACCGTTACGCTCCTCCTGCGTACAGGCACCGCAGCCGGATGGCTTCGGCCACCGCCGGCGGCACCAACCATTCGATGGATTTGCCCTGGCGCACCCGCGCCCGGATCAACGAGGACGACAAACCCACCGGAAATCCCGTGACGCTGACACCCCGGAAGGGTTCGGGAAACGCGGGAGGCGCCTCGCCCGGCCGCATCAACGCCACGAACGTCGCCCGGCGCGCCACTTCCGTGGCCTCGCGCCAGCGCGGCAGGGTGGGGACATGGTCCGCCCCCACGAGGTAAAACAGTTGTGCGCCGGGATGACGCTGCGCGTACTGCCGCAACGTCTCCACGGTGTAGGAGATCCCGCCCCGGCGGACCTCGCAATCGTCCACCTCGAATTCCGGCCGCCCGGCCAATGCCAGACGCAGCATCCGAACCCGTTCCTCCGCCGGTGCCACCGGGGGTTGCCCCGCCTTGAACGGCGATTGGGAGGCCGGAACGAACACCACTCGGTCCAGTCCCAGTTCCTCCATCGCCGCCTGGGCCACCCACAAATGCCCCCAGTGCACGGGATCGAAACTGCCCCCGAACAGGCCCAACCGCAACCCCGCCGCGCTGGAATCGTTCCGCTTCATCGCCCCCGCAGGTGCCGGTCGGCAAAGTCCAGGTACCGTTCCCAGTCCCAGGCGGTCAGATCGTGTCGGCCCTCACGCACATGATAGCCAATGTGCCGGCCGACCGAGCGCCCCACCGGCGGCCATTCCGTGACCCCCAGACCCTCCAACCCGTACAGCCGGTACACCGGCTCCGCATGCACGCCTGCCAGGAATTCGCCCCGCGGATCCGCCCAGCGATCCTCCACCGCGCTGCCGATGTAAACCGGCCGCGGCGCCATCAGGGCGATCAGCTCGTGGGCGTCCACGGGCAGGTCGTCCTCCCGGTCGTCATAGCTCTTGTATCGCCCGCAGAACCAATGCGGAAAACGCCGGTTCAAATCCGCAATCCGTTCGCCGTATCGGCGCCGGGTCAGGGCCGCCCCGCCCTCGCCCGATTCGTTCGAAATCACGATGGCAAATCGCCGATCCCGCGCCCCCGCCCACAGGGCCGTCTTGCCCAGGCGCGAATGCCCGATCAACACCACCCGCCGCGCATCCACGTCGCGGTCGCCTTCCAGGTAGTCCATCGCCCGGCTCAACCCCCAGGCCCAGGCCGCAATCGCACCCCATTCGTCCGGCCGAAACACGTGGTTCGTTCCATCGGGACTCAACGCCGCGCGCACCCCCAACTTCCAACCCTCCGGATAGTCCGGTTCCAGATCCCCACAATAGGCGGTCACCAGGCCGTACCCGCGCTCCAGAATCCGTTCCACCGGCCATCGTGAGGCGACCAATCCACGTGAGGCCGCCGTGGCACGATTGCTCACCACCGTGCCGGCGCGGTCGTTGGGCACCCATGCCGTGGTGATGCGGATGCCGGGATCCGGATGCACCGTGTGATTGCCCATGAAATTGAGCCCCAGGAAGACCGGCACCGGCCCGCGGCGCCCGCGCGGCAGGTACAACAAAAGGTCCATTTTCGGCCCACCGCGGTCGCCACGGAGCCAGAGGGTCACCTCGCGGCGGGTTGCCCGACCCCCCAGCGCGTAGGCGTCCTCGCCCGCCCGCTCGAACCACATTCCGGGCGGGGCCGAGGGCGCCCGTCCGTAAACATGCTCCTCGAACAACCAGAGCAGCTCCGGACGCCTCCGCCTTTCCCAGTCCCGGCGGTTCCGCACGGGCGTGCCATCCTCGCAGACCAGCGGATCCGGCAGCTTGTACGCCGGGACCTTCGACTCGTCATAGTTCGGTTCGGCACCGCTGACCCAGCCGGCCCACGCCACCATGACGAGCATGCCGGCAGCTGCCAACCGTCCGACGGGGCGGGTCGGGCCGCCACGATTCCCCCGCCAACGCCGGCTCCTCACCCAATCGCAGTGGGGACGCGCCTGCCCGGCAAGATCCATTCTCATGCCCTCCCTCCGGCGTTAACAACAACGTCGCACGCCATGAAATCGTTCTTCCAACATCTGAAGGTACAACCTGGCCTCTGCAGGCCGACCCGACCTGGCATGCCCGCCGCAGCACCAACCTGCACAGGCAGACCGGGACCGCGTTTCGGCTCGAGCCAGGGCGGCCTCACCGGAAAGCTCCCGGCTCAACGCCAGCACCAGCGCCGCCGCCCCGGCCACGCCGACCGGCAAACCGCCCGCGCGCTCGCGGACCAGGTGGGCCTCCAGCCACACCGGCGCCGTCTCGTGCAGCACCGCGGCCTTGCGCCCCGTCCACAACCGCCACCATTCCCGCGCGCTCAGCCCCAAAACCAGGCTCACCAGCGCCAGAAACATCCCGGCCACCACGGCGTCCAGCCGGTTGTTGAACTGCAGGACACGATTCGTACGCAACGCGCGTTCAGCCTCCTCCACCGCGCCGGCATCGCCGAGGGCACGGGCCTCCGCCAGCGCCGCCTCCAGTTCAGGGACCCGCCCGGCCAACTGACGGGCCTGTGCCAGGAATCCAATGCGCGGGTCCGGATGCGCGATCTTTTGCAGGCCGGCCGTGAAGGTCACCGCCACCAACCAGACCAGCGGGAGCAGCGTGACCAACGCCAGGGCAGGCCGCCCCGGGCGCCGCACCGGCGTTTCATCCGGCGGCGCCGGATCGGGCTGCTCGCGCCGGCGCAGTTCCAACTTCAGGATGACCGTGGTTCCCAGGCAGAGCGCGATGGCCGCCAGCATCTGGTTGGCGATGCCAAACAACGGCCAGAGCGAATTGATGCCCCCCAGCGGATCCCGCACACCCTGGATCAGGAAATACCCCCACGCACCCACCATCAGGGAACTGACGAACAGGTTCGCCCCCAGGCTGCGCGTGTTGCCCAGCGGCCGCCACAGATGGCCCAGGAAATCGTGCAGGATGTAGCGCGCCACCCGTGTCCCCGCGTCAATGGTCGTCAGAATGAAGAGCGCCTCGAACATGATGGCGAAGTGGTACCACAGATCGAGCCAGCGCCGGCCCACCGCATGCAAAAAGATCTGTGCCATCCCCACGGCCAACGTGGCCGCCCCGCCGGTGCGCCCGAATAAGGTGTGTTCGCCCACGGATTGCGCCAGCTCCTCCATGTGTTCCACGGTCACCGGATAACCGGCCGCGGTGACCTGCGCCGCCACCGTCCCGGGCTCGCCCTTCATGTTCATGGAGAAGTAGACCCCGGGTTCCATCGTGCAGGCCGCCACCATCGCCATGATGGCCACGAAAGATTCCAGACACATCGCGCCATAGCCCACGGGCCGCGCGTAACTCTCCCGTGTGATCAGCTTGGGCGTCGTCCCGCTGGAGATCAGGGAATGAAAACCCGAGATGGCCCCGCAGGCGATCGTGATGAAACAAAACGGAAACAACTTGCCCGCCACCACCGGTCCGGTGCCATCCACGAACGAGGTCACCGGCGGCAGCTTTAGATCCGGCAACACCACCAGGATCCCCAGCGCCAAAAGCACGATCGTCCCGAGCTTCATGAACGTGCTGAGGTAATCCCGCGGCGCCAGCAACAGCCACACCGGCAACACGCTGGCCAGCAAACCGTAACCGATGATGGCCCAGGCAAGCGTCTCCCCGCTGAGCGTCAGCGCGCCCGCAAGCGTGGGGTGTTCGAACACCCACTTGCCGCCCCACACCGCCAGCAACAGCCCCGCCACACCCAGGACCGAAGCCTCCCGGACGCGGCCCACCCGCCAGAACCTCAAGTAAAGCCCCATGGCCATCGCCAGTGGAATCGTCGCCCCCACCGTGAACACCCCCCAGGGGCTCTCCGCCAACGCCTTCACCACCACCAGCGCCAGCACCGCCAGCAGAATCGTCAGAATCGCCAGGATGGCCACCAGCGCCACCAAACCCGCCGGGCGGTTCAGCTCCTCCCGCACCATCTCGCCGAGCGACCGCCCTCCGCGCCGCATCGAACAAAACAGGATCACGAAATCCTGCACCGCACCCCCCAACACGCAGCCGATCAACAACCACAACGTCCCCGGCAGGTAACCGAACTGCGCCGCCAACACCGGCCCCACCAGCGGACCCGGACCCGAAATGGCCGCGAAATGATGGCCGAACACGATCCATTTGTGGGTGCGCACGTAGTCCTTTCCGTCCTCCATCACCTCCGCCGGCGTGGCCCGCCGGTCGTTCAGGGCCATGATGCGCGCCGCCACCCACTTGGAATAGAACCGGTACCCGAGCGCGTAGGAACAGACGGCCGCTAGGAGGATGGTGGCTGCATTGACGGATTCACCTCGGGGCAGGGCCAGCGAGACGTAAGCCGCGGCACCCGCCAACGCGACCAACACCCAGACCAGCGCACGCCAACCGCTTTTCATCACCGCCATCCCTTTTTCCATCAAACCCCCGCCAGCGTAAAGCCCGGAATGCCGCGGGCCGAACCGCTCCCGCGCCCGGGCCGGCCCCCGGGCAACCGGTCTGCAAGACTCCACCGGGGGACACGGGCCGTGCCTGCTCCACCAGGGTGCACATGGACACATTTTTCAAACTGCCGTGCACAGAATCGGTGTGGCGGGTTGTTCCCTCCCGGCTTAAAAGGAGTACAAATGCCACAAGACTCGCCATGACAGACACTCTCCTCCACCTCGATTCGCTCGCCGCCGGTTCTCATCCTCGTCCGGCGCGGTGCACGGGCCCGCGCATGGCCTGCCGATTCCCGGGGCAGGGTTGGAGTTTCTTTCTCCCCGCTTTCCCCCAAATGCCTGGCGGGCCGCAGACCCGCGAAGCGCAATCGCCGGAGCATCGTTCGTGTACCCAGGCCGTCCCCACGGGTTTCGAGTCCGCTGCGTCGGCACGTTCCGGGAGCTCTCGACGGGCCAGCCCCACGGGCGGGCGGGGCCCTTGCACATGCCGCCGCGGCGCTCGGCTGTCCCTGGTTTGCGCCCTCCTGAGTGCGCTGGGCGCCGGCCCGTCCGCCCGGGCTGCGGTGGCGCTGCCGTTTCACGATGCATTCGCCTACGCCGAAGGGCGGCTCAACGATGTGGGCAGCCCCAACTGGGCCGCCGGCAGCACCGGCTGGGAGTTGGCTGTCAGCAACAGTGCCGCCCTGGCGGCTCCGGAGGGGTTCATGCCCGCCACAGGGCGCGGCGTCCGGCGTGCCCCATCCGGGACGGCCCGGCGGTCGGTTTTGGAATTCATGAGTGTGCCGGCGCAGGACGGCCGGGAGGTGTTTGTCTCCCTGCTCATTCAGGTGGCCAGCCCGCCCCCTGCCACGCAACTGATCGCCTTCCTGGACAATAACTCCTCCAGTCAAAGCGCTCCGCAGGCCGGGCTGTTCCTCACCCCGGACGGCCGACTCGGTGTTGGAAAGAAGACATCGCAGCCGGGATTTGTAGCCGAACCGACTCTTGGTACGGCCGTGCACCTGGTGGTGATGCGATACCGATTCCAACCCGGCAACGACCGCGTGGATCTCTGGGTGGACCCCGATGCTTCCACATACGAATCACTTGAGGCTCCGCCCTCTCTGGGGTTTGTGTTGGGCGGCACCGACCCTGCTTTTCTGCAGTACTTCCAGATTTACTGCTCCCCGCAGGCTGGTGGAGTCCAGTACTTGGACGAACTCCGGATCGGCCGCAGCTGGGCTGAGGTGGTCCCCTCGGGGGCCCCTCCGGCACCCGGGCGGGTGGCTTTCGTCTCCCAACCGGCCGACGGTTATACCAACCAACCGCTGCCCGCCGTGGTCCTTCAAGTCCAGTCCCTTGCAGGCACACCAGTCCACGTCGAAGGTGTACCCATCACCCTCTTTCTGGTACCCGACACCGTCCCATGGACAGGCACTGCAACCCGCCTCACCGATGCCACAGGTCGCGCCGTGTTCGATGATCTGCAGGTGCTCGCACCCGCGACCAACCTGCAGCTCCGCGCCATTGCCGGTCCGCCGGGGGAATCCTGGCTGGAAGCCCTGAGCCGACCCTTTGCCGTCCATCTGCCGCCTCTTTTTGAGGAGTGGAGCTTCACCAGCATTTGGCTGGATGCGGACTCGGTTCGCCTTTCGGGCGGCGGTCCTGAACCCGGGCAGTTTGTCCAACTACTCGCCTCGACGGAACCGGCCGCGGCATCATCGTGGTTGTTGGTGGATTACGGCAATCTCGGCCCGGAGGGTTCCATTCAGTTCCGGGCGCCCCGCTCGCCCGCTCTTCCGCGCGCGTTCTACCGACTGCGGTCCGGCGACACCGGCACGAAGCTCGAACCCCCGGCCATCGGTGTGGCCCCCGCCCCGCTCACAGTTACCCCGGGGTTCCCGGCAGAGTTTCGCACCATCGGCATAGGGCCCCAGCTCCACTACCTGTGGCTTTCGAACGGTGTGCCGATGTGGGACCAAACCGGGGCGGTTTTCCATATACCCGAGGCCCAGCCCGTACATGAAGCCGACTACCAGGTCATCGTGGCCAATGTGGTCAACTCTGTCACCAGCGCGCCCGTCCGTCTGCGTGTGGCCAACCTTCCACCCACAATCCTGATACAGCCGAACGATCAGGAGGTTGTCACCGGGGATACCGCTGTGTTTTCCGTGGGCGCCGACGGGACCGTGCCGCTGCGTTACCAGTGGTTCCATCAAGGCATGCCCCTGCCGGGGGCCACCGCAGAGGTCCTGGTTCTGCACAACGTCGGTGTCACCGACGAGGGCGCTTATCAGGTTCTTGTCAGTAATGCCTGGGGCATGGCCTGGAGCCAGACCGCGACTCTGTCTGTGTCCGAGGTCCCCACGGCACCACCCGTGACCAACCTCATGGGGTTTGCCATGGGCGTAACCGGCGGCGCCGGAGGCTCCATAACCAATGTTTCCACCTATGCCCAGCTGCGCGGCGCGTGCAGACTGCCCGGCCCCTGGATCATCCGCGTGCAGGGGCCCATCGTTGTCACGGACGATTACTGCTACATCACGCAGCCGAACAAAACCATTGTCGGTGTCGGCACCGATGCAGCCATCTACGGCGGCGGATTGCGTGTGGCCGCCACCAATATCATCATCGCCAACCTCTTTTTCAGCGCCACCAACCACTCCAACGCCGACGGCGTCACCATTGACACGAGCAGCCACGGCACCGGCAAACATGTCTGGGTGGACCACTGCACGTTCTTCGACTGCCGCGACGGTTCCCTGGACATCACCAAGGGTGCTGATTTCGTCACCGTCTCCTGGTGCAAATTCTTCTACTCGCCCATTCCCCGCGGGACGGTCAACCACGAGTTCGTCAATCTGATCGCCTCGAGCGACAGCGACCGCGGAGACTACCACGTGACCTTCCATCACAACTGGTACGGCCCTTACTGCCGCGAGCGCATGCCCTCGGTCCGGTTCGGGCGCGTCCACGTCTTTAACAACTACTACGACTGCTTCGACAACAACTACTGCATCCGGACGCGCATCGACGCCGAGGTTCTCGTGGAGAACAATTATTTCCTCGGAGTTCAAAATCCCTGGGAGCGCTACGTCACCTCCGGCAATCCGGGCCGTCTGAAGGCGCGCGGCAACATCACCCGCGACTGCACCTGGCGGGTTTGGACACGTGGTGTCGAGCTGATTGACGGGAATGACGAGCTGACCGATCCCGCTCTCACCACGGAGCTGTACCCGTACACGCTGACCCCGACGGAACACGTGCCCTATTATGTGCAAACCTACGCCGGCGCGGGAAAGTATCCCTACGTTCAGCCATAGCCAGCGCCTCGAAAGTCGCGACGTCCGGTTGTAAAACCCGTTTCGCCGGCCGGCGGAAGCCGGCCGACAACGGGCCACGGGACATGGACTGCACCCCGGATCAGACGCAATCCCCCGCCGAAAATCCGTCACCTCGCACCACCGCCGCTCCGCCGGTCTCTCAGATCCCACACAACCCAGGCGGCAGGTTCCCCGCCTCAGTTGAGCCGGTTCCAGAGCAGGTTCAAAAGCCGCGCCGCCCCGGTCCGCTCGACGCTGAACGAAGATGCGTCCCAATCCCTGCCCGTAAAATGCCGCGCGACCATCGCGGCCCGTACCGCACAGGCGTAGTACAGCATGGCCAACAAGCCCGGACGATGAGCCAGAGCGGGTAGGAAACAGATGAAATGCAGGAAATCGTCGAGATGCATGTAACTGCCGTAACCGTAACCCCACGGTTGCCGGGTCAGTTCCCTTTCGTTCAGTTGAAGGGCCCGGCGGAGACCTTCGACCTCGTTTCTGGTCATCACGAGGAAGGTCTGCGCAACGAGCAATCCCGGCCCATAAAGCGGGTGGGAAACGTCTGCACGAAACCGGCAAAGCGAGGATTCGTCGCCGAAAGGAAACTCCACCGTCAGACTCCGCTCGTCGCCGGTGGCCAGCAAAGCCGGGGGTGCCGACGCTTCTCTTTGGCCCAACTGTTTCAGCTCCGGCCCTTGCCAGGGAGAACCTCCCAAGGCATGGGCCAGAATCATCATGGGCACTCCCGTCACCAACTCGTCCGGAGTTTCCCGGGGTGGCCTTCCCTGCGGGGCACTCCACGCCTCCTCGGCCCCGAGTGCCTCCGCCAACAGCGGGCCCGCGTTCCGCGCCTCGAGCACCTGCAGCATGGCGGCCAGTCCGATTAACGGACGCATCCAAGAGGCGTTCCCCTCGTGCACCCGGACCAGACTGGCCAGTTCCAGCGTCCCGTTCTCAGCGTGGTAGGCCGGGCCGGCCATGGATGCCGGCATCATCAGCAGATCGCGGATCGGCTCGAGATGTTCTTGCGCAACTGGGGCAGCCGGACCACTCCGGTGCGCACCGAAATCCACCAGCCCTCCTCGCCTCCCGGACCGGTTTCCCGTCCGGTCACTTCGATCGTCTGTGCGTGCTGGTCCGGCCACCAGCGGAAACCGTTGGATGTCTTCACCGACCATTCCGGATCCACCCGAAGTTGCTCCCGGTACAGCCAGTCCAGAGCGGCTTCTCCCGTGTTCATGTCGCTCCCCTCCGTGCTGACAACGTTCCGTGGTCAGGGCTGACAAAGTCGAAATCGGCCGGAAGCGAATCCGACTTGAGCGGTTCTGAAATCCAGCCCCGGCCGGTGACCCACCCCGGGGGCCGGGTGGCTGCAGCCGGACGGCCAAGCCACCCCTGGCCGGCGCCCCTGTCACCGGCGCAGCCCGAGGAGCGCCGGAGCCGAAGCCACGCGGACCCTCTGCGGGAAGTGTTTCCAGGCTTCGCCCCGCTGCGCCGGCTCCACCCGAGCCCGGGCGTGCATCGGCGGAAGTCTTTGACCATGCGGCGAGGTTCCCTCCAATCTGACGGACATGTGGACGGTCAAACTGGTTGTCGCCTTTGCACTGCTGCTGGCGCTGCTGGCGTGTGTGAGTCCCGGCCCGCGCATCAGCTACCCGGTCACCGCCAAGAGGCCCGTGGTGGACGATTACCACGGGACCCGGATCGAGGATCCCTACCGCTGGCTCGAAGACGATCATTCGCCCGAGACCAAGGCGTGGGTCGAGGCCCAGAACCGCGTGACGTTCGATTATCTGGCCCGCCTGCCGGAACGGGAACCCCTCCGGCAACGACTGACCGAGCTGTGGAACTTCGAACGCTTCAGCCCGCCCGTGCGGCGCGGCAACCGCTATTTCTTCAGCAAAAACGACGGATTGCAAAACCAGTCCGTGTTGTATGTGGCCGACTCCCTCGAAGCTGTTCCCCGGCCGCTGCTGGATCCGAACGAATGGTCATCCGACGGCACGGTGGCCCTCACCGGCGCCACCGCCACCGAGGACGGCCGCCTGCTGGCCTACGGGCGGTCCGTGGCCGGCAGCGACTGGCAGGAATGGTACGTCCGTGACGTGGAATCCGGACACGACCTTCCCGACCGCATTCGCTGGGTCAAGTTCAGCTCGGCCTCCTGGTTGAAGGACGGTTCCGGCTTTTTCTACAGCCGGTTCGATGAACCGGACGAAAAGACCCGGCTCACCGGGGTCAATTACTACCACAAACTCTACTTCCACCGCCTCGGCACCCCTCAGAGCGAGGACCGGCTGATCTATCACCGGCCGGACCAGAAGGAATGGGGGTTCTACGGCGAGGTAACCGACGACGGCTCGTACCTCGTCATCACCGTCACGCGCGGCACCGATCCGAAGAACTGCATTTTCTATCTCGACCTCCGCCAGCCCGACAGTCCGGTGGTGGAACTGCTCCCGGATTTCCAAGCCGATTTCACCTTCCTTGACAACGACGGGCCGGTGTTCTGGTTCCGCACCGACCTGGACGCACCACGCGGCCGGATCATCGCCATTGACATCCGGCAGCCGGACCGCCGTCACTGGCGCGAACTGGTGCCGCAGTCGGAGGACACGCTCCGGCAGGTCCGCGTCGTCGGCAACCGTTTCGTCGCCGAATATCTGCATCACGCCAGCAGCCGGCTGCGGCTCTTCACGCTGGACGGCCGGCCCGACGGTGAAATCGAGCTCCCGGGTTTCGGCACCGTGAGCGGCCTCTCGGGCCGGCGAACCGACAACGAACTCTTCTTTCATTACACCAGTTACACCGTGCCGGGTCGGGTCTACCATTACGATTTCTCCACCCGGCGACTTTCCGTCTGGCGCCAACCGAAACTGCCCTTCAACCCGGACGACTTCGAGACGCAGCAGGTCTTTTACACCAGCAAGGACGGCACCCGCGTGCCGATGTTTCTGTCCCATCGCAAGGGCCTGAAACCCAACGGGCGGATCCCCACCCTGCTCTACGGCTACGGCGGGTTCAACATCAGCCTCACGCCGTCCTTCAGCGTGGCGAACCTCGTCTGGATGGAACAGGGCGGCCTCTATGCCGTGCCCAACCTCCGTGGCGGGGGCGAATATGGCGAGACCTGGCACCAGGCGGGGATGAAACACAACAAGCAAAATGTCTTCGACGATTTCATCGCGGCGGCCGAGTGGCTCATCTCCCGGGGTTACACCTCGCCGCGTCACCTGGCCATTGCGGGAGGCAGCAACGGGGGGCTGCTCGTCGGCGCGTGCATGACGCAGCGACCCGACCTGTTCGCCGTGGCCCTGCCCGCCGTGGGCGTCATGGACATGCTGCGCTTCCACAAATTCACCATCGGCTGGGCCTGGACCGCCGAGTACGGTTCTGCGGACAATCCCGAGGATTTCCCCTACCTGCTGGCCTACTCGCCGCTGCACAACCTGCGGCCGGGCGTCCGTTACCCGGCCACCCTGATCACCACGGCCGATCACGACGATCGGGTCGTCCCGGCCCACAGTTTCAAATTCGCCGCCCGTCTTCAGGAATGTCAGGTTCGCAACGGCCCGCCCGTGCTCATCCGGATTGAAACCCGGGCCGGACACGGCGCCGGCAAACCGACAGCCAAACAGATCGAGGAAGCCGCCGACCGCCTGGCCTTTGCCCTTCATCACACCCGGCCATGAGTTCCGCCCGGCACCAGCCGCCCGCCACGCTGCGCGCCGTCACCTTCGACGTGGGTTGGACCTTCCTCAGCGTCCGGCCCTCCGTCGGGCATGTCTACGCCCGGGTGGCACGGGACTGGACCGGTCAAACGTTCGACCCGCGCCGGCTCGACCGCCGGTTCCAAGCCGCGTGGCGAAGGTGTGCCGACTTCGACCATTCCCGTGCCGGTTGGATGGCCCTCGTGGATGCCACCTTTGCAGGTCTGGTGACCGAACCGCCCAGCCGCACCTTCTTTGGCGAACTCTACCGCCGGTTCGGGCAACCGGACGTCTGGCGCGTGGACCCGCACCTGCCGGAAGTGCTGACCCGCCTGCGATCACACGGGCTGCGCCTCGGAATCGTTTCCAACTGGGATCTCCGGCTCCGACCCCTCCTCCGGGCCCTCGATCTGGAGAGGCACTTCGACGTGGTGATCATCTCGGCCGAGGTCGGCTTCAGCAAACCTTCGCCGGCCATTTTCCTGCGGGCGGCCGACATGCTGGGGCTGGCCCCGCAGGAGATCCTCCACGTGGGGGACGACCCCCGGCAGGATTACCAAGGCGCGCGCCACGCCGGTTTCCAAGCCGTGAGGCTGCACCGGGGCCTGCGCAGGCCGGAACCGCGACGCATCGGATCCCTCCGTCACCTGCTGCCCTGGATCCGCAGGGCGGGGTTTCTCGGCACCCGGGGGTTGTAACGCTGCCGGCCCGCTACCAGAGCAGGGCCACCGCACCCGTTGCAGCCGCCACCAACCACAAGAGCAGGACGGCCCGAACCGGGCTCAGGCCGCAACGGACCAGCAGGTGCGAGAAATGCTGCGTGTCGCCCACGTAGAAAGGCTGTCCCCTGCGCCACCGCCGGATCACCACCTGCACCAGGTCCGCCAACGGCACCCCCACCACCCACAACGGCGAAAGCACGGCATATCCGCGTGGGTGCACCTCGCTGTAAAAATGCGGCAGTATGGCCAGCACGGCCACCCAGTAGCCCACCAGATGACTGCCGCTGTCTCCCAGAAAGACGCGGGCGCGCGGAAAGTTCCAGGGCAGAAACCCCGCCAATGCACCACAGACCGCAAAGCCGCAAGCCGCCACCAGATACTGCCCCTGCCGCGCGGCGCTCATGGCAAAGTACCACGAGGCAATCAGGCCGAGGCCCGCGCACAGACCGTTCATGTTGTCCGTGAAATTGAATGCGTTGACCAGCGTGAGGATCCACAGCACGGTCACCGCATAACTGAAGAACGGATCGGGCACGAACAACGTGATGCGGATGCCGGCCAGGGCCACCGCGCTGGCCACCACCCACTGGCCCACAAACTTCGCCGCCGGGCGCAGCTCATGACGATCGTCCAGAGCGCCCAGGATCGTCATGGCCACCGCGCCACCCACCAGGACCGCCAACTGCCCCGCCCGGCGCCCCACCCCGTGCCAGAGGGCCGCCTGGGTGGCGGGGTCCCACCAGAACGTCCGCACCGCCACAACGCCCGCCCCCAACGCCACCAGCCAGCCCGTCAACACCGCCACGCCACCGGCCAACGGCGTCGGCTCGGCGTGGATCTTGCGGTGGCCGGGATCGTCCACCATCCCCAGCCGCACCACCACTCCACGCCACAGCCTCATGCTGCAGGCCGTGCCTGCGCAGGCCACCAGGGCCGGCAGGGCATAGATGCCGAGCGTCGTGTCCATCAGTCTCCCGTCGCGAGTTCCGAGCGGGTCGAGCCTGTGATCCCGCCGGAGCTCCCCAGCAACCGCAGATACAGTTCGTGCAACCGGTCCACCATGAGCCGAACATCGAAATGTTGCTGCACCCACTCGCGACCCCGCCAGCCCCAACGCTCCCGCAGCGACGCATCACTCAACAACCGCGTCAGAGCGGACTCCAGTCCGGCCAGGTCTCCGGGCTCGACCAGAAGGCCGGTTTCCCCGGGCCGACACACCTCCGGGGCGCCGTCGCACGCGTAGGCCACCACGGGTTTGCCCGCCGCCAGTGCCTGCGGGAGAGCGCGCGGCAACCCTTCGCGTCGCGACAGGTGCACCACCACGTCCATGACGCCCATCCAGCGAGGCATGCTTTCGGGAGGCACCAGCCCCACGAAACGGACCGCGCTGTCCACTCCCAGGGCGCGGGCCCGTGCCTCCAGACGGGCCCGCCAGGCGCCGTCGCCCACGAAGAGGAAACGCAGGTGGGGAAACCGCCGCAACAGGGCGGGGGCCACCGCCAGCAGGTCGTCATGGCCCTTCAGCCTGAACAACCGGGCCACCTTGCCCACGACCAGGTCGCCGGGGTTCAGTCCGGCCCGCGCGCGCCATTCCGGATCGTTGGTGGCGTGCAGGAACGGTCCGAGATCGAAGCCGCTGTAGATCAGACTGTACTGCTCCGGCCGGCCGATTCCCGCCGCCAGGTACCGCCGGGCCATCGCCTCGGCCACCACCACGAAATGCGTGGTCACCCGGCCGGCCCGGCGTTCGGCCCACCGGAAAAGTGCGTTGGGCAACGGACCCTGAAAGGGTCCGAACGACGGTCCGTGGATGGTGTGCACGATCACCGGAACGCCCGCCCGATGCGCCGCCAGACGGCCCAGGAAACCGGCCTTGCCGCTGTGGGTGTGCACCAGATCGGGTCGCAACCTGCGAAACCGCCGGGTCAAACTCCGCCAAGCCAGCACGTCCCGCCACGGGTGGACCGGCCGAATCAGGTGCCGCTCCAGCTCCAGCAATCCCGGCACGGCCGCCGCCACGGGCTCCAACGAACCTTCCGGTCCGTACGTGGGCCCTGAAATCAGGTGCACGCTCCAGCCGTGGCGCTGGCGCAGCCCGATCACGCTGGCCAGCGTATTCTCCTGCGCCCCGCCCACGATCAGGCGGGTGATCACGTGCACCACGCGCATGCTCGCCGGGCTACGATCCCCCACCTCGCAACGACCGCAACCGTTCCACGACGTTGGTGTACTCGGCCGTCTGCCGCGGCGCGGTTTCCAGATACGCCTCGTAGTGCTGAATGGCCGTGTTCGTGTCCCGACGGCGCCAGGCGATTTCGGCCAGCCCGTAATGGATGGAGTGCACGCGCGGATAGAGCTTGATCAACCGCTGATAATCCTGCCATGCGTCGTCCAGCCGGCCCAGCCGGAGCTGTGCAATGGCCCGGTTCAGCAATGCCGGATGATTGTTCGGTTGCAACGTCAGGAGCCGGTTCAGCACCTCCACGGCTTCCTCGAACCGGCCGGCCTGCAGGCAGGCGTAACTCTTGTTCATCATCGCGTCGGTGTCCTGGGGCATCACCTCCAACTGGCGATCGAACAGTGGGATGGCGTTTGTCCAGTCGCCGGCCCGCAGGTACACCTGCGCGCACACGGCCAGCAGATAATGGTTGGTCGGGCCCGTACCCACGGCCTGTTGCAGGAGCTTGTGCACCTGTGCGCGCTGGCCCAACTGCATGCGGGCCATCCCTTCGAGGCCGAGCAGCTCGATCTGATTGGTGAAGGTCAGGCCGAACCGCTCCGGTGCCTGCTTCAGCTCCTCCACCACGGCCAGGGCGTGCCCGGGGCGCTGTACGGTCAGGTACAGTTGCGCCAGCCAGAGGCGCGAAGGCAGGTCCTGCGGGTCCAACTGGCGCACGCGCTCGAATTCACGAATGGCCTGGCGGAACAGAAATCCCTGGGCGAAAACCCGGCCCTGTTCGTAACAAAACGTGGGTTCATCAAACGGACCGTTGTCACCGATCAGCTGGTCCCAGGTGCGGTATCGCCGGAACAGGTCTTCCACCGGTCCGCTCAACGTGATGCGCGTGGGATTTCCCTCCCGCACGGTGCGATTGTACTCGGCATTGATCCGCGCCACCACGTTGTCGGGATTCAGTTCCAGCGCGAGCCGGAAACAATCCGCCGCCTCCTCCCAGTGCCCGGCGCGTTGCAGGTCCACGCCGAACCACGTGAGGGCCCGCGCGTAGCTCAACGCCACCAGCCGGGCATCCGTGAGCACCGGGCGGCCCACCCGCAGCCGGGAGAGCAACCGGTCCAGCAGGTTGGTCGTCCCGGAGCGACCCAGGGCCCGGCGCAGCCCGTCCATCGCGCCGCCGGCCGTTTCCCGCCAGAACCGCAGGTTTTCAGCCACCGCATTCGTGTCCAGTGGCGGGGGCAGGACCGTCTCGGCATCGTAGGGCTGCATTTCCCACACCAGACCGTGCGGCAGCGGATGGAAGTTCTCGAAGTAGTAACCGAAGCTCGGATGCAGGTAGTACACGGGGCGTACCTGGGCCACGCGCAGCAGGCGGTCCACCAACCAGACCGGGTTCAGTGGTCCCGGCGGTGCGTTGGTGGGCGGTTCAGGCCACACGCCGTCGCTCCACCGCCGCAGCGCCTGATGATACTCCGGGAAAGTCAACAAGCGCGTGTCCACACCCAGATGCGGCGGGGCGTCCGGCGTGGATTGCAGGACCGAAAGCACCGGCCAGAGCCGCAGCGGATCATCGCTCAGCAACACGGCCGCCTGCGCGGGCAGACCCTCCCGCGCGAGCCGCCCATATTGGGTCAGCCAGCGCCCGTCGGCGGTGCGGATGACGGGAAAGTTGCGATACAACAGCAGCGCGCCGCTGGCCACCAGCAGGACATACACGCCCGCCACCACCGCGCGGTTGCGCCGTTGCGAGCCCGGGTTCCACCGGTGGGAACGCCGCCTCTCGCCAAAAACCACGAGGAAATACCCCGTCGAGTACCCCACCACCAGCGCGCCCAGCCAGTGCAGGGGCAGAAAGGCCGTGCTCAACCCGAGCCGTGAGGCGGCAAAAGGCGGCTCCAGCGCCACCCAAAGGCCGCCTACGAGAAAGATCCCGCGCAGGACGTGGAAACTAAAGTTGGTGAGATTGGATCCCACGCGGCTGATGTCGCCGCTGAGCGGCCGGAAGCGCACGGCCAGAATCGCCAGGGGGATGAGGGAGAAGAGTGCGGCCAGGACCAGGGCCTCCCGCGCATACAACACGTGTGCCACCACCTGGTTCTTCTGCTCGGCCAGCACCATCTTCACCGCCGGCCAGAACGGGACGGTCATCTCCGGATGCAGCCTGGCCAGCAAGGGCGTGGCGAGGTAAAAGGCGCATCCGGCCAGCCCCAGCAGCCAGGCCCGGGTCAGGAACCGCGCGCGGAAAAACGACCAGCCCATCACCCACATCAACGCGCCCACGAACGCCGGCAACAACAGCACCTGCACCCAGTTCTCCACCATCCCGAGCGCGTACACGAAGACGGCCTGATCCAGCCACCCCTCGCGCGCGTCCACGCGGTACTCCAACAGGCATCGCACCACCCAGGCAAACAACAGCAGGTCGAACATCGCCGGGCCGCCGTCGCGCGCTCGGTCCCAAAACGGAAAGTGCAGCCCGCCCACCACACAGGCCGCCACCACCGGAATCCACGCGCGGCGCCCCGTCAACCAGCCCCATTCATTCCGCTGCACCACCTGCTCCAGCGGCGTCCGGTCGTACGGCAACAGCGCCACACACCGCGCCAGCAATCCCAACACACCCGCGGCGCACAACGCCGAAAAGGCGCTCAAGACCACCGGCACCACGCCCGCCGGCAATAAGCGCAACGGCCGGGTCAGAAGGGTGTAAACGGGCGAGGCCAGGCCCGGCTGCCACTGCAGCCCCGTCAAGCCCGCCACACTCAGGATGTTTCCGACCGTCAGGCCCCGGTTAAGGGTGAGGAGGTAGAGCACCAACGCTGTCCCGGCCACGGCCCAGGGCAGGGTCACGGAGACGAAACGCCGTTCCTGCTGCATCGCTAGCGGTTGGGTCGTCATGCAGACCGCGCCCAGATTGTCCCACCGGCCCCGTGCTTGGCAAGCATCGCCATGTCCTCGCGCCGATCCGTCGCCCACGGTTCACGCAAACGTCGCCGCTGCGGGCACTCTTTCATCCCTGGCCGCCGGTGCCTGTGCTATGTTCGCGCCGGTCATGAGCGCAAGGGACGTTCGCATCAAAATCTGCGGGATCACCACCCCGGAAGACGCCATCGCCGCGGCCGAAGCCGGGGCGGACATGGTCGGGTTGATGTTTGCCGAGGCCAGTCCCCGGTACCTGCCGCCCCCCGCGGCGGCGGCCGTGGCCCGCGTCCTGCCCCCGCACGTGGTGCGCGTAGGCGTGTTTGTGGATCCTGATCCGGCGCTGGTCTGGCAGGCGGTCACCGCCTGCGGCCTGGGCATGCTGCAGTTTCACGGGCAGGAACCCCCGGAGTTCTGCCGGCAATTCGGCCTGCTGACCATCAAGGCCTTTCGCATCCGCGACGAATCCTCGCTGGAACTGCTCCGGGCCTACCCGACCGACGCGTGGTTGTTGGATGCCTGGGTGCCGGGCAAGCCCGGCGGAACCGGCCGGACTTTCAACTGGGATTTGGCACGACGCGCCCGCGACTGGGGCCGCCCCATCATCCTGGCCGGCGGACTCACCCCCGACAACGTGGGCGAGGCCATCCGAATCGTCCAACCCTTCGCCGTGGACGTCTCCAGCGGAGTGGAACTCGCACCGGGACGCAAATGTCCCGTGAAAATGCGGGCCTTCGTGGAAGCCGTCCGCCGCGCGGCAGCCGAGCCGGCCCCGGGCCCCTCCTGAACCGCGTCACCAGCCCCGGCACCCGCGCATGGACGAGACGCTGCAGAAGGAAACCGAACGGCTCCGCCACGCATGGGATCGGCATGACCCTGCCTGGCTCGGCCAATACCTGGTCCAGGACGTCGAGGACCCGCGCCGCAACATCCAGAGCATCCTCACGCGCCATTTCCTCCTGGCCGCCCTCCAGCGCTCCGAGTGGGAACCGCTTTTCCAGGCCGAACTCGAGTTCGCTGCCGCGTTGAACTGGTTGCTGGAGCCCCGGCACGGGGTGGAAACCGCAGAAGACCGTCGCCTGCTGCACTTCGCCCTCCGAACCGGCGCCCCGGACGCCGAGGGTATCCAGGTCCCCACTTTCCCGCACCGCCTCTTCCGGCAACTGCCCCGGACGATCGGGACCGTGACGGTTCCCCATTACCTGGAGCGGTTCCTCGCGTCGTCCGGTTCTGCCGGACCAGACCCCTCGGCAAGCGAGGATCTGCTGGACACCTTTGCGCGGCTGTGGTTCGAGCAGCTCTCCCCGCTGCCGCCCGCCGGCCTGAGCGTGCTCGAACCGGCCTGCGGCTCCGCAAACGACGCGCGATTCCTCGACCGCTTCGGTCTGTTGCAGCTCTTCGACTATACGGGTTTCGACCTCTGCGCGGCCAACGTGGCAAATGCCCGGCGGCTCTGTCCGCGCGGCCGGTTCCTGGAGGCCAACCTGTTCGAACTCCCCTTCGCCGATCGCAGCTTCGACTTCGCCTTCGTCCACGACCTTTTCGAACACCTCTCGCCCCGCGCCCTGCCCGTGGCCGTGCACGAACTCTGCCGCGTCGTGCGCCAGGGTCTCTGCGTCCACTTCTTTCACATGGACGAAATCCCGGAAACCCGGGTTCAACCCCTCGGCCCTTATCATTGGAATCTCCTCAGCCTCGAACAGACATGGAATCTCTTCACCGCCGAGGGATTCGACGGGGCACCGCTCCACATCGGATCCTATCTGCGGCAGCGCACCGGCTCGCCCTGGACCCACAACCCCGCGGCGTACACCTTTCTGCTCTACCGCACACGCCCGTGATTCCCGGCCCCCCGGCCTGGACGGACTTGCACACGGCCGCCGCCCGTGGAAATCATGGCTGCCCAGCGCCCCCGGCCGTCGCGCAAGGGCCGCCTCTGGAGGGTAAACGAGCGCGCCCGGCAGGTTGGCCGAACCGGCGGTGGCGAACCTGCGGACGGAACGCGTCCGTCCGGACAAGCCGGGCCTGGCATGGCAAGCCAAATGAACAGTCACTGAGAACGTTCACACAAACAACCCACACATCGGAGGCAGATCGAACCCATGAAATTCTTCCTGGACACAGCGGACCTGAACGAGATCCGGCAGGCGGTGAGCCTGGGCATTCTGGACGGCGTGACCACCAATCCCACGCTGATCCGCAAGGCTGGCGCGCGCGACTTTCACGAGCACATCCGGCAGATCTGCGAGCTGGTGCCGGGCGACGTCTCCGCCGAGGTGACCGCCGTGGATTACGAGGGCATGCTGCGGGAGGCACGCCAACTGGCCAAAATCCACGAACGCGTCGTGGTCAAGATCCCGCTCATCCCCGAGGGCATCCGCGCCATCAAGACGCTCTCGGAAGAGGGCATCCGCACCAATTGCACGCTCTGTTTTTCGGCCACGCAGGCCCTGGTGGCAGCCAAGGCCGGGGCCACCTACATCAGCCCCTTCGTCGGCCGCCTCGACGACATCTCCTCGGAGGGGATGACCTTGATCGGCCAGGTGGTCCAGATCTACCGCAACTACGATTTTCGCACGCAGGTGCTGGCCGCATCGCTGCGGCATCCCATGCACGTGCTGGATGCCGCCCTGGTGGGGGCCGACGTGGCCACCATGCCCTTCTCCGTGATGATGCAGTTGCTGAAGCATCCGCTCACCGACATCGGCCTGGAACGGTTCCTCAAAGACTGGGAGGCCTACCTGCAGGCTCAGAAATCCACCGGGGCGTGAAAACGCGCCGGGTTCTCCCCCGGCAGGCCGGGGGTATTGCCAGAACCTGCCGGGCCAACCGGGCCCGGTTTCCTCTCAGGCGCTCGCGCGGTGCCTCCGCAGCCGTGATGCAGGCACCGCGCGGCGCACAGCAGCACGCGCAGGCCCGGCCCGGGTCAGCTTCCCTCGGGTTTTACCTCCGATCGTTGCGGACTGGGCGGAATGCGCACCGCGTCCGGCCCGGGCGGATGAAGAGCGTCGAAAGGTTCGAGATCGGGCACCAGGAACCGTGCGATCGGCAACCGGGCCTCACGCAGCCCCTCCACCACGCAGCGGGCCAGCAACCAGGCGCCGTACACCGTGTGGTGCGACCCGTCCACGAAAGCGCGGTCGAGATCCGGCCCCAGTGCCCGATACAGCCCCGTGCTCGTCCGGTTCAGATCCACCAGGGGCACCCGCCACTCTCGCGCCACCCGGCGCATCGCCTCCGGGTACTCGCCCAGGGTCGGCCGATCCACACCCGCCTTCCGTTCCATGGAGGTCACCAGGACAGGTTCGGCCCCGCGCGCACGCACGGCCTTCACCAGCCGGATCAGGTTGGTCCGGTAATTCGCGTGCGGGCCGGTGCCCTCGCCCTTCTCCTTCTGATCGTTGTGGCCGAATTGGATCAAAACCGTGTCCCCGGGCTGGAGCTCGGTGAGGACCTTCTCGATTCGAAGGGCACGGAAGGAGCTGGTGATTGACTCTCCCGACTCCGCATGATTCGCCACCGCCAGCCCGAAGCGGAAAAACCTCGGAAGGATCTGTCCCCAACTGCACCACGGTTCGCGCGGTTGATCGGTCACGGTGGAATCTCCCAACAGGAACAGGGTGGGCGCGTCGGGTTCCGGCACGATTTCCAGTGCCACCACCGCGGGTTGCACGCCGTTGAACTCCAACGTGAGTTTGTCGTCCCAGTGCAGAACGCCATGCTCGCGCGCTTTCAAGCGCACCGAACGGCCGTCCGGCAGCCGCGGGGTCCGCACGTTCACCGTGAAAGCCACCGTCACGAACCGGCCGGGCTCCGTCGCCACCTGCTCCAGCATCAGCCGGCGAGACTCCGCCTTGATACAGGCGGACGAACCCCGGCCGGCGTGACCCAGCGTCAACAGCACCCCGTAATTCCCCTCCGGCACCCGCACGGAGAAGAAGAACGGTGCCTCGGATGTCACCCCGTCGGCCAGCAACTCCGTGGGACCGTCCTCCCGAAAATCCGAAGGTTCCGACCCGAGGTCGAATCCCCACCCCCGCTCCGGCGTGTAACGGTCCGTCGAAACCACCCGCACATAACCCTCGGCGCAGGGGCCGCTGCCAAAGTCGAATCGCCACGGTCCATCCGCATCTGCGGTCGGAAGGGCAAGGAAGATCGCCGCCCCCGGCAGCAGCCACAATCTCCGCGCCGATCCTGTTGGCCGGGCACGGTTCGACGCGGTTCGCCGGCGCGTCGCCGTGGGTGGTCCTGCCCGCCAGCTCCTGCTGATTGTGCATGCCATGGGAACTCCCTATTTTTGAATACTGTGGTGTCGCCCTCCGAGGGGTGGCCGCGCCGCCCTGTCGGGCCTCGCCCTGCGCATCCCGCTCTTTCCAGCCCGCCCGCCGGGCACCGGCTGCCGGCCCATCCCCGGAGGCGGCGCCGCGGCCTCACTCCGCCTGCAACCAGTAAAACCGTGACGCATCGGAACGTGCAGGTTCCCGGATGCGGTTATGGCCGTCCTGCCGGATCACCGGATCCATGACGCGCTGCCCGGGACCGACGGGGTCCATTCCGGCGTATAACCGGACATTGGCGGCCGTTTCCGGCCACACAACCTCCCAGAGCCCTGCATCCTGCCGGAGTTCTAGCCGCAGCGGGACGGCATTCGAAAACGTCACATTGTCGAAATGCGCATCACATTGATGGGCGCGGACGCCGATCTGCCCCCGCAGAAACGTCGCGTCGCGGACCACCAGCCGCGGTGTGACGAGGTTGTTGACGAAGACCCGGATTTCCTCCCTGTCAAATGCGACACGCAGCCGGTACCAGGTCTGGGTCTGCACCGGCATCGGCCGGTTGGTCAACAAGGTCCACGCGTTGTTCATCCAGCCCAGCAGCACGAAACCCGAGGTGTCCAGACCGGCGTAATAACCGAAGGCATGATCCGGCCCCTCGTAATCCGGGTTGGTCACGCGAAACATCAGGCCCGCGTTGCCCGGCGAAGACAGCAGCACATCCGCATCCAGGACGCCGTTGCTCCAGAAGGCATCCCCGGTGAGAGCCTTGCCGGTCGTACCCTCGTTTTCCAAAACGTAACGTCCCTCCCGCACCGCAACCCGCCCGCCGTAGCGCGTCCAACCGGCGTCGGTGCCGTCTTCGAACGTCACCGTCCACGGATTCGGCCACCTGGGCCGCGGCAGCAGGGTGCCGAACCGGATGCGCACCCCGTTGGTGACTGCCAACACGGCCACCTCGTCGCCGCGCGTTTGATAGATCGCCGGCCACGTATGGGCGAACCCCACCTCCCACGCGGGCGGTTCGATCCTCTGCCAGGTCCGGCCGTAATCCTCGCTGAACGACACCTCATTTTCGCAGGACGTGACCAGCACCAGGCCGTTGCTCAGGCTGGTCACAAACGGTCCACAATGATGGCACGGAATGCGGGTTCCGAGGCCCTCCGGCCAGTTCACCCCGTCGGCAGAGACCTTGCTGTAGACGTCCGCACGGCCCAGGTTCACCACCTCATAGACCAGCAGGTACTCTCCGTTGTCCATCCGCGTCATTTGCGACATGCCGGGACGAAGGTTGCTCCCCGCGGGCGGTGTCACGACCCACTGTTCCGGTCCCCAAGTCCGCCCCTCGTCGGTGGACACCCGCAAGGAGATCAACTGGCTGTACCCGGAGTGCTTTTCGTTGGAATAGGTCACCACCAGGCGGCCGTCGTCGAGCAACCAAAAGTCCGGTTCCCACAGTCCCCGCCCCTGTTGGGCGGTGAGTCCTTCGCTGGCGTCTATGGTGCTGCGGTACACCCAGGTGCGCCCCCCGTCGGTGCTTGCGTACACCGGGAGCCGGTACGAGCGGTTGGGGATGAGCGAACGCATCGTCAGCAACAATGTGCCGTTCGGCAGCGCCACCAGCTCGCCGTTGTCCAGTGTTCGACCCGGTTCACGCACCTCGGCCAGCGTGCTCCAGGAACGTGCGGCATCCGTGCTCAACGAAATGCGAAGGTAACTGTTTGTCCCGGCCGGATAACGCGTGGTGACGGCCAGCCATTGTCCATTGGTGTAGCGGATCATGCGGCCCCACCCGCCGCCCAGGTACAGAGCCGGTCCCCATGCGATCGGTCCGGCAGGGCCGGCTTGCAAACCCGGCGCCAGCAACAAGGCCAGCATGCCCACCCGCCACCGCCAGCCTGCCCGGCGGCCGTTCTTCGCCGTTCCTTCCATCTTCACCCAGCTTGTTTCCCGGGGATCCGGCGGGCAAGAAAACGCGGCCCGCACCGTTCCTTCCGGCGACGCCCCCGCGCATCCGAGCAAACCAACCAGCAGCAAGCAAAGACGACCCCCCAAGGACCGCAACCGGGGCGGGAAGGAAACCGGCCGCGTTACGGAAGGTCTGCGTGACGGGAAGGCGGTGCAACCGGTTCTCACCGGACCGAGCATGGACCGGTCCGGGGTCGCAAACGACCCGATTCCGCCGAGTGTCCACCGGCGTTTTGCAGCGCCCCGGACGTTTTCCGCCCCGGTACGGCGGGCCGAGCCTTCAGCCTGGGGCCTCAGCTGCCCGGCGCGGAGAGAGCGGACCACGCATCGCCCTCGAGGAACCCGTGCAACAGCCGCAACCGCGTGGGATGCCGCATCTTCCGGAGGGCCTTGGCCTCGATCTGGCGGATCCGTTCGCGCGTCACATTGAACTGTTTGCCCACCTCCTCGAGCGTGCGCGCGTACCCGTCCTGCAAACCGAAACGCAGTTCGAGCACCTTCCGCTCGCGCTCACCCAGACTGGCCAAGACCTTCTGCAACCGTTCCCGCAGGAGACTGTAACTGGTCAGATCCGCCGGGTCCTCGGCATTGCGATCCTCGATGAAATCCCCGAACGTGGCGTCGTCGTCCTCGCCCACGGCCGCCTGGAGCGACAGCGGCTGCTGCGCCATGCGCAACAGACTTTGCACACGGCTCAGGGGCATCTGCAGGTCATCGGCCAGCTCTTCCGGCAGGGGCTCCCGGCCCAGCACCTGGGAGAGCCGTTTCTGGGCCCGCAAGACGCGGTTGATCACGTCGATCATGTGGACCGGAATGCGAATGGTGCGCGCCTGGTCCGCGATACAACGGGTGATGGCCTGCCGGATCCACCAGGTGGCGTAGGTCGAAAACTTGTAACCGCGCCGGTATTCGAACTTCTCCACCGCCCGCATCAGGCCCATGTTGCCCTCCTGAATGAGGTCCAGGAACGAGAGACCGCGGTTGGTGTAGCGCTTGGCGATGGAGATGACCAGGCGCAGATTGGCCTCCACCATGTGGATCTTCGCGCGGACGGCGCGTTCGGCGGCCTCCTGGAGTTTGCGGTGCGCCTCCAGGAAATCCTCCGCGGGCATGCGCACCAAGTCTTCCAGCGCCGTCAGGCGGTCGCGGTCACTCTGCACCGCCTGCTGGAGCTCGGGCGTGAAGGGCCGGCCCCCGGCCTCCTCGATGCGCTGGGAACACCGCCGGAGTTCTTCCGCTATGTTGCGCGCCACCAGCAGCATCTCCTCGTGCACCTTTTGTTTGAAGGCAAACCGGGGGTAGAGCGCCCGGAGTTGAGCCTGCAGTTCTTGGCAGCGGTGCAGGGCACGCGTACGAACAGATGCGCTGGCAGCCTGCCGGGCCAGCTTCCACTGGTGATCCGCCGCGCTGTCCAGTTCGCGCGCCCGGCGCAACAAACGGCGCAACAGCGCCAGGTGCCGGTTCCGCTGCTCGAGTTTCTGATCCATGACCACGCGGTCGAACCGTTCCTTGGGCGGCACACTCAGCAGCTTCTCGGCCAGCGCGATGTACTCCTTGGCGGTGAAACCAAGACCATAAAGGATGTCGCGCATCTCCGTCTCCGCCGCCTCGATGCGCTTGCAGATCTCGATCTCCTCCTCCCGGGTCAACAGCGGAACGGCGCCCATTTGACGGAGATAGACGCGGACCGGATCGTCCAAGCTGTCCAGCTGTTTCTCTTCCGAAATCGGTTCCTCCCCGCCCTCGGTCTCCTCCGGGTCTGCGTGGTCCTCGTCCTGAATCCGGATCTCCAGGTTTTGCAGCTCCTGCCAGAGACGATCCGCCTCGTCCGGACCGAGCCCGTTCTGGGTCACCACGTCCTGGAAATCCGATTCGGTCAGCGCCCCCTGCTCGCGCGCCAGTTGCACCAGCATCTTCAGCGCGGCTGACCGGGCGGAACCATTGTTGCCCGGATCGGCAGGGGGAGAAACCGCCGCTGACGGGGCCTCTGCCGCATGGTTGGACGGCTGGCGCGACGACGGGGCCTTTCCCTTTCGACGTTGGGTGCGGGTTTCGCTGGAGGTTGAACGGGCTGCCGACGTTCTGAGTTTCGTCCTGGCCATAGGGATGGGGAGCTTGCGCACCACCACGTGGTGGTGCGGCAGAATATGCGACGCCACTTCCCAACCGTCAAGAGATGCTTGTTCCGGGACGAAAAAACAGCCTGTCGCTGCGATCCTCCTTGCTTCATCCAGAACAAAGGCTCGCACAAGGGCAGGCCCACCGCGCATCCGCGGTGGCACGGTGACTCCGACGCCGTCCACCGGCCGCACCCGGCCGCGCCGACGCCCATTTCAGCCGCCCCACTGTGCCAGATTGTCCTGCAAACGTTAACCGCGACCCTGTGTCAGATAGACCGAAACGCCGCGGCATCTTTCCGGTTCGTGCGCGCTGCTTTTGCCATTTACGCGCGAGGGTGCCGAGGGGCAAACTGCGGTCCGAAGATCGGAGCGCGAGTAACAGGCTGATGAACCGACAGACCCTCCACGGCTACACGGCGCACGCTGAAAACCGCGCGCCTCGCGTTTTCCGGTGCGACTTGGACAAGCCGTGGTCATCCGCTGAAACAGATCAACCATGAAAACGTCCCTGACCCGACGTGCGTTTCTCCGGCGTGCCGCTTGGACGGCCGGTGGTGTGGCCGCAGCCACCCTGTGGCGCCCCAACCTTCTCCTCAGCCAGGGAGCAGGGCGCAAGTTGAACTGCGCCGTGATCGGTTGCGGCGGACGCGGCATGAGCCATCTCAACGCCATTGCGGCGGAAAACATCGTTGCGGTGGCGGATGTAGACGAGAGCCGTTTTGCCGAGGTGACCCGTTGGTTGAAAGGCAAGAATCTCGACCCGGACAAGGTTCAGTTCTTCACCGATTACCGCCGGTTGTTCGAAAAGGTGGGCCGGAGTCTGGACGCCGTTTTCGTGGCCACGCCCAATCATCAGCATGCCCTGCCGGCCATGATCGCCATGCAACTGGGCAAGGCCGTTTACGTGGAAAAGCCCGTCTGCCACAACATCGGCGAGGCTCGTGCACTGCGGGAGATGGCGCGCCGGACACGTGTGGCCACCCAGATGGGCAATCAGGGACACAACGAAGAAGGGTACCGCCGCCTGTGCGAGTACATCTGGGCCGGGGTGATCGGGCCCATCCGCGAAACCCACAGTTGGACCAATCGCTGCAACGGCGGGGAAGGCCCGCGCCCGCCGGCCCGGCCGGTCCCGCCGGGACTGCACTGGGACGAGTGGATCGGCCCGGCGCCGTACCGCGATTTCCATGACGATCTCCATCCGCATTCGTGGCACGGCTGGTACGATTTCGGGAATGGATCGATCGGCAACATGGGTTGCCACGTGCTGGACGGTGTCTTCTGGGCGCTGAAGATCGAGCATCCCACCAGCGTCGAGGTGGAGTACCTCCGGGGAGGCAGCGACGAACGCTATCCGCTGGGCTCGCGCATCCGCTGGGACATTCCGGCCCGCGGCGATCTGCCGCCGCTGAAGGTCTACTGGTACGAGGGGCTGAATCCCACCACGAGGGAAAAACCGCAGGGCAGCCTGCGTGCAGCCGTCGGTGACGCCCGCAACCTGCCGCCGCTTTTGCTGGAGCTGCGCCGCCAGTACCCGGACGAAGAACTGGACCGCGGCGACAGCGGCACGCTGTACGTGGGCGAAAAGGGCATCATCTTCACGGGCACCTACGGCGAGCGCATGCACGTCATCCCCTGGGCGAAGATGCGCGAGATCCCCGAACCACCCCGGACACTGCCGCGGCCCAAGAACATCTTCGCCGATTTCCTGGATGCGGTTCGCGAGGGGCGGACGGACACGGCCGCCGGGTTCGACTACGGCACGCGGCTGACCGAGTTCTGTGCACTGGGCAATCTGGCGCAAATGGCCGGCGTGGGGCGGAAAGTGGAGTGGGACGGCCCCAACATGCGCGTGACCAACATCCCGGAACTCAACGCGCGCGTGCAACGTGAAAACCGGCCCGGGTGGCGGATCTGAACCTCCGGCCGGGGCGTGACCTCGCACACGCACCGGCCGTCAGACCGCCATCTGCACCCGCTGCTGGCGGGCGCTCCCTGTCAGCCCACCAGCTCGCGCGCTCGCGCCAGCGCCTCGTCCAGCCGGGCCGCGTCCCGGCCGCCGCCGCGGGCATGATCCGGTCTCCCACCACCGCGCCCCCCCACCAGTGGGGCAAGTTGCTGGATGAGCCGGCCGGCATGGACGCGCGCGGTGTGGGGCCCGGTCACGGCCGCCACCAGGGTCACTGCGCCATCAGCCACGCCCCCGAGCAGGATCAGCCCTTCGAACCGGGACTTCAGGGCGTTGACCATCTCCTGCAGCGTGTCCGCATCGGCGTCGTACCGCGCGATCAACACCGGCACCCCACCCCGCCGCTCGGCCCGCGACAGGAGCGACTCTGCCGCGGCAGCCGATTGCCTCTGCTGAAGCGCCCGGAGTTGTTTTTCCAGGGCCTTCTGCTGTTCGAGCAACGATTCGAGTTTCCGTTCCAGTTCCCCCACCGGAGCGTTCACCCGCGCCGCCGCGGCGCGCAGCAATCGTTCGGCCTCCAGAACCCGTTCCCAGGCCGCCAGACCCGCCACGGCCTCCACGCGCCGGATCCCGGCCGCCACGGCGCTCTCGCCCAGGATGTGGAACAGGCCGATCTCACCGGTGGCCGTGGTGTGCGTGCCGCCGCACAGTTCCATGGAGAAACCGTCCAGGCCGCCGGGCGTGCCTCCGATCTGCACCACCCGTACCCATTCGCCGTATTTCTCGCCGAAGAATTGAAGGATGTCCGGCCGGTGCCGGACGTGCTCGTACTTCACCTCGATGGCGGACACCGGTGCATTTTCCAGGATCCGTTCGTTGACCAGACGCTCGATCTGGCGCAACTGCTCCGGTCGCAGGGGCGCGCTGTTGAAGTCGAACGTGAGTTTGTCCGGCCCCACGTACGATCCCTTCTGCATCGTCTCCCTGCCCACCACCTCGCGCAGCGCCCAATGGAACAGATGCGTCACGGTGTGATGTCGCTGCACGGCCCGACGCCGGTCCTCGTCCACCCGCAGCCGCGCCGGGCCGCCCACCTCCGGCAGGGCCGGTGCTTCGGCATCGCCGGGGAGGTCAAGGAAATGGAACCACACAGATCCCGCCTTGCGGGTGTCCGTGATCCGCCAGGAACGGTCCCCCTGCCGCAGTTCTCCCGTGTCACCCACCTGGCCCCCCATCTCGGCGTAGAACGGACTCACGTCGAGGATTACGGCCCAGCGATCCTGCACCCGCGTCAACTGCATCACCCGCGATTCGGATTCCAACTGTTCATACCCCACAAACCGGGTGGGCTGATCGGTCTCGAGCCGTGCGACCTCGACCACGGTCTTCTTTTGCGCGGCGCGGGCCCGGGCACGTTGCTCCTCCATCAGCTCCTCGAACCCGGCGGTGTCCACCGCCAAGCCACGTTCCCGGGCCAGCAACTGGGTCAGATCCAGCGGGAACCCATACGTGTCGTACAGTTTGAAAGCGAAATCGCCGGAGATCCGCCCCCCGCCCGCGCCCGCGGCACCGGCCTGCAGGCGCCCGACCTCTTCCTCGAACAGTTGCAGGCCGCGGTCGAGCGTGCGGTTGAATGCCTCTTCTTCCTGTCGGATGACCTCTTCGACCTGTTCCCGCCGGGCCCGGATCTCCGGGAAGACGTCGCCCATGGTGTCGGCCAGCACACCCACCAACCGGTAAAAGAAGGGCTGGCGGAATCCGAGGTTCCGGCCATACCGGACGGCCCGGCGCAGGATGCGCCGCAGTACGTAGCCGCGCCCCTCGTTGGAGGGCAGAATCCCGTCCGCTATGGCGAAACTCAGCGTCCGAATGTGATCGGCAATGACCCGGAAGGCCACGTCCGCCCGTTCCTGTTCGGTCGCCCCGGCGGTGCCCGGCCGCGGCAGGGTGGAACCGTATCGCCGGCCGCTCAGCCGCTCCAACGCGTCGAACAACGGTCGGAAAATGTCGGTCTCGTAGTTGGAAATCCGCGCGCCCGCGAAACGCCGCAGTCCCTCCGTACCCTGGATGATGGCCGTGACCCGTTCGAATCCCATCCCCGTGTCCACATGCCGCGCCGGCAGGGGCGAGAAGGTGCCGTCTGGATGGGCGTTGAACTGGATGAAGACCAGGTTCCAGATCTCGATGCACTGCGGATGGCCCTGATTCACCAGCGCACCCCGCGTGTTCCCCTCGGGCGTCAGGTCCACGTGGATCTCCGAACAGGGCCCGCACGGGCCGGTGTCGCCCATCATCCAGAAGTTGTCCTTCCTCCCTCCGAACCGGATGTGGACCTCCGGGTCCAGACCGGCCGCGCGGAACAGCCGCGCCCAGTGCTCCCACGACTCCTCGTCGAACTCGGCCGGTTCACCCGGCCCCGGGCGGTAAACCGTGGCGTACAACCGTTCCTTGGGAAAGCGCCAGACCTCCGCAACCAGTTCCCAAGCCCACTCGATGGCCTCGCGTTTGAAGTAATCGCCGAACGACCAGTTGCCCAACATCTCGAAGAACGTGTGGTGATAGGTGTCCAACCCCACGTCCTCCAGATCGTTGTGTTTGCCGCCGGCACGGATGCATTTCTGCGTGTCAGCCGCGCGCGGGGGCTGGTAGGGACACGGCTGCAGGCCCAAAAAAATGGGCACGAACTGGTTCATCCCCGCATTGGTAAACAGCAGATTGGGCGAGTCCGGCAAAAGACTCGACGAGGGCACGATGGTGTGCCCCTTCGACCGGAAAAAGTCGAGGAACGACTGGCGAATCTCGGCTGATGTCATCACACGCATGGTTTCTGGCCGGACCCGCAAAAGGTGGAAACCGATTCCCGAGGTCGCTCTGCCGAAAATCCCCGGCGCCATCCACCGTCGCGGGGCCGGACAGCGGCACAACCTACGACAACACCGGTCACCGAAGCGAGTCCAACTTTGGCCCCGCCCACAGGCGGCCGCCCCGCCACCGCGTGGCGCGAGCGACTCCGAACGGTCCCCTTGAAACCCTCCCGCCCGCCCGGTCTGCGGTCCAAACATGGCCCCCGGCTCGAGAAACCTCCGCCGCCCGGGCGGGACGTTTTGCGCGTTGCCGCGGAAACGTCCCGGTGCCAATCTGCCGTCCATGCAACGGCGTGAATTCCTCCAATCGCTCGGCCTTGCAGGACTTGGCCTCTCCTTGGGATCCCTCCGCGCCGCGGCCGCCGAGACCGCTGGCAATGAAGACCGCGAGATTTACGAACTGCGGCGCTACGAGCTCCGGCGCGGCCCGATGGTCCGCAGACTGGACGATTTCCTGGCCGGGACGGCCGTTCCCGCGTGGAACCGCGCCGGGGTCCGGCCTGTGGGCATATTCGACGCGGCCGTGGGCCCCGAGAACCCCACTCGTTATGTCCTGCTCCCCTGCCGATCGCTGGCACACTGGCTGGAGGCACGGCAGGTCGAGGCTTCCGACGCCAAAATCCTCTCCCACCCTTTCACCCAGGCGCCTCCGGGCGACCCGCCCTACGTGCGTTACGAGAGCTCCCTCATGGTCGCCTTCGCGGGCATGCCCGCCCTGGAACCGCCGCCCCAAACCGCCGCGGGCAAACCCCGCCTCTTCGAGCTCCGGATTTACGAGAGCCACAGCGACCGCGCCCACCGCAAGAAGGTGGAGATGTTCAACGTGGGCGAAATCGCCCTGTTCAAACGAACGGGGCTCCGTCCCGTGTTCTTCGGATCCACCCTGATCGGCGCACGGCTCCCCAACCTGACGTACATGCTGGTCTTCGACGATTTGAACGCGCGGGAGACGGCGTGGCGCACCTTCGTGGGTGACCCCGAATGGAAAAAGCTCAGCAGCACGCCGGGGTATACCGACGCCGAGATCGTCACCAACATCACCAATCACCTGCTGCGCCCCGTGAGCGGCTCGCAAATCTGATCCCCCGCCCTGCCGGACCAGACCTTCGAACCTGCCGTCTCTCCCGGAGGCTGGGCCGCATGCGCAGACCGGGGGCCGTGCGGGGCGCGCGCAGCCAGCCGGGTGAAGCCCGGGTGCACCGGTTGTGCCGGTCCGGCCGGCCCCGAGGCGGTGGCACGGGCAGCGAACCGGCGGTTTTCCGTGCGTCCCGCCGCGGGACTCGGAGATCGAAAAGCCACACGAAAGCCAGCCCGTCAGTTGGACACGTCCAGCGTGCGGGAAACAGGCACCGGCGAAGCCCTCGGCCGGGGGTTCAAAGGGCAAGGATCCGGTCCACACGTCCGGCCAGGTCGCGAAGCTCTTCCTGGGTGCGAGGGTTTCCCTGCTCGGTGATCACCCAGTCCCGATACCTCACTTCATCGAGAGCCCGCATGATGGCCGGCCAATCGTTGTCGCCCTCGAGCAGGCGGACGTCGAAGCCCTTCCACAACCCTTCGGCGTCGCGTTTCTTGCGGCTGAACTCCTTGATGTGAACCTTGCAGATCCGCGGGCCGAGGATGCGGATCCACTGTTCGGGCCAGCCGAAGTTGAGAACATTCCCGCAATCGAAGTGCCATCCCACCCAGGGACTTTCGAGTTCGTCCACGTAGCGCGCAGCCTCCAGCGGGCTGAGGAGAAAGTGGTTCCAGACGTTTTCGATGGCTATGCGGACCTTCAGCTCGGCCGCCAGGGGCAACACCTCGCGGAGGGCGGCCTGCGAGCGTTCCCATGCCTGGTCATACGAAACCTCCTTGTTGACCACGGCGGGGACCAGCAGGACCGACGTCGCCCCGTACGCGTGGGCGTCCCGCAAGGTTCGTTCGAGCGCCTCGATGCCTTCGCGACGGATGCGGGGATCGGGATGGGAGAGGGGCTTGCTCCAGTGCTGGGCGCCGCAAACGCTGGGGATGGCCAGACCGGTTTCGTCCCGGGCCGCCTTCACCTCCTCCACGTCCATGTGGCTCATCATCTCCACCCCGTCGAAACCCGCCGCCTTGACCGCGGCCATCTTGTCGCGGACGGACCCGGGCAGGCCGATCGTGGCCCACATGATGCCCTTTTTGAGCCGGCGCGGCTCCGCGGCACGCACGAGACCGCGCCGGGCAAGGTCGGCCGCCGCCGCGAGGGCAAACGCGGTGGTGGCAAGGAAACGTCTGCGATTCATCGGCAGCGCGGGATCAAACGAACTTGGTTTGGCCCGGAATGGCCATGGGGGCCACGGGAAGTTTCATGTCCCACCTCAACGGATCCGGCACGAGCCGTTCCTGGGAGTTCTGGATCATCTCCCAGGTGATTTCCTGGCCGGTGTAGGCGGCCATCCGGCCCATGAGGGCCACCCAGGTGCTTTGCACCTGCCATTCGCCATCGTTGATGGGCTCGCCCCTCCGGATGGAGGCAAACAACTCGTCGTGCTCCTGCTGGTACATGTCATTGTTGGGGCCGGTGAACCGCCAGGGGTTCTCGCCCTTGATGTACACGGCGCGCCAGCCGTCAATGACGCCCTCGCCGCGGCTGCCCATGAGGAAATCGGAATTCTGGTTGAAACAGCCCGCGATCTGGCGCTGGCCCAGAAAGGCGCGAACGCCGTTGGACCATTCGTACACCACGTGCATGTGATCGTAGATGTTGCCCTCGTGATTGGGGGTTTGACGGCCGCCGGTGGCCACGGCCCTGGCAGGGGGTACATCCCGCATGGCCCAGAGGATCTTGTCCACGCTGTGGCACGCCTGTTCCACCAGCCCGTCTCCGGAAAGCCAGACGAAGTTGTACCAGTTGCGGATCTGCCACTCCACGTCGCCCATGCCGGGCGGCCGCGCCGAAGGAGGTGGCATGGGTTTGACTGGGCCGGTGTAGTACGTGGCATAGATGGCGCGGATGTCGCCGATGGCCCCGTCGTGGATCCGACGATAAAACTCCCGGCGCGCGCGGTCGTAACGCCAACAAAAGCCCGCCACCCAGGCGAGATTCTTCTCCCGGGCCATCCGCACCGATTCGAGCACGGATCGAACCCCCAACACATCGGTCGCCACCGGCTTCTCCACAAACTGATGTTTGCCGGCCTCGACGGCGGCCCGGACGTGCTGCGGTCGAAATCCCGGCGGCGCGGCCTGCAGCACGACGTCCACGCCGCACTCGATGAGACGTTTGTAGGCGTCCAACCCGACGAATCGCCGTTCCGGAGGCACCTGCACGCGATCGGCAATCGCGGGGTCCTGGGTCAACGATCTGAGCGAGGTCTCGATCTGTTCCGGGAAAACGTCTGCCATCGCCACAAGAAGGGTGTTCGGGTCCGCCTTCAACGCCTGCCCGGCCGCTCCGGTGCCGCGTCCGCCGCAGCCGATGAGGCCCACGCGGAGCGTTCCTGTCTCTCCGGCGTTGGGTTGGGAGGTGAGGAGGGCGGGTGCAGGGGATGAGGCGCCGGCCTGGAAGGAGCGTCCGGCCGTGGTTCCGCATCCGCTCAGGACTGCCGGTGCGGCCAGTGCGCCCCCGGCCAGGACAGTCGTGCGCAGGAAACTCCGACGGGAGGTGCCCCGGGCCGGGGAGGGTCGGGATGGATCGGGCACAGGGTTCGGATCTGCCATGAGCGCAAAGCTAGGCCCGGGCGCGATCCAAGGTCAAGGGCCGCCAGCCGGGAAACTTATGCAGCTTGCCAGTCAGCTCGGATCTCCACGACCCGCCCGCGGACTTCAGGGCAGGGCACGAGCACGCCAGTAACGGGCCGGTTGATCGGGCTGGGGCGTGATTTCAACCGTCCAACGGCCGTCGGCGGGGCGGTTGGTCGCCACCGCCCACCAGGAGTCAAGGTCAGCGGAGGTCTCCAAAACGAGTGTCCCGCCTGGGGTGCCGGTGATTTCGAGCTGCCACGGGCCGCCACCTGCATACCGATGGAGACTCAGTCGGGGCACCGCCGGCTCCGCCGGCGCAAAGGAGAACAAGGTGAGCGAAAGCGGCGGAAAGGCATGGGCGAAGACCGGACCCGGGATCTCGAGCGTGCTCTCTTGCAGATCCTGCGCGGCCGGCGGCGCGTTGGTCCGCGCCGCTTCATCCTGGGGAATGCCGTAGAACCGGACCGTGACCGCAGGTTTGGGGAGAAAACCCCGGAGGTCGAGCTGGCCGGTGAGGGTGCCCTGGGTGGCCTTGTTGAGGACCAGGACCGAGAGGGTGCCGTTCGTCCGACGCGCGGCGTGGACGGCCAGCCACGGGTTGTTGGAGGCGGCTTCCACAATGACATCGCCGGCACGGGCAAAATGGCTCATCAGTTTGAAAGCGTAGAAGACCGGGTGTCGCGTGTCCGGTCCGTTGATCACTCCCAGGTCACCATAATCGCGCCACCCGTAGAGGGTGGGATCGAAACTGCCGCTTCGGTCGGTACCGTTGCGGAGGTCCCACCAGACGAACGCATTGAACTCCGTGCGCATGAGTTGGCCGAGGCTGTCGGCATAATAGAGCGCGTTCACCAAGCTGGTGGACTGCCGGCCCTGGGCGCCGGCGTCGATGTTGTTTTCCGTGACGACCAACTCGATGGCCTCCCCTTCGGGGCCGAAATAGTCGAGGATTTGCTGACGCAGATCGGCGGCATCACGGGCCCAGTTTCCCGTGGAAAACAAGGCCAGCGGGTCGCTGACCGGACTGTGAACGGGCTGCTCCGGTGTCCACTGGGGATAGTGATGGTGCACCAGGAAGTCGGGCCGGACGCCCAACTGGCGCAAGGCGACCAGCATGCGCGGGGTCCAACCATAATGGGTTTCGCCAGTCCGCAAGTTCACCGCCGGATGGTCGCGATAACCGTTGTCGTAGCTGTCCTCGCCCGGCACGGCCACCACCCCGACACGAATGGTGGGGTCCACGGCCTTCATCTGGCGGATGTACTCCGCGGCCCGGACGGCGTAGGTGTAGGCGTCGTGGGGACGTGCGTTGGTGTCGTACTCCCACGGTCCGTAACATTCGTTGCCGATCTCCCAGTAACGGATGCTGTAACCGTTGACCACGTTGGCGTGATGCACCCAGGCGGCAGCCTCTTCCGGGGAGCCGCTCCCGTAATTGACCGTGATGAAGATTTCGCCGGTGAGGTTGGTCGCCACGCTCATGAAGTCGGCAAAGCTCGTGTTCCACTGCCACGTGTTGGTGAGGCTGCGGTTCGACGCCCAGTGATACTGGTCCGAGAGCGAGCCGCCCGGGAAACGCAGGGTGGTCACCCCCATCTCGCGCAACAGCCCGAGCGTGCGGGCACGTTCGATGGAGTTGTCGGCAAAGTCGTTGTCCCAGATGGCCGTGTTGATGCCGAACCAGCGGGTGTCGGCCGTCCGGAGAATCCGGTCGGCGTGCACCGTCAGCGCGACCGGTGAAGGCACGGCCCGGGGGACGAGGCGGACCTCATCCACGTAAAAGGCACCCGAGCTTCCGTCGGCGCGCAACTGCAGGTTGATGCGTTCCAGAGTGGAACTGGCGGCCTTGCCCAACAAGTCGAGCGGGATGACGTACGTGCGCCACTGGCCGGCCGGCAACGGGGTCGGCAACACATACGCAGGGCCCGTGCCGTCGGCGTCCTGCAGGGTCACTTGGAGTCGCTGTCCCCCGGTCGTGCCGCCGTGGGCCTCGAAGACCAGTGCCTGCCAGGGACGGGCGTCGAAGGGGGCGTGTCGGAACGAGAGACCGGGCCACTGGGTTGCGTTCCCCGAGGCACGGATGGCAGCCGAACCCGAGGCCACCACGGAGGTCTGGAACAGGTCCCGGTCTATCCAGCTCCAGTCCTCAAATCCATTGACAAGCCGATCCGTGTAGATGGGCAGAGGGGCCTGGGCGAGAGCGGTGGCCGCCAGGGGCACGACGAGCCACACCCCCACCCATCGGGCACCGGCACACAACAAACGCAGCCACTGGAAGAACCGCATGAGCAAACCATGCACACAGAACCCGCCGCGCAACAGGCACAATCCATTCGAGATCCCGCGCGTGCGGATGGGGCTCCCGCACACGGGCCACCGGTGACGAGACCATGCACGGGACGATGGCCGGAGCCATCGTCCCGTGCAGATCGGAGCATGCACGGCGGCCGATTACTGGAGCGGACCCACTTGGACCGGGCTGCTGGTGCCGGTCTTGGTGGGATCGTCCACGCTGGTGGCCGTAATCGTGAAGGTGCCTTCGTTGCCGAAGTAGACACCCGGGAAGGTGGCCGTGCCGTTGACCATCTGCACGTCGCCGGCGAAGGTGAAAGCGAGGTCCTCACTGCTCAAAGTGATGACGTGATTGACCCCGCGAACCGGGTACCAATTGTCGTCCACGGCGATGACCGTCAGGTCGAACGGCGTCCAGACCATCTGCGGATCGGGTGTACCGCTGCGTCCCGTGGGCGTGCCGGGAGCGGAGCTTTCACCCGGGAGCAGGACCAGCAGCTTGGTGAAGACCCGCTTGCCCAGCGCCAGGAAGAGGGTGGGACTGTCCGGTAGGTTCTCCGAGCTGAGGAGCACCTGACGCGCCCCGCCCACGCTGACCGGCGCACCGGTGGCCAATTCCAACCAGCCGCCCTGGGTGAGGTTGGTGCGGGCCATGACAATGGCGTCCGAATCGGCCGGCAGGGTCCACCGGAACCAGTAACGCGCGGTGGGAGGCACGACCAGAACCCCGGCCGGGTTTTCGGCCGCGATGCCCCACAGACCGGTGTTGAGTTGGCCGGCTGAGAAATCGTCATCCAACGGACTGGGCACGCCGGTGATCTGCACCCGGCTGAGGACGACCGACTTCCCGAGATTCTCGGTATTGTTGGGTTGCGCACCCACGTGTACCACGGCCGGACCGTTGAAGTACTGCACCCACTCGGCCGGGATGGTGAAGTTTGTGGACGACCCGCTCGGAGTCACGATCGTCACGTCGGTGTCACTGTTGAACACCACCTGCCAAGTACCTTCGCTGACCTCGCTGTCCACGGTGGCCAGGGTGCCTTCACCCCAGAGCATGCTGTTGCCCGAGCCCTGGTTGGTCTTGACCATGAACCGTGCGGTGGCACCGGGTCCTTCACCGCCGGAGATCTGCACAAAAACGATGTTGGTCGCGTTCCAGTCGATCGCTGAATCGCCCGCGCCCCACGGGAGATTGTCCTGGGTCGGGGCGATGAAGAGATGGACCTGGAACCCGTTCCACCCTCCCACGGGCGGACGTTTGATGGTGATCGAATAGGTCACGGGGCCGGAAGCGCCCACCCAGCCATAGGTGTCGCCCAGGGTGTAAATGCTCTGGCGCTGGTACTGGCCTGAGCCCGAAGCAATCAGGTTCAGCCCGCTCTCGGCCGGGACCACCGAGACCGTCGGCGGCGGTGGAGGCGCCACGGCAGCCTGCAGTTCGATGTTGTCAATCCAGAAGGCGATCGTGTGTCCCACGTTCTCCGACGGGTCCCAACGCTTGAACACCAGCGCGGTGGCCTCCTCGATGCCGGCCAGTTGGGGATTGATGGGCACGTCGATGCGCACCCACCGGTTGGAGGCTTCCTCGGGAATGGTCACCGTACCCAGCGAGACGAGCCGGCCGCCATCCCAGTTGGCGCTCTGCGGATGGATCATCACGCCCAGCCGGTCGCCCGAGTTGTTGAAGACGCTCAGTGGCATGCTCGAGACGTTGGTGTCCCACTTGAGCCAGATTTGCAGGTTGGTGAAGAGGGTGAAGTTGACCGGCACACCGTTGTCCCACGCCCAACCGCCGAACGAACGGGCGACAACATATGTGTTCTGACTCTGGATCGTATCGGCGGTGATGTAGGCGGAGCCGGAGCTGGGATCGCCATTGGCGTCCTGAGCGGGGTCCCAGTTGATGGCGCCGTTGCCCCACCAAGTGGCCCACCATTGGCTGGGCACGCCCGTGTCGAAGGTGTCGATCACGTAGTTGGTGTTCTGCGCGCGAGCCGTGACGACCGCCAACAACAAGGCGGCGGCAGCCCGGGTCAAAACCCGGAGGAAGGTCGAATGCGTCGCTTTCATAAGAGGTCTCGGTCTGGTTTCAAACAACTCCGACGCGGCCGCGCAGCCGGGCCGGTCCTGGCCCACCCGCGGCGGGCGGCCTCCGCCCTGCTGCTCCGGCGCGGCGCCGTCGTTGCCGGTGTTTCCACCAGTTTGGGTTTCTCTTGACAGTCACCGTAGCAGGCACGGCCGGGTTGTCATGTCCCCAATCTTCATGACACGACACTTTCCAGCGGCCACGGACCGGAGGACCGGTGCGTCCCGTGAGGCATCCCGTCCCGGTCCGTCAGCGGATACAGACGCTCTTGATGTTGACGAATTCGCGCAGTCCGAAGATGCCCAGTTCGCGCCCGTACCCGGAATCCTTGATCCCGCCGAAAGGCAGGCGCGGATCGGACCGCACGTAGTCGTTGACCACGCAAACACCCGCTTCGAGGTGCTCGCGAGCCATGCGTTCGCCGCGGGCGACGTCGCGCGTGAACACCGCGGCTCCCAGACCGTACGGACTCAGGTTGGCCAGACGAATGGCATCGTTCTCATCCCTCGCCGGCACCACCGCGGCCACCGGACCGAATGTTTCCTCGTCGAAAACCGGCATGCCCGGACGCACATCCGTCAGGACCGTGGGCGGGTAAAAGGCGCCGGGACCATCCGGGACCCGCCCGCCGCAGAGGCATCGAGCGCCCAGACGCAGGCTGGCCTCCACCTGGGCATGCAACTGGTCGCGCAGGTCCCGTCGGGCCAGGGGGCCGACGGTGGTTTGCTCGTCCATCGGGTCGCCGGGGGAGCGAGCGCGCATGTACTCGGTCAGCCGGGCCTCGAACCGGGCACGGACGCCCTCGACCACGATGAACCGTTTGGCCGCGATGCAACTCTGACCCGTGTTGATGAGTCGGGCGAGGGCACAGGTCTCCGCCGCGCGGTCGAGGTCGGCATCCTCGAGGATCACGTAGGGATCGCTCCCTCCCAGTTCGAGCACGGTCTTCTTGAGGGCCGCTCCGGCGCGCGCCGCCACGGCGCGACCGGCCGCAGTGCTTCCGGTGACCGTGACTCCGCGAACCGCCGGATGTTCGATGACCTGACCGACCTGGTCCGAGCGAATCGGCAACACCTGAAAGACACCTTCCGGAAGGTGCGCCTGACGGACAAGGTCGGCCACGGCTTCCGCACAACCGGGCACGTTCGAAGCGTGTTTGAGCAGGAAGACGTTGCCCGCAGCCAGCGCCGGCGCAGCCGCGCGAAACACCTGCCAGAACGGGAAGTTCCAAGGCATCACACCCAGCACGGGACCCAAAGGAACGAAGGCCACATAGCTGCGAGGCCAGTCGGTCGTCACCGATTCCGCCTGCAGAAAGTCAGCCCCGTGTTCGGCATAGTACTCGCAGACCCACGCGCATTTCTCCACCTCGGCCCGCCCCTGCACCACCGGTTTGCCCATTTCCCCGGCCATCAACCGCGCCAGTTCGTCTTTCCGGGCCCGGAGTCGCCCGGCCAGGGATCGCAATGCAGCCGATCGTTCCGCCGGCGAGGTTCTCCGCCATGCTTCGAACGCCTGCGCGGCGGCCCGCAGGCGGCGTTCGATTTCTGCCGGTGCCAGCACCGGCAGGCGCCGCAGCACACGGCCCGTGCTCGGTTCCACAGCCTCCAATTGGGGCAGGTTGTTCTCCATGGTGGTTCGGCGGGCTCTTGCGGTTGCCGGTCTGGACCCGTGCCCCCGGGTCGGCCCCACGCGGTGCACGCGCTGTTCTGCACTACGCGGCGATTCTACCCAGGCCATGCCCGGGATTCCAAGTTCATGAGCAATTGCGCAAATCCGCAGGCTGTTGCGCCAGATGGAAGCCGCCGGTCCCCTTTTGCGTCACGAGCCTGTAACCAAGGAGAGGCTTGCCACCGTGCCCGCCGCGGGGAAGAATGCGGTCACCAAACAAGATCGAGTACACTCCCAAACTCAACTCGGCTTATGAAAACAACCACCTGGTTCCCTCTTTTGGTCTCTCTGACAGCCACGGGTGCGCTGGCCCAGACCGTGACAGAGGTCATCATCCCCCGTTACGGAGTGAGCGGTTCCACCACCGCCCTGCGCGCCCCCTCGGCCGTGCGGTTGACCCTCGAGGGCCTGCAACCCAATGCCACTTACCGGTATTACGTGTCCGGCGATACCAACAGCCCGCCGGGCACGGGCGCGGGGAACTATTTCGGCATCAACAACGCGGCCAATAACGCCGGTTATATCCAGGGTTACACCACGCAAAAGGGCCTGGGCGGATCGCTGCTGGCCAACGATGAATTCGCCACCGCCAATCGCTACTCCGAGTTCACCACCGACGCTTCGGGTTCTTACACCGGTTGGTTCGCCCTGGTTCCGACCGGCAACCAGCGGTTCAGCGTCGGTAACGAGGTCCGGGTGGGTGTCATTCTCAATGACGGCGCCGGCGGCACCAGCGTCGCCAACCTGTTGTACACCACCAGCACCCTGTTGATGCTCGGGCCCGGTACCGGGGAAGGCGTCAACCAAGGGACCTTCCTGGTCGGCGATTCCCTGGGAGCGCCGGGCGAGACCATGGTCGTGATTTACGACAACGTGGCCGGGGCCGGCCGCCCGATCTGGGCTTCCTGGGTGGAATCGGACGGTATTGACGGTGTACCCAGCAGCCTGTGGGACACCAATGTCACCCCGGGCCGCTGGGGGGCCTATGTGCCGAACGATCTGGAGAACGGCATCCGGCGCGTGGAATACTGGGACATCGGCAGCGGCAGCCTGCTCGGTGTGGCGACGGACGACGACGGGATCTGGACGCCCATCAACGAGCCGCAGTTCCTCACCGCCAATGGCGACACCCGCTACAACGGCGGCACGACCACGTTGATCGGCATCATCGCCCCGATTCCCGAACCTTCGACCCTGACGCTCCTCCTGGCAGGCGGTCTGGGACTGGCCGCGCTGCGCCGGCGCTGAAGGCAATATCCCAAAGGAACCGGAACCCATCGGGCCGTCCCGGACCGGGACGGCTTTTTTGTGTCCGCAACAATTCCGGCGGCAGACCGGTCGGCCGGGTTCACTCTTCCCACACCATCACAGGCTGGTCGAACTCCCGGTTGCCCAACCGTGCCCACCCCTCGTCGGCCAATCGGAAACCGATGCACAAGGTCTCCGAGCTGCTCCGCAGGCGCACGCCCACAGCGGTGGATGAATCCAGCCGTTCCGCCACGGACCAGCGTTCCGCCGCCCCGGGCCGCAAAGGTTGCAGGACCGCCAGCATCAGGACCCTGGACCGGGGCTCGATTGTGGACGCTTCCACATGCCACTGATTGGGAAACTTGCGGTCGGGTGGCGGATCGTATCCGTCCCATTGCCGGAACCGGAGGGGCACGGGTGACAGGTAACGGGCGGTCAGGCCCGCGCGGGGCCGGTTCAGCTCGAGCCTGGCGTTTTCCTCGTCCACCCGGAACGGCCCGAGTGCGTGCAGCAGGAATTGGTAGGTGGCCGGGCGAGGCGCCGCCACGTCGTCACACACCACGATCACGTCCGGCTTGTGAAAGAGGATCTTGCGCCGGGCGCGGGTGAGACGTCCCCCATAGGCACCCACGGCGTCGCCCTCCACATAATCCCACCGTGGAGTCAACCGGACGCTCACCACCCGTCCGGTGGAGAGGGCCGAGTGAGGGATCTGACCCTCCCCGTTCACCAGAACGGCGTTGTGCGCGCGTGTGCTCCAGGCCCAACGCGTGTGAAAGGCGCTCCCGTGCAAATCCCGGTACACGCAGGTGGTCAGGAGCGCCTCGCCGTACGCGTTCAATTGAAAACTGTTTTGGGGATTGTGCCCGTGACTCTGGGAGCCGAACGGGCTGGATTTGAAGAGCAGGTGCACATCGTCGGCGCTGTCAAGGAGGGAGGTGTGCAGGCTGGCCACGCCGATGCCCCTGAACACCCGGGAGGGTGGCAGGTTCGTGGGCGGCAGGGCCGGCGGTGCCACGGGCAGCCGGGCCCGGTACAGGAAACCCAACACACCATCGGCCTCCGCAAGCTTCCATTGTTCGGCCCACCAGCGCCATTGTGGGGCGTGGGACGCGGCCGGGGTGCCGTTCAATCGCCGCAGGAAGTACTCCATGAAACCGCCCCAACTGCGGGAGGGCGTGCCGTGGGAGAGGTCGCCAAAACCCATGTTGGGAGAGCCCGGCGGCGCCATGTACAGGGCAAAATCCCCGACCCGCGAAAAAAACGGTTTGCGCCACCATTCGATTCCGAGGGCCGTCTCTGCCACCTGACACCACCACACCGCCTTGGCCATGTAACCGCCCCAGTAACTCAGACCTTCGTGCCATCCGCCGTCCTCATCGGACCAGACCGGGTAGGCGGCGTAAAACTTGTGCATGGCATAGTCGAGCCACAGCTCCGCCTCCGGGATCTCGCCATAAAAGGCGATGGCGGTCTCGGCCAGCTTGTGCCAGGTCCGGTTGCCGTGGGAGTTGTAGGGACGTTCCAGGTGACCGACGCCGCGCCGGACCTCGCCGCTTTCCCACGCATCGCGCGCGCGCCGGGCCATCACCCGCCGGACCTGCTCTCGCTCCGGTTCGGTCAACGTGTCCCAGGCCCAGTCGTAGGCCCGGGCCGGACGGTGCAGCATGACCTTGGCAGCCTCGCAATTGAGTCGGAAGTTGGTGGGCCCGTCCGGGTCCCACGATGCCAGATGCAGGATCCAGCGCCGGGCAGCCTCGCCGTACCGGGGCTCGCGCGTGATCAGATGGACGAAGGCGATCGTTTCGGCCTCCCGACAGGCCTGCAACGCCTGTTCGCGATTCGGCCACCAATACCGGATTCGTTCGCGATCGGTCTTGTCATTGGCCGAACCCAGGTGGGTCGGTTCGGGTGTCGGCCCGGCCGCAATGTACCGGTCGGCCTCGGCCCGGAGGGCGTCGAAGGCCGCCTTTTCCCGTCCCTCCGCCAGTACACGCAAACGGGGAAGGTCCTCGGGCCGCAGGAACAGGCGCGGATGCCCCCGGGGCAACCGGGCGCGTTGCTCGGCCCGGGTCGGCATCGGAAACGGGACCGCATCAGGCGGAACGACGAAGCTTCGCACGCGGCTCCAGGTCGAGGTCCGCCCGTCATGCGTCAGGAACCGGTACCGCCAATAGTAGCGTCCGGGCGACCACGGACGTGCGTCCACGTAAACGTTGAACGGAAGATCGGCGGCTGTAACGGGCGCGTGGAACTCGGGATCCGTGCTCCACTGAACGGTCCAACGGCTGGCCTCGCGATCCACCAACCATGTCAGGGCCGGCGGGTTCAGCCGCACGACCTCGCCATCGGCCGGCCGATAGCCGATTTCGTCCGGCCGGGCCGGGCGATCGCTGACCTCGAGCGGCCCCGCGACCAGGGCCGCCACCCCCACCGGGACCAGCACAATCGGAGAGATCCTGCACATGCGCCCTGCCACCGCCCATCCTGGCAAGTCCCGCGCTTCCGCAACATCGAACAAACGGCCGATCCATCAGGGCGGCGTCACCGCGGCGCTCGACCCCGACTGAACCTGTGCTATCCTTGCCGCTGATGACGAGTCCCGCAACATCGAACAAGGGCAAGATCAATCTCCGCCGGCCGGACATCATGGAAGCCGTCCAGGCGCAGGTGATGTCCCACTACCGCAGCGAGCTGGTGGAACGAATCCGCGCACGCGGCCATGAAATCTCCGCCGGCGGTCTGACGGTCAAACTGGCCAAGGAATTCGGCTTTTGTTACGGCGTCGAGCGCGCCATCGACCTGGCCTACGCCGCGCGCAAGGTCTTCCCGGATCGGCCCCTCTACATCCTCGGGGAAATCATTCACAACCCCGAGGTCAACGACCAGATCCGCGCCATGGGCATCAAGTTCCTCACCGGCTCCCAGAAAGACGCGGACATCGAGGACCTCCAACCCGGTGACATCGTCATCATCCCGGCATTCGGTACCGATGTGGCCACACGCCGGCGCCTGGAAGAAATCGGGTGCCAGTTCGTGGACACCACCTGTGGCGACGTGATGAGCGTCTGGAAACGCGTGCGCCAGTACTCGCGCGAGGGCGTCACCAGCATCATCCACGGCAAGGCCTGGCACGAGGAGACCAAGGCCACCAGTTCCCAGGCCCGCGCCTACGGCCAGGGGCATTACCTCGTCGTGTACAACCTCGAAGAGACCGATTACGTCTGCCGCTACATCGTCCACGGCGGGAACAAGGAGCAGTTCCTCAAGAAATTCGCCGGCGCCTACTCCGAGGGATTCGATCCCGACGTGCATCTGCAGGCCATCGGAGTGGCCAACCAGACCACCATGTTGCGGGGCGAGACCGAAGAGGTCCAGCGCCGCCTCCGCAACGCCATGATCCAAAAGTACGGCGAGGCCAACCTCCACCGGCACTTCCGATACTTCGACACCATCTGCGGGGCCACACAGGACCGACAGGACGCCCTGCAAAAGCTCCTGCAGGAACCGCTCGACCTGCTGCTGGTCATCGGCGGTTACAACTCCTCCAACACCTCACACCTGGCGGAGATGGGCGAGGCCAAACTGCCCACCTACTTCATCAAAAACGCCAGCAAACTGGTCTCCAGCGATCTGATCCGGCACTACAGCCTGCAGCGGCAGGAAGAGATCGAAACGCGCAACTGGTTCCCCGACGGCCCGGTGACCGTGGGCGTCACGGCGGGTGCTTCCTGTCCGAACAACCTCATCGAGGACGTCATCCGCCGGCTCTTCGAGCTGCGCGGCATCTCCGTTCAGGAACTCCTGGCCGCCTGAGCCCCCCGGGCCGCCCTGTTGCGGTGGCCTTTTCGTCTATCTGCCCTTGCCGCGCCACTGCGAAACCGGCGGCGGCACGGGAATGGTCCGGGCCGCTCCGGATGGGTCCGGCGACGGCGCATCCGGCCGCGTCGAAGATTCGGCCGCGGGAGGAGCACCGGTGCCGGAGCCCCGGGAATCCGGCACCGTGTGGAAAGCCTGTTCCAGTTTCCCCAGCTTTTGCTCCAACAGGTCCACCGCCTCCGCAACGGTTCGGCCGATGGGCAGATCGGACAACGCCGCCGATCCCACACGAAAATCCATCCACTCACCCACCCGTCCCAGCGTCTCCCGCACCGAAGCCACGGTGGCTTGAATGGTTTCCGGCACCGCGGGCAGGCTGGCATAGCCGTTGACGAGCCAGTCCAACCGGCCCGTCTCCAGATCCACCATCAACCCGTGCACGGGAATCCGGGGCGGAATGAGCGGACTCTTTCGCAGGATGTCGCACGCGGTGTGCACGTTCTGGGGCTCGCTGGCAAACAGGCCGAAAGACTCCAGCAGATTGTCCGGCAGAAGATCCCGGGAAACCCCCAGGGAGCGGAACCGTTCCAACAGCCCCAGGACCGACTGACGCGCCACGCGGCAGTCCGTGTGGCCGATGACAAGAATCTCCCGCGCCCCTTCCAACAAACAGGCCATCGCCAACGACCGCGCCGCGCTGCTCAACGGTCCACCCACCACGTTGCCCGCGTTGCGGACCCACAAAAACTGCTCCTCGGGAATGCCCAACACCTCCGGCAGGACGGGATTCAACCGCGCGTCCAAACACGTCAGCGCCACCACCGGCAGCGAATCCGCATGTTCGGCGGGCCGGAGCCCCGCCTGCGCATCACCCGACAACGCCCGGTGATTGGCGTCCACGATCGCCTCGACCAATCGCATGGCTGGTTCCTCCATGCACGGTCCGGGCCTGCCGGTTCGGACGCCCGCGGTGCCCGGAAGCGCGACCCGCACACCGGCGGGTCGCCGGCTCCCTGCCCACGGTCTTATCGGGCACCCTGATCAATCCAGGCCCGGATCAACCCGATCTGTTCCGGTGTCAAAGGCTCGCCCTTGTCCGGCGGCGGCATCCAATGGTCCTCATCCCCCAGGCGCGCCACACTGTGGACCAAGGGGCTCCGCGCACTGTCTCCCACCTCGATCACCTTGCCTTCGCGGCTCCCCTTCAACACCCCCTCCCGACTGTCCAGACGAAGCCGCGCCTTGGGCTTCTCCTCCCCGTGACACTTGAAGCAGTGCTTCTCAAAAATGGGGCGGATGTCCTTCTCGTAGGTCACGCCGGTTTGTCGGGCCGGGGGCGGCAGCTTGCTCACATCCACTTTTTCCGCCGCATGAAGCATGCAAGCCGCGGCGGCCAGGGCCGTGCCGGATCGAACTCCCGTGCGGAGAAATCGCGAGGCGTTCATGGTCAAACCACCGTCACTTTCATCATGCGCGGCCACACGGACCGGTCCAGCGGCCGCGTTTGTACAGCGTGGAACCGCCCGTGCCCACCCGTCCTTCGCCCGGGCCGGTCACGTGCCGAAACTCTACTGCCGGCCACCGCCGGACTCAACCGCAAACGGTGCCGGTCACCGACCGGCGCCATTGCCGGCGGCCGGCGGCTCCGACCCGCCCCGCCGACTCAACGCACCAGTTCGAAGGCATAGCCCTTCAGATATTCGGACTCCGGTATCATGGGAATGACGGGATGATCCGGTCCCTGGGTGAACACGGCGATGCGTCGCAGGACCCTCCGCGTGTCGTACGCCGCCGAGAGGATCACGTCCAGAAAGGTGCGCGTGTCCACGTGATGCGAACAACAGAACGTGGCCAGCACCCCGCCGGGACGCAGCAATTTCAGCGCACGCACATGAATCTCCTTGTAACCGCGGAGGGCGTCCGGAACGGACGCCCGCGTGCGCGTGAACGACGGCGGATCGAGAATGATCAGGTCGAACTGCGGGACCAGTTTTTCGCCCGGACCCGTCCGGGTGCGAGCCTTCAGCCAGTCGAACACGTTGGCCGCTTCACCGGTGCAACGATCGGCCAGACCGTTTCGCTCCGCGTTGCGCAGCGCCGTTTGCACCGCTGCGGCGCTCTGATCAATCATGTGCACGTGCGACGCGCCGGCGCGAGCGGCGTGCAGGCCGAAACCGCCCCAGAAACAGAAGGCGTCCAGAACGCGCGCGCCCCGGGCCCAACCGGCCACCTGCCGGTAATTCAACTGCTGATCGAGATACAGCCCGGTCTTGTGCCCGGCCCAGAGGTCCACCTCGAAGATCAAATCGTTGATCCGCACCGGCAGCAGCACCCGGGACGAATCCGACACGACACCCGTTTCAACGGCGTCCTTCTCGCCGTCCCCGGAATCGGCCGGTCCCGGCCGGGGCGGCGGCGGCGGCCAGTCACCCGCCAGCACGCCTTCGACAGGGGGAAGTCCCTCGAACTTCCGCGCCGCACCGTCGCTGCGTTCCAAAATGGCCCGCGGCGCGAACACCCGCTGCAACGCCTCCACGATCTGAGGCTTCCGTTGCTCCATCCCCAACGCCGTGATCTGCAACACCAGAACGTCCTCGTACTTGTCCACGATCAGTCCGCTGAGGAAATCCCCCTCGGCATGAACCACACGGTAACTCGTGGCCTCCGGCAGATGCCGCCGCCGCACTTCCAGCGCCGCCCGGATCCGTGCCTCGAAAAACGCGGTGTCCACCGTGACTCGTTCGGGCGCGATCAATCGCACGCGGATTTTGGAGCCCGAATGATAGAAGCCCACCCCCAGGAAGCGCCGACGATGATCCCGGACCTGCACCAGTGCGCCGTCGGGCACGTCGGCCGTCACCTTCAACACCGAATTGTCGTACAACCAGGGATGACCGGCCACCAGCCGGTCCGCCTCGCCCGGTTTCACATACACCGTCGCCAGCTCCGTCTCCATTCCGTCCCTTCCCCTTTCGCCGCTTGTAAACAGGTTTGTCCCCCGCCTTCCGGCCCGCCGCCGCGGCACCCGCACGCGCCCGGCCAAAAGGACGGGATCGCCAACATAGACGCCCCAACCGCCCGCTTCAACTCGCGGGACGGAAACCGTGCCACACCGGACCGTCCCAGGCTCGCATCGCCGCCATTTTTCGCATTCGTCACATAACCTTCGCTTGCGATCGCTCCGGTTGTACGCACAATGCGCGTGTCATGGAACGATTCGCAAGAAGTTGGTCCTCGCTGGTCCTCTGGTTGTGGGGAACCCTGGTGCTCGCATGGGCGGATCCCCGGGTGGCGCATGTCGTGATCGTGAGCATGGACGGCGCCGCCCCCTGGGTGTTGCGACACACCTCCATGCCCGTGCTCCATCAGCTCTACCGGGAAGGCGCCGCCACTTGGGACGCAGAAACCATCCGGCCACCCGTCACGCTGCCCTCCCACACCTCGATGCTCACGGGCGTGCGCCCGTCCCGACACCGCATCACCTGGAACGACTGGCGCCCCACCAACGGTGTGGTCCGCGTGCCCACCATCTTCGCCGCCGCCAAACGGGCAGGCCGCACCACCGCCATGTTCGTGGGCAAGGAAAAGTTCCAACACCTCTTTCAGCCCGGCACGGTGGATCACTTTGATTACGGCGGGGAGGTCCTGGCAGGTGCACGGATCAGCCCCGACGGCACAGCCGGTGAAGATTGTTACACCACCGTGCCGGACGAGAGCCGACTGGCCCGCTCGGTGGCCCGGCGCGCCGCCGCCTACATCCGGCAAAACCGGCCGAACCTTTGTTTCATTCATCTGGCGGATCCGGACGTCGTGGGGCACAAGCACGGCTGGGGATCTCCCGAACAACGGCGTTGCCTCCAGGACGTGGACGCGGCACTCAACGAAATCCTGGGCGCCATCCGCCGGGCCGGCCTGCGCGGCAAAACCGTCCTCATCGTCACAGCCGATCACGGCGGCCACGGCAAGGGACACAGCTCCGATGTCCCGGAAAACGTCCGCATCCCATGGATTGCCTGGGGCGCGGGCGTCCGCCCCGGCACGGAGTTGAACGAACCGATCAGCACCTGCGACACCGCGGCCACCGCCTTGTGGCTGCTGGACGCGCCGCCCCTTGGCCCGTTGGACGGGCGACCCGTCCGCGCGGCGTTCCGCGACCCATGACCTGCGTCGGCCCGGCATTTCCGGGCACGGCCAGGGGCCCCGTCTTTCCGCCGCCCATCCCGCGCTCCAGACTCACGCCCGGTCCGGCGCACCCACAGGTCTGAACCAGCCGAACCATCATTGGATCCTCCGCCATCCCCGGAAAAACCGTCTGAGCCGAAGAGGGCCGGGCCAGGGCGCCCGCGCATCACCCGGCTGTGATGCGTTTCCACCGGGCATCTCACCGGATCCGTCGAACAAATGTTCGATAGTGAGAGCCCGCCATCGGGTGCATGCTGGCGGTGATCATGACCCGGAATCAGGCACGGCAGCGTGCAATGGCGCGGCCCTGGAGCCCGAACCCGCGGGAGCGGGGGATTCTGCGCCCAAGTGAAGCCGACTGCCTGCCTTCCTCCGGGTCGGACACTCAGCAACGCGATTCCACGGAGGTTCCCATGATGTCTCGATCCCTCGCCTCGTCTCCTCGGACCCGCTGGTGCGCCCCGTTTGCGATCGCCGGACTCTTGCTCGGCATCTGCAGCCACTCCGGCCCGATGCAGGCCGCGGTCTACGAATGGGCCGGCACGGCCGGCGACACGTTCTGGTCCAACCCCGCCAACTGGGTGCCCGAGGGCGTACCCGGTCCCGGCGACGACGCCCGGCTCTTCGATCCGGGGGCCGCATCGGACGACCTGACCCCGACGGTTCGCATTTCCACAGACACCCTTCTGCAGTCCCTCTGGATCGGCCAGACCAACGGCCACCACCGACTCGAGCTGCAGAACGGAGCCACCCTCACGTTGGAGGGCACAACCGCGCAAAACGTGCTGGTCGTGGGAACGGAAACCGACAACGGCAACGCGCAGACGGTCGCCGCTGCCGTCGGAGGCACCGGAGCGCGCCTGATCGTGACGAATCCCTCCGGCACGGTGGCGGTGCGGCAGTCCAGCGCCAACTCCGGTTCCGCCCTGCGCGCCACCCTCGACCTGTCCGGCCTGCAGGAGGTGACCCTGGACGTGGGCCGGTTGCTGGTTGGATCGGAGTCACCCGTCGCACCGCGGCCGTCGGGCATCCTCTGGTTGGGCGCCACCAACCGGATCCATCTCTCCGGGGCCGCCCCGGCGCTGGCCATCGGCGGCCGCGGCGGAAACAACAACGGGGGAAACTCCAGCTACCTTTACCTGGGCGCCGTCAATGAAATCTTTGCCGACAGCATCATGGTCGGCCGGGGCAAACAGGGCGGTGACAGCTCCATCCTTTTCCAAACCAACCTGTTTGCCGCGCCTTCGGCGGTCTTCCGCGCCGCGGACGGCCAGAGCCGCGTCGGCTACTGGTCGGTGGCGGATTCCGAGGGAATCAGCGGGACGGTGAACACGCGTGGATCGTGTCAGTTTCTCGGCGGCTGGGTGGACGCCCTGGTGGACACGCTCTTCATTGCACGCAGCAGCACCGGCAGCGGCAGCGGGACACCGGCCGGTTACTTCGTGATGGACCGGGGCACGCTTGACGTGAACCGGTTGTACGTGGGCTACCAGAGCCAGCCGGGCAACAACGCCGCACGCGGAACGCTGCATCTGGTGGGACCGGGCCTGATCCGGGTGAACGAATGGCTGGAACTCGCCCACGTCAGCGGGGGCGCCGGCGCCGCCCAGGTGGAAGGCACGCTCAACATCACACAAGGGCGGGTGGAAGTGCTGGGTGCGTTCGTATCGGGCGGCGGCCGGATCACCGTCACCGTCACCAACGGCAGCCTCACCCTGCCCGAAAAGGCCGAATTGCACGCCGACACCCTCATCCTCGACGGCGGGCGACTGACCAACCTGGCCGTGCTTGCCGTGAGCAACCAGTGCCTGGCCCTCAACGGCAGCCGGTTGGAAGGCGTGCAAAGCTGCGACCTGGGCAACACCGGGTTGGCATACTGGGACCTGAGCGGACTCGAAAATCCGCTGACCCTCGCCGGCGGCCTGACCGGATCCGGCACCCTCATCGGCGAGGTGGCCCTTCAGCCCGGAGCGGTGCTGGACCCGGCCGGCATGGGTCAGGCCGGCTACCTCACCCTGAGTCATCCCCTCACCCTTGACCAGACCGTGCTCGCATTCGACCTGGCCGCCAGCGCCATGGGCCTGAACGACCTGGTCCAGACCTTCGATCAACTCCGGCTCCGCGGCAAACAACTGGTCAGGCTCAACGCCCTCGAAGGGACATTCGACACCACCACGGCCTACACCCTCTTCACCGCCACCCAGGTCGCACAGGAAAACGCCAGTTTCGAGGTCGTCGGCCCGCTGGCCCGCAGCCGGTACACCTTCAGCTTCGACACTTCCCAGCCCGGGACCGTTCGTTTGATCGTCAGCGGCGATCCACCCCGGTCGCTCACGTGGGTGGGCGACGGCATCGCCAACCGCTGGAACGTTCAGGGCGACGCCAACTGGAACAACGGTTTCAGCGCCGACCGCTTTTACAACCTCGACTCGGTCCTGTTTGACGACACAGGCAACGCCCAGGCTCCGATCCGGCTCGAGGGGGCGTTGGTGCCGGGCACCTTCACCCTGGCCGCCGCCACCCGGACCTACGTGTTCACCGGGGCCGGTGCGTGGGAGGGAGGTCACCTCATCGTCAACGGACCGGCGGTAACCCGCATCGAAAACAGCGGCACCAACCGGTTCGACTCCCTCACCCTCAACAGCGGGACGCTGATCTTCGCCGGCGACAACCTCAACACGATCGGCGGCAGCATGCTCGCCATTGCGCCCGGCAGCACCCTGGTCCTGAGCAACACCGGTCCCAACCAGTTGCCTGCCGCCGTGGGGTTGGAAGGGACCCTGGTATGGGCGCCCGCGGGCGAGGCAGCCTTCAATGGCACCCTCACAGGCATGGGCAAACTCGTCAAGGACGGCCCCGGCCAACTGACCTTGTCGGGAGACAACACCGGACTGGTCGGCACGGAACCGGTCGAAATCCGCAACGGCATTCTGCAGGTGACCTCGCTCAACAGCCTGCCGGTGGCGGGTGCCGTGGTTCATCCCGGCGGCACCCTGGACGTCAACGGCGTGAATCTCCAGGACCGGCCCATCGTGCTCGCCGGCTGGGGCGCCAACGACCAGGGGGCTCTCGTGAACAACAACGGCAACCCCAACTACGTCAGCCCCAACGTACGTGACGTGACCCTCACGGCAGACACGGCCGTGGGCGGCACCGGCCGCCTCGACATCCGGTCGCCCGGCGGCAGTTCAGGTGACCCGGCCACCGCACGGCTCAGCACCGGCGGCCAACCCTTCAACCTTCACAAGGTCGGACCCAACGGAGTGTACATCGTCAGCGTGACGTTCGACCCCGCCCTGGCGGACATCGAGATCCATCAGGGGCTCCTGGCATTCGAAGGCACCACCACCTCCATGGGCGATCCGAACCGCACCCTGACGGTCCATCCCGGCGCCACGCTCCAGTTCTACCGCACCACCAACGCGTGGAACAAACAGTTCGTCTTCCACGGCTCGGGCACCAACATCACCGTCAACAATGCCAGTTGGACCAACCGCCTGGTCGGCCCCATCACCCTCCACGGCCCCTGCTGGTTCAACGCCGGCGGCAACCTCCTCATCGTGGACAGCCCCATCAGCGGTGAAGGCGACCTCATCAAGCAGGGCGGATCCACCCTGCGAGTCGGCGGCGTCAGCACTCACACCGGCGAAACGGTCGTCAGCAACGGCACCTTCCAACTCGAGGGTCGTCTGGAACAAACCCGTCGCATGCTCGTGGCCGGCGGCACGCTCTCCGGCCAGGGCACCATCCTCGCACCTCTGGAGGTCCTGCCCGGAGGCACCGTGGCACCCGCCGGAACCGACCGCGGCACGCTCACCGTCAATGGAGTTGTGACACTGAACGGCATCGCCGAGTTTGACGTGTTCCGCTCCGACACAGGCAACATCGACTCCGACCGCCTCCAGGGCGCAACCGAAATCCGATTCGGCGGCATCCTCCGGCTGAACCTCTCCGGCCAACCCCTCGCAGAAGGCGATGTCCTGACCCTGTTCGACGCCGCCACTTACAGCGGCCGCTTCGACGCGATCGAACCCGCCGTGCCGGGCCCGGACCTGACCTGGGATGCTTCGCGCCTGGCCGTGGACGGCACCCTGCGCGTGGGACCGCCCGCTCCGGCCCGGCCCACCATCGAGCAGGTGCAATTGACCGGTGCCGAACTGCGCCTGCTGGGTTCCGGCGGCGTCCCGGGAGCCGCCTACACCGTGCGTGCCTCCACCAATCTCATGCTCCCCGCCGCACAGTGGTGGCCGGTCCTGACCAACAACTTCGATCCCTCCGGCCGGTTCGAACTGACCCTGCCCGTGGACCCGGCACTCTCACCGCTGTTCTATCGCCTGAGCATTCCGTGAGGCGGCACCAACAGGGGCACACCGGGCCGCGGTCCGGCACGGGTGACGTCATCCGCCCGGCCGCGGCCCGGTCAGGCTCCCATCGGGATGGAATCTGCCGGAACCCTTCGGCCGCGACGGAAAACCGCCCGGCTTGAGCCCGCCGCCGGGCCAGCCGGCCGCCGCTGACAGGGCTCCACCCATCGGCCGGCCCTGCCGGATCGGCATCCTGACACCGGATCGCGATATCCCGGCACCGCACCAAGCCGCGGACTTACTCCAGCCACCGCAGGTCGAACTTCGGTATCGGATGAGACTCCCGGGTCAGATCGAATCCCAGGAAGTCCGTGGCCAGCTGTTTCATCTCTTCGAAACCCTCCCGGCCGACGGGCGTGATCCCGTGCGCCAGAATCCCGGCGTTCCGTTTCTCGGTGGCCCGCCGCCAGCGACTGTGCACACCCTGTTCGAGGTCCGCCACAATCCCGAGCGCTTGCTCATCCCCCAGGGCTGCCAGTGCACGAAAAACCTGTTCCAGTGACAACCTGACGCTCCCGCCCTCGTCAGGACGGCAAAACGGCAACGCCTTCAAAGCCTCCGGCAGGGCCGACCATTTCTCCGCCGAACAACGCCCGTGACGCATCAGACCGTCCGTGGCCTTTTCCAACCACAACTGCCCCTGCAGTTCCATGGCCCGATAGAGCCGCGCAGCCGCGTCTTCATACCGACCCTGGCCCGCCGTCCGCAGCGCATTGTCGAGCAACTCCCGCAACAGCAGCTCGCCGTCCCCACCCTCCGCACAACTCTCGCAGATCTCCAACGCCGTCCCCACCATCTCCAGCAAACCTGCATCCTCCCGGCCTTCAAACATCGGCCGCAGCCGCCCGCGCGCACCGTGCAGATGGGACCTGGCCCCGCCGAAGTCCATGCGATGTCGAGCGGCCATGCCGCGCGCCACCTCCGCAAGGGCTTCGAACCGCAGTCGCCTCGCAACCCGCGGCGCCGTTTCGCTGAGAACACCGGCCGCAGCCTCGTAATGATGCTGATCCCACAGCACCTTGGCCCGTTCGCCCTCCCGCACCGCCAGCTCTTCCCACGGATTACCCTGATAAAGACAGCGCTCGGTGCCGCCGACCACGATCCCCAACCCTCCCTTGTCGCGCTTCTCACCGCCGATGTAACTGAACCGGTGGAACCATTCCACCGCCGCCAACACCAGCGCGGCACTCATCGTCTTGCTGCCACCGGTGTAATCCACCAGCACCTCGGACCGCGGAATCTTCGACTCCGCCAGCAACTCCGGAATCTTCCGCCGCAGCTCGCGATAACACGGACCCAGTTCCTCGAACCGTTCGACCTCGACATAGCGCGCCAACGGCCGCCATTCGAGCTGCGCTTGAACCTCCTCCGCCACGGACCGGCTCTCGACGGAACAGAAATACCAGACCTGCTCGGGCCGATGCCGGCGAAGAATCACAAGCAAAGGCTCGGGCGATCCACCCACGGACATCAACACCGCCCGCACCTTCATCTCTGTTTGATTCGTGTCTGCTTCCTTCATGGCCGGTTGCAACGTGAAGACTTTTGTCCGGGCACACAAGTTCGCCCCTCCACCTCCGCAGGCGGTCCTGACCTCCGGCAGTCCGGACCCGCCAGGGCCCGCCCCTGCAAAAAGGCCCGCCGCGCCTCTTAAACCCGTCTCACATGCACGGCAAACGCCGCCGCCGGATGATCGCGCAAAAGCCGCTCCAGATCCACGTCCGAACACCCGGAGGCCACCAGGTCCGGCCACAACCGCTCGAACACGCTGGTGTAGGGTCGGGGGTTTCCGTTGTTGAAAAGCCTCAGGCTCGCGCCGTGCAGCGCTTCCCCCTCCACCGCCCAACCATCGTCATGCGAGACCAGCACACGATGCCACACACCGGCGGCCTTCAATGCCAGTAGGGCGTCGCGATACCGTTCAGGTTGCCCGGGAGCCACGCTGTAACCATCCAGGCTGATCCACGCACCCCGCCGCGCGGCCTCGATGCGTTCCGCATCCGTCCCGTTCTGCGCGTGCACCCAGACAAAAGCCCCGGGCGAAACGCCCTCCGACTCCAGAACGCGCAATTGATCCAGCGCCGCCACGCCGTCGCCGCTGTGACCGCAAATCGTCAGGCCGGTCTCCAGATGCACCCGGGCCGCCGCCCGCACCAGCTTGACGTGCAAAGGTGGAAGCGGACCGCGGTCCGTCCCCAGCTTGATGAACCCCGGGCGGATTCCCGTGCCTTCGATCCCGCCTTCCCACTCCGCGATCCAGCGCCGGGCCAGTTGCTCCTCGCTCTCCTGATGGGCGTGCCGCGGCAGGTAACGGTTCCCCGCCGCACCGTAATACCCCGTGTTGGTGACCACATGCAGACCGCTGAGCTCGCTCAGGCGCCGCAACAGGAGCACGTCGCGCCCGATGTAACGCGGGGTGCACTCGAACAACGCACCCACACCCCTGGCCCGCAGCGCCTGCAGATGGGGCAGAACCACGCGGATGGCGGTTCCGGCTTCATAACGCGGCCCCGGCGCCTGTTCGGCCCCGATGAAGTCCGTCACCACATGCTCGTGCGTGAGGGCCCGGCCCAGCTCGACAGCCGGCACAGGACCGCGCACCGTGACGACCACGGGCCCGGCCGCCGACCCGCCCTCGGCCCGCGGGCCGACGCCGGGAAACCGTGCACAACCGGCCGCAGCCAGCAGCGTCCACCCGAGAAAGGCGCGGCGGGAACAGCAGTTCAGACGGTCGGGCGTGCGGAGCGGCCGGGGCCACGCAGGTTCCACCCCCGCGCCAGGCACCACCCCACCGGCCCGCTCAACCGGATCCGGCCGGAATTCGTGCATCATTTGTGCCGAGGTTAGGTCGCCGTCCCCATGCCGCAAGTCCGGACCCCGGCCAGCCGGACGCACCCGACCGCAGCCCTGCTGGCAGGACGCCGGCTTGCCTGCTCCTGCAAGAAATGTTGTGGTAAAGCCCATGGAACCGCCGGATCTGACCCGGAGCGGCTGTCCGCTGCTCACGGACCTCTATCAACTGACGATGGCCCAGGCCTTCTGGAAATCAGGCCGCGCCACACAGGAGGCCGTGTATCACCTCTTTTTCCGTGAAAACCCGTTCGGCGGCGGGTTCACCCTGGCCTGCGGCCTCGCGCACGTGGTGGAGTATCTCGAACACTGGAGATTCACGGGGGATGACCTCGCATACCTCGCCTCGCTCCGGACGCCCGCGGGGCGGCCGTTGTTCGATCCGGCGTTTCTCGAGTATCTGGCGGATCTGCAATTCGCATGCGACCTGGACGCCGTTCCGGAAGGGACGGTGGTCTTTCCCCACGAACCTTTGATGCGGGTCCAGGGCCCCATCCTGCAGGCCCAACTGATCGAAACGGCACTGCTCTACTGGATCAACTATCCGACCCTTGTCGCCACCAAGGCAGCCCGCATCTGCCTGGCAGCCGGCAATGCCCCGGTGTGGGAGTTCGGCCTGCGACGCGCCCAGGGCGGAGAAGGCGGCCTGGTGGCGGCTCGCGCCGCTTACGTCGGCGGCTGCGCCGGCACCTCCAACGTGCTGGCGGCCCGGCGCTGGGGCCTGCCCGTGCGCGGCACGCACGCACACAGTTGGGTCATGGCGTTCGAATCCGAGTTGGATGCCTTCCTGGCCTTCGCCGACGCCATGCCCGACTCCTGCGTGCTGCTGGTGGATACATACGACAGCCTCACCGGCGTCCAGCACGCCATCGAGGTGGGCCGCCGCCTGCGCGCACGCGGTCTGGAACTGGCCGGGATCCGGCTCGACTCCGGCGACCTCACCTGGCTCAGCCGACAGGCGCGGCAGATGCTCGACCAGGCGGGCTTCACCTCCACGCGCATCCTCGCCAGCAACGACCTCGATGAACATCAGATTGCCCGGCTCCGGCAGGAAGGCGCCTGCATCGATGCCTGGGGCGTGGGCACCCGACTGGTCACCGGGTGGGAACAACCCGCCCTCGGCGGCGTGTACAAACTCACCGCCATCCGCGACTCCGAAGGCCGGTGGCACCCTCGCATCAAGGTATCCGAGTCCGCCGTCAAAACCACCACCCCCGGCCGATTGCAGGTCCGGCGTTTCGAAGCCGACGGACGTTTCGTGGCCGACGCCATCCACGACCTGGATGCACCCTGCCCGGATTCCTGGGAGATCGTGGACCCGGCCGACGCCACCCGGCGCAAGCGCATCCCAGCCGGTTGCACGGCCGCCGACCTCCTGCAGCCCGTGTTCCGGAGCGGACGCAAGGTCGTCGAGTTGCCCGACCTGGAAAACATCCGCCGACGCACAAGCGATCAGTTGGCGCGATTGGATCCCGGTGTCCTGCGCCTGGTCCAGCCATATCCCTATCCGGCAGGGCTCGAACGCGGCCTGCACGAACGCAAACTCCGGATGATCCTGGCCGCGCGCAGCGTGCGCAACGACGGGCGGTCCTGAGCCGAACAGCATCCCGCCGCCACCCGCACCCGCGCGGCCTTTTGACTCGACTTTGCCCGCGCCCCGGAGACATTGGCGCCCCATGCAGGAGACGGTACTGACCCTGGGGCATTCACCCGACGCGGACGATGCCTTCATGTTTTACGCGCTGGCCGAGGGCAAGGTGCACACGCCGGGACTGCGTTTCGAGCACGTCCTGCAGGACATTCAAACCCTCAACGAGCGCGCCCTGCGCGGCGAGCTGGACATCACCGCCATCAGCTTCGCCGCATATCCGGCCGTGGCTGCGCACTATGCCCTGCTGCCCAGCGGCGCCAGCATGGGCGACGGTTACGGACCGCTGGTGGTCGCCCGCCGGCGCCTGGGCCGCGAGGAACTGCTGCGCTGCAAGATCGCCGTCCCCGGCGTGCTCACCTCGGCCTTCCTGGCCCTGCAACTCTGGCTGCAACGACCCGCTCGCGAACTGGACTACATCGTGGTGCCTTTCGACCGGATCTTCGACGCCCTGGCGGAAGGCCGGGCCGAGGCCGGCCTGCTGATTCACGAGGGGCAGTTGACCTACGGTCGCTCCGGACTGGAGGTTTGCGTGGACCTGGGCCGCTGGTGGGCGGAGACACAGGACCGCCTGCCCCTGCCCCTGGGGGGCAACGTCATTCACAAAAGGCACCCCGCTCCGATGCGAAGCCGCGTCGCCGACCTCCTCACCGCCAGCATCCGGTACGCCCTAGACCATCGTCCGGAGGCCCTCGCCCACGCACTGCGCTACGGGCGCGGTCTGGATCCCCAGCTGGCCGATCGTTTCGTGGGCATGTACGTCAATCACTGGACGCTCGACTACGGCCCGAGAGGCCGGGAAGCGATCCGCCGGTTCCTCGGCCTGGCCCACCAACGCGGCCTGTTACCCTCGCAACCGGAGCTGGAGTTTGTCGAGCCCGGGCCGTAAGTCCGGTGCGAAACCGGGCCGGCATCCCCACGACGAGGCGCCCCACCCGCAAGGCGCCCGCCGGGCCGGGACACGGGAAACCCGGTGGCACTTCGCCTCCGTCACGCCGTTCTCAAGCGCCCCGGGTCGCCGGGCACCGCACGCCGGACCCTTGCCGCGAACACAGCCCGATCTTCAATCCGGGTAATGTTCCTCGTACCAGCCAAATCGGCCCAGGCGCCAGTCCCGGATTCCGCGCCAGATACCCCGAGCATTGGCCCCACGCCCCATCGCAAGAAATAGCAGCATCTTGGCCGGGCAGACGAGTCCGAGGTAGGCCGCACGGATCAACGGTTTGCCCACGCTCGGATGCCGATCCATCAGGTGCAGGTTGTTCCGCGTGCTGTAGTAGAGCTGCACCGGCCGGTTCTTGGCCAGCGTCGTGGATGTCTTGTGCCACATCCGCGCGGTCGGCAGGTACACCACGCGCCAGCCCGCCTCGCGAATCCGCAGACAAAGCTCCGCGTCCTCCGAGTAAAACACGTACCGTTCGTCAAAAAAGCCCACTTTCTTCAAAGCCTCGCTGCGCAGTAAAAAACCGCATCCCGTGACAAAGGTGCATTCCCGGACCCGGCTGTATCGGGGACCGTCCCTCCGCAGGAAACCGTGGTGCCAGGGGTGCCCCAGAAAGAAAAACCCGCCCGCGCTCCAGAGCCGGTCGGCAGGCTCGTGAAAAAAGATCTTGCAGCCAACCACTCCCACCTCGGGATGCGCCTCCGCGTATTCGACCAGGAGCCGGATCATGTCCGGCGCCACCAGAACGTCATTGGTGGTGCTGAACACGTAACGCGTCTCGTCCACGACGCTTGCCAGGGCAAGACTGGCGGCCTTCGCATAACCCAGTCCCCGCTCGTGCGCCAGAAGTCTCACCTCGGGAAACTCCCGGCGGACCATTTCCTGCGAACCATCGGTGGAGGCATTGTCCGAAACCACGATCCGGAGATCCTGATAATCCACCGCCCGGAATGACAGCAGGGTCTCGCGAAGTGAATCGCGAAGGTTCCAGTTCACAATGACCACCCCTACGGGCGGAAGCGATGACTGATTCATCGGATTCACTCCTTGCATCTACCTCGCCAGAATCGCCACACACGTCGGTCCCGGCCATCGGCCACCCACCGTACAGGCGCGCCTGACCGGTTCACCTGAACACTGGCCGAACATCGCCCCGGCTTGCGGTGCATCCCGGTCGGGTTCGTCCGAACGAAACCATGCTGCGTTTGGGATCCCGGCACCCACCGGAGCCAGGTCCGGCATCGTGCGAACTTGCACGGATTCGCACCGGCCGGTCGGGTGTTCCCGATGGTCCGGCTTCGCTGCTCCGGCAGTCCACCCGTGTTTCTCGGGCCGGCCCCCGCACCCCTCCGGCTGGCACGCTCCGGGTGCATGTCGCCCAACCACACGAACGGAAACCACGTTCCGGGTCCTCAAAGCGAAGCCGAATCCTCCTCACGTTGGGGAGCGCCGTTCTCAGGAGCAAGTCCGTTCCCGGCGGGAAGCTTCGCCCGTATCGGCCGGCAGGAACCCGGGCCCCGCGAGGCGTCCCGGCGGAAGCACCCGGATCCCCAGCCGGCCGGAAAACCCGTCCCGGATGCCCTGCATCATCCACCTCACGCATTCCTTTCGTTCCTTCTCCAGCAACCCTGCCTTCAGTCCGTCGAGCAAGAACCAGAAAAGGTCATGCAGACACCACACGGGGTCCGCGGCCCAGAACCGACGATACATCAGAATCCGGTTTCGAAAGATGTAATAGTATCGCCAGGGTCGGTGACTGCGGATCCGGAGGCGGCACGGTCCTAGGCGGACGACCCGACCCTCCCCGAGGCTGTGGCTCACCCGAATCCCAGGAACCCGGCCGAGCACGTAACCCGCCCGTCGAAGACGAAGACAAAAATCAAAATCCACATAATCAATGAACAGCGATTCGTCGAATCCGCCCACCGCTCGATAGGCCCGAGCGCAAACCAGCGAGCCCGAGCTGATCGCTGTCCGGACCAACCGGCAGGTCGAGCCCAAAGCAGGCCGAAGGGGCAAATCCTCTCCGCTTCCCCACTGCACATGATCCGGCGCCAGCAAGCCCAGCCGATCCGCCTGCGGACAGAGCCGCCAGGTTTCCAGCATGGCCGTGAGGTATCCGGGCGGAATCCAGGTGTCCTGATCGAAGAGCGCCACCCACCGGGCCCCGCAATCGAGCAGCTGGGTCATCCCCACGTTCAACGCAGCAGCGATTCCCCGATTGGAGGGAAGCCGCACCAGGGTGGTGGAAGGGAGCCGCGCCAGCTCGTTCAAAACCCCGTCGAACGCAGGCCCGGACCCGTTGTCCACAATCCATACGCGCCGGAATTGCCCGGCCAGAAGGGCGGCACTGGCTCGGACTTCACCAGGGGGGTGATGGGTCACCATCACGGCGCCGGCCTTTGCCAGATCATCTTCACCCGCGTTCATCACAGTTTCTCGGCCACCAACAAACATTCCTCCCCGCAGGAGCGCCCCTTTCGAATCAGCCGGTGCTCGGCAAACTGGAGCGCCAATGCACGCAGGGTGCGGACGAGCGAAACAGGCGGAGGATCCGAGACCGGCCGGCCACGCGCTTCGGCCAGGCTCAGGCTTGCCCCCAGGATGACGTCGGCGTGCGCCGCCGAGGAAAGACAGAGCCGAATCGCGTAGCCCGCCTCGCGGGCCAGCCTCGCCAGGAGCCCCGGATGGTAGAGACAGAAGTGCCTGGGCGGTTCCAGACCGCGCCAACAACGCCCGAAGCGGTCGTGCCCCAGACTGCGTGTGTTCGGCGTGACGATCACCAGCCGGCCGGCCGGCCGGAGCATCTGCCGCGCTTTCTCAAAAACCGGGCGGGGATCGGGAAGATGCTCCACGACATGGTGCAGGGTGACGGCATCGTAGGCGCCCTCTGAGAGATTCAACGCTGCAAAATCTCCCACGTGAACGGTCAGGCCCTTCATGCGCGCGAGGCCCGCGGCACCCGGATCCACCTCACAGCCCTCCACCTGCCATCCTCTCCTCCGCATGGCTTGCAGAAAGGCGCCGTCGCCGCACCCGACGTCGAACACCCTCCCCGGAGGCAGGTCGTCCAGCCCGGCCCCGCGGAACAACCGGATCTCACCACCCAAACCGGTGAACCGCGCCAGGATGGAATGAACCCCGCGATACACCTCGTACAGGCTGTCTCTCAGAGGGGTCGCATGCGGGGCGGCCGCACGATGCGTGTAGTATCTGCCGTAGAGAAGCGGCACGTCCTCCGGCACAGGAATCGGGTCCAACCACATCAGTCCGCACCCGGCCGAGGGACACTCTCGCAGCGTCCACAGACCGCCCACCCCGTACAGAAGATCTCGTAATCGCTCATGGCGGACCCGGCCCGGTTGACCACACAGCGGACAGGTTGGACGCGGCCGGGTTCGCACGGTTCGACCGCCGCCCGGCTCGCTTCCGACAGCATCTTCGGCTCCCACGCCACACGGATTCACCGGTGCCAATCTACCGGCGCTTCAAACGCGGTTGTCAATGGCGATCCGGCCTCCAGCAACGGGACGCAAGCCCGAGTGCTCGCACGCTGCCGGAGGGTCGGGTTCATCAGGCCAACGGACATGTTTCTCCCCGTTCTCTCGAGCCTCGCACAGAAAACCCGGGCCGGCCCCTCACCTCCCGGTTCCTGCACCGCCGGCGCCGGGGTTTGCTCTTGGCGCACCTTGCAGACCACACCTATGCTCCGCCGCAAACATGGAGAAGAGGAACCGTCGGCATTCGCCCAAGCTCCTGGCCACAGCAGCGGGTCTGGCGGCCTTGGTCGTTGCCTTTGGCGCGTTGTTCTGGGATGACCTTCACCCGGATCGGGTCTTGTTTTCCAACGACGGACCGTACGGAGCCATGGAGGCTGACCATGCCAACCCATGGAAAACTCTCACCGGCTACTGGCACGACCTGAACTGGCTCGGCTACAGCGCGCCGGCCACCACACCCGGCATCACGACGTTCCTGCGCCTGATGACAAGCACGTTGACCTTCTCCAAACTCTATGCGCCGTTTTCGTTGTTGTTCGTCGGTTGGGCAGCCTGGGTGTGGGCCCGGCAGATGCGGTGGTCCCCCTGGGTGGGCGCGCTGTTGGCCGTCCTGACCAGCCTCAACGGCGATTTCTTCGCCACCGCCAGCTGGGGCGTCTGTGCCCAACCGATCGCCTTCGGCTGCAACTTCCTCGCGCTGGCCGCCCTGGCCCGACCCGACGCGCCCCGGCCCTGGTTGCGACTGGCCCTGGCGGGTTTTGCCGTCGGTCTGGGCGTCACCGAAGCCTACGACATCGGAGCCTTGTTCAGTCTGGTCGTGGCCGCCTACGTCGTTTTTCAGGCCTGCCAAACGGCCGGTTCACCGGCCGCACGTGCCGGCCGCGCCATGGGCCGGTTGATCCTCGTGGCGGGGTGCGCGGCTTTCATCGCCGCCTCCACCCTGAGCACGCTGGTGGCCACGCAGCTCCGCGGGGTCGTACAGGTGCAGGAGGAAGCCACTTCAAGGGAGGAACGCTGGGCCTGGGCCACCCAGTGGAGTCTGCCCAAGGCGGAGTTCTTCAGCCTGTTGGTGCCCGGGTTGTTCGGATACCGCATGGACACGCCGGGCGGCGGTGATTACTGGGGACGGGGCGGCAGCGACCCCGCCTGGGACGCCTATCTGGCAGGCGACCGGCAGGGCCCGCCACCGGGCGGGTTCTTCCGCTACGGCATGGGTAGCGGTTATGCCGGCATGCTGGTCTGGGTGCTGGTGGCCGCCGCGTTGGCCCAGACCCTGCGCCGGCAAGGTTCCATCTTCGGCAGGGACGAACGACGAGCCATCCTCTTCTGGACCTGCGTGGCCATCCTGGCCACGCTCCTCATGTTCGGCAGGTTCGCCCCCTTTTATCAGTTCTTCTTTGCACTACCCTACGCCTCTTCGATCCGGAATCCGGCCAAGTTCATGCACATCCTGGAGTGGGCCCTGCTGATCCTTTCAGGCTACGGCCTGCAGGGCTTGTGGCGGACCTGGGTGGAACCGCGCCCCGGCGCACTCGAAAACCCCGGGCCGCGCACGCGATCCGCCCCGGCCGGGCCGACCGTGTTCGAACGCCGCTGGCTGGTGGGCAGCGCCGTGGCCTTCGGACTGGCCGTCGTGGCGTGGCTCCTCTATGCGCAGGCAAGGCCGAGGTTGGAAGCCTACCTGACGGACATGCATCTCCTGGAGATGCGGGCGCAGGGGATCACAGGGGACGAACGGGCAGCGGTCCAAAAGGCCCGGGAACAGGCCGTTTTCAGCGTGGGGCGCGTGGGACGTTCGGTTTTGTTCCTGGGGCTGGCGCTCGGTTGGACGGCTCTGGTGATCAGCGGGCGATTGCGGGGCAAAGCCACACTGGCCGGAGGTCTCGGCTGTGCACTGGCCGTGCTCGATCTGGCGCCGGCCAACCGCCCTTGGGTAGTCACCTACAACTGGAAGGAACGGCTCGTGGAGGCCGGGAACAACCCCGTGTTCGATCTCCTGCGTCAGCGCCCGTGGGAATACCGCGTGGCATTGGCCGAACCGTTTCTGCCCGCACGGTATGCCCTCCTGGCCCAGCTCTACCGGGTGGAGTGGATGCAACATCTCTTTCCCTTCTACAACATTCAGTCGCCGGACATCGTCCAGATGCCGCGCGTCCCCGTGGAGGTGGAGGCGTTCGAACGCGCACTGGCGCGCAGGCCCCTGCCGGGCGAGGACCTGACCAACTGGGCCCAACGAATCCTGCGGCGTTGGGAACTGACCAGCACCCGCTACCTGTTCGGGGCGGCGGGCATGGCCGAGGCATTGAACCAGCAGCTTGACCCCGAAAAACGAAGGTTCCGCGAACTTCTGGCCTTCGAAATCCGCCCGAAAGGACCGGAGGGACCGTTCCTGATCCGGACCAACACCACCGGGCCGTTCGCGCTGATGGAGTTCACCGGGGCACTGCCCAAGGCCGGGTGGCACGGCCACTGGCAGGTGGTCACCAACGACGCAGAGGCACTGGCCCTGCTGCCGGATCCATCCTTCGATCCGCACCGCACGGTGTTGGTGGCGGATCCGCTGCCCGCGCCGGCCGGAGGGGAGACGAACCGCCCCGGCACGGTGGAGTTCGAGCATTACGAGCCCAAGCGGGTGATCCTGCGGGTGCGGGCCGACCGCCCGTCCGTGCTGCGACTCAACGACAAATTCGACGTTCACTGGCATGCCCGGGTGGACGGGCAGCCGGCAGCGGTGCTGCGCTGCAATTACGTGGTCCGCGGCGTGTACGTGGAACCGGGGGAACACCGCGTGGAGTTTCACTATCAACCGCCCGTGGGGCCGCTTTACGTCAGTCTGGCAGCCATCGCCGCGGCGCTGGTGTTACTGGGATGGGCCTGGCGGATCGAGCGGGTGGGGGATCGTGACAAATGATGACGTGACAACGCTACGGTCCCGGCGCAGACTTGAGCCTGCTTATGAAGACGAACCGTTCTCAACCTCGCCAGATCAGCCGGCGCACCTTCCTGAGCACCGCGGCCGCGGCCGTGGCATTTCCCACCATCATACCGGCCAGCGCACTGGGCGCCAACGGACGCCCGGCCCCTTCCGAGCGGATCACCATGGGCATCGTGGGCTGGGGCATGCAGGGCCCGAGCAACACGCGCGGGTTCCTGGCCGAAAAGGACTGCCAGGTGGTGGCCGCTTGCGACGTGCACAAAGGCCGGCTTCAGGCCGCCGTGGACACCATCAACCGCCACTACGGCAACAAGGATTGCAAGGCCTACACCGACTTCCGCGAGATATTCGCCCGCAAGGACATTGACGCGGTGATGTTGGCGGTGCCGGACACCTGGCACGGAATCATGTCCGTGGAGGCAGCCCGCCAGGGCAAGGACATCTACGGCGAAAAACCGCTGGCCCGGACCGTGGCGGAGCAACAGGCCATCGTCCGCGCCGTGCGCCGGTACGGTCGCATCTGGCAGACCGGCTCCTGGCAACGGTCGGAACGCCACTTCCGCTACGCCTGCGAGATCGTTCGCAACGGATTGATCGGCAAAATCCGGCGCATCGAGGTGGGTCTGCCCGCAGGCCACCACGATTTCGCCGGGACATTGAAGGCATTCCAGGAAAAGATGGCCCGCATCCCGGGCGCCCCGAAGCATCCGGCCGAGGTCGTCCCCGGCACACCCGCTTGGGACGCGGCGGTTTCCGACCCGCCACCGGAGCTGAACTGGGACATGTGGCTCGGCCCGTCGCAGATGGAGCCCTACATCGAGGTCCGGGTCCACATGAACTGGCGCTGGAACTACAACGTGGGCGGCGGCCAGTTGCTGGATTGGATCGGCCATCACTGCGACATTGCCCACTGGGGCCTGGGCAATGACGACCGCATCGGGCCGCTGGAGATCGAAGGGGTGGGCGAGTTCCCGCCCGCCAAGGCCATCTGGAACACCTGTACCCGTTACCGGCTGGTCGCCCGGTACCCGGGCGACATCGAGGTCATCATCGCCGGCGGTCACGACGACATCCGCAGCGGGACCAAGTGGATCGGCACCGACGGCTGGGTCTGGGTCAACCGCGGCAACGCGTTCGATTCTTCCAACCCCGAATGGAATGAGCGCAGGTCGTTGCCCGATGACCTTCGCAAGGTCAGGCTGTACGAGTCCCCGGGGCACTTCCGGAACTTCCTGGACTGCGTGAAGTCGCGCCAGCCGACGATCACGCCCGTGGAAGTGGCGCATCACTCCGCCATCCCCGGGCACCTTGGATTGATTGCATTGCTCGTCGGCCGCAAGATCCGTTGGGATCCGAACAAGGAGATCATCCTGGGCGATCCCGGCGCCAGCCAACTCCTCTCCCGCGAGCTGCGCGCGCCATGGCGGCTGACCTGAGGGGCCGCCTGCGTCAGTTTGTACTCGAAGCATCCGGGCCCGGGCGCGGGTCGCCCTGCCCGGGCCACTGAACCTGCCAGTCTGCCACGCCGCCGTGGGGCGGAACAAAACGGATGCGCACCAGCCTGCCCTCGGTCTGCAGGGCAGCAGGTACCCGCACGGCGACTGTTCCCGAGAGGCCCCGCAGGGTCACCCACGCACGCATGGGCGCTCCGTACGCGCCATTTTCCGGCAGGACCACCCGCAGCTCGTACGGGTCACCGCCGACCACCCGACTGCGCCCGCTCAGGGTCCGGCTCGCCCGGTCCCAATGCTCCTCCTCCACGTCCACAATGCCCTGCGTCACATGCCGCGAGGTGCTGATCACCTGCGGATGATCCGAGGCGGGACGCAGCATCCAGATCCGGCAGGCCCGTGCCGGAACCGTCGCCGACAAATGACCATGCGCCGGCGCGGCAAGGAAATCCTCCCAGAACTCGAAGCGTTCCCAGAAACGGCCCGGGTCGAGTCCCAAGTGCGCCAGCGGTTCGTCCGTGGTCCAAGGTTGCGCATCCCAATTGAACAGGCCGACGAGCACGCGCACCCCGTTGGTGCGCTCGTCCCGCACCACCCACACCCGGGCGGGCTCGCGCTCGAACAGATCCACGGGCCGGGCCGGCCGGCCGTGCGACGGCAGCGTCCGCTTCAAGATGTCGAGTCGCTCGGCCGGCAGATCCGGCAGCCAGTCGCTGTTCATCCACAGGTTCCCGCTGATCGCTACCCAAGAGGCGATGAGCCGCGCCTGTTCCAGCGGTACACTCTCTCGGACATACACCGGATCCGGATCGTTGTACCAGACCCGGCCGTTCAGGAAGTATTGGCGCGAGCTGAAGAGCGGACCGCGGATCAGCCGGTCCCATTCCGGCCCGTTGTCGGGTCCCACCCGCATGGCATCCACCAGTCCGATGGCGGCCCCGTAGGCCCGCATGTTCTGCGCCGCGTTGCAACCCAGCAGGAAGACCCCCGGCCCCGCAGCCTTCCGCACCAGTTTCAAACCCTCGCGCAACGCCTCGATGTTGGATCGGGCGGGGTCGTGGAAACGTGCATCGCCCATGTGGTCTTCCTTGTACCCGCTGTTGATGTACTGCTGCCGCGTGGCACTGCCGGTCCACAGCCCGTCCAGCTTGAGATACCGGAAACCCCACTCGTGCACGATCCGGCGCGTGACCGATTCCACATGGGCGCGCGCGCCCGGATGAGTGAGATCCAAGCAGGTGCCGCCCCACGCCGTCTCGTACGGTGCGCCGTCCTCGCGGCGGGCGAACCAGTCCGCATGCGGCGCAAACCACGGATCGTACCACGTCCCCGCAAAAGGCATGAACCAGAGACCCGGCACCAGCCCCAGACGACGAATCGAATCGGCCGCCGCCCTCATTCCGGACGGATAGGGTCCGGCAGGATCGTGCGTGGTGAAGTTGCGGCGCGGTCCGTTGGTCGAAAAACCGGCCTGCCACTTGTCATCAATTTGAACCACTTGGAAGCCGAAGGGAGCGAGCTCACGCGCGGCCAGCTCGGCCAGCTGCCGCAAATGCACCTCGTCGGAAGCCCCTCCGTGCGGGCGCGAGTACCACGTGCAATACCCGCACGGCTGCGGCGGCAGGCGAATCCCATACTGACGCGCCACGAGCTCCGCCCATTGTTCCAGACCAAGGCGCGCGTCTCCGAACCAACCGAGAGCGAACACCTCGGAGGTCACCTCCCCGTCCGACTTCAGCCGGACACGCCCGTAATCGAGCCTGGCCCGGAGTTGCACCCGCTCGTCCCGAACCGACGGAAACCAAACGCCACTGGCCCGGTCGTGGGTGATCCAGCCCGCGACCAGACCGGCCCGGCTCCGCGGACGCGCCACCGCAAGCCAGACGTAGGATCCGGGACTTTGTGCCGGGGAGGCCAACCCGCCCGTTCCGAGCACGCGCCATCCATCCGGCCCCGGCTCCTCCGTCAACCGCCCCTCCCAAATCTCCCACCGCGTCAGTTCCTGCCCGGGAAACCCAGCGGCAGGCCGGATCGCCCGGCCGCCTACGAATCCCGAGCCCGCCACGGGCCAGAGCTGCAAGCGCCCCCCGTCCTGCAGCCGCAGCTCCATCGCCTCGCACCCGTTGGCCGGCGCGTTCGACACGACCACCCGGTAAACCGCGGTCACCGTCGCGCCGACAGGCCGCATACGGAAGAACTCCCGCCCGTCCGACGAACGCGTCAACACCAGCCATTGCCCGGCGGCGTCCCAGCGCATGGCCACCGTGCCGTTGCTCAACTCCGGCCGGTCGGACCCCGCCACGGCCAGCATGGAAAGCACGAAGACCGACAGCCAGAACCGGCCCGCCGCAGCCCGGCCGGCGAGGCCGTGACCCCGATTCGCACCTGCTCTTCGTGGTCGGTTCACAAGGTCGAGGGTAGCCGGGATCGCACCGAGTGCCTGTCGGACAAACGTTCGAGTCCGGTCATCCCCGCTCCGCTGCGCGCCGGTCATTCCAGGCCGCGCTCCGTCAGCTCGTCCTCGCTCAAGCCCAGGTAATGCCCCAGCTCGTGCAGGTAGGTGGTCCGGACCTCCTCGCGATACACTTCTTCGTCCCCGCCGGCAAATTCCCACAGGTTCAACAAAAACAACAAAATCTGCGGCGGCAGCGGCACCAGCCCTTCCTCGGCAAAAGCGGCACCGGTGAACATCCCCAGCGTGTCGGGCGCAAAGCCTTCCTCCTGCAGGGCCCGGTTGGGACGGCGTTCGAAGGTGACCGGCACCTCGCGCGCACGCACCTGCAGCGGCTGCGGCAGCGCGTTCAGCGTCGCCTCAACCTCCTCCTCCGCCAGCTGCTTCAGTCTTTGCCAGCAAGGTTGCATGGTCTCCAACGGTCCGGATGCGGCACGGATTGGCGCCACCGGCCCGATCCGCGACCGCTCCCGCCCACGGAGTTTCCAACCTGACATCCCGCCAGGCCAAGCGCGAAAGTAAAAGGCGGGCTCACCTCGAGCGGAAAACCGATGCACCTCGCCGCGGCGCCGGGCAACAAGCCGGTGCAACCCCGGCCGCCAGTCCACGGCTCACCGGGCGGACCGCCGGCGACCCGTGCGCCCGCGCCAGGTCCGCGCAGGTCCGGCACCGGCTCATGACTTGCCGCAGCTCCCCACCTGCTGCAGGCTCCCTCCGAGATGATGAACTTGGGGACCATACGAGCCGGGTTGTTGGCAGCTTGCGCGCTGGCAGGTTGCTCCCAAGGCCCCCGGTCGGCCGAACCCGCAGGACCACCCTTGGCACCCCGGCAGTACGAGGTGCGGGGAACGGTGGTCAGACTCGACCCGGCTGCCAGCAACGTGGTGATTCGCCACGAAGAGATCCCCGGTTACATGCGGGCGATGACCATGCCGTTTCCCGTCCGGGACACTAACCTGTTGGCCGGTCTTCATCCGGGCGACACCGTCCGGTTCCGGCTGACGGTCACGGAAAACGACGGCTGGATCGAAGCCTTGGAAACCATCGCCGCGCCGCGCACCAACCGGTTGCCCCTGACCGGCCCGTTCCGACTCGTCCGGGACGTGGATCCCCTCGAACCGGGCGACCGGCTCCCGGCCTATCCGCTCACCAATCAATGGGGCCGCCCGATTTCCACCACCAACTTCCCGGGACGCGTGCTGGTGCTGTCGTTCATCTACACCCGTTGTCCGTTCCCCACTTTCTGCCCGCGCACCATGCAGCAGTTGGCAAGCGCCTGGCGGGAACTGGCCCGCCTCCCGGACACTGCCGAACGCGTGCATTTTCTGGTCGTCAGCTTCGATCCGGAACACGACACCCCGGACGTCCTGCGTGCCTACGGTCGCAGCCATGGCGCGCCGGAGGAGGGCTGGACCCTGGCCACCGGCGCCCTGATCGAGGTCACCGCACTGGCCGAACAGTTCGGACTCACCTTCTGGCGCGAAGACGGCGGCTGGGCGCACAACCTCCGAACCGCGGTGATCGCCCCGGACGGCCGCATCCGCACCATCCTGCCGGGCAACCAATGGACGGCCGGCGAACTGGTGCGGGCCGTGCGGGACGCCCTGGAGGCGGCCCCTTCCGGTTCGTGACGCGGAGTCGCCGGACCCCGGACGCCCGGACTTCCCAGCGGCCGCACCTCCCCGGGCGCCGCCTGTCCGGCCCTCTCCTCCAACAGCTTGGGACCTCTCGCCGCGAGTTGTTTTGACGTTGCGGCAGTTTTTGGCACACTCCCCGCGCCGGGGTCGAGGAAAGGGGGTGACAAGTCCCACTGAAACCCGACCCCTTTGGAATCAATTAGACTGAACACGATTTATGGCAAACGCAACCAACCGAGGCAAACTGGGCATCCTGGTGGGGGGCGGACCGGCGCCCGGCATCAACGGGGTCATCGCCGCCGCCACCATTGAGGGAATCAATCAGGGGTTCGAAGTCATCGGGTTCCGCGACGGGTTCAAGTACCTGGCCGAGGGCGACAGCCAGCATTACACCCGGCTGACCATTGACGACGTCAAACACATCCATCTGCGGGGCGGATCCATCCTCGGAACCGCACGCACCAACCCGGCCAAGTCCGAGACCAGCATGCACAACGTGCTGGACGTGCTGAACAAACTCGGCGTCACGGCCCTGGTCACCATCGGCGGCGACGACACCGCCTTCTCCGCCAGCCAGGTCTACAAACGCGCCGAGGGGCGCATCCGCGTGGCACATGTGCCCAAGACGATTGACAACGACCTGCCCCTGCCGGGTTCCACGCCGACCTTCGGGTTCGAAACCGCCCGGCATTACGGCGTCCAGCTGGTCCGAAACCTCAGCGAGGACGCTCAGACCACCTCCCGGTGGTACCTGATCGTCAGCATGGGTCGCTCGGCCGGACACCTGGCCCTCGGCATCGGCAAGGCCGCCGCCGCCACGCTGACCATCATCCCGGAGGAATTCCGCCAGCGCCCGGTCACGCTGGAGGAGGTCTGTGACATCATCATCGGTTCCATCATCAAACGCCGGGCCATGGGCCGGTACTACGGCGTGGTCGTGCTGGCCGAGGGACTGATCGAGGCCATGGGCGAAAAGGGCCTCAAGAACGCCGTGCCGGGCGGCCAGCTCGAACGCTACGGCCGCGTCATCCGCGACGACCACGGGCACCTGCGGTTGGGCGAGATCGCCTTCGGTCGCCTGGTCAAGGACGCCCTGATGGCCCGGTTGGAACCGCTCGGTCTCAAAATCAGTTTCATTGACAAGGACCTGGGCTACGAACTGCGCTGCGCCGATCCCATTCCGTTCGACGCAGAGTACACCCGCGACCTCGGCTACGGGGCCATCAAGTTCATCCTGTCGGCCGATGCAGCCCAGTACGGCGCCATCATCAGCTTCATTGACGGGAAGATGGTGCCCCTGCCGTTCGAGAAGATGCTCAACCCGCAGACCGGCCGCTTCAACGTGCGGCGCGTCAACGTGGACGGCGAGTCCTACGAATGCGCCCTCCACTACATGATCCGTCTCGAGCGTTCGGACTTCGAGGACGTCGCCCAACTCTCCCGCCTGGCCGCCATCGTCAAAATGACGCCCGACCAGTTCAAACAGCGGTTCGGTTATCTGGTCGGCCTGGCCTGACCAACCTCTCCCGCCACGATCCAAACCTTGCCGCCGCAGCCGGCAAACCGCCGCTGCGGCGGTTTCTCTTTTGATCCCGGCCCTTCGCCCGCTCCGGCCGCAACCGGCCAGAGCAAGTCCGGGAAAGGGTTCGGCAATATTCGTTTGGCCGCCCACCACCGCCGGCCTAGGCTGGTCTTGTCTATGGTCCGGCTCACGCATCGTCCACGCGATCGGTCGGGGTCCGGCGTCCGGGTCCATTGCATCCCGTCCGCTTCGCGCAAGACCAGTTCGGAAGCCGCAGGAAAGGCCGGCCGGCGTGATGGTGCTCCCGCCGCGTGGCTCCTCATCCGCGTTTCTCTGCCGCTGGTCGCTCTTGCCGCGACCCTGCAGGCCCAGGCACCGCACCTGAACCGGCTCGTGCGCGGCGGCATGCCCGGCCTGCCAATCCTCACCGGGATCGAATGGGTCACCAACGGACTTCGCCTGACCTGGGAAGGGCCGCCCGGCTACTACCGGGTGGAGTACCGGACCGCTCTCGACGCGCCCTGGCAACCGCTCACCCCTGCCACCAACTTCGGGCGCATCACCACCGTACCGGCCCCGGCCCAAGCAGCCTTCTTCCGGATGGCCGGCCCCGCGCCACACTACGCCGGCGCGGAAGCCTGCGCCACTTGTCACGCCGAGATCCACGCAGAAGAATTGCAGACCCGGCATGCCCACGCTCTTGAGTCGCTCGAACGGGTGGGCCAGGCCGACAACCCCGCCTGCCTGCCCTGCCATACGGTCGGTTACGGTCTGCCCGGCGGGTTCGTCAGCCGGACCGTCACCCCCCACCTGGCCGGCGTCCAATGTGAAAGCTGCCACGGACCGGCCGGCCTCCACGCCGCCAACGAGAACGACCCGCTGTTCCGGCCGCGGGTGGAAATCGCGGCCCAGATGTGCGGCGGATGCCATAACCAGGACAGCCACCGCACCCACTTCGAACAGTGGGCCGGTTCTGCCCACGCGACGGTCACGGAAGACATGAACCCGCCCAACCGGATCAACTCCTGCGGCCGCTGCCATTCCGGTTCTGCGCGCCTCGCCCTGCTCAAGGGTGAGGACCCCGCCACGACGGTGAGCGGCGACGCCAACATGCCCGTCACCTGCGTCGTCTGTCACGATCCGCACCGCCGCACCGGTCACCCCGCCCAACTGCGCAATCCACTGGCCTCCTTCACCGATTACTCGCTCGGCACCGGCGCGAACTTTGCCACGGCTTACGCTCCGGACATCCAGCTCTGCGCCCAGTGTCACAACCAGCGGGGTGCGTCCTGGACCTCCAACGCGCGCCCCCCGCATCACTCGCCCCAGTACAACATGCTGCTCGGCACCGCAGGTCTGGTGCCCGAAGGCGCCGTCTCCGGACCGGCCGCCCACGCATTCCTCGAAAAACAATGCGTGTCGTGTCACATGCCCCGGGTGGGCGGCCAGGACGAGGCACATCCGGCCTTCGCCGCGCACACCTTCAAGGTGGAATCCTTCGACACCTGTCGGAGCTGCCATCCGGCACCGGAGGCGCTGGTGGATTTCACCCGGTCGCTGGTGGAAATCCAGATCCAGCGCGTGAAAGCGGCACTCGACCTGTGGGCGTTGACGCGCGCACCGGAACCCATCCGCAAATACGGCGCGTTGGCCTGGGAGTACAACATTCCGGGTAACCTCTCCAACCCCACCGGGTCCCCGCAAGTTCGCGGCCCGCGCAGCAGCAGCGATCCGGCACAAGACGAACAGCGCCTGATACCCGAGCGGATCCGCAAGGCACGGTTCAATCTCTACCTGGTGGCATACGACGGCAGCCACGGCGTCCACAACGGACCCCACGCGGCCCTGTTGTTGGACGCGGCCCTGCAATGGGTGGCCGAGGAACTGCAGATGCCGCCCGCTGCCACGGCAACGCTGGCCCCGTCGAAAACCGATCCGCAACCATGAGCGAGCTTTCCCAACCCGTGGTGGTCCAGCGCCGCACGACCCGCCCCGGTCGCGTGCGTCCGCTGGTGCGTTCCGGTCCTTGGGTGCTGACGGCCTGCGCGGCCGTGGCACTGGCCGGATTGGCCTGCCGCACGGTCAATCGTGGCGTGGTCACCCTCCCCGAAGTGCCGGGCGCCACCTACGTGGGCAACGGCGAATGCGAACTCTGTCACGAGGAGATCGTGCGGGATTTCGTCACGGCGGATCACGCCCGTTTGATGGCACCCGGCCCCCGGGCTCTGGCGGTCGGTTGCGAGTCCTGTCACGGACCAAGCAGCCTGCACGTGGAGTCAGGCGGCGAAGTCCTGCCGCCTTACAGCTTCCGTGCGGGTCGTCCACTGCCGCTGGGCGATCACCCCGTGACCGCCACCCTGGAGCAGCGCACCGTGGAACAGGCCTGTTACCGCTGCCACGGCCACATCCGCGCCCAGTTCAACCTGCCCTCGCACCATCCCCTGCCCGAGGGCCAAATGTCCTGCACGCAGTGCCATCCGCCGCACAAGGGCACGGCCCACGCGGCGGGCGGCACCCGGCTGCGCGCCGCGGAGGAAAACTGTCTCGAGTGCCACCCGGCCCAGCGCGGTCCTTTCGTCTTCGAACATGAAGCACTGCGCGAGGGCTGTACCGTCTGTCACGTGCCTCACGGCAGCATCCATCCCAAGCTGCTGGTCACCCGGGACAGCAACCTCTGCCTGCGCTGTCACTTCCAACAAATCCAGGGCGGCGTGCTGCGCATCGGCGGGGTGGACCACACCACCCGCGTCCGCCAGGGCACCTGCTGGACCGCCGGTTGCCATGAAGCGGTTCACGGCTCGCGCGTGAATTCCTCCCTCCGGTTTTGACGACCCATGAAAACCCCGCGATCCCAGCTCCCTCTCCGCTTTCGGATCCGCCGGTCCGCACCCTTCTGGATCGGCCTGTTGCTGACTCCGGCCCTGCCGCTGCACGCCACCGAAGCTCCCGCTGATGCCAAAGACACAGACGAAGCGGCGGCTGAATCGGACGGAGCCGCCGGGGAACCGGCCGAGGAAACCGACCCTTCCGCCACGTGGTCTCCCCAAGAATGGTTCGAGGGAGGCAGCGAAAACCTCAACAACTGGATCGAATTCGCCTTCGGCGGATTCTTCACGCGCGGCAACCGCGCCGAAGCCCAGGCACGCCACCAGTTGAGCGACGGTCCGTTCGGCGGCATCCAGGACCTCCATTACCAGGCCGAGGTCGCCAAGGGCATCCAGCTCACCCTCGACGGCCGCGCCCTGTTCGATGAGCGGGATGATCGCCTGTCGCTCGCACTTTCCAAGGAAGACCTCGGGTTCATCCGATTCCACGCCTCGCAGTTCCGCCTCTGGTCCAATGCAGCCGGCGGCGGGTACGGCCCCGACCAACGTTGGCTCACCTTCCCCGGCGAGGACGTCTGGGGATTGGACCGCACGGAAATCGGCGTGGAAGCCGGCCTGGCCCGGGAAAACCTTCCACGGGTCACTTTCCGCTACCGCCACCGCACCCGCGAAGGTGCGCGCGACTCGACCTCCTGGGGCATGGCCCACCCCTCCACCACCGACCCGAATCGCGCCCTCGGCGTGGGCCCGGCCTTCCATGACCTGGACGAAACCATTGACACGTTCGAACTGGACCTGCGCCACCGAATCAAACAGACCGACGTCGGACTGAACCTTCGCTACGAAACCGCCGATCTCGACAACGCCCGCAAGGTGCTGGAGTACCCGGGCGAACCACTCGAACGCAAACTGACCGATCGCCAGGGAACCCGGTACGACCTGTTCAACCTCCACGCCTGGACCGAAACCTGGCTGCGCAAAAACCTGTTCTTCTCCACCGGCTACCTGTACGCCAACCTCGACAGCGATTTCGACGGCAGCCGCATCTACGGCACCGACTTCGACGTGGGTTACGTACCGGGTTATCCCCTCGGGTACACCACGCTCATCGGCGGCGCCCAACAACGCGAACACGTCCTCAACGCAAATCTCCTCTACCAACCACACGCACATTGGACCCTCGTGCCCTCGCTCAGGGTCCAACGACTTGATGCCGACGCAGACTCCCTTGGCCAGGGCACCCTCGGCAGCGCCGGCACGCTCTTCTCCGCACAATCGGAGCGCGATCTCATCGATGTGCGCGAACGGCTCGAGGTGCGTTACACCGGCCTGACCAACTGGTCCTTCCAGGCGCTGGCCGACTGGACCCAGAGCGACGGGAGCCTGGACGAACTCGGCGGGTTGAGCCGCGTCGGCGGCACGGGCGTGGCACCCATCCAGCGTCGGACCGACGACAGCCGCTTCTTCCAAAAATACAGCCTGGGTGCCCGCTGGTACGCCGCCCATTGGGCCACCCTCGAGGCGGGCGCCTACTTCAAGCGCCACCGCTACGAGTACTCCCACCAAACCGACAGCACCCCCAACAACGGTTTCGACCGCTACCCGGCCTACCTCGAGTACCAGCGCTTCGACACATGGGATGCCCATCTCGGTTTCACCCTCCGGCCCTGGACACGGCTGACCCTCATCACGCGCTACGAATTCCAACAGTCCAGCGTCGACACCCGACCGGACCCCGCCTCTGGCCTGGGCCAGACCGAGTCCGCAGACATCACCACCCACATCCTGCAACAAAGCCTCGGATTCACGCCCTGGTCGCGCCTGAGCCTCCAAGCCAGTTGGAGCTACGTCTGGAGCCGGATCGAAACACCGGCCTCGGACCTCACACGTGCACTGCTGGCCTCGCAAAACAACTACTGGATGGCCCAGCTCAACGCACTGTTCGTGGTGGACAACCGCACCGACCTGAATGCCGGTTGGTTCTACTACCGCTCCGACAATTTCGAGGACACCTGGGCCGACGGCCTGCCGCTGGGCGCCGGCGTGGAAGAACACGGAATCACCGCCACCGCCACACGCCGCATCAGCCCGCGCTTGCGCCTGACCCTGCGCTACGGCTACGTTCACCACCGCGATGAAACCTTCGGCCAGTCCCGCAACTACGAAGCCCACTGGATCGCCTCCAGCCTCCAATACCGCTTCTGAAACTGCGCCCGTCCGGGTCCGCATCCGGCACCCGGCCGCACGAACGCTCTTGCCCCCGGCCTGCACGGCAGGGTTGCTCGCCCTGCTGATCTGCGGCTGCCGCACCCCGCAACCGGCCGACACGGCCCTGGACCTCTTCAACGGCAGAGACCTCGCCGGCTGGACCCACGTCCTTGAAGACCCATCCGTGCCGAAAGAGGCCGTCTGGTCCGTGCAGGACGGCATCCTCGTCTGCCAGGGCAAACCGACCGGCTTTTTGCAAACCACCCAGAGGTTCACCAACTTCCGGCTCCTGGTCGAATACCGCTGGCCCCCGAGTAAAGAACCCTCCAACAGCGGCATCCTCACCCGCATCCAGCCGCCGCCGCGCCCACTGCCTCGCTGCGTCGAGATCCAACTCCGCCACGGCAACGCCGGGGACGTCATCGGCCTGCAGGGCATGCGCATCGGCGCCGGTCAGCTGCGATTCTTCGAAGGGCGCAGTCCGGCCGTGGGCGAGATCAGCGGCGTGCGCAAACTGGTGGACGCGGAGAACCCGCCCGGACAATGGAACCAGGTGGAAATCCTGGCCAAGGACGATGAATACACCGTCTGGATCAACGGCCAGTTGGTCAATCACGTCCGTTGCGTGACCCGCGCCGCCGGCCCCATCGGCCTCCAATCCGAAGGAGGCGAAATCCACTTCCGCCGCGTGCGGCTGATTCCCCTGCCCTCGGCAATTCCCATTCGCTGAAAACCAGCCAACGCCGGCCCACGCCACCCCATCGCCGACGGCCGCCAGGGCATGACCCTCCCACGCCCCGGCATGCGCGCCCGTGCCCCGACTTGTGTTCGCCAAGGAAACCTCCGCCACCCACGGGCCGGCCTGATCGCCTGACCTCTTTCGGACCCGGGTAATGGCTGCGCCGGCTCAGGGTGGCCTCCGAGGAAATACCGGCAGCCTGCCGCAGAGACCGGCGGACAGGGACCCACCCATCCAGGCGCTCCCAAGGCAAGTTTGTCTGGGCGGGGACACATCCGCTGCCCAAGCGACCCAGCAGGTGCGCTCGGTTCACCTGCCTTCCGGATCGGTTGCAGTCCGGACAACCCTCCTCCTCGCGGTCCGCTGGTCGATGCCAGCCCCGTAAAGCACCCGATGCCTCCGGGCCATTGCGGGCTGGTGCAAGTCAGGATCCCCTGCTTCAGAAAAGTTGCACCTGGCCGAGATTGGAAAGCCCGCTTTGCCAGGCCGGGTTTCACCGCGCTGAGGCTGTGTTGCGGCTGGACGGGCCGGTTTCACAGGCAGTACCGCTTTGGAGGCCTTGACACGGATTGGTATTTATGTCAGAAAGCGGCGGCTTTGTCTTTTGTTCGAGATTTATGTCCATTCGAAGGGACGAATGCAATTGACTGTCAAAGACGTGGCCCGGTTGTTGGGCACCTCCGAAAAGAGCGTGTATCGGTGGATGCGCGAACGCGGGCTACCGGCGCACCGGGTGGGCGGCCAGTTCCGGTTCAACCGGGCGGAGTTGATCGAATGGGCAACCGCTCAAAAGGTGAACGTGTCGCCCCAAATCTTTGAGGAACCGGAAGCGGCCGGGCCGCTGCCCACGCTGGCCGACGCCCTCGAGACAGGCGGCGTGTTCTACCGCATCACCGGTGCGAACAAGGAGGCCGTCCTGGCCAGCGTGGTCGAGTACCTGCGTCTGCCCGAGGGGGCCGACCGCCGGCTGTTGTTGCAGATGCTCATCGCCCGGGAAAAGCTTGCCTCCACGGCCATCGGGGACGGCATAGCCCTTCCGCACCCGCGACACCCGATTGTGTTCCACATGGACCGCCCCCTGATCACGCTCTGTTTTCTGGAAAGGCCGGTGGATTTTGGTGCTCTGGACGGCAAACCTGTGCATGCGGTCTTCACGCTCGTGAGCCCCACCGTCCGTGGCCACCTGCACCTGCTCTCCCGACTGGCGTTCGCGTTGAAGGACGAATCGTTCAAGCAACTCATCCAAGAGCAGGCCGGACGGGAACAAATCCTGGCCGCCGCACGGGAGCTGAGCCGGCGTTTCGATGGGGTCTCACCCAACGATGCGCAATCTTGAGGAGAAGAAACGTCATGGAATGGCTCCTACTGGCTTTTTTCCTTTGGATGGGCTCGGGCTCGGCCGCCTGGCTGTTGTCCCGCTGGCGCGCCCTGAGCTCGCACATTGCAGCGGCGGGAACGGTCATTGCCGCGACCCTGGCGGCCCTGCCCGCCCTGCGCGTGCTGGCCGCCGGCGATGCACTGAGTTTCGTGCGGCCGTGGTCGGTGCCGTTTGGGGAGTTCGCCCTGCGACTGGATGCGTTGTCGGCATGGTTCGTTCTGGTGATCGTGCTGGTGTCGGCGCTGGCGGCGCTTTATGGGGTGCAATACCTGGCTTCGACACCGGCGGGCAAAGCGGTCGGGGCGTCGTGGTTCTTCTTCAATCTGCTGGTCGCGAGCATGGTGCTGGTGGTGGCGGCAGCCAACGCGGTGTTGTTCCTCGTGGCGTGGGAGGTGATGGCGCTGGCGTCGTTTTTCCTGGTGACGTTCGAGGACGAGAAGGAGGCGGTGCGCGAAGCGGGCTGGGTATATCTGGTGGCCACGCACCTGGGCGCGGCGTTTCTGCTGGCGTTCTTCCTGATCACCGCGCGCGAGACGGGCACGATGGATTTCGCGCGCTGGGCGGAGGCGGGGATTCATTCGCCGCAACTGGCGGGGGTGTTGTTCGTGCTGGCGCTGGTCGGGTTCGGGTCGAAGGCCGGCTTCATGCCGTTGCACGTGTGGCTGCCCGAAGCGCATCCGGCGGCGCCGAGCCATGTGTCGGCCTTGATGTCGGGCGTGATGATCAAGACCGGCATCTATGGCCTGTTGCGCGCGCTGACCTTTCTGGGCACGCCACCGGTGTGGTGGGGTTGGGTGCTGGTCGGCGTGGGGCTCAGCTCGGGCATCCTGGGCGTCTTGTTCGCACTGGCGCAGCGCGATCTGAAACGGCTGCTGGCATACAGCAGCGTGGAGAATCTGGGGATCATCACGCTCGGGCTGGGCGTGGGGCTGCTGGGTGTCAGCCTCGATCTGCCGGCGCTGATGGTGCTCGGGTTAGGCGGCGGGCTGTTGCACGTGCTGAACCACGCGTTGTTCAAGAGCCTGCTGTTCATGGGCGCGGGCAGCGTCCTGCACGCCACCGGCACGCGCGATCTCGAGCACCTCGGCGGGCTGCTCAAAAAAATGCCGTGGACGGGCGTGACGTTCGTCATCGGCGCGGCGGCGATCTGCGGACTGCCGCCGTTCAATGGGTTCGTCAGCGAGCTGCTGGTTTACCTGGGCGCGTTCCATGGCGGCAACGCGGCGGCGCAGGCGGCGTTCCCCGGCTGGCTGGTGATCGGCGGCCTGGCATTGATCGGCGGACTGGCGACGGCGTGTTTCACCAGGGCGTTCGGCATCGTCTTCCTCGGTGAACCGCGCACGGAACACGCGGGGCACGCGCACGAATGCGGCCCTTCGATGCGCTGGCCGATGGTGTTGCTGGCCGCGGCTTGTCTGGCGGTGGGCTTGGGTGCGCCGGTGGTGTTGCGCGGTGTGGCGCCGGCGATTGGCGCGTTGACGGGATTGAACGCGGAGCAAGTGGCGGCGCCGTTGACGCGGGCGGGCGGTTGGCTGCAACCGGTGACCGTCGTGGCGTTGATCCTCATCGCGCTGGCGCTGGGATTGACCGCGCTGCGGCGGCTGCTGCTGGCCGGACGCGAGGTGGGCGAAGCCGGCACGTGGGATTGCGGTTACACGCGGCCCACGGCGCGGATGCAATACACGGCGTCGTCGTTCGCCCGGCCGTTGACGTCCTTGTTCGCGCCGCTGTTGCGCACGCGTGAGCACACGCACGCGCCGGAAGGGTTGTCCCCGAAGCATGGAAGCTTTGCCACGCACACGGAGGATCTCTTCCAGGAAGGTTTTTACGCGCCGCTGTTCCGCGCGGTGCAGGCCGGCCTGGGCCGGTTGCGCTGGCTGCAACAGGGGACAGTGCAGCTTTACATCCTTTACCTCGCGCTGGCGTTGCTGGCGCTGCTGATCTGGAAACTTCAATGAGCCCGCTTTCGATTCTTTCTCCGATCCTGGCGCTGGCGTTGTCGCCGTTGTTGCTAGGCGTGATCAATCGCACCAAGGCGGTGTTCGCCGGGCGCAAAGGCGCGCCGCTGCTGCAAGCTTACTTCGATTTGTGGAAGTTGCTGCGCAAAGGCGCGGTTTACAGCCGCACCACCTCGTGGGTGTTTCGCGCCGGACCGATCGTCGGGCTGGCGGCGGTGTTGACGGCGACCCTGCTGGTGCCGCTGGGCAACGTGCGCGCGCCACTGGCGTTTGCCGGCGATCTGATCCTGTTCGCCTACCTGTTCGGGCTGATGCGGTTCGTCACGGTGCTGGCCGCGCTGGACACCGGCTCGGCGTTCGAGGGCATGGGCGCCAGCCGCGAGGTGTGGGTGTCGGCACTGGCCGAGCCGGCGTTGCTCCTGGGCCTGGCGGTGATCGCGCGGCTGACGCACAGCCTGTCGTTGAGCGAGATGTTCGCCGGGCTGGGCGTGGCGCACTGGCTGCAAATCGGCCCGGCTCTGGCGCTGGTGCTGGCCGCGTGGATCGTGGTGGTGCTGGCCGAGAACGCGCGCATCCCGGTGGACGATCCCAACACGCATCTCGAACTGACGATGATCCACGAAGTGATGGTGCTGGATCACAGCGGGCCGGACCTGGCGTTCATCGAATACGGCGCGGCGCTGAAGTTTTGGGTGCTGGGGACGCTGGTGGTGAACACGCTGTTGCCGCTGGGCGGCGGGCACGCGGGCCCGAGCCCGGTGGTGGCGGTGGCTGGGTTGTTCGGACTGGCGGTGTTCGTCGGCGTGGTGGAGTCGGTCATGGCCCGACTGCGGCTGGTGGTGCTGCCGCAGCTGTTGGTGGGCGCGGGCGCGCTGGCGGCGGTGGCGTTGATTCTGGTGATGAGGTAGGGCGATGGATCTCGATTTGATCCTGGTGCTGGTGATTCTCATGAACCTGCGCGTGCTGGCGTCGGGCCGGCTGGGCGCGGCGATCCGCATCGTGGCGTTGCAGGGCGTGTTGGTGGGGTTGGTGCCGTTGCTGGCGCCGGGGCACGCGCCGGGCTGGCGCGCGGCGAGCCTGGCGGTGGGCAGCATGGTGTTGAAGGGCGGCGTGTTTCCGTGGTTGTTGTTCCGCGCCCTGCGCGAGGCGGAGATCGACAGGGAAATGCAACCTTTTGTCGGTTACGTGGCTTCCAGCCTCGCCGGCGTGGCGGCCCTCGCGGTGTCCTTCTTCCTGGGAACCCGATTGCCGGCTCCGGCTGTGGAAACGGCCGAATTGCTCGTCCCAACGGCATTGTTCTCGATCCTGACGGGCTTGTTTCTCCTGGTGGCGCGGCGACGGGCGGTGACCCAGGTGCTGGGTTTCATCATCCTTGAAAACGGTGTGTTCGTGTTCGGCACGGGCGTGATGCCCGGGACTTCCCTGCTGGTGGAGGTGGGGGTCCTGCTCGACCTGTTCGTGGCGGTTTTCATCATGGGCATCATGCTGTTTCACATCCGCCGGGAGTTCGATCATCTCGATGCGGATCGGCTCAGCACCCTGCGGGACGTGTGACATATGATCACCGGGACACTGCTGATTCTTCCCTGGTTGGCGGGACTGCTGGCCTTCGCCCTTCGGCCTGCCGGCCTGCGCAGGGCTCTGCTGGTCGGCACGGCGCTCGCCCATCTCGGGCTGACTGGCTCCCTTTGGTGCCGGCGGCCGTCGGTGGGGGGCACCGGCTGGTTCGGCCCGGATGGGCCGGGGCTGTTGTTCCTGGGCATCACGAGCGGGCTGTTTCTGGCGGCCTCCGTTTACGCCCTCGGCTACCTGGCACGCGAAGCCCGCGTCACCCACCGGGATTTCGAGGAGGGATTCCTGTTCCGAAACGAACCGGAAAGCGTCTTTGTGGGCTGCCTGCTGTGTTTCCTGGGAGCCATGACATTGGTGTGCCTGAGCCGGGACCTGGGGCTGCTGTGGGTGGCGGTGGAGGCGACCACGCTGGCCAGCGCGCCCTTGATCTATTTTCATCGTCACCACCGCTCACTCGAAGCCACTTGGAAGTATCTGTTGGTCTGCTCGGTCGGCATTGCGCTGGCCTTGCTCGGGAACTTCTTCCTCGGGATGGCGGCGGCCCGGGCAGGGTCGAACGGCCAACCCGTGCCGCTGTCGCTCGACGCGCTGCTCGTGGCCGCGCCCGGGCTGCAGATGCCCTGGCTGAAGGCGGCGTTCATCCTGTTGCTCATCGGCTACGGCACGAAGATGGGCCTCGCGCCGATGCACACTTGGTTGCCGGATGCTCACAGCGAATCCCCTTCGGTGGTGTCCGCCCTTCTGTCCGGGGCGGTGCTGAATTGTGCCTTCCTGGGAATCCTCCGTGCCTACCAGGTCTGCGCGGCAGCGGGGCAGGGGGAATTCGCTCGCGAGTTGTTGATTCTGTTTGGACTGCTCTCCATGGGCGTGGCGGCAGTGTTCATCCTGGGCCAGACCGACTACAAACGGCTGCTGGCCTATTCGAGCGTCGAGCACATGGGCATTCTGGCTCTGGGCATCGGCCTGGGCGGTGCGGGTGCATTCGGCTCGGCCTGGCACGCCATCAACCATTCGCTGACCAAGGCCGCGCTATTCCTCGTGGCGGGCAACATCCTCACGGTCTATCAAACCAAGTCCATCCACGACGTGCGCGGCGTGTCGCATGCGTTGCCATGGACGGGCGCACTGTGGACGGCCGGTTTGCTGGCCATTACCGGCACACCGCCGTTCGGGTCGTTCTACAGCGAACTGCTGATTCTCAAGGCGGCCTTGGACGGTCATCAGGGGTGGATTGCCGGGTTGTACCTGGCTTTGCTGAGTCTGATTTTTGTGGGCATGGCCACCGCCTTTCTGCGCATGGCGCAGGGCCGGGCCCCGGGAGGGTTGGAGGTCCAACGGCTGCAGTACCGCGGCCTGGCCCAGGCACCACCGGCGGTGCTCGTTCTGCTGGTGCTGGCGCTGGGCGTGCACCTGCCCGAGGGTCTGCGCTTGTGGCTGCAGGAGGTGGCCCACGCTTGGGGAGGCGCATGAGCACGGGTCAAAAGAGTCTCTGGTTTCCCAATGCGCGGCAGCTCGGGCAGAGCGAGATCCCCGTGCTGCCGCTGGAGGCGTTCCGCAGGGAGGTCACCGCGGCAGTGGAACGCGGGGTGCGGGTGGCTGCGTTGTTCGCCCGGCCGCACGGTGCAGAAGGAATCCGCCTTCATGCCGTCCTGGCCGACGGCACCCGGGGTCTGCTTTCGTGGTGCGCAGCCGACGTGGGCGATCGGTATCCCGCGCTCACGCCGGATTGCCCGCAGGTCCACTGGTTCGAACGGGAGATTGCCGAGCAATGGGGCGTCCTCCCGGTGGGACATCCCTGGCTCAAACCGATTCGATTCCACCGCGCTTATCGCGACGGCAAGGACGCCTGGAGCCGACCGCCCCAAGCGCCCATCGAGCCGGGCGTCACCGATTTCTTCCGAGTGGAAGGAGACGAAGTGCACGAGGTCGCCGTGGGCCCCGTGCACGCAGGCATCATCGAGCCGGGGCATTTCCGCTTTCAATGCCACGGCGAACGCGTCTTGCACCTGGAGATTTCGCTGGGCTTTCAGCATCGCGGCGTGGAGCGGGCGCTGATCGGCGGGCCGAACAAGCGTACCGTGCCCTGCATGGAGACGCTGGCCGGCGACACCACCATCGGCCACATGCTCGCTTACGCGCAGGCCATCGAATCGCTGGCGGGCTGCAAGGTGCCCGCGCGGGCCCAGGCACTGCGCGCCATCGCGCTCGAGTTGGAACGGCTGGCGAATCACGTCGGCGACCTCGGCGCGTTGGCGGGCGACGTGGGATTCCTGCCAACGGCCAGTTATTGCGGCCGGATCCGCGGCGATTTCCTGAACCTCACCGCGCTGATTTGCGGCAACCGGTTCGGACGGGGCCTGGTGCGGCCGGGCGGCGTGGCCTTCGACCTCGACGCCGATCGCGTAAAGGAATTCCAGCAGCGGCTGGACCAGGCTTTTGCCGACGCGGCCAACGCCATCGAGCTGTTGTGGAACACGTCGTCGGTGCGCGCTCGATTCGAAAACGCCGGGCCGGTGTCGCGCCAGACCGCGTTGGATCTCGGACTGGTGGGCGTGGCGGCGCGGGCCTGCGGCATCGAGCGCGACGTGCGTCACGAGTTTCCGCACGGCATGTATCAGTTCGCGCAGATCCCGGTCTCAACCTTCCCGACCGGCAACGTGTTCGCTCGGGCGTATGTGCGGTGGTTGGAGATTCAACGGAGCGTCAGTTTCATCCGCGAACAACTTCGAGCCCTCCCCGATGGCCCCCTTTGCACGGACGTAGGCCCGCTGAGTCCCCACGCCGCCGTCGTCTCACTCACCGAAGGTTGGCGCGGCGAGATCTGCCACGTGGCGATGACCGATGCAGGCGGCCGATTCGCGCTCTACAAGATCGTGGACCCCTCCTTCCACAACTGGGCCGGCCTGGCCATGGCTCTGCGCGATCAGCAGATTTCGGATTTTCCACTGTGCAACAAGAGCTTCAACCTCAGCTACTGCGGCCATGACCTCTGAGATGCCCATCCTCAACATCGTCGCGGCCCGGCTGCGCCAGGGGCACCGGACCATCCGCTACCCCGACGCGCCTCCGACATTGCCGGACCGGTTCCGGGGACGGCCGACCCTGGATCCGTCAAAATGCCCTCCGGATTGCCGCCTCTGTGCCGAGGTCTGTCCCACGGATGCAATCCGGTTCGAGAACGGGCAGCCACGGGTGGACCTCGGCCGCTGCCTCTTCTGCCCCGAATGCGAGCGTGCCTGCCCCGAGGAGGCCATCCGCTTCACCCGGGAATACCGCCTGGCCGCGCGCGCCCGTGAAGACCTTGTCCTGACCGGGAAGGAGTTCAAGCTCGCCAGGGCCCTTGACGAAGAATCGCGCCGCCTCTTCGGGCGGTCGCTCAGGCTCCGCCAGGTCAGTGCCGGCGGTTGCAATGCTTGCGAAGCGGACGTCAACGTATTGAACACGGTGGTGTTCGACCTGGGCCGGTTTGGCATCCAGTTCGTGGCCTCGCCCCGTCACGCCGACGGCCTCCTGATCACAGGACCCGTCACCGCAAACATGAAAGCCGCCCTGCTCAAGACCTACGAGGCGGTGCCGCACCCAAAGTTGGTCATCGCCGTCGGCGCCTGCGCCATCAGTGGCGGACCCTTCGTGGATCATCCCGAGCAGCACAACGGCGTCACCGGAATTCTGAAAGTGGATTTGTACATCCCCGGGTGCCCGCCCCATCCGGTCACCATCCTGGACGGGCTGCTGCGGTTGCTGGGCCGGTTGCACGAACCGCACGCAGCCTCCTGAGCGTTGACCGATCGGACGCCGCGCCCGACACTGGAGGACGTTGCCATGCCGCATCGCACCCTGTCGCTCCAAGAAGCGGCCGAACTCCTGCACATGCCCGTGCCGGAACTCGAACGGCTCGTGAAGAAGCAGCTCATCCCGTTCGAGCGCAGGGCCGGTCGCGTGGTCTTCCGCAAGGCCGACCTCGAAAACTGGGCCTCGCAACGCATCCTCCGGGGCGATCCCGGCGAGTTGTCCCGCTTCCATCGTACGCGGCCCGAGACCCCGGGCGCGCGACAGCCCATGCTGCGCGACCTGATCCGACCCGAGTCGGTGGAGCCTGCGCTTCCCGCGCGTACACGCCCCTCCGTCATCCGCGAGATGGTGGCCGTGGCGGCGCGGACCGGTTGGGTTCATGACCCCGCCGAGCTGATCCAAACCCTCGAGGCCCGGGAAGAACTCTGTCCCACGGCCGTACCCGGCGGGGTGGCCTTTCTTCATCCGCGGGTGCAACAACCCTGGCGGTTCGAACGTTCCTTCGTCGCTCTGGGCCGGGCCGAGCACCCGATCTACTTCGGTGCCCCCGATCAGGAGCCCACGCGCTTGTTTTTCCTGCTTTGTTGCCTCGACGACGCCTCACACCTGCGCTTGCTGGCACGGCTCTGTCTGCTGGCCCAACGGACGGCCATGATCCAGGTGCTGTTGGCCGCTGCGGATGCCGAGGCCATGTGTGAAGCCGTCCTGGCAGCGGAGGAGGAAGCCCTCGGTTGATCCGCGCGCCGCGTCGGGTTCCCCCGGGACCCCGTTTCTCCCATCCTCCTTTGCGAAGCCTTATCGACCTCCTGCTCCGGCCGGTCTGTCACCGGACGCGGCAGGTGGCACGCGCCACACCAGATCCTCGGGCCACCGGCTGCCCTTGGCGACCTCGCTCTGCCCGCCATCGTCCCGGCGGTCCGGCCCGATGGAGTACAGCACGAACGCTTGCGGGCCCGTCCGACTGTAGCGCAGGGGTTTCCCGTCGAACGGATCGCGTGCCCACGAAGCCCCGCCGGCGACAGACTGGAGATCCGCCGGGAATTCCCCCCGCTCGACGCGGTACTGCTCCAGAACAGCCGCGGTACAGCACTCGCGAGCCACCGCCTGCGCAGTAACGATTCTCCGGACGATGTTGAAAACCGGCGGTGCCCAGATCCGGACCACGAAGTTGTAGGGCCCGGCCACGCCATGAGGTTCCAACTGCCTTTGCAACCGCTCCAAAGCCTCCCAGTCCGGCACCAAAGGATCGGCGGCCGGCACCGACGCAATCACCGCGGAATAAAACCGGCTCAACCGCACCATGTTCTGCCGGTACCAGCCCGATGGAACCCAACGTGCCAGTTCAACCAAGAGGGAAGGGTCCGAACCTTCGAAGATGGGAGTTCCCGCCACCAGACCCCGGTTGCGACGAACCTGTTCGATGCTGCTCAACACCAGCACACGTTCCCCTCGCAGGGCCCGATGCAACGGCAGAATGAAATCCGACCGCTCCATCTCCTTCCGGACCGCCTGCCACTTCGCGACGTCCCACGCCCGAAGTGCCATGGCCTCCCACGGGATCTGAACGGTCATCAAATGCGCCGCTACCCGTGCCATCTGACTCACAAGGATCGGCTCCTCCTCCAGCGCCGCAACCAGACGCCGGGCCGTTTGCCAGTCCCTGTAGGCCTCGTCCGCGCGGCCCAATCGCAAATAACTCACGCCCCGCAACACCAGCGCGGTCACGTGAGAGCGAAGCAGATAGAGGTGAGGCAGCAACGCATCGGCGTTGTCCTCGTACCGGACGGGGAACCGTGCACGGGGCCGGCGCGCGGCCTCTTCGATCTGGCGAAACTGCTCGTCATAGAGGGAGAGCGCCGCCAGGACCTGTGCAGCCGCAGGGCTTCCCTCCGGCGCACCCGGAAACGGGCGTTCCACCTGGTCGGGCTGTTCAGGGTTCCGGAAATGCGCCGCCCACGCCTCCAGATCCACGAGCCTGCCCTGCATCCATGGTCTGATGTCCGGCAGACGGGAGCCGTAACCCCGCGGTGCCAACTCAATCACGACGCGGCGCTGAACGGCGTGCATGGCATCGAGCCGGTTGCTCACCCCCGGCTCAGCAAGCTCCCCATACAAGGCATCGAACATTTGCGCGTAAATCGGCGCAGCAGCCAGGTTCTCCTCCGGCTGGGGCGCGGCTGACAGCAGGTCCTTCCAGGTGAGCGGTTCACCGGACTGCCGCAGCCGGGCCTCCTCGGCCTTCCACGCACGCCATCCGCGATAGTTCTCCACCGCGTAAAACAGGACGAGACCGGAAACGACAACGAGAACCGCCCACAACAGCAGTCGCGTCCATTGTGCCCCGCCGGTACCGGCGTGGGCATCGCCCGCCGGGGCCGCTGAACCGATATGCATGTCTCGTTTCATGTTCACGGCAGCACCTCACGCAAGGAGGGAACGGCTTGACACCACGTGGTGCCGGTGCGCCCGCCCGGACAACGGCTTCACCGGGTCGGTCTGCCAGTCCGCATCGTCACCGGAAGCGTCCCATCGGCTGACCGATACATCGTGAAGGTCGAACTCCAGCAAGCGCCTTAGTTCGGCCCGCTCCCGGGCCGCCCCCACGGGGGCGGATGATTTCCCAGCCACGGCCGAGGCCAGCACGCCGTGACGGCTGTCCCACGCCACCCAGCCCTGCAACAGCGCGGCCATCAACCAGGTGACAGCCAGCCCCAGCCGGAGCCTCCGCGGCATGCCGAACCACTGCCCCCACCAGCCGGCAACCGCGGCGCTGAAGACCCGCACCGACGACCGACGCCGCCGATCGAGCGAAAGCAACAGCCCGGCACGCACGGCATCCAGCCGCGGCGTGGCGTCCCGATGGCGTTCCAGCAAAAGTTCACGTACGCTTTTCATCCTTTCTCTCGACCTCCCATCCTGGCTCCCCGCATTCAGCCCGAAGCCGGCGGCGCGCGTGGTGGAGCCGGCTTTTCACCGTGCCCACAGGGACCTCAAGAATTCGCGCAATGTCTTCGAGGGAAAAATCCTCCAGGCAATGAAGCACCAGCACCGCCCGCTGACTCTCCGGCAGACCCGCCAGCGCCCGGAAAAACCGCTCTTCGTCCTCGCGCCGGATCAGCCATTCATCGGGCGAAGGTCCCGGATCGGGCGCAGCGGTGAGATCGCATCCAACCTCCTCCTCCGAAGGGTCCGGCCCCTCCGGATGGTGGCCCCGGCGGCGCAGCAGGTCCGCACAACGCTGGCGTGCAATGCCAAAGAGCCACGGCCCAACCCTTTCGGGATCCCGAAGCCGGTCCACGTACCGGACGGCCCGCGCGAAGGTTTCCTGCACAACGTCCAGGGCGTCCTCTTCGCTCCGGACCAGCTCCCGCACCCACACGAACAACGGCAACTGGTATCGGCGGAACAACCGATCCCAAACGGCCGCGTCGCCCCGGCAGGCGCGTTCCCATTGCTCGCGCGTCCAGTGGCCGTTTTCTTGCATGGCCACCAGTAGGAACGCACACGGGGTGCAAAGGTTCAACCCCCCGCAGGACAGCCGCATGGCACCCCCCACGATGTCGCCCCGCCGGCAAACGGCCTGCCCGATCGCGACGCGAATCGGACCGCGCCCGGGTTCACACGGAGCGCCGGTTCAAGCGCGGCCGGGGGAGACTTAAGCCCGTACGTCCAGCCCGCCACTGCACGAGGCACGCCACTTCTGCCCCATCACACCATGACGTGCAGAGAACAGGAAAACCGGGGACCATCGTTGGCAACTCGGGGGGCGCAGCCCACCACACCGGCAGGGATGAAGATCATCCACAGCGGCGCTTCAACGGCGTGCGGTATTCCTCAGCCCGCTGCGGACCGGCAGCGGCGGTCGAGCCAACGCCGGAGTCGGTGCAGCCCTTTCTGAAGCGACTCGGCCCCGCGCGGGGAGAGTCCCTCGCCCAGGCCGAAATCCTCCCCCGGCAGCGCCAGCAACCACGCCGGGGGCACCCGGCCGTACAACGCGCCCGCCAGCCCGAGAATGCTCTCGGGCGCGCAATCGTGCGAACCGACCGCGGCCGCAGTCATCGGACGCAGGCGGCGCAATCGCACGGACCCGATCCCCGGCAAGGCGGCATCCACAAACACCACGGCCGCCGCCCGACTGACCGGTTCGGCCAACTCGGGTGTGAGCTGGTGACAGGACCGCACCTCCACGCCGGCCGGACTTTCGGCGGCCAGCGCCTCGGCCAGCGCCACACCGAGCCCGTCGTCCCGGCGGAGGGTGTTGCCGTAACCGAGGATCAGCACCGGTCCCTCCGGCCGGTTCGCAGCCCGCCGGACCGCTTCAGTCGCGCCGGAGTTCTTGGAGAAGCCGGCCATCCGGACCAAGGATCCGCACCACCATGGGCATGCGCCCCACCGCGTGCGTGGAGCAGCTCAGACACGGGTCGTAACACCGGATGCCGTGTTCGATCCGGTTCAGCACGCTCTCCGGCACGGGCACGCCCCGCACGTAATGCCGGGCGATCTGCGCCACCGTCCGATTCATGGCCAGGTTGTTCTGCCCGGTGGCGATGATCAGGTTGACCCGCTGCAGCAAGCCGTGCCGATCCACCGTGTAATCGTGGAAAAGGGTGCCGCGCGGGGCCTCGCTCACCCCCACGCCGCGCAAACTGTTGATCCCGGCGTCGGCCCGCAGCTCGTCACTCAACAGGTCCGGATCGTCCAGCAACCGCTCGATCCGTTCCACGCACGCCAGGATCTCGATCAGCCGCGCGTAATGGTACAGGAACGAGGAATTCACCGCGCCGCGGCCCAGTTTCTTGAAATACTGCAGCTCCTCGTCCGCCAGGGGGGTCCCCATTCGCCGCGCCACGTTCAACCGCGCCAGCGGACCCACACGGTACATCCCCTCCGGCAGCCCCAGCGGCTTGTAAAACGGTGATTTGAGGTAGGAACTCGACTGCACAGCCTCCCCGATCACCTCGTCATACCGCTGCGGATCCACCGCATCGGCCAGCACGTTGCCACTGCCGTCCACAAAGCGAAGCCTGCCCCCGTAATGCTCCCAGGTGCCGTCCTCGGCCACCAGGCTCATGAACAGCGAGGGGAAATTCCCGTAGATCTGAACCTCGCGCCCGTGGGTCTTGAGCGTTTTTTTGAACAAATCAATGGCCGTGAGAACGGTGCTGCGGGCTTCCGGAATCCAGCCACGCAGCCGGTCGCGTCCCTCGGCCGTCAGGGCGTTGCGCACACCGCCGGGCACCGCCCAGGAGGGATGGATCTTGCGCCCGCCCAGCTGTTCGATCACCTCCTGACCGAACTGGCGGAGCCGGATGCCCGCCCGCGCCAGCTCCGGCTGCGCCGCGATCAACCCAAACACGTTGCGTTGCCCCGGTGGACTGTCCCAGCCCAGCACAAAATCCGGCGCGCTCAGATGAAAGAAACTCAGGGCGTGACTCTGGATGATCTGCCCCATGTTCATCAGCCGGCGGAGTTTCTCCGCCGCCGGCGGGATGTCCACCGCCATGATGGCATCGCCGGCCTTGGCCGAGGCCAGCAGATGACTCACCGGACAGATCCCGCAGACCCGGGCGGTCAGGCCCGGCATCTCGGAGAACGGCCGGCCTTCGCAGAACTTTTCAAACCCGCGAAACTCCACCACGTGAAACTCTGCGTCGGCCACGTTGCCGGCTTCGTCCAGGTGCAGACTGATCTTGGCGTGGCCTTCGATGCGGGTGACCGGATCAATGACAATGCGTTGGGCCATGGTGTCTCATCAAAAGGTTCGCACTCGCTGCGACCGCGCGCCGCGGCGCGCCGTCCGCCAAAAAGGTTGGGAATGGCTCCCGCACATGCCGCGGCTCCTCCATTCAACCAAACTTCAGTTGCGGCCCCTCCAGCACCGGCGGCCGCCCCTCCAACAGCGCCGTAAGCACGGCACGAATCCGATCGGCCGGAGGCGGGCACCCGGGCAGGTAGTGCTCCACGGGCACCACCTCGTGCACGGGCATCACCCGCGGCAGCAACGGCGGCACAATGCCCTCCTCCCGCGGGATGCCCGGGTTTTCCTGCGCGCATTCCACATAGGCCCGCTGCAGCACCAGCTCGGCATTGCGCGGGCCGAGCTGGTTGCGAATGGCAGTGACGTTGCCGGTGACGGCGCAATCCCCGAAGCTCACCAGCACCTTCGTGCACCGGCGGATCCGGGCCAACAGTTCCAGGTGATCCGTGTTGCACACGGCTCCCTCGATCAGGCACACGTCCACGCCCTCCGGATACTCCTTGTGGTCCACCAGCGGGCTGTAGACCACTTCGACCCGCCGGGCCAGTTCCAGCAGGAACTCGTCCAGGTCGAGAAAGGACATGTGGCAGCCGGAACAGCCGCCCAGCCAGACAGTGGCCAGTTTTATGCGATCCATTGTTTCTCCTCCCGCGCCGTCACAATGAACTCGAGTTTGTGCCGGTCATGCCGCATCTCGCCGGTGGTGACACCCTTGTAGTACAGGGCGCCGGTGGGACAGGCCATGACGCACTTGCCGCAGTTGGTGCAGGAATCCGACTCGCCCCAGGGCTGGTTCAGATCGGTGATGATCCGGCAATCGGCGCCCCGACCGGCCACGTTCTTGGTGCCCGCCCCCTCGATGTGCCAGCACACCCGCACGCACCGCGTGCAGAGGATGCACCGGTTGTGGTCCATGCCAAACAACGGATGGCTCTGGTCCACCTCCAGCTGCGGATGCTGATAAGGGAAACGCACGTGGTCCATGCCGGCCTCGTAGGCTAGCGCCTGCAACTCGCAGTTGCCGTTCGACACACAGACCGCACAGACGTGGTTGCGCTCCGCAAACAACAGCTCCAGCGTCATCCGCCGGTACTTCCGCAACCGCTCGGTGTCGCTCCACACCTCCATGCCCTCCGCCACCCGGGTGGTGCAGGCCGGCAGGAGCTTGTTCGATCCGGCCACCTCCACCAGGCAGAGCCGGCACGCGCCCACGTCGTACACACCCTCCAGATGACACAACGTGGGGATGCGGATCCCGGCGTCCTGGGCTGCCTCCAGCACGGTGGCGCCCGCGGGAGCGCTCACCGGTTTGCCATCGATCGTCAGAGTGACTGCAGCCATCGCCTAAAACCTCCTTTCTCCTCAGGAACGGACCGCGGCGACCGGGTGCAGCGGCTGCTCCGGTTTGAGCCGGCGCTCGTACTCGTGCCGGAAAAACCGGAGCGTGCTGAGCACGGGATTGGGCGCGGTCTGACCCAGCCCGCACAAGCTGGTGTGCTTGACCATGTCGCACAACTCCTCCAGCACGGCCAGATCCCGGGCCGTGGCCCTGCCCTCCAGAATCCGCGTCAGCAGGCCGTGCATCTGCACCGTGCCGGCGCGGCAGGGGATGCACTTCCCGCAAGATTCATCCTTGCAGAACTCCATGAAGAAACGCGCCACGTCCACCATGTCGGTGGTCTCGTCCATGACGATCATGCCACCCGAGCCCATGATGGATCCCAACCGCGTCAACGATTCGTAATCCACCTCCACGTCCATCAGCTCGGCCGGCACGCAACCACCGGAGGGCCCCCCCGTCTGCACCGCTTTGATCTTCGCCCCTCCGGGGGCGCCGCCGCCCATTTCTTCCACAATCGTGCGAAGGGTCGTGCCCATGGGAACCTCGATCAGGCCGGTGTTCTTCACCTTTCCCGCAAGGGCAAAGACCTTGGTCCCCTTGCTCTTTTCCGTGCCGATGCCGGCAAACCACTCGGAGCCGTTGCGGATGATGGCCGGCACGTTGGCAAAGGTCTCCACGTTGTTGATCAGGGTCGGACACCCCCACAACCCGCTCTCGGCCGGGAAGGGCGGCCGCGGCCGGGGCGTGCCCCGCCGGCCCTCGATGGACGCCATCAGCGCCGTCTCCTCGCCGCAGACAAACGCGCCCGCGCCGATGCGCAGCTCCACGTTGAAGTTCAGCGGAGACCCAAAAATGCCGCTGCCCAGAATCCCCAGCCGCCGCGCCTGCTCGATCGCCAGGCGGAGCCGTCGGATCGCCAAAGGGTATTCAGCCCGCACGTAGATGAACCCCTGCTCGGCCCCCACCGCATAAGCCGCGATGGCCATGCCCTCCAGCACGCTGTGCGGATCGCTCTCCAGCACGCTGCGGTCCATGAACGCACCCGGATCACCCTCATCCGCGTTGCAAACGACGTACTTCCTCGGACCGGGCGACTTGGCCACCGTGCTCCATTTCAGGCCGGTGGGGAAACCGGCGCCGCCCCGGCCCCTCAGGCCGCTGGCCGTGATGGCCTCGATCACCTCGCGCGGTTCCATCTCGATCACCGCGTCGTGCAACGCCCGGTAACCGTCGGCGGCGATGTAGGACTCGATCCGCTCCGGGTCCACCACCCCGCTGTTGGCCAGGACAATGGGCAGTTGTTTGGTGAAAAACGGATGCTGCAGATCCGCCTGTTCCAGCGCCGGCCGGCCGCCCCGGATCCGTTCCAACAACTGGCGCGCATTCTCCGGCGTGATCTTCTGGTACAGCTCGTTGGCGGGATCCACGTGCACCAGCGGCCCCTGGCAGCAAAGCCGCAGACAGCCCACACCGCGCACCTCGACCTGGTCCGACAACCCCAGCTCGTTCACCGCCTGTTCGAGCTGTTTCTTGACCTGGTCGCTGCCCGCCGAGAGGCATCCCGCGGCCGTGCAACAGCGCAGCGTGTACGGTTTCCCCGAGGCCAGTTCCTTCTCCTTAATGGCCAGAAGTTGGTTCAGATCCATGGTTCAACCAAGGTTGCAGGGTGGCAAGCACACTCTCCGGCGTCTGACGCGGGGCCACCTGGCCGTCGTACACGACGGCCGGTGCGATCCCGCAGGCCCCGATGCACCGGGCCGTCAGGACCGACACCTGTCCGTCCGGTGTCGTCTGACCGGCCCGGATGCCGAGTTCCCGCTCCAACGCCGCCAGAATCTTGTCCGCGCCCTTGACGTAACAGGCCGTCCCCATGCAGACCACGCAGGTGTGCTTGCCCGCCGGTTTGAGCTGGAAAAAGTGGTAGAACGTCGCCACGCCATAAACCCGGCTGGGCGGCAGCCGGAGGCGATGCGCCACGTAAAGCAACAGATCATCGTCCAGGTATCCGAAGAGCTCCTGGCCCTTGTGCAGGATCTCGATCAGCGCGTCCTGACGGTGCTGGTGCTTCTTCATGTGCGCGTCCAGGATCTTGTAGCGCTTGTCCGCACCCACCCGCGCCAGCACATCCTGGATCCGCTTCCGTTTGGGCGTCGCTAACGTGGCAATCATGGTCACTCTTCCCGGGCCGACCCCAACCCTACGGAGTCCGGCCTCTTACCACGCCAAAGCTTGTCGGAGAGGGCGGCAGAGGGCTTTACATGGGTTGGCATTCGCTGGACCAAGATTGTTCCAACGCCGGACGGGGGTCAACCCTCGCCAAATTGGCACAGGGCGACGGTCCCCGCGCGGATCCACCGGCCGGTGGAGGGGGCGGAGAGGGCTCTTCCCGATCGGTTCGGACGGTTTCCGACAAGACTTCGGCAGATTTTCGGCTATACTTCGCCCGTATGAGCGGCAGCAATCCGGTTCAACTGACGCGTGACGTGGAAGCCACCCTGGTGCCCGTGGGCACCAAGGTCACCCTCATGAAGGGCGAGCAGGCCTACATCACCCAGTCGCTGGGCGGCAGTTACACCGTGGTCGTGAACGGCAACATGTTCCGCATCGAAGGCAAGGACGCCGACGCACTGGGCCTGCCGGTGCAAACCCAGGTCGTGACCACCGGCAAACCCATGACCAGGGAAGAGGTCGAAAAGCAGGTCTGGGAGGTGCTGAAGACCTGTTACGACCCGGAAATCCCGGTCAACATCGTGGACCTCGGGCTGATTTACGACTGCGTGGTGACGCCCATCGAAGGCAAGGAAAACGCCTACCGCGTGGACGTGAAGATGACCCTCACGGCCCCCGGCTGTGGAATGGGCCCCATGATCGCCCAGGACGCCCAGAACAAGATCCTCTCCATCGAGGCCGTTGAGGAAGCGAACGTGGAGGTGGTCTGGGACCCGCCGTGGAACCAGTCCATGCTGTCCGAGGCCGCCAAGCTCCAGTTGGGCCTCATGTGAAGGCACGACCCCCGACACGGACCATGAGCATGGAAACGGCAACGGACGCGGCGGTCGCGGGCCGGGAGAGGGCGGAGCTGCCGGGCGCGGGGGCGTCCGCTCCGCCGGACTGGCAGCGGTTGCGGGACGATTTCCCCATCCTACACCAGACGGTGCACGGCAAGCCGTTGATCTATTTCGACAACGCCGCCACCAGTCAGAAGCCGCGCGTGGTGATCGAAGCCCTGCGCCGCTATTACGAACGGGACAACGCCAACGTCCACCGCGGCATCCACGAACTCAGCAACCGCGCCACCCGGGCCTACGAAGGCGCACGCGAACGCGTCGCCCGCTTCCTCAACGCGCGCAGCGCCGAGGAAATCGTTTTCACCCGGGGCACCACCGAAGGGATCAATCTCGTGGCCCAGACCTGGGGCCTGCAAAACCTCGGCCCCGGCGATGTCATCCTGCTGACCGAGCTGGAACATCACAGCAACCTGGTGCCCTGGCAGTTGCTGGCCCGCCGGGTCGGCGCCAGACTGGCATTCGTGCCCGTCACCGGGGACGAAGGCACCGTGGATGCGCGCCGCCTGGAGGAGCTGCTGGCGCCGCCGGTGAAACTCTTCGCCATGGTGCACGTCTCCAATTCGATCGGTGTGGTGAATCCGGTGGCGGAATGGTGCGCGCGAGCACGCTCCAAGGGCATCGTCACCCTGGTGGACGGCGCCCAAAGCGCGGGGCACATGCCCGTGGACGTCCAGGCACTGGGCTGCGACTTCTTCGTCTTCTCCGGTCACAAGACCTGCGGCCCCACCGGCGTGGGCGTCCTGTACGGCCGACACGAACTGCTCCAACACATGCCCCCGTGGCAGGGCGGCGGCGAAATGATCCTCTCGGTGGATTTTCAACACACCACATTCAAGGCCCCACCCCACCGATTCGAAGCCGGCACACCCGACATCTCCGGTCCCATCGCGCTTCACGCGGCATTGGACTACCTCGACGCCGTGGGCCGGGCCCGCATCTGGCAGCACGACCAGGAACTGGCCCAGTACGCCTACGATCAGCTGGCTACCATCCCCGGCATCCGCCTGTTCGGTCCCAAACGCGGTCGGGCCGGCCTCGTCAGTTTCCTCTTGCAGGACGTCCATGCCCACGACGTGGTCACGCTGGCCGACCGGGAAGGAATTGCCCTGCGGGGTGGGCACCATTGCACCCAGCCGCTCATGCGCAAACTGGGCGTCGAATCCACCGCCCGCGCCAGCTTCTACTTCTACAACACCTTCGAAGAAGTGGATCGGTTCGTCGAAGTCATCCGCGCCATCCAGAAGTTCTTCGGCCGCTGAACCTCGCGCGCCGCGCCACCACTGCGTGTCCAGAGACACCTGCGGGATCCGCCCCATGTCGGCCCGTCCGGTCACTCTCCGCATGCCAACGGCCGCCCCGGCCGATCCACCCCCTCCAGCCGGCCACGCAGCAGCCCCGAACGCCCGCTGCCCTCCCCGGCAGTGTGAACCTTTCCTCATGCCTGGCATCGGTCCTGCTCCTTTGCAGACGAAAAGAAGCAGAGTAGGTTGACTCGGACAGACCGGGTGGGATCACCCGGTCACCGGTCGCTGGCCAACAGGCTTATGCACGTGGTGCAACCATGCTGTCGGGCACGGTTGACGGCCGAGGATCTGGAGCTGGTCCGCTCCATCCTCGCCACCGAGGACAAGCAACGTCAAAACTTGGATCGCCTGCTGACGGAAGAAGAAACCCGGGACCTGGTGCTCGACCATCCGGCATTGGTCCGGGCCCTCCTGGAAGCCCGCACCTGTTTACCCGTCTCCACCCGGCTCTACTTCTATGTCCTGGTCCGGCACGTGCTGCTCCAGGGCGGCTTGGACGACCGGTCCCTGGCGGATTACCTGGCCGAAATGCTGGCCGAGTTCGCCCGGATCGAACGATGGCGCCGCCCCCTGCCTGATCGCGACCTGGGCGTGGATTACCTGTACGAAATCCTGGCCGCCCTCCGGGAGGTGGACGACGTGACCGGCTTCGTGCTCCGCACGCACCTGGCCAATCACACCCTGTTCCTCTCCGGCCTGTTCGCCCCTTACTTGGAGCGGCGCGTCCAACGCAAGGGCGCCCCGGGCCTCCATTACTACGAAGCCGTGGGCCGCGCCAGTTACCGCGCTGCCCGCGATCATCGCCTCGCCCGCCACTACGGATTGACCGAGATCTTCGACACGTTGGCCGAACGGTTCGCCGAGGTCCGACAGGCCCTCGGCGAGCTGGCCGACCGCCTGCTGGCACTGGAGGGATTGGACCCGCAACTGGAAACGGCACTCCGCCAGTGGACGAGCCGGGAGGGCGACACCCTCTCCAACTGACCCGGCCCCCGCCCTCGCCCCGGACTGCCGCCTCCGACCGCGTCGCTACATCTGCTCGAGGACCTCCACCCCCAGAGTGTCCAAACCGAGCCGCAGCACACGGGCCGTCAACTCGCACAGGTAAAGGCGGTGACTCCGTTCCGGCTCGGCCGCCTTCAACACCGGGCAGGTCTCGTAAAACCGTGTGAACCGACCCGCCAGCTCGTAGAGGTAGTTGCACAAATAGTTCGGCCGGTAATCCTCCGCCACCGCCTGCAGGACCAACCCGAAATCCAGCAGATGCCGGCCCAGCGCCAGCTCTTCAGGGGTCTGGAGGCTCAAGCCTCTCTCCACCGAGGCACGAGCCGCCTCCTGCGTCAGCCCGCCCTTGCGAAAGATGCTGGCAATCCGCGCATACGCATACTGGAGATAGGGCGCCGTGTTCCCGCTCAACGACAACATCCGGTCCCAGCTGAACACATAGTCGCTCTGCCGATTCGACAGTAGATCGGCGTACTTCACCGCTCCGATCCCCACCACCCGCGCAATCCGGCGCCGCTCCGCCTCGGGCAGCTCCGGCTGCTTGGCCGTGACCACCTCCAGGGCCCGCTCCTCCGCCTCGTCCAGCAGATCTTCCAGCTTCACCGTGTCGCCCGACCGGGTTTTGAACGGTTTGCCGTCCTCCCCGAGGATGGAACCGAACCAGACGTGGACCAGCTTCACGTGAGCCGCGTCGGGCCGCCACTTTCGAAAAGCGGCGAAAACCTGGCGGAAATGCAACTGCTGGCGCCCGTCCGTCACATACAGAATCTCGTCCGGGTGCCACGTCTCGATCCGATAGGCCAGCGTGGCCAGGTCTGTGGTCGCGTAATTGAAGGCACCGTCGCTCTTCTGGATGATCAACGGCGTGTCCTTCAGCTCGGGCACGTCGTCATAGAACACCACCTTGGCCCCCTCGCTCTCCCGGGCCAGTCCCAACCGGACAAACTCGTCCACCACCGACTGCAGCCGCGGATGATAGAAGCTCTCGCCCAGGGTGTGGTCGAACCTCACGCCCAATCGTTCGTAAATACGGTCGAATTCCGCCCGCGAACGCGCGGTCATCTCCCGCCAGATCGCCAGGTTCTCCTCGTCCCCGCGCTGCAGGGCCACCAGTTCCCGCCGCGCCGCCTCCATCAGGGCCGGATCCTCCTGGCAGGCTGCATGAACCGTCTTGTAAAGCCGTTCCATCTCCCCGATGGCGTCGCGGGCCAGGGCATCGCGATCCAGAAACCGCTTCCAACCCAGCAGCAACATGCCGAACTGCGTGCCCCAGTCGCCGAGGTGATTGTCGGTGATCACGTGGTGCCCCAGCCGGCGGAGCGTCCGCGCCAGGCTGTCTCCGAGGATCGTGGACCGGATGTGCCCCACATGCATCGGCTTGGCCACGTTGGGGGAACTGAAATCCACCACGATCGTGCGCGGCACCGCCGCCCGGGTCACGAACGGCACCGGCTCATGAGCCGCCCCGGCCAGCGCAGCCGCCACCGCATCCGGCCGCAACCGGAAGTTCACAAAACCCGGCCCCGCCACCTCCACCGATTCGCACAGATCCCTCACATCCAGCCGCCCCAACACCTCGGCCGCCAGCTGGCGGGGCTGGATCCGTCGGGCCTTCGCCAGGCTCATCAAAGCCACGGCCTGATAATGCCCGAACTTCGGGTCCGGACACGGACGCACCTGCACGGTGGCCAGGTCAGCCTCGGGGCAGACCTCCGCCACCGCCGCGCGCAAACGTTCTTGAATGATCTCTGCAGGCAGCAACATGAAATCCCGTTCCCAACCTGAAGAACCCAACCAGGCCGCCGGCCCGATCCCATGCCTCCACCCGGCCCGCCCGCCCGGGCACCGTCACTTTTTCCCGCAATGCTGCCGGATGATCGCCATCATCGTCTCGGCATCCGGCGCCTCCTCCAGCGCCTTCCGGAACTCGGCCTTGTGCAGCAGCTTGGCAATGTTGGCCAGCGTGTGCAGATGCTTCTGGAACTGCCCTTGCGGCACCAGAAACAACATCACCAGCTTCACCGGCTGGTTGTCCAAAGCCTCGAAATCCACCCCCTTCCTGGACCGGCCCAGCGCCCCCACCACCTCCTGAATCACATCCGTCGAAGCATGGGGAATCCCGATGCCAAACCCGATGCCGGTGCTCATGGAGGTCTCGCGCTTGCGCACGACCGACGCCACCGCCTCACGGTCCTCGGGCCGGATCTTCCCCGTGGCCACCAAAACGTCGATCAGCTCGTCAATCGCCTCCCAGCGGTTGCTCGCCTTGAGGTCCGTGACGATCTGATCCTTGGTCAGGATGTCGGCCAAATCCATAATACGCCGCAATCAGCCGGTGCATTTGGCCCCAAGCTCCCTCCCATAGCAAGAAGGAACTGACCCCACCCCGAGGCCCCTCCGGCACACACAAAAGTGGCCTCCGGGTCTCGACCTTGCCGGGCCCGCCCCCGCAGCCCAAACTCCCCCCATGACAGCTTTCGCCACGCACAAACCCGATCTCTTACGCGCCCGCACGACCCTCCCCTCCCGCGCTCCCATCCACCCCGCCTCGCGACTCCTCGCCTGGCTCCCGCTGCTGTGCACGCTCGCCGCCTCCACGGCCATGCCACGAAGCGAATGGAACGTCCGGGAGTTCGGCGCCCGCGGAGACGGCCAGACTCCGGACACGGCGGCCATCCAGAAAGCCCTCGACTCGGCAGCAGCCGGCGGCGGCGGCGTGGTCCGCATCCCGCCCGGCCGCTATCTCACCGGCACCCTGCAGCTCCGCAGCCACATCACGCTCGTCCTCGAACCCGGCGCACGCCTCGTCGGCACCACCAACCTCGATGCCTACCTCCACCCCGCCCCGCCACCCGACAGCCCTGAAGCCCGCTGGGGTCGCTGGCATCGCGGCCTGCTCATCGGCGAGAACATCGAAAACGTCACCATCCGGGGACCCGGCGTCATCGACGGCAACCGCGTCTCCGACCCGGAGGGAGAAGAACACATGCGCGGGCCGCATGCCCTCGTGTTCATGCATGTGCGTGGGCTTACCCTCGAAGACCTCACCATCACAGACGCGGGCAACTACGGGCTCTTCTTCATGGCCTCGGACGACGTGACCCTGCGCCGGGTCCGGTTCGTGGGCGGTTGGGACGGCGTTCACTGGCGCGGCACGCCCGGCTCACCCTGCCGCCGGGTCGAAATCCGCGATTGCGAGTTCGAAACCGGCGACGACGCCATCGCCGGTCGCTACTGGGAACAAACCCTCATCACCGGCTGCTCCATCAACTCATCCTGCAACGGCATCCGCCTCATCGGCCCGGCCCGTGACCTGACCATTCGCAACTGCCACTTCTTCGGCCCCGGGCGCCGTCCTCATTTGACCTCGCGCGAGCGCCGCCGCAACAACATGTTGGCCGGAATCCTCCTGCAACCCGGAGCCTGGGACCCCACGGAAGGGCTCCTCGACCAGGTCTGGATCGTCCAAAATACCATGCGAAACGTCGCCGCCCCCGTGGCCCTCTGGACCCGGCCCGGCAACCGCGCAGGCCGCATCGTGATCCAGTCACTCGACGCCTCCGGCATCTACCGCGCCCCTCTCTCGCTCGAATCCTGGGCGTCTGACCCTCTCGACACCGTCGTCCTGCGAAACGTCCGCCTGGAATTCACCGGAAAAGACCCAAACAGCCCGACCCCGGAAACCGTCTCCCAGCCCGGCGTGGACGTTCGACCCTTGCCCGCCTGGGGACTCTACGCGCGCCGCATCCGTCAGCTCTCGGTCGAAGGTCTGCACCTGCGCACCCAGGAGCCGGACCCTCGACCCGCCGCCACCATCGAGTCCGTGGCCCATGTAGCCTTGGATGAACTGGACCTCCCCGGCCCGTCGGCCCGCACGGAGGCGCTGGTGCTCAGGGACTGTGCCCGGGTATCGGGCCGGGACACACCCGCCACCGTCCCCGCACACTGAACCATCCCGCTCGCCACACGGCAGCCTCCAACCGCCCGCTGTCCACTTGCCCGCAACCGCCGGTGTGTTAGAGTGCCGCCGACGCCATGGACAGTATCCATCGCACCGGAGCGCCCCAGCTAAGATCCCGTCTCTCTCGGCGCCTGCCTCTCTTGGTGGCGGCCCTCATTCTCACCCACCCCGCCGCCGCGGCCGTCTTCACCGTCACCCACGCCGGCGACACCGGCGCCGGGTCCCTGCGCCAAGCCATTCTGGACGCCGAAAACACTCCGGGCCCCGATTCCATCCGATTCCAAATCCCCGGCACGGGCCCTTTCACCATCGCCCTGCAAAGTCCTTTGCCCGCCATCCGCGAACCGATCATTTTGGACGGCGCCTCCCAGCCGGGTTACACGGGCCGGCCACTCATCGAACTCAACGGCGCCGCCGCCGGCCCCAACGCCCACGGCATCTACCTGCTCACCTCCAACTCCGTCATCCGCGCCCTCTGCATCAACCGCTTCAGCGGCGACGGCATCCGCATCGAGTTCGGAGCCAGCAACGTGGTGGAAGGTTGTTACGTGGGCCTGCGGCCCGACGGCCGGACCGCCGCCCCCAATCAACAGGGCGGCATCACCATCCGCAGCCCCGGCAACCGTATCGGCGGGATCGACCCCACCCAGCGTAATGTCATCGCCGGTGGAAATCAGGGCGGCATCTTCCTCCTCGACCCCCCGGCCACCGGCAACACCATCCAGGGCAATTACATCGGCACCGACGCCACCGGCACCAACGCCCTCGGCAATCTGCAGAACGGCATCCTGATCTCCTCCGCACCCGGCAACCTCATCGGCGGCACCAACCTCCACGCCGGCAACCTTCTCTCCGGAAACGGCCAGGCCGGCGTGTACCTCATGTACCCCGGCGCCGCCTTCAACCGGATCCTCGGCAACCGGATCGGAACCGACGCCTCCGGCCTCCGCAGCCTCGGTAACCTCTACGGCGTGGTCCTGTTCGGCGCCACGAGCAACTGGATCGGCGGCCTCGAACCCGGCGCCGGCAACCTCATCTCAGGCAACCGATCCAATGGCGTCCACGTCACCCTCGGCCCAGGCGGCGGCGGTTCCTTCAACCAAATCGCCGGCAACTGGATCGGCACCGACCTCTCCGGAACCAACGCCCTCGCCAACGCCGGCCGCGGCATCGAACTCTTCCGGGCAGCCGCAAACCGGATCGGCCCCTCCAACGTCATCTCCGGAAACCAACTCAGCGGCATCACCCTCTCCGGCCCCGGCACCACCAACAACGTCCTCGTGGGAAATCGCATCGGCACCGACCCCGCCGGCCTCCGCGCCCTCTCCAACCGCTTCGACGGCCTCCTCCTTCTCAACGTCTCCAACAACATCGTCGGAGGCACCAACCCCGGGCACGGCAACCTCATCTCCGGCAACGGCGCCAACGGCATTTACCTCGCAGGCACCAACAGCCGGGCCAACCACGTCCTCGGCAACTTCATCGGAACCGACGCCGAAGGCCGCCAACCGCTGCCAAACGCCCTCTCCGGCGTGCGCATCGAAGGACCCGACAACCGGATCGGCGACACACTCCCGGGCGCCGGCAACCTCATCAGCGGCAACTTGGAAAACGGCGTGTTCCTGGTCGAACGCAGCGCATCCCACAACGTCCTGGCCGGAAACATCATCGGCCTCGACGCCCGGGGACAAACCCTCCTCGGCAACCAGGTCGCCGGCATCGGCATCACCAACGCACCCGCCAACCTCATCGGCGGCCCCGAACCCGGCGCCGGCAACCTCATCTCCGGCAACGCCGACAGTGGCATCTACCTCATCGGCCCGCTCGCCACGGGCAACCGCATCCAGGGCAACCGCATCGGCACCGATCTCTACGGCCTGCTGGCCCGCGGCAACGGCCGGGACGGCATCTCCGGCTACAACGCACCCACCAACTTCATCGGTGGTGACCTGCCCGGCGCAGGCAACCTGATCTCCGGCAACCTCTGGAACGGTCTCTACCTCACCGGACCCGGCACACGCGGCTGGATCCTCCAAGGCAACTGGATCGGCGTGCAGGCAGACGGCTGGAGCCCCCTCGGCAACCTCTATCACAACATCGAGTTCCTCACCAACAGCTCCCAGCACCTCGTCGGCGGCATCTCACCCTTCGCCGCCAACCGCATCGCCTGGGCCCGCAGCAGCGGTTGGGACGGCATCCGCATACGACCCGGATCCACCAACATCACCATCGCCGGCAACGCCATCTTCAGCAACGGCGGACCCGTCCCCAACGGCCTCGGCATTGACCTCGGCAACGACGGCGTCACACCCAATGACGCATGCGACAGCGACACCGGCGCCAACTTCCAACAAAACTTCCCCGTCCTCACCCAGGCCGTCGCCTCCGCTTCCGCACTCGCCGTGCGCGGTTGGCTCGAAAGCGCACCCAACCGCTCCTACCTCCTCTGGTTTTACCTGCACCCCACCAACGAACCCTCCGGACACGGCGAGGGCATGTGGCCCCTCGGCCAGGCCACCGTGGTCACCGACTCCTCCTGCCGCACCAACTTCTCCATAACCCTGCCCGTCAGCGTCCCGCCCGGCATGCGCATCACCGCCACCGCCACCGACCCCAACGGGAACACCTCCGAATTCGGCCCCGGCATCCCCGCAGAAGCCCCGCCCCAACTCCAAGCCCACTTCTCCAGCAACCCGACCCGCCTGACCCTGCGCTGGCCCGCCTCCCCAGCAGGATTCATCCTCCAACAAACCACCAACCTCGCCCCGCCCGTGCTCTGGCAACCCGTGCCCGAAAACTTCTCCCTCCTGAACGGCTGGTACCAACTCACCCTCACCAATCCGCCCGGCCCACGATTCTACCGGCTCGCCCTGCCCTGAAACCACCCCGCCCCCGCCACATCCCCAAACCCGGCATCACCGGCGCCGGCCGCCCACCACTCCGTTCCCCCCACCGCACCCATGCCCCGCCGACCGCCAGCCGGACTTGAGAACCACCCGCCCCTGACGCATGCTCCTTTCCGGTGGCGTGCGCGCGTGGCGGAATCGGTAGACGCGCCAGACTTAGGATCTGGTTCCGCAAGGAGTGGAGGTTCGAGTCCTCCCGCGCGCACCAGCTCCCTCTCACCCGACCCCACCGCCGCAAGCCCTCAGGCCCGCGCCATCCCCACCCCGCCGCTCACCCCCGCCTCCTCACACACACCCGCCCGGCGGTACGCCTCCGCCAACAACGTCATCGGATGAACCACCCGCAGCGACAAACCCCCCCGCCGAACCCCGTTCTGCAACTGCAGCAGACAACCCGGATTCGCGTTGGCCACCACCGTGGCGCCCGTGCTCCGGATATGCGCCATCTTCCGTTCCAACAGCCTGTCGGCCATCTCGGGCTGAATCAGGTTGTAAATCCCGGCACTCCCGCAACACCAACTAGCCTCCGGCAGCTCCACCAGGGTCACCCCGGGTATGCCCCGTAAAATCGCCCGCGGCGCCTCCACCACCTTCTGACCGTGCGAGAGATGACAAGACTCATGGTAGGTCACCACCAGGGCCGGCTGACCGTGCGACCGCGGCCGTCTCCAACCGATCGCCACCAGCCACTCGTGCACGTCCTTCACCTTCCGGTCCCATAACCGCGCCCGTTCCGCGTACCGGCGGTCGCCGGCCAGCAACCGACCGTAATGCTTCAGGTGCGAGCCGCACCCGCCCGCATTGCTGATGATCGCGTCGTACCGTTCGGGCGGAATCTGATCCAAATTCCGCCGCGCCAGCTCCGCCGCAAGCGCCGGCTCCCCGTTGTGCGCGTGCAACGACCCGCAACAATGCTGATGCGGCGGCGTGTGCACCTCGCAGCCGTTCCACGCCAGCACCTCCGCCGTGTCCCGATTCACCTCGCTGAAGATCACGTCCTGCGCACAACCCGTCAGCAACGCCACGCGATACCGCCGCGCACCGCGCGCAGGCAGCACCGGCGGTATCAACTCGTCCGAAAAGGCCGGCGACACCCGCGGCGTCATCGCCTCCAGCTCCCGCAACCGCGCCGGCAACAGCCGGAGCAAACCACTCTCCCGCACCCACGCCTGCAACCCGGTGCTCTGATACAGCCGCAGCAGCCGCGCCACCCATTGCAACCGCCCCGGCGCCATGAACAACCACCCGATCGTCAGCGCCCGCACCAACCGCCTCGCCGGCCCGCCCAACAAACGACGCTCCTCCACCTCCGCCCGCGCCGCCTCGAACAACTCCGCATAATCCACCCCAGCCGGACACGCCGTCATGCACGCCAGACACCCCAAACAGAAGTACATCTCCTCGGCAAACACCCGCGTCGGCTCCAGACGATCGTCCGCAATCGCCCGCATCAGGGCAATCCGACCCCGCGGACTGTGTCGTTCCACCTTCGTCGCGTCATACGTGGGACACGTCGGCAGACACAAACCACAATGCATGCACTGCTGGACCACCGAGTAGTCCAGCGACCTCAACCACGATTCCCTTTTGCCGGCACTCATCAAGTGGCTTCCCAACCAACCCGCCACGCCCGGTGAAACCCGGCCCCCAACCCCCGCCAAAAACACCGGATCCGGGTCTCCAGACCCCGGGGACGCTAATCCAACCACCGCCCCTCCATCAAATCCAAAGGCCGGCCCGCACCACCTGGCAGACGCCGGAACACACCGGCCGGCTGCCCGCCCGCGCAACCCCCCAACCCCCGGGTTGCAACCCGCTCGCCCTTGTGGCAACCATTGGGAGCCATGCAAACGCCGAACCAGTCCCAACCGACGTCCCATCAAAAACCCAAACCCCTCACCGGCATGCGGCGACGCGAATTCCTCCGTCGCACCGCCCTCGCTGCCGGCGCCGTCGCTCTCACCGGCCCCTGGCTCCGCGCCGCCGAAGACCAGCCCCGCTACTTCGACCCCTTCGAAACCGTCACTCTCGGCAAGTCCGGCATCCGTACCTCGCGCTTCTCCCTCGGCACCGGCATGCGCGGCGGCAACCGCCAGTCCAATCACACCCGCATGGGCCGCGAAAAACTCATGGCCCTCCTGCGCGAATCCTACGAACGCGGCACCCGCCTCTTCGACCTGGCCGACCTCTACGGCACCCATCCCTACCTCATCCCCGCCCTCGAAGGCGTGCCCCGCGACCGCTTCCAAATCGTCACCAAAATCTGGTTCCGGACCGGCGGCATCCCCGAACCCGACCGACCCGACGCCGACGTCGTCGTCCAGCGCTTCCTGCGCGAACTCCAAACCGACTACATCGACCTCGTCCTCCTCCACTGCGTCACCTCACCCGACTGGCCCACGGAACTGAGCCGCCAGATGGAAATCCTGGCCAAACTCAAACAAAAAGGCGTCATCCGCGCCCACGGCGTCTCCTGCCACTCCCTCGAGGCCCTCAAGGCCGCCGCACGCGAGCCCTGGGTGGACTCCGTCCACGCCCGCATCAACCCCTTCCAAATGAGCATGGACGGCCCACCCTCCGAAGTCGTGCCCGTCCTGCGCCAAATCAAGGCCGCCGGCAAGGGCATCGTCGGAATGAAACTCGTCGGCGAAGGCCGCCTGCGCAACGACCCCGACAAACGCGACGAATCCATCCGGTTCGTCCTCCAACTCGGCTGCGTGGACGTGCTCACCGTCGGCTGCGAGTCCATCCAGGAAGTGGACGATTTCACCGCCCGCATGCGCAAGGTGCCCGTCCCCCAACAAAAAGCCGCCTGAACCGGCCCGCCCTTTCCCCGGACCGCACCCTCCGGCCTTTGCCTCCCCGGCCCGCCGGTGTTCCCCCGCCGGCGGGCACGTTCAGTCCGTCCCGGCCCTCGGTCGCCCGGACCCATCCCGCACACGCCAGCCGCGCACCACCACCGCCGCCGTTCACCCCTTCCATCCAGCCGGCCACCCACACTTCCGATTGGCCTGCACCCGCACTCCCTGCTAGTTTCCCGCTGTGGCAAACCCGACGAGCACCGGCGTCACCACGCCCAAACGCCCGGCCGGGCACGCCAACACGAGGTTGCGACCATGGCACAAGCCATCATCGATCCGGAGGAGGTCCGCAGGTTCGCCGAGGAACTCAAACGGTTCAACGTCGAACTCCAGAACCGCATGGCCGCCCTGCAGGCCCGGTTCAATGCCTTGGGCGACACCTGGCAGGACCAGGAACACGCCAAATTCGCCGAGGAATTCCGCGACACCATGAAGGTCCTGCGCAAATTCATCGAGGCATCCAATCGCCAGGCACCTTTCCTCCTGCGCAAAGCCCAGCGCATCGAGGAATACCTCAAACAACACTGATCCATGGCGGACCGCGCCCGGGTCACCTCCATCGAAGCCATCGAGGCCTTCCGCAACCGCCTCATCCTGTTCCGCGACCGCGCCGCCCGCATCCTCGACGAGGTCTCCGAACACCTCCTCCGCACCCGCAACTGGCTCGAAAACGACTGCCCCGAACTTCATCACCAGGAACTCCGCCGCCTCCGGCGCCAACTCGAACAAAAGCAACAGGAACTCTTCTCCGCACGACTCTCCCCCTTCCAGGAAACCGCACCGGCCGAACAAGCCGCCATCCACCGCCTGCGCCGCGCCATCGAAGACCTCGAACAAAAACTCCGCCGCGTCCGTTCCTGGCAACAACAGTTCGAACCCCGCATCCAAACACAAGCCCGCCAAATCGAAAAATTCAGGCATCACCTCGACCAGGACCTCGGCCGCGCCCTCAACTTCCTCACCGAAGCCCTCCGCTCGCTCGCCGCCTACGCCGAACTCCACACCGCCCCGCCGGCAGCTGCCCCCACCGAACCCGCCGCGACCACGACCACCCCGGAACCACCCCCACACACAACCCACGCCCCCTCACCACCCCAAACGGATCCCCACCCATGACCGGCGCACAAAACCGCCTGCTCGCCCTCCTGAAAGAATTGCGGTCCGAATGGGACCAAACCCGAACCTGCTGGACCGATGCCAAAGCCATCGAATTCGAACAACGCTACCTCAACGAACTCCAGCAACAGGTCCAACAAACCGTTGCCGCACTCGACACACTCGAACGACTCCTCCAACAACTCCGCCGCGACTGTGAATAACCACCTGCCCTCCATCTCCGACACCCTCGCCCGGCTCGAACAGTTGCGCACCCTCGTGCGCGACCTGGCCGCACGCGCCCGACACCTCGACGACGACCTCGCCACCCGCACACACCGTGTCCGCTACCAACACGAGGAAGCCCTCCGCGTCGCCCGTGAGCAACACGACGCCGGCCGCGTCCGCCTCGAGGCCCACGCCCGCGAACGCCGCACCTTCCTCGAACGCACCTTCCACCAACGCCAGCAACGAATCGACCAGGCCGCCGAAAACCACCGCCGGCACGCCCTCGCACGCATCGAGTCCCACGCCGCCAAAATCACCTTCGAAATCCAACGCGCCCAGCTCGACGCCGACCGCAGGCGCGACGAAGCACTCCAAACCGCCAGGGCCGAGTACGAAACCTTCCAAACCCGACTGGCCGAAGCACGCCAAACCCTCGAACAAACCCTCCATCACGCCTGCCTCCTCTTCAGCCCCTGGCCCGCCCTGGTCCGACTCTGCACCCCGACCCCCCCACCCACCCCGCCCGAACCCGCACACACCCTCGAAGCATTCCAGTCCACTTGGACAACCCGACTCCGGAACCTGGACCTCACCCTCCAGAAAGGCCGGCGCCTCTTCCTCCCCACCCTCCTCCGGTACTGCCCCTGGTGGCTCGGCGTCCTGCTCGCCCTCACCCTCCCCGCCCTCCTCCTCTTCGGCCTGCTCCGCCTCGACCCCGCCGCCTTCCGGCCGCTCCACTGGTCCCTCTGGACCGCAGCCGTCCTCCTCTGGCCCCTCCTCCACCTGGCAGGCCGCCGGCTCGCCCAACCCGTCGCCGCCACACTCGGCCGTGAACTCGCCACAACAGCCGCCTGGATCGAGTCAACCGCCCAAACAACCGAGGCCGATCACCAAGCCCGGCTCACCGCCATCCACTCCGAACACGCCCGCACCATCGAAACCCTCAACGCCCGCTGGCGCCAGATCCGCGACGACACCCGCCTCCAACAAAACGAAACCATCGAACGCATCGAATCCCAGGCCCGCCGCGCCCACCAAACCAACCGCCGCCTCCACGAACTCCGCCTCCGCCAGCTGGAAACCGACCTCGCCCATCAACTGGCACGATTGGAAGACGAATTCCGGCATCAGTGCCAAACCCTCGAAACCGCCACCCAACAACAACTCCAGCGCCTCCGGGACAACCACCGCCAAGCTTGGGAACGCATCCGCACCGACTGGCACCAGTCCATCCTCCCACTCCACGCCCGCCTCCTCGCCGATGCCCGCGCCGCCCGCTCCCTCTTCCCCCCCTGGTCCGACCCAACCTGGGCACATTGGTCCCCACCCGACTCCTTCCCCCACGCCGCACCCTTCGCCCGGCTCTCCGTGCACCTGCCCACCCTGTGCGGCGCCGACCTCGCCGCGCACGGACTCGATCTTCCGCAACCCGCCCAGCTCGAGCTCCCCCTCCTCCTGACCCTCCCCAACGAAGGCTCCCTCATCCTGGAAACCGCACAAACCGGCGCCGAAACCGCCGTCGCCACCCTCAACAACCTCATCCTCCGCCTGCTCACCGCCGCGCCCCCCGGCCGCATCGCCTTCACCATCCTCGACCCCGTCGGCCTCGGACAGAACTTCGCCGGCCTCATGCACCTGGCCGACTACGAAGACCGCCTCATCCACGGCCGCATCTGGACCCAACCCGCCCAAATCGAAGATCGCCTCGCCGAACTGAACGAACACATCGAAAAAGTCACCCAAATGTACCTGCGCAACGACTACGCCACCCTCACCGAATACAACCAACGCGCAGGTCGCCTCGCCGAAAAATATCACTTCCTCGTCGTCGCCCACTTTCCCGTCAACTTCACCGACCTCGCCGTCAAACGACTCCTCAGCCTGGCATCCAGCGGACCTCGCTGCGGCGTCTACCTCCTCCTCCACTGGGACCTCCGCAGACCCGCCCCGCCCGAACTCGTCCCCGACGAACTCCGCAAAGCCGCCCGCAGGATCGTCGCACACCAGGACCAGTTCACCCTGGCCGACACCAACTTCGAGGGCACCCGCCTCGAACTCGAACCACCGCCACCGCCCGACCTCGCCACCCATCTGCTCCACCGCATCGGCCAGCACAGCCGCGACGCCTTCAAGGTCGAGACCCCCTTCGCCGACGCCGCACCCCCACCCGACCAGTTCTGGTCCGCCGACGCCACCGACGAAATCCGTGTCCCCATCGGCCGCACCGGCGCAACCAAACTCCAGTACCTCGCACTCGGCCGCGGCACCCGCCAGCACGGCCTCATCGCGGGCAAGACCGGCTCCGGCAAGTCCACCCTCTTCCACGTCATCATCACCAACCTCGCCCTCTGGTACAGCCCAGACGAGGTCGAGTTTTACCTCGTCGACTTCAAAAAAGGCGTCGAATTCAAATGCTACGCCACCCACAAACTCCCGCACGCACGCGTCGTCGCCATCGAAAGCGACCGCGAATTCGGTCTCAGCGTCCTCCAGCGCGTCGACGAGGAACTCCGCCGCCGCGGCGACCTCTTCCGAAAAGCAGGCGTCCAGGACCTCCCGGGCTACCGCAAGCTCAACCCACCCGAACCACTCCCACGCGTCCTCCTCCTCATCGACGAGTTCCAGGAATTCTTCGTCGAAGACGACCGCATCGCCCAAAACGCCGCCCTCCTCCTCGATCGCATCGTTCGCCAGGGCCGCGCCTTCGGCATCCACGTCCTGCTCGGCTCCCAAACCCTCGGCGGCGCCTACACCCTCGCACGCTCCACCATGGGCCAAATGGTCGTCCGCATCGCCCTCCAATGCAACGAGGCCGACGCCCTCCTCATCCTCAACGAAGACAACCCCGCACCGCGCCACCTCACCCGGCCCGGCGAAGCCATCTACAACGATGAAGGCGGCGCCCTCCAGGGTAACAGCCCCTTCCAGGTCGTATGGCTCCCGGACGAAGAACGCGACCTCTGGCTCCGCCAGGTCCGGTCCCTGGCCGAAAACCATCCCCGCCACGGCCGCCGCTTCGCCACACGCGAACCCGTCGTCTTCGAAGGCAACGCCCCCGCTCACATCGTAGCCAACCGATTCCTCCGCCAACTCCTCGAGGCCCCCGCACTCCAACCCACACCCACACCCAGACTCTGGCTCGGCGAACCCAACGCCATCAAAGGCCCCACCGAGATCACCTTCCGCCGCCAGAGCGGCAGCCACCTCCTCATCGTCGGCCCCCGCGACGAAGCCGCCTTCACCATGCTCGCCCTCACCCCCATCATCCTCGCCGCGCAACTCCCCCGCCACGCCGCCCGCTTCTACATCTTCGACCCCAGCCCACCAGACGCACCCGAAACCCGCCTCTGGCAACAACTCCTGCCCCGCCTGCCTCACCCCGCCAGACTCGTCCGCCCGGCCCAAACCGACGAAACCCTCCGCTCCCTCCTCATTGACCTCCAGCAACGCACCGAGAACCCGTTACCCGACCACCCCGAACTCTTCCTCCTCGTCCACCGCATCCAATACCACAAAAAACTCCGCTACGACGAGGACGCCGCCTTCTCCCTCGACGCCGACACCGCCCTCCAACACCCCGGGCTCATCTTCGACCGCATCATCACCCAGGGCGCCAACCTCGGCTGCCACGTCATCCTCACCTGCGACACCTACGCCAATCTCCTCCGCCAACTCAGCCGCAAGGCCATCGCTGAATTCGAACTCCGCGTCCTCTTCCAAATGAGCGCCAACGACTCCGCCAGCCTCATTGACTCGCCCCAGGCCAACCGGCTCGGCCTCCACCGCGCCCTCCTCTTCCACGGCCAGGAAGGCTGGATCGAAACCTTCCGCCCCTACGCCCTGCCCGACAACGCCTGGTTCGATCTCGCCCTCGAACAAATCGCCCGACTCCACGCCCTCTCCGTCTCCTCGCCCACCTGACATCGCAACCACCCGCCCGGGCCACCATGCTCATCGTCCTCCACAAACCCTTCGGCGTCCTCTCCCGTTTCACACCCGACCTCCCCGGCCAACGCACCCTCGGCGAGTTCGGCCTCCCCCCGCGCGTCTACCCCATCGGCCGCCTCGACGCCGACTCCGAAGGTCTGCTCCTCCTCTCCGACGAACCCGCCCTCATCACCCGACTCCTCGACCCCCGCAACGCTCACCCCCGTGAATACTGGGTCCAGGTCGAACGCATTCCCACCCCGGAAACACTCCGCCAACTCGAACGCGGCGTCCCCATCGGCAACTATCTCACCCGCCCGTGCAGGGCCCGACTCCTCGAACCCCCTCCGCACGTCCTGCCCCAGGAAACCGACCCCGACCGCGTCACCCCCGCCATCGGCCCCCAACCACCCTACATCCTGCCGCCACGCTACCCACCCATCCGCTACCGCAAAACCGTACCGGACTGCTGGCTCTCACTCGAACTGCGCGAAGGCAAGAACCGTCAGGTCCGGCGCATGACCGCCGCCGTCGGTCATCCCACCCTCCGCCTCATCCGAGTCCGCATCGGCGCCTTCTGGCTCGGTTCACTCCCTCCGGGTCACTGGCGCGAACTCACCCCAGCCGAACGCCGCGCCGTCCTCAACCGCCCCTGACCCGGCCCCTGCCATCCTTGACCCGGCCCCCACTCTCCCCCGAGCCGGCCACCCGCATGTCCTCCTTCCATCCGCGCCAGACCCCCAGGTCTCCCGCGCCTCGCACCGCAACCACCACCCCCACGCGCTACTGTCACAGCCCCTGTCCCCCATCACCCGCCCCGGAACCCGCTCCCACACGACCAGATTCGAACGACCCCGGCCCCTTGGGCTCCCGCGCACCCGACTCGCGCAGCCTCAACGCCCGCATACAACCCCGGCCCGGGCACGACAATCCGCAACCCGACCCAGTTTACTTGCCCCCACCCGTCCGATGCCATTCCTCCACCACCCGGAGGAAAGACGACCGCATTCAGCAAGCAGTTGAAGAACCGGTACCCAAGGCCCGCCCCACACCAATCGGCCGGCCTCCCGCTACAGCCGCTCGAACACCTCCTCCCCGTCCAGCCATTGCCCGCACCAGTGCATCGCGCTTTTGGAGCCGAACTGTCGCGGCAGATCCTTACATCTGCCTCCGTTGTCCAGCAACCGGAACCCTCCGGCCAGTGCCTTGCGCTTGCGCCTGTCCGTGCGGGGGCGGCCGCCCTTGGGGTTCCTGGGAGGATCGGGAATCCCTGCCCCAACCATTCGAGCAAGCCATTACTTCTATTCGCTACGACGTCATGCTATTGACTCCCATCCATTCACCAGTTTGGGGATAGGCTCACGTCGTCAGCATCGAACACGACGCGTCGTCAGGGTGCTGCCCCACGCGTAACCCGCTTTGATGCGCTCTCTCCAGTGTGCATTTGCCGGCTCTCGATTGGACGGACACACCACCAGGCGAATTCCAAGCCCACCGCTCCCAAAGCGCCGCTAATTGCAGACGCCCAGCTAGCACTGGCGACGAACGCGTCATGCTCGTCGGTCATTACACTCTGGCCAAACAGCCAACCCAATCCAGCTCCTACCGCCGCCGCCAATGCAAACGCAACCAGGCGATGCTTCAGTCTTGTCAGACCCCACAATATCGGGGAGGAGAGCAGCACCAGCAACACAGTTATCGGTCCGTAAAAGACATATGAATACAGTACACCAAATCCCAACGCGAGTATTCCGCCAAAGTGGGCTAATGAACTCACACCCAATGTGAGGCACAGAAAGACCAGCGCCCCAATGGCGGGACTGATAAGTACAACCGCCAGGTGCATCAAAGCCACCGTTTTTAGGCCGCGCGACATCGTCATTTGGCTTGCTTCCAAGGGTCGTGGCACCTCGCCAGCACCCACAACAAATCGGCAACCCCGACGCCTACTCCGTCGTGTGGCAGCCCTTTCCATGGATAGAACCCGCAAGACACATAGCAAGCCAGGTGAGCCGAAAGTCGAATAGTCGCGCGCAGGCTGCAGTACGGCATCCTGTACGTTGCCCGCTCGACTGCGACTAAGCAGCGGGCTACGCAGTGGACCTTGTCACTCCAATCATACTTCTCCATGAAAGAATCACAGACCTTCTGAGCCCTCTCCGGGTAGTGATCGGGTATTGGCTTGCAGTTGCACATACACGTGGGTGTCGGAAGGAAACTCTTATAGAAACTCTTATAGTCGTCGCATGGGTTGACAGCAGGCTTCTTCCGCTTCGGCGTTGGCGGTGGTGCCGGAGGAAATGGTTGGCTGGGATCAGTAGGCCACGGCCAACCGGGCGGGGCCATTTGCAAGCCAAGACTATCCGCGCTCCTCACGGGAGCGTTGATGATAAAAACAAACAGACCAAAGCCTCCCCCCTCCTCAATCGGATCCCTACTCAACCAGCGGCCCAATGTAGGAGTGTACGCCCGGTATTCGTACAGGACCAGACCGCTGATGTCCTCGGTCCGCTTCGTGCTGAAGCGGAAGGGATTTGCCTTGGCCGGAGGGCCGCTCAGGCGGAGGGCCTCGCCAAAAGGACCGTATTCGTACCGGGCGGTCTCCGTGCCGGTGGAGGCCGAGACCAGGTTCCACAGGTTCGCGTTGCCGTCGTAGCAGACCAAATGCGTGCCGGCGGCAGGGCCGGTTTGGATCCACACCCAGAGTAGCCCACCCACCCCTCCGGCGCCGTCCACGGTCTCCGACATGTCCAAGCCCCAGATGTACGCACGCACCAAGGCGTTGTTCGTCGCATTCAGTTCGGCGATGTGCCTGCCGAACAACTCAGGATCGCTCACCAATTTCAGGTCCTCCACCACCTGCCACACACCGTTGCTCAAGACGTACGAAGTCTGCCGCACCCGCCGACCCTGGGCGTCGTACTTCCAGTCCACCCGACGGAAGCTGGATGAAGGACCCGCCACGGTGATCACCCTCGTCAGCCGGTTCTCAGCATCCCAATAGTACAGCCACCGACCGTCCCGCACAAGGTTGCCGTCCGCATTATGGATCAACGTCTCCGGCGTCTGCGCCACGAACGCCGACCGCGTCTCCGACTGCACCCGGTCCGGCTGGCCCCGCACCACGCCCAGGTTCGTAATCACCACCCACACGGCCCCGGTCGCGTTGTTCACCAACGCCTCACCGTACCAGTACCGTCCCTGCTGAATCGCCC